>Ga0213921_1000001_pt1 | contig 758996 bp, 654 predicted proteins | sample McNCre2017MG_FD_165041 | JGI IMG/M metagenome (GOLD analysis project Ga0213921, IMG submission 165041) | Freshwater microbial communities from McNutts Creek, Athens, Georgia, United States - 20-17 MG | ecosystem: Environmental > Aquatic > Freshwater > Creek | place: USA: Georgia | collected...
TGTATTTAGTAACTGCATATTGCTGAAAGCCTTGTTGAACAACTACGCCTGGATTTTTAAAAGTTCCCGATGGACTAATTTGTCCTATCGATTGACTCACTACAAAACCACTCTGGGTAAGTGTTTTACTACCTTGAGACAATACTGCCTGATGGTGAAGCACCTGTGCCTTTAAACCAATAAAAGACAGGCAAGTTAATAAAGAGATAAATTTCATTGTGTAGACTGGGTTTAAAGTGTCAAGCAAACCTAATCATAGAGGAGCATTCAAAACAAATCGTTCACGGGAAACAATAAAAAATTAAGTCGTATCAATCAATGTTTTGAAAAATAAAACACTAATCAGTGAAGTCAATACAAACAATCAGTGAAATCAAATTAAAAAATATCGTTGTATAAACAACGAACTACTTGATAATTAAAGGATAAAAAAACAGGAGTAAGCCTGAGCTTATTATTGTTTGAAACTTCGCATTAAAATGACAAAACAATCATTTAATTTGAATATGCACACTATAATAAAAAAAATGAAAAAGTGTAATTATTCAACAGTAGTAAGAATTAAAAATAAAATCTATATTTTAATTTTATAGCTAAAAAATAAAAAGGAAGAGTCTCATACTATGCAAAATAAATTAAAGCCATACTGATATTGTTCTATAGCTACGACTAAAAAAATAAGAAAGAAATTATTCAACAATCTCTATTTTGAATTATAATTTAGTATAAAAGTAGGGGACACAAAATATGCAATATGTTTAAAAGATATTACAAGCAAAAAACTATTTGCACAAAATAATAATTTAACACCTAGACTAATAGAGTCTAAAAATTAACTTATATACCATCAAAAAAAACTTGGTATCTTTATTTATTTCTCGTAATAGTTCTTTTTTTATTATAATCAAAAGGAGAAACACCTATAATTTCTTTAAAATTAAGCAAGAATGGATTATACGAGGCAAAACCGACATATCTTGATAAAGTATCAAGAGTATTTGAGGATAAATAACCATTATCAATTAGATTAACCGCGTCATATATTCTAACAATTTTTTTATAATCGTTAAACGTAACTTTACAATGATATTTAAAAATAAATTCTAAATAATATTTAGGCAATCCCAATTCAGCTGAAAGTCCACTGATTGAATAATCTACTTTTCTAAATGAATAATTAACAAGTGCTATATTTTCTATTTGTTCAATATACATTGATACATTGTTTTGTATTCTAATACTAACCTGAACATCTCGAGGATTTTTAGGTCGATTATTGAATTCCAAAATCCATACTTTATTTATATAAGATGTTGAAACCGTTGTGCTATTTGTTATTCTTTCAAGTTGAGGACTACCATAAAATAACATTGGTGAAAAAATTACTTTAAAATAACCAATTAAGAAAACAATCAATACACTTGATTCGAGGTATAAATTAAAAGTTTTACTAAGATTGAAAAATTGTGATATAAAAAAAATAAAGAAGTGACATAAAACAAGTAATATCATCTTGAAAATAAAATCAGCCCAATTCTTCACAATGGGGTTTAAAGTATCATAATGATGGCCTACATTCCAAACATTTTTTTTTAATATGTAATATGATTTCAAGCAGAAAAAAAGAGTATACAATAAAAACAAAATAAAAACTAGACCTTTTTCAAACAAAAAGTGTTTAAAATTAATCGAATCTAAATAATAAAAAAAGATCACTGGTATTACAAAATAACATAAATCTTTTATTTCAGGATATTTATAATTAGATATCAATTTTTCAAAAAATAGATAGGCTGAAGGAGTTAACAATAAGACAACTTGAAAATAGTTAATATTCCATATACATTTCCATTCTTCGATTAACTTACAATTATTAAGCCCGTGTACAATCAAATACAAACATAAAATAATTGTAGTACAAATAAGATAGAAATTCAATATTCTATTCGTTTTGAACCATATTGTCATTACAATAGTACTTGTTAAGACCAAAAAACCAATAATAATAAAAAAAAGAAAAATATACATAATAAAAAAATATTTCGCGACGTGTAAATCCAATTTAGATATCAACGAATTGTGATTAAACAAAATCCCTTTAATCGACAAACCTATTGTTGTACACCACAAAAATAGCGTTAGTATTCTTAGAAAGAGTAATTTAACAATCACTGTATTATTGAAATTATTAATTGTTTTACAAAACAATAATCACTGAATTCAATGAATGGTATTGATTAAATAAATACAATTAGTGAATTGAAATTAATAAGTAATTAAACATTATTCCATTAGCAAATCCTCTAATTTCCTCACTAGAATATAGTATTCTCTCTTTACAACATCGGCGGATATACTATTTCTGTCACCTCTTATACATTGTCTTACATATTGTTTAGAAATTTTCAGTTTGTCAGAAATTGCGTTAACCGCAATAATATTGTACGAATTGTTTTTTTTTGTCTTATTTTTGTCCATTGCAATTGTTGTTTCTTAATAAGAAACAAATTTAATTCAAATTATTTGAATTAATTCAAATAATTTGAATTAATTCAAATAATTTGATAATATGTATATAAAAATGATTTACTTCAGAAAAAATCTACTCTATTTAAGAGCTAAAAAATCGATGACGCTAAATCAAATCGCTAATGAAATAGGATTTACTGCGTCACAATGGAATAATTATGAACTAGGAAATTCTTTTCCAAAATTTTTGGATTTAATAAAAATATCCAAATATTTTAACATCTCCGAAACTGATTTAATACATATAGATTTACAATCAATTGGAATGTTTGAAATTAATTCAGGATTGGAAAATCAAGAAGATATTAATTTACTTCAAAACAAATTAATAAAAATGCAAGAAGAAAAAATTAATCGATTAGAAATGGAGATACAACAATTAAAAAATGTTAAAATCTAAACAAGATGTATGGATGAGTTATGTCTAATTTCTCTCCAATATTAAATACGCCTCCTTAATAAAAGCCCTCTTAAAAATAAGATTTTTGACTATTTTTAATGAATTATTCACTAAAACAAATTTTAGAAAATAATCTTATTAATAAATAATATTAATTTGTACAACACTATTTTAATATTATGAGAAACAAATTATTATTACTTTTTATTACACTTCAATTTTTAGTTATAAAAGCTAGTGAGAAAAATATTATTACGGACACTATTGAAAAAATATTTGAAAAAAAAAATATTTTTTCAACTAAAATCAATCAACCAAAAAATGGAGTATCCTTTGTAAGAAGTATAAAAACAGACACATTAGTTTCTATTAAAATGGGGACAATAAATCTTTCTGACGAGTTCGATCCTTTACTTTTTGTAGAAAAGAATATTGGAATAAATGTATTTAAATTTGTAGTACCTTTTGATGGAAATATATTATTGAATGGTTTTGTTTCTGCAGGAACTAATGGTAAAATGCTATATTCTAGATTAATCAATAACGGCAAAATTGTTAGTGAAAAAACATGTGGAATAGGCAACCCCTTATTCAATGGTGCATTTAACTACCAGACATTTGTAAAAGCTGGAGACAAATTAAATATTCAAATTTTAGTACATGATTTTAAATGGCAACTTCATTGTTGCCCTGATTTATATAATTGTACTTACATAATTAGTAGAAATTAGTTTTATATCTTCTAGAAATATCTTCTAAATTTATTATTTGTTAAAACAATTTGCATTGAGCTCATCAAATAAATCTATAAACCCCTCCATTTAATCAACTAAAGATTTGATTTTTTAGTCTAAATAATCTACTTATTATACCAATAACCTTAAATTCATTTTTAAATTTATATTTAACCTATAACCTTCAAAAAAATCAACCACTTAAGTTAGTTTTAAACCTATGTTGCCTACTAGTAAAATCAAAAGTTTCAAGATTTATTTTTTGGAGTCTTTTTAATTTAAGCATGGTTTATATGTTTCATTACTCCATATACTTAAAATATTTTAAATCCTCAATAATTCTATAACTTCCACTTCAGATTTTAGACTACTTCGTTTAATTTTCAAATCCTGCATGCAGTGTTAGTTGTAAATTACCTCCCACACTTATTACTTTTCTTATTGACTTCCCCTCAAATCGTTTGACATATGTAGTGTCACGCCAAATTTAAAACCTAATATTCCTCTATAATCGAGAATAATTAACTGATTGTCTCGAATCTATAGTTTAGGGGTTTTGATTGTGAACCATTATGTATAATATTACAATCAGTAAGAATTATCCCAATTATTAACTAACCTAAAAAAAATTGTCACAGTATCTGAAAGTTCAAGTTTTGAATCCTTAAAAATCAGGAAATTATTAGAATCCCATGGGATTAAAGTATTTTTCAGTTATGAATGTATTGAGAGTATTCAACCTTGGACTATCAGTTCAGGTGGAAACTACATCACGATACTAAAGGTTAATGAAGCAGATAAAATTGTAAATCGTCAGCAAAAAGCGGACTGATTTAGTTCATAACTAAGAGAGTGTTTTAAATCCTTCCCAAGGATTGGGAAGGATTTAAGATATATCGGGAACTGTATGTCTTCAAACCAAATTGGACTTTAGCTAAGAGAGTATTTAGTTAATAATTCAAAGATAAATGTTTGTTTTGATTTTTTGTTAATTTTATTTTTTGGTACTCATTTCTACGGTTAATAATTGCTATTTTCTTTAATCGTTCTCGTTCTCTTAAAATCAATTCACCTCTTCCAAAATATACGTCTGCTGGGGTTAAGTTGTTCAATGATTCATGATATCTTTCGTTATTGTAACGGTAAACAAATTTTTCTAAAGCAGCTTCTAATTCTTCAGGTGCGAAGTAATTATCAAGTTTTACAACATTTTTCATGGTTCTGTGATAGCGTTCAATTTTTCCTTGTGTTTGCGGATGATTGGGTCTGCCATGTACTTGTTCCATTTGATAATTATCTTTTAAGTACGATTTTAATTCGTTTGCAATGTAGCATGAACCGTTGTCGGACAATAGCTTTGGCTTTTGTTTGGTAATCAATTTTGCTTTTTTTATTGCGGTATCAACGGTTCTTTTTACATCTTCTTCATGTTCAAACAAAGTTCCCAATGCACAATATATCGGCTGTAATCATCTAAAACCGTACTCAAGTAATACCAACCCCACCCTAATATTTTAAAATACGTAAAATCAGTTTGCCACATTTGATGTACGAAGCTTGTTTTATCTGTAAATTCATTACCTGCACTCAGAAAAATATGTGCTGGAGCCGTAATTAATCCTCTTGACTTTAAAATTCTGTAAACACTTGATTCTGATATGAATATTTGTTGTTCGTCGGTCATTTTATAAGCTAGTTCTCGAGAAGATAAATCAGGATAATCCAAAGCTAATTTTACAACCAAATTCTTTTGCTCTTGTGGTATACTGTTCCATTGTCTGTTTGAAGCTCGTTTGGTTGGAAGCAATCCTTCAACACCATTTTCGCTATAAGCATGATACCAATTGTAGAAAGTACTTTTGTTGATTCCAATCTCCCGAAGTGTTCTATTTACTCCAATTTCTGAACGCGTAACCATGTGAATGATTTCTTGTTTTTCGGATACTGTAAGTCGCATATATTTCTTAAACTTTTCAGTTAATCCAGCATGTCCAAGCTTTTTTTTACAATATCGTAGCGTAAAACTAAATCGGCAACCACCTCCTTTAACCGTTGGTTTTCTTTCCTGAGTTCTGCCACTTCATCACTGGTAGCTTCTCTTGTCGTATCACCTGCTAATCGTTTTTTACCTGCTTCTAAAAACTCTTTGTTCCATTTGTAAAATTGAGATTCATTAATGGAATACTTACGGCATAATTCTGCTATAGAAATTTCTGCTCGCAAGGCTTCCATAACAATTTGGATTTTCTGTTCAGAACTAAAGATTCTTCGTGTGTTTCTACGAATGTCTTTAATAAAATTCTCTGCTGTTTTTTTCTTAGGTGTTCTCATAATATTTCAAAGTTAGGAATTTTGAAAACACTCTCTTAGTTATGAACTAAATCAGTCCACTTTTTGCTGACGATTTACAATCGGGAACCTTTTAATTGTAGCTGCAAAAAAAGAACACTAAAAAATCAAACTACATAATACTATTTTTAGTACTTTCCCGATCCCAATCATTAATACCTAAATTTAAAATGAACTACATCATTTCGCCCCCAACTGCACCAAGAAATCTGCTTGGCACCAAACATTTATAATCAACCGTAACAAATTGTCCGGAAAACCGTAAAATCATTCCCGACAAATTACCTAATTTTCCTGTCTAAAAACAAAATAACACGTTAGTTATTAATGCTTGTGTGCTATTCATTTAATTATGACGTAGAGCCGAAATAGGAAGATACATTACGAACAAGGAGGATAAATCTGATTCCAGTACTACTAACAAGAAAAAGATAAATTTCTTTAGAACTAGGATAGTTAAAGCCTAAAACAATTAAGTGTTGACTGAAAAACACATTATGAGTTGGAATAATGTTGATAAAAAATTGTTAAAATTGGCGACAAAGTCAGATAAAATAATCTTAAGACATCAACTAAAAAAATACAAACATTGGACAATACAAAAAAGTTGACCAAAATTAGTTTAATTAAAAAAATAAGTAAATCATGGCAAAAAAAAACAACGAAGAAGAGGAAGAAATAATGTTATCAATGCCTAGACCAAGACTAACAAAATTAATTGTAAAAAATTTTCGTTGTATTGGTTCAACTGGCGTTGAAATTGATTTGGATGAAATAGTTGTACTTGTTGGCCCTAATAATGTAGGTAAAAGTTCATTGCTCCGTGCTTATGAAATTGCAATGTCTGATGGTTCCAATGCCTCTAAACTAAGCATTGATGATTTTCCAAATAGAAAACCTGATGAAAACAATCTACCTCAAATTGAATTGCATACTATAATTTATGATGAAAGAGTTGGTGCCCAATGGATTCAAAAATTTGAAGATGGTTGGCTGGTAAAGGAGAAATGGACATGGAAAAAAGAAGGGACTATTCCTGATAGACAAGGATGGGACATTACTATTAATAACTGGCACGAAAATAGTTTCCCTTTTGGCCCAGCTAATATTGCGAATTTAAGAAGACCTGACCCACATTCAGTTAAAGCATTTGATACTCCTGAATCTCAGACTGATGCTATTAAAAAAATTATTTTATCTGGAATCCAAGACAAAATAAAGAATATGCAGGCAGAGGATGCAGATGCGGAAAATGAATATCAACAGCTTTTGCAAAAAGTTGGGCAATTGCAAAGTAAAATTGTGGAGGAGTCCCGTGATCAAATTGATAAAGCAAATATTGAACTTTCAAATCTTATTTCTAATATTTTTCCAAATTATGAAGTTAATTTTGACGCAAAAGTAAGTGAGCAAATTGACCTTAAATTTCTTTCTCCTGATGCAGATTTAACTATGGGTCCGAAAGGTGGATTCCAAAGTTCTATTGAAAAACAGGGTAGTGGTGCAAGAAGGACATTGTTGTGGACAGCATTAAAATATGTTTCTGAAATAAACCAAAAAATTAGAGACGACGGCAAACCAAGTAGACCTCATTTATTGTTATTGGATGAACCGGAAATTTGTTTACATCCTAATGCTATACGTGAGGCATGTAATGTATTGTACGGTTTGCCACTAGGCGGTAATTGGCAAGTAATGATAACAACACATTCTCCTGTTTTTATTGATTTTTCTCGTAATAACACAAGTATTATACGCGTTGAAAAGAATGATAATGGAGAAATTAGAGGCACGACGGTTTATAGACCTAAAAATGCTAAACTTGATGGTGATGATATGGTAAATCTTAAATTGCTTAATCTATGCGATCCTTACGTTGCTGAATTTTTTTTCGGAGGAAAAGTAATAATTGTTGAAGGCGATACAGAATATACTGCATTAAACTACATAAAGAATAAAAAACCAGACCTATATAAAGATGTACATATTATTCGTGCACGTGGAAAAGCTACAATTGTATCACTAGTAAAAATTTTAAATCAATTTGGTTCGAATTATTCTGTTTTACATGATTCAGATCGGGTTTTAGCAAAAGATGGAATTAAGAAAAATTCAGCATGGGGAAACAATCCGAATATTTTGAATTCAGTGTTAGCTAGTCCCGTAGGGACTAAGGTACGATTACTAGCATCACTTCCAAATTTTGAAGAGGCATATTTTGGAGAAGAAATTAAATTAAATAAACCGTACAATGCATTACAAACAATTTCAACTGATGAACATAAATTTGCGATTGTTGAACAATTATTCAAATCTCTAATAGACCATTCAGAAGCTATCCCAGTAAATTGTTCAGATTGGAGTACAATTGAGCAACTAGAAGCTGATTTATTATTGGCTTGTCCGAACTAAATTTCCAGTTTCCCAGATATCCAAAGTCTTCTGAGTTTGGAGCTACATTAAATCAAAATTAACCAAAAATATAAACTATGACCATCCAAGCAATTAAACCCGACCCAAAAAGAATAGCAACATCAACCGGAAAACCTGACCAACGTCAACGTGATAATAAAGGAACACCAGTCAATACACCATCATTAAAACCATCGAAATCAACCCAAAAAAGAGAACCCCAATCTTCGATGTTTCCTAACTTTGGAGCTGTATTAAATTACTAAATCAATAATATCTGTATTTAAACTAAAAATATTTTATTAATTCTTAAACTGAATTCTTTAGTATTAATAATTAAAGAAATCAACAACTTGATTTGATTTAAAATCTATGTTACCATCAAATTGTATAAATGACCTCAAGAGAAATCTTGAGGTTTTTTTATGGACTCAAATAAGTCTATAAAATCTTCCATTTCATCAATTAAAGATTCGATTTTTTGGTCTGAATAGTCTACTAGTTGAACCAATGACCTCAAGAGAAATTTTGAGGTTTTTTTATGGACTCAAATAAGTCTATAATATTCTCCATTTCATCAACTAAAGATTCGATTTTTTGGTCTGAATAGTCTACTAAATTTATTGAAATTTCAAACGCACATCGCGGGATAGAGCAGTAGGCAGCTCGTCGGGCTCATAACCCGAAGGTCACAGGTTCGAGTCCTGTTCCCGCTACACAGAAAAAACCTCAAGAGCAATCTTGAGGTTTTTTTATTCCATCTTTTTCTGAACTCAACGTATATTAATTCTTATTTCACTAATTCATACTCGACTTGAACTGATGACTTACAAGGAAGTTCATCTGCTTTACAGCCTACCATAAGTGATAGTAATAAGAGTATACCACTAATCTTTAAAATTGTATTTAATTTTTTCATAACTATTTAATTTTTTAAATCAATATTGACCAATTTCCACTCATTCCCTATTGTTACTATATATGAGTTAGCTCCTAAATTAGGAAATACTGCTTCTCCATTAGTGATTTTTTTAGTTGTAACAGTTGTTCCATTGGCACTAATTGTAACTGTTTCTCCTTCTTGACTAGAAACTACTTTTATGACGCCCTGAGCGTTACAAACTGCATTTTTTTTGTAGAATAATGTTTGTCTAGCAGTTTTGTCCACTTCAACGGTGTAGGTTTTTAATGTTGATTCATCCTCAGAAAGCACTTCGTAAGTTACCATGGAAGAAAAATCAGTTGGTGTTGCTCCAGAATTTTGTATCACTCTGTTTTTAAAAAGTTGTGCACCTTTACTCAAACTAAATATCGGATTTAAATTAGTGATATCGCTATTCTCATACAACCTAATTACAACTGAATTTGGATTAATGAGGGTAGCAACCGAAGCGATATCCTTAAAACTAAAGCTTATTACATCCGCCTTATTATTTAATGCGGGTTCCGCAATGCTATACGACTGAAAAAGATTTCCCTTGTGTATATTGGATTCAAAAACTACTTTATTAGTAACAATAGTAATTTTATCCGTTGAGCTATCGTACAATTTAAAATAAATTTCTTCATTTTGGGTATTTGAGAACAAGGTCAAATAGGCGTAATGTGAATTTTGACTCGCAATATAACTTACGCCACTAGTCCCTCTGCAAGTAGTGCCTACAAACGCACCTACTCTATCATTAGCACCTATTAATTGCTTGCCGTCTATATTGAGTTTAGCTACAAAAGTCATAGTGTACTGATAGTCGTTCTCGTTAACACTCCAATTTGGCATTTGTGCAAACAGAGAACAAAAAGGAAGTAACAGTAACGCAATAAAAAAACAAAAGGTTATTTTTTTCATAAGAAAGTATTTTACTTTTGAGGAACTATCTTTGAATTGTTATAATTTAAATTTTAATTATTTTTTGCATCACCATTTGATCTGCAGTTTCTATATTTATAATATAAATTCCAGCAGGCAAATTCGGATTAATTTTCAAAACCGATGCACCAAGATTAATTTCAGAAACCTTTTTATACACTTCTTGACCAAGCAAGTTGCGAATTACTATTGTGACTTGTTCACTTTTCGTAGTTTCTATTGCAATACTTAGCTCGTTTTGAAAAGGATTTGGATATATACTTATTTTTTCTTCTAACACATCAATTAAAATTGGGTTAGCAATACTGCCTAAAATACTATCCGATGAAAAACTAATTGTTTTTGTTGTACCCAAAAGTGTTTCTCCAGTTCCAATAAAAGCAGTTAACTTTTCAGGTTGATTACCATAAATAGTTATAAAAGCCAAATCAACACCTTGAATATTTATAGTCTTACTATTTCCTCGCAATTCTCCTAAATTATTATAGAAAGCAAGGGTTTGGTACCCTTTAGGTAGTTTTACTACAGCATTCATTGTATTGGAAAATTGAGTATAATCGCTTGAAATAACATCTTCTTCTCCTTCGATAGCTAAATTGATTGAAGTCGCTTCGATTGTTCCCTTAGCTGATACTTTTTTGGCAGTAGATTTATTCAAATACTCTGGATAGGTAAAATTCTGAGGTGTATTTATTCGCATCATATACCCTTCTCCAACTTTTAAATAGGTCAATGATCCTTTCCAACCAATAGAAGTCGTATAGATCGCAAATTGAGATTGCGATTTAATGATATCACCATCTGTTGCATTTAAATTAGCCAAAGCATCACTAACCAGTACATTTTTAGACACAACATAAGGTAGCCAGTTCCAATTTTGAGCCAGATTAAACGACCAGGTATTCAAATCAACAGGAATTCCCTTTATATTTAAATTTTGGGCTGTTGCCAATTTAATTTTATACATTTTTGAGTTAGAAATTCCACCATTCCCAGAAATAGTTCCTGACCACGCACTCTGACTAGGATTGATAGCATTGTATTGATAGGCATCAAAAAATGCTGGTGAATTAGACTCAAACAAATCAGAGGTGCTTAGTGAAAGCCCTTTGGTAAGCAAATTCAAATTAGCAAATCGTGCATCGGTAACATTAAAAGATGTCCAAGTCCATCCTTGGTTCAATTTAATTTGCTGACCTGTTACTTTTGTATTGTTAAAAATAGTAGGAATTCTATAGGTCCCTAAAAGTGTATCGGCAACAAACGGAACTGACGAAGAACCCTCTAGAGAAGCCTCTTTTAACTTTCCATCTGAGGCATCCCAAATGTAAAAAATTACATCTTCGCCACTTAAATTATTACTATAAACAGTCAAATAAACAAAATATTCATTCAAAGCTATGTCAAAAATCACATTGGTCATTCCGCGAACTTCCCCATTCACTATCGCTACAACTTTATCATAGAGATCATCCGTAAAAACACCATCTATTTTTATTTTCCCGATGACATTCATCGATTGGGTAAACTTTGTAGGATCTAACACTAGAATCGGTTCTTTTTCCAAAACACGTAAATCCAATTGAATTTTTTCGTTATAGCCATAATTGGTAGCTAAAGACAAAATAGTATTATAATTCCCAATAGCTAAATTATTGTCAACCGAAGCTTTTATCGTAATCGTTGTGTTTGGGGCAATTGTTCCAGATTTTGATGATAGTGTTAGCCAACTAGGTATATCAATAGTGTAGGGCTGTGACAGTCCGCCTTGATTAACTATAGTAATATCAAAAGTCAGATTATCATTATTCCTTTTCATTAAATTCACAACCTTACCTTGTCCTTCTACAAACCACTTCGTAGGATTCTTATTGATATAAACGCTCCATGACACAGGAGATTGTTGACTATTATCAGCCATATCATTAAGATTAGAAACTGTAATATTAGCCACTTTCCCTTCTATGCTTGACCAGTCTGAAATCATTGGCATCAATACGATTTGATCGCCATTTATTACTGCATTTACAACAATTGACTCCGTAGGACGAAACGGCTTAATAGGAGGCGCTATATCCGTAAAAGCAAGTGGTTTTCCGTTTAATAAAGCGTATAGACTTCCTTTATCAACTGAATTTAATGGATAATAATATAAAGGTCCATTTGCATTAGCAATATCTGGCTTATTAAAAGACGAATACAAGAGTAAACCCGTACTTTGAGGATCCACCTCGTAGTAACGATCCGCTTTTATCTGCGTAGCATTCCGAGCCATATTCCAAAAACATAATTCATCTATTTGGCCTATATATTTATTATCAATTGTGCTTATTGAACTGTTCATTTGACCTCTAGCTCCCACAAAAATTGTACTCGAAGTAAAACCACCTATATCTGCGCTAGAATACGAGGCCAGCTCGTTACCATCAACATACATACGGATCGTTCCATTTCTGGTTAAACTCATCGCAATATGGTGCCAACTATTATCATTTACTTTAACACTGCCAAAAGGATATGTTTTAGCTTCGGCTTGCAGTTCAATACCACCAGTAGCATTCAGATTAAGTGCCCATTTATTGCGATACGTATTACTTTCGACTAAATCTGTAGCATCTCCTTTACCATTAGACAAAAGTGTGGCAACACCAGACTGACTCGTTTTCATCCAAAAATTAAGCGTCGCATCCATTTCTTTAGAAATAATTACTTTTGAAACTTCTGGTAAAGCCAGATAATTAGTCCCATCAAAAGTATAAGCAGTTCCTTTGGGAAAAATATCCCAATTGGCATTAGCTATAACAAGATCCTTAAATCGGGCCAAATCATTGGCAACGATTCCATTTCCTTCGTTTATGGGCCAATATCCCATAAGACCGAATTCATTTCCATTGAGTACACTTCCGGCATTGGCAACAGCCATATCTCTTGAAATATATTTTTTCCAAAATCGCAAATCGTGTAGGTTTCCTTTAAAGGTATTTCCTCCTACTACCATAGGATTTTCATTCGTGAAGTTGATTGCAGTAGTGAGTAAAATACTTTTTTTCTCTATACTGTTTTCGATGATGCTCAATTTATTGGCTGTGGCATCATAGGAAAGGGCATAATGATTGAATGTATTGTCTTTAGTAACCGAAGAACTGATACTTTGTCCGCCGATGGTATATTTCAATACATCATCTATCAATTCTATTTTAATACCTCCACTTTGGCTTAATAGCGTGGATGTTCCGGTTAGGCTTGAATTTTTAAGCCAAAACTCGATACTAAAATCCCCGCTGGTAATAGCCGGTTTGTTTATGGTAGCCGTATTATTCGAACCATTAAAAGCAAGTGAAACTTCATGATTTACAGGTACTTGGTCTTTTTGTACTAAAAATTCAAATTTAGTCACGGTGCCATTGGTCTTAACAGGTTCATTAAAACGCAATGTAATATCGTCTCCCAAATTTAATATGCCGTTGGTTGGTGTTGGTGTGCCAAATACTACAGGAGCAATTAAATCTACACTTCCTGTTATGATTTCCGATTCGTAAGCCGTTAGATTATTACAGCTTGTACGAGCACGAAGTTCATAACTTCCGTTTCCTAAGCCGAGTGCTGCAATATCCCAGGTATAATTTAGTTGATCTCCTACTATAACTTGTCCATTGGAGTCTCCTCCATTTATAGCAGTAGTTAAATCGGCTTGGTTTTTATAATACGTTCGTAATCCAGTCCAATTGGGAGTCCCTTTCAATCGGTACTCTAAATTAATCTTTTGGAAACTGGCAAAACTGGTATTATATCCCCCTAATTTAATATTCAGGGGTTTTGTTATAGCGCCATCATAAGCCGAATTCCTGTTCATCAGCCAGTCGTTAGGAGGACTCATGATCGTTACCGGAGAACAGGCAGGAACAAAGCTTGCCGAGACCAATACATTGGCAACTGCATTTCCGTCACATGCAGATTCTAACACTATTTGGACATTCGGATAATTGAACTGATCTTGCTTCACTTTTTTAAGAGTCATCGTGTATGAAACAGTTTTTCCTGCTGGAATAGTAACGAGAGTTCCGTTCGGTTCAATGTTAATTTGCGCATTATCTGGATTGGTCGTTTGGTCGACATACAATTTAAAAGTGGCGTCTTTATTGATGGTACTTGTATTGCGTAATTTCAGTACAAATTCGGCATTTCTCCCTTCAAAAACACCCGATACATTTGAAGCAACAACTGTTATTTCAGGTTTTTCTAAAGCCATTGTGGCTACTGAAAGCGGAACACGTTGGGCATCTAACAGATCAACAATTGTAGCCGAAGCGTCCGTCACATTAGCATGAGTTAGGTTATAGAAATGAGAAAGTTCTCCTCCTTCATAAGGACAAGAAGTTTCTCCTCCTTTAGTAATAAAAATTGGGCCATTTCCATCAAAAGCATTAATAACATCAACACTTAATAAATTACCAGCATCATGGTCTTTAAGCGTATAACTGATGTTGGTCGTTTCATTGTTAGTATCTGCGCTGGTATTCCCTGATCCAGAGCCACTACTTTTGCTCGTTTGCATTTCAAAACCAGTGTTATTAAAGCTGGCTCCAATCGCTAAGGCAACTGAACTATCAATTTGTAATTGATACGTGAGTGAATTAGTACTTAGGCGTTCTACTTGATAGCTTTTGGTAAACTCACCAACTCCAGCATCCAAAGAAACATTTTCATAAAAAGTAGCATTCAACAAATCTTTGAGTTGTTTGGCCGAAGTGGATAACGTATTGGTTACCGGATCTTTTAGACCTGCTATTATAGTGTTTAAGGATGTTTTCAGTTTGTCTTTATCGTTAAGCGCTTGGTATTTGGCTAATTCGTTGTTTAAAATTATTTTTCTCCAAAGATTGATTGAAGATAGGTATGCGGCTTTTGTAAGAACACCATTCTGGTTTTCAGTAATTGTATGAGCATCAATTTGTTTAATAATATCCAAATACTTAGGGATAACATCATTTAATACACTGTGCTGGGAATAGACAAACAAGGTTTTTTCTGGAGCCTCATTAAAGTACATGGCCTTATTAATTTTCGGGTATACTTTTGAAATTTGAGAACCACTTAAAGGGACTACTGTGATTGGATTTGTAGGACTGGAAGGGCTAGAACTTGAGGCAGTTAATTCGTTATAGGTACCGTAAAATTGATTGGCTGAAGTACCAATATACAAATCGGCATCACTACCTATCCAACTTGGGTCGTCACTTGTGGAAATCGTTTGGTTAAAGGTATAGGTATTGGTCACACTTTTCCCGTTCGAAGAGGATTGCGCCATACTAACTCCAGTAGAAATATCGTTGGTGACATCTGTTTTCATAACAGGCCCTAATAATCCGCCCCCTAAACTGAGTTCAAATCCAAGAGAAACGGTTGCGTTTACATCGCTACCATTATTTGCGGTGGAGGTGTTTTCTTTAGAAAAGCTAAAAGAAGATCCTTTCACTATGGTAGCTGAACTATTGGATCCTGGAGGATCGCGCAACACAAAATCAGGTAATTCGGGACCTGCTGTCACAAAGGTTTGCGTACCATCGGCCACGCCTCCTAAAAGAATTCCTTCCGTTTTATAGTTCTGCAATGCAGTATCTACTCCATTCAATCTGTATTTTAAATCGATGGTTCTTGTATAATTTGTAGCAGCATCGGTATTGGGTGTTCCTCCTTTAAAGGTATAAATCAATACACTTGAGTCGGTTGGGTCAACCACTGTATTTTCGGTATTTTCTAGTGCTAAATTATTAGTAGCAATGATAGCTCCTCCCGTTACAGGAACTGTGCTAATAACAGGAGTTATAGCATTTGCATCATAATTGGAATACCGTTCCTGACCCTGAATTCGAACGGAATAATTTCCAAATTGACTATAAATAGGTGGTGTTTGACTTGTTGCTATGGTATACGTTTTTCCATCTGCCTTTATTTCTGTGTCTGAAGTCTGGCTTAATACCGTATAGATAGGTGTTGCCATATACGTAAACTTTAGAACCTCTTGATAGGGTGCTCCTGAAATCGTATGATCCCCTTGAACGAAAGTTGGAGTTTGTAACGCTTTTATAGCCGTAAAATTGATGGATTGGTCGGCATCTAAAAGCCATTTGTCCCCCGGATTTTTATTACTGGTGAAAGTCAAATCACTTTGAGATAACTGGTAACTAAGAGGCAATAAATTAACACGAAATTCTCCTGTTTCTCCATCGGTAAGCGTAGGAATTGTTTTGTACTCGGGCGTTATACTAGTAGCTCCTACAGGCAAGTACCCGAATGTCATTCTTGCTTTTCCAATGTTATTGAGCGAGGTGTACACTGTTGTTCTATCGACACCCCCAGCATCTTTATAAGCATAGGTTTTTTTTCCAGTATCTCCAAAACCAATCGTCTTGTCAGATTCTATTTTGCCACCCACCACACGACCTACCACAATTACTTTAGTATTGTCAATGAAGGTAACGGGCTCGTCTCGGTCTTCAAAAAAGTCTTGATAGGTATTGGCATAATAGGTTTGACCGCCTATAACCGAACTTGTTTTGGCAGGAAATCGACCATCAAATTCAAATACATGGTCACTTTTAGTGATGCTTATGGCATGAGAACCTATAGGAACTTCAATTGTAAATCGTCCGTTGATGTCTGTTTGGATAGGAACGTTATTAGCATCAATTGCCGGAGCATTATCGATATTGACATAAGCCCCCAGAACTGGTATAGTGGCGTATCGTTTTAGTGATGTGATTGTTTTCCCTGTTGCATCCATCTCGGCCCAATATTCGCCTTTTTGATATTTTAGAGTGCCTTTGGTATAGGCATTATACACTTCATTGTCTTTGATATCTCCCGTTATAGGAGTATCAGAAGTAGCTGGAAAAACTCCTTTACTATTATACACCACAATGCCTTTAAATGAAAACGAAGATTGATCGATAAAGTTTACATTATTGACTACAGTAGAACCTACCCCCAAAAAGGCCAAATCCTGTTTTGGATTGAATTCATGTTTCCCTAAGGAAGGCACTATCGTAAAAGAATCGCCATTACCACTGTAAGGTACCGATGCTATTACATAATTACCAAACTCATCGGATATACCCAAAATACCCAATTGACTGTTTGTTGGAATATTATTTGTATCGTCTTCGCTATTGGCCCAAGTAGGAACCACTGCAGCATTACTCAATTTAGCATCATTCCCATGAAAACTAAAACCGGTTTGCGCTAAGTCATAAGCATAATCTCCGGACTTTTCATTGGCTCTGATATACGTATTGAAATAAGACTCATTTCCTTTAAGATAACGGCGATAATCCCGTTGAATTTGAGAAGGAGTCAGGGCCGTTTCCCATACCCTAAATTCATCTAAATAGGCTAGTTTTCCTCCTCCTATTTTAAAACTATTCCAGCTTTGTGGCGCCCCAGTCGTCGTCGTATTTAATTGAACAGTGGTATTTGTGCTAGTAAAAGCAACTGTTAATGGTAAATTCAAGGGATTTTGGGCTAGTATAGTGTTCATTTTAGTAGCATAAGCTGCAGAAATCAATCGGCCATTGATATAAATTTCAGGAATTTTGTTATCCCTTAATACGGCACTAAAATGAGTAAATAATTTATTTAAGTTAGCAATAGGCACTAAAATATCCTGTCCTTTGTTGTCTATTTCACCACTTGGGATATAATTCGTCAAGGTGATTGTATGGGCTCCCACATAAGCCGTCAATTGACTACCGATCATTTTAATCTTGAAATCCAAAGTTTCATTATGATCACTCGACAAGCTGTAAAGGCTTAATACCTCATTAGCTCCAAAATCAGCATAGGGCTTCATCCATGTCTGAATACTGATAGAATCTTTTAAACTTTTATTCAATTTGGCAACCTTAATATAGCTATCGCTAGGTACTTTTAAAGAACTACCAAAACGCAAACTACTTCCTGTTGGATTGGCAACAATCATGACATCTTTTACCGGATTTCCTCCCGTGTAACTAATATTACCGGTAATCACTCCTGTTGGATTTCTATAGCCAATACCCGTAATATAGTTGGAATATTTGATTTCTAAATTATCGACTTCAATCCCTTTAGCAAAAATTTTATAACGGTATAATTTACCGCCTTCCACATTGGTATCTGAAAAAGTACCTACATCTCCGGCTAGAGTTTTTAACGGTTTTCCCCAAGTAGGATTGACACTAGTCAAATCCTCGGTACGAAATACCGAAATGCTGATGATTTTTTCCTGATTCTTTTTGATATCCCAGTTGAGCTCTATCCTATCACTGAAATAACCTTTAGAAACCGTGAAAGCATCCTCCGAAAACGTATTATAGAGATAGCGAATCCCCCAAGGAAAACCTAAATCTTTGATATAGTTTTGCGTGGAAGCATCTGTCGTAGTTACCCCTTTAGTCAAACCCATATAAGGCATTCCCACCTGCATGCTTACGCTGGAGATGGTAAAATTAGTGCTAACTCCATTTACAGGTTTAGTCAGGTTTAGCCCTAAATTATCTTTTTTAGAAGCATAAGCACCAATCACTGATTTGACGCCCAGTTTTTGTTGCGCAATCAAAGTGTTGTAACTGAATAGTACAAGACACAGTACAAGAATATGTTTCATTGTAGGAGATTTTTGTTAAGGTAATAAGAGAAAGAAGCTGGGATTATAATCTAAATTATATTTTGATAATCCAATTTACACCCCAGTTGATAGGGCGCGTTTCTGTATCTCCTGTCGTATAAGTATCCCCATATACATTATGAATGTGATTGTTAGCCGTATTTGTTGGTATAGTGTAACTAGGTCCTCCATCACGTATTAAACCTGTACCATTAGGAGTTCCATTTCCACTGTTATTATAATCATCATTATAAAAATTCGTTGTATGATTATGTGCCCCCGCAGCATTTGTATTAAGATTTACCACATGAGAATGGGATTGAAAAGAATCCATCTGGGCCCCCATTACAGCGGGTCCTATTTTACCATTTCCACTACCTGCTCCACGTAAGAACATGGCTTGAAGCGCAGGAGTGTTGTTACCTAAAAAGGCTCTTAAATTTGCATAATAAGGAGTATTAGGAATAGCTCCTCCATCACAAATCAACCATCCAGTAGGCGCTGTAGTTCCTATATAAGCAACAATAGTTCCTGTAGGTACTCCATTTTGTGCATAAATAGCATAAGGAACGGCTTGGAGTTTTTCATCAGAGAAAACAACACTACTAGAAGAACTTACTTTCAAATAAGCCGATTGGGTGCTAATCAGTGTGTATTGGTCTTGATCTATTGTCAATACATACGAAAAAACACCAAAATTATCTGTCTTTACAGTAGCTGTTCGAGTCAAAATGACGGTTGGCGTGGTAGAATTCCCTACTAAATAGTATACCGTAAATACCAAATCCAATTGGTCAATATTAGCCAAAGCCTCGTTATTAATATCACGGGCGATTCCCTGTATAGACATTCCTGAGGAAGTAACATTGGTTTGAGCAACTGCGTTTATGGTTGTAAAGAATCCTATTACGACACATACTAAAAGATAGATTTTTTTCATGATATTCTATTGAGTTATACATTATCAAACAAATATCAATCATGTAAGAGTAAAAAAAATAATAGTAAATTGTAAAACCCTATATTTGTGACACATTTTGACTATTTGACACATGTTTTTAAACGTAATATCATTACTAGTTGGCTTCTTATCTCTTGTTGTAGTGGCTTTGATGCTCTGCAACCAAAGAGCCAATAGTAAAATAAATATTTACCTTATCATCATATTATTTGTAGCAGGATCGCAGCGTTTTGTCAATGCAATTGAAGTGTTAGGTTTTACAGATACGACTTTTAGTCCCCTGAAAATCAGAATGACATTTGCTTTTTTTATTATACCATTTTACTATTTATTTTTTAAGAGACTGATTCGAAAAAAGAATAAACATAAAAATGAAATACTGCATTTTATACTACCAACTATTTTTGTTGCCTTTGATTTATTTGCAACAAATTATACCATCAGTTATTATTGGTATTTAGTCTTTTCTGTTTATTATTTTATCTCCATTATTTTATTGGTAAAAGAATTATTCCAATTAAATAAACTAAGCATATTAGAGAGGAGAAACTATAAAACTATTCAGACTTGGGCCGTACTAATGACATCCATTAGTTTCTTATTAGTTGTTTATTCTAATTACTTTTTATTAAGCGATAAACAACCTAAAATAAATCTGAATGTATTTTACCGTATTTCTTCCTTATTATGGCTAGGAGCATTAATTTATATGTTCAGAAACCCGTCCATCATTTTTGGCGAACACTACTTATTGAAAAATATCCAAAAAGAAACACATCAAGATATTTTGATTTGGAGTGACAAACCAATAAAAGAAGTAGAAATTAAAGATCAACTATTATTTAATTCTATTGTTAGTACAATTGACAACATACTACTCAACATAAAAAAACTCCAAAAAAATGTTTCTTTTATATCCGTTACAACTTTAACTGCAAAAACTATCGCACAAGAATTAAAACTACCCAAAAGTCACTTGGAGTTAGTATTCAAATATTATTGTCATTACTCTATCAATGACTTTGGTAATTTAGTTAAGATAATTTATGCCTTACAATTGATAAACGAAGGCTATCTTAAAGACTATACCGTAGAATCTTTAGGAGAAAAGTGTCTGTTTAATTCTCGCTTTACTTTTTCAAAAAATTTCAAAAAATTCATCGGAGTTTCAGTAAGTGATTATACAAAGGAAGTGTATAGTTAAATTGTAGTTTTAAAATACTACTGTTGATTTGAAACTACTTATGATTATGTAACCTTAAGTTAAATCTTGAGGTTTTTTTGTTTTAATTTATTTTATTCAAACTTAGCCCCAATCTCTTTTCAGTATTCTAATCCAATGTTCTGTGCCAATAATTACAATTTATAGCGTTTTATTTGAATCAACTTCGAGCTTGAAACTTAAATTGTAATAAAATTTCGTTTGTGTTTCAGATACTTCAAGAAGCCATGCCCATTATTTTCTCAAGAACTGATCCCAAAGTCTCATTATTATATCCTGCATAAGCTGGATTCACTAAGAGCATGTGCGATTTATAGAAAGTAAAATCACTTTCTTGTTGAGCAAATAAAGCACTACTTACTAAAAGTAGTGCTTTGGTTATGATATGATTTTTATATTCTGTTTTTTTAAGTGGGGTTTTAGTTTGTGATGTATAACCAACCTTGAGCGTCGATAGTCCCATCTCCGTTTAGGTCCACTTGGTACATATAAGCTCCTGAAGAAGGCAAACCTTCTTTCAAGTCTTGATAATGTCCATCCCAATCATTATGATAGTTATTAGAATAGTATACTTCTTTACCCCATCTATTAAATACACGAACAATACTTCCTGGATGGTTTTCAATATTATAAATTACCCAAGTGTCATTCACACCATCTCCGTTTGGAGTGATGGCCTGTGTAATATTCAGTTCAATCAAATCACAAACATCGCCCTTACCATCATGATCTCTATCGGCTTGATTTGCATTAGCCGTGATTGGACAATTGTCATTAGTATCTAAGATACCGTCATTGTCATCATCCGAATCACAAACATCACCTTGACCATCATGATCGTTATCGGCTTGATTCGCATTTACAGTTAATGGACAGTTGTCTAAATTATCGGCGATACCGTCGCCATCCGTATCTTGAATTAACGGGTTAGTCCCCAGGTTTTTCTCTTCTAAATTCTTCAATCCATCTCCATCACAATCTGCATTATTCCAAGTTGTACTTGGAGCAACCGTTTGACTTGCTAATTTAAACTTACAAGGATCTGTAGCATCAGTGCCGTCTGTTTTCTCTTTGCCATCTTTTACTCCATCGCCATCAGTATCCGCTTTTAATGGATCAGTACCGTCTAATTTTTCTTGAGCATTTGTAACTCCATCTCCATCACAATCAGCCGTATTCCAAGATGTACTTGGAGCTATTGTTTGGTGAGACAATACAAATTGACAAGAATCATTTTTATTGGTTCCATCCAAAATTTCTTGTGTGTCTAATACGCCATCCCCATCAGTGTCTAATGACACTACTAATGGTGGGGCTAAAGGATCTGTACCATTTATTACTTCTTGAGCATTTGACACACCGTCGTTGTCACAATCAGTCGTATTCCAAGCTGAACTTGGTGAGACTGTTTGATGTGACAAAATAAATTGGCAAGCATTTAAAGCAGAAGTTCCGTCCGTTTTCTCTGTTCCATCTTTCACTCCGTCACCATCTGTATCTGGATTCAATGGGTTAGTACCGTCTATTAACTCTTGTGCATTGGTTACTCCATCATTATCACAATCAGCAGTATTCCAAGCCGTACTTGGTGTTAGCGTTTGGTGTGATAAAATAAATTGACAAGCATTTAAAGCAGAAGTTCCATCTGTTTTCTCTGTTCCATCTTTCACTCCGTCACCATCTGAATCTGGATTCAATGGATCAGTACCATCTGTGATTTCTTGTGCGTTGTTTACTCCATCATTATCACAATCAGAAGTGTTCCAAGCCGTACTTGGTGTTAGCGTTTGGTGTGATAAAATAAATTGACAAGCATTTAAAGCAGAAGTTCCGTCCGTTTTCTCTGTTCCATCTTTCACTCCGTCACCATCTGAATCTGGATTCAACGGATCAGTACCATCTGTGATTTCTTGTGCGTTGTTTACTCCATCATTATCACAATCAGCAGTGTTCCAAGCCGTACTTGGTGTTAGTGTTTGGTGGGATAAAATAAATTGACAAGCATTTAAAGCAGAAGTTCCGTCCGTTTTCTCTGTTCCATCTTTCACTCCATCACCATCAGTATCTGCTTTTAATGGATCTGTACCATCTAATAACTCTTGTGAGTTGGTTACTCCGTCATTATCACAATCTGCTGTATTCCATGCACTATTTGGCACCACTGTTTGATGTGACAAAACAAAATCACAAGAATTTGTTGGAGAGGTACCATCTGTATTTTCTTGAGAATCTAAAACCCCATCTCCATCAGTATCTTCATCTACATTAGTTACTGTAACAGTTAAAGTTTGAGTTGTAGTATTCCCTGAACTGTCTATTGCTTGAATGATAACAATATAAGTATTTGTTCCTGAAGTATTCCCGTCAGTTGGATTTTCGTAATCAGGTGCCGAATTAAACGTTAAAACTCCTGAAGAACTTATAGTAAATTTTGATGAATCTTCCCCTCCGTTTAGACTCCACGTTACAGTCTTATCTGCTATAAAGCTATAAACTGAAGTGCTATTTTCTGGGATTGTTTTATTACTTGTCAATCCAGTAGTTGTACTATTCCCACTTGGTCCAGTAATAACTGGAGGAACAGAAATAATCGTTAATGAAACTGCTGTTCTAGTTAAACTTGTGCAACTACCATTTGAGTTTTCTGCATAATATGTTATTGTGCCAATGGTATTCAAAATTGGGGATACAACTAGTTGACCTCCTGTTAAAGCATTATACCAAGTAATTACTCCTCCTGTAGCAGAAGCAGTTAAAGTTTGAATAGGATTACTTTCATAAACCGTTTGATTACCTCCTGATGTAGGAGCGGATGGAGTAACTGGTTGAGCATTCACCGTAACACTTGTTGATGCTGAAGAAACACAAGATGAAGCATTCCTTGCTGTAACACTATAAGTTCCCGGAAGAACTCCAGAAAACACTCCTGTTGTATTACTGTAGTCCGAACCATCAATACTAAATGACAAACCTATTGTGCTTGAACTTACAGTTATTGTTCCTGTTCCAACAGAACATGTTGGTTGTGAAGTAGCGCTTGCTGTAGGGGTTGATGGAGTTGCTGGTTGAGCATTCACCGTAACACTTGCTGATGCTGAAGAAACACATAATGATGCGTTCTTTGCTGTAACTGTATATGTTCCCGGAAGAACTCCAGAGAACACCCCTGTTGTATTGCTGTAGTCCGAACCATCAATACTAAATGACAAACCTGTTGTGCTTGAACTTACTGTTATTGTTCCTATTCCAACAGAACATGTTGGCTGTGAAGTAACACTTGCTGTAGGGGTTGATGGAGCTGCATTTATAGTTAACACAACTGGTGTACGTGTTAAACTAGGGCAATTACCATTTGCATTTTCTGCATAATAAGTTACTGTGCTAACTGTATTTAGAATTGGACTAGTAACCAAAGTCCCTCCTGTAGAGGCACTGTACCAAGTCACCGTATTCCCTGCTGCAGTTGCTGTTAACGTTTGAATTGGGGATGTTTCACATACCGTTTGATCACCTCCCGATGTTGGAGCAGACGGTGTTTGATTCAATGTTACAGTGACAGCAAGTCTATCTGAGCTTTCACCACAACTGGTAGTTTGACTAGCATAGTAGGTAGTCCCATTAACTAACCCTACTGTATTCGTTAAGGCAGAACCTCCACTAGCAGACGTATACCACTTTATTAAATCTCCAACAGCTACTAAATCAGAAATTATAGGATTTGACGCAGCACAAAAAACCTGGATTGCATCCCCATAAGGTTTAGGTGCTGTCGTTGTAGTCCCTGCCGTGACTGCGACTCTCAAAATACTTTCACATCCTCCAATAGTTTGGCTAGCATAGTAGGTAGATCCACTTACTAATTGAGTGGCTGATGTTAAAGGACTTCCTGAAGTTGAAGCAGAATACCATTGTATTGAATTTCCAGAAGCAAATAAATCTCCGATTATTGGTGGTGGAGTTGTACAAAATAACTGACTTGCATTGGCTATAGGAGCAGCTGGTGCTGCAGTTATAGTTAATACAACTGCTGTACGTGATAAACTAGAACAACTACCATTGTTGTTTTCTGCATAATAGGTTATTGTTCCAACTGTACTTAAAATTGGATTAGCGACTAAAGTCCCTCCCGTTGCAGCTGTGTACCAATTTATTGTACTTCCTGAAGCTGTTGCAGTTAATGTTTGTATAGGGGATGTCTCACAAAACGTTTGATTCCCCCCCGATGTTGGAGCAGATGGAGTAATTGGTTGAGCATTAATTACAACATTTGTTGATGGTGATGAAAAACAAGATGAAGAATTCTTAGCTGTAACAGTATAAGTTCCTGGAAGAACTCCTAAAAAAATCCCTGTGGTATTAGTGTAATCTAATCCATCAATACTAAATGACAGACCTGACGTACTCGAACTTACAGTGATGGTTCCTGTACCAACCGAACATGTTGGCTGTAAAGTAGCACTTGCCGTAGGAATTGATGGAGTAAGTGGTTGAGAATTAATTATAACATTCGTTGAAGGAGATGAAACGCACGATGAAGCATTCTTTGCTGTAACAGTATAAGTTCCCGGAAGAACTCCTGAAAAAATCCCTGTGGTATTAGTGTAATTTGAACCATCAATACTAAATGACAGACCTGATGTACTCGAACTTACGGTGATGGTTCCTGTGCCAACTGAACATGTTGGCTGTAAAGTAGCACTTGCTGTAGGAGCTGAAGGCTTTGTATTTACAGTACCTGTTACAGCAACATTTTGAGTTGCACTATTAGTTGAAGTAAAACTAATATTCCCTGTAGGTGTTCCTGTTGCCGAATTAGATAGACGAACGTATATATTAGTTGCGTTTACTACTCCACCACTTTGTGTTAAATTTAAACTTGAAGCATAGCCACTAGATGAAGATAAAGAAATTTCATATCCCGTAGGAGCCGAAACACTTATATTCCCCTCTAAATTGGTTCCATTAACAGAAATAGATTGACTGGCTGAAACAGTACCTGAACAGGAATTAAATGAACTTAAAGTTCCTGTTATAAAAATTTTATCATTATCTGTAATTGTACCAATACCGGTTACGCCATAATTATTCAAAACATTACCACCTGTAATAGATCCTGTTACAAGATTTAATGTCTCTGTTGCTTCAGAAATTGAGTCGTCAAGTATTGGCACCCTAATTTGTAAACTCGTTACATTTTGAGCGATTGTTACAGAAGTACTTATTGTGGTCCAAGTAGAGTTTGATGTATTGTAATATTGAATTGCATTAGTATAATCTGAATTTAAGGTCGCTGTAACATTTGCTAACGTAGGTGTAAAAGATATAGCTCCATTGGCGGCATTTGATAATGAAATTGTAAATGTTAAATACCCTGAATTTTCGACAGCAGTTGGGCTATTAACAGTAATAATTGGGCTGCTTGATTGAGTTGTTAATACAGCATTTAAAACAGAGTCAATAGGATCTGAGGAAGTAGTAACCGTATTCCCATTTGCATAAGAGGCCTCTTTTCCAGGCACCACTAAAACGTATGCTTCTGCAGTTCCAGAAACAACATAATTTGAGTCTGTTGTAATAAAGTTGACTCCTAAAGTGGTACTCCCTGATTTGTCTTGTCTAGATATTGTACCATATATTGATATCTTTTGCCCGCTACTATTAATATAGGATAATATCCCGTTTTCGTTATTCCCAGAATTAAAAGTAGTGGCAGTAGGTATGGCAGAAGTAAAATTAAAACTTGTTCCTGAAATTCCCGAAATTGAAGTCAAAGACTGTGTATTAATAGTATAATTAACCCCAGATGCTTTATAAACCTTATTGAAATATAATGTTGCTGCATTAAGCTGACATGTAAATAAAAATAGCCCTAAAAAGACAATACATTTTCTTTTACTTAGGAATAATTGTGAACAAAAACGATCTACAATTGATTTTTGAGTGAAATGGGACATTTTCATTTTTTTACTTTGAACAAAATTTGATGGAATAATATATTTCTTAAAACTAAATTGAACTTGTTTTGGAAGAATATTTAGTAAAGCTACAAAGATAAAAGATTTTCATCACTTGTTATTAATTTTACTAATTTAATTCAGATACCTAATATTCAAAGTTTTATCCTTCTATTTGAAATAGAAAAATATTTTAAATTTAGTATTACTAAGAATTAAGATTTGTATTGAAAATCTCTAACCCCCCTCTAAAAAAATACACTAATATAATGTTTTAATTGACATTGCATTAGTAATGATGTATTCCTAATTTGTTTTTTAGCTAAGCATTCGGGTATGAAATTGTTTCTTTAATTTTCTTATTGCCATTGCTTCACAGATATGTGGCGCTTTTTTTACAATTTAATAAATTTATTTATTCCTAAATCCATTTTACGCAACTCCTGTACTGCTATCTTAGCTATTTCTGTTGCTCCTTTGAGACTCAAATGGGTATCATCTGATTTACCTTCTGAATAATAAGGGTGTTCTCCCATTTTGAAATACAAATGCAACTCTTTAGACTTTTCTACCCCATATGATTGTTCCAGTAGTTCGGAGAAATATTCCAAATCAATAAACGGTACTTGGTACTCTTGAGCAACCAAACGAGTTTCTAACGGATAATCTCCATGTGTCTCAATTAAAACTCCTTGTTCATTAAAATTTCTTCTTGCAATTGACGAAAACAAAATAGGGATAGCTCCTTTCTTCCTTGTTTCAATAACAAAACGAATCAAATTATGTCGGTAGGCAGTATGCGGATTGGTATATCGAGTAGAATCGGCCAATTTTTCGTCATTGTGCCCAAACTGTATTAATACATAATCCCCTGGTTTTAAAGAATTATAAATGGATTCCCAGCGTTTTTCATTGATAAAACTTTTTGTACTTCTTCCATTAACGGCTCTATTATCTATTGTAACTTTATTCAAATCAAAAAAAGAAGGTAGTACCTGACACCATCCTTTTTCAGGATTTTCATCAGGTTTAACTTTATCCGCCATAGTAGAATCGCCGATAGTGTAAATCATTGTTTTTTGAGCAAAACAACTTAATGAAACACATAAAATAAAAAATAAAAACCTCATATTGTATAAATTTATTATTTAAATGATTGAATCTGATGTGTAAATTCAATTCCTAAAATCGCTTCTGTGTCATATTCTTCAGACTCTTTTTTAGTTAATTGACGAGACCACGAAACTCTTTTTTGGGGTTGAAACCCACTCCCTTTACAATTATACTCAGCATAAAATGCTGTTTTTTCAGCTTCAGGCTTAGACCAATTTTCCCAACCTTCAGGTTTAATATGCCTGCCCATTTCGCAATTCATAAAAACAGTTTTGGCATAAATGCGCCACGGACGACCCAAATACACTTGACTTACTCCTTCGGCTGCTGTCAATATACATTCTCTAAAGACATACCCAAAAGTAGTGCCTTGAGGAGTCGATGCTGCCGTTATATACGAATCTTTTTTACTATGAATTTCGCAATTGTCAAATACGGCCGTTGCATTTCCAAAAATAAAATCGGTAGTGCCTTCGATATAGCACTTACTAAAATAATTTTTAGCTCCTTCTCCCGACGTATATAAAGTGTCTTGATTTCCTAAAAAAGAACAGTTACTGAACATCGCTCTATTTGCATTTACATTTAATGCTACTGCTTGTCCAACTTCTCCAGAAGTATTTTGAATAGTTAAATTTTTAGCAAAAAAATCATTCCCCTCTACTAACATAGTGTAGGTGTAAAAAGTACTATTTCTGCCCAAACCTATTTTATTAAAATAATCATCGTTAGTAATAATAGTTCCTTCCCTGCTTTCACCAATAAGAGTAATTTTAGGATTCCAAGAATGTATTTTTACTTTTTCTTTATAAATTCCATTTTTAATAAAAATAGTAATTCGTTGATACGGAAAAGATGGTGCTGAATTTATAGCTTCTTGAATCGTCAAAAAATTACCATGCCCCTTTTGGTCTACCACAATAGAATTTTCATCTTTGGCTAGGGCTTTTTTTTTACTATCTTTTGAAGATGAATTGCCTAGGTTTTTTTTCCAATGAACATATTTCTTCAATACCTCTTTAGGCTCATCAGTATACCAAGCATATCCACTTCTACGTTCGAGTCCGATTTCAGCTAAGGTTGCTTTTTTAATCCCATCACGATCACAGAAAAAAGGGACATTGGTATCTAAATCCATAAATCTAGCCCAAAGTGGTGTGGCATTAGGACTTTCTACCACTACTTTATCGTCTTTCTTACTTGTGGCACTAGAAACACTTTCAATTTTAATTCCATTGATTTTTGTTTTTTCAAACCAATGAACAGCTCCTTCTACTGCATCAATAATTTCTTGAGAAGGATTCTCTATAGACATTAATAGCAAAGTGATTTTAGCCGATTCTTTTCCGCTCAAAGAAGGTAATTCATAAGCCCGGGCTTTGGCTGGAAGTAGGGTGATTTCGTCATGTTGTGCACACCATGCTGTAAGCTCTCCATTTTGTTTATATTGTGTTTTCAAAATACAGTCTATTCCTTTATTAAAAGCAGCATTTACTTTTTCTACAATTTCTGACGAAGGGTTTATTGAATAGACATTAGACTTATTTTTGATTTCTCTAAACAATTCTAAAACATTCACCATCGCATCATCATTGTAAGTAACATGAGTGTAATATCCCTTGATTAGTGGATAAAATTGTGGCCAACCTCCATTGTCATACTGCGCAGTAAGTAAATAATTTAGTCCTTTCAAAAAAGCAATTTTATATCTTTCATCAGGATTTTTTTTATACACTTTAGATAAAAAAAGTAGCTCCTGACAAGTTGCTCCATTATCTATAGTACAGTCTATTGGATCAGCTTTCAAAACCAGTAATTTTTGTTTTTCAGTATCCGAAAGCGGGAGTTGCATTTGAATATTTTTGGGCCAACCTCCAATATTACGTTGATACAATAACACATTTTCGGCTATATTAGCTGCTTCTTCTGACGAGAACCACTTTTCGTTGTTTGATTCGGTAATTTGTTTCCAAGATTTATTTTGTACTTGTGCAGTGACACTAATTGACACTACAATAAATAAAACATTTAAAATTCTTTTTAGAGCACTCATATTTTTATTATTTATCAAATCGAATCCAATCTATTTTTACATTTCCAGCATCATTTATGAAGCCGTTACGTAAGGCTACAAATCCTATTTTTGCACCAATCCATTTTCCCTCTTTTGCACTGAAAGGGATCCCTATTTCTTTAAAATAGATTCCATCTTCACTATAGAAAAAAGTACAAATTCCACCTTGGATTACGTTTACTCGAAGATATACTAAATTGGTTTCTAATGGCACTGAAGCGATCTCATTTTCATTGCTTTTTTTATCGGCATTTTTACATACTATTTGAGACAAAACAATTTTGCCTCCAACTTGCTTAACCCTTAAACCACTATAATCTAAACCCATAACCACAAAGCTTGCCTCTTCTTCATCAAAATGAGGATTGAATGTTAATTTCGTTGTGGCTGTAAATTCTTCTGTTGGGAATTTTTGTAAAAGCAAATTGGGAACCTCCCAAAGAGTCATAGCTTCCTTTGGTTTAGGTATACAGTTCAGCATAAAATAACCTAAATTACTTGGGAAACCCCAATATACTTTTGGATTAGCATGCCATTGCCATTGCAAACCTAGTCGAGCTTCGTTAAATTCATCTGAAGCTTTTAATGAAGTAATTGAAAATAATTTTCCAATATTTGGTTTTCTATACTGGGATACCGGCTCACCAATTCCATTGCCATCTATATCTATCCCAATAATTGGCCAATTATCCAGCCATTTCATTGGTTGCAAATGGACTACTCTACCATAAACTCCTTTATCTTGAAAATGAAAAAACCAATCTTCACCTGTTTGTGTTTGTACCCAAGCACCTTGATGTGGCCCATTAATCTTAGATTTTCCTTGTTCTAATATTTTCCTTTTCTCATAAGGACCAAATATATTTTTTGACCTCAACACGGTTTGCCAACCCGTAGCTACACCCCCTGCTGGAGCAAAAATATAGTAATAGCCATTCTTTTTATACATCTTTGGCCCTTCAATCGTGGTTTCTTCTTGATGCCCGTCAATTAACAAAACCTCATCATCATTAGCCACAAGACCTTTTGAATCCATTGTACATACTACTAGCATGCTTTTTATTCCCGCTCTACTTCCAGCAAAAGCATAGACTAAATATACTTTACCGTCCTCATCCCAAAGTGGAGTTGGGTCAATTAAACCTTTCCCCGATTTAACCAAAACAGGAGATGACCATAGTCCTTGAGCATTTTTGGATTTAACCATATAAATTCCAAAATCAGGATCTGGATAATAAATATAAAATTCATTATTGTGGTATCGGATACATGGTGCCCAAACCCCATTACCATGTTGTAGCTTATCATACACCTCAAATGGAGGTTGTTTTGCCAATGCATACCCTATCAATTTCCAATTCACCAAATCACCCGATTCCAAAATGGGTAAACCAGGAATACAATTGAAAGAAGAGGCCGTCATGTAATATTTGTCCCCCACCCGAATCACATCAGGATCTGAATAATCACTATTCAAGATTGGATTGGTATAAGTTCCATCTCCATTATCGGATACCCAAATATTTTTAGAAAAGGAAGCTTCTTGCCCCTGAACACAACAGAAAGAGGTCATTAAGAAAAATAAAAAAAAGCTCTTTTTAATCCTTTTCATTTTGGAATATTATCTATTTAACTCTAAAGCGGCTAAAATAAAAGAACCGGTGGCTTTAGGATCATTGTCTTTTTTTCGTTCGTTCACATAATAAGAATACGAACCGTCTCTATAAGGGTTACCTCCTAATCCTGCTACAGCACAGGCCTGAGTAATATGAATTTGACCATCCGAATCTGTTTTAATTAATTGGGTGGTCAATCCGTCAAACGCTTTGTTGGCAATAGCTTTGAATTTTGGTGGCAAATACCCTTTGTTAGCTCCTTTTGCCATAGCATAAGCAAACATAGAGGATCCTGAAGATTCTAAGTAATTTCCTTCGCTACCTCCTTTATCTGTTACCTGATACCAAAGTCCTGATTTATCTTGAAATGGAACCAAGCTATTAGATATTGAATTCAAATACCCAATCAATTCTTTTCTTTTGGGATGATTCTTTGGAAAATAATCCAACACATCTACTAATGCCATCACATACCAGCCAATAGATCTGGACCAAAAGTTAGGCGAACAACCAGTAGTTTTATCAGCCCAAGGCATCTGCTTACTTTCGTCCCAACCGTGATACAATAACCCTGTTTTTTTATCTGTAGCATGCAATTGAATTAACTCAAATTGCTTGGCAATATCATTCAATTGAGCTCCTTTTTCAAACTCTACCGTATATTGTGCATAAAAGGGTTCTCCCATATACAAGCCATCTAACCACATCTGATTAGGGTACATTTTTTTATGCCAAAAACCCCCACTAACAGTCCTAGGTTGTTCTGCTATTTGTTTTCTCAACAAATTTAAAACAGTTAAATAACGTGTATCTTTTGTTGTTTCATATAAATTAAAGAGTATTCTACCTGCAGTCACCATATCAATATTGTAGGTGTCAAACTTATATGAGGAAACCGCTCCATTTTTATCAATAGTGGCATCTGCATATTGCTTAATGTAATTATAATACTTTTGATCTTTTGTTTGTTTGAACAAAGCTTCAAAAGAAGTTAACACCAACCCATGCACATAATCCCATTTAGGCTCCGTTTGCCCATCAATTTGATAGGCCTCTGGGTGACGTTTCATAATAGATAACGCCATTCGTTCTGACCATTTTAAATTTGTCGGAATTAGTTTAGTACTTTCTTGGGCTTTTATTCCTTGATTAAATAGAAGCATTAAAGAAAATGTTAACAACATATATCGAGAAAAAACACTTACTTTTTTCATCATTTTACATCTTATTATTTTTGTTCAAAGTTTCTAATTTCCCATCTAAATAAGTAAGAAACTCCTCTTTCGTTTTAATCCCATTAGGTTCTTGTTCCCAAGCACCTAAAAAGTAAAAATCAACCACTTGTGTTGTTGGTTTGAAAACTAACAAATGATCAAATTCAGCATCAACTACACTCTGAATCGTATTAATTTGATAAAAAATAGCCATCCCTAATTGATCTGGAACTAAAGATTGAGTTCCGTATGTAGCTAAATAAGCCCATTTTTTATTGGCACTTTCTTTTTTAAATACTTCAGCATTTTTTTGTTTTACAATTCCGGTGCAAATCCCTTCTATGGCTTTTGATGGATGAATTGCGTGCTGTGTATAACGCTGATTGGGTTGAATCGTTAATTCTGATGTAAAATCAATCTTATCTGACGCCGTTTTCCAACCATAGTAATTCACTTTAACAATGGCACTTTTAGCTGTATTGGTAACAGTGGCAATAGTTGAATCTACTTCATAAAAATGCAATCTTTCGTTCTTCAAATAACGGTCAATTGACCCGATCCCAATTCCTTTTCCTGCCTTCAAAATATCAGCTCCCCAATCGCTCATTTCATGGTACGAGTCAAAACCATCTTGTCCCACTTTTGGTAAAACAATTGCTTCTGTTTTTTTACCAAAAATATCTATAGCATTACGCCAATCTAGATACAATCGGTAACCAATTTTGTTACTTTCCCATCCTGGTCCTTCGTATCGTATATCAAAGGAATGGTCTGTATGCTCTGGAGCTAATTTTAACTTCTGCACATTTTTAAAAGTGCCTCCAATGTATTTCCTGCCTTCCCATTTCCCACCTTCTTTAACTGAAACCTCAGCATAGGTTTTAGAATTAGATGACTGACTAAATAATACGTTTGACTTCATGGAAGCTAAACCTAAAAATAACACTACTGTAATTTGTTGTATTTTCATTTTTTTATAATTTTAATTCTCATAATTATTTTTTGAATATCTTATTCAAGAACTGAACCGAATAGTCTACCGTTGTTGTAAACCAAGGATCAAAAAACCAAAACGAATGAGGGGCATTCGGAATCAATTTCACTTCACTGTATATATGATATTTATCTAATATCGCAATCATATCTGTTCGCCCTGCATGAAAGCGTGGCATATCACTATTAATAAACAAAATAGGAGGTGTATTCCTATCTATGTGAGACAAAGCAGAAGCTTCCTTCCATATTTCCGGTATTTTCTCATAATCTCCACCTAACCATAAACTAGCTACTTTACCCTCTTCTGATTCTGGATGCTTAAATGCTAAAATACCATCCATATCAACAATAGCCTGAACACTCGAAGACGGAGTTGAATTTGTCGTGCCAATTAAAGCTGCTAATTGCCCTCCTGATGAACAACCTAATATAGCTATTTTAGACACATCAACATTATATTTTAAGGCATTCGTCCTTATAAATTCAATAGCCTTTTTAATATCAAGCACTGCTGCAGGATATTGAGCTTCGGGAGACAATCTGTATTCTATAGCAAAACAAGAATACCCCTTAGCTGCTATTGCGATACCCAAAGACTCCATTTGGGATTTGTTTCCTGATTTCCATCCTCCTCCATGAACTAATACCACAGCAGGATTTGGATATTTTATTTTATTATAAAAGACATCTAAATGTAATTCTCTTGATTCTATTATTTTATAAACTATATCTTTTTCTTCCGAAACCCTTTTATTTGGCTCAATCTTGGCAATTTGAATAAAAGGAAACTTTTTTTTGTCTTTTAAAAATGTACTTAGAATAGTGTACGAAGTGTCTACAGAATATTTAATTTGAGCAGTACTATTTTGAATGGCACAGATTAAAATTATATAGATTATTCTTTTCATTTTATAAATTTATAAATAATTAATTCATTCCTATTTGATTTTCTGGTAAAAAAAGGGGACTTGATTTCTAAAAATCAGGTCCCCTAAAACAAACTTAAAAATTATCTAAACATTTATATTAGAATTTAATAACCAGGATTTTGTGGGAAATTCTTATTTTGATTCAAGTCAATCGCATCCTGAGGAATTGGTCTTAAAACTTTAAGCGCTCCTCCTGTTCCTACAAAACTTGCAGCACCACCATTGGTTCTAATTTTGTAATGATATAAAGAAGCTCTTTCTACCAATTTACCTGTACGTTTCAAATCAAACCATCTGTTGTATTCTCCTAACATTTCTCTTGCTCTTTCATCTAAAATGTAGTCAATTGTTAGAGCGGTAGCGGCTGTTGCAGAAGATCTTGTTCTAACTGCATTTAATCTAGCTAATGCTGTTGTATTATCTCCTGATTTAAAATACGCTTCTGCTGCAATTAAATAAGTATCCGATAATCTTGAAACAATTAAATCACGGGTACTAACTCTAGGTGTAGAGGCACTCGTTGCAAAAGGTGCTTTTGGATCATCAAATTTACGCACCGGAATTCCTCCATAGTCAGGTGTTGTTGCTGTAGCTCCATAAGTTCCGTATGCATGATAAGCATATCCTGTCGCTTTTCTTCCCGCTGCAGTTAAGGCTGCCTCATAAGCTGTTTTATCAGCTGCTGTAAACCATTTAGGTGCAAAAAAGTGTTTCACTTTTATTGTATTTTTATCAGCTACATCATAAAAATCATAATATCTTTCGTAGATTTCAGTCATGAAAGTACCCTCCCATCTTTTATCTCCTTGATCATATAATGAAATTGCATAATCGGTTGGAAGCAATGTATTTGCTTTGTATGGTGCTTTCCCTGCTACCTCAGCACCTCCTAAATAAGAACTAAAATAACTCCCTTGAGCATTCCCCGTTTTTTGTGGATCTGCTGTTACAGAAGACGGATCAAACTGAACCGAAAAAATAGTTTCAGCATTCATATCTGTTCCAGGCATCCATGAATTATTTGCCAAAGTTAATGCTTGACCTGCAATAGCTTGATCTGCATAACTTGCAGCATTTGCGAAATCAGTAGGTTTCGCAAAACTTTCGTACCCTCTAGTTAAGTATACTTTAGCTAATAGATCTTGTGCTGCTCTTTTGTTCACTCTACCTGTATAAGATCCTGTTGGAAGTAAAGCCAAAGCAGCAACTAAATCACTTTCTATAAAGTCATACACCTCTGCTGCAGTATTTCTATCAAAAGACAAAACTGGATTAGGGCTATAGTCTTTAATTATAGGCACTCCACCATAGGTTTGAACTAATAAGAAGTAAGCATGAGCACGAAGAAATCTTAATTCTCCTCTTCTTGCAGGCAATGTAGTAGTGGTGGCTGTTAAGTCACTATAATACAATCCCATATTCGCTTTTTGTATTGCTTTAAACCCTTCTGTATACAAATACCCCACATTTGGAGAAGAAGGACTTAATAATTTATATTGACCCAAACCAACTGGTTCAAGATTTTTACCATCTGCATATAAATCGGTTCCGGCAACAAATAACCAAGGTTCGTTACCATAAATTTCTCTCAATTCAGAATAATTAGCATTTACTAATGATTCGAATCCATTGGCAGTCTTATAAACTGCATCAGCACTTACTGTAGATAGATTTTCTTCTTCAATAAAATTACTACAAGAACTTAATGTAATAAGTGCTAGTGATAAGGATACTATTGTTTTTTTCATTTGATTTCTTATTTAAAATTTAACACTTAAACCTAATTGATATGTTACAGTAGCGACACGACCAATTCCTAATGCTGCACCTGCCCACTCTGGATCATATCCGTCATATTTAGTAATTACAAATGGGTTTAATACATTAGTATACACTCTTAATCCTTTTAATTTCAATTTATCTAATACAGTTTGACCAAAAGTATAACCTAATGAGATATTTTTAATTTTGATAAACGAAGCATCTCTATAATATCCAACACCATCGTTTACCCAATAGGTTCCTTCATTTTTAGGTTGAGGATAGTTACTTGCTGTGTTTAGTGGAAGTCCAGCTGTATTGGCTGGCATATACCAATCAATATTTGCTTTTTGTCTTCCTCTATCTGATAAATCCGTGAAATTTTTGTGGAATGGACTCAATACCAATGACCCCTGACTTATAATCGCAGAAGCTGACAAATCAAAGTTACCTACTTTCAATCGAGTCGAAACGCTACCTGTCCAATCTGGATTTGAATTACCTATGATATATCTATCTGCGGTAGTAATTACGCCATCACCATTATGATCTTCTACTTTTGCATTTCCTTCTCTTAAACCAAATGTAGTTTCTCCTGTTCTAACAATTCCATCAAATTTATAATTATATACGGCATCAATTGATTCTCCAATAAATAAGTTATTACCTACATCATTTGAGGTGTCATCGTAAATCGATTTAATCTTATTTGTGTTTTTAGTAAACATAAATGTAGTTTCCCAAGACACTAAATCGGTCTTAATATTTTTAGTAGTTAATGCTACCTCAACCCCTCTATTGCTTACTGACCCAATATTATTGATGTAAGTAGAGAATCCATTCTCAATTACTAATTTTTGTTTCAATAATAAATTAGAAGATAGTCTATCATACACATCAACAGATCCTGTAATTCTGTTATTAAAAAATCCAAAATCCAAACCTAGGTTCATCTCTCTTGTTTTTTCCCAACCTAAATTACTGTTACTTGGCGAACCCTGTAACCATCCATTTGCTGCTGTCCCATTCCAATCGTAATAGGTTTGAACGTCCACTTTATTAATAGTTGAATACGATGGAATAATATTATTTCCAGTATATCCATAACTAGTTCTCAATTTCAAATCTGAAACCGCATTAAGATTCTTCATGAATCCTTCTTCACTAATTCTCCAAGCCAAAGCTGCTGATGGAAATGAACCCCATTTTTTACCTTCAGCAAAACGTGACGATCCGTCCCAACGATTTGAAATAGTCAATAAATAACGCCCTTTGTATCCGTAGTTAAAACGACCTGCAAAAGAAGCTAAAGTATTTTTTTCATAAGAAGACCCTAAGTTAAAAGAAGATTGTTTTCCAGATCCTAAATTATAAATTCCCGTATCAAAAGGCATGTAAGCAGAACTCGCTGATAACGTTTCAAATCTAGCTGAGTTAATACTTTGTAATCCTAAGAAACTAAACGTATGATCTTTAACTGCATAATCTACATTAAATTGGTTATCCCAAGTATAGTTAAATTTTTCACTTTGATTAACACTAGCTGATGGTAAATTCCCATTTGAAACACCCGTTTGAGTAAGCGCTCCCCATGACTGACCATTTTTCATAGTATTCAAACCTGCTGAATAAGTTGATCTAAATGTCAACCATGATAATGGTTTGTATTCTGCGAATACACTTCCAACTCCATTCCATCCTTTAGTTGAGTTAGATGAATTAGCCATTTCTAATAATGGATTAATTGTACTCGTTTTATTAATTAATGAAACTCCATTAGCATCCGTTAATTTACCTGGCATTAAAAACAAGCTACCATCTAAAGCATAAGGAGAATAAAATGGACTTAATCGAAACGCCTCTTGCATAGCAATTGCACTTCCTTGCTCTTGTTCAGTTCTTGCCAATGTAATATTAGCACCAACTGTAAATTTTTCATTGATTTTATGATTCAATCCTAATTTAAATGAATATTTATCCAATGATTCATTTGGAATATTTCCAGTTTCTTTTTGTAAACCTAAACCTAAATTATACGAAACACCTCCATCTGTTCTTCCTGCAACAGATACATAATGATTTTGCTGTAAACCGCTTTTCAATACTGCTCCATACCAATCAAATGTCTCATTATTTGCTACTCTTGTAGCCAATAATGGGCTAGTACTTGGATTACCAAAAATTCCAGCAGCCAATAATGCAGGAGTAGTCGTCGTTGAAGAAAAATAAGCAGCTTGATGGTATGCCCACCAAGTTGGACCATCCATCATAGTTGGTAATCTTGTCACATCTTTTTGACCTATGAATGAATCGTAAGTTACAGACATGCTAGATTTTATAGTACCACCACCTTTAGTAGTAACAATAACAACTCCATTAGATCCTCTTGAACCATAAATTGCAGTAGACGAAGCATCTTTCAAAATATCAATTCGAGCAATATCTTGTGGATTTAAAAAATCAATATTATCTGTTGGTGCACCATCCACCACATATAATGGTTTAGAATCTGGATTCATAGAGTTCTTACCTCTAATTGTAATATTAAAAGAATCTCCTAAACGTCCCGTTGCATTCGAAATTTGAACACCCGAAACAGCTCCTTGCATCGCTTCCATTGGTCCTGTAAGGTTTCTTTCAGTAATAGCAGCGGCACTAATTGTACCAACAGAACCTGTAAGGTCTGTTTTCTTAACTTTACCATATCCAACCACAACCACTTCTTGCAAGTTTTGAGATTGTGAAACAAGCGAGATTTTGACAGTACTTTTTCCAGTTACATTAATTGATTGATCTTGATATCCAATGTAACTCACTACTAATGTAGCTTTATTAGACGTTAATTTGATGACAAATTTTCCGTCAAAATCAGTTGAAGCACTATTCTTTGTACCCTTTTCAAGTATATTTACTCCAGGCATTGCTTGTCCTGTTTCATCAAGGACAACTCCGCTAAGAGGAGTTTGCTGAGCAAATGAGCTTTGCCCTAAAAGCAAGCACATAAAAACAAAAAAGGAAAAACAGCTCTTTGCTCCTTTTTTAAATAAACATCTACTACTCATAATTTAATTGTTTGTTAGTTATTAATTGGTTTTGTTTAATTATTGGTTTTTGGGACTTTCCATCAAAGACCCGTTGATATAGGTATTTACAAATTTTAGATTCTCGACATTTTCGATTGAATATTCTGTTTCTACTTTATCAATAGTAACATCTTTAAATCGGATATTTTTAATTGGATAACCTTTATGCCCTTTCGCTAAAATCCCGTATAAACCTGCATTTTTAACAGTGCTATTTTCTATGAAAATATTTTGTACCTGAGGAATAAAAGATCCTGTTTGATTTCCGTGAACCCCATAAAACAAATCAATTCCTAATACTGATTCTTTTACTTCCCCAACTGTAATGTGACGCACAAATACATTTTCAACTAAACCACCTCTTCTTGAATTTGATTTTATTCTAATAGCCCTATCTAATTCTGGACTATCCATCACACAATTTTCAACATACACATTGCTAACACCAGCAGATATTTCACTACCAATTGTTACTCCTCCATGACCATCATACATTTTACAATCTTGAACAATAATATTTTCGCTCTTTATTGCAACACGTCTACCGTCATTATCTCTTCCCGATTTAATAGCAATGCAATCATCGCCCGTATCGAAAGTGGTATTTTTAATCCATACATTTTTAGAATATTCAGGATCACAACCATCATTATTTGGACCATGACTTTTAATACTTACACCATCAACAATTATATTTGACGATTTCATTGGGTGAATAACCCAAAAAGGAGCATTCACTATTTGAACCCCTTGAAGTAAAACCTGAGTACATTCGAAAAACTCAATGCAATTAGGTCTCAAAAAATGTCCTTTACCAAAAACCCTTTCAGCAACCGGAATAGCTTTTTCAGCCATATCCATCAACCTATTCACATCGTCTTTTTGATCTGGGGTGTTTTTTTTCCAACCATATGTGTTTTTACCACACCATGACCACCAATTTTCATTACTACCTTGACCGTTTAAAATCCCTTTTCCTGTAACAGCTACATTATGCTTATTGTACGCATATATTAAAGGAGAATAGTTCATCAATTCAGTCCCTTCAAATGACGTATGAACTATAGGAAAAACATCAGGATTTGTATTAAATATAATCTCAGCACCTTCTTCTAAATGCAAATTCACATCATTATCTAAATGGATTGGCCCTGTAAAATAATTCCCCGCAGGAACTAAAACAATCCCTCCTCCACTTTTGGAACATTTTTGAATTGCTTTTCTGAATACTTGAGTATTGTCAACTACCCCTCCCGACTTGGCACCAAAATCCAAAATATTATAAATCTTATTTTTAAAAACAGGCGCTTTTATAGCTTCAATAATCGAAGGTAATTTTGACCAATAACTATTCGACGACACTTCATTTTGAGAAAAAAGTGAAGAACTGAATAACAAGCAAAAGACAAGCATTAATATGCGCTTGTAAATTTTCTTTATCGGTTTAGTTATTTTCAAATAATTAGTCATAGTTAATTTGCCTTATCTCACTTCTGTGTAACATTTATGTAATCGATTACACAAACGTAATAATAAATTTGAAATAAACAAAAAAAAGTGCAAAAAAAAACACAAATAAAATTTAAAACGTCATTTCATTGCTACAAACAGTGTCTTTTACTAAATATATCTATTTATTTCTTATTTTTTGATAACTATATTAGGTAAAAAAACCGTTTTAAAAACTAAAAAATGTAATCGATAACATTTAAATACTATTTTACTTTTTTTTGTTACATTTACCAACCAATTACACTAATTTTTGAGATGATAGAGAAAGTTACTATTTATGACATTGCTAAAAAACTTGATATAACAGCAGCTACTGTTTCAAGGGCTTTAAATAACAATCCGAAAATTAGTCCTGCAACTAGAAAATTGGTTCTAGACACAGCAGCTAAGATGAATTACAAACAAAACAAACTAGCACAAGCACTTCGAAGCGGGAAAAGCAATAATGTAGGTGTAATTGTTCCTAGAATTGATAGTAATTTCTTTGCCTCTGTAATTCGTGGAATTGAAGAAGAATTACACCCTGAGGGCTATCATGTTATCATTTGTCAAACCCATGAAGATGAAAAAAGGGAAATCGAAAATATTAATACTTTACTAAATGCTCAAGTAGACGGAGTTTTAATGTCTATTTCTAATGTTAGCGAGGAAAACGAACATATTATCAAACGCGTTTTAAGTGAAAAGGTTCCTTTGGTATTCTTTGATAGAAAAATGAACCTAGAAGGCGTTAGTTCTGTTACGATTAATGACTTCGAAGGAGGATACATTGCCACAAAACATCTCATCGAAGAAGGTTGTACAAAAATCGCTCATCTTGCTGGAGATCAATCTTTAGAAATTTACGAAAACCGTTTTAAAGGATACAAACAAGCTTTAGTAGATAACGACATTCCATACAATGAAGAATATGTATTACGTACCAAAAGTAATGTTGATGCCGGAATTAATGCTGCTAAAACACTGCTGAAATTAAATACACCACCCGATGCTATATTCTCTTCAAGTGATTTTGCAGGATTAGGTGCCATCCAAGAATTAAAAGAACAAGGTTACAACATTCCAACAGATTTTTGCGTGGTAGGTTTTGGTAATGAGCCTTTTACAAAATTCATGGAATTATCTATTTCTTCTGTAGATCAATCCCCTATGGAAATGGGAAAAATGGCAGCAAAGGTCTTTTTGGAGCAAATCAACAATGCTGATAATTTAAAAATTGAAAAGAAAGTAGTTCTTGTCCCTGAACTACTAACCCGAAAATCTTCCAACAGAAAGAATAAATAAAAAGGAGAGCTAATTAGCTCTCCTTTTTATTTACATCTATTTGTGTATTGCTATAAAGATACCCCTCGTTTCCAAGGAATAAAATCGTTTTGGTTTAATACAGCTGCTTTGGTTTTAATAGTCCCGCTTGCTACTTGGATTACAAATTCCAACATTTCATCTGCCATTTCATCAATTGATTTTTCACCTTTAATAATTCCTCCAGTATCAATATCTATAATATCCGACATTTTAGCAGCTAACTCTGAATTAGAAGACACTTTAATAACTGGCGCTACTGGATTTCCTGTTGGAGTTCCTAAACCGGTTGTAAACAAAACAACATTGGCACCAGAACCTACCATAGCCGTGGTACATTCCACATCATTTCCAGGAGTACATAATAAATTCAATCCTGGTTTTGAAATGTATTCACCATAATCTGAAACTCCTACAATTGGAGAAGTTCCTCCTTTTTTAGCTGCACCAGCTGATTTCATAGCGTCGGTAATTAAACCGTCTTTAATATTTCCAGGTGATGGATTCATATCAAATCCCGAACCTGCATCTACAACTGATTTTTCATACCATTGCATTAATTCTAAGAAACGTTTTCCGTCTTTTTCATCGGTACAACGGTTCACTAATTCTTGTTCTACTCCACACAACTCTGGAAATTCAGAAAGAATAGTTGACCCACCTAGTGCCGCTATCAAATCTGACATTTGACCTAAAGTTGGATTAGCAGAAATACCCGAAAATCCATCCGAACCACCACACTCTAAACCAATATTCAGTTTAGATAAAGGTGCTGGTTTTCTTACTAGTTGATTGGCTTTTTTAATCGCCTCAAAGGAATCCTTAACCACACTATTCAACATAGCTTCGATAGTTCCAATTTGTTGTTGATCGTAAATCAAAACTGGTTTGTTACTGTTTGGGTTAATTTCGTTCAATGCATCTTTGAAAATTTGAATTTGCAAGTTTTGGCATCCCAAACTCAAAACAGTAGCTCCTGCCACATTTGGATTGTTCACATACCCTGCTAACAATTTAGCCAAACTATGCGAATCTTGTCTGATTCCGCCGCAACCTCCTTGATGAGTTATGAATTTAACTTCAATATTGTTAAACAAATCAGCTTCATTGGATTTACCTTCATTACCATCAACACCACTTTCAGCATTAACCAAAGAACGAAGTAACAATTGATAATCATTCTCTTTTGGCTTCATTAATTCTTTTTCAAAAATATCTTTCAATATTTCAATATTTCTGTTTTCGCAAAAAACCAATGGAAAAAACAACCACACATTTTCGGTTCCTACTTGTCCATCTTCTCTATGATAGCCTAAAAAAGTTCTATCTTTCCATTTATCCACATTGGGTGCAGACCAACCTATGGTTTCGGTTTTTCCTGTTACTTTATCGCTTTCGTGTTTCACATTTGAGGTAGACAACAAATCTCCTTTGGCAATAAACTGACTCGCTTTACCAACTAAAACACCATACATAATAATGCGATCTCCTACATTCAAATCCACCAATGCAATTTTATGTTTTGCTTTTACATCTGAAAGAACACTTACGTTTTCTCCTTCAAATACAATGTTTTCACCCGAAGCAAGAGGCACTAAAGCTACCGCTACATTATCAGTTGGATTGACTTTTATTAATTTTTTTTGCATGCTACTATCTCTTTATTGATTATTAAACCAACTTATTATTGTTTACTAAAATTTAAAAAACCTTGCTGAATTCCATTGGCTTCAATTTCACTTAATGCAAGCACTAAAGCTTGTGAAAGTCCTTCAACCTTGTTTAAATCTTCATCCCAGAAATCTGTATTAGCTAAAACTGTAGCTACAACTGATTCTAAATTTCCTAATTCCCAGGCTTTTTTGAATGCTTCAACTAATTCCGGACTGTCTTTTACCGGTAAAGCTTCATTATTCCAAGTTCCTTTGTAAAATTGGATTAAACAAGCTAATGAAAAAGTCAAACTAGTAGGCAATTTTTTAGTAGTAGTATAATACCCTAACAAACTTGGCAAAACTCTTACTTTGAATTTTGAGATTGAATTTAAAGCAATATCAGCTAATGCATGCTTAATAAATGGATTCCTAAAACGATCCATTACCTCTTCAGCATAAGCTGTAATTTCATTTTTATCCATCGGTAGCGTTTCGCTAATTTCAGCTATCACATTATCGACAAACGGTCCAGTAAAACCTCCGTTAACTGTTTCCATAACTAATTTGTTACCAAATAAAAGAGAAACAGGAACCATTGCTGTGTGAGCACCATTCAAAATACGAACTTTAATCATTTTGAAAGGGCGAATATCGTCAACAATCTTCACATTCAAATCTGTTTTATCGAATGGAAGTTTTGCTTTCAAATCTTCTCCTCCTTCAATAGCCCAAAGGAAAAATGGTTCAGCAGCAACAATTAAGTTATCTTGATAATCTAATTTGCTGTTGTACTCTTCAATTTCAGCTCTTGGGTATCCAGGAACGATTCTGTCAACCAAAGTACTGTGATAGGTACAATCCTCTGAAACCCATTTTTTAAACGCAGCGTCTAAATTCCATAAATCACAGTATTGTAAGATGCATTTTTTTAATGTTTCAGAGTTGTAATCTATCAATTCACAAGGAATGATAGTTACTGCTTTTGAAGCATCTCCATTGAAATGTTTGAATCTTGCATGCAATAAAACTGTTAATTTAGCAGGAAACGCTGCTGGCGGCTGCATATCCGGAGTATCTGTATCAAGAAATTCAATTCCTGCTTCAGTAGTATTTGAAACAATAAATTGAAGTGCTGACTCTTTAGCTAATGCTAAATAATCTGCAAAATTACTATAGGGATTAATAGCTTTTACAATATTTGAAATCAGCTGGATATCTTGAATTTTTTCTCCTTTTTTGATTCCGTTCATAAAAAGAGTATACAAACCATCCTGATCGTTAATCATATTTACCATACCATCTTTCAATGGCTGAACAACTGCAATACCAGCATTGAAATCAACTTCATTGTTTAATCTTTGAAAAGCATAATCAACAAAGGCTCTTAAAAAATTTCCCTCTCCAAATTGCACTACTTTAATTGGTAATCTATTCTCTAAACCTGTACTTTTTCTGTTTAATTTTTCCATTGTATTATTTATTCGATGCTATGTTATTATTACTTACATTAAAATAAACGACTTATTTTCTTTTTTTTAGACCTTCCCTAGTAGAGGAATAGTAGGGATTATTTCAAAAATTTGATATAAGCCGTTTATTAAAATTTTTATACTCCTCCAAAATTGGTAAACCCTCCATCTACTGTAATCGTGGTGCCTGTAACAAATTTTGAAGCATCACTTAACAACCAAATTAATGCGCCATTTAGTTCTTCTGGACTTCCAAATCGGTTGTAAGGAGTGTTTTTTATAATTAAATGACCTCTTTCTGTCAAACTACCATCTGGATTAGTCAGCAAAGTCCTATTTTGTTCTGTTAGAAAAAAACCGGGAGCAATAGCATTCATTCTGATGGCATCCCCATATCTATTAGCTAATTCAGTAGCAAACCATTTGGTATAAGAATCTATAGCCGACTTTGCCAAGCTATACCCTAACACTTTAGTTATGGCTAACTGAGAAACTACCGAAGAAATATTGGCAATACTTCCTGAACCATTTTCCTTGATTGCTTTCCCGAATACTTGTGTTGGCAGTACTGTCCCAAATAAATTCAACTGAACCACTTCTTGCAAAGCTTCTATATTCAGTTCAAAAACGTCTTGATTGGACTGAACAACAGCATCAGGAATATTACCCCCTGCTGCATTGACTAATCCATCTATTTTTCCAAATGTGGAAAGCATTTTTTCACAAGCAGCTTCTAATTGCGCTTCATTGGTAACATCAGCAATTAATGCCAAAGCACGACCTCCTTTTTGTTGTATCGCACTAGCTCTCTCATTGGCCACTTTTTCATTTCTGCCCAGAATCCCTACAATACCACCAGCAGCAGCAATACCATCTACGAAGGCACCTCCAAGGATTCCTGTTCCTCCAGTTACTACGATTACTTTGTCTTGTAATGAAAAGTTAGTTTCCAATGTGCTATAAATTAGTTCTTACGGATTGTACTAAATCCAATACCGATTTTGTTTCTGATTCAATAGTTGCGTATGCTTTATCAGCCATTAATTTTTTGCTGATTAATTTACTCCCCATTCCAACTGCAGAAACACCCGCTTTAAACCAAGCTTCAATATTTTCTCGGGTAGTATCTACTCCGCCAGTAGGCATAAAAAACAATTTTGGAAAAATATCTTTAATACTACTCAAATAATCAGGTCCCAACATATTGCCTGGAAATAATTTAATAAAAGTTACTCCTGCGTTTTCGGCCGCAATAATTTCTGTTGGCGTCATACAACCTGGGCTATATAAAACTCCTTTCCCTATCAAAAACGAAGCTACTTCTGGAACAAATCCAGGACTAATAAAAAAATCAGCGCCTACTTTATAATATTCTTCGGCTTGTTGCACATTTTTAATGGTTCCAATTCCCAATAATAAATCAGGCATTTCAGCATTTCGAACAGCTATCATTTTAGTGAAATTATTCAACGCTGCATCACCACGACTAGTATATTCAACTGCTTTAATTCCTCCTCTATAAATGGCTCTCAACACCTCAATAGTTACATTTTCATCCTCATTGTAATACAATGGAAGCATTCCTTGTTGAATAATTGCCGTTGTTATTTTTTGTATCGTACTCATATCCTAATTTTATCTTGAAACTAGCGCAGCACCATTGCCGTCTAGTCTATCTTCTACTTCTTTTAAAGTAACCAAATTATAATCGCCCACTATACTGTGTTTTAAACAACAAGCAGTTACGGCAAAATCCAATGTTTTTTGAGTATCATTTTTGTATTCCATAAGGCCGTAAATCAGTCCACCCATAAAAGCATCTCCACTTCCTACACGGTCTACTACAGGGGTTACTTCCCGTACAGCCGAATTATAGATAGATTTTCCATCGCATAAAATTCCACCTATTCTTTGATGCGAAGCACTTACAGAATAGCGCAACGTAGTTGCCATTGTTTTTAAATTAGGACAAAGTTTAAACACCTTGTCATACAAAGACGGTAATGTAGTTGCATCCTGATAATCCGGATTTACTTTGGCTTGCCCTAACATAAAATAGGCCGTATCAATATCACCCAAAATAACATTGGTGTAGTGTAGTAATTCAGGCATAACATTACTTGGGGTTTTCCCGTATTGCCATAATTTAGACCTATAATTCAAATCACACGAAATGGTCAAACCTAATTGATGTGCTGCTTTTACCGCTTCTAAACACGCTTGAGCAGCCGACTCCGATATGGCTGGCGTAATACCGCTCCAATGAAACCAAGTAGCACCCTGTAATACTTTTGCCCAATCAATCATTTCTTTTTCAAGGGTAGCCATAGCACTATGAGCGCGATCATAGACTACATTACTCCCTCTAACACCTGAACCTGTTTCTAAAAAATAAATACCTAAACGCTCTCCTCCAAAAATGACATTCTTAGATTCTACATTCATTTTACGCATTTCTTTTAAGGCACAAGTTCCTATTTCGTTGTTTGGAATTCGTGTTACAAACTCTGCATTTGCACCATAATTGGCTAAAGATACTGCCACGTTAAATTCTCCACCACCATACGTAGCCGTAAACCCTTTCGCTTGTTCAAAACGCAAATGACTATCTGTTGAAAGGCGCAACATAATTTCGCCAAAAGTGACTACTTTGTTCATAATCTATTTATTAAAAATGAGTGAATTCTAAAATTAAGGTTACTGTACCAATTAAAATTTGAAATACTCTTTTGCATTAGTATAACTAATATCCGAAACCATTTTTCCTATCCATTCCATATCATTTGGCAATTCTCCTCTTTTGATTTCATCACCTAAAAGATTACACAAAATACGTCTGAAATATTCGTGTCTCGGAAACGATAAAAAGCTTCTTGAATCGGTTAACATTCCGATGAAACAACTAATAAGCCCCATATTTGATAACGCATTCAATTGTTTTGTCATTCCGTCTTTTTGGTCTAAAAACCACCATCCAGAACCAAACTGCACTTTACCTTTAACGCTACCATCATTGAAATTACCAATCATAGTTGCCATGACTTCGTTGTCGGCTGGATTCAAATTGTAGATGATCGTTTTAGCCAATTTATCTTTACTATCTAAAGCATTTAAAAATCCTGATAATTTTTGTGCTTGTGGATAATCACCAATAGAATCCCAACCCGTGTCAGGTCCTAAAATTCGATGCATACGAGCATTGTTATTTCGTAAAGCGCCTAAATGCAATTGTTGTACCCAACCAAATTCATGATAGGTTTCAAATAAGAAGAATAAAATAGCGCTTTGGAATTTCAATGCTTCTTCATTCGTAAGTGTCGCATTGTCTCGTTTCTTTTTGAAAATAGCATTGACTTCACTTTCGGTATAGTTTTCAAAATAGACTTGATCCAAACCATGATCACATAATTTACACCCATTTTTATCAAAATAGTCAATTCTGTTTCGAAGTGCCGTGCATAAATCATTGTATGAATTGATGGAAACACCAGCTACTTCCCCTAAGGTATTGATGTAGTCATTGTAACCGTCATTACCAATTAAAATAGCCCTATCAGGTCTAAATGCAGTACTTACTTTAACTTCAAAAGTACTTTTAGCTAATTGTTGGTGGTATTCTAAATTATCAATTGGATCTTCCGTAGTACAAACAAATTCAGCATTGACTTTGCGAAGCAAATTCTGTGTACTGTATTGTGCCGAATTGATTTTGGCAGAAGCCTCTTCGTAAATTTTCTCCGCTGATTTTTCATTCAATAAATCGTAGATGTCAAAATAGCGCGCTAATTCCAAATGCGTCCAATGATACAAAGGATTACGCATAGTATAAGGAACCGTTTTAGCCCAATTCATAAACTTGTCTTTATCAGAACCATTACCCGTAATAAATTGTTCATTCACCCCTAAAGTTCGCATGGCACGCCATTTGTAATGATCGCCATTAATCCAAACTTTGGTTACGTTATCAAAAATTTTATCCTCTGCAATAAACTGCGGTGATAAATGGTTATGGTAATCAATGATAGGCTGGTTTTTAGAATAGTTATGGTATAATTCTTCAGCGTATTTATTCTCTAATAAAAAATTATCGTGTATGAATTTTGTGCTCATGTTATTTCTTAAAATAATTAATTCTCGTTTGAAGGTTTACCAATAGTGGCTAAAATTCCACCATCTACATAAACAATTTGTCCGTTTACAAAATCACTCGCTTTGGATGCCAAAAATACAGCTGCTCCAGCCAAATCTTCAGGATTTCCCCAACGAGCCGCAGGAGTTCTACTAATGATAAACTCATTAAAAGGATGCCCATCCACACGGATAGGTTCGGTTTGAGAAGTAGCAAAATAACCCGGACCAATTCCGTTGACCTGAATGTTGTATTTAGCCCATTCTGTAGCTAGATTTCGGGTTAACATTTTCAGTCCCCCTTTAGCAGCGGCATAAGCCGAAACGCTATTTCTTCCCAATTCACTCATCATGGAGCAAATGTTGATTATCTTCCCCTCTTGTCTTTCAATCATTTGTTTTACAACCAATTGTGACATAATAAAAGGCCCAACTAAATCCACATCAATCACTTGTCTAAAATCTGCAACCGACATGGTGGTAGCCAATTCTCTTTTGATGATTCCAGCATTATTCACTAAAATATGAATGTCTCCCAATTCTTTTGAAATCAATTCTATATTCTCAGCTGCAGCTTTTTCATTAGTCACATCAAATAAATATCCTGTTGCTTTGAAGCCTTTACTTTTGTAATACTGCAAAGCCTCTTCCATTTTAGAAGGTGTAGTCCCAGTAATCACTAATTCGGCACCGGCTTGCGCCAATCCTTCGGCCATTGCCATACCCAATCCATGAGTTCCTCCAGTAACCAAGGCTCTTTTGCCTATTAAGTCAAATAAATTCATCGCTTATCGTAATTCGTTTGGTGCTACAATATCCATATCGCCATAATCCAAATTCTCACCTGCCATTCCCCAAATAAAAGAATAGTTTGAGGTTCCTGCTCCGGAGTGAATCGACCATTCTGGAGACAATACCGCTTGATTATTCTGCATAAAAATATGTCGCGTATTTTGAGGTTCGCCCATAAAATGACTGATGGTTTGACCTTCTTCTAAATCGAAATAAAAATAAGCTTCCATACGTCTATTATGAGTGTGTGATGGCATCGTATTCCAAATATTTCCAGGTAACAATTCTGTTAAACCCATTTGTAATTGGCACGTTTCCACGACACTATTCACAATCAACTTATTGATGATTCTTTTATTAGCAAATTTTTCTTCGCCCAAATGCACAATTTCTGCATTTTCTTTTGTCACTTTCTTGTTAGGGAATTTATGATGTGCAGGAGCCGAATTAATATAAAACAAGGGTTGTTCTCCATTAGTAGCCGAAAAAAGCACGTCTTTACAACCTTGACCTACATACAGAGCCTCTTTTTTCTCCAAAAAATAATCAACCCCATCAACCGTAATTTTCCCGCTCCCCCCTACATTGATAATTCCTAATTCTCTTCGGTCAAGAAAATTCTCTGATTTTAAATACGGAATCGTTTCCAATTTCAAACTTCTATCTACAGGCATTATTCCCCCCACAATGTATCTATCGTACATGGAATAGGTAAGTTGTATTTGATTTTCAACAAAAAGCGTTTCAATCAAGAAATGCTCTCTTAATTCATTTGTATTATATCTATTAGCATCTTTTGGATGTGATGCGTATCTAAATTCAAAATTTGTCATTCTTTATATATTTAGTTGTACTAAAACTCTTTTTTTAATTTACAAATCTGTAATTGGACTATATTTTGGCACCAAAGCTTTCATTACTGTCCAGCCTATTAAATAACAAACGGCACAAATAGAAAATATAATAAAGTACCCCGCTTCGATACCTTCAAAACCCATAAAAGACATATTGGTGTCTTTTGTATAGTCAAATAAAACTCCTGATCCTTTATTGATTAAGGTGGAACCTAACCCTCCAGCTAATCCTCCAATTCCGGTTACAGTAGCAATAGCTTTTTTAGGAAACATATCACCTACAGTGGTAAAAATATTAGCTGACCAAGACTGATGAGCAGCACCTGCAATACCAATAATAATTACGGGCAACCAATAGGTATAATGTCCTAAAGGTTGTGCTATTAAAGCTAACAAAGGGAAAAAGGCAAAAATCAACATCGCTTTCATTCTTCCATCGTACGGATTCATTCCTTTCTTTTCTACAAAATAAGTAGGCAACCATCCGCCAATAATAGATAGTAAGGTAATCATATACAATACAAATAACGGCAAGGCCGCTTCCGTAGCATCCATTTCATACACAGAACTCAAATAAGCTGGAGTCCAAAACAAAAAGAACCACCAAACCCCATCGGTCATAAACTTACCAAAGGCAAAAGCCCATGTTTGTTTGTATCGAAAACAATCTTTTAAACTTACTTTTGTAGTAGTCTCAGCTACATAGCCCACTAATTTACTATCTGCAATAACATCTTGTTGGATGTAAGCCAATTCCTCAGGGCTAACTTTGTCATGTTTTTCAGGCTTATCGTATAAGAATACCCAAAATCCCATCCATATAAAACCTAAGGCTCCTATGATTATAAAAGACATTTCCCAACCAAAAGCTTTAGCTATGAACGGAATTGTAATTGGCGCAGCCAATGCTCCAACAGTAGCTCCCGAATTGAAAATACTTGTAGAAAAAGCCCTGTCTTTTTTAGGAAAATACTCTGCTGTAGTTTTAATCGCAGCTGGAAAATTTCCTGCTTCTCCTACTGCCAAAACAAAACGAGCCAAAATAAATAAGGTAACACTCGTTGAAATAACCATTCCAGTATCATTGACCGTATGGATTGCGTTTTTCGCACCTTCAAAACCTACTAACCAATTTCCAGTTAAAATTCCTGAAGTAGCAATCCCTGCAAAAGCATGCAAACAAGCTCCAAATGACCAAACTCCAATTGCCCAAAGAAATCCTTTTTTTGTATCTAATACATCCACTAACCTACCCGCAAACAATAATGAAACCGCATAAAAAATAGAAAACAAAGCCGTTATATTTCCGTAATCATTATTAGTCCAATGAAACTCAGGCGCAATGAAATCACTCCAAGTTAAAGAAAGCACTTGTCTATCCAAGTAATTAATAGTTGTTGCAAAAAACAGTAAGCCACAAATGGTCCAACGAAAATTTCCTTTAGGTGTAGTGGTTTTATTCATAGTTTGGTTATTTTTAGGTTAGTTAGGCAATCAAATAAATTTTAAAATAATTAAATACTTGTTATTTATTTGTACTATTACAAAACTTTTAATTGTTACAATGTAATCGATTACACAAATATATATCTAAAAAATTAAATAGCAAGTTTTTAATTGAAAATTATTTCTAAACCATCTGAACAGAAAGCAAAAAGTATAAATAACAATTAATAAAAAAATTAATTTCAGAAGTATGAACCCAATTAAGTCTTTTGTACAAAAACAAGTTTTTATTTTAATAATGGCCTTGATAGGATTGTCAAGTAATAGCCAAGTCACTACTATTCCTGTTTGGGCTAACGCTATTCCAGGGTCGATTAAAGCTGCTAATTATTTAGAGAAAGAAATAATTAAAGACAACCAACTACAAAGTACTAGCCAAGTAACTGCCCCTAACCTATCTGCATATCTTCCTAAAAAAGAACTCGCCAACAGGAGTGCGGTTGTTGTATTCCCTGGTGGAGGTTATTCGCATTTAGCCATGTATAAGGAAGGTAAAAAAGTGGCTGAATGGCTGAATTCATTAGGAGTTACTGCTTTTGTTTTAAAATACAGATTACCCAGTGATCTTATTATGAAAGACCAAACTATTGGGCCTTTACAAGATGCTCAAGAAGCCGTTCGAATACTAAGAAGCAATGCCAAAGAATGGAATATAGACCCAACTAAAATAGGGGTTTTAGGTTTTTCTGCAGGCGGACATTTAGCATCAACACTATCCACACACTATCAAGATAAAGTATATGATTCTACAACAATTAGTGCACGTCCTGATTTTTCTATCTTGATATACCCTGTAATTTCAATGGAAGACGGCATTACCCACAATGGTTCTAAAACCAGTCTTTTAGGAGCCAATGCGAGCAAGGAACTGATTGATAAATACTCCAATGAAAAACAAATCACTTCAGAAACTCCAAAAACTTTCTTAGTTCATGCCTCTGACGACAAAGCCGTTCCAGTTGAAAATTCAATTTATTATTACCTCAATTTGAAAAAAAACAATGTCCCTGTCGAAATGCATATTTATGAAAAAGGCGGGCATGGATTTGGTTTAGGAACTGTAGGAACACATACCGACTGGTCAAAAGCTTGTGCAAAATGGCTTGCCGAAAATAATTATATCCAAAAACAATAAAGATTAAGGTCATTCATATTATAGTATCAATTCAAAACAATTTGAGATTTTTGAGTATAGCAAACCGTAGTTTATCAGTTCTTAATTCGTATTTTTGAAGAAATATTCTTCTCAAAATTTGAAATCTATTTATTCGTATCAAATTTATTCCAACGCAAGTCAACTTCCTGAAAATTGGAATGAATTAGCCGTTTCCACGATTTTCTTATCGAAAGAGTATCTTGTAATTCTCGAAAAATCAGCTCCTGCTAATATGAGCTGCCACTTCATCGGTCTTTTTGATCAGGAGACTTTGGTTGGGATAGCCGTTTCTCAATTTGTAGATTTAAATCAATTGGAATCATTTGGAGAACGCGACCAATGCATCAAATCATCAGTACGCAATATTGTATTTAAGAATTTCTGTTCCCACATATTATTAATTGGAAACAATACCTTAACCGGACAAAACGCTTTTGTGATTTCAGAAAATGCCAATCAAACCGAAGTTTTAAAAACACTAAAAAAAGCCGTTGTAGCACTCAAAGCCATTTTCAAGGCAAAAGGCAAAAAAGTACACATGTGTGGTTTGAAAGATTTTTGCAAGGAAGAATTAAGCCGATTTGAAATTCCAGAATTCAACCCTTATTTACGTTTTTCTACCCAACCCAATATGATTTTTACGGTACGGGACAATTGGAAAACAGAGGAAGATTACGTAGCAGCCTTGTCCAAAAAATACAGAGACCAATACAAACGCTCTAGAAAAAAAGCAGCAGGACTTCTTAAAAAACAATTGTCCCTAGAGGAAATTATAGCGCAAGAAGACGTGATTTATGATTTGTATTACCATGTAGCCAAAAGTGCACCGTTCAATACGTTCTTTTTGCCTAAAAATCACTTTGCCGTTTTTAAACAACAACTTCAAGACAACTTTTTGTTTTATGGTTATTTTGAAAATGACAAACTAATTGGCTTCAATACCTTAATAAAAAATGGAAGTGATTTAGACACCTACTTTTTAGGCTATGACGACAGCATTCAAAAAGAAAAAATGCTGTATTTGAATATGTTGTACGATATGATTGGTTATGCCATCAAAGAACAATTTGACACCATCATTTTTGCCCGGACTGCCTTAGAAATTAAAAGTTCGGTAGGCGCGACACCTTTAAAAATGTACGGTTTGATGAGCCATGACAACAAATTAATTAATAGCCAACTCGATTTCTTTTTTCGCTATTTAGAACCTGAAACGGTTTGGAAAGAGCGCCATCCTTTTCAGGATTAAGTTTTTGTTTTTGCTGATTTGGGCAAACTCAATTCAAATTATCAATCTCTTCCTGAACGATTTCCCAATCCAACAGCAATTGTTCTAAGTCGGCTTTCTTTTTGTTGTAGGCCGTAAAGAAAGAAGCGTCTTCAATGTGTTTGTCGTAATTAGAGGCTAACATTTTATCGTCGTGCTGAATGTCTTTTTCTAGTTGTTGGATTTGACTTTCAATCTTACTCAACTTATTTTGCAGGGTTTTCCCTTTTTTCTGGTCTTCGTAGGATACTTTTTTATTTTCTTTAGGTGCCTCTTTTTTAGCAATGTCTTTTTTCTCGACCTCGCGCATGTTTTCTAAATTGCGCTGCTCCAAGAAGAAATTAATATCGCCTAAATATTCTTTTATTTTTTGGTCTTTGAATTCGTACACAATATTTGACATTCCTTGCAAGAAATCCCTGTCGTGAGAAACCAACAGCAATGTTCCTCCAAATTTTTGCAAAGCCGCTTTCAACACATTCTTCGATTTAATATCCAAGTGGTTCGTTGGTTCATCCATCAACAGCACATTAATCGGCTGCAACAACAATTTACACAACGCCAAACGATTTCTTTCGCCTCCAGAAAGCACTTTCACTTTCTTTTCTACATCATCGCCACGAAACAAGAAAGAACCCAGCATATCGCGTACTTTGGAACGATTCGTATCCATAGCGGCATCTTCCATCGTCTGAAGCAACGTAATTTCTCCATCCAAATATTCGGCTTGGTTTTGAGCAAAATAACCCAATTGCACATTATGTCCTAATTTAATTGACCCCTCGTATTCAAATTCATTGACAATGGCTTTAATGAAAGTCGATTTCCCTTGACCATTTTGCCCAACAAAGGCAATTTTACTACCGCGTTCTACGAGTAAATTGATGTCTTTTAGAATGGTTTTATCGCCGTAGCTTTTGGTTACATTCTCCGCCTCCACTACTACTCTACCTGGCTCTTTTGATACTGGAAAAGAAATATTCATCACTGAATTATCGTCTTCGTCCACCTCAATACGTTCTACTTTGTCTAATTTTTTGATTAACGATTGTGCCATTGAAGCTTTGGAAGCTTTAGCACGGAACTTCTCAATTAGCTTTTCTGTTTCTTCAATTTTTTTAGCCTGATTTTTTTGGGTAGCCAATTGCTTTTCGCGAATTTCATGACGCAATTCTAAATATTGCGAATAGGGTTTGTTGAAATCGTAGGCTTTTCCAAGTGAAATTTCGATAGTTCTATTGGTCACATTATCCAAAAACATTTTATCGTGAGAAACAATCACCACAACCCCAGGAAAATTGCGTAAAAACCCTTCCAACCAAATGATACTCTCAATATCCAAGTGGTTTGTTGGCTCATCCAGCAACAAAATATCATTGGATTGTAATAATAATTTAGCCAACTCAATACGCATGCGCCAACCTCCTGAGAAAGTCTCCGTTTGATTATGAAACACTTCGCGTTTGAAACCTAAACCTAACAGAATTTTTTCGGTATCTCCCACATAATTGTAACCGCCTAATAATTCAAATCGGTGTGTGTAATCAGATAAATCTTCAATGATTTGGGAATATTCTTCACTTTCATAATCGGTTCGAGTGACCAATTGATGATTAATTTCTTCTAGCTTTTTTTCGACAATTTTAATTTCGGTAAACGCTTCATACGCTTCTTCCAAAACCGTTCTTCCTTGTTCAAAATCGATGTCTTGACGAAGAAATCCCATTCGAATTTCTTTCTCTTGGGCAATACTTCCTGAATCTGGAGCAAAATCGCGCGCTAATATTTTTAGCATGGTCGATTTTCCAGCACCATTTTTACCTACTAGACCTACTCGGTCTCCGGCACCAAGGCGAAAAGTAACTTCTTCAAATAAATAAGAACCTCCGAATGAAACGGACAAATTGTGTATATTAAGCATAGTTTGTGACTAATGTTACATTGGTACTTTCAAAAAAATGTACCTTTGTTAAAAATTTTTGCAAATGTTAAAAAAAGGATCCAAACTAAATAGTATTTTAACAGGAAGTTGTCCTAAATGTCAAAATGAAAGCATGTATGTGGATAAAAATCCGCTACATCTTGGAAATGTGCTGAAAATGAATGAAAATTGCAGCCATTGTGGTTTGAAATATCAAATAGAACCTTCGTTCTTTTATGGCGCTATGTATGTGAGTTATGGTTTGAACGTAGCAGTAGGTGTAGCAGCATTTATTATTGCTCACGTTTTTGTTGGGCTTAATCTAGTAAATTCTTTTATTACCATCATCGGAACACTTGTTGTTTCTTTTCCATTTGTTTTGCGTTGGGCGAGAAATATCTACATCAATATGTTTATTTCGTATGACCCGAATGCGTCTAAAGAGTAAATATTTATTTTTTTTTATTTGTAAATCGCTGAATATCAATTTCCTTATGCAAAGGAATTTTGTTTTCGATTGCATCATATAAGGCTTTTGCCATGGACGGCCCGAGCATCACTCCTCGGGTTCCTAAACCATTCAATACATGAATCCTATTATGAATGGCATGAGTTCCTACCAATGGTCTTCTATCTCGAACCGTTGGCCGCACGCCTGCAAAGTGAGTGACAATTTCAAAATCACAACTAATAATTTCTTGTATTCGTTCTACCAACTCTGTTTTTCCTTCCTCTGTAGGTAAATCCGTTTTATCCTTCCAATTGTAAGTTGCACCTACTTTAAACAAGTCATTGCCTAAAGGTAAAATAAAGACGCTGGTGTTCACAATCACATCCAAATCTAAGTCAAGTGCTTTGATAATAAATAACTCGCCTTTGGTGCCATCTAGCGGCAATTGATTGAAATACGGATTGGTATGCAATCCAAAACCTTCTGCGAAAACAATATGCTTGGCTTGAATGTCTTTATAACGAACATTATCTTCTTCAAAAATAATCGCAGGATAATCAAATGATTCTTGGCGAAACCAATGATTTTCTGCTAAATAATTTCGATAGGCTGACAATAATGAAGCGGTGTCTACATAACCCGTATGCAATACTTCTCCATAACCAAAAGGCGCTGTAATGCCTTTGTAATCTTTGAAATGCAATTGCGTAGATAAGAAAGGAGCTAGCGCCGGTTTATCAGAAGCCGCAAACCAATTGTTTTGTTCTTCCACAGAAAAAAACTTTCTTACAATAGGCATTTTATAATCAAATTGTTTCTCTATTCTAAGCTTTAATTGGGCATAAAATTCATTCATAGTGGCCAATTGGGCTTGTGCTTCCCAAACTTCGCTAAAACGCTTTAAAATCACCGGATTGTACAAACCTCCCGCAATCTTAGAGGAGTTTTGTGAATCGTTATCCACCACCAGAATCGTTTTGTTGTGCTGCAACGCTTTTTCGGCAAATGAAATTCCAGCCAATCCGCAACCTACAATTAAATAATCAATCATAACGCAATTTTGAATAGTACAAAGTAAGGACTTTAAAAGAAAAAACTCCTACCTTTCGGTAAGAGTTTATATTATTTTTTATGAATCAATTCTTAATAATTCCACATATCTTGTTCGAAACTACGAATCTTATCTTTCACTCGATCTGATTCTAACAACTGATTCTGTGCATTGTCTTTCATGTAATCTTTAATATCTCTGTCGCCGTAAACATTTTCCTCTTTATAAATAATACTATTAAAACGGCGTGAATTTAATATTTGATCGAAAGATATTGGCATTGACGAATTTTTCTCATTAAATGCTTCAGCGTCATATAGAGTCTCTCTAGCATCTGGAAAGAATACCCAAAACAACTCGATAAAATCGGGATCTTCACTGTTCATGGTATATACATCTGGCGTTACCGGACAAATTCCTAACAAACGGTATTTCAATTCGCTTTGACGTTTGTCAAAATACCATAACCCTTTGATTTTGTATTGAGTAACATCTTGCGAAGTCAAATCTTGTTGTACAATGTACTCTGGAGAGATTTTAGAACCTGCATTCAATTGTTCTCTACCTGCATCGGTAGTATCTATTCGAGACAAAGACGCTTTGATATCTTTGAATGATTTTTTAGTATTGAAATAACTATCGGTGTATACTTCGGTAATTTTCCCTTTTTTAATCCCTTTAATCAATACATCGTACAATGAACGTCTTTCTGGACCTACATTAGCCGTATCAATTGGAAAATACAATGGAAAATTAATTTTTTCTCCCAAGTCAATAATCTCCCAAGTAGTTCTACTCATCAAAATGTCTCTATCATGAACATACCCGTATGCTAAGGGTTTGTCATTATCCGATTTCAATTGACCTGTAGATTTGACCCCTATTTGACTTGGTGATTTTGCGTTAAGCAAATTCGACTGTCCAAAAGAGGCTACACTACAACTGATTGAAAAAATAGCTATTAAAAAACTTCTAACGTTCATCATGTTTGAATATATTGAGTAGTTTGTTATTCTACTTATTATTGTATTTCATAAATTACTGGAGCCGTTCTTGGCAACATATAACTTCCTGCACCCACTAATTTAGTTTTAATTTCAGAAATAGTTACTTGATCTCCTCTTCCTGCTTTCGCCAATACTGCTTTGCATTGTGCATTCAATTTATTCCCTGGAACTACTACTGTAGGTTGTCCTGTCACTTTAAAGTTAAATCCAACTACATCTAGTCCTACTTCAAAGTCAAAATCAACTAATTTAGCCCCTACAGTAGAAATTTCTAAACTTGTTTTAGGTCCTTTTACTACACCCATTTCGCCTCTAATTGTTCCTACTGGACCTGGAATTCCTTTAATTCTGAACGTCTTTTTATCTGAAACTTTAGAACCATCTGGCAACGTTCCAGTAACATTAATTACTGCTTCATTACCTGCACCTGGATTCATCACGTATTTACCTGCACCTACAGATTTTAAACCCGGAGCGCTAGCAGTTACTTTATCTGCTGCAACACCAGCAAATGAAATGGATATTGGATTAGCAACACCCCTATACACCACATTCATCTTATCAGCTGAAATAGTTGCTGAGTTCGGACGAGGAACTACAACATACTTTCCTTCAAATGCCAACGGAATGGTTTCTCCATCTTGAACGAAGGTAAACTTACCGTTAATTTTTTGTTCTCCAACACCACCTGCTGTCAAAGAGATAATGGCTTGACCATTTTCTAACTTACTATTACCAGGACCTTGGAATGAAGTAGGTTTCGTATTAGCATCATATTTCCCTAATACTACTTTACCCGTTACTTTTTCACCTTGGTAATATGCATTTTTGTCTAATACTACCAAAGCAGTAAAGTTTTTCATAGAAGACGCTTCAACAGCCGCTTTTCCTAATAAGATACTATAAATATCCGCCTCAGCTTTCTTTACATCATTTTGAAACGAAGTTAATTTAGTCAACGAAGCAATTGCAGGAAATCCTTTGAAGTGATAGTCTAAATATTTTTTAGTTACTCCTTCATGGTCTTTCACATCAGCGGTGTTGAATTTACTTTCAATTTCAGTAAAAACACCTTTTAATTTAGTATCATTTCCAGCAGCAGCTTTCATATCAGCTACATATTTCGAAAATTGAGCTACAATTTCGTCTCCTTTTTTAGAATAACCATCTCCCTCAAACCAACCTTCGTCAATTGCGGGTCCTTTATCCATAGCTTCATAAGGTAGTTTTCCAGTTTCTTTATCTACTTCAACGCCCTCTATAGCATCAGCCTTTAAAGTACCTAAATATTCGTAAAATCCTTTAGAAATACTTGCTACTTTTTTAGCTTCAGCTGCCGCCTGAACGAAGTGCGCATCTTCTCCCGCTTTTTTATCTAAAGCTTGTAACATACTTGCATTCATCGATTCAGCACTTGTATTTGCCGCATCAAATTTTTCATTCATCAATCCAAAAGCTGATAATACTTCTTTGGACATATTTAAAGCTAACATTGCGATGAAAACCAGATACATCAGGTTAATCATCTTCTGTCTAGGGGTTAATTTTCCTCCTGCCATTGTATTTTAAATAATTAGTTAGTAAAGTAATTTAGTTTAAAACTAATTATTATCCTTTGTTACTCATTGCAGAAAGCATTCCACCATAAACTGCATTCAATGAAGCAATATTAGCCGTCATAGATTGCATTTGTTGTTTCAACATTGCAGCATTTTCAGCGATATCTTTATTCGCTTCTGCATTTACTGTAGCGCTTTCTAATTGTAATTTGTACAAACTATTCAACGACTCCATTTGAGCAGCTGCTTTAGTTAATTCTTCACTGTATTTTTTAGTCGAAGCCAAAGAATCAACAGTTGGCGCAATTCCTTTTGCTGCTGATTCAAAATTCTTGATACTATTCCCCAAGCTAGCCATTAATTCTCCGTCAACTTTAGCTTCTTTCAACATTGCGTCTAATTTTTGAGAAAGTAACCCATTGGCATCTGCACTATCTTCAGCTTTTTTAGATTTTGGTTTGGCCTCGCCTCCCGCTAATTCTGGGTAAACTAACGTCCAATCCAATTCATTCTCTACCGGTTCAAATGCAGAAAGTGCAAAAATGAAAGCTTCTGTCAATAAACCTATAGAAAGCATTAACGTACCTGTTAATGGTCCAAGCTCAAAGTGAGTAATTTTAAACAAAGCTCCTACAATTACTACAGCCGCTCCCATACCGTAAGCGAAATTCATTACTTTTTTGTTGATTAATGCCATAATTATTTATTCTTTAAAGTGATTTATTGTTTTTATTTTTTTGCTTTTTTAGTGGATATTTTTTGAGTTCCCATATAATCTTGAACCGTTCTAAAACCAATGTAACTTCTTGCAGAATCTGCATATTCATAATCTCTGGTAGATACTTGTAGCATATACGCTACATCTTTCCAAGAACCTCCACGCACTACTTTTCTTTTATTCTTATAATCTACAATATTTGGACTCATTGTAGACACGTACTCGTAAGAACCTGGATCGTAGGCAGTAGCAGTCCATTCTGAAACATTACCTGCCATATTATACAAGTTATATCCGTTAGGATCAAATGATTTTGCCTCTACAGTGTACAACGCGTTGTCAGCTGCATAATCTCCTCTATTAGGTTTGAAGTTGGCCAAGAAACATCCTCTGTCATTTTTCGTGTAAGGACCTCCCCAAGGATAAGTAGCTGATTGTAATCCGCCTCTAGCAGCATATTCCCATTCTGCCTCTGAAGGCAATCTGAATTTGTTTACTAAATCTCTTCCTTTTTTCTTCGATTTAATATAGGAATTTTTATACAACGTTCTCCATTCGCAGAAAGCAACTGCTTGAGTTTGTTTTACACCAACAACAGGATAATCTCCATAGGCTTTGTGCCAAAAATAATCGTTATGCATTGGCTCATTGTACGAGTATGAAAAATCTTTAATCCAAACGGTAGTATCAGGATAGACTTTTATTTGTTCGGTTCTAATAAAATCTTGTCTTTTACCCCCTTTTGATTTCGCAGCCGCTTGAATATCCATCCAAGAATAACGAAATTTCAATTTGTTTACATCAATAGTTCTCAAACCGTTATAAGAGGCTTCTAAAGGCAAATACATCGAATCCATTACTTCAGAATAATATTCATCTGGGTATTGCTTCGTGTTTTTAATTAATTTTACTTTTTTATTGACTTTTCTACCTGCATATTGGTTGTCACCTGTACCTACGCTATAATAATTGTCATACATATATTTTTCATAGGCCGTCATTTTTTCAGGATCAGTATCATTGAATGCAAAGTCGCCAATACTTCCAGAATTTTTACCTTTTCCCTTTGCATCTCCTGCCTTTAGACCATTATCGTCTGCCAAAATCGCTAAACGCATGCGCATTGTAGAGTCTTTTACCCATTCTACAAATTGACGGTATTCACTGTTGGTAATCTCTGTTTCGTCCATATAAAAAGAAGGGACAGTTACTGTTTTTGTAGGCGCATCTTCAACACCTGCTAAATCTTGATCTGACTTACCCATAATGAACGAACCTCCAGGAACTAAAGACATTCCGAACGGTTTTTCAGGATGCCATTTCGCTCCTTTTACCCCAACCAATTCTCCTTTATCTCCAGATTTTCCGCAACTAATTAATAGTGTCAAAATTGCTGTAAATGCAATGAACTTCTTCATATAATTTTGAGTTATATTTTCTTTATTTTTCAATGTGTAAACCTATTTATTATTTTTTTAAAAAGCAATTTTTTTATTTTGAAAGCTTTTCGCTACAAAAATAATGATTTTATATACTATTTTTTCGTTGTGCTTTCCACCATCTTTCTGGCAATTCTTGATCGCAAGCGGCCAAATATTCTTCATAAGAACAGGGTAATAACGTGTTTCTTTTTAATTTATTATTGCCATTCGTTATAAAAGGAATTTCTATCCACCAACGGTCTGTTTTATCACTTTTATAAAAAATCAATTCTTCGTCTTCTGAAGGGACGATATATTTCAAATAATTCTCTCTACTTCCAAAAGGATATTCATTAGAACGGTAATGAAACCCTTCGATGAAATACCAAATAATTTGAGCGATTAATACTGATTCTTGCTCGGTATCGTTGTGATTAAAAATTCCAAACGAGGTAACTTTATCACTAATACCTGCATATCTTGACAAAGCACATATTTCTTTACCATTAAAGCCATTTGGAACAAAATGGGCGAAATTTCCAGAATCTGATGATGTAACTGAATTCATATCAATACTCACCAAATCCGCATCGCGAAAAACAGGCTCAGCAATCGCTATAGTATTGGAAACTTCTCCTAATCGGTAGGCATCAAAAAACAATTTTTCTACCAAATCAATTTCCTCTTGTGAATTGTAATAGGTTTGGTATCCAATATTGCAATAATTAAATAAGTTGTTAGGCTCTTCAATCACTATTTTTGTCAAATACGAAGAAGCTGAAATAGCATCACTTTCTTTTCCAAAATCGAATTGACTATCAATAGCGACTAAATTCACCATTTGCTCTAAATCGTCATACCCTCGATAAAGCGCGTATGTTAAATCTTGAGAACCCCCAATTACAACAGGAATAATTTTGTTTTTAATTAAATACGAAGCTACTTTTTTCAAAGCAAAATACGTATCTTCTTTAGAATTTCCAGCTAAAATATCTCCGAAATCAGCAATAGAAGCATCCCAATTTCCAGGAAACAATCCATACAATTCTTTTCGGATAGCCAACAAGTCAATCTCTGGATTGCCGTTTTTGTTCCCTCGATTTTCTAACACGCCAATGATTCCAATTGTAACTTTACTAACCTCTGGAAATGCTTCCGAAGTATGCAAAACCACTTTACTTCCCAATTGCTGAGAAGACAATCCATCTATATAGTCGATGATTTCAGTGCTTAAAGGAGAAAGAAAATCAAATTCCATTTTTTATTTCTTTTTGGTGGTCGTTTTTTTAGCTGCGCTCGCTTTCTTGGCAGGTGCCTTTTTAGCTGGCATTTTCTTAGCAATCATTTCTTGAACTTCTTCCAACGTCAATTTGCTTGCATCAACATCTTTACTCAATTCAATTTTGATTTTTCCTTTGGTAATCACAGAGCGTCCCCATCGGGCTTTTTCTACTAGAATTCCTTCTGTTGACCAATTATGAATTACTTTATCGATATTTTTTTGCAATTTATCTTCAATCAATTCTTCGATATCTGCTTGAGATAAGTTGTCAAAATTGTATTTCTTACTTACATTGATAAAAAGACCATCCCATTTGATAAAAGCACCAAAACGCCCCACTCCTTTTTGCACACCTAAACCTTTATAAGTAGCAATTGGCGCGTCAGCCTGTGCTTTTTCATCGATTAATTCCTGTGCTCTTTCCATAGTAACATCCAAAGGATCTTCTCCTTTTGGCAATGAAATAAAAGCAGCTCCGTGACGAACGTAAGGTCCGTAACGGCCATTACTTACCTCTACCTCTTCTCCTTTATACAAACCTAAATTTTTAGGCAATAAAAACAGATTCAAAGCATCCTCTAAAGTAATGTTCCCGATATTTTGATCGATTTTTAAACTAGCAAATTTCTTGTCTTCATCTTCAGCATCTCCAATTTGAGCCATTGGTCCAAATTTCCCCAAACGAACCGAAACCGGTTTACCAGTAGCTGGATCTGTTCCAAGAATTCGTTCTCCACTTTCTCTATCCGCATTGGCTTCTACATCTTTCACATTAGGGTGAAACTTATCGTAGAATTCCTGCATCATGGTAGCCCATTCGATATTTCCTTCGGCAATTTCGTCAAAATCTTGTTCTACTTTTGCTGTAAAATTATAATCTAAAATAGCGCCGAAATTTTTCACTAAGAAATCGGTAACAATCGTTCCAATATCAGTAGGAACTAACTTTCCTTTATCAGAACCTGTATTTTCTTTTAATACTTTCTCCTCTACTTGACCCGATTGCAAAGTCAGTTGCGTGTATTTTCTTTCTTGACCTTCTAAATTTCCTTTTTCAACGTAATTTCTATTAATAATTGTAGAAATTGTTGGTGCATAAGTCGAAGGACGACCAATACCTAATTCTTCTAATTTTTTAACCAAAGAAGCCTCAGTATATCTCGCTGCAGCTCTTGAATATCTTTCGGTAGCTGTGATGTAATTATTATCTAATCGTTCGTTTACTTTCAGTGCTGGTAACATCCCTTCTTGTTCCTCTTCGTCATCATCATTCCCTTCCAAATACACTTTCAAGAAACCTTCAAAAAGTAATACTTCTCCCGAAGCTGTAAACACTTCGCTATGATTATTAGCTTCAATTTTTACATTGGTACGTTCTAACTCGGCATCGCTCATTTGCGAAGCCAAAGTTCTTTTCCAAATCAAATCATACAAACGCGCTTGGTCTCTGTCAATATTCACTGTGTGACGCGACATATCTGTTGGACGAATTGCTTCGTGAGCTTCTTGAGCGCCTTTGCTTTTATTAGCAAACGTACGTGGTTTAGAAAATTCTTTTCCGTACGATTTAATAATCTCTGCCTGAGCCGCATCCATTGCTTCTTTAGACAAATTCACGCTATCGGTTCTCATATAGGTAATTAACCCCGCCTCATACAAACGTTGCGCTAATTGCATAGTAATTCCAACAGGCAAATACAATTTACGAGCTGCTTCTTGTTGTAAAGTAGAAGTCGTAAATGGAGCTGTTGGTGATTTTTTAGTAGGTTTCGTTTCTAACTCTCCTACTTTATAAGTTGAAGCTATATTTTTTTGTAAAAAATCTTCGGCTTCTTTTTTAGTATTGAAATTTTTAGGCAATTTAGCCTTTACTGTTTTTCCGGCTTCATTGACAAACTCAGCTGTAACCGAGTAGCTTGCAACAGGTTTGAAATTTTGTATCTCGCGTTCACGTTCTACAATCAAACGAACAGAAACGGATTGCACACGACCTGCTGAAAGTCCGCCTTTAACTTTTCTCCACAAAACAGGAGATAATTCATACCCTACTAAACGGTCTAAAACACGACGCGCTTGTTGTGCATTAACTAAATTATAATCAATTTCACGAGGGTTATCAATTGCTTTAAGAATAGCCGTTTTCGTGATTTCGTGAAAAACGATACGTTTTGTTTTCTTTTTGTCTAATTTTAATTCTTCGGATAAATGCCAAGAAATAGCTTCTCCCTCACGATCCTCATCGGAAGCTAACCAAACCATTTCAGCGTTTTTGGATAATGTTCTTAGTTTACTAACCAATGCTTTTTTGTCAGAAGAGACTTCGTATTTAGGTTTGAAACCATTTTCGACATCTACACCAATTTCTTTGGAAGGCAAGTCAGCAATATGTCCATAACTTGATTCAACTTGAAAGTCACTTCCTAAAAATTTTTCGATTGTCTTAGCCTTTGCAGGTGATTCCACTATAACTAAATTCTTTGCCATATCCCGTTTGTTTGTGTCGGCAAAAGTATGGGATTTTTTTAAATTTTAAGATTTTTAAATTTTAAAAGTAAATTTTATCGATGAAAAACGCTTTTCACCGATTCTGAATTCGATAAATTCTAAAAAAACAGTGAACTCCTTTTATAAAGAGTATATTTATTAGAATAATCGGTTTATCGTTTTTCAGATACAATATAAAATACTGTTAAAAGTTCGACTGCCATCTTGTCATATTTCTCTAATTTGACGTATCTTTGCACTATTGAAAATAGGAAATGGAAAAAGTAATTGAAGGAAGTAAACAAGGTGAAAGTCTTGTTTTAGAACACAAACAAGAAAATACAAAAAAACTTTTTATCGAGAGTTATGGTTGTGCTATGAATTTCTCAGACAGTGAAATTGTAGCTTCGATCCTATCCGAAAACGGTTTTAACACCACACAAACCTTAGAAGAAGCCGACTTGGTTTTGGTGAACACTTGCTCTATTCGTGATAAAGCGGAACAAACTATACGTAAACGATTAGAAAAATACAACGCCGTAAAACGAATCAACCCTAAAATGAAAGTAGGGGTTTTAGGCTGTATGGCTGAACGTTTAAAAAGTCAGTTTTTAGAGGAAGAAAAAATAGTAGACTTAGTAGTAGGACCAGATGCTTATAAAGATTTACCCAATTTACTTGCCGAAGTCGAAGAGGGACGTGACGCTATTAATGTGATACTATCTAAAGAAGAAACCTACGGCGATATTGCTCCCGTTCGATTAATGAGTAATGGAATAACCGCTTTAGTATCTATCACTCGTGGTTGTGATAATATGTGTACGTTTTGTGTAGTGCCTTTCACCCGAGGTCGCGAGCGTAGTCGTGAGCCACAAAGTATCATGAAAGAAATCCAAGATTTATGGGACAAAGGATTTAAAGAAATTACCTTGTTAGGGCAAAATGTAGATAGCTATTTATGGTACGGTGGCGGATTGAAAAAAGATTTTGAGAACGCTAGCGAAATGCAAAAAGCAACGGCTATTGGGTTTGACCAATTGTTAGAAACCGTTGCTGTTACTTTTCCTAAAATGCGCATCCGATTTTCGACTTCAAATCCGCAAGACATGCACGAAGAAGTGCTTCATGTCATTGCAAAACACCCCAATATTTGCAAACACATTCACTTGCCGGTGCAATCTGGAAATAATCGTATTTTAAAGGAAATGAACCGTTTGCATACGCGTGAGGAATATATGACTTTGATTGACAAAATCAGAACCATCATTCCAAATTGCTCCATTTCGCAAGACATGATTGCGGGTTTTCCAACTGAAACAGAAGAAGATCATCAAGATACGCTGAGTTTAATGGAATATGTAAAATACAATTTTGGATACATGTATTCCTATTCGGAACGCCCTGGTACTTTGGCTGGACGCAAAATGGAAGACGATGTTACTGAAGAAACAAAAGCAAGACGCTTACAAGAAATTGTAGACTTACAACAAACACACGCTTGGTTCCGATCAGAAGAATTCATCGGACAAACCGTAGAAGTTTTGGTTGAAAAAGTATCTAAAAAATCAAAAGAAGAATTTTCAGGACGCAATTCACAAAGCATTACAGTAGTATTCCCAAAAGAAAATTACAAAATAGGTGATTTTGTCAATGTAAAAATCACTTCTTGCACCAGCGGAACCTTAAAAGGAGAAGCTGTTGGTTTAAGCAAAATGAATTGAATAAATAAAGAATAGTTTAAAATAAAATCTGCGTCCCGAAACTTCGGGACAAGGTTAACAAAAAGAGATTGCTTCGTGCCTCGCAATGATATTATGGAAACAGTTCAATCAATAAAACAACGATTTGAAATTATTGGGAATGACCCCAAATTAAATCGTGCCATAGAAAAAGCAATTCAGGTTGCTCCTACCGATATTTCGGTATTAGTAATTGGTGAAAGTGGGGTTGGAAAAGAAAGTATTCCAAAGATAATTCATTCCCTTTCTCATAGAAAACACGGAAAATATATTGCCGTAAACTGCGGAGCTATTCCCGAAGGAACCATTGACAGTGAACTTTTTGGACACGAAAAAGGGGCCTTTACTGGAGCTACTAGCACTCGTGAAGGATACTTTGAAGTAGCTAACGGCGGAACTATTTTTTTAGATGAAGTAGGCGAATTGCCTTTAACCACTCAAGTTCGTTTGCTTCGTGTTTTGGAAAACGGTGAATTTATAAAAGTAGGTTCTTCACAAGTTCAAAAAACAAACGTTAGAATCGTTGCCGCTACTAATGTGAATTTGTTTAACGCTATCGAAAAAGGAAAGTTCAGAGAAGATTTATATTACCGTTTAAGTACCGTCGATATTAGTTTACCTCCACTACGCGAACGCAAAGACGATATTCATTTATTGTTTAGAAAATTTGCCGCTGATTTTGCCCATAAATACAAAATGCCACCTTTAAAACTAGATGAGAATGCCATCCAATTGTTGCAAAAATTTCGCTGGAGTGGTAACATTCGTCAGTTACGAAATGTAGCCGAACAACTTTCTGTATTGGAAACCAATAGAGACATTACTGCAATCACACTGCAGTCTTATTTGCCAACAGAAGGAACTAATTTACCCTCTGTTATTAACGACAAAAAAAGCGATAGCGATTTCAATACCGAAAGAGAAATTTTGTACAAAGTGCTTTTTGACATGAAAAGCGATTTGCATGATTTGAAAAAACTAACTTTAGAATTGATGAAAAATGGTAGTTCTAAAGTACAAGAAACCAATCAAAATCTAATCAAGAAAATATACGGTTCTCAAGAAAGTGATAACGAAATAGATTTTGAGGAAAGACCAAGAACAGCTTTAATTACTACTCCTACTAACGAGGTGGAGGAGTATGATGAGCCCGAAGACAATTATCTTTTTGCAGAAACCATTGAAGCCGAAGAAGAAATTCTAAAATTAGAGCAAAAAGAAATTGAAATGATTAAACGTTCTTTGGAGAAAAACAAGGGAAAACGAAAAGCCGCAGCGGATGAATTGGGAATTTCAGAACGTACTTTGTACCGAAAAATAAAACAATTTGACCTTTAATAATTATCAATTGATTTTGAATATCTTTGGATCTTTAAACAGAAAATGAAAAACACACACTACCTATATACAATTTTAATTGCACTAACTTTTACAAGTTGTTCTGTATATAATTTTACAGGAACTGGAAAAATTGACGCAAAAACGTTTCAAGTAAACTTTTTCCAGAACAACGCCACATTAATTGAACCTGGGATCGACCGAACTTTCACCTTAAAATTGCAAGATCTGATTCAAAATCAAACCAATTTGAATTTAGTGAAAAATGGTGGCGATTTAACTTACGAAGGCGAGATTGTAGATTACAGAATTAGCCCAATGACAGCTACGGCAGACCAACAAGCGGCACAAAATCGATTGAAAATTAGAGTAAATGTGCGCTTTTTTAATAAAAATAAAGAAAAAGATAATTTCGAAAAAGCATTTGAATTTTATTATGATTATCCAGCTACCACCCAACTTAGTGGAAGCTCATTAAACAAAGCTATTGACGAAATCTATGTAAGAATAACACAAGATATTTTTAATGAATCATTAGCCAAGTGGTAATTTATAATGATCATTCGGGGATGGGAGGATTTGATTATTTAAAAAGCATTCCAAATAACCGAATCCCCAAATAAACAAACAATCTTTATGAACGTAACTGATTATACTTTTTTAATTAACAAACCTGATGCTATCAACGAAAAGCAAACGGAGGCTTTGAATCATGTTTTGGAAGATTTTCCTTATTTCCAAAGTGCAAGAGCTTTACGCTTAAAAGGTCTGTACAATCAAAATAGTTTCAAATACAATTATGCGCTTAAAGTTACGGCGGCACATACTACAGACCGAACAGTTTTGTTTGATTTTATTACCTCAGATACTTTTACCGCAATTCAAAAAGGATATTACGACAAAAAGGTATTGGAACTTCTTGATATTAATGTCATTGATAGTGAGATCATCGCTTTTGAAGAAAAGACCGAAAGCAAAGACACTCTTGAAGCTTCAATTCTTACATCAATAAAAGAAGCCGAAACAACCGAGACGAAAGCTGCTGAAGAAAAATTAGAGATTGGCAAACCGTTGGACTTTTCTACCAATGAAAAACACTCTTTCCAAGAATGGCTGCAACTTTCCAGAATTCAACCGATTGCCAGAGAAAAAGAAGAGAAAGCAACAGCTGTACCTCTAAACCAAACGCAAAAGAAAAAACTGGAATTAATTAATAAATTTATCGAAACCAATCCGAAAATTCCAGCAGTAAAACAAGGAACTACTACTAATGCAACCTTCGATTTGAATAAAGAAGACCATTCAATGTTGATGACCGAGACCTTAGCCAAGGTATATTTGGAACAAAAAAAATATCAAAAAGCAATTCAAGCTTATGAAATATTAATTTTGAAATATCCAGAAAAAATTACTTTCTTTGCAGACCGCATTTCGGATATTAAGATTTTACAACAAAATAACAATAATTAACAATGAGCACATTTTCAATTTTTTTAGTTTTAATTACAATAGTTTGCTTTCTATTGGTAGTAGTAATCATGGTTCAAAATCCTAAAGGAGGCGGTTTATCTTCTTCTATAGGAGGTTCTCAAATGTTAGGTGGTGTACAAAAAACTACTGACTTTTTAGATAAAAGTACTTGGACATTGGCTACTATTTTAATTGCACTTATTTTACTTTCAAGTTTAAGCTTTACTGGTTCATTAAGTGATACCGATTCTAAAATTATCGAAAAATCAGAAGCTCCTGCTGCAACGCCAGCAACACCAACTGCTCCTGCTGCTCCAGCTACAAAATAAGTAGTATTCATTATACAAAAATGCCAGCCTGTCAAAGCTGGCATTTTTTTTAGGAAAAAATGTCAGTCAAAATGGGATGGCACAATTTCTGAAATAGAAGAATCATTCATTTAAAATAATTTAAAAATATACAATCATGGGATTAAACATTAAACCACTTTCAGACCGCGTTCTTATTGAACCAGTTGCTGCAGAGACTAAAACTGCATCAGGAATTTTTATTCCAGATACTGCGAAAGAAAAACCACAAAAAGGAACTGTTGTTGCCGTAGGTAATGGAACAAAAGACCACACAATGACTGTAAAAATTGGCGACACCGTACTTTACGGAAAATATGCTGGTACCGAATTGAAATTAGAAGGTAAAGATTATTTAATCATGCGCGAAGATGATATTCTAGCAATTATCTAAATCAAATAAACTAATCAACAAATAAACATTAAAATGGCAAAAGATATAAAATTTGATATTGAAGCACGTGACGGATTAAAACGTGGTGTTGATGCATTGGCTAATGCAGTAAAAGTAACTTTAGGTCCTAAAGGACGTAATGTTATCATTGGAAAAGCTTTTGGTGGACCCAACGTAACTAAAGATGGGGTGACCGTAGCTAAAGAAATCGAATTACAAGACCCATTAGAAAATATGGGAGCTCAAATGGTGAAAGAAGTAGCTTCTAAAACAAATGATTTAGCTGGAGATGGGACTACAACTGCAACTGTTTTGGCACAAGCTATCGTAAAAGAAGGTTTGAAAAACGTAGCGGCTGGTGCTAATCCAATGGATTTAAAAAGAGGAATTGACAAAGCAGTAGAAGCTATTGTTGAAGACTTGACTAAACAAGCTAAAGTAGTAGGAAGCGACTCTGAAAAAATCAAACAAATTGCTTCTATTTCGGCTAACAATGACGAAGTTATTGGTGAATTAATTGCTAATGCTTTTGGAAAAGTAGGTAAAGAAGGTGTAATTACTGTTGAAGAAGCTAAAGGAACGGATACGTTTGTTGACGTCGTTGAAGGTATGCAATTTGACAGAGGGTATCTTTCTCCTTACTTTGTAACAAATCCAGAAAAAATGGAAGCTGAATTAGACAGCCCTTACATTTTATTGTACGACAAAAAAGTATCTTCATTAAAAGAATTATTACCTGTATTAGAGCCAGTAGCTCAATCCGGAAAACCATTATTGATTATTGCAGAAGATGTTGACGGTGAAGCGTTATCTACTTTGGTAGTAAACAAATTACGTGGTGCTTTGAAAATCGCTGCTGTTAAAGCACCTGGTTTTGGAGACCGAAGAAAAGCGATGTTAGAAGATATTGCAATCTTAACAGGTGGAACAGTAATCTCTGAAGAAAGAGGATACACTTTAGAAAACACAACCATCGATATGTTAGGTACTGCAAAGAGAGTAAACATTGACAAAGACAACACTACAATTGTAAGTGGTGCTGGTGATGCGGATACAATCAAAAACCGTGTCAACCAAATCAAAGGTCAAATGGAAACTACTACGTCTGACTATGATAAAGAAAAATTGCAAGAGCGTTTGGCTAAATTAGCTGGTGGTGTTGCTGTATTGTACGTTGGAGCGGCTTCTGAAGTGGAAATGAAAGAGAAAAAAGACCGTGTTGATGATGCTCTTCACGCTACTCGTGCAGCAGTTGAAGAAGGAATTGTTGCTGGTGGAGGTGTTGCCTTATTAAGAGCAAAAGCAGTTTTAAGCAAAATCAAAGCAGACAATGCTGACGAAGCAACTGGAATCCAAATCGTATCTCGTGCTGTAGAAGCACCTTTGAGAACTATCGTTGAAAATGCTGGTTTAGAAGGTTCAGTAGTAGTAGCAAAAGTAGCTGAAGGAAAAGGTGATTTTGGTTACAACGCTAAAACAGATGAATATGTTGATATGCTAAAAGCAGGAATCATTGATCCTAAGAAAGTAACTCGTGTGGCTTTAGAAAACGCTGCCTCTGTTGCTGGAATGATCTTGACTACAGAATGTGCTTTAATTGACATCAAAGAAGAATCGGCACCAAGTCCAATGGGCGGAGGTATGCCAGGAATGATGTAATTTACAACAAAACAGAAATTCCAAACCATAAAAAAAATCCGAAGCTTTCGCTTCGGATTTTTTGTTTAATATTAATTCTATTTCTCTTGAGGTCGTTTTTTCAACAATTTCAACACAACTGGAAAAGTCGATATCAAAATAATTCCAATGACAATTTTTTCGATATGCTGCTTTAAATCAATTCCAAAATCTAAAAAGACTCCATACAAATAATGCCCTGAGAATACCAAAATGAAAGACCATAAAAATGAACTTAAGGTATTAAAGAACATGAATTTCTTTTTATCCATAGAAACTATTCCCGCAACAATGGGTGCAAAAGTTCTAAAAATGGGTAAAAAACGCGCGTAAATTATCGCTTTACCCCCATATTTTTCAAAAAAATCTTTCGACTGTAATAAGTACTTTTTCTTGAACCAAAAAGTATCTTCTTTTTTAAATAAATAATACCCACTTTTGGCTCCAAACCAATATCCAACTGTATTTCCAACAATTCCTGAAAAAGCAATTAATAAAGCCAATAAGGTTACATTAACAAAATCGCTCTCTATTACAATTATATTACTTATAAGATCACCACTATAGATTCCTGATAAAAAAAGTAAACTGTCTCCAGGGAGAAAGAAACCCGCAAAAAGTCCTGTTTCAGCAAAAATGATAAATAAAACAATATACAAACCAACTTGAATCCCTCCAATTGATAGGGTAATATAAAACTCTGGGTTTAATAATTGAGTCCAATCAAAATTGTTCATACACTTGAATTTAATTAGTAACTTGGGCGTGAAAGTAAGAATAATTTAGCGCAACCACAATTTAAACATTGCTTTTAGAATTTTATTAACGCTTTAGTAACTCTAAAATTATTTTCTTTCATACAAACAGCAATGGTGTAAACTTTCGTACACTTCATCCTTAGCTCGCACCTCATCGGTATCGTGTCCTACTTTAGCAATGGCCTTTTTGACATCCAAAAGCGAGCATTTTTCCTCATTCAAAATTACACTCAATTGATGCGTTTGAATATTCCAAACCGCTGACTTTACTCCTTCTACAGAGAATGCAGCTTTCTGAATTCGTTTTTGACATTGTTCACAATTTCCATTTACTTCTGTAACGTATTTGGCATTTTTATTTTTTTTCACTTGTGCTTGAACTGAAAGTCCAACGAATACTAAAAGTACTATTGCAATTATTTTTTTCATGATTTCTATATTTTATTTATTGTTATCTTGTTTTTGACATTGATGTTGTCATTTACTTTATCTTAAACCGCAACCCCGCATAATACATCTGTCCAAAAACTGGTGCATACACAATGGAAGAATCAAAAGTTGATCCAAAAGGATTTTCTGCTCCTAAAATAGCTTTGGACTGCGTATAATTTCCGATGTTTTCTCCGCCAACATATACTTCAAATACTGGTGAAAACACACGGGTAATTTGGGTATTCATTAATGAATAAGCAGGAGAAAAATTGGGCAATTGATTACTAATTGGATTCGATTGCGTATTAGGCAATTGTTGTTCACCAATCCAATTGTAGGTAAAATCAAACTTCCAATGTTGTGAATTATTTCTCGGTGCAGTTTCGTATTCTAGATTTCCAAAGAATCGGTTTTTAGCTTGTAACGGTTTTTGAAAAGTGCCCGAAAGATAATCCGTTTGCACATCATACATTTTGTAAGCCGAACGCAATCGAATATTTTTCACCATCTCATAATTAAATTCTATTTGAAAACTATTGGCAAATGATTTACCTTTCAAGTTATAAAACAAAGCTTGTTGTGGACTTTGCATTACATCCACCACTACTTGATTCTGAAAATCGGTACGGTACCAATCGAGAGTTAAGTCGGCACTTTTGCCAAAAAGCATAAAAGATTGGGTGAAACTTGTTCCATAATTCCAAGCAATTTCGGGATTCAATCCATACATTTTGCCATTGGTGTCCAAAATAGAGAAAGCTCTCGAACTAGCAAAAAGCGATTGATTTTCTGCAAAAATATTCGCGATTCGTTTTCCTCTTCCCGCTGAAAATCGGACAACAGCTTTCGCCCAAGGATTGTATCTCAAATGCAGACGGGGAGTTACAAATGTTCCCAAACGGTTATGATTGTCAATTCTTCCCCCAAGAATTAAGCTAAAATTATCGCTATTATCATAGGTGTATTCGAAAAAAGCACCAATAGAATTATCCGTTCTACTCCAATTTTGGGTAGTAACTAATTCTTGATAATTATCCAAGGTAAAGTTCAAACCGGTGGCAAACTTATTCATGGTGTTATTGATAATCGAATTAAAAATTAAGTTCGAATAATAACTATTTTGCTTGATATTGTATTGGCTCAAGCCAAAATACGATTGCTGGTTATGAGTCGTAAAAGCATTTTGAAAACCGATACTTTGATACGGCAAGTCTTTGAAAACATAACCCAATTTGGTAGTAATATCCAAACGTTCTGTATTAATTTCTGAACCCCAAAAATTGGTTGTTCCTCTATCCTTATTTGGATTGAAATTAATTTGTCCCGTTTGTTTTTTATCATTCATATACCTAAAATTGATAAAACTTACCCACCCTTTTTCAGCATCATAATACTGATACCGGTTCAAAATATTGATTTGTTTTGCTAACGGGTTATCCAAAAAGCCATCCTCGTTTTTATCCATTTTGGCTGTACGGGTGTTTCCGTGTAAGAACAAACTACTGCTCCATTTATCTGAAAGATGTGTATTGAAATGGGTGTTCAACTCAAACCTTGAGTCGGTTGAACCATAAGCGTTCAGAAAAAATGGAATATCGTTAATAGGTTTTATGAGTTCAGTATTAATTTGCCCCGAAATACTTTCGTAGCCATTAACCACACTCCCCGCTCCTTTTGTAATTTGAATACTTTCTACCCAAGTACCCGGGGTAAAAGACAAACCATAGGCTTGAGAAGCGCCTCGAACAGACGGAATGTTTTCTTCAGCAATTAATAGGTAAGGACTAGTCAAGCCCAACATTTTAATTTGTTTTGTCCCTGTTAAGGCGTCTGAAAAATTCACATCAATAGAAGGATTGGTTTCAAAGCTTTCTGCCAAATTACAACAGGCGGCTTTGAGCAATTCCTTACTTGTTACCAAGGTAGTGTTACCGGTAACTGTAAACGACTTTTGAAGTCCTTTACGCTTTGTGACAATTTTTACTTCTTCCAATTTTTGTTGTGCAAAAATGGGAGTTGCTAGTAAAAAAAGCACAAAAAACAAAATTGATTTTTGCATATAAAATGATTTTAATGTTTGTGAAAAATAAACTTCAAGTCATAAAAAGACTTGACTTTTAAAAACATTAAAAATCAGGAATAGAAAATATAGCGATGGTACAACTTGAATAAAGGAGGCGCATTGGCATCACAATAGTATGTTGCAATGGGTTTATGTATAAAAGCAGCTTGTAAAGTAGCTATTTCTACTTTATTTTCAGGAATTAGGTAAGCAACATACGGTTCAAAAGAAAACGCTTTTAAGGTGGCATTGTCCGATTTTTTTTGGAAATGAACCGTCTTATTTTTACAACAAGAGTCTTTTGTAATTGCTTTTTTGGTGCAACACCCTTTTTCGGAATCCGTTGTATTGGCTAAAGTTTGAACTGATACCGACGCAACTTTATCCCCACAATAATGCATTGTAAAAGCCAAACCAACATTGGAAACCAATATCAGCAACGCTAAAAATACCCCGATGTATTTTTTACAATTCATACTGCAAATTTACATAATATTCTATCCCTTAGATTTAAAATCCTGTTAAAGTTCAAATTCTTGTCCCATCATAGCAACAGAACAATCGTAGCCATATTTTTCTTGGATCTTGATACGAAGTTCATCGGCAGGTTCATTCTCTCCGTGAACGATGAATATTTTTTTAGGTTTCACCTCCAAGTCCGAAAGCCAATGCAACAAATCGTTTTGATCTCCATGTGCCGAAAGACCTTTAATCTCTAAAACAGTAGCTAAGACAGGATGGTATTTTCCGTGAATTTTAATTTCCTTAACCCCTTCTAATAATTTTCTACCACGTGTCCCTTCAGCTTGATAGCCCACAATAATAATTGTAGTTTCAGGCATACTAATATAATGTTCTAAATAGCTCAATACACGCCCGCCTGTTACCATTCCGCTAGCGGCAATAACTACTTTAGGTTGTTGATCAAAAATAACTGACACACTTTCTTGGTAATCAGAAACCAAAAGAAACATTTTGCTCATCGCCTCACAATCTTCCAACGATAATTTGTGCCATTTTTTATTATTCGAAAAGATATCCAAAGCATTAATTCCCATCGGTGTATCTATAATATACGGGATATTTGGAATTCGACCTTCTTCTTTCAATTGCCAAAGCAAATACATTAAGGTTTGTGCTCTTTCGACTGCGAAACTTGGAATAATTAAAGTTCCTCCTCTATCAACCGCATTATTGACATAGGTTTCCAATTCAAATTTAGCATCTGAAGTGGGATGAATTCGATTCCCATACGTACTTTCAAGAAAAACATAATCCGCCTGTTTTGGTTTGGTTGGTGGAAACATCAAAATATCATCATCACGCCCAATATCGCCAGAAAAAACTAATGTTTGGTTTTCAATGTGCAAAGCGATACTACAGGCTCCCAAAATGTGACCCGCATTGGTAAAAACGGCACTAATTTCAGCATCCAAAGGAATTTGTTCTTCAATTGCAGCAATTCTGAAAAGCGGAAAAACCGCCTTAGCTTGATCCACAGTATACAATGGTTCTGCTATTTCGTGTTTAGAGAATTTCTTTTCATTGGCTAAGCGCGCTTCCTCTTCTTGAATTTTAGCTGAGTCCAAGAGAATCAATTTTGTGATCTCTTTCGTAGGACCGCTACAATAAATTTTACCTTGAAAACCTTGCGCTACTAATCGTGGCAACCAACCACAATGATCTAAATGTCCGTGAGTCAACAACACATAATCAATAGTCGAAGGTAATATAGGTAATGGCTCCCAATTGAGCTCACGCAACGCTTTTACACCTTGAAACAACCCACAATCTACTAAAATACGAATTCCATTACTCTCTATTAGTGTTTTTGAACCTGTAACTGTTCCGGCTCCTCCTATAAATTTTACTTTCATCTTTTTATATTTTAAAGTTCCACCCCATTTTATATATACCGGCATAATTCTGTAGCCTCTTTCAACACATTTTTTATTCGGCTCGGACTTATTCCTATTTTTTCCAAACAATCCGAATTGTTAATTATCTCTTTTACTAAAATCACATCTAAAATCAGTAATTTATCTTTTTCTGCAAGAGATAATGTGGTCAAGCAAGTAACTGGATACAAGGCATTACTGTCGTTTTTTGTTTTCAAATTGTTATTTTTGGGGAAATCCCAACTCAATAAATTCAAGCCCGAACAATTGGCAAATGTCATAGCATCTAACGTAAAACGGTTATTGGTCACAATCCAACATTTCGTAATGTGTTCCCTATCATCAAAAACAGGATGTGTTCTTTCTTTCAAATCATTAAATCGCGATAGAATATACATAGGCACTTTTACATCTGATGCGGCGTCTCTACCTTGGTGAAATTTACATTCTACCATAGCAATGGAATTGTTTTTTTTCAACAGAACATCTATTTCATGAGTGACGCATTTTCCTTGGAGTGTAAGGTTTGTCATCGTTTCAAAATGTTCTGAAGCAAATAGACGCGCTATATATTTCTCGAAGAAAAACCCAGCAGGCCCTAACAATCGGATAGATTCCCTCAAATTATAACGAGCAGCGTGTGCATTAGCCGTTTTTTTTAATAGACCAAAAGCCATTTTATAAATTTGTTTGGTCGTCATTCCTTGAAAAAGTTCTTTTTTTATCTCCTTTAAAATGGACGCTACCACTTGGTGTTCTGCACCTGATTTCAAAAGAGAGGTTCGGAGTTTTTCTGGATCAAAATCGACTATATCACCTGAATGTTTTACAATTTTCATAACTGAACTCTTTATATATCTCTTAAAGGTACGAAATAAATATTATGTATTTTTATTTAATACTTTTGTGTAAAAATTATAGTCAATGACATTTCAAGAATTACAACCAAGAGTTTCAACAATCATAGTAGACACCCTACTTTCGAGAGACGAAAAATTACAAGCCATCTGCCAATTACTTAACGAAAACGTGAGTCATTATAACTGGGTAGGCTTTTATTTTGCCAATCACGAAAACAGAACATTGCATTTAGGCCCTTATGTTGGCGCCCCAACAGACCACACCGTAATTCCGTTTGGAAAAGGAATTTGCGGTCAAGTTGCCGAATCCAATTCTAATTTTGTAGTCCCTGATGTTGCTGCTCAAGACAATTATATTGCGTGTAGTTTTACTGTAAAATCTGAAATCGTGGTACCTTTATTCGTTAACGGAATCAACATTGGGCAAATCGACATTGACAGCCATGTTCTAGATCCTTTTACTCCCGAAGACGAACGTTTTTTAGAGTTTGTGAATGCTGAAGTGGCAAAGTTGTTTTAACTCAAAATTAAGCCCCTATGAAAAAACAATTCATTACTTTATTTTTATTATTTATTTCGTTTTTAGGATATGGTCAGTTTAGCCCTAATGACCAAGTATTCTATCTAGACTCTTTAAAACAACTCACTACATCTGAAAACTATAAATACATTCGTGTTGTAAAGGATTATTCATTAGTAAAAGAACTTTATGACGCTCTTATGTATTACAAATCTGGTAAAATAGAAATGAAAGCAACTGTAGTAAAAGACAATAATAATTTGAAATTTGAAGGCCCTTGTGTCTATTATTTCGAAAATGGCAATAGAAGAAAAATAGTAAACTATTCCAACAATAAATTGATGGGCAAGCAATTTGAATGGTATGAAAATGGGAACATCAAGTCGGAAACAGAAATTGTTATAGACAAAAAAAAGAAAACCGAAACAATCCTAATTTCACAATTTTGGGATGAAAATAATATCCAAAAAGTAATTAATGGCGAAGGTGAATTTGAAGAACATGAAGATGAAAACAAAACAACAATAAAAGGCAAAGTTAAAAATTACCACAAAGAAGAAAGATGGGAAGGTTATTCACAAAAACTTAAGTTAAACTTTAATGATAATTATTTAAACGGAAAATTAATTTCAGGAATAAGCAAAGATTCGCTAGGTATTGAACACCACTATACCCAAATATCAGCAAAACCTATCCCTAAAAGAGGAATGGATAATTTTTACACTTATATTAGTAAACGCTTACAAATTCCTTTTTCTGCCCAAGGAAAAATAGGTGAGAAAATATACCTAACATATAAAATAGCCGTAGATGGAAAAATTGAAAATGTAAAATCAATTTACAAAGATGAATATGGAATAAGTGACAACGCTATCCAATTACTATATAGTTACAAAGAATGGCTTCCAGGAAATTACAGAGGAGTTCCAATTAAAACTTCAATCACTCTACCTATTACTTTACAGCCTATTCATTAACCATATCGAACTAAAATCAATTTATTTTGAATGTTTCGATATTTTGTATTACTTTTGCAGCCGTTATATAATAGCTATATAACATACATAAAAATCATTTAAAACAATATTGGAATGTATTTAACTAAAGAAATTAAAGAAGAAATCTTCGCTAAACACGGAGGAAAAGCAGAAAACACTGGTTCTGCAGAAGGTCAAATCGCTTTATTCACACACAGAATTAGCCATTTAACTGAGCACTTGAAAAAAAACCGTCACGATTACAACACAGAGCGTTCACTAGTATTATTAGTAGGTAAAAGAAGATCTTTGTTGGATTACTTGAAGAAAAAAGAAATCAACAGATATCGTGAGATTATCAAAGTATTGGGTATTAGAAAATAATCAATATAAAAAAGAGGTGCGAAAGTGCCTCTTTTTATTTTTACAAACAACAAAAAAAGTTTGGTTTTTCATTGGAATTTTACACAACAACTACACACAACAACACAACTAATTCCAAAGTTTTAATCAATATTAAAAAAAATTATGATTCCACAATTATTTGTAGAAAGTATCGATTTAGGTGATGGCAGAAACATCACAATCGAGACAGGTCGTTTAGCTAAACAAGCGGATGGATCTGTAGTAGTAAGAATTGGAAAAACTGTAATTTTAGGTACAGTTGTATCCGCAAGAAAAGCCAGTCCTGGTATTGACTTTTTACCTTTAACGGTAGATTACCGTGAAAAATTTGCAGCAGCAGGTCGTTTCCCAGGAGGATTCTTCAAAAGAGAAGCGCGCCCAAGCGATAGCGAAGTATTAACAATGCGTTTAGTGGATCGTGTATTGCGTCCTCTTTTCCCATCTGACTACCACGCCGAAGTACAAGTGATGATTCAATTAATGTCACATGACGAAGACGTTATGCCAGATGCATTAGCAGGATTAGCTGCATCAGCAGCACTTGCTTTGTCTGACATTCCTTTTGAAACTTTAATTTCAGAAGCAAGAGTAGGAAGAATTGATGGTAAATTTATCATCAACCCATCTAGAGCACAATTAGAATTATCAGATATTGATATGATGATTGGAGCTTCAGTAGATTCTATTGCAATGGTGGAAGGGGAAATGAAAGAAATTTCTGAACACGAAATGGTGGAAGCCATTAAATTTGCCCACGAACATATCAAAGTACAAATTGCTGCTCAAGAAAGATTGGCACAAGCATTTGGAAAAAAAGAAGTTCGTACGTACGAAACTGAAAAAACAGATGAAGCTATTTACGCTAAAGTGAAAGCTGCAGCTTATGATAAAATTTACGCTATTGCTAGCAAAGGTTCGGCTAAACACGAACGTTCAGCTGCATTTGATGCTGTAAAAGAAGAAGTAAAAGCTTTATTTACTGAAGAAGAATTGGCAGAAAACGGAGATTTAGTATCTAAGTATTTCTACAAAACTAATAAAGAAGCGGTTCGTAATGTAACATTAGATTTAGGAACTCGTTTGGACGGTAGAAAAACTACAGAAATTCGTCCTATTTGGAGTGAAGTAAATTATTTACCATCAGTTCACGGATCAGCATTGTTTACACGTGGAGAAACTCAAGCATTGGCTACAGCTACTTTAGGAACGTCTAGAGAAGCTAACCAAATTGACTCACCATCTGAACAAGGAGAAGAAAAATTCTATTTACATTATAATTTCCCACCATTCTCTACAGGAGAAGCTCGTCCATTGAGAGGAACTTCAAGAAGAGAAGTAGGTCACGGAAACTTAGCACAACGTGCTTTGAAAAACATGATTCCTGCTGATTGTCCTTACACTATTCGTGTAGTTTCTGAAGTATTAGAATCGAATGGTTCGTCTTCAATGGCTACAGTTTGCGCTGGAACATTGTCATTAATGGATGCTGGTATTCAAATGATTCGTCCAGTTTCTGGAATTGCGATGGGATTGATTACTGACGGAGAACGTTTTGCCGTTTTATCTGATATTTTAGGTGATGAAGATCATTTAGGAGATATGGATTTCAAAGTAACTGGTACTTCTGAAGGAATTACAGCTTGTCAAATGGACATTAAAATTGATGGATTGAAGTATGAAATCATGGAACAAGCCTTGGCTCAAGCCCGTGATGGACGTTTGCATATTTTAGGGAAAATAATTGAAACATTAGACAAACCTAATACTGACGTAAAAGTACATGCGCCAAAAATCATCATGCGTACTATTCCTGGAAACTTCATTGGTGCTTTAATTGGACCTGGTGGAAAAGTAATTCAAGAATTACAAAAAGCTACTGGTTGTACTATCGTAATTAACGAAGTGGACGAACAAGGTGTAGTTGAAATCTTAGGAACAGACCCTGATGGAATTGCAGCAGTATTGGCTAAAATTGATTCTATCATTTTCAAACCAGAAGTGGGTGAAGCTTACGAAGTAAAAGTAATTAAAATGTTAGATTTTGGTGCTGTTGTAGAATACACAGCTGCTCCAGGAAACGAAGTTTTATTACACGTGTCTGAATTGGCTTGGGAACGCACTGAAAATGTTTCTGATGTAGTGAATATGGGCGATGTATTCCAAGTGAAATACCTTGGTCTTGACCCTAAAACTAGAAAAGAAAAAGTATCAAGAAAAGCACTTTTACCAAGACCTCCACGTGAGGAGAAAAAAGAGTAATCCAATCTTAGTTTACTAAAGGTTTATTGATAGAAAAAATCCCGTTCCGAAATATTGGAACGGGATTTTTCGTTTTTATGAAAAATAATTTAAAAGTTTTGTAACTTTTTAAACACTCCTTACGTATAACCTTTGTACACTTAAAAAATTGAGGAGACAAAAACATGAGACAACTTAAAATTACCAAGCAGGTTACCAATCGCGAAACCGCTTCATTAGACAAATATTTACAAGAAATTGGAAAAGTTGACCTTATTACTGCTGATGAAGAAGTAGAATTAGCTCAGAAGATCAAAGCCGGAGACCAACGAGCTTTAGAAAAACTGACCAAAGCCAATTTACGTTTCGTTGTTTCGGTGGCTAAACAATACCAAAACCAAGGTTTAACACTTCCTGATTTGATTAATGAAGGAAATTTAGGTTTGATTAAAGCAGCACAACGTTTTGATGAAACGCGTGGTTTCAAATTCATTTCGTATGCCGTTTGGTGGATTCGTCAGTCTATTTTGCAAGCTTTGGCAGAACAATCTCGTATCGTTCGTTTGCCTTTGAATAAAATTGGTTCTATCAATAAAATCAATAAAATGTACGCTTTATTGGAGCAATCTAACGAGCGTCCGCCTTCTGCAGAAGAAATTGCAAAAGAATTGGACATGACTGTAAATGACGTAAAAGAGTCTATGAAAAACTCGGGGCGTCACTTATCTATGGATGCGCCTTTGGTGGAAGGAGAAGACTCCAACTTGTATGACGTGTTACGTTCAGGCGAGTCTCCCAACCCAGACCGCGAATTGATTCACGAATCATTGCGTACTGAAATTGAACGTTCTTTAGAAACCTTAACTCCAAGAGAAGCAGACGTAGTTCGTTTGTACTTTGGTTTAGGTGACCAACATCCAATGACTTTGGAAGAAATTGGAGAAACTTTCGACTTAACTCGTGAGCGTGTGCGCCAAATTAAAGAAAAAGCGATTCGCAGATTGAAACATACTTCAAGAAGTAAAATATTAAAAACTTATTTAGGGTAAACCTACCAAAACTCCGGCTTCATTCCGGAGTTTTTTAATTACAATTACACATGAAAAACACACTTATTGCCCCATCCGTTTTAGCAGCTGATTTTGCCAATTTGCAACGCGACATCGAAATGATTAATACTAGTGAAGCCGACTGGTTTCATATTGACATTATGGACGGTGTTTTTGTTCCCAATATTTCTTTTGGAATGCCGGTTTTAGAAGCGATTTCGAAACATGCTAAAAAAACTATCGACGTCCATTTGATGATTGTTGATCCTGATCGCTACATCAAAACCTTTGCTGATTTAGGTGCGAATGTATTAACCGTTCATTATGAAGCGTGTACTCATTTGCATAGAACACTACAAGCGATCAAAGCAGCAGGAATGAAAGCAGGTGTGGCTTTGAACCCACATACTAACATTAATTTATTAGAAGATGTGATTAACGATATTGATTTGGTTTGCATCATGAGTGTGAATCCAGGTTTTGGAGGTCAATCGTTTATTGAAAACACCTACGATAAAGTGCGTCAATTAAAAGCATTGATTACTAAAAAAGGAGCTTCAACTCAAATTGAAATTGACGGCGGGGTAACCAATAAAAATGCCAAACAATTGGCTGAAGCGGGTGCTGATGTTTTAGTAGCAGGAAGCTATGTTTTTAAAGCAAATGATCCAATTGCTACCGTAGCTGATTTAAAAAAAATAACTGCTTTTTAAAATACAGACAACTAATCCAAAACCTCTAGAATATCTAGAGGTTTTTGTTTTTAGACCAATTTCAAACCTTAAAGACCAAGAATCGCACAAAGCTTTTTTTATGATTTTTTTTGTAGAATATTTATTTAACTTTGTTCATTCGGTATCTAATCATTTATTTGTAAATTGGATGATTACTATTTTTTATTAAATGAAAAAAAAGCCTACTGTTTTATTAATTTTAGAAGGAACTTACCCCTATAATGGCGGTGGCGTTTCTACTTGGGCACATATCCTTTGTAATGAAATAAAAAATGTAAACTTCACTCTTTATTCGATAAATGCTTCTTACGAAGAAAAATCAAAGTACACTTTAAGCAACAATGTAAAACGTGTAGTACAAGTTCCCCAGTGGGCGCCATTAGAGCCTAAAGAACTTATTGATTATGGCAAAAAATACTACAAACTCGTTTTTAAAAAAAACTATAACGACGAAGCTATTATTGACGAGGAATTTATCCCTCTTTTTACTTCATTTTTAAAAAACATAAAAGCGACACATTCTGACACAGCTGAATTAGATACTATCATTTATAAAATGTGGCAGTTTTTTCAGCAACACGATTATAAAAAAACTATGCAGCGTCAGAAAGTTTGGCAAACTTTTTATGATATTTCAAAAGAGGATTTACTTCAAGATAACGATACTGAAACTACTTTACTAGACATCACGGAAGGACTACGCTGGATTTATAGATTTTTAATTCCAATTACGATTAAAGTTCCAAAATGTGAGATTTCGCATATTACATTAGCCGGCTTTCCCATCTTACCAGCTTTAGTATTAAAGTATAAATATGGCACTCCTATAATTGTTACTGAACATGGGGTTTTCATTCGGGAACGACTCTTGGCTATTAATGCTGCTGAATATTCTTTTTTCCTTAAAAAACTACTGATTCAGTTTTCAGAAGCTATTACAAAATTGGTGTACTACAAAGCCGATTTGATTTTGTCTGTCAACAAATTCAATATGACTTGGGAAAAATTATATGGAGCCGATACTTCTAAAATCAAGGTAATTTACAATGGTATTGACCACGAGTTATTTTCTCCAAAACCTAAACCAGATCATCTAAAAAATACTCCAACAGTTGTTGCAGCCGCTCGAGTATTTCATTTAAAAGACATTATCACTATGATTCGTTCTTGTGAAGTAGTACGAAAACAAATTCCAAATGTAAAGTACATTGTCTATGGTGATGATAACGCAGTTCCTGAATATACTGACGAATGTAATGCCCTAATACAAGAATTAAATTTGCAAGATAATTTCATTTTTGGAGGAATAACCAATAGCCCCAACCTTTTATATTGCGAAGGGGATATTTCTATTTTAACTTCTATTTCAGAGGGATTCCCTTATACCGTAATTGAATCTATGTCTTGTGGAGTTCCCGTTGTTGCAACAGACGTAGGTGGTGTAGCTGAAGCTCTGGACGAAAGCTGCGGATTTATTTGCAAACCTAGAGATTTTGAAGAGATAGGAAACCGAGTGATTGAATTATTGCAAAATGACGAATTGCGCAAACAAAAAGGGATTAACGCAAGACAAAAAGTAATTGACTACTTCACTATCGGAACTTTTATTTCTGAATATGAAAAAGCGTATGAAAGCGTTTTATAAATAAAACACGAACAAGTAAATTTGAAGAATCATTTGGAAATCCAAGAGCTACATACAAACAATATCGTCGAATTAACAGCCAACATCAAAGATAAGATTGGCGTACCTGTTAACACAATGGTAGTGGCTACTGCTATTGAGTCTATGGGAATTAGAGACAAAGATACCCTGGCTGATTTTGGACAACCTTCTATTCTTATTTTAGCACAACTTATTTTTGATGACTTACGAAACGCTCCTGAACATCGTCATGCTAAAAACGCTAAAGAAAAAATTGTAGCTGAACAAAAACAGAAAGAACTTGAAAATACGAATTATTTCAAAACCAACTGTATACTTTTTTTAAAATCGTTTGTACTTGGAATCACTAATTTGTTTCCAGTTTTATTGCAATTTATGATGATTATCTTCTTCGGATATTCACTTTGGACATCTGTTGATTTCAACACTTTACAATCTACCGCGGTAGTTCTTGGAGTCATTGTTGGAATGATTATTTCTGGCGGTTTTGTACAAGTCATTGGGAGACAAGCTTCTTTTTACTGGAGTTACAATGACTTTGAAATGACCAAAAAGACTATAAATTACATTCTTAAAAAGGGAACGTGGGCCATTTTAATTGCACTTTCGTTGTTATTCATTATCAATATGTTTTTGAGTTTCTATCCAAATAAAGTGCTGATAATCACCTTTGTTTACGCCTTTTTAATTGGCCTTTTAATCTTGTATTTAGCTCCTTTATACCCTATTAAACAGCGTTGGTTTATTTCTGTCGCAGTCTTTGCAGGAACAACCATCTCAATTATATTAGCTAAAAACACTGATTTGCTGATTTATTTCACCCATTGGATTGGTCTAATTACTGTGATTGGTTTGTCTAAATTATTTCAGCACCTATTTTTTAAACGGATTTTACATAAAACAATCAAAATATCCCAAAACAAAATCAATACTCCTGTATTGCTTTACCACAATTACAAGTATTTTTTTTACGGGTTATTTGTGTATCTATTTGTTTTTATCGACCGCATATTGGCTTGGTCTTCTGAATTAGATGGGCTAATGCCTTTTGTAATTTATTTCAAAAAAGATTACGAATTAGGAATGGATATTGCCATCGTTTCTTTTTTATTCATGGGTGGCGTTTTAGAATATAGCATCAAAGTATTTACTCATTTCCTAGATTTACAACAACGACTGACTAACTTTAACGAACGGTATCGTTTCAATTCTTATTTTACACGAATGTATTGGAGAAACGTACTGATTCTCTTAACGAGTAGTATTATCCTTTTTGTAATTACTTATTTTTTAATTACATCACCTTGGGGGTATGAATCAAGATTTCATATAAAATTATTGGATTTAAGCTACACAGTAGCTTGTTTTGGATGTATTGGTTATCTGTTCTTAGCCTGGGGAATGATGAATTCTTTATATTTATTTACCTTAGGAAAACCAACCGAACCCTTAAAAGCGATTATTATTGCTACTGTTGTAAATATCATAACAGGTTTTGTATTCAGTCGTTTTGTAGGCTATGAATATAGCGTGATTGGTATGGTTGCAGGAAGTATGGTGTTTATGTTATTAACATTAAAAGAGAATATTTCGTTTTTCAAAAATTTGGATTACAATTATTATTCCGCCTACTAATTTTCTCTTGATAAATGACTAGTATACCAATTGAACCCAAAAACCAAGAAACTTTATTTATTTGCTACGGCAAATTAAATCCAAAGAGTATTGTGGGTTACAACTATGTAATATTAGAAAGTTCTTTTTATACTGCAGTTGAAATTCAAGAATTTAAAGAGAAGAACGAGGCCGTTTTTGCCTATTTGAGCTTAGGCGAAGTAAATAAGTATTCCACTATATATGACCGATTAGCCACGTCATTTATCGGAAAAAATGAAAATTGGGATAGTTTTTTACTAAATTTAGACCTTGAAATAACAACAACCGTTTTGGCTGAAAGTATTGACGAATATATTAAATTAGGATACAGTGGTATATTTTTTGATAATTTGGATAACTTTGGAATTCATGGGAAACAAACCGCCCAAAAAAACAGTTTACTAGCATTTATAAAAAATATGAAATCACAATATCCTAATCACTTATTTATCCAAAATGCTGGATTAGAGTTTATTGATTTCACCTATCCATTAGTAGATGCTATCCTTGTTGAATCAGTTGCCAGTTATTTTGATTTTAGCACTTCAACCTACCAATTGCGTTCCGAAGAAGAGTTTAAAATTCGTTTGGATAATTTAAACGTGATTCATAATCAATATAAAATTCCTGTACTGCTAGTAGAGTATGCTAATTCTCAAAAAGAATACAATTGCATTCAAGATCGATTAGAACCAAAAGGAATTCCTTACTTTGTTGGAAATATTGATTTGCAAACAAAACCTAATTTTAACCCAATACCATCTTATGCTTTTTAGAACATCGATAGTATACGGTTTTATAAGACTTTGTTTATTAGTCTTTTTTATTTTTTTTGTAAACAAGAAAGTATTTTCACGTTTTAAAATCCAAAATTTTCTTGATTTTATCATTTTGAAATGGTTCAAATATGGAACTATTTTATTGGTATTAGTATTCATAATGGTTCAATTAGGAGTCTATAATTTTTTAAACCTTTTATTTTTACTGTCGCTTTTACTTTTATTCGATTATATTGGAATAAAAAATATCAAGAGACCTAAAAAGTACATTACACAAAAATTGAACTTACATGCTCTAGAAGTTCTAAAAAACATTGAAAACAAAAAATCGCTTTCGTTTTGGTTGCGTTTGGATAAAGAAAGTAGCTTACAAAGAAAAGATGTGCGATTTATTGCTATTATTGCTGGCCTTGTTCTCTTACAATTTTTTGTAAAATATTACATTTTCAATTTTGATATTTTTTCATTTTCAAAATTGTGGTATGCTAATTTAGGAGACATTATCCATTTTGATTCTCAAGTTTGGTTCTCTAATGAAAACACAACTCTGGGACAATCAGCACTAATTGATATTTATAGTAAAACCGTCAATGTTAGCCCCGAAGTAGCACTACAATCCATTTCTATTTTGGAAGACACACTATTAGACATTACCATATTCTGGGTCGTCTATCAATTGACCCCATCTCAATTTGTAGCACCTACAATAGCCGCATTGTTTTTTACTTTAGCGCATACAATTGTTCCTATCAATATTGAGTTCATACTTAAAAACAATTCTATTTTTTCTGCATTAACATTAGCCATCCCCCTAATGGTGTTTATGCTAAATCCTACCATTTTAAAACTTAAAAAACATAGTTACTTCATTTTAAGTACACTTTGTTTTATAGCCATCGGGTTAATTAATTTGGTGGTATTATTCATCTGTATCCCTTTATTTATAATTATAACTTTGGCATTAAATTGTCAAAAAGACAACAAACACTATTGGATGAATTTAATTGCTTACCTAATTGGTGTAGCTATTATTCTTACTGTATATGCCATAACTTGTTATTACCTAAGAACTGATTTTGTGTTTTTCATACACTCCAATTTAGTTAGCACCCATACTTTTACCTATCTACCTAACTTAAGTTTCCCTTACAGTACCCTAATTTCGTTCTATCAAATCCTTTCTGGATTAGGAATTCTAGCCATGAGTTTTCTTACTATTGTTAAAAAAGAAAACTGGAAAGGACCTTTGGCTTTTATGCTTTTCTTCAATGGATTAGTAGTTCTTTCTCACATCAACAACAGTTGGTTGGATACGGATTTGATTATAACAATGATTCCTGTTTTTTTACCAATAACCATAGGTTTAAATGCTTCGTTATTAGTAAAATTGATCAATGCTAAATTGAAAATCGATCCTAGTTTATCCAAAACCATTTATGGAATTGTAATTGTTGTGTTTGTAGTTTTCTTAATCCAAATTCAAAGAAAATCGATACAAAAACTAAAAATTACTGATAGAACTCCAACCACCGTTTTAAACGCATACGATCAAATATCAAGATCGTACATCCCTTTTACTTATGCTGTTGTAAATGTGAATTCAGCAGAACTCATAAGTACTAACAAGCATTTTTTCATCAATTACGATTATTTCATAGACAATTATATTTACAGGGATTCCATTTACAATGCACACAAAAAAAACGAGCATTATTTTCAGCAGCACCCTAAAACAGTATTGCCAAATTCTATTTTTGTTTTTGTTTACAACTTAGAAAAAGCCAAAACCAATCTAGAAAACGAAACCAATAACAAAACAAACCATAGTTATGTTTTGGATATTGATGATCCAGAAAGTCTTTTTAGTGACGGAAGCCGAAAAGCACCACAATTAACAGCTATCTTAGATACATTAAAGAAAAAAGGAAGAACCGTAAAACTGTATTTTAATAGTGATGAAGTCAAAGTATATGAAATTGTCAATGTAGCTAAAAGGAGTAAAACAGAAGATTTGATTTATGAAAAATAGTACTCCAAATATTCGTTTAATTATTGGCAGTATAGTACTGTTACTAGGAATTCTTTTTACAGCTTGTAGTAAGAATGATACTTTTTTGGGTATAGATTGGGATGGTATTATAAAATCAGATGCTGACTTTCGAGAAAGTAATTTCGCCCCTTACGAACCTAAAATAGCAGAACCTCCATTGATTCAATTTGTTGTAAATGAAAAAGATTCATTGAATAAAGCCTATAGTAAGCATATTGAAAAGGTAGCCGATTATACTAAAATTCCCTTCCAACAAATAAAATTAGCCGATTGGAATGCACACCCAACTATTGCTAAATCTACCCGGGTTTTGTGTTTGATGGAAACCAACGATATCAAAACAAACACCATTGACACTATTCTTCATTTTATAGCCAAAGGTGGAACTGTATTTGTATCACAAGCTATTACCGACATTCGATTTGGTTATTTAGCGGGTCTAAAAACTACAGGCGATTTAGACACTGACATTACTTCCAAAGGAATTCATTTCACCTCTCCATTTTTACCGAATATGGATGGGAAAGATATTAAACCAAAATTTGGGCATTACAGTTTAAAAGAAAACAATTTTTCATCATCGATTAATGTCCTAGCGACAGCAAGTAATAATCCGAAACTACCCGTTGTAATTGAAAATAAAATTGGAAGAGGAAAAGTAATTTATTTTAACTCAACTATGTACCTTGACAAAGAAGATCGAGGATTTCTTTTTTCGTATGTCTTAAGTGGATTAGAAGGTATTCCCTACCCCATTGCGAATACCAGTACTATCTTCTTAGACGATTTCCCTTCGCCATTATTTGAAGCAAAATTAGAGCCAATTGCTTCCGAAATGAATATCAACACAGCTCAATTTGAAACCAAAATATGGTGGCCTGATATTAAATATTTGGCACATAAATACCACATTAGCCTTACCGCTATTCCTTGTTTCGATTATGAAAACACGACGAATCCTCCATTTGATTTTACACAATGGGATTCCAGAAAAATTAAATCAAAAAATACCATAGATGCAACGAGCAGTTGGTTAATGAAAGATTGTTTGGCCAACGGTAATGAACTCGGCTTTCATGGATACAATCACGTTTCACTAGAAGTGAAAGGTTGGGACAAAGATTATATTCCGATCGCTTTGAATGCGGTTGAGAAAAAATGGGAAATTAATGATTTTGGAGATTTGCCTCGTTCTTACGTACCTCCTTCCAATGTAATTGATCAAATGGGAGTTGGACAATTGCGAAAAGGCATCCCTTCATTACAATTTATGTGCAGTTTGTATTCTGGAGAAAAATTTGAAGGTGGCGATCGTGAATTTGATTTTGAACCCTATGACCCTACTCTTTTTGACTATCCTAGATTAACGGCTGGTTTTTATATGGATGAAGATCGAAAATTCTCGCAACAATCTATGTATTTATACACAGGTATTTGGACGCACTTTATTCATCCTGATGACATCTACCAAATCAATTCTATTTACAATAAGAGTAAAGGAAATTTTGATTTACGAAATAAAAGAAATCTTGGGTGGCGCACTACAAAAGGTAAAAAAGGTGGTATGTTCTATGAATTTGACAACTACCTCAATGAGATCACACATCTGTTTCCTCAAATTCGTTTTCTAAATGCTAATACTGCTGGAAATCTAGTATACAACTGGAGAGCTTCAGCATTCAAACATACTGAAACAGCTGCTAATTATACTGTAGAAAGAAGAAATCAAGACAACACTAACAATCAATATTGGTTTTTGTATGTTACAAAAGCGAATGTCCTGAACATTGACGAACAATTAAAAAAACAAAAAATTACTTTTTCAAAAACCATTTTTCAAAAAGGGTATTTATATACCATTCTTACTCCAAAAGGCAAAATAAGTATTGAGAATTTGGCTCAAAAAGAAGCGTTATCAAACGAGGCATTACAACAAGAATATAACAAAATCAAAGCGGCCTATTCTGATTATTTAATCGCTTTTAAAACCAATTATGACTTCATCAACGGATATACAGATAAAGATTCGGATGAGTTAGAAATGAAACTACTAAGAGACAAATTAGTAGCCACAACTACAATTGATTATGCTTCTTGGAATACCTATGCAGATTATATGTCTTGGAAACGTAAACCCATTGAGGTTTGGAATTTATTAAAAAGCAAATGCGAAAAATCGCCTTCCGTTAACAATATCAACTATTCGCAAGAATTAGACAAAACCATTGGATATCCAAATGCTATAGTCCAAGAATATTGGCTAAACAAACAAATAGAGATAGACCCGAAGAACACTGTTTTACTCAAGGATTATATTGATAATTTCAATTCGGAAGCCAATGCTAAAAAAATTACTAAAGCGTATCAAAAACTACTAAAAATAGATTTTAATTCGACTACCTATACTAATTATATAGAGCATATAATTGCTTTTGATTCTAAAGCAGCTCTAAAAGAATTAGCTAACGTAACACCTAATGATAATTTAAAAGGATTGGCTGAATCCATCACTTGGTTATTTGCCGATAATAAAGAATTCAAAAAAGCATTGGCTTGGTCAAAATTAACCAACAAAATAGACTTCAAATCAAAATTATATTGGTTAGAATCGTTAAAGGATTATGACACTCTGGAAACGCAATATCTTATTTACATTTCTAAAAATCCAACTGATTATGGTACTCGAGCCGAAATGAGCCGTATCTATTTAGAGACCAATCGTTTTAAAGAAGCTTGGATTATCGCTAATTCATTGCCGAATAGCTCAGAGAAAAAAGAATTACAAAAAACATTGAATAGTGCCATATTGGATGTTGATAGTAGTTTACAAAAAGAAATACTCAACCGCTATCCCCAATTATTACTGCCCGAAGTAAAAGCAAAAATTCAAAACTAAAGTATAAAAAAGGAAGGTTTTCAACCTTCCTTTTTTATTAATGTTCAATAACGGCTTTCAAAAACTCTGAAGTACCGTCTTTTTTTAATTCAATCAAATAAGTCCCATCTGGAAGATTTTTAGTCGCAAATACCGATTTAGTACTTGTCTGACTTAATTGATCTACCAAAACCTTTTCGCCAATACTATTGTAAAAAATAATTTCAAATGAAGCTACATCAGTCGCTTCAATAGTAAGAATTTCATCTGCAGGTGTTGGCACAATACTAGGTGTCGAATTAACAGATACAGGAGTCGATTTTGTTGCATTAGGAGCAGTAATCACTACTGAATGAAGTAATTTATTATAGCCGGTTCTGGATTCCCATGTACCCACATTAGCCAACTGAATCGCATATTCTGGTCGGGTACTCAATCGACTATCCTCATCCGCAATATGAAGTAACAGATCGTACGTTCCTGAGGGTAGCGTAGCTGGAATATCCAAATCATACATCAGTTGATGCTCTTTGTCTTTTTCCCAAAAACGAGGATCGGTAGCTAATGCTATTGGATATTCTTTTCTATCTTCCTTATTGCGAAGAATCAAACGAACTACTTTTTTATTAAAAGGTGTTGCAAACCCAGTATTGACAAGGACAAAACTACAATGTAACTTTTCAGACGCTGCTAATTGATTTGGAAATTCAGCCGATTTAAGTTCAAAGCGGTAACCTAGCCTATTTCCAATTTCGCCAAAACACTTATCATTCTTAAACTTAGCGAGTACCCCTGCATTGTAATCTACATTCAAAAAAGAATAATGAAAGCGATTCATTTCATCGAGAGCTGTAGTACAATTGGATCGAACAGTATTGGGATCACAGGTTTCTCCCCCCATAGGAACAAATCGCGTCTCTGCTTCTAAATACAGAGATTCTGTACTTAGATTACTAAAAGTTCCATTATCGGTTTCGTCTGATAAAAAGCAATCGTTAAAATGCCCTGTTCGCGCTACCGCTGTTTCAGTATACGCCTGTTCTTGAGTTACAGGACTCACTTGATACATTTTTTGTTTGAAAAACGGCGTGCGAAATTGCACCATTCTATTTTTTGGAACAGCCATTAATAAGGCTTCCATAATCACTTTTCTATTAGTATAATCCGCAATGGTAGGCGGCATTCCGAAATTAGTGGTATAAAACCATTCTCCCCAAGTACCAATAAAACCGGCTTGAACCAAAGCAATCACATCTGCATTGGCTTCAAATAAAGGCTGAAGTTGTGCAATATGTTGCAGCATCAATTTTTTACTTGCATCGCGTTGTCCATTGGTAGTTCGAGTATATGCAAACCGAACAATACACTTCAATCCCGCTTTTCGAATCGTTGCAAAATCCGTTTTGATGGCATTCAAATACTTCGCATCGATGGGAGCGTTTAAAAATTTTTCTAAATAAAAAATGCGTAAAACTAAAGTATTGTTATTCTTAAGTCGGTACGAAACAAGCTCACTTTCATCAAGAGGAATATAATTGGTAGCCGTCGTTTCGGTATGTTTATAAAACCCACGTTCTGGATTGGCAATAGCAGCTGTAGTTGCTTTGTAGTTGACTATCGTAGTACTTTGAGAAAAAGCCGTACTTACTATAAATAGGCTCAACATAAGACCTATTCTTTTCATTGGATTCATAGCATCAATAATAATTGTCAAAGGTACTGATTTTGTGCTACACGAATAAAAAATTCAATTTAATATACTGCTTTTTAGGAGCAGCTATTTTAATTTCTCCACCCGTGCTGTCCCGCTATCCGCGCTACACGGTAGCTTGCTGCTATCGGGGCTAGAATACCCGTTTATTTTTCCGTACAAAAAAAGCAACCGAAGTTGCTTTTTAAAATTTGATTGTCATCACTAATTTTTATAAATTAGCAGTATACGAAATATCCTTTTTTTAGTAGGGAACTTTATATTGCATAAAAAGTTGTTATCAATTTACCTCAAACCATAAATAAATGAGAAAATTAGTTCTATTGACTTTATTTTTTATAAATCTTAATATTTACTCACAAAGTATTCTTACAGCACTAAACTTTGGTAAAATAGATAATTTTAATTCAGACAAATTAGTAACTGAAACTATTACCAATATTACCTTTTACAATTCAAAAGGAATAGAGAAAGTAAAAAATATTACTCAATACAATAACCAGAATAAGGTCTTATTGGAACTTAGATATGATGAAAATAGTGTTTTAAAACAGCGGTTAACAAGAATATATGATAGCACAGGGGTGAGAAATATTGCTAGAAAATTTGAAAATTGGCATCCATTAATAGGTCATACAATGGAAATCACTACGTATGAATATGATATAAATGGTTTTTTGACAAAGATCATTGATAAAAATCAGAGTGGAAATAATATTCGACAAACAAATATTTTAAATAACGAAAAAGGCAATCCAATTGAACTTACCGGTATAGTTAGAAATGAAATAATTGGAAAAGAAACCGCTGTGTATGACTATAATAAGAACGAAGTAACTATTAGCTATTTTAATAACTTGGGCGAAATTTTGAATTCTCAAATTACCAAAATTGAATCAACTAAAGGTGAACATGGAGATATTATAAATGAACATGGAGACATAATTCAATCATCTAAATATAAGGTGGAAATTAAATATGATAAATTTGGTAATTGGGTCAAGAAAGTTTTTTTTGATATTTCCCAAGGTAAATTTTTAAAGAGTTCTGAAGAAACCAGAACAATCAAATATGTATCAAATAACTAACTCCTGAAATGCTATAATACCGCTATTCGCGCTACACGGTAGCTTGCTACTATCGGGGCTAGAATACTCGTTTATTTTTCAGCACAAAAAAAGCAACCGAAGTTGCTGTTTTTTAAAATTGTTTTTAATTAATTTTTATTTCTAGGCACGAGCAAGATGCTCGCGCCAGCAGAGGGAATTTGTATCATCACTAATTTTGATACATTACCAACTTTGATACACTACCACATTATTACCCTTCTATTTTTTTATTTCAGCAAACTTTTTCTCTGTAATAATTTTATTTTTTACCATTTTATTCAACCAATCTAATGCTCGTTTTTTTGAAACTTTATCCATTTTACTTATGTCAATACTTGAATAATCGCTATAATCAACATGCAAATCATATTTTCTACATAAGGCTTCAAAATAATCTAAATATGCGTTTTCATTGTTGAACTTTTCTGCCATTATTTGAGAATATTTCATAATACTATCCGTTCTTTCGATTTGATTTGCATCCATAAAACCATAAAATAATTCGTTATAGGAATCAACATCCCCTTTATTTACAACTCTCTTTATTAACGTGTCATAATTAGTTGTGATTTGACTGATACTTACTGCTTTTCCAACACTTGATTTTTCTATTATGTTTCTCTTTTTACAAGAAAAACATATAAGCACTACCATTATACTGTATAAAGTAATTTTCATAATTTTCACTAATTAAATATTCTATCCCTTGCTGGCGCGAGCATCTTGCTCGTGCCTATTAATTCAAGCCCGCTGCATCAAGTCTCCTGACTTTGCGCTCAATCAAATATACTGAAAATTCTTTCCAATTGATAACCACAAAAAAACCTACTGCATAACAGTAGGTTTTTTGTGACCACGGCAGGGTTCGAACCTGCAACCCTCAGAGCCGAAATCTGATATTCTATCCAGTTGAACTACGCAGTCTTATTTATTTACGAGGTACGATATACGAGGTACGATGTGCGATTGTAATCTGTATAATCGTTAATTATTTTTTTATACTAATTTTCGTCAGTTCGAGTGGTTTTCTCCCGGCACTTCGGGGAGAAAATTGTCCTTCGTCTTCGCTCAGGATGACAGAACAAGAAAATTTTGTTAAAAACGGTTCTCGATACATTTTTTGTTCTGTTTCACTCCACAAAAAACACTCGAACTGACGTTTTTAATTATCTCATACAAAACGTATTGATTTTATATATAAAGACTAAGATAATAATTTTTTAACAATAGTCGAGATAATTTTACCATCGGCTTTTCCTGCCAATTCAGTAGAGGCTAAGCCCATCACTTTCCCCATCGCTGCCATTCCTGATGCACCATTATCAGCAATAATTTTAGCTACAACAGTTGCTACTTCCGCTTCTGATAATTGAGCTGGTAAGAATTTCTCAATTACGGCTGCTTGTAACAATTCGGGTTCTGCTAAATCAGGACGTCCTTGTTCTGTATAGATGTTCGCACTGTCTTTACGTTGTTTCACCAAACGCTGCAACAATTTAATTTCTTCATCCGCACTGATTTCTTCTTTGGCACCACTTTCGGTTTGTGCTAAAAGTAAGGCTGATTTCACTGCACGCAATGATTCTAATGCTACGGTATCTTTGGCTCTCATGGCGTTTTTAATTTCGTCCATGATTTGTGTGGCTAAACTCATATTTTTTGTTTTTTGTGTGTTTGATTTTTTTGCCCCAGATGGTAGCGGAAAGCCTTTTTAGGAGAAAATACATTTTTTTCTTGGAGTTAAAAAGCGACTTTAGGAGCTCTTTTACCTCCTTAGAAAAAAGCATTTTCGAGAAAAAAGCTTGCAACGACAGCTGGAGTAAGGCTCGCAAATTTAGCACAATTTACCCGAACTAACAAAAGATTGATTGCAACAGTAATGGGATAAAAAAATAACCCAAAAATCAGCTGACTTTCGGGTTATCTTGGTTTTGGTTAGTTTGGATTTGTTAATCTACATTATCGTGTAAATACGAGTTGTTAGAACGCAACTGCAAGTCATTATTGCTGTCTATTCCTACCGATATTCTCGAATTAGTAGTATTTGGTTGATGGGTAGAAAGGTCTATTCCTAATCTTTTATAAGCAGGCTCTTTCTCGTACTCGTCAATTTTAGACACGTTGTTGTGAAACTTATAATTGAATTCCTTTAACTTTCTTCTTCTCTCGTCTGCACGAGCGCGCAACGTTTCTTCGATGGTCATTTCCATTGGAGAAATCGATTCAAACTCTGAAGCGGCAATAGTTGATTCGTCTATTTTCTTCATCGTGATATTCAATTCTTCTGGAACCACTTCGGCAACTTTTTCAATAGTTTTAGTGGCTACAATTTCTTGCTCCACTTCCATATACTCTTCTAACGAGTGACGGATTACTCCGTTTTCAGCTACTTCAGTCACCGGTACAAATTGAACTGGGTCTACTACTTTGATATCATTGATTTCATTGTTAGTCAATTCAAAAACTACTTTGTTTTCTTCTACCGCTGGCTCTGATTTAAACAAAGGCAAATCGAAAGAAAAAGTAGCTTGTTCTTCTTTTTGAACCACTTTTGGCTGTGCTGTTTCGATAGCGTGTGCCTCAGGCGTTGTAAAAGTAAAATCGATGTCATTGATTGGCGAAACGATTTCAAAAGTCACATCTAAATTTTTGATAAACTCAGACATTACAATTAAATCATTTTCATTGGTAATTGGTTCATAAGCAGCAACCACTGGCTCAGTCACTACTTCGGCAACTGGCTCTTCTTCCTCTAACAATTCAAAAACAATACGTTCTTCTGTAGCAGCTACAGGAGTTTCTGTATTCAAATCAAATGCAGGAACTGGAGTGTTGGATAAATTATGAGTGATTTTTTGCTCATCCTCTAAAGCGTGGATGATTTTTTTAGGCTCTGTGTTTACAATTTCATTTTGTTGCTCCAAGTCAAAACCCGTTGCAATAACAGTTACTGCGATAGCATCTCCAAGAGTTTCGTCTTCACCAACTCCCATGATAATATTCGCATTGAAACCAGCTTCTGATTGGATATGGTCATTGATTTCACCAATTTCATCCAAAGTGATTTCGTTAGTTCCAGAAACGATAAGCAACAATACGTTTTTGGCACCTGTGATTTTGTTGTCATTCAATAATGGAGAATCCAAAGCCGAAATAATAGCATCTTTCGCTCTAGTTTCACCTTCAGCTATTGCAGAACCCATAATAGCTGTTCCACTGTCAGACAATACCGTTTTAGCATCACGTAAATCGATATTTTGAGTGTAGTGGTGTGTAATTACTTCGGCAATACCTCTTGAGGCAGTTGCCAATACTTCGTCTGCTTTTGAGAAACCCGCTTTGAAACCTAAGTTTCCGTACACTTCTCTCAATTTGTTGTTATTAATAACAATAAGTGAATCAACTTGTTTGCGTAATTTTTCAATACCAATTAAGGCTTGTTCTTGACGTACTTTACCTTCAAAAACGAAAGGAAGTGTCACAATACCTACAGTAAGAATATCACGTTCTTTAGCCAATTGAGCAATGACAGGCGCAGCACCAGTTCCAGTACCACCTCCCATACCAGCGGTGATAAATACCATTTTAGTATTTTGATCTAACATTTTTTCAATATCAGAAATACTTTCAATAGCTGATTGTTGTCCTACATCTGGATTTGCTCCAGCTCCCAATCCTTCAGTTAAGTTGACACCCAACTGAATTTTGTTAGGCACAGCACTATTTTGCAAGGCTTGTGAATCAGTATTACAAACAATAAAATCTACCCCTTTGATTCCTTGTTTAAACATGTGGTTGATAGCGTTGCTCCCGCCGCCTCCAACACCTATTACTTTGATTACATTTGATTGGTTCTTTGGTAAATCAAATGAAATACTTCCAAATTCTGAGTTGCTCATCATTTTATTTGGTTTTTGCTATTTGTTATTAATTTAATATTATTAAAGGCTAGGCCTCTATTCTGCATTATCTAAGAAATCTTTGATTTTAGTAACGTACTTCTCAAAGAAGTTTTCTTTAATTTGGTCTCCTGTAGATTTTCCTTTTGGTTCCTCTACAATAGACGGTTTTTCTGAAACAATTTCATCTTGTACTTCTACTTCAGCTACCATTTCTGGCGCTTTGTAAACAGGCATATTTGGGGCTTCTGTCTGTTGATTTATTCTAACGGCGCTCTGCGTTTGGTTTTCAATGCTATTCATCACTAAACCAACAGCAGTTGCATATAAGGGACTTGATATTTCTTCGCTTGAATTACCTGCTAGGTGTTCGTTTGGATAGCCTATTCTAGTATCCATTCCGGTGATGTATTCTACTAATTGCTTGATGTGTTGCAATTGCGATCCTCCACCTGTAAGTACAATTCCTGCGATTAATTTTTTTCTTGGGTCTTCATGACCGTAAGCTTTGATTTCAACAAAAACTTGTTCAATAATCTCCACTACGCGAGCGTGAATTATTTTAGACAAATTCTTTAACGAGATCTCTTTTGGTTCTCTTCCTCTCAATCCTGGAATAGAAACAATTTCATTTTCTCTATTTTCTCCCGGCCAAGCTGAACCAAATTTTACTTTTAATAATTCGGCTTGTTTTTCAATAATTGAGCAACCTTCTTTAATATCATCTGTAATTACATTTCCTCCGAAAGGAATTACTGCGGTGTGACGAATAATACCATCTTTAAAAATAGCCAAATCGGTTGTTCCACCACCAATATCAATAAGTGCTACTCCTGCTTCTTTTTCTTCTTGGCTCAAAACAGCATCAGATGAAGCCAATGGCTCTAATGTCAAACCAGACAATTCTATTCCAGAATCGTGAATACAACGTCCTACGTTTCTGATTGACGCAGCCTGTCCCACTACTACGTGAAAACTTGACTCTAAACGTCCACCATACATTCCTATTGGTTCTTTTATTTCGGCTTGTCCATCAATTTTAAATTCTTGAGGCAATACGTGAATAATTTCTTCTCCAGGAAGCATTGCTAATTTATTTACTTGATCAATCAACAATTGAATATCATTCCCTCCAATTACTTCTTCGGGATTGTTTCTGCTGATATAATCAGTATGTTGAATACTACGAATATGTTGACCCGCAATACCTACTACGCAATCTTTAATTTTATAACCTGAGTTATTTTCAGCTTCTTGTACAGCGTGTTGGATAGACTGAATTGTTTGTGTGATATTATTCACAACACCTCTCGCCACACCTAAACTTTTGGATTTTCCAACACCCAAAATTTCTAGTTTCCCGTACTCATTTTTTTTGCCTATCATAGCGACAATTTTAGTTGTCCCGATGTCTAGTCCTACTGCAATATTCTCTTTTTCCATTACCTCTTATTTTGTGCAAACTACTTGTTCCGTAAAACGCAGATCAATTTTTTTATATTTATACAACGAACTATCTACAATTGCCTTTTGAAAAAATGCTTTATAATTTTTAATTTTTCGATCCACATTGATGGTTCCTCCGAAATCAATTTGAAAATCAAAATTCCTATTGAGCATTTTTAAGCTACCATTGGGCATAATTTGAATGGCAATGATGTTTTTTTTCAAAAACGCATCGTCATAAATTTTTCGAAATAATTCAGCTAAAGCCTCGCTATTTTTTTTATTTATTACTCCCAAAACGAGGGGAACTCTGGCAGTATAATTTACCGACAACGGCATTGTATTTCCCTTGTAATCAATATAAAAAGAACGATGACCATCAAAAACTCTTGCAACTGGAGTCTTCTGTTTTACTACTGCTTTTAGCACTCCGTCAATCGTTACAAAAACATCTGATTTTTCAACCATCTGATTTGAATTAACGGCTTTTTCTAATTTATTCAAATCTAATTTATCTTTTCGGATAGCTGAAGCTTCTCGATTATTTTCTATCAACAATTTATTAACCGTTTCTTGTTTAAGAAATGGCTCGTTTTCTCCAACAAAAATTACTTTCGAATTAGTCAATTTTCGATTTTCATTTCGATTTGAGGTAAACGAAAACAAGAAAATTACCACCCCAAACATAAGTAGCAACCGAATAGTTATCCAATTAAATCGTTTCATACAATGCATTTTTTATTGACGGCACCATTTCTCCTAAATCTCCCGCTCCAATTGTTACAATAATTCGAGCATCAGTTGCTAAAATTGTCGGAATCAAATCTTCTTTGGATACCAATTTTTTATCTTCACTTGTCATTTTGTTCATCAACCATTGCGAAGTAATTCCTTCCATTGGCAATTCGCGCGCTGGATAAATATCCAATAACACTACTTCATCAAAGTTGGATAAACTTTTCGCAAAATCATCTGCAAAATCTTTTGTTCTACTAAATAAATGCGGTTGGAAAATAGCCATCACTTTTTGATTAGGATACAATTCACGAACTGCTTGATGTACTGCATTTATTTCTGTAGGATGGTGTGCATAATCATCGATATAAACCAAATTTGGCGTTTTGATCTGATACGAAAAACGTCTTCTAATTCCTTTAAATGAAGCTAGTGCTTTTGCAATCGCTTCTGACGAAGTTCCAAAGGTTTTGGCCATAGCCAAAGCCATTAAAGCATTCATCAAATTATGCCTTCCTGGCAATCCAAAAGCAATATCACGAATCGTTTCAGTTGGTGTTTGTACATCAAAAACATAACTGCCATTTCCAACTCTCACATTAAACGCTTTGTACACCGCTTCTTCATTTACCGCACAAGTCACTCCTTTAATTGGCAATTCATTGGTAATAAACAATTGACTTTTATCTTCCACTTTATTGGCAAACTCTACAAACGACGCTTCGATTTCTTCACTTGTTCCATAAATATCTAAATGGTCGGCATCCATAGAAGTGACACAAGCAATATTAGGATGTAAATGCAAGAACGAACGGTCAAATTCATCCGCTTCAACCACTGTAACCGTTTTTCCAGTTCCAATCAGATTAGAATTATAATTCTCTACAATTCCGCCCACAAAAGCCGTTACATCAGCACCACTTTCAAATAAAATATGACCTAAAATACTCGACGTGGTGGTTTTACCATGTGTTCCTGCTACCGCAAAACAAAAGGTGTCTTTGGTGATAATCCCTAATACTTCTGCCCGTTTCTTTACTTGATAATCGCGCTCTAAAAAATAATTCCATTGCGAGTGTGTCACTGGAACGGCTGGCGTAATTATCACTAACGTATTTTCTACAAAATAGTCTTTCGAAATTAAATCAATACGGTCTTCAAAATGAATATCGATTCCGCTTGCTATTAATTCATTGGTTAACATCGAAGGGGTTTTATCGTAACCCGAAACATTTTTTCCGATAGTTTTGAAATAACGTGCCAAAGCACTCATTCCGATTCCTCCAATTCCTATAAAAAAGACGTTATGTATTTGATTTAAGTTCATTTCTTTCTCGCAACAAAACACTAAAGCGTTCTGTTTTTATTATTTGATTAATTTAATTATCTCTTCTACAATGGCTTTAGTTGCATTAGGCAAAGCCAAGTTTTTGATGTTTTGACTCAATTCAACTTGCTTATTTTCATTAGCAATCAAATCTGAAAAAGTCGCTTCAAAAGTGGTATCCAAATCCGTTTCGCGTATTAAAATAGCTCCGTTTTTATCGGCAACTGATTTAGCATTTTTCGTTTGATGGTCTTCGGCTACATTAGGAGACGGAATGAAAATTACTGGTTTCCCCACAATACATAATTCCGAAACAGAAGAAGCTCCTGCTCTCGAAATCACAATATCTGCTGCAGCATAAACTAAATCCATTCTTTCAATAAACGCCATCACTTGTACGTTTTCTGAATTGTATTTTTGGTACTCTTCAAAATACAATTTTCCGCATTGCCAAAGCAATTGCACCTTTTGCGAAGCGAAAAATTCCAATTCTTTTTCAATCAATTGATTCACGCGACGCGCACCCAAGCTTCCACCCAAAATTAAAATCGTTTTTTTATTTGGGTCTAATTTAAAATATGCTATTCCTTCAGCTCTTTTACCATCAATTGCAATCAAGTCTTGACGTACAGGATTACCCGTTAAAACAATTTTTCCTTTAGGAAAAAAGCGCTCTAGTTTTTCATACGCAACACAAATCGCATTGGCTTTATTGCTCAATAATTTATTGGTAATTCCTGGATATGAATTTTGCTCTTGGATTACAGTAGGTATGCCTGCACTATTGGCCATTTGCAATAAAGGACCACTCGCAAAACCTCCTGTACCAATTACCACATCAGGCTTGAATTGTTTTATAATTTGTCTTGATTTTAACAAACTGCTCAATAGCTTTACTGGAAATAACGCGTTGTCAAAAGTCAACCGTCTTTGCAAACCCGCAATCCAAAGTCCTTTTATTGGATACCCAGCCTGAGGCACTTTTTGCATTTCCATTTTATCCTGCGCACCAACGAAAAGAATGTCAGCATCAGGAAAATGAGATTTCAATTCATTAGCGATAGCAATTGCTGGGTAAATATGACCTCCTGTTCCTCCTCCGCTTAGTATGAATTTGTATGTTCTCATGGTAAATTTGCTATTTGTTTATAACGGCATCCATCGGATTTTTTGAACTATCTTGAATGGAGTAATTGCCTGTTTCAGTATGTTGTTCGTCAGCTTCTAATTGTTGGTCTATTAATTTTTGAAGTGCTTCTTCTCTTTTGGCAGCTTCTTTTTGTTCTTGTTCAATTTCTTCTTCTTTCTTGGTCACATTAATAATAATTCCAAGTGCAAAACAAGTCATCCAAATGGAACTACCTCCACTACTTATCAGAGGCAAAGTTTGTCCTGTTACGGGCAATAATTCTACCGCTACTGCCATATTGATTAAAGCCTGAAAGATCATTGGAAAACCTAAACTAATGACGACTAATTTACCAAAGAGGGTATTGGCTTTGTGTGCAGCTATTACAAATCGAAAGAGTAATAAAAGGTACAAGCCTAAAACCCCGAGTCCTCCTATCAGTCCATATTCTTCAATAATAATGGCAAAAATAAAATCGGAAGAAGACTGTGGCAAAAAGTGCCTTTGCACGCTTTTCCCAGGTCCTAATCCATATAAATTTCCAGAAGCAATAGCGATTTTAGCTTTTTCAATTTGGTAGTCATCTTCACCTGGTTTGTCTGAACTAAAATTCTCAATTCGACTAGCCCAAGTTCCAACTCTATTAAAGAATTTAGAATCCGGAAAAGCTTTTGACAACATTACAAAAATTAAAAATCCTGCTATAGCCATTCCAATAATAAAACCGATATATTTTAATTGGTACTTACCAATGAAAGCCACCATCACTACCATAGCAAACATCAAGGCGGTAGTAGAAAAGTTGGCTGGTAATATTAAAGCCAATGTAATAAATACAGGTAGCCAAAGTTCTAGTAAAGAGGCCTGAAATGTTATTGGTGTTTCTCTGGATTTAGACAAATAACGCGCCACATAGATATACAATATGATGGCAGCAATAGACGAAGTTTGGAATGAAATTCCGATGAACGGCACTTGCAACCAGCGACTGGCATTAGCTCCTCCAATATGTGTTCCTTTAAAAAGGGTAAGTGCTAACAGTCCCCAAACAAAAGGCAATCCAATTCGGGAAATAACTCTAAAATAGTGAAACGGTACTTTATGAACAAAGTAAATAATCATGAAGCCCATTCCTAAATGAGCCAGATGTTTTACTAAATAGCCTAACGTATTTCCATCTCCATCACGACCAAAAGCTAAATTAGTACTGGCGCTAAAAACAGGCATAAACGAAAACAAAGCCAATAAAGCCAAGAATGACCAAATTACCTTATCTCCTTTTAGATTGCTTAATAGCTGTTTCATTTTCATATCGCCTAAAGTCTAATTGTTAGCTGTACTTTTATAAATTGTAAACTGCTTGTTTGAATTGTTTTCCTCTGTCTTCGTAGTTTTCGAATAAATCGAAACTTGCACAAGCTGGCGACAATAAAACAGTATCTCCTTTTTCGGTCATGCGTTGTGCCATACGAACTGCGTCAGTCATATTGTCTACTTCTATCATAACATCAACCACATTCCCAAAAGCATCGATGATTTTTTTATTGTCTACACCCAAACAGATAATTCCTTTTACTTTTTCGTGAACCAAAGACATCAATTCGTTGTAATCATTTCCTTTATCAACACCCCCAACAATCCAAACTGTTGGTGTAGTCATACTATCCAAAGCAAAGAAAGAAGCATTCACATTAGTCGCTTTAGAATCATTGATGTATTGTACATTTTGAATCTTCAATACTTTTTCTAAACGATGTTCTACTCCTTGGAAATTAGACAAGCTTTCTCTAATGGTTGCATTTCTAATTTGCATTAATTTAGCCACAGAAGTTGCTGCCATAGCATTCTTCATATTGTGTTTCCCTTCTAATGCAATTGATTCTGTTTCCATTGAAAATTCTTCGTGATTCATCATCTTTACTTCCATTTTATTATCTTTTATAAAGGCCCCTTCAGTGAAAACTTGGTTCAATGAAAAAGGAATTAATGTTGCTTTTGTTGTATTCTTTGTTAACCAATTGGCTATAGCTTCGTCTTCGGCGTCATAAATCAAATAATCTTCTTCGGTTTGATTCATTGTAATTCTAAACTTCGAATCGATGTAATTTTCATACTTGTAATCGTAACGATCCAAATGATCTGGACTAATATTCGTTATGATAGCGATGTGCGGTTTGTAATTGATAATTCCGTCCAATTGAAAACTACTCAACTCTAAGACATACGAATCAAAATCATTGTCAGCTACCTGCCAAGCAAAACTTTTTCCGATGTTTCCTCCCAATCCCACATTCAGTCCTGCTGATTTGAGCAAATGATAGGTCAACATCGTAGTGGTCGTTTTACCGTTACTCCCTGTAATTCCTATCGTAATCGCTTTGGTAAAAGGAGCAGTAAACTCAATTTCTGAGATTACCTTGATTCCTTTTTCGATTAGCTTTTTTATAATGGGTGACTTATCTGGAATTCCAGGGCTTTTCATCACCACATCGGCATTCAAAATCAAAGATTCTGTGTGCGTTTCCTCTTCCCAAGCTATTGCATTATGATTAAGAACTTCTTTGTAATTTTCTTTGATCTTTCCAAAATCGGACACGAAAACTTCATATCCTTTTTTCTTTCCCAGAATGGCTGTTCCCACTCCGCTTTCGCCTCCTCCTAAAACAACTAATCTCATTTATCGTAGTTTTAAAGTCACAATGGATAAAATGGCTAACATAATTGCTACAATCCAAAATCGGGTAACAATCTTACTTTCGTGATATCCTTTTTTCTGATAGTGGTGATGCAATGGCGACATCAAAAATATTCTTCGGCCTTCGCCAAAACGTTTCTTGGTATATTTAAAGTAGGCAACCTGTAGTACTACCGATAAATTTTCGGCTAAGAATATCCCGCACAATAGCGGAATTAATAATTCTTTACGAACTGCAATGGCCAATACTGCTATGATTCCTCCAATAGTCAAACTTCCTGTATCTCCCATAAAAACGGATGCTGGATAGGAATTGTACCAAAGAAACCCAATCAATGCCCCAACAAACGCAGAAATAAACACCGTCATTTCTCCTGAATTTGGGATATACATAATGTTCAAATAATTCGAGAAAATGATGTTTCCAGAAAGAAAGGTAAGAATCCCTAAAGCCAAGACAGAGACAGCTGAAGTTCCCGCTGCCAATCCGTCAATACCATCTGTTAGATTCGCTCCGTTAGACACTGCAGTGATAATAAAAATCACCACCGGAATAAAAATTAACCAAGCCCAATTTTGATATCCTTCACCTGTCCAAGCCAATACTTCGGCATAATCAAATTCGTTATTCTTAAAAAATGGAATAGTTGTAGCGGTTGATTTTACCTCAACGGGTGTTTGAGTAATGACGTTTTCAGTTGCTTGTTTAATTACAGGTGAGTTTCCTGCATTTTCACGCACTGTAACTGCTGGACTAAAATAAAGTACGGAGCCTACAATTAGTCCTAAACCTACTTGACCAATTACTTTGAAAATACCCTTTAAACCTTGTTTGTCTTTCTTGAAAATTTTGATATAATCGTCAATAAAACCAATCGTTCCCATCCACAAAGTGGTCACAATAAGCAATACGATATAAATGTTATGCAATTTAGCAAACAATAAAACAGGTAATAAAGTGGCAAAAATGATAATCAAACCACCCATAGTTGGCGTCCCTGCTTTTTCATTTTGTCCCGCCAAACCTAATTCACGAACCGTTTCTCCTACTTGTTGATTTCGCAAGAAATTAATGATTCTTTTTCCGTAAATAGTAGACAATAATAATGATAACATGAAGGCTAAGCCCGATCTAAATGTAATATATTGGAAAACTCCCGCTCCTGATACATTTAAAGTTTTGTCTAAATATTCAAATAAGTAATACAGCATAATCTTCTATTTATGGAGTTGTTCTAATAGTTCTTTTACAATTTTCATATCGTCAAAATCGTGGCGAACACCATTGATTTCTTGGTACGTTTCATGACCTTTTCCAGCGATTAAAATAATATCATTGGGCTGAGCCAATTGACAAGCTGTCTTTATAGCCTGTTTTCTATCTGTGATCGATAAAATTCTTTTAAAGTTTTGTGGCGCAACTCCTTGTTCCATTTCGCTAATGATAACTTCTGCATCCTCATTTCTAGGATTGTCCGAAGTCAAAATTGCTTTGTCACTCAAATCAGATGCGATACCTCCCATTATAGGACGTTTCGTTTTATCGCGATTTCCTCCGCAGCCCACAACCGTTATTAATTGTTCGTTTTTAGTACGGATATCGTTAATTGTTTTCAACACATTTTCTAAAGCGTCTGGCGTATGTGCATAATCCACAATTGCTGTGATATTCGCAGCCGAAACAATGTATTGAAAACGACCTGAAACACTCTCTAACTCCGATAATAAACGAAGGGCTTCCAAACTTTCCATTCCTAATTCAATTGCCGTTCCGTAGATGGCTAATAAATTATACGCATTAAAAGTCCCAATTAATTTCACCCAAACCTCATGGCCATTTATCTTTAATAACAAACCAGACAATTGGCTCTCTAAAATTTGCGCTTTATAATCTGCATACGATTTTAGAGCATACGTACATTTTTTAGCTACTGTATTTTGCAATAAAACAGGTCCATTTTTATCGTCTATGTTGGATAAAGCAAAAGCGGATTTTGGTAAATGATCAAAAAATAATTTTTTAACATCTCTGTATTCAGCAAAAGTGGCGTGGTAATCCAAATGGTCGTGCGACAAATTGGTAAACACACCTCCAACAAAATGCAAGGCCTCTGTGCGCTTTTGATGAATTCCATGTGAACTCACCTCCATAAAACAATACTCCACCCCCGCGGCAATCATCGCTGCCAAATAATGATTAATAGTAATAGAATCTGGTGTAGTATGCGTGGCTTTGTATTCCACCTCATCTACCATAATTTTTACAGTAGATAGTAAGCCAACTTTATATCCCGCTTTTTTATACAATTGGTACAATAAAGAAGCAATAGTAGTCTTACCATTAGTTCCTGTTACTCCAACCAATTGTAATTTTTGTGACGGGTTATCAAAATAATTGGCCGCCATTATTGCCAAAGCTGTATTGGTATCTTTTACCAGTATATAAGTAATTCCCTCCACAATTGTTTCCGGAAGAGTCTCACAAACTACGGCAGTAGCTCCCAATTCGATTGCTTTTACAATAAAATCATGACCGTCAGAAATAGTACCTCGAATGGCAACAAAAACATCATTTTGCTCCATTTTTCTTGAATCAAAATCGATTTTACCAATAGCAATTTCTGTCGAACCTTTTACTGCCTTGATAGCTACTTTGTATAATATGTCTTTCAGGATGCTCACGATAATTCTAATACTATGGTTGTGTTCTTTGCTATATTCTGACCGGCTTGAAGGGATTGTTTTTTAACCTTACCAAACCCTTTTATTTTTACTCTAATTCCTAAATTTTCCAATAAAGCTATTGCATCCATTCCCGACATTCCTTTAACATCTGGAATTAGGTTTTGTTTCTTTTGAGATTGATTGTAATAAGCCGCGTAATCCAACTCTTGTTTTGGAATTTTTCTATCTATTTTTCTAATCTCGTTGGTAGAAGGCGAATCTGTAAATATTTTTTGAGCTATACGTTTAAAAACTGGCCCTGCTACATCAGCACCATAATAGGTATTGTTTGAAGCATCAGGATCATGCACAACAACTATACACGTATATTCTGGTTTGTCAGCAGGAAAATAGCCAACGAAAGAAGATACATAATGTTTTTCAATACCACCATTTTTAGCATAATTAGCTTGTGCAGTTCCAGTTTTACCAGCCATTGAAAAATCTTTAGAATACAGTTTAGAAGCAGTTCCTTTTTTAACCACATTTTCCAATACCACTTTTAACTTTTTAATTGTTTGCGGAGAACAAACCTTAGGGTTCATTACAATTGGATCGTATTTTTTAATCGTTGTATTCCATTTTTTAATTTCAGAGACTAATTGTGGTTTTACCATTACTCCGTTATTTGCCACCGAGTTATAAAACGTCAAAGTCTGCATAGGTGTAACTGCAACTCCGTAACCGAAAGCCATCCAAGGAAGCGAAATATTTGACCAATTCTTATCTGTTGGTTTTGGAATTTTTGGAGTTCCTTCTCCGCTCAGATCCAATCCTATTTTTTTATCCAATCCCCAAGATTCAATATGTTTTATAAATTTTGAAGGATTATTATAGTAATTATTATAAACTGATTGAACCATTACTGTATTCGATGATTTCTCAAATCCTTGTGCTAATGATATCTTACCATATCCTCCTTCATGAGAATCCCGAACCTTTTTCCCAGAATACATTATCATCCCACCTTTGCTGTCATACACCGTACTTGTATCTGCCACTTTATCTTCTAAAACCGCCATTAAATCAACTAATTTAAAAGTAGATCCAGGCTCGTGTGCTTCCATGATTGCATAATTCATAGTTTCGAAATACGACCCATCAGCATCTTTTCCTAAATTTGAAATTGCTTTAATGCGACCTGTCTTAGTTTCCATCACCACAACACAACCATGCTCAGCTTTGTACTCTTCTAATTGTTTTAACAAAGCATGGTGCGCAATATCTTGAATAAAAACATCAATAGTAGAAATTACATCATAACCATCTATTGGATCCACTTCATTAAGATCTCGGATTGGTTTCCATTGCCCTTTAGCAATTTTTTGTTTTAAAATTTTACCGTCTTTACCATTCAAATACTTCCTGTAAGCCCATTCAATCCCTTTCCCATCAGGAGTCCCATCGGGCTTAACTCTTTCGTAGCCAATGGTTCTTTCCGCAATTTTACCAATAGGGTATTCTCTAACCGTTTTCTGACCTACAATAATTCCTCCTTTATTGGCTCCCGTTTTAAACAACGGAAAACCTTTAATTTTAACATAATCTGTATAACTCAAATTTCGAGCTATCAAAAAATACCTATTCTTTTTCGCTCTAGCTTTTCTTAGTTCATTTTCATAAAAATGAGAAGGCTTTCCTAAAAGATAAGACAGCGAATCTGACAACGAATCAACCGTTCTCTGAAATAATTCTGTCTTTGGAACAACCGCATCAAAACGAATTTCATAATTCGGAATTGAAGTAGCTAACAAACTCCCATCAGCTGAATAAATATTTCCTTTATTAGCATGAATAGTAAAATTTTGAACCGTTCTTTCTTTAGCTAATTTTCTATAATGTGCTCCTTCTACCCATTGGATATTAGTCAACTTTATAACAATAGCGCACGCCATGACAAACATTGCGAAAGCCACGAGATAAATTCTATACGAGATATTTTTATCGTCTACTGCCATAATTTATTGAAAAATCCTTTTTCTTCTTCTTTCTTTACTTTTATTTTTACTGGAGGAACCGTAGATGGCTTCAATTGTCTTGCTTCCATTTTTTGAGCTACAGTAGACTCCATTTTCAATTTCATTAATTCTGAACGTCTATCTACAAATTCTGAACGCAACTCTTTTACCTCATTCGTTAGTTCCGCAATTCTAAAAACCTTTTGCTCGTAACTTTGTGTATTAGCAATCATAATAATCGCTAACAGGATAATGAACACAATAAAACGCCAATTTTTAATTGCATCTTCGTCAAGTAGAAATCGTGCTTTTAATATGCCATACACTCCTTTTTTCATTCTAACTAATTATATTTTTTCAGCAATTCGCAACTTGGCACTTCTTGCTCTATTATTCTCTTTAATCTGCTCGTTATTCGGAACAATTAATTTTCCAATCGTTTTAAATGGAACCGAAAAATTTCCAAAAAAATCACGCTCTGGCTCTCCTTCAAACATTCCGTTTTTAATAAACCGTTTTACCAATCTGTCTTCAAGTGAATGATACGAGATAATACTCAATCGCCCTCCCGGTTTCAATATTTCTAATGATTGCTCTAAAAATTCCTTCAAAACATCCATTTCTTGATTCACTTCTATTCGGATTGCTTGATACATTTGAGCCAAAATTTTATGGCTTTTATGCGCTGGCAAAAAACGACTTAACACTTGCTTTAACTGTTCCGTATTGCGAATCGGAGACTTTTCTCTTGCTTCCAAAATTACCCTCGCAATAGCAGGTGCATTTTTTAACTCTCCATAATCCAAGAAAACCCTACGTAAATTTTCTTCGTCATATTCATTCACCACTCGATAAGCACTCAAATCATTTTTTTGACTCATTCTCATATCCAATTCCGCATCGAATCGAGTAGAGAATCCTCTTTCAGCCACATCAAATTGATGTGAAGAAACCCCTAAGTCACCCAAAATTCCATCAACTTCTTTAACATTATGAAAACGCAAAAAGCGTTTGATAAATCTGAAATTCTCATTAATAAGAACAAAGCGATCATCTTGTAAGGCGTTTGCCAAAGCATCTTCATCTTGATCAAAAGCAAACAATTTCCCATTTGGTCCTAGCCTGCTTAAAATTTCTCTAGAATGCCCTCCTCCACCGAAAGTTACATCTACATAAATTCCGTCTGGTTTAATATTCAAACCATCCACCGATTCGTGAAGCAAAACAGGATTATGATATTCCATTATCGTCGTCATTTACATTACCCATTACATCCTCTGCCAAATCAGCAAAATCAATATCCTCACCGTTTATTGATTTTTCATATAAATCTTTATCCCAGATTTCAACAATATTCACTGCCGAAGAAAAAACTACATCTTTCGAAATACTAGCAAACCCAACTAAATCTTTAGGCACCAACAACCTTCCAAGAGCATCAATTTCTACCACCTTTACTCCCGCAGTAAAGCGACGAATAAAGTCATTGTTCTTCTTAACAAAACGGTTCAACTTATTGATTTTTTGCATCATTCCATTCCATTCTTGCATTGGATACAATTCCAAACAAGGTTGAAAAACAGAACGTTTCAACACAAAACCTTCTTGCAACGAAGAAGCCAATTGCTTTTTCAAAGGAGAAGGCATCAAAACCCTTCCTTTCGCATCCACTTTACATTCGTATGTCCCAACTATTGTATTCAAGAAATTTTATTTAAATGATATTAAGCAAAAATATAAAATATTTTACCACATTTTACCACAATATACCACTTTGTTAATAAGTTTCCCCACTTAACTACTAAAACCCTTAATTTTTGTACAATCAGAGCATTAGCTTCAATTCTTCTTGTTTATAAAATTGTTGACGACTTAGCAAACCCAAAAACAATTAGAAGCTATTTTTTGAAGAGAAAAAAGAGATCTCCTATTAAAAATTGATTTCAAAAATTAATTTTTATGTATTAAATCCTATATTTGTCGAAATTGAAAAATAGGGATCCGAAAAAATGGAACAACACTATAAAAAAGAAGGTAAATACAGTTATTTTGAAGTTGGAGAAGGAACTCCAATTGTTATCCTGCACGGATTAATGGGCGGTTTAAGCAATTTTGATGGAGTTGCTAATTACTTTTCTACCAAAGGTTATAAAATAATTATCCCCGATTTACCTATTTATACTCAGAATATTTTAAAAACCAATGTAAAAGCATTTGCCAAATACGTTAAGGATTTTATTACATTCAAAGGATTAGACAACGTAATTTTATTAGGAAACTCATTAGGCGGTCACATTGCACTATATCACACTAAAATGTACCCAGAAAAAGTAGCTGGTTTAGTAATCACAGGAAGTTCTGGATTGTACGAAAGTGCTATGGGTGATAGTTATCCAAAACGAGGGGATTACGAATACATCAAGAAAAAAGCAGAAGACGTTTTTTACGACCCTAAAGTAGCTACTCCTGAACTCATTGACGAAGTGTATGCCTCTGTAAACGACCGTATTAAATTAATCAAAACTTTAACCATTGCTAAAAGTGCTATTCGCCATAACATGGCAAAAGACCTGCCGAAAATGAAGGTTCAAACCTGTATTATTTGGGGACGCAATGACAAAGTAACACCACCAGAAGTTGCAGAAGAATTCAACAAATTATTACCTAATTCCACTTTATATTGGATTGATAAATGTGGTCATGCAGCCATGATGGAGCATCCTGACGAATTCAACAGAACATTAGAAGAATGGTTTACTACTGTTTACAAGCCTGTTTCTTAAATCTGTCTAAAATACAACTATGAAAATTACAACTGCTGAATTTATTATTAGTAACTCACAAGTAGATAAGTGTCCTAAGGACTATTTACCTGAATATGCCTTTATTGGCCGTTCAAATGTAGGTAAGTCTTCGCTTATCAACATGTTAACTAATCATAAGAGTTTAGCAAAAACTTCTGGACGACCTGGAAAAACACAATTAATCAATCACTTTTTAATCAATAAAAACTGGTTTTTAGTGGATTTACCTGGTTATGGTTATGCCAAAGTTTCAAAAAAAACCAAGTCAATTTTTCAGCAGTTCATTACGGACTATTTTGAAACAAGAGAGCAATTAGTTTGTGCTTTTGTATTAATTGATATTCGCCATGAAGCCCAAACTATCGATATTGAATTCATGTCTTATATGGGAGAAAGCGAAATTCCGTTTTGTATTATTTTCACCAAAGCAGACAAAATTAGCAAAGTCAAAATCGATTCCCATATTGCAGCGTATAAAAAGAAGATGTTTGCCAACAACTGGGCGGAGATGCCGCAGTATTTTGTAACTTCTTCTACAGAAGCTACTGGAAAAGAAGAACTTTTACATTATATAGACGAAGTCAATCAAGAAGTCTTTAAAAATCAAAACGAATTTTAAATCTTAGATTTAAAATAAAAAAGCCAAAACGAATCGTTTTGGCTTTTTTAGTACTGAAAATTGGTGATTTATTTAGTCAACTCTAATTTTTCGGCAAAATAGTCACAAAAGTCTTTCATTGTCGCAGCCATTTTTTCATCATCAGTAGCTCGTTTAAAAGTATCAGACATTGCTACTAAAGTCTGGTGAAAGAAAATCTTCATTTCATCTACAGGCATGTCTTTAGTCCACAAATCGATACGCATCGTTTCTTTTGCTTTGCTATCCCAAATAGACAACATGAATGCTTTCGCTTCTTCTTTTGTTACACCACCATCGGCTGCCGTCCAAAACAATTTTTCGGGAACACGATTAGGATCTAATTCAATTTCAAATTTAATTTCTGATGTGATAGAATCTGACATTATTTCTTTGGTTTATATTTTGATTTTTTAAACAATTCTTTGGCATCCATTTTTAATAAATCAACTAAAGGGACATCGTTATTTTCTGCATACGAACGAACCATTTGCCAACCTATCCAAGCTCCTACTTGTCCAGGAGATTCATTATCTATTTCTAAATAAAATTTAGAAAACGGAGCTGGAGTAATAAATCGCGAACTTAATTTTGGTTCATCACTGTACAACAAATCATTCTCTAAAAAGTACCGCCAAATATACGCTTCATTTTCCTGACACCAAGTAATTTCTTTTGGTGTGTAGCCCATTTTTTCAGCATCGGTATACTCCGGCAACAATAGGTCTTTTAGATACAATTGTTTCCCGCAATAAATCATCTGATTTAATAACGTTTTATCTTTTCCAAAATTAATCTTATTTGCTGCAAAACTTGAAACTACATCAGGCATCATCTGTCTTTGTTCAAAATTTTGTTTGATATACTTAGGGAATTCGTAAAACTTATGTTCTTTTCCTAAATACAATTCCAAAGAAATAATTACCAAACTATCCGCATAAATAGCTTTATTATTGTAATCCATTTCAGCAATCACAGTAATAGCTTTAGGTGTTTTTGTTTTTGGAAAATAATGTTTAATGTGCTTAAATAAGGTAATTAGTTCTGAACGAACAGGTTCAATATCACTATATTTTTTTTGAACTTCCCCATACAATTCGCGCCAAAGGGGATTTTGAATTTTATTTATCCAAACGCTATCTGGAACTCCTGCAGGAAAGAAAAAAGAGTATTGCTTTTTTATTTTTTGCAAATCTTCTGGTTTAGACTCAAAAAACACTTTATCAAATCGTTCTACTTTGATATCCATAGGGATTTCTTCTACTGCTTTTTCTACAGCAGTCTTTTTATCACAAGACAAAAAGAAGAAGCAAAAGACAATTGAAAACAAGTATACTCTCATGTATGAAAAATTAATTTTAACTTTTGTATTAGAATCCCCTTGGTTTGTTTTTTTAGCAAAAAACAATTAGTTACTCGCGATTTCACATTTATTAATTAAATTTGTTTCCAAAGTATCAGGAAAACAGATGGATTTTAAAATGGTTCTGCAAATATACATTCCTGCTTTTTAATACCTAAATTATTATGTCGAAAAAAAGTACCCTTCAAGTCGAAAAGGCAAATGAATTTATTGTTGAATGGTTAAAAACCTATGCTACTAACGCAAAAGTAAATGGTTTTGTTGTGGGAATTTCTGGTGGAGTTGACTCAGCCGTTACTTCAACCCTTTGTGCACAAACAGGATTAAAAGTAGTTTGTGTACAAATGCCTATCCATCAATCAGAATGCCAGGTAAATAGAGGAAAAGAGCATATTGATCAATTGATGCAAAGATTTCCCAATGTTTCTGAAGCCGAATCTAATTTAACCACCGTTTTTGAAACATTCAAAAAAGTTCTCCCAAGCGATACAGAAGAACATCAACTTTATTTAACTCTAGCCAATACGCGCGCGCGCATTCGTATGACTACTTTATATTATTATGGAGGAATTTATGGTTTATTAGTTGCTGGGACTGGAAATAAAGTAGAAGATTTTGGCGTAGGTTTTTATACTAAATATGGCGATGGCGGAGTAGATTTAAGTCCAATTGCCGATCTCATGAAATCAGATGTATTTGCATTAGGCGCCTATTTAAAAGTTCCTGAGTCAATTTTAACTGCTTCACCTACTGATGGTTTATTTGGAGATGACAGAACAGATGAGGAGCAACTAGGAGCTAGCTATGATGAATTAGAATGGGCTATGCGCCAAGACGAAGAAGAGAAATTAATAGATGCTTTTTCAGGTAGAGAGAAAACTGTTTTTGAAATATACAAACGGTTAAACACTGTAAATCAGCATAAAATGCAACCAATACCAGTTTGTACACTTCCCCAATCGTTAAAATAATACATTTTATCTGATTTGCAATTGTTTACAGAATTTATTTATTAATTTTACTACTCCAAAAACAAATAACAATTCTAAAAACAACATTTATGATTAAGGTATGTGTCGCCGATAATTTTCCCGTGGTACACTTTGGGGTAAAGTCGTACTTTAAAGACCACTCGGACATTTCTATTGTAGCTAATATTGGAAGTTTTTCCATGCTAAATGAAATTCTACAAACTAAAGAAATTGACGTTCTACTATTAGACCTAGAATTAGAGGGTCTTACAAGTATTTTTGAAGTTAAATCCATTCTAAAAGAATTCCCAAAAACAAAAGTGATTATTTACAGTAATCTTTCTGAACAAATTTATGCGCCAAATGCTATAAAAGCAGGTGTTGCAGGTTTTGTACATAAAACTGAAAAACTAGGAGATTTAGCCGAAGCTATCATTAAAGTACAGCAAGGAAAAATCATCATGAATGAAACCGTGAAGAAAAATCTTGCTTTGATTGCAAAACAGAGTAAAAGCGAACGATTGTATCGCAAGTTATCTAATCGAGAAGTAGAAGTGTTGCGTTATTTAAGCGACGGTAAAAAGAACCACGAAATTGCCGATATCCTTAAGCTGAACGAAAAAACAATTAGTACTTACAAATTGAGATTACTTACTAAATTGAATGTCACTAATTTAGTTGACTTGGTAAACAAAGCCAAAACATTAGAAATTGTTTAGTTTAAATAAAATCTAAGTATAAAAAAATGAAAGCTGATGGCTTTCATTTTTTTATATATATGTGGAACGAATTCTTCCAATAGTTCCAGTTAAATTAACTTTTAGTTTATTATAATCGTTAATCAATATTTTTAATTCTTCCTGATCTGAATCTGGCTGCGCTACAAAGTCACTCATCAAATCCAAAATCAGCTTATTAATTAAATACTCTCGCATTGAAATGATTATTTCTGAAGTATGCTGGCTTACTGTTTCGGATTTTTGCTTTACAAAAATATTTTGATCATCCCATTTATGAAGCGTTACTCGTTCGTCTTCCATCAAAATATCGGTGACTTCTTGAGCAAATTGATCTGGTAAATGTTTTAGATAATTTTCAATTCCAAATTCTTCATTTTGTAAATAATAATTAATCAAGTCATTGAAAAGAGCTCTAAACAAAGGATTGGCTAATTCTACTTCGTCTTCTTGCAAACTCAAATAAATGCGTTGGTAGACTTTGTATTCTTTCTTTTCAACTACTTGCTCAATTTCTCCTTCTTCATTAGTTTTCAAAAGCACATCTTCAAACTCCTCAATTTTATTTCCATAAAGCAATAAAATCTCAATAATTTTGCGTTCCAGATGGTATAAAATATCAATTTTTTGAGCTTGAACAGGCGCTTCATTTTTTACAATTTCAAATGCTTTTTGTTCTTGCTTTTGTTTTTTTCCAACTTCGGCAATATCTTTTTGAACAAGTTGCGCCAACGTACTTACCAAAACTTGTTCTGAGATATCCATAATTCGGGAACATTCCTGAATGTATATTTCTCTTTGAATTCGATCTGGGATTTTAGCAATACTTTGCACCATTTCTCGAATCAAATCGGCTTTTTTGATAGGATCATTTTGAGCATCTTTCATCAAAAGCGACGCTTTGAATTGGATAAAATCCTTAGCATTATTTTCGAGGTAGGCTACCAAATCATCGTATGATGTTTTCTTAGCAAAACTATCCGGATCCTCTCCGTCAGGAAACGCACATACTTTTACGTTCATTCCTTCCTCAAGAATCAAATCAATCCCTCGAATAGAAGCTCGAAGTCCCGCAGCATCTCCGTCAAAAAGAACGGTAATATTTTTGGTCAATCGGTTAATTAACCGAATCTGGTCCGGTGTCAAAGCAGTCCCCGAAGAGGCTACCACATTTTCAATACCCGCTTGATTGAACTGAATTACATCCGTATATCCTTCGACCAAATAACAATTATTCAATTTTGCAATGGATTGTTTCGCTTGAAAAATTCCGTATAGTACTTTACTTTTATGGTAAATTTCACTTTCTGGAGAGTTCAGGTATTTGGCCGCTTTTTTATCATTCGTTAGAATTCGTCCACCAAAACCTAAAATACGTCCCGACATGCTTTGTATCGGAAACATCACACGGCCTTTAAAACGATCAAAAGGCCTATCCTCTTTAGGAATAGTTAATCCCGTGCTTTCTAAAAATTCTAATTTATAACCTTTCCCTAAAGCTTCTTTAGTAAAAGCATCCCAAGTTTCAGGGGAATACCCTAAAGCAAACTTGGCAATGGTATCATTAGTAAAACCTCTTTCTTTAAAATACGAAAGACCAATTGCTTTTCCTTCTTCAGAATGTAATAAGGTATTATGAAAATAGTTTTTAGCAAATTCAGAAACTAAATACATACTTTCTTTAATGTCTGTATTCGCTTTTTCTTCGTCCGTTTGCTCGGTTTCTTCTATTTCAATATTGTATTTTTTGGCTAAATAACGAATCGCTTCGGGATAGGTAAAATGCTCGTGTTCCATCAAGAAAGCTACTGAGTTACCTCCTTTTCCTGAGCTAAAATCTTTCCAGATTTGTTTCACTGGCGAAACCATAAATGAGGGAGAACGTTCATCAGAGAACGGGCTTAACCCTTTATAATTACTCCCTGCACGTTTTAATTGCACAAAATCACCAATAACCTCCTCAACGCGAGCAGTTTCGTAAACGGTATCTATGGTAGCTTTTGAAATCATTTATTAAAGTAGCAAGGTGACAAATATACAAAGTTTCACCTCGATTTATTCAGAATCTAAAACGAATTTTGAAGTCCTAAAAACGGGAAATCAATTAAGTTTTAAATTTATACATTCAAAAAAGAAATATTTACCAATAAAATTTTATTTTTATACCAATAATGGTTGTTTGCCTTGACGTCCCGAATCGTAATTGCAATCTACTACTGCAACAAAACCCAATACTTAAAATCTATGCCCTTAAATAGTGTTACTACCAAATCTATAATTAGTTCAACAACTTTTAAAGAAGAATGTCTTTCTCTTTTATCTTTTGCTTCAGAAATATGCAACATACCCGTTGTTATTTTGTCTTATATAGAGAATACTAATCCAACAACAATTGCAAAAATAGGAGATAGTGTCAACTTCTCTACCGAAACACAGCTATTACTAAACGAAAAAACTATTCAGGAAAATGCAATGCAAATCGAATCCAATTCTGAATTTTTAGTAGGTATCCCAATTGTATTTGGTGAAGGGACTACAAACGGAGCCATTTGTTTTTGGGATTCAAGACCAAGAACATTAACACCAATTGAATTAAAAACAATACATCATGTAGTCCGTCAAATCCAAAGTATATTCCGATTAGAAACACAAAATTCAAATTCAGCTCAAAAAAATTTTTATAAAAAAATTCTAGATCGCTTACCTACTGAAGTAGCTGTTTTTGATCAAAATCACAAATATCTTTATGTAAATCCTGCCGCGATACAAGACGACGAACTTCGCGACTATATCATAGGAAAAGATGACTTTGAATATGCCAAACACACAAAAAGAGAACCTTTATTTGCCCAAGAAAGAAGAGATCGATTTACAGCAGCTGCAAAAAACAACTCAGTAATTGAATGGATTGATGAGATTAAAAAAAAGGATGGTTCTGACGTTTTTTACACCCGAAAATTCGCTCCTGTATTTAATGAAAAAGAGAAATTAGAAATGATGGTGGGTTTTGGAGTTAATATTACTGCACAAAAAAAGGCGGAAGCTGCTTTAAAAATTAGTAATGAACGTTTTAGTTATGCCAGTCAAGCTACTTCGGATGCACTTTGGGATTGGAATATATTAACTGACGAAATTTTTGTTGGAGAAACTTACTCTGCTCTTTTTGGCCATCAATTTAAAAATAATACAATTACTGCAACAGAATGTAAAAACTTCATTCATCCAGACGATAGAAAAATTTACACTCAACATTTTGATGAAGCTTTAAAAAGCAACGCTAACAGATGGGCCGATGAATACCGCTATTTGAAATCAAATGGCAGCTATACTTATGTAAGTGACAAAGCAATTATCATAAGAGATAAAGACGGTAAAGCGATACGTATGATTGGAGCGATGCAAGACATCACTGAAAGAAAAAATGTAGAAGAACAGAATCGTTTACTAATCGAAGAAAATAACCGAAATAAAAATACCCAACTCAACGAGGCAAAAAACATGTACCGCCTTTTAGCTGACAACACGGTGGATTTAGTCTGCTTACACAACTTAGATACTAGCTTTGAATATATTTCGCCCTCTATAGTAAAACTCATGGGCTATACTCCCGAAGAACTTATTGGAGAACTACCCATGAACTTTGTTCATCCTAAAGATTTAGAATTAATACAAAATAGTTTCGTGAGCTTTATTACAGAAAAGGAAGATGATAATGCACACGTGGAAGCACGATTTAAAAATAAAAAAGGCGATTACGTTTGGTTCGAAATCAAAGCTACGATAGTTAAAGAAAACGGAGAACCAATCAGTTTTCAAACTAGCGCAAGAAATATTACGCAGCAAAAAGAAGTGCAATATGCCATGAAAAAAGCATTAGCACAGGAACGTGAATTAAACGAATTAAGAACCAATTTGGTTTCTACTATTTCGCATGAGTTCAGAACTCCTATGACTACTATTAGAACGAGTGCTGAGCTAATAGAGATGTATATTGAAGGGCATAATTTTGTTCATTCCACTCAATTACAAAAAAGAATTAACACAATAACGGAAGAAATTGACCGAATAGTAGAGCTAATGAATGCCGTACTTACTATTTCAAAGGACGATGCAGGCAAAACAAATTTCAATCCTATTGTATTTGACTTAAAACAAATTTGTTTGGATGTGATTGAAACCAGTTATTCACATCAAATGGGTGGTCGTAAAGTGCAGACTGTTTTTGAAGGAGATAATTTCACTGTTTTTGCCGACAAAAATTTAATGGAATATTCATTATTCAACTTATTGAACAACGCCTTTAAATATTCTGAAGGCACGGATGATATACTTTTAAATCTAAGCACAACAAACAATGAAATCGAAATTCAAATCATCGATTTTGGTATTGGAATACCCGAAAAAGATATTCCAAAATTATTTAATACTTTTTTTAGAGCAAGTAATACCGAAGGAATTCAAGGAACTGGTTTAGGACTTTATATTGTAAAAACTTTTACCGAAAGAAACTCTGGATCTATACAAGTAACCAGTGAGCTCGGAAAAGGAACTACAGTAACACTTCATTTTCCTTTATTACTATCTTAATTCCATGAAAAAAAAATTAATTATTGATTAGGAAATCAAATTAAAAGAAGCTCAAGAAGGATTAGATAGACATAGATTCTTAAAAAACAGTTTTTTAAGCAATTGATTTTGTGTTTTTTTTGATTTTTTTTGTTGGGAAAAGTAGTTTGTAGAATCTTACCTAAAGCAGCCTACCTTAACTAAATTGTAATCATAAATTCATTGCCCCCAATAAATTTTCTGAGTAAGCTGCCCGGTAAGAAAGATCCCAAATCTTACGTCAAAAGTAAGGCAACTATTTTTATTTCATTTTGTTTTAATTGATAACTTAAAAAAAAATACTAATAATTTAATCTTTTAATTAACCTTAAATTATTGCTAAAAATTACTGGTATTCTACTCCATTTCAGTTGGAAATAAAATGAAAATTTTACGAAATCACCTTGAGATTTGGAGATAATTATTTACTGTGTTGGGCAACCTGAACCGACTTAATATAATCGCGAGGACTCATTTGACTATACGCCTTAAAACTTGTTGAAAAATACGAAAAAGAACCAAATCCTGTCTCATCGACTAAGAACTGAATATTTTTTTCTCCTAAATTAATCAATTTCATAGCATACTGAATCTTAAACTCTCTAATGTATTGACTAATGTTTTTATTAGTTAGTTTTCGAATTCTTTTGTCTAAAGTAGACTTACTAATAAATAATTTTTTAGATAACTCTTCTAAATTAGGCCTTGTTTTAACGCCTTTTAAAAGAAGTTCATTTAGTGACGTAAGAAAATCTTTTTCAGACAATTTAATCGTAACTTTTGAGAAAGGATCTATCCCAAAATTCTTTTCAATATTTTTTCTTAACTCTAAAACATTATTCACTTTAAATATTAATTCTTTTACTTTAAATGGTTTCATGATATAATCATTTACACCGTGTTCTAACTGGCGTAACTTGACTTCATCATCGACATTTGCAGTGATAATAATAAAAGGTACTGTCGTGAATTTTCTATTTTTTCGAATATTTAGATACAACTCCTCTCCATTCATATCAGGCATCATTAAATCACTAATGATTAAATCCGGAATGGTTTGATATAAATATTGAAGTGCTGCTGCACTATCTTCAAACCAAGTAACATCAAAATTACTCAATAACAATAGCTCTAGAATAGAATTTCCTAATGCCACGTCGTCTTCAATTAATACTATTTTTTGCTTTTGAATTTTCACGTAGCGAATTTAACTATAATATTTTTAAATTATTCGCTTTTTTTAAAATTATAGTATATTTTAAAATCAGTCGTCAAATATTATAAATTATAGCGCTATTTTTAATAGGTTGAAAATAAACCTTTAAAATTATATTTTTCTTTCTATTACGTAATTAACCATCAAAACTAAGGCCTTTTTGAATGGAGAATCAGGATAGTGAACTAGTAGCTGTAATGCTTCTTGTTGGAATTGAAGCATTTTTTGTTCGGCGTAAGCCAAACCATTATTATTTTTAACAAAAGAAATTACTTCTTTGACACGCTTTTTGTCTTTATTATGAATCTTTACGGAGTTAATTAACCAACTTTTTTCTTTGGCTGTACACGTATTCAAAACATGAATTAAAGGCAAAGTCATTTTTTGCTCTTTGATGTCAATTCCTGTTGGTTTCCCAATAGCGTCATCGGTATAATCAAACAAGTCGTCTTTGATTTGAAATGCCATTCCTATCAGTTCTCCAAAGCGGTGCATGTTCTTTACTTGCACTTCATCTTCTATAACTGACTGTGCCCCTAAAGCACAACAAGCTGCAATTAATGTCGCTGTTTTTTTACGGATAATATCGTAATACACTTCCTCAGTAATGTCTAACCTACGAGCTTTCTCAATTTGAAGTAATTCGCCTTCGCTCATTTCACGAACGGCAACCGATATAATTCGGAGTAAATCAAAATCGCCATTATCTATGGATAGTAACAATCCTTTAGAAAGGAGATAATCGCCCACTAAAACGGCAATTTTATTTTTCCAAAGTGCATTTAATGAGAAAAATCCGCGACGACGATTACTATCGTCTACCACATCATCATGAACTAATGTAGCGGTATGTATCAGCTCAATCACACAAGCACCGCGATACGTTCGCTCGTTTACTTTTCCTTCCGAAACCATTTTGGCAGTCAAAAAAACAAACATCGGACGCATTTGCTTTCCTTTTCGATTGACAATATAATAGGTGATTCGGTTCAACAACGCCACTTTAGAAGACATCGATTCGTAGAACTTTTTTTCAAAAAGTTCCATTTCGGTCAAAATAGGCTGTTTTATTTGAGAAGTGATATTCATTGACTCCAAAGATACAAAATGATTATTTTTTCAAAGCCAATACGCACATTAAATTCAATGTATTTAGGATTTGTTAGCCAATTGTCCGCAAGCCGCATCAATGTCTTTTCCACGACTTCTTCTCACTTTGACTACAATACCAATTGCTTCTAATCCTTTAATATATGCTGCAATAGCTTCTTCTGACGCTTGTTGGAATTCGCCATCATCAATAGGGTTGTACTCAATCAAATTCACCTTACAGGGCACGTATTTACAGAATTTTACCAAGGCGTCCACCGACGCTTTATCATCGTTGATGCCTTTCCAAACTACATATTCATACGAAATCTTACTTTTGGTTTTTCGGTACCAATATTCTAAGGCTTCACGCAAATCAGCCAACGGAAAATTTTCGCTAAAAGGCATAATTCGGGAACGGATTTCATCAATGGCTGAGTGTAACGAAACGGCCAATTTGAATTTCACGCCATCATCTGCTAACTTCTTAATCATCTTTGGTACACCCGAAGTCGAAACCATAATTCGTTTAGGAGACATTCCCAAACCTTCTGGTGAAGTAATCATATCAATCGCTTTGATGACATTATTGTAATTCATCAAAGGCTCTCCCATTCCCATAAAAACAATATTGGACAAAGGATGATTATAATACAAACGACTTTCTCTATCAATGGCTACTACTTGGTCATAGATTTCACCAGGTTCCAAGTTGCGCATTCGCTTCAATCGAGCCGTAGCGCAAAAATTACAATCCAAACTACAACCCACCTGACTGGAAACACAAGCTGTAGTCCTCGTTTCTGTAGGAATTAAAACGGATTCTACAATCAATCCATCGTGTAAACGAACGGCATTTTTAACAGTTCCGTCTTCACTGCGCTGCATCGTATCCACTTTGATATGATTGATAACAAAATGATCTTCAAGCATCTGCCTAGTCGGTTTCGCCACATTCGTCATATCGTCAAAAGTATGCGCTCCCTTGCTCCACAACCATTCATATACTTGGTTGCCGCGAAAGGCTTTGTCTCCATTGGAAACAAAAAAATCGCGCAGTTGTTCTTTGGATAAGGCTCGTATGTCTTTTTTCTCGATTTGCATGGCGCAAATTTAAGGAGTATTTGTTGATTTATTTCATCAATTCACATAAATGCTCGTGTACAATTTGATAATTTGATAACTTTGCACCAATTGAAAAAACTATACAATGCACTTCATTTCTCAAGAACTCGAAGATTATATCGAACAACATTCTGAAAAAGAACCACAACATTTAGCGGATTTAAACAAAGAAACCTATCAAAAAATTTTGTTACCAAGAATGTTAAGTGGTCATTTTCAGGGACGTGTTTTGAGTATGTTATCCAAATTGATTCGCCCTGTGAATATTCTTGAAATTGGCACCTACACGGGCTATTCGGCTTTGTGTTTGTGTGAGGGGATGCAAGACAACGGACAATTACACACCATTGATATCAAAGAAGAGTTAATCGATTTTCAACGCAAACATTTTGATAAATCGCCTTGGGGCACACAAATTGTGCAGCATTTAGGGGAAGCCGTAGACATTATTCCTACTCTTAACCTAAAATTCGATTTAGTTTTTATTGATGCAGACAAAGAAAACTACATCCATTATTTTGAAATGATTGTTCCAAAAATGAATAAAGGCGGTATCATTTTATCGGACAATGTGTTGTGGAGTGGCAAAGTTTTGGAACCGCTTCAAAAAAATGATTTGAGTACCAAAGTGCTTTTAGAATACAATCAATTACTAAAAAACGACCCTAGAGTAGAAACAGTTTTATTGCCTATTCGAGATGGATTAACCGTTTCGAGAGTGCTTTAAAACGTATTTTTGATACAATTTGTATGCTATAAATCCAAAAGTAGCACCCACTAAATAACCAGTCAGAATATCCAATGGATAATGCAAGCCCAAGTAAATTCGGCTATAAGCAAAAATTAGAGGAAATAAGAATAACAGGAAAGCATAACGATAGTACTTTTTCAAAAGCAAGAATAAGAAAGTCATCGTTGCCATAGAATTAGCTGCATGACCTGAGAAAAAGCTAAAGGTATCGCTTGATTTTACAATTCGTATCACCGACTTTATTTCTGGATTGTTGCACGGACGTAGACGCTGAAAAGTATATTTAAAAAGATTACAGGTTTGGTCTGAAACCAGAAGCAATAGTGCAACAAACAACAGCAAGACAAGTGTTGGTTTTGTTCCTAACTTTTTATACACCAAATACAATACAATCAAGAAAAATGGTGTCCAATTGGATTGTTTTGTGATGAATAGCCAAAACCCATCGTAAGTTGGCGAACCCAGACTATTCAAATAAATCAATAATTGGGTATCAAGTGCTACTACTTTTTCAAGCATTACATTTGACGTTTAATTGGTCCTTCAACCTCTTCTTCTTTAGCTACAGCGGCCACTTCTATTTTGTTTTCTTCAACAGAAAGACCTTGTTTTACCTGAGTAAGTTCAGAAGTTACCGTATTCGAAAAATCGTTTAAAGTAGTTGAATCGCCTAATAAATTTTCTTTTGCTTTATCAATTTCGGCACTAATATTTCCCGTTAAATTAGCTAACGATTGTTTGTCAAAACCATTTTCTTCAGCTCCTTTTTGGATTTCCGTTTTTATATCATTTGTAGCGTTTTTAATTTGCGCCATCGTCTTACCTAATGTTCGTGCAATTTCCGGCACTTTATCAGACCCAAAAAGCATTAGAACTATAAACATGATGAAAATTAATTCGCCTCCACCTATACCAAACATAATTATCTATTTTATTTCTTGGTCACAAATATACCAAATTTCAAGTCGGTCTATTTTAAATTTTTCATAAAAAAATAAAGGCTCCAATCGGAGCCTTTATTTAAATTTTACTTTATTCAAATTTTGATTTCACTTCTTGCTTTGGCCAAGTGTTATTAGTGATATCAATATCTGCTGTTTCTAATTTTGGATCAATTTGAATTTTCTTAATCGCCTTTGCAGTAGCATATACTTTTTTGGCGGTATCGTTATTTTTTCTCCAAATTTGAGCTGGATATTTAAAGCTTTCCTTAGTATCATCTTCATACGTGATTTCTACTAGAATAGGCATTAACATCCCGCCTGGTTTATTGAACGTTACTTCATAGAAGTATCTAGGCGCTTTTAAATTCGCTTTTTCATCTGCAGATAAATTTTGATTTACATAATCTGAAAGCAATTTAACATCCTCGATTTTCAATGCTTTTTTATCATTCGAGTTCACCTCAGCATTTTGTCCTGAAACCAAATACACAAAAGGTCCTTTATCTAAACCAAAACGCCCTTTTCTCACTTTCACATCTTTTAAATCAGTCGTTGCTGTTTCAGAAACATAATATTGTTTGACATCTTCCACCCCAATATCTACAAAATCAGTGGAGTAAAACCAACCTCTAAAAAACCAATCCAAATCAAAAGCTGAAGCATCTTCCATTGTTCTAAAGAAGTCTTCTGGCGTTGGGTGTTTGAATTTCCATCGGTTAGCATATACTTTAAAAGCATGATCAAATAATTCACGCCCCATAACAGTTTCTCTCAAAATATTCAATCCCGTCGCTGGTTTCCCATACGCATTATTACCAAATTGGTAAATATTTTCAGAGTTAGACATAATAGGTTCCAAAAACTTTTGGTCACCACTCATGTACGGAACAATATTCTTAGCTGGACCACGATTAGATGGGTAATTAGCCTCTAATTCTTGCTCTGCCATGTATTGCATAAAAGAGTTCAAACCTTCGTCCATCCAAGTCCATTGACGTTCATCAGAATTCACAATCATTGGGAAAAAATTATGCCCCACTTCGTGAACAATCACACTAATCATTCCGTGTTTTGTTCTATCACTTGTCACTCCATTTTCGTCAGGACGACCGTAGTTCCAACAAATCATTGGGTATTCCATTCCTTGATCTTCTGCCGAAACCGAAACTGCTTTTGGATAAGGATAATCAAACGTATGAGACGAATAACTTTTCAACGTATGCGCTACTGTTTTGGTAGAATAATCTCCCCAAAGCGGGTTACTTTCCTTTGGATACACCGACTCCGCCATGACCACTTTGTTGTTTAATTTCACGGCCATCGCGTCATAAATGAATTTTCTTGACGAAGCGATTCCAAAATCCCTTACATTTTTAGCACTAAATCGCCATGTTTTTTTCTTATCCGAAAATCCTTTTTCAGTAGCTGTTGCTTCTTCTTGAGTCACAATTACAACTGGTTTATCAAATGTTTTTTGAGCCAATTCGTATCGCTTCACCTGAGCAGGAGTAAATACTTCGGCACGGTTTAGTAATTCTCCCGTTGCATCAATTACATGATCTGCAGGAACCGTAATATTCACATCAAAATTCCCAAAAGGCAAGGCAAATTCACCACTTCCCCAGAACTGCATATTTTGCCAACCTTCTACATCATTGTACACTGCCATTCTTGGATAAAATTGAGCAATCACATAAATTTTATTACCGTCTTTCTCAAACACTTCATATCCTGAACGCCCACCTTCTTTTCTATAATTATTGATATTGTACCACCATTTTGTAGAAAAAACGAATTTGTCTCCAGGTTTCATCGGTACTGGCAAATTAATGCGCATCATCGTTTGATTGATAGTATACGATAACGGAGCTCCTTTTACATCCTTCACATAATCAATATGAAATCCGCGATCTGGTTTTTCTCTCAAATAGTCTGTCGCAAATTTTTCAGCTGGCAAGACCTGGTCTATTTTTTGGCTTTCCGCCAAAGGAGATTGAGACGTTTTCGCTTGTTGGTTTTGATCCAATTGCACCCATAAATACTCTAAAGTATCTGGCGAATTGTTCGTATACGTAACCGTTTCTGAACCACTTAATTTTGAATTTTTATCGTCTAATTCAATGTCAATTTTATAATCTGCTTGTTGTTGGTAATACGCAGGGCCTGGCGCTCCTGAAGCCGTACGAAACATATTGGGAGTAGCCAACAAATCGTACATCTGACTGAATTTATTCGTATCATATTTTCCGGTTTGCTTTGGCGCTGCCGGTGCTGACTTCTCTTGAGCCAAGGTAATTACTGGTAACAGTAATAATAATGCGATTTTTTTCATTTTGGGGAATTTTAGCTTGTGAAAATACTACTTTTTAACAAAAGGATTAATTACAATTAGAATTTTAACACTTCTGTTTTATTGGAAGACGTAAAAAGAACTGTTTTCTTTTCGCCAAAAGCAGTAAAATGCAAAATGTTTTGCTGTTCTGAATTCCAATGCGTTAGCAATGTATTGGTAATTTCAGCCGAATGTAATTTAGCAATATCAGTAACGCGACAATAGCAAATCAAGACATCGCCGTCTAGTTCTTTGCTTAAAAAAACCACCGGTTTGGATTGACCGTTTACTTTGATTTGCAAGTTTTCGGAAAAATATTTTTTGAGTACTCCTTGATCGTCTGCCGACTCTTTCTCTGAACCCAAATACACTTTTTTACCGTATTTTTTTTCAAGAGCTAAATTCAAGTCATCGACAAAAATACGAGAAGTAATTTGAAGCATTTTTTTCTCAGGAGTATAATTCACCTGAAAAATAGCCATGTAAAACTTATGGACTTCAAAGGCCGAAACACTACAAAACAGCAGCCCTAAAAAGGCCATACAAACGATTTTCTTCATTTTTCAAAAATAGAGATTATTTTGAAACGATACTTAAAACCAATTCGCAAAAGAACTTAATTCTCCTTTTTGGGAACAACAATTTCAAGGTATTGTCTAGCCAATTCAGCCAACAAAAACTCAATAGAAGTGTGGTTTTTGGTTTCCAAAACTCGTGTGAATTTTGGATTTTCAACTGCAAAATACAAAAATCCTTTTACGTAAATAGACGGAATATGGAGAGTATTGACCAAATGATTTTGATCAAACATCGCTTCGAGTTGGGCTAAAAAAGTCTCTTTCTTTTCTACTTCCAATTCTTTTTTAAGCATGGCCGTTCGGCCTGAAAAATAATTCAGTAGTGGGTCCAATCCCATTGGATTCAATCTCCCAGAAGATGCTGTTGCTAATTTGCGCTCTGCTGGGGTGTATTTTTTTATTCCGTTTGGGATAATACCTAAAGCCTCTGCCGAGATATTCGGATAACGCCGTACAATTACTTCTTTCAATTCGTTCATAATGGGTTTCATCTTCACAAAAAACAACGTACTTTGAACATGCTCCTGGGTCAAAGCAACCTTAGTGGATTTGAACTGAACTGCCGATAAAAGTAAGGTATCTCCCACCGAAGCTTTGATAGAAAAATACCCTTGACTATCAGTTATTGAAGCGTTTTCGGTTTTTAGGTTAATTACATAAATCCCTTCTAGATTAGTCATATCGGCATTGACTTTTCCATGGCATTCAACAGCAATATTGCCTTGAGCAAAAAGCTGGGTGGTACACCAAAAAACTATAAAACAAATCAGTCGTATCATACATGAACTAATCCCTATCTCAGGAATAGGTCACAAAAGTATTGGAGTATCCTCCAAATTAATTACTAATGAGTTGGTAAAAATTTGTTAATTAAAAAATGAGATTATGTACCTTTACCCTACTATAAAATGATTTTGAAGATGAAAAACATCCTATTGGCAAGTACCTCAACGGTTTATGGAAGCGGCTTCTTAGACTACCTACTTCCTGAATTGCAGCACCATTTTAAAGACTGCAAAACCCTGCTTTTTATTCCGTATGCTCGTTCTGGCGGAATGACGCACGAGGAATATACTGCAAAAGTGGCTTTGGCTTTTGCCAAAATAAACATTGCCGTAAAAGGAATTCATGAATTTGTCAATCCTAAAGAAGCCATTCAAAATGCCGAAGCAATTTTTACCGGAGGAGGAAATACATTTGTTTTGGTTTCTCAATTGTACAAAAACCAAGTGATGGATGTTTTGGCTGAAAAATTAAAAAGCGGAACACCTTATTTAGGCACTAGCGCCGGCAGCAATATTGCAGGATTAACTATCCAAACCACCAATGATATGCCTATAGTGTACCCCCCAAGCTTTCAAACACTCGGAATGATTCCGTTCAATTTGAATCCGCATTTTATTGATTCTGAAGGCCCTTCAAATCACATGGGAGAAACCCGAGAAGCAAGAATCAAGGAATTTCACACCTTCAATTCCATTCCAGTTTTAGGATTACGAGAGGGAAGTTGGTTAGCAATTAAAGGCAACACCATTACATTAAAAGGCAATCTCAAAGCACGCCTTTTTAGACAAAATCAGTTAGCTGAAGAACTAGAAAGCGGTGCCGATTTAAGTTTTATAAAATAAATTTGTTCTATCCGTGAAATCAGTGGCAAATATTTAACCGCAGATTCGCAGATTATTTTTTACAAATTATTTTCATTATTTTTTGACCACATAGAGACATAGAAATGATAGTCTTTTAAAGATTGTGATAGCCATTTCATTCTTCACATAGCTAAGTGGAAAATACGATTATTTCATCTTTTCTTTTTGTTTCCCTAAAGGACCTATGTTTCTATGTGGTTCATTCATCTGAATATAGAAAATAAAAAAAGCCGAAATAAAAGTTTCGGCTCAAAAGAGCGGAAGACGAGGCTCGAACTCGCGACAACCAGCTTGGAAGGCTGGAGCTCTACCAACTGAGCTACTTCCGCATGAAAAACAGTAAATAAAAAACCTCAAATTAGATTTGAGGCTTTAGAGCGGAAGACGAGGCTCGAACTCGCGACAACCAGCTTGGAAGGCTGGAGCTCTACCAACTGAGCTACTTCCGCATTTCAACGGTGCAAATATAAATAATAAGTTTTCATGATTGCAAGTTTTTTTCAAAAAAATAACAAACTTCTCTTTTAAGGAAACCTATAAATGCTCTCGATTTAATTCATAAATATTTTAGTATGAAATTATTATCTCTTTAATTTGTACTAAAATTTTGCTTTGAAAAACAACCATTCTATTCAAGAAATTACCGCAATTCGTACTTATCCCGTAAGACAACTCGTTTTAAGAGCAGGAAAACCTATAGAAAGTTGTCATTTTGTGGGAGATGAATTAGCCTCTACCCATCATTTTGGGTATTTTACAGCAAACCAACTCCTAGGAGTCATCTCTCTATTTGAAGCCGAAAATGCTACTTTTGAAAAACAAAAATCTTTTCAAATTAGAGGAATGGCCGTTTTAGAAAGCCATCAGAAACAAGGCATTGGAGAAGCATTGGTTAGTGCCGCAGAAACCTTTTGCAAAAAACAAAAAACTACATTAATTTGGTTCAATGCACGAACTTCAGCGGTTGGATTTTATAAAAAAATGGGCTATGAAATAGTGGGCTCCGAGTTTGAAATCAAAGAAGTTGGTCCTCATTTCTTGATGTATAAAAAAATCTAAGAAGATAGGGATGACACTAATTTCGGATGGTAAATAAAAAGACAAGATTTGTCTTTAATAGCGCTAATAATTTCTTTAGATAAAGCAACTGGAACAGCTGGACATCCTTGACTTCGACCTAATCTTTTATTGTTTTTAACAAAAGAATTAGACACATAGTCTGCCGCATGCATCACCACTCCCCTATTTCTTGCGTTGTCGTTGATTCCTTTTTCAAGGCCATCTAATCGCAGTGACAATCCGTGTTTCCCATTATACACTTCTCCTGTAGCATAAAACCCTAAACTACTTTTAAAAGACTGTGCAGCATTCGAAAAGCTATTGGCAAATTCTTCCCCTGTATTTCTTCCATGTGCCACCAAGGATTGAAATAAAATAGTTTTTGAGGCTAAATCAATTACCCAAAGACGTTTCACATTAGACGACAAACTAAAATCAATCAGAGTCAAAATGTCTTTTTTGATTATTCCCTTTTCTTTCAATTTATAAAACCCTTTCAAAGCTTGAGTAAAACTTGCTAACTTAGGCAATTCATATTGATTAGTCTGTAAATCGGAATACAAAGCAACGGCTGCGCTTTCAGTACCTAAATTCGTTTTTTTGTTAAATAAAAAGGATTTTGACTTTGTTGAAGTGGGATTGGCATTCAAATGAGCCGCAAAAGAAGAAAATAAAAAAAGTGTAATCGTTAAAAATTGGACAACCATAGTATTTTGTTATTGAATTTTAGATTTGAGAATTGCAAAGATACGATCAAAAATAAGCCAATCAATTAAAAAACAACACTTTAACGTTATTTTTAACAAATTAAAACGGTTTAACACGACTTATCTTAAAATGAGGTATGCTAGTGTAACAAATTAAAATAATCAAGACTAATGGCATACAATCCAATTTTTTAGATAAAATTACGTTGTACTAATTTAAACCTGCTAATTGCACCCCCAAAATATGAAATCATTTTTCAGCCTAGTTTTAGTCTTTGTATGTTGCTTTGGCTATAGCCAAAAAAAATCGTTAACCACTCAGTTTACAACGGAAAAAATCATCATTGATGGTAAATTTGATGAAGGGGCGTGGTTAAAAGCCGACGTAGCCAAAGATTTCGTGATGTGGATGCCAGACAATGGAAAAGCAGAACCCAAGGAAAAACGTACCGAAGTCAGAGTAACTTATGATAATGAAGCAGTCTATTTTGCTGCTACTATGTATGATGACGAACCGAATAAAATCTTAAAAGAATTAAGCCAAAGAGACAACTCAGGAACAGCAGATCGTGTAGGCGTTTTTATCAACGGATACAATGACGGTCAACAAGAATTCAGCTTTATTTTAAGTGCTGCTGGAGTTCAAGAAGATTTTCTTTTTACCGAAAGTAGCGGAGAAGATTCTTCATGGAATGCCATTTGGGAAGGAAAAACTCAAATCACCGATTTTGGTTGGACAGCCGAAATCAAAATTCCATACGCTGCACTTCGATTTTCATCAGAAAAAAAACAAACTTGGGGAATTAACTTCATTCGTGACTTTAAGAGAGCACGCGCTTTTTATTCTTGGAATTTAATCGATAATAAAATCAACTCTAGAGGCAATCAAGAAGGCATTTTAAATGGTATTGAAAATATTAAAACTCCCACTCGTCTATTTCTTATTCCCTATTCTTCTTTTTACTTGAACTCGAATGCCAATCAAAAAACAAAAGGCGATTTAAAAGGCGGAGTTGACATTAAATACGGCATCAATGATGCTTTTACTTTAGATGCTATTTTAGTACCCGACTTTGGACAAACGGCTTTTGACAATGTGATTTTAAACTTAAGTCCGTTTGAACAAAAGTTTAATGAAAATAGGCCTTTTTTCACTGAAGGAACGGAGCTATTTAGCAAAGGAAATTTATTTTATTCGAGAAGAATTGGTGGAAGCCCAAGTATTAGTCCTGAACTATCCGCCAATGAATCTGTTACTGAATATCCAGGAAAAGTAAACTTATTGAATGCGTTAAAAATTTCGGGGCGAACTAAAAACGGTTTAGGTATTGGTGTTTTGAACGCTGTGACCGAGAAAACAGAAGCTATTATTACCAATGATATTACTGGAACCACTCGTAAAGCATTGATAGAACCTTTGGCTAATTACAATGTATTTGTTTTAGACCAACGCTTTAGAAAAAACTCATCTATCTCATTTATTAATACCAATGTAACGCGCAATGGAGATGGACGTGACGGAAATGTATCGGCTCTTTTATTTGATTTAAACACGAAGAAAAATACCTATAATGTATCTGGCGATTATAAATATAGCTTTGTCAATGGATTGGGTGTAGAAAATAAAAAAGGATACAGTTCTAGTATCAATATTGGAGAAACTAGCGGCAAGTTTCAGTATAGCGCTGGGGCCGAATATATTTCAAAAGGATTTGACAAAGACGATATGGGTATTCAGTTCCAAAGCAATTATCATAGTTTTTATTCTAATGGAAGTTACCGCATTTTAAATCCGACCAAGACATTCAATATGTTCAACATTTATATGAATCTCTATTCAGAATTTGACAACCGAACAGGTCGAATCCAACAAGGAATGGTCAATTTTAATTTAAATTCTGTAAATAAAAAGAATCATTATTTTGGAGGCGGGTTCAATGCAAGACCAATAAAAATATATGATTTCTACGAACCTCGTACAGTAGACCAATCTCGCTTTTTGCAAATACCAGAATTTATATCGACTTACTTATATTATTCCTCCAATTCGAATAATAAATTTGCTTTTGATTTGAATCCTTTTATCAGTTTTGTCAATGAAAAAGGCAGGCTAAATTATGGAATTGTAATTGGTCCTAGATACCGTTTTTCGGATCATTTTTCACTTAGTTATAATTTTGATTTCAGCAAACAAGACAACAACTTGGGCTATGTAGGAAGTGACAGTGCTACTCATGAGATTTTTATGGGCCGAAGAGACCGTAGCACCTACATCAACACCGTACAAGGTAAATTCACTATCAATAGTGACATGAACTTTAACCTTTCGTTACGTCATTATTTAAGTTATGCCGACTATAGTCAATACTATAGCCTTCAGAATGACGGAACCTTGAATACTACTACCCACTTTACTCAAAATAGTAATTCTATCTTTAATGCTTGGAATTTGGATGTATCGTATTCTTGGTGGTTTGCTCCTGGAAGCCAAGTTTCCATCTTATATAGAAACAATGCCGCTTTATTTGAAAATGAATTCAAAAGAGATTTAGGCAGTAATTTTCAAAAAGTCATTGACAAGAATAACTTAAACCATGTTTTTTCGATAAGTGTTCGTTACTTTATCGATTACAACTCTTTAAAAAAATAATAAATTCCCATAAAATTCATTTATAAAACAAAAACGATTGTATTTGTTACTATTTGAATAATTGTGAATTGGAAGTATTCGGAGATTTTTAGAAATGCCTTATCTTTGCCTAAAATAAATTCCGATGAACAAGAAAGTTATCCTTATGATTTTAGATGGTTGGGGGAAATCTCCTGATCCTAAAGTATCTGCAATAGACAATGCGAATGTCCCTTTTATAAATAGTTTATATACAAAATACCCAAGCGCTCAATTGAGAACTGACGGTTTAAACGTTGGTTTACCTGAAGGTCAAATGGGAAATTCAGAAGTAGGTCACATGAACCTTGGAGCTGGACGCATTGTGTACCAAGATTTAGCCAAAATCAATTTGGCCGTAGCCAATAAAACATTAGCCAAAGAACAAGTGCTGATTGATGCTTTTAACTACGCTAAAACCAACAATAAAAAAGTACACTTTTTAGGTTTGGTTTCTGATGGTGGTGTACACTCGCACACCTCTCATTTAAGAGGTTTGATCGATGCTTCACAAGAATACGGATTGGATAAAGTATTCATTCACGCGTTTACTGACGGACGTGACGTAGATCCTAAATCAGGAAAAAAATACATTCAAGACCTACACGATTATATTGCGCCAACTCCTGTAAAAATTGCTTCGGTAATTGGTCGTTACTACGCAATGGATCGTGATAAACGTTGGGAAAGAGTAAAATTAGCTTACGATTTAGTGGTACATGGAACTGGAACTCCAACAAAAGATGTGGTAACTTCTATTGCAACCAGTTATGGAAATGATGTGACCGATGAATTTATTCAACCGCTTGTTAATGTGGATGCTAACGAAAAACCATTGGCAATAATTGAAGAAGACGATGTGGTTATTTTCTTCAACTTTAGAACTGATAGAGGTCGTGAATTGACCGAAGCGCTTTCGCAACAAGATTTTCACGAGCAAAACATGCACAAATTGAATTTGTATTATGTAACGCTAACCAACTACGACGAAACTTACCAAAATGTAAAAGTGGTGTACAATAAAGACAACATCACAGAAACTTTAGGTGAAGTATTGGAAAAAGCCAACAAAAAACAAATTCGTATTGCCGAAACAGAGAAATACCCACACGTGACGTTTTTCTTTTCGGGCGGTAGAGAAACTCCTTTCGAGGGTGAAACTCGAATCTTAAGAAACTCACCTAAAGTAGCGACTTACGATTTACAACCTGAAATGAGTGCTTACGAATTGAAAGATGCTTTGGTTCCTGAATTGAATAAAGGAGAAGTGGATTTTGTTTGTTTGAACTTCGCTAACGGTGACATGGTAGGACACACCGGAATCATGGAAGCAGCTATCAAAGCTTGTGAAGCGGTAGATATTTGTGTAAAAGAAGTGGTAGAAGCGGCTTTAGCCAATGACTATACTACCATCATCATTGCGGATCACGGAAACTGTGAAACCATGATCAATCCTGATGGTTCACCCAATACAGCACACACTACGAATCCTGTGCCAATTATTTTAGTAGACAAAGACTTGAAAAAAATTAACGATGGTGTCTTAGGAGATATTGCTCCAACCATTTTAGAATTGATGGGCGTAGCACAACCTGCTGCTATGACAAGTCATTCGTTATTGTAAATCATTTACAAGCAAAACATACTTAAAAGCGGTTCTAATGAATCGCTTTTTTTATTCGCCTCAATTGAAATAAAAAATTAGCATTATTATTGTACTTTTGCGAACTGAAAATTAGAAACCATGATTATAGTAAAATCACGTGAAGAAATAGAATTAATGCGCGAAAGTGCTTTAATCGTATCCAAAACCTTAGGAATGATTGCTTCTGAAATCAAAGAAGGAGTAACTACATTACATTTAGACAAATTAGCCGAAGAATTCATTCGCGACCACGGAGCTGTTCCAAGTTTTTTAGGATTGTACGGATTTCCTAATTCACTTTGTATGAGTCCAAATACTCAAGTAGTACATGGGATTCCTAACAATACTCCTTTGCAAAGTGGCGACATTATCTCGGTAGATTGTGGTGCGTTCAAAAACGGATTTCACGGCGATCATGCGTATACTTTTGAAATAGGTGAAGTAGCTCCCGAAACTAAAAAACTATTGCAAATTACTAAAGAATCTTTATATGTCGGAATCCGCGAATTCAAAGCAGGAAATCGTGTAGAAGATGTAGGTAATGCGATTCAAAAATATACCGAAGCTCATGGATATGGTGTGGTTCGTGAGTTAGTGGGGCACGGTTTAGGACAAAAAATGCACGAAGAACCTGAAATGCCTAATTATGGTAAAAAAGGTCGTGGAAAACTATTTATCGAAGGAATGGTAGTAGCTATTGAACCGATGATCAATTTGGGCACCAAGAATATCAAACAACACAAAGATGGCTGGACAATTACCACTGCCGACAATAAACCTTCAGCTCATTTTGAACACGACGTAGCTTTAGTAGAGGGAAAACCCGAATTACTTTCGACATTCAAATACATCTATGACGCCTTAGGAATTGTAAGCAATGAGGAAGATGAATTCAGACAAAATCCATTAAATATATAATGAAAAAGATTTTCAAATTCATTCTCAATACTATCCCACGTCCCATCTTAATTCGATTGAGTATTGTGGCACGTCCAATTTTAGCATTTTTGTTAAAAGGAAACACATTTACTGACCCGATTGACGGAAAAAGTTTCAGAATGTTTTTACCGTATGGTTATGGTACACAAAGAAACAACGTACTTTCTCCAAGTACACTTTCGCTAGAAAGACATCGCTTATTATGGTTGTATTTACAAAACGAAACTGATTTTTTTACAGCAACTGAGAAAAAAAATGTACTTCATTTTGCTCCAGAACAAGAATTTTACAAACGTTTCAAAAAGCAAAAAAACATTCAATACACTACTACTGATTTGTTTTCGCCCTTAGCCGATGTAAAAGCAGATATATGCAACCTGCCTTTTGAAGACAATCAATACGACGTAATTTTTTGCAATCATGTTTTGGAGCACATTCCAGACGACACCAAAGCCATGCAAGAATTGTATCGCGTTTTAAAACCAGGTGGAATGGCAATTCTTCAAATTCCGCAAGACTTAAATAGAGCTACTACTTTTTCTGACGATTCTATTACTGATGAAAAAGAACGTGCCAAAATATTTGGACAATACGATCATGTTAGAGTGTATGGACGCGATTATTTTGATAAATTGAGAAGCATAGGATTTACCGTAATTGAAGAAGATTACACCAAAAAAATCAACCCAGAATTAGTGACTAAATATTGTTTAGCGCCTGGCGAAATTATACCTGTGTGTTTCAAATAAACAAAAGCTACTAATTGCTTATATTTACATTTTGTAATCCAATCAATTATGCTTCGTTATTTGTTTCAAACACTACTTCTTTTGGTATTTACTTTAGCAACAGCTCAAGTAGAGAAAGAGATAGTACCACCTTACAATATCAAGACCATTTCTTTTGTACAAAACAATCAAAATGTGGTGCCTATTTTCCAACTAGGAGATGCATTTCAACTACAATTTGACGATCTTTTTGGGAATGACGCTTCATATTTTTACGAAATCATTCATTGTGACTACAACTGGAATCCTTCTGATTTACAAAAAAGAGACTACCTACAAGGATTTGACAACCAGCGAATTCAAGAATCGACAAGTTCATTTAACTGCTTGCAGGTTTACACCCACTACCGATTAAATCTCCCTAACAGCAATACCCAGCTAAAAATCAGCGGGAATTACATACTGAAAATTTTGAACGAAGACAAAGAAGTAGTTTTCTCTAGAAAATTTATTGTGTTCGAAGATTTAGTCACTGTGCCTATCCAAGTTAAAAGAGCACGAACTATAACTAATTTGGATTCCAAACACAATATAGAATTCACTATCAAATCCAATGTAATTAACTTCCAAAACCCGTTAAAAAACATAAAAACAGTCCTGCTTCAAAACGGAAAATTCCAAACTGCAATCAGCAATATCCCTCCACAATATACTATAGGCAATGATTTGGTTTACAAATACGATACACCAACTCAATTTTGGGCAGGAAATGAATTTCTGTATTTTGACAACAAAGAAATTCGAGTAGCAAGCAACAACATTTCTCGAATTGACAGTCAAAAAGACATCTACAGTAGCTATTTGTTTACCAATGAAGCACGAGCTAATTCCAATTATTACAACTGGCCAGATGTAAATGGCAACTTTGTAGTGCGCCGATTATTTGCTGAAAATAGCGAAATCGAAGCCGATTATTCTTGGGTCTATTTTAGCCTTTCAGCACCTCTATTTAGAAGTTCTGATGGGGCAATTTACGTAACAGGAATGTTTAACAATTACGCACTTACAACTGAAAACAAGATGGAATACAATACTGAAAAAGCAGTTTATGAAAAAGCTATTTTAATCAAACAAGGATTTACTAATTTTGAATATTCAGCTGTAAAACCGAATGGGACTATCGATTTAGAAAATGCCATTGACGGCAATTTTTATCAAACAGAAAACGAATATACCGTTTTAGTATATTATCGAGAAAATACCGACCGATACGACCACGTAATAGGAAAAGGAACCGCAACTTCCTTAAATATAATCAATTAAAAAACATTTTTAGTTGAAATTGTTAAAGCAAAATCATTTTTTTGTAATTTTGTGACAATCGATTCGATTAATAGTAGCAATTCCCTATGGTTTCTCAAATAACAAGAGGTATTAAAATTTCAGTTTTAACTAGTTTTGAAGGTACTTACTTCAAAAACTACCGAATCCATTTTGCCTTTAGTTATGAAATCAAGATTGAAAACCACAGTAAAGACTCAGTCCAATTAGTTTCTCGCCATTGGGAAATATTTGATTCTTTGAATGAATTAGAAATCGTAGATGGCGAAGGTGTTATTGGTAAAAAACCAGTATTAAAACCAGGTGAATTTTACACCTATAGTTCTGGATGTTTATTATCATCTCCGCACGGTGCGATGAAAGGACATTTCAATATGATTAATTTCACCACGACCAAGACTTTTAAAGTAATTGTTCCTTCTTTTAGACTAAGCGCTCCTTTCGCACTTAATTAAATTCATTGAATAAATTTTAATTTATTCCTCTCGATTATCTTTTTTATTGAATTATCCTTTGTACTTTTGTGATAGTTTAAATTATTCGCAAGATTCAGAATAAATTTAATTGTTGATTTTCTAATTCAAATCTGTTGTATCAACAGATTATTAAATACCATTATTATGCTAAAAGGATTTTTTAAAGTACCCAAAGCGGTAAACGAACCTGTTAAAGGGTACGCTCCAAATTCGGCTGAAAAAGCAGCTGTATTAGAAGCTTACAAAAAAATGTGGAATACCACTATCGACGTTCCATTATACATTGGAAGTGAAGAAATCAGAACTGGAAATACCAGAACTATGTCAGCTCCACATGATCACCAACACATTGTTGGAACTTACCATTTAGCTGAAAAGTCACATATAGAAAAAGCCATTGCAAATGCTTTGGAATCAAGACAAGCTTGGGCTAACATGGCTTGGGAACAACGTGCTGCAATTTTCTTAAAAGCAGCAGAATTGATTGCAGGGCCTTATAGAGCCAGAATCAATGCTGCCACTATGATTGCACAATCTAAAACGATTCATCAAGCCGAAATTGATGCGTCTTGCGAATTGATTGATTTTTTACGTTTCAACGTAGAATTCATGTCTCAAATATACAGTGACCAACCCACTTCAGACTCATCGGTTTGGAATCGTTTAGAATACAGACCTCTAGAAGGTTTTATCTATGCCATTACTCCTTTTAACTTTACAGCCATTGCTGCTAATTTACCAGCTAGTGCTGCCATGATGGGGAATGTAGTAATTTGGAAACCAAGCGACAGTCAAGTTTTCTCTGCTAAAATTATTATCGACATTTTCAAAGAAGCGGGTTTACCTGATGGCGTAATCAATGTGGTTTTTGGAGATGCGTTAATGGTAACGGATACTGTTTTGGCAAGTCGCGATTTTGCCGGAGTTCACTTTACAGGTTCAACTCATGTCTTTAAAGATATTTGGGCTAAGATTGGAACTAACATTCACCACTATAAAACGTACCCAAGAATTGTAGGAGAAACAGGAGGAAAAGATTTTATCATTGCACATCCTTCGGCGAATGTAAAACAAGTAGCTACAGGAATTGTTCGTGGTGCTTTTGAGTTCCAAGGACAAAAATGTTCTGCCGCTTCTAGAGCTTACATTCCAAAAAGCCTATGGCCAGCAGTAAAAGAACAAGTAATTACCGATGTAAAATCGATGAAAATGGGATCGCCAGAAGACTTCTCTAACTTCATCACAGCAGTAATTCACGAAGGTTCATTTGACAAATTAGCGAGTTATATTGACCAAGCTAAAAAAGATGCAGATGCCGAAATTATTGTGGGCGGAAATTACGATAAATCAAAAGGATACTTTATTGAACCAACAGTAATTGTAACTACCAATCCAAAATACACTACTATGGAAACCGAACTTTTCGGTCCAGTAATCACCATTTATGTGTATGAAGACGTACAATGGTCTGAAACCCTAAAATTAGTAGACACTACTTCTGAATATGCTTTAACTGGAGCTGTTTTCAGTACCAACCGCTATGCTATTGAAGAAGCAACTGTAGCACTTCAAAATGCAGCCGGAAACTTCTACATCAATGACAAACCAACAGGAGCTGTTGTAGGACAACAACCTTTTGGTGGCGCTAGAGCTTCGGGCACTAATGACAAAGCAGGATCTGCCTTGAATTTATTACGTTGGGCTTCGCCAAGAACTATTAAAGAAACTTTAGTAGCACCAGAAGATTATAGATATCCGTTTTTAGGATAAATAATATACGAAGTGCCAAATGAAATATAAAAACCCACAAATTGAAATTCAATTTGTGGGTTTTTTAATTAATAATTGAGATTGCTTCGTTCCTCGCAATGACTTATATCGTAAATTTTAAAGGTAAATGCACCACTTTCTTCGTCTCAAAGAATTCATCTTCAAAGAAATCGGCTAAGTCATACAAAGTCGCCTTAGGGAAGTCTTTCAATTCTTCGGTCAAATCGCCACCTTTGAGGTAGAGAATACCATTTTTCAATTCGTGTTTGTGTTGTTTTTTGATTTTGGTTTTCACCCAAGAAACAAAATCAGGCATATTGGTTACCGCCCGACTAACGATAAAATCAAAATCACCTTTCACATTTTCGGCACGAATTTGTTCCGCTTTCACATTTTTCAACCCTAAGGCATCGGCAACTGCTTGAACTACTTTTATTTTTTTAGCAATAACATCAATCAAATAAAAACGGGTTTCTGGAAAAAGTATCGCTAATGGAATACCAGGAAATCCACCTCCAGTTCCTACATCCAACACAAAAGTACCTGGCTCAAATTGTTGAACTTTGGCAATTCCTAAAGAATGCAAAACGTGTTTGGTATATAACGCATCAATATCTTTTCGAGAAATGACATTAATTTTTTCATTCCAATCGTGGTATAACGAATCCAACTGCTGAAATTGTTCTTTTTGAACTTCAGTTAAATTAGGAAAATGCTTCAGAATTGCTTCCATATTAAAAATTTTTAACAAAAGTACTATTTTTAGATTGGAAATAGTAGTTCATTTTTGTACATCGAAAATTTATAATAATTATCTTTGTAGATTATTACACAAGATTATGAAAAATACCGCTCCAACATTTGCAAAGCAAGACGATCTAAAATTTTTTAGAACATTAAACTCGCGGGTCAACAATTATTTCAAAGAAAACAATCTTGACAAAACTGGAAACTGGAAATTACATCTCAAAACGATTGTAATGTTCTCCATTTTCTTGACGCCGTATTTCTTCTTATTAGCTATGGATATGCCTTTTTGGACGTATTTGTTACTGAACCTAATCATAGGTGTGGGAATGGCTGGCGTAGGAATGAATGTAATGCACGATGGTAATCACGGTGCCTATTCTAATAAATCTTGGGTCAACAAATTTATGGGAGGTAGTATTTACATCCTTGCTGGGAATGTATACAATTGGCAAGTACAACACAATGTGTTACACCATACATACACCAATATTTTAGGGCATGATGAAGATTTAGAAGCCGGACGAATTTTACGTTTTTCTAAAACTGCGAAATGGTATAACTATCATAAATTCCAACATTATTACTCAGTTTTCCTTTATGGTTTATTGACTTTCAATTGGGCGATCACTACTGATTTTCTTCAAATGAAACGTTACCTAAAACGCAATTTGTCGTATGGCGAATTCAAAAAACCAGCTATCCGTTGGACCACCTTAATCATTACTAAAGTTATTTATTTCTCTATTTGGTTAGCAATTCCAATGGTTTTAGGCATCACTTGGTGGAAAGTAATTTTAGGTTTTCTAGTAATGCATTATACTGCGGGATTGATTTTGAGTGTCGTATTTCAATTGGCACATGTGGTTGATGAAACAGCAAATCCAGTTCCAAATGAAGAAGGCGAAATTGAAAACACTTGGGCCATTCACCAATTATATACCACGGCTAATTTTGCTCCAAAAAACTGGTTAGTTAATTACTATACAGGTGGTTTAAATCACCAAATCGAACACCATATTTTCCCGAATATTTCTCACGTGCATTATGATAAAATTGCCGAGTTTGTCAAACAAACCGCAAAAGAATGCAACCTTCCGTATCATGAATTTAAAACCACTAGAGAAGCCATTCTATCACATTTTACACATTTGAAAAATTTAGGAATGAAACCCGAATTAAGTGCATAAAAATAAATACTAACTATACCTAATTCGACAAGTCCGAATTAGACCATTCAATACAATAGAAAATGAGCAATCCACTTTCAGACAGAATTAACAACTTAGCTACATCACAAACATTAGCAATGGCCGCTTTAGCCAGAGAATTAAAAGCACAAGGAAAAGACATTATCAGTTTAAGCTTAGGCGAACCCGATTTTAATACGCCTGACTTCATTAAAGAAGCAGCTAAAAAAGCGATTGACGAAAATTATAGCACCTATTCTCCAGTAGATGGATATGCCGAATTAAAAGAAGCGATTTGTAGAAAATTCAAAAGAGACAACGATTTGGATTACAAACCATCCCAAATTGTAGTTTCTACAGGAGCAAAACAATCATTATACAACATCGCACAAGTGATGTTAAACGATGGGGATGAAGTAATTTTACCAGCACCGTATTGGGTTTCTTATTTCGAAATCGTGAAACTTTCAGGAGGCGTACCGGTAGAAGTACCTACTTCTGTGGAGTCTGACTTCAAAATCACACCAGCACAATTAGAAGCAGCAATCACACCAAAAACAAAAATGATGTGGTTCAGTTCGCCTTGTAATCCAAGCGGATCTGTATATAGCCGTGAAGAATTAACTGCTTTGGCTAAAGTGTTGGAAAAATACCCTAACATTTATGTAGTCGCTGACGAAATCTACGAACACATTAATTTTTCTGGAACTTTTTGCAGTATTGCCTCTATCCCAGGAATGTTAGAAAAAACGATCACTGTAAATGGGGTTGCCAAAGCGTTCGCTATGACAGGATATAGAATTGGATACATTGGCGCACCAGAATTCATAGCTAAAGCCTGTACTAAAATTCAAGGACAAGTAACTAGTGGCGCTAACTCTGTAGCTCAACGTGCAACGATTACCGCAGTAGATGCTGATCCATCAGTTTTAAAACACATGGTTGATGCTTTCCATAGCCGTAGAGATTTAGTAGTGGGATTAATCAAAGAGATTCCAGGAATGAAAATCAATGTTCCAGAAGGGGCTTTTTATGTATTCCCAGACGTTTCTTCTTTCTTCGGAAAAACCTTAAAAGGAACTGAAATTAAAGACGCTAACGATTTCTCAATGTATCTTTTGGCTGAAGCCAACGTAGCTACCGTAACGGGAGACGCTTTTGGAAATCCAAACTGCATCCGTTTCTCTTATGCTACTAGCGATGATATTTTAAGAGAAGCTTTAAAAAGAATTAAAGAAGCTGTAGCTTAATAATTTATAGCAAACACGAATTACACGAGTTGACACAAATTATTTTGTAAAATTAGTGTAATTCGTGTTTTTTTATTCTCAAAATTCAAAAAAACCTGAAACAGAAAGCTTCACTTTTTCTAAAATTATTTTTTTAGGTTAAAGCATTACAAATGAAAAAGAAAATAGAAATATTAGCGCCTGCCAAAGACTTATTACACGGTATAGCAGCCATCAATAGTGGTGCCGATGCTGTATACATTGGAGCACCACAATTTGGCGCACGTTCCAATGCACACAACTCTATGGAAGATGTGGCGGCGTTAGTACAATACGCCCATTTGTATCACGCCCAAGTTTTTGTGGTAATCAACACTATTTTATACGACAACGAACTCGAAACCTGTCGCCAAATGATTTGGGAATTGTACCATATTGGAGTCGATGCCTTGATTATTCAAGACATGGCTATTATGGAAATGGAGCTGCCTCCTATCGTGTTACATGCCAGTACTCAAGCCAATAACCGAGATCCTAAAAATATTAAATTCCTTGCCGATGCCGGTATCAAACGTGTGGTTTTAGCACGTGAATTGAACTTACACCAAATCAAAGAAATCAGCGAAGCCACTGATGTAGAATTGGAATTTTTTGTAACAGGCGCTTTGTGCGTAGCATTTAGCGGCAATTGTTATATGAGTGTGGCCAATGGCGAACGTTCTGCCAATCGTGGTTCTTGTGCACAAAACTGCCGTTTGCCATACAATTTAATTGACGGACATGGAGACACTTTAATCAAAAACAGCCACTTACTTTCGATCAAAGATTTTGATGTGACTGACCAAATCCCAAATTTGATTGAAGCTGGAATTGTTTCTTTCAAAATTGAAGGCCGATTGAAAGATATGGTGTATGTAAAAAACAATGTTTCGTTCCTTCGCAAAAAAATCGATGCTTTTTTGGAACAAAACGACCAATATACCAAAGCCTCTTCAGGCAAATGTACCTTTACTTTTGATTCTGAACTAAACCGTACCTTCAATAGGGGTTATACCGATTATTTTGTAAACGAAAGATACCAATCCATTGGCTCTTGGGAAAGTCCAAAATCCAAAGGACAATACATTGGAAAACTTATCAAAACTGTAGGTAATTCGTATGAAATCGAAAACGGACATTTACTCAACAATGGTGATGGCTTGTGCTTTATTAACGAAAATAACGAAGCCAACGGAATTTATGTAAACAAGGCTGAAAACGGCATCATTCACCCCAACGTTTTAAAAGAAATCAAAGACGGAACTTTCATTTACCGAAACAACGACGCCGCTTTCATCAAAATTGTGGAACGCGAAGACAGTGCGGTACGAAAAATTGGCACTACATTACATCTTACCGAAAACGAAACGGGTTTTGAACTCATTGCCACCGACGAAGACGGTTATGTAAGTAAAGTCCATTTAGAACACGCCAAAGAAACCACCAAAAATAATTTGTCCATTGAGGACAACATCAAAACACAGTTAGCTAAAACGGGATTTACTCCTTACACCGCTGACAAAATCACGATTCAGTTTTCAGAAAATTGGTTCTTACCGATTTCAAAAATCAACGAAATGCGTCGAACGGTTTACGAACAACTGACCGAAATTCGTTTAACCAATTACAAACGAGAGGAGCATCAAATCGTAAAGACCAATCATTCTTTTCCAGTGGATCAATTGGATTTTACTTATAATGTTTCTAATAAATTAGCTCGAAAATTTTACGAACGTCACGGTGTTACCGAAATTGAAAAAGCCTTTGAATTGCAATGGGATCCAGGAAAATCTCGTGTGATGACCACCAAATACTGCATCAAATACGAACTCGAAAAATGTCCAAAATACCATAAAGACACTTTAGGAGTTAAGGTAAAAGAACCATTGGTTTTGAAACAAGGCGAATTGGAATACAAACTCAAATTCAATTGCAAACCTTGTGAAATGGAAATCTGGGAAAAAGATGCTGAATTTGAAATTGAAGACGAAGATTAATTTAAAAATCAAATACTTTGAAAAAAATCCTTACTTTTTTACTTATTTTAAGTAGTGTTACGATTTGGGCGCAAGACAAAAAAGAAACATCTAAAGTTCAAACTGTAGAAGCCTCTTGTGGGCAATGTCAATTTGGAATGGAAGGAAAAAGTTGTGACTTAGCTGTTCGAATTGATGGGAAACCGTATTTTGTTGAAGGTACCTCTATCGATGCCCACGGAGATGCTCACGCCAAAGATGGTTTTTGCGCAAGCATTCGCAAAGCAGAAGTAATTGGAACATTGAAAAACAACAAATTTGTCGTAACTTCCTTTAAATTACTTCCTTTAGTAACTGACAAAAAATAATGATTCCAATTTTAGAGAATATAGCCAAATATGTAACCCTCACTCCTGAGGAACAGGAATTATTTTTATCTAAAATTGAAATCAGAAAATACAAATCCAAAACCGTTTTATTGCATGCTGGCGAAATAGCAACATATACGTATTTTGTAAATTCAGGCATCCTGCGAAGTTTTTCCATCAATGATAACATTATGGAACACATTTTACATTTTGCTTGTGAAGGTTGGTGGATTGGAGACATGTATAGTTATATCGCTCAAAAACCTGGCAACCTGTTTATTGAAGTAATCGAAGATGCTGAAGTTGTACTAATTTCAAAAGAAAAGCAAAATCAATTGTATTTAGAAATACCAAAATTAGAACGTTTTTTTAGAATTCTTGCCGAGAATTCATTAGTAGCACATCAAGAACGATTAATAGATAATCTAAGCTTAACTGCCGAAGAACGTTTTGAAAAATTATGTAAAAAATACCCGAGTTTAATCCAACGCTTACCACAAAAACACATTGCCTCTTACATTGGGGTAACTCCTGAATTTTTCAGTAAAATGAAAGCCCGATTATTGAAAAAATAATTTCTTAATCTAGGTTAAGTACACCCAATGCATTTAGGAAGTAAATTTGTATCTATAAACAATCCATAAAAATACACGATATGAAAAATACAGTTTTACACAAAGCCAGTTCAAGAGGTCATGCTGATCATGGTTGGTTAAATGCGTACCACAGTTTTAGTTTTGCTAGTTGGTACAACCCAGAGCGCATACAATTTGGAATGTTACGCGTTTTGAATGATGATACCGTTGCAGCTGGAATGGGCTTTGGCACACATCCTCACGACAATATGGAAATCATCACGATTCCGTTAGAAGGAGACTTAGCTCACAAGGACAGTATGGGAAATTCGTCTACCATCAAAACAGGCGATGTACAGGTAATGAGTGCAGGAACAGGAATTCAACACAGTGAATTCAATCCGAATCACAATCAACACACAAAGCTATTTCAAATTTGGTTATTCCCAAAATACAGAAATGTAGAGCCTCGTTACCAGCAAATCACTTTAGATGTCGCCAAACAAAAAAATAATTTTGCTCAAATTTTATCGCCAAATCCAGATGATGAAGGCGTATGGATTCATCAAGATGCTTGGTTTTATTTAAGTGATTTTGACAAAGACTTATCTAAAAAATTGGCGCTAAAAAAAGAAGGAAATGGTTTTTACATCATGAACATTGAAGGCGAAATTGAGGTAAATGGGGAAAAACTAGAAAAGAGAGATGCAATTGGAGTTTGGGAGAGCAGTGAAATTGAAATCAAAGCCAATACCAATGCACGATTTTTAGTGATGGAAATCCCAATGGAACAATAATAAATTAAAAAGCGCTTTTTAGCGCTTTTTTTTGATTATATCAATTACACCTTCTGGATAAACAATCAGTTTAGCCATATAAATCGGCGCATCAAATGTAGATGTTAGTAACGATTGTTTATTAAATAAACTTCGATATCCTATACCTGCACCTAGGCCAAAAACAGGACTAATCTTATAATTAACTTGAGTCGAGAGTTCATTGATGTAAAGATCTACATTAGTACTGCTTAACACTTCATCACCTAACTCTCTAGTATATCTAGGCTTTCCAAAACCAACCTGTTCCGTTACAAAAACTTCAAAATGATGTCGATGGTATAAAATCCAATCATTATAGATACTAAAATACCAAAAATCAACCTTATTAGTTACAACACGAGATGTTTTTTTACTGATATATTCAAACTCAACAGGCTTCAACATAAATGAAGTTCCTATACCAATTCGGGTAAGTTGTTTGTATTGATATCCAAATTTGGCACCAATTAACACAATCGAATTATCTCGTATTGATGAGATTCGGTCATCGAATTGAAAATTAAATTTCCATTTCGGAATACTGTCCTGAGCTGTTAATTGAAAGGAAATAAGCAAGAAACATAATAATGCACTAAATTTGAACATATCCTTATTGATTGGTATTTTTTAGATTACAAAAATGCAAAAAGGTTTAATAACAAAAGTACCTTTATTTAAAAAAGTTTATTTTTGCATCAAATTTACAACTATGAAAGCATATGTATTTCCTGGTCAAGGAGCACAATTTACCGGAATGGGTAAAGATCTTTATGACAATTCGCCTTTGGCAAAAGAATTATTTGAAAAAGCCAATGATATTTTAGGCTTCCGCATTACAGACATCATGTTTGAAGGAACCGCTGAAGAATTGAAAGAAACTAAAGTAACACAACCTGCTGTTTTTTTACATTCTGTAATTTTAGCCAAAACCTTAGCTGATTTTAAACCAGAAATGGTAGCTGGACACTCCCTTGGTGAATTTTCTGCTTTAGTAGCAAATGGCGCCTTGTCTTTTGAAGATGGATTACAATTAGTTTCTCAACGTGCACTGGCCATGCAAAAAGCATGTGAAATTACTCCTTCAACCATGGCGGCAGTTTTAAATTTAGAAGATACAATTGTAGAAGACATTTGCGCGTCAATTGATGGCGTAGTTGTAGCTGCTAATTACAACTGTCCTGGACAATTAGTAATTTCTGGCGAATACAAAGCAGTGGAGTTAGCTTGTGAAAAAATGAAAGAAGCGGGTGCAAAACGTGCCTTAATTTTACCTGTTGGTGGTGCTTTTCATTCCCCAATGATGGAACCTGCAAGAGAAGAACTAGCAGCAGCAATTGAAGCTACTACTTTCTCTACACCTATCTGTCCAGTATATCAAAATGTAACAGCTAGTGCAGTTTCTGACCCAGCTGAAATCAAGAAAAATCTAATCATTCAGTTGACCGCTCCTGTAAAATGGACACAATCAGTACAACAAATGATTAAAGATGGCGCAACTAGCTTTACTGAAGTTGGTCCTGGGAAAGTTTTAGCAGGTCTAATTGGAAAAATTGACAAAGAAGCAATTACTGCTAATGCGTAAATAAAATGTATTCAAAAATAAAAATCCCAAACTACTCGTTTGGGATTTTTATTTTAATTGAACTAAGAATATGGATTAACTTCTAATTTTTTGTTCCCATTCCCATGCACTAGCCATAGCTTCTTCAAGAGTGGATTGTGCTTTCCAACCCAAAATAGTATTGGCTTTATCCGTATTAGCATACGCTTCTGTTATATCTCCTTCTCTACGCGCTACAATTTTATAAGGCAATTTTTGTCCGCTTACTTTTTCAAAAGCATGAATCACTTCTAAAACAGAACTTCCTCTACCCGTTCCTAAGTTAAACGTTTCAACTTTGGCTTGATTTTTTTTATTTAACAAACGTTGCATCGCAATAACGTGAGCTTTCGCCAAATCAACTACGTGAATATAATCACGAACAGCTGTTCCATCTGGAGTTGGGTAATCATCTCCATAGACTGACAATTCTTGACGTAATCCTATTCCAGTTTGTGTAATAAACGGCACTAAATTTTGTGGAACTCCTAATGGCAACTCCCCTATTTCAGCTGAAGGATGAGCTCCTATCGGATTAAAATAACGCAATAAAATAGCATTGATATTGGTTACTTTAGTGGTATCGGTTATGATTTCTTCTCCAATTTGTTTGGTATTACCATACGGAGATAGCGCTACTTGAACGGATGAATCTTCAGTGATAGGCATTTTTTCAGCTTGACCGTAAACTGTACAAGACGAACTAAAAATAAAATTAGCGGCAGGTTTTTGTTGTAATTCTTGTAAAACATACACTAATGCATTAATGTTATTCTCATAATACAATAGTGGGTTTTCGACACTTTCACCTACTGCTTTTGAGGCAGCAAAATGAATCACTCCATCAATATCCGAATGTCTTTTAAAGAAATCTTGGACTTTTTCTTTATCACGTAAATCCAATTTTTCAAAAGCAGGAACTTTTCCCGATATTGCTTGAATTCCGTCTAAAACTGCTAAAGAAGTATTCGATAAGTTATCTACTACTATTACTTCAAAACCTTCGTTTTGCAACTCAACAACCGTGTGAGAACCTATAAAACCTAAACCTCCCGTTACTACTATTTTCATTTGATTATCTTGTATAATTGATAACTACTATTTGTTTAAAAATTCCAAAATACTGTCTGTGATGAATTTAATTTGCTCATCATCTAATTCCGTATGCATGGGCAACGAAATCACTTCTTGTACTAATTGATTCGTCACTGGAAAATCTTCTTCTTTGTAACGTGTGTCTGCATAGGCTTTTTGACTGTGCAATGGAATTGGATAATAGATTGCACATGGAATTCCCTTGTCTAATAAATGTTGCATCAATCCATTTCTATCTGCATCAATAATTCGCAAAGTATATTGATGAAAAACATGACAATCACAAATTTCACAAATACTTGGCGCAATGATATTTTTATGTCCCTCTAATGCCGCAGTGTATTTTCTAGCTGCGTTTTGTCTGGCTTTATTGTATTGGTCTAATAATGGTAATTTGGCATTCAAAACAGCTGCTTGAATACTATCTAAACGAGAATTAACTCCCACTACATCGTGATGGTATCTTTCGTACATCCCGTGATTAACAATACCTCGAAGTGTATGTGCTAAAGCATCATCATTAGTAAAAATTGCTCCTCCATCTCCATAACAACCTAAATTTTTAGAAGGAAAAAAAGAAGTAGCTCCCACATGACCTATTGTTCCTGCTTTCTTTTTAGTCCCATCCGAAAATTTACAATTAGCACCGATAGCCTGTGCGTTGTCTTCAATTACATATAAATTATGTTCTTTGGCCAAAGCCATAATTGCTTCCATATTGGCAGCACGACCAAACAAATGAACCGGTACAATGGCTTTCGTTTTTGGAGTGATTGCTTTTCTAATTTTGTCAATATCGATATTCATGTTATACATATCTACATCGACCAAGACTGGCGTTAATTGCAACAGTGCAATCACTTCAACGGTAGCTGCAAAAGTAAAATCAGCTGTAATCACCTCATCTCCGGGCTGTAATCCTAATCCCATCATCGCAATTTGCAGTGCATCTGTTCCATTAGCGCAGGGAATGACGTGCTTTACTCCTAAATAATCTTCCAATGATTTTTGAAACAAATGAACCTGAGGTCCATTGATATAAGCATTGGTATCTAAAACTTCTTGAATTGAAGTATTAACCGTCTCTTTTATTGCATCGTATTGACCTTTCAAGTCAACCATTTGTATTTTTTTCATTTACTTTTTGTTTAATGAATTGGAAGATATTAATATAAAATCCCAACTATTTAGAGAGTCCATTCGTAAAACGAAAAACAAAAATAGGTATTTAATGAGTTCTAACCAATCAAAATAAAATAAAGAAACTGTATTTTAGCACCAAAATATCGGATATGCTTTTTATTTATAGTATAATTGTTTCAATAGCAGCGCTATTATTACAAATCATCGCTTTTTTTGTACCAAAAATCAAACTTTTTGTTACAGGAAGAAAAGACGTATTTCCAACTTTAAAAGCTAAAATTAAACCCAATGACAAAACAATTTGGTTTCATGCAGCTTCATTAGGAGAATACGAACAGGGATTACCTGTTATTGAAAAAATTAAAGTAAAATATCCCAACCACAAAATCATCGTTAGCTTTTTTTCTCCGTCTGGCTACGAAGTTCGCAAAAATAACACAATAGCTGATGTAACTGTTTATTTGCCTTTAGACACCTTAAAAAACGCTAAAAAATTCATTCAGTTAACACATCCTGACTTAGTGTTTTTCATTAAATATGAATTTTGGCCTAATTATTTGAACGAACTGAAAAAACAACACATTTCTACTTATCTGATTTCTGGGATTTTTAGAGAAAACCAAGCTTTCTTTAAATGGTATGGCAAATTTTATAGAAAAGCATTAGAAGCGTTTACCTACTTCTTTGTTCAAAACGAAAGTTCGCTAAAGCTACTTCACCAATTAGGGAAACAAAATGCTATTATTTCAGGAGATACCCGTTTTGACAGAGTAGCAAGTATTTTAGAAAAAGACAACAGCCTCGATTTTATTGCTGCATTTAAAAATGGGAAAACAACCATCGTTGCAGGAAGTTCTTGGCCAAAAGACGAAGAATTATTGCTAAATTTCATTAATTCAAGTCCCGCTGATTGCAAATACATCATTGCGCCACACAACATTAAGCCGGAACAAATTCAACTATTAAAAAACAATTGCACCAAAAAAACGCTTTTGTTTTCAGAAAAAGAAAACAAGAATATCGCTGACTACGAAGTATTTATTATAGACACTATCGGTATCCTAACCAAAATATACAGCTATGCTGATATTGCCTATGTTGGAGGTGGATTTGGACATCCAGGAGTTCACAACATCTTAGAACCCGCAACTTTTGGTATTCCAATCGTAATTGGTCCCAATTATTCTCATTTTGCCGAAGCAATTGATTTAGTCAATTTAAAAGGTTGTGCTTCTATTCAAAACAAAGAAGAATTAAGTAGTAATTTCCTAAACTTAATTAACGATAAATCAATCCGAATTGAACAAGGAAATATATGCGCTGATTTTGTCCAAAAAAACAAAGGTGCTGTAAATCGTATTATGGAAAAAATCTAAAAAACAAATCGATCGTTTTTTATTTATAAAAGCCTTTTTTATTGATGATTTTATACTTCAAATTGGTTTTAGAACAAAAAAACGAATATTATGACGAATATTATTTAAAAAAAAAATGAAAAAATATTTTACATATTAAAAAATTTATATCTTTGCCACGAATTAATAATTAACCTTTTATAATAAAGTAAGATGAAAAAAGTATTTTTAAGTTTAGCTGTTGTTGCTGTATTAACTGTTGTATCTTGTAAAAAAGCTGAAGCTCCTGCTGAAGAAGTAGCTGCTGACACTACTGCTGTAGCTGTTGATTCTGCTGCTGCTCCTGCTGATACTGCTGCTGTAGCTGTTGATTCTGCTGCTGCTGAAGCTCCTGCTGCAAAGTAATTAGTTTACAACGCAAAAAAAATTAAGCCGTACACTTAGTGTAACGGCTTTTTTTATTTTTATAAGAATTCCTTTATATAATGGATTTGTATCATTTTTTATTAATCCAGAAAAACAATATCATTAGCAGAAAAATCCAGCACATCAGATTGTGCAGCATACTTTACAATCTCATCCATTCCTTTCTGAAGACCTAATTCGGTATTGTACTTTCTACTAGTGGCAAAATGAACTCCATCTAAAAGTAACTTAAAATAAAATTTCCCCTTAGTTGATTTAAATTTCAAGAAAGTAGCTAAATCAATATTCGCTTTAAACTTTTCAATATCCTCCTCTCCTTCAAATTTAAGTTCATAACTTAAACTCGTAAAAATAGTCTTTCCTTTCCTAGAGGCAAATACAAACTTGTATTCGTCATTGAATCGTTTTGTAATTACAAATGTTCCCATACTTACTATCTAATTCTAAAAAAGTATATTACTCATTTTTATAAAATAAAAAAAGCCTCTTCAATTGAAGAGGCTTTAGTACTCAGAGCGGGACTTGAACCCGCACGAACATTGCTGTTCACTGGATTTTAAGTCCAGCGTGTCTACCAATTTCACCATCCGAGCATATATGGTCTTGTTGGAGCGAAAAACGGGGCTCGAACCCGCGACCTCGACCTTGGCAAGGTCGCGCTCTACCAACTGAGCTATTTTCGCATTTTCAATTCTTATGAAAGAATCGCGATACTTGTTCTGTATTGCGGATGCAAATTTAATACATTAATTCAATTACACAAGCCTTTTCTTTAAAAAAATAGCACTAAAAAGTTAATCTTCTGATAACGTAAACTTTAAAATCAAAACTATTTTTTGGTCAGCATTCTTTTTATTTCATTCAGCTTCATCAAAGCTTCCATTGGCGTAATGGTATTGATATCTAAATTCAGAATTTCTTCTTTAATTTCTTCTAAAAGCGGGTCGTCTAAATTGAAAAAACTCATTTGCATTTCTTCTTTAGCTTCTTTGATACCATTGAGTGCATCATTCGAATGGTTCTTTTCTAATTTCTTCAACAGCTTTTGGGCTTTCAAAATTACAATCTGAGGCATTCCCGCCATTTTAGCTACATGAATACCAAAACTATGCGCACTTCCTCCTTTAACCAACTTTCTAACAAAAAGAACGGTATCTTTCAATTCTTTGACTGCCACATTATAATTCTGAATTCTTGGCAACGATTCACTCATTTCATTCAACTCGTGATAATGTGTTGCAAAGAGTGTCTTAGGCTGTGCTGGATGCTCATGTAAAAATTCGGCAATAGCCCAAGCAATCGATATTCCATCATACGTACTTGTTCCTCTTCCAATCTCATCTAAAAGTACCAAACTTCGGTCTGAAATATTATTCAAAATAGAAGCCGTTTCATTCATTTCAACCATAAAAGTCGATTCCCCCATCGAAATATTATCACTTGCTCCAACTCGGGTGAAAATTTTATCTACAATCCCCATTCTTACGCTCTCTGCCGGAACAAAACTTCCCATTTGAGCCAAGAGTACAATTAATGCCGTTTGGCGTAAAATAGCGGATTTACCCGACATATTAGGCCCAGTTATCATAATCAATTGCTGTGTCTCTCTATCCAAGAACACGTCATTAGAAATGTATGGCGTTCCTACAGGTAATTGTTTCTCAATAACAGGATGCCTTCCTTCTTTAATTTCTAATTCGAAGCTCTCATCAATCTCAGGGCAAACGTATTTATTTTCAATTGCCAATTGCGTAAACGAACACAAACAATCCAATTGCGCTATCAAATTCGCATTCATTTGAACAGGTTTGATATACGTACCAATCCACTGCACTAATTGTTCAAATAATTCCGATTCGATTTTATGTATTTTCTCTTCGGCACCTAAAATCTTCGTTTCGTATTCTTTCAACTCTTCGGTAATATACCGTTCTGCATTCACCAAAGTTTGTTTGCGAATCCATTCCTCAGGTACTTTATCTTTGTGCGTATTTCTGACCTCAATATAGTACCCAAAAACATTATTGAAAGAGATTTTCAAAGAGGATATTCCCGTTCTCTCTGATTCCCTTCTTTCAATTCCTTCTAAAAACTCTTTTCCTGAAGTAGAAATAGCACGCAGTTCGTCTAATTCGGTATTCACCCCTATAGCAATTGCGTTCCCTTTGGCAATAGCCACTGGTGCTTCTTGATTCAGCGTGGTTTTAATTTTCTCACGCAACAAATCACAACTATGCAAGCTGTCGCCAATGACTTTTACTGCTTCTTGTGAACTTTGCAAAGCCAATGCTTTAATTGGCAGTATCGCATCTAACGATTCTTTTAAATACACAACCTCACGTGGTGATACTTTTCCCGTTGCAATTTTCGAAATCAAACGCTCTAAATCCGAAATTTGTTTGATTTGCGATTGTATATTCTTTAAAATTTCTTGATTGTCTTTCAAATAAGCCACTACTTGATGACGGCTTTGGATTTTAACCGCGTCTTTTAAAGGCAAAGCCAACCAACGTTTCAACAAACGTCCTCCCATTGGCGAAAGCGTTCTATCAATAACATCAAGTAAAGTAACGGCATTCGGATTATAACTATGATACAATTCTAAGTTACGAATAGTAAATCGGTCCATCCAAACGTAGGCATCTTCTGCTATTCGTTGAATAGAAGTAATGTGCTGTAGTTTATTGTGTTGCGTTTCAGATAAATAATACAATATAGCACCCGCAGCTATTATTCCTTCTTTCAATTCTTCAATCCCAAAACCCTTCAACGAAACAGTTTGGAAGTGTTTGGTTAGAATTTCAAAAGCATAGTCTTCTTTATACAACCAATCTTCCAAATAAAAACTATGGTAATCTTCTCCAAAAGCAGCCTTAAAATCATTTTTGTTATTCTTTGGAACCAAAACTTCACTTGGGCTAAAATTCTGAAGCAATTTATCAATATACTCTGCATTTCCTTGAGCAGTAAGAAACTCTCCCGTTGACACATCTAAAAACGAAATCCCAATGGTTTTATTGGTAAAATAAATCGAAGCTAAAAAATTATTGACTTTGGCTTGCAACACCTCATCATTCATGGAAACACCTGGCGTAACTAACTCAGTTACTCCACGTTTCACGATGGTTTTAGTCATTTTAGGGTCTTCCAATTGGTCACAAATAGCAACTCGCAAACCAGCTTTGACTAATTTAGGTAAATACGTATTTAAAGAATGGTGCGGAAAACCCGCTAAAGCGGTTTCAGTCTCGGAACCGGCACCTCTTTTTGTCAATACAATTCCTAAAATTTTTGAAGCTCTAATCGCGTCTTCTCCAAATGTTTCGTAAAAATCCCCTACACGAAATAATAAACAGGCATCAGGGTATTTTGCCTTGATTTCGTTGTATTGTTTCATTAAAGGAGTCTCTTTTACTACTTTCTCTTTAGCTGCCAATTTGTTTTTTTTAATCGATTAAAAATATGTGAGCGAATTTATAGATTTTATAGCGAATAAAGAACTGTTCTAAAATTTTATCTGTTTTTAAGTAAAATTTAAGATATAGTTTCTATTTTTTATATAGCTTTGTGTTTCCAATTTTAACTTTAAGTAAATCATGAAAAAAATAATTATTTTAGCCTTATTAGTTTTAGGAACTGTGGCTTCAAATGCTCAAGAAACTAAAAAAATCACAACAAAATCTGCAAAGGTAGAAGGAGCAGGAATGGTTTTTGTAACCGAAACTATCGATTACGGAACTATCGCTCACAATGCTGATGGAAGACGTGAGTTTGTTTTTACTAATAATGGAAATGCCCCATTGATCATCACTAATACTCAAGGATCTTGTGGTTGTACTGTACCTACTACTCCAAAAGAGCCTATTGCTCCAGGGGCAAAAGGGGTAATTGGTGTAAAATATGCTACTGACAGAGTAGGTCCTTTTACAAAAACAGTAACTGTTAGTTCTAATGCAGCAGGACAACCAACTAAAGTATTGACTATCAAAGGAACTGTTTTAGCCGATGCTCCAGCAAAAAGCTAATCCATCCAAAATAAATCATAAAAGCTTCCTATAGTTACGGAAGCTTTTTTTTTACCTACTACTTTACAGAAAAATGAGAAAATTAGAAAACAGCGAACTCGAAAGAAAATCGATTGAAGACTTTAAAAAATCAAAAAAGACACCATTAATTTTGGTTCTAGATGATATTCGTAGTTTACACAATATCGGTTCTGTGTTTAGAACCGCAGATGCTTTTTTAATTGAAAAAATCTATTTGTGTGGGATTACTGCAACTCCTCCCAATAAAGAGATTCATAAGACAGCGCTTGGCGCAACTGAAACTGTAGCTTGGGAACATGCGGAAAATGTTTTGGATGTAATCCAAAAACTTAAAGCAGAAAAGATTCAGACTTTTGCAATCGAACAAGTGGAAAGTGCGATTTTTCTTCAAGATTTTGAAGTAAAAAACAATCAAAAATACGCACTAATATTTGGCAACGAAGTTTTTGGTGTAGCCCAAGAAGCTGTAGCACTTTGTGATGGCGCCATCGAAATTCCACAATTAGGCACTAAACATTCTCTAAATATATCCGTAAGTGCTGGAATTGTAGTTTGGGATTTATTTAAAAAAATACATTTTATAAAATAAATTTACCAATCATTTGAAAATACTATATTTATAGCATGAAGAAAAGAAATACATCATCCTTCTTATTGCTTCTAATAGTATTTGGAATCCAATTGGGATATTCAAACCATCTCTCGTTTGATCCATCTCTAAAAAAAGCGGTCGTAACTACAGCACCTTCAATTACAGCAACGGGCAATTCATCTTATTGTCCTCTTTCACACACTAAAATCGTTTCAACTGTAACGATTTCACATGACCCCTCTGAATTAACCACGGACGCTATTTACATTCAAATTGCTTCAGGATATGTCATTGGCGAAGACCAATTATTGTTGTCCAATACAGCTTCACATCCTACTATTACTACTTCCTGGAATGCTATCGAAGGAAAATTAACACTTTCAAGTTCCACAGTAGGGGTTCAGGTTAATTATTCAGACTTTGAAACGGCAATCAAAGATGTTGTATTTTATAACTCTAATCCTATTCCTTCTGGAATACGTAACTTTTCTATATCTTTAGGAAATGGTCAAGCTAATTATTTACCTCGAAATGGTCACTATTATGAATATGTTCCTAGTTTAGGGATTACATGGTCTAATGCCAAAGCCGCTGCTACTCTAAAAACATTTTATGGACTACAAGGTTATTTAGCTACATTAACCGCTGCAGATGAAGCGCAATTAGCAGGAAAACAAGCACCAGGAACAGGGTGGATTGGAGGAACAGATGAACAGACCGAAGGAGTTTGGAAATGGGTTACTGGCCCTGAAGGACTTGCTAATGGAGGAACAGGTGTTGTTTTTTGGAACGGAACTGCCAATGGTACAACTAACGGAACCGTGCCAAATTTTGCTTTTTGGAATAATGGAGAACCTAATCAATCTGGGAATGAAGATTATGCCCATATTACAGCTCCTGGTATTGGGATACCAGGCTCATGGAATGATCTATCTAATACAGGAGCTTCAAGTGGTTCTTACCAACCCAAAGGCTACATTGTAGAATACGGCGGTATGCCTGGAGATCCTACGTTACAACTCTCTGCTAGTACAACGATTTCAATTGGCGGACAAATAACAGCAACAAATCCAGGGTCAAATTGTGGTTCAGGGTCTGTGACACTAGGAGCAACAGTATCATACGGAGCAATTGAATGGTACAGTTCAGCTTCAGGAGGCACACCAATTGCAACAGGTAACAGCTTTATTACACCCAATTTAACATCGACTACAAATTATTATGTAAGTGCAGGTTGTCCTACTAATAGAACCCAAATTACAGCTACCATAAATCCTTTGCCAGTAGTCAATAACATCTCAATTACGCAATGTGACACCGATTTAATTTCTGATGGAAAGACCATTTTTAATTTAACTCTGAACAATGATTTAATTTCATCTAATTATGTAAATGAATCTTTTACTTATTATACTTCTTTAGCTAGTGCAATAAATAATGTAGTTTCGGATGTAATCACAAACAAGTTTGCCTTTGAAAATACAACACCAACAACAATGCCTATTGGAGTGAGAGTATCCAATTCAGTGACAGGCTGTAGTACTCCCTCTCAAATAACATTAATTGTCCCTACGACTAATTTCCATCCATCTACTAACATCTCTTTCACTGTTTGTGATGATTTATTAGATACTAATGGAAATAATACATCCAATAACAACAATAGAGATGGTATCACTACATTTGATTTTTCAGTAACTAGAGCCGCAATTTTAGCGCAATTACCATCAACTCAAAACTACACTATCAATTATTACAGAAACCAAGCAGATGCCTTATCGCAACTTAATATCATTACAGACATTACTAACTACAGAAATATTGGTTATCCAAATTCGCAAGACATTTGGGTGCGCATAGAAACGGATATTACAAATACTTGTATAGGCGTTGGCCCTTACATTCATTTGAATGTAGAAGCTTTACCTATAGCCAATACAGTAATTATTCCAAGGGCCTGTGATATCAATCATAATGGAATAGTAGTATTTAACACTTCTTCTCTCGAGTCTAGTTTATTAAATGGGCAGACTAATGTTACTATTCGTTATGTAGACCAAAATAACAACCCCTTAACCGATTCAAACGGAACCCTCATTACAAGCCCATTTCCTGCTAATTTTTCTACCAATTCACAAATTATCAAGGCAATTGTAACCAATAATACTACTCAACATTGTTTTGACGAAACCAACATTCATTTTTTTGTAGATGCAATTCCTAGTGCAACTTCAATTCCAAATACACTAACTACCGTATGTGATGACGAAGTTGACCCAGCCATTCAAGATGGAAAATTCGGTTTCGACACCACCACATTTGAAACTATACTCCTTGCAGGACAAACCGGAATGGCTGTAAAATATTATGATCAAAATAATAATCTATTATCTAGTCCACTACCAAACCCATTTATAACAGGAACTCAAAATATCACTGCCGTTGTAGAAAACCCTATTAACACAAGCTGTTCGTCAACTGTAACTATTCCTTTTGTTGTACATCCAATTCCAAATATCGAGTTGAACTCAACACAATTAATTTGCTCGAACATACCCACTTTCTTTGTAACATTGGATGCTAGTTTTTTAAATAGCGTTACACTTAGTGATTTTAATTACAATTGGAAAAAAAATGGAACCAATTTAAATATAAATACACCGACATTAGGAGTCAATTCCGAAGGAAAATATACTGTTGACGTTACAAATTCATCTGGGTGTAGCAGTACGAGAACTATTCAAGTTACCGCTTCTAATAGTGCAACTATTACTACAATAGACATTGTGGATTTAGTAGATATAAACACCGTGACCATAAATACTACCGGGCCTGGCGATTATGAATACAGCATGGATTACTTGAATGGGCTTTGGCAAGATTCAAGCTTTTTCACGAATGTTCCAGGAGGCATTCATCAGGTTTTAGTCAACGACAAAAATGGATGTGGTTTAGTTTCCAAAGAAATTACGGTATTGGGTATACCAAAATTCTTCACTCCAAACAACGATGGTTTTAACGATTTTTGGACCGTAAAAGGAATGATCTCTTATCCCACTGCTGAATTGAGGCTATTTGACCGATACGGCAAACTACTCAAAGAACTAAGCTCTAATAGCTCGGGTTGGGATGGTACTTTTAACGGACAAGAACTACCTGCATCCGACTATTGGTTTGTATTTAAAATGGACGCTACTGCTCCCGAAAAAAGAGGGCATTTTACTTTAAAGAGATAATTTATTTTGAATTAATCTTATTTTGAATTTCGCTCAAAATAAAAAGATAATCGGCATGATTTTTAACAAAATCACGATCCGAAACATCAATGATTAAAATATTCAAATCCGTTTGTGATTTGATGTAGTCTAAATAACCGACATTAATTTTGTCCAAATATTCCGAAGGGATCTCTTGTTCATAACTTCTACCACGCTTTTTAATGTTTTGCAGCAATCGTTCTGAATTTTGGTACAAATACACATACAAATCAGGCTTGGGCATTTCTTTATAAATGATATGAAACAGATTGCTGTACAATCGGTATTCATCATCCGCCAAAGTAATTTTAGCAAAAATCAACGACTTAAAAATATGATAATCGGCTACAATAAAGTCTTTGAACAAATCAAATTGCGACAAATCATCCGACAATTGTTTGTATCGGTCGGCTAAAAATGACATTTCTAACGGAAAGGCATATAGGTTTTGATCTTTATAAAATTTAGGTAAAAACGGATTATCTGCAAAGCGTTCTAAAACAGATTTAGCATTAAAATCTTCAGCTATTTTGGTTGCCAAAGTAGTTTTTCCAGCACCAATATTCCCTTCAAAAGCCACATAATTAAACTGTTCCAAGGTAATTTTTCGCAACGGACTTTCTAAACTTTGGACAGCTACGCACTCACTTATATCTTCAGTAGCAGACAATAACTCCACAACTGTCTGGTTTAAAACAGGATGAATCCATTCCAAATTCAAATCCAACATCGGTTTCAATACAAAATTTCGCTCCTGCATCAAAGGATGAGGAACTTGCAATTGTTCTGTTTTTATAATTTCACTGTCAAATGCAATAATATCAATATCAATAACACGAGATTGATAGCCTAATACTTCTTCTCTCACGCGTCCCATCTGCTGCTCAATTTGCAAGATTTTTGACAAAATAGCAGCCGGCGAATCGAAAGTATGCACTAAAATCGCCGCATTGTAAAAAGCATCACTATCAAATCCCCAAGAGGGTGTTTCATACAATTTAGAAACTTTAACTACTGTAGCCACCTCATGATGAATTATTTGCAAACACCTTTCGATGTTTTCCAAACGATTCCCTTGGTTAGTTCCTATTGATAAAACGACTTGATGTTGTGATTTCATAATGGCTGCAAATTAACTAAAAGAATGTTATATTTGTGTGAGGTGTTAATAATTAAATTTCAATTTGAAAAATCGAATTGTGTAACATTTTAATACCAACTACTACTCATTAGAAAAATAGATATTATGAAGTTTTTAGGAAATGTATTGGCTACCATTGTGGGTATTTTTGTTTTTACTATGTTGTTCTTTTTTGGAATCCTACTTATTGGAGCCCTTTTTGGTGGAGAAGAAGAAAGTGTTGCAGTAAAAGAAAACTCAGTGATAGAATTGAATCTAGAAGAAGTCCACAATGACTATGCTGGGAAATATTCCGACCCATGGGTAACTGTTTTCTCAGATAAAAAACACATTGGATTGACCGATATTATTGATGCTGTTGAAGCGGCTAAAACCGATGATAATATCAAAGGAATTTCTATTTTAAATAACAATTCGTCTCTTGGAATGGCACAAAGCAAAGCCGTTAGAGATGCTTTGGAAGATTTCAAAAAATCAGGAAAGTTTGTTATGGCTTATGCCAATACGTATTCGCAAAAAGAATACTACCTAAATTCGGTTGCCAATACTATTTATCTTAATCCTGTGGGAGATTTAGATTTCAAAGGATTGTCTTCGGATCTATTATTTTTCAAAGATTTCCAAGATAAAACAGGTATCAAAATGGAAGTAATTCGCCATGGAAAATACAAAAGTGCCGTTGAACCTTTCTTGGAAAATAAAATGAGTGAAGCCAATAGGGAACAAATTACAGCGCTATTGAATTCGATCTGGAACTCGGTAGTGACTGACATTGCAAAAAGTCGAAATGTATCCGTTCAAAAACTCAACGAAATTGCGAATGGCCTTTTAGCTCGAACTCCAGAAATGGCGAAAGCGCAAAAATTAGTAGACGTAGTAGCATACGAAGATGTATATCATAATGCCATTAAAAAATTACTAAAAGTCGACACTAAAGACAAATATGAAACCGTTTCCATTGCTGATTATACTCGTAAATTTACCACAACATCCATCCCTTCGGATGCTAAAGACGAAATAGCCATTATCTATGCTCAAGGCGAAATTCAAAGTGGCGAAGGTGATGTTAATATCATTGGAGAAGGTGCTATGCGTCGTTCGATCAACGAAGCAAGAAATAACGACGATGTAAAAGCGGTTGTCCTTCGGATTGATAGTCCAGGTGGAAATGCCTTAACATCTGATTTGATTTGGAGAGAAATTGAATTGACTAAAAAAGTAAAACCCGTTGTAGTTTCTATGGGAAATTATGCAGCTTCAGGAGGCTATTATATTGCCTGTAATGCCACCAAAATTTTTGCAGAAAACAATACGATTACTGGTTCCATCGGTGTTTTTGGAATACTGCCTAATTTTAGCGGATTAACCAATAAAATGGGGATTCATTCTGAACAAGTAAAAACACATGAGAACGCAGGAAACTACAATCCATTTGCACCCATCGATGAAAAATTCAAAGCTGTAACAACAGAAGGTGTAGAACAGATTTACAAAACATTCGTCTCACACGTTGCTCAGGGACGCAAAATGACTTTTGCACAAGTAGATGCTATTGCACAAGGTAGAGTTTGGACAGGTTCAGATGCTATTAAAATCGGACTAGTAGATAAAATTGGAGGCCTAAACGACGCAATACAAGAAGCGGCTCGATTAGCAAAAATCAAAACGTACAATACCCAGAATTATCCTGAATACAAGAAAAATTTTGATGATTTCTTAGAAAATTTACCTTTTGCTAAAACCAAAGAACGCTTGATTAAAGAAGAAATTGGTGAAGAAAATTACAAAGTAATGGAACAAATCAAACGTGTTCAGAACTACAAAGGAATTCAGGCTCGAATGCCATTTGAGATTAGTATTCAATAAATAAAAAACAGCTTCCAAACTTTAAAAGATTGGAAGCTGTTTTTTTATATCTCAACTTTAACAACATATCCTTCGGAACTTCGAATATTAAAAACTGTTCCACCTTCAAAAAGTAAATATTGTCCTTTGATTCCAATTAGTTTTCCTTGAAAATTAGGTGTTTTATCCAAACTCAAACTAGTTACTTTGCTAGGATATTCCAAAACAGGATAATGCATCTCATACAAATCAATTTTCTGATTGTAAAAATACTCCTGAACTTCGGTAGGAATTAAATGCTCTACTTTCAATCGTTCTGCAACCAAATCAATGACCTCAAAAGTATTCGTCAACATTTTTCGCCAATTGGTTTTATCGGCATAATGATTTTTCAAAGCCACCTCAGTAATTCCTGCCAAATACCGATTAGGCACCTCAACAATCGCAATCGCCTGGCTCGCTCCTTGATCAATCCAACGCGTAGGCATTTGAGTTTTTCGAGTAACTCCCACTTTCACTTCGCTTGACAAAGCCAAATACACAATATGCGGTTGCAATTGTACTTTTTCTTCATAAGCCAAATCGCGATCCGCAATTCCAAGATGAGCCGTACTCAATTCGGGTTTCATAATCCAATCGCCCACAGCAGGACTAGAATAAAAACAATCATAACAAAATCCTTGTCGGAATATTTTTTTCTTCTTTCCGCAATTCAAACATTGAAAACCTACAAAATTGATTTCCATTGGTTTACCCAATAACTGGTTTACATTCAAAAAACTGTCTTCAAAAACGAGATAATACTGGATTGGCTCTCCAAATTCAGTTTGCATTTTGGTTAATACCCCTTCGTAAGTCATTTGGTTAAAAGTTTCAGGTTTGGAATTGGACAAAAATTGTTATTTTTGGTAAAGTTATCATTCGCAAACCAAAATTCATAATTCGTAACTCACAAATATGCCCATACCCATCATTAATTCCATTGCTTCTTGGGTTTTAAAGCAACGGATTCATCAAATCGACCTTTTCTTAAAGTACCCCAATGAGGTACAAGAGGAGTTATTGATGAATTTGATTCGGAGAGCAGAGAATACGGTAATTGGAGCCCAATACGATTTTAGTTCGATAACCTCTTACACTACCTTTTCTGAACGAGTTCCAGTTTCCAGTTACGAAGATTTACAACCCCTAATTGAACGCACACGCCAAGGCGAACAAAACGTTTTTTGGGATGCCCCAATTAAATGGTTTGCCAAATCAAGTGGTACTACCAATGCCAAAAGTAAATTCATCCCTGTAAGTAATGATGCATTAGAAGACTGTCATTACAAAGGAAGTAAGGATTTGTTGTGTTTGTATTTGAACAATAATGAAGAATCGGAAATGTTTCTAGGAAAAAGCCTTCGTTTGGGCGGAAGCTCTCAAATCTATGAAGACAAGGATACTTTTTTTGGCGATTTATCGGCTATATTAATTGAAAATATGCCTATTTGGGCCGAATTCAGTAGCACTCCTAGTAATAAAATTTCGTTGATGAGCGAATGGGAAACCAAGTTAACCGCTATTATCAACGAAACCAAAAACGAAAATGTAACCAGTTTTGCAGGAGTTCCTTCTTGGCTTTTAGTCTTAATGAATCGATTATTAGAAGAAACAGGTAAAGGCAATCTATTAGAAATTTGGCCTAATTTAGAAGTCTATTTTCACGGAGGAGTTAGTTTTGAACCGTATCGCGAACAGTATAAAAAACTACTTCCAAAATCCGATTTTAAATACTACGAAATATACAATGCCTCTGAGGGTTTCTTTGCCATTCAGGATTTGAATGATTCTAGCGATTTACTATTAATGCTAGACTACGGGATTTTTTATGAGTTCATTCCGATGGATACTTTTGGCACACCCAATCAAAAAGTAATTCGCTTGGCAGAGGTGGAATTGTTTAAAAATTATGCCGTGGTGATTACTACTAATTCAGGATTGTGGCGTTATTTAATAGGCGATACCGTTCGATTTACTTCCCTAAATCCCTATAGAATTCGTGTTTCGGGAAGAACCAAACACCACATCAACGTTTTTGGCGAAGAACTCATGGTAGAAAATACCGATCAGGCTATTGCCAAAGCCTGTCAACTCACCCAAACGGAAGTGGTGGATTATACCGTAGCTCCTATTTTTATGGATGGAAAAGAAAAAGGTGCCCACGAATGGATGATTGAGTTCAAACAAAATCCATCCGATATCGCTCAATTTCAAAAAGTATTAGACGACACCCTACAAAGCTTCAACTCTGATTATGAAGCCAAACGGTACAATAATATGACCCTAAACCCTTTGGTTATTAATTTGGCTCGGCCACATCTGTTTTATGACTGGCTCAAAGAACGAAATAAATTAGGCGGCCAACACAAAATTCCTAGATTATCCAATCAAAGAGAGTATTTGGATCAATTGAAGCAATTACAGTAATTGGTTAATAAAAACAAAGCCCAACATTGAGTTGGGCTTTTATATTTAAAATCAATCGAATCTTTATTCTTCCATCATATCAATATGTCGGTCGTGGTACCCTAAAAGGTATAAAACTCCATCCAATCCTAAGCTAGAAATCGAAGTCGCTGCATTTTCTTTTACTGTAGGTTTGGCATGGAACGCAATTCCTAAACCTGCTAAATTTAGCATTGGCAAATCATTGGCACCATCCCCCACTGCAATGGTTTGGTTAATATGAATTCCTTCTTTATCCGCAATGGCTTGTAGGTATTCGGCTTTCTTTTGTCCATCGACAATTTCGCCAAGGTATTTACCCGTTAATTTTCCGTCTTTGATTTCCAATTGGTTGGCATGAACATAATCAATTCCCAACTCCTTTTGCAAATACTCTCCAAAATAGGTAAACCCTCCCGATAAAATAGCCGTTTTGTAACCATAATATTTCAAAGCTCTCATCAAACGGTGAGCACCTTTGGTTATAGGTAAATTAACCGCTACGTTATGCAACACTTCTTCGCTTAAGCCTTCTAACAAAGCCATACGTTTTTTGAAGCTTTCTTTAAAATCAATCTCGCCATTCATCGCTGATTCGGTAATCGCACGTACTTGCTCTCCTACTCCAGCTAAATCAGCTAACTCGTCAATAACCTCTGTTTGAATTAAGGTAGAATCCATATCAAAACACACCAAACGGCGGTTTCTGCGGTACATATTGTCTTCTTGGAACGAAATATCAACATCCAAGGTTCTAGAAATTTCCATGAAACTAGCCGTCATCGAAGCTTTATCTTCAATAATTCCGGTCACTGCTAATTGCACACAAGAACGCGGATATTCTTCTTTCTCCACTACCGAAGTTCTGCCCGTTAAACGGATAATGGAATCAATATTCAAATGTTGGTCTGACATGATTTTGGTCACCGCTGCGAGTTGAATAGCCGTTAGCTCTTCGCCTAAAATATTGATGATATAGCGTTGTTTACTTTGTGCTTTTACCCAATTTTCATAATCGGGAATAGAAATCGGAATAAACTTCACTTTAATTCCTAACTCATACCCTTTAAATAATAAATCTTTCAAAACAGGTCCTGAAGAAGACCCCGCTTTGACTTGAAATAGAATCCCTAAAGAAAGAGTATCGTGAATATCGGCTTGACCGATATCCAAAATAACGGCATCATAGGTTGCCAATATAGAAGTCAAACCCGCTGTTACACCTGGTTTATCTTGACCAGAAACTTTCAACAAAATAATCTCTTTATCTTCTATTGCCATTTTTAATGCTATTAATTAGAACGACAAAAATCGGCAATCTATCGCTGATAAAAAAGAATAATGTTGTTTTTTTATAACCAACATATAGTTACAATTAACCATAAAAAAACCTGTTCCTACTATTTAAGAAACAGGTTTTTTTAGTTGCTATAAAATATAAAAATACTAATTAACTATTCAGTGTACTATAATCCATAAACAAAACGTTCCAACGATGCCCATCTAAATCGGAAAACCCGCAACCATACATCCAACCTTGATTTTCAGCTGGTTTTGCAAAAACTACTCCTCCAGCTTCATCCACTTTTTGGGCTAGTTCTTCAACTTCTTGTCTGCTTTCAGCATCAATCGAAATCAACACTTCGGAATGTGTTTGAGTATCCGCAATGGTATTCTGAACAAAAGTACTAAACAGCGACTCTTTGAAAAGCATGACAACAAAATTCTTGTCGCCTACTAACATACAAGCCGAATGTTGATTACTGTATTCTTCATTGAATGAAAAACCGATACTTGAAAAGAATTGTTTCGACTTTTCAATATTCTTTACCGGAAGATTAAGCCAAATTTGTTTTGTCATGATTATATATCTAAGAAGCTATTTCCAATCGCTTCAATAAATTTTTATTCAAGGTTTCTTTAGCATATCCTAGATCAATCGCTAATTTTTTATTTTCAGAACTTGGTAGTTCATACATAGCATCGGTTAAAATAGCCTCGCATAACGAGCGTAATCCACGAGCACCTAATTTGTATTCCAAAGCCTTTTCAACGATAAAATCTAAAGCATCATCCGTGATAGTGAATTCCACCTCATCCATCAAAAATAATTTAGCATATTGCTTAATCAAGGCATTCTTAGGCTGTGTTAAAATAGCGCGTAAGGTCGCTTTATCCAAAGGATCCATATGCGTTAAAACAGGCAAACGACCAATAATCTCCGGAATCAAACCAAAATCCTTGATGTCTTTAGGAATGATGTATTGTAACAAATTGTCTTTGTCAATATTATCCACATTCTTTGAAGTACTGTACCCTACTGCTTGACGATTCAGACGTTTCGAAATGATACGTTCTACTCCATCAAAAGCACCTCCTGCAATAAACAGAATATTTTGGGTATTCACTTCCACAAATTTTTGATCGGGATGTTTACGGCCTCCTTTTGGCGGTACGTTCACAACGGTTCCTTCTAACAGTTTCAATAAGGCTTGTTGCACTCCTTCTCCTGAAACATCACGAGTTATAGATGGATTATCACTTTTACGAGCAATTTTATCAATCTCGTCAATGAATACAATACCTCGTTCGGCTTTGGCTACATCATAATCAGCCGCTTGAAGCAAACGCGTCAAGATACTCTCAACATCTTCCCCTACATAACCTGCTTCGGTAAGTACCGTAGCATCTACAATAGCCAAAGGAACATCCAACATTTTAGCGATAGTTTTAGCCACCAATGTTTTTCCCGTTCCCGTTTGACCAACCATAATAATATTGCTTTTTTCAATCTCTACCTCATCGTCTAATTGCTGTTGCATCAAACGTTTGTAGTGATTATACACCGCAACCGACATTACTTTTTTGGTTTGGTCTTGACCAATAACGTACTGATCTAAAAAAGCTCTGATTTCTTTTGGCTTTTTAAGAATTAAATCTCCAACCAGTTTTGAGCTTCCACCCGATTTTAATTCTTCTAAAACAATTCCGTGTGCTTGTTCAATACACTTATCACAAATATGTGCATCGATACCCGCTATCAATAAATTGGTTTCAGGCTTTTTTCTACCACAGAAAGAACATTCTAATACTTGTTTTGCCATCTATTTTAAGTTGCAAAGTAACAAAGCTATAAAGTTGCAAAGTCCTAAACTATGGAACTTTGCAACTTCATACTTTGAAACATTTTTTTATCCTCTTACTAAAACTTCATCAATCATTCCGTATGCTTTTGCCTCAGCAGCAATCATCCAATAATCGCGTTCGCTATCGGCGTGTACTTTTTCAAAAGTTTGTCCAGAATGGTGTGAAATAATTTTATACAATTCGTCTTTCAATTTCAACATCTCACGCAAGTTGATTTCCATATCCGTAGCCACTCCTTGAGCACCTCCTGAAGGTTGGTGAATCATTACTCTTGAGTGGGGTAATGCTGAACGCTTCCCTGCAGCACCTGCACATAATAGTACCGCTCCCATAGAAGCAGCCATTCCTGTACAAATCGTAGCCACATCAGGTTTGATGTATTGCATGGTATCATAAATTCCTAATCCAGCATATACACTTCCTCCTGGAGAATTCAAATAAATCTGAATGTCTTTTGAAGCATCTGCACTTTCTAAGAACAACAATTGTGCTTGTACAATATTAGCAATTTGATCATCGATTCCTGTTCCTAAAAAGATAATTCTATCCATCATCAATCTTGAGAATACATCCAATTGAGAAATATTCAATTGACGTTCTTCAATAATATAAGGAGTCATATTCTTTGGAGTCATAGCCCCTACGATTTTATCGTAATACATGGCGTTTACTCCTTGGTGCTTTGTAGCAAATTTTCTAAATTCTTTACCGTAGTTCATTTTAATTAAGTTTAGAGTTTGAAAATCCTGGAACGTATCCAGAATAAAAGAGCGTCAAAAAAATATTCTTTTGACGCTCAAATATACTCAATTTTTTAGAATTTATTCTCCGTATGAAGCAGCAATAAATTCTTCGTAAGTAACTTCTTTTGTAGTTGGGTTTGCTTTTTCTTTGAATACATCCAATAATTTAGCCGCCACTACTTGGTCAGATAAACGTTTTACCTCTTCTTGGTTCGATAAAACTCTAGCTACAATTCCTTGAACTTCTTCATCAGAAGGATTTGTTTGTCCAAATTGTGCCATTTGTTGTCTGATGGCATTTGAAGTAAATGATTTCAAATCTTCGAAAGTAATTTGGATATTACTTTGAGCCAAAGCTCTACCTTCGATTAATTGGAAACGCAATCCTTTTTCAGAACGAGCGTATTCTACTTCAGCTTCTTCAGCAGATAATTTTTTCTCCCCAACAGTTTGCAACCATTTTTTCAAGAATTCAGCTGGCAAATCAAACTTAGTGTTTTCAATTAAAAACTCCGTTACATCACCTAATAATTTTTGGTCTGCTTGTTGTGCAAATTGGCTTTCAGCATCTTCTTTGATTTTAGCTTTCAATTCGTCTAAAGTAGCTACATTTCCTTCTCCGAATAATTTATCAAACAATTCTTGATTCAATTCAGCTAATTCAGTTGAGTTGATCGACTCAATTGTAAAATCAACATCTACTGCTAAAGAATGTACATCATCATGTCCCACTTTAAGGTAGTCCATCAATTGGTGATCGTCTTCAAATAAGCCTTTAGTATTTACCGTTACTACATCACCTACTTGTTTTCCGATGAATTTTTTAGCTGTCTTTTTATCTTTAAAAACATCTAATGCCAATACTGTTTTATTGTTGATTCCTTTTTCTTCATTTGAAAAAGTTCCTGTTACATCACAACCTTCAGCTACTACTTCTTGAGGAATCGCTTTACCAAATTGTTTTTGGATACGCGCTACTTGACCATCAATTAGTTTAGCATCAGCAGTAACTACATATTTAATGATGTTATTTTTTGCTTCTAGGTCCAATTCAAAATTAGGTACTATACCTATTTCGTATTCGAATACCAATTCTTCAGCATCCCAATCCAAATCCTCATTTTCTTTAGCTAATGGAGTTCCCAAAAGGTTCAATCGTTCTGATTGAATAAAACGCTCTAAAGCCAAATCAACTACTTTTTTAACCTCTTCTTTCTTAATCCCTTTTCCGTATTGTTTTTCAACAAGATCTTTAGGTACTTGTCCTTTTCTAAATCCTTTTACGGTAGCCAAAGGCATTTTTTCATTGATTCTTTTTGCTACTTGTCCTTTGTAATCCATATGAACCACAGTCATGACAATCGTTTCATTTACAGCATCTATAGCTACTCTTTTGATATCCATCTTGTTCTTTAATTTACATAATAAAATTGGGTTGCAAAATTATAAAAATTTTACAACCCAAACAAGTTTTAATTCAATCAATACATTGACCTAATAATGCCAATACAACGACTTATTTTTTTGAACCTCCAGTAATCTTATACATAATAGATTGAGAGAGGGACAAGATGATGCTAAATAACGTGGCTGTCCAGAACGAATCTACATGAAACCCTCCAACAATCTTAGTACACAGCAAGATCAATATCCCATTAATTACAATTAAAAATAAGCCCAAAGTAAAAATGGTAAATGGCAGTGTAAAAAACACCAAAACAGGTTTAATAAAAGCGTTTAATAATCCTAATACAATAGCAACCGTTATTGCGGTAACCACGCCGTCTACTCGCACTCCTTTCATAAAATAAGACAAAACCATAACTAAAAGGGCAGTAACCAATATTCTAATAAATAACTTCATAATTCATTTAATTTAAATATGACAAACTCAATTGATAAAACAAGGCTGGATTTTCGGCATGAAGCCAATGCCCTGCATGGGGAATCGTATCGATACTAGCGTTTGGAAATTGCGCCTTAATTGCTACTATATCTTCATCCAAAATATAATTTGAATTCCCTCCACGTATAAAAAGTGTTGGTTTTTCAAAACTCAACTCTGCTGGCAGCGACACTCCAATTTCAGTGATTTTTTTATTAAAAACCGCCAAATTAAATCGAAAGGCCAATTGACCTGGCTCTTGCCAATATAAATTTTTCAATAAAAACTGACGCGTACCAAAATCTGGAATATAATTTGAAAGTGTCGCTTCGACTTCATTACGACTTGGTTTTTGAGAAAAATCAACCGCATTCAATCCTGCCAAAATATCTTGGTGATGTGGCGCATAATATTTAGGTCCAATATCCGCCACAATTAATTTTTCGACCAAATCAGGATAACGCGCCGCTAAAAGCATCGCGGTTTTTCCACCCATAGAATGACCAATAACATTGATTTTTTCCAAATGATGTTCCTCGCAATACTGCACAACATCTTGCACCATCAGTTCATAACTGAATTCTTCGGACTGAAAGCTTCTTCCATGATTGCGTAAATCCAAAATATGGACTTCAAAACCTTCAGAAGCAAATTGCACCCCTAATGTTTTCCAATTATCAGACATTCCTAAAAATCCGTGAAGAATCAAAAGTGGTTTGCCCGAACCTTCTATTTTTGAATACAACATATTCACTTATTTTAATTTTTGCAAATACATATTTACAACATTGTTCAAACCTAAATACAAAGCTTCAGAAATTAGTGCGTGACCGATGGAAACCTCCAATAAACCTGGAATGTTTTGTTTGAAGAATTGAATATTATCCAAACTCAAATCGTGACCTGCATTGATTCCTAAACCCAATTCATTAGCTAAAACTGCCGAAGCAACATACGGCTCAATTCCTTTTTCATTTCCCAAATCGTATTGGTATGCAAAAGCTTCGGTATACAACTCGATTCGGTCAGTTCCTGTTTTTTTTGCTCCTTCAATCATTTCGAGAACAGGATCAACAAAAATAGATGTACGAATGCCGTTACGTTGAAATTCTTGAATCATCTCAGTCAAATACGCTTGGTTTTTTACCGTATCCCAACCTGCTGAAGAGGTAATTGCACCAATGGCATCAGGAACTAAAGTTACTTGGTCTGGTTTGCATTCTAAAACCAAATCAATAAAATTATGTTGCGGATTACCCTCAATATTGTACTCGGTATACACGATAGATTTCAAATCGCGTGCATCTTGATAGCGAATATGGCGTTCGTCTGGACGGGGATGAATCGTGATGCCTTGTGCTCCAAATTTTTGAATATCAGTAGCGACTTTCAGTAAATCAGGTACATTTCCGCCACGGGCATTTCGTAAAGTTGCTATTTTGTTGATATTTACACTTAACTTTGTCATACAACTGGGATTGGTTTTAAAAAACTATTTTGCGGATACAAAAATACAAAGTAAAAGGTAGGAGTTTCTGTCTTTTTTTGATTATTTTGCATACTTATTGAGGATTGATTTTTATGACAGCAATTACAGACTACATCAATAATGACTTTAGAGCCATTGACAGCCAAGAAACTATTCTTGCTGCACAAGACTTTTTTATGGATGCTCCTTTTTCTCATTTTCCAGTTTTGGAAGAGGGAATTTACATTGGTAGCATTGTAGCTGACGATTTAGAAACTTTTGACACCGACAAAAAAGTAGGCGATTACAAATACACTTTGGAACCCTTTTTTGTGAGATCCAATATGATTTGGTTAGATGTTTTGGAAGTTTTTGGTAAAAATCATACCGACATTGTTCCTGTTTTGGATGAAAATAATCATTATGTGGGCTACTATGAGTTGGTTGACATTATGCGATTTTTTCACGAAACGCCTTTCATTAAAGAAGCCGGAGGCATCATCATTGTAAAAAAAGCCTTGATTGACTACTCTATGAGTCAAATTACTCAGATTGTAGAAAGCAATAATGGAAAATTATTAGGTCTTTTCGTTTCTAATTCAGATACCGAAACCATCGAAATTACCATCAAAGTAACTCTAGGCGTTATGAATGACATTATTCAAACCTTCAGACGCTACAATTATGAAATTATATCAGAACATAACGAAGACAATTACATCAATAATTTAAAAGAACGTTCTGATTATTTGGACAAATACCTAAACATTTAACTTCGCGTTACACCAATAGAAAATGAAAATAGCCATCTACGGACAATATTACCTCAATAGCACAGAACCGATTATTAAAGACATTTTTGTTTTTTTTAAAAAGAACAATATTGAGCTAATTATCGAATCGGCATTTCTTGAAATGTTGTACGAAAAAAACATTATTCATGAAACCTACCAAACGTTCTCGTCACATACCGAATTAGATACTAGTTTTGATATGCTAATCAGTATTGGTGGAGACGGAACCATTTTGAGAGCGGCTACTTTGGTGCGTAATTCTGGAGTTCCTATTTTAGGCATTAATGCAGGTCGATTAGGATTTTTAGCTACGGTTCAAAAAGAAAATATCGATTCATTCTTACAATTTGTAATCGATAAAAAATACAGCATTTCTAAACGAACATTACTTGAATTGGATTGTTCACCGGAAAACAAAGCCATCGAAGAAATTAATTTTGCCATGAATGAAATCACTGTAAGTAGAAAAGACACGACTTCGATGATTACCATAGAAACGTATTTGAACGATGAATTTTTAAATTCCTATTGGGCAGATGGTTTAATTATATCCACTCCAACGGGTTCTACAGGATACTCCATGAGTTGTGGAGGCCCTATATTAACTCCCGAAGTGAAAAGCTTAGTAATTACCCCTATTGCACCTCACAATTTAAATGCCAGACCACTTGTCATTCCAGACGACACCGAAATAAAACTTCGTGTAACAGGTCGAGAAGACCAATATTTAGTTTCGCTTGACTCCCGAGTAACAACCGTTAAGAACGAATCAGTATTAATTATCAAAAAAAATCCTTTCGAAATTAATATGATCGAAATTCCAGAAGAAACCTTCTTAAAAACTTTGCGTAACAAATTACTTTGGGGAGAAGATAAAAGAAATTAAATGCGCTGCATACGATTCTAATGTATTTTCTCGTTTTAGGTTGTTCTCCTCTTATTTAGAAATCAACATACTGATTATCAAAAATAGAGAGAAAATACATTTGCTACAATTCGGGTTCATAATTCTTTATATTTGCGCACAATTTTTTATTTAAATGAATAAAGTAATTCTTGTATTAATTAGTTTTTTTTGCTTCACAACTATCCAAGCTCAAATTAATGAGCTAGGTATTTTTGTCGGCGGAAGCAACTTCATTGGAGATGTTGGCTCAACTGCATACATTAACCCCAATAGTCCAGCGATAGGCTTGCTTTATAAATGGAACCAAACGCCGCGTCACTCTTGGCGATTTTCGTACATACAATCCAAATTAGAATCAAAGGATGTTAATTCAGATGAAATAAGACGAATAACTAGAGGACTTTCCTTTCAAAACAGTGTAAAAGAACTTTCAGGAGGTATTGAATTTAATTTTTTTGATTTTAACATCTATAATCCTTTGGAAAGAAAAATCACTCCCTATGTCTTTACCGGACTTAGTCTAAGCTTTTATGATAGTTTATTTTACAAATACGGACAGGCAGAATTTGACTCAAAACAAAAAACTCTTGCATTACCGATAATTTTAGGTGTAAAATCCAATTTAACTTCTAATTTTGTGCTTGGTTTGGAGATAGGCGCTAGATACACATTTGCAGATGACATTGATGGGAGTTCTCCCAGAAATGAAAATTGGCAACCAATTCAATTTGGCAATCAAAATAACAATGATTGGTACGTGTTCTCAGGTCTAACCTTAACTTATACATTTGGCAATAAACCCTGTTTTTGTGCAGAATAAAATGGATTTAATTAATAGTATTGACAGAAATAAACTTCCTAAACACCTCGCCATTATAATGGACGGGAATGGTCGTTGGGCTAAACAAAAAGGTTTATTAAGAGCTTTTGGGCACGAAAGCGGTACTAAATCTGTAAAAAAAATCATTGAAGCTTGTGCTAAATTAGGAATAGAAAACTTGACTTTATATGCCTTTTCTACTGAAAATTGGAACCGACCAAAATTAGAAGTCGAAGCTTTAATGAGGGTTTTAGTGAATTCACTAAAAAAAGAATTACCTACATTGGAGCGCAATAACATAAAAATGAATGCGATTGGGAATTTAGACAAACTACCCACAACAGCACAAAAAGAACTTCAAGAAGTAATCAATAAAACAAAAGACAACACTCATTTAACCTTAACACTTGCTTTAAGCTACGGTTCTAGAGAAGAAATTGTAAGTGCAGTCAAAAAAATTAGTGATAAAGTTAAAAATAATATAATTTCAATCGACAGTATTGACGATTCCATTATAAATGAGCATCTTTACACGCAAAATTTACCAGAGGTAGATTTATTAATACGAACTAGTGGAGAACATAGAATAAGTAATTTTTTGCTATGGCAAATAGCCTATGCAGAGTTATATTTTACAGATATCTTGTGGCCTGACTTTAAAGAAGAAGATTTATATGAGGCTATCCTTAGTTATCAAAAAAGAGAACGTAGATTTGGAAAAACAAGCGAACAAATTAAATAATTTTTTAGTGTTACAAAAAAGCATAAAAATAGCCCTTTGCCTACTTATTTTTGGAAGTGTATTCCAAGCAAAAGCACAAGATAGAGTACCTTTTGACCAAGGAAAAAAATACATTTTAGCCGATGTAAATGTGGTAGGAAAAATAACTTTCAATACCCAAACTGTAGTAACTTTTTCTGGTCTTGAAAAAGGAAAAGAAATCAGTATTCCAGGAGAAGAAATTAGTACTGCCATCAAAAAATTAGGAAAATTAGGCCTTTTTAACGAAATTTCATTTTACGTAAATAAAATTCAAAATGACAGTATCTACCTTGATTTAAACCTTGAGGAATTACCTAAATTAAACAAAGTACGTTTTGTAGGGATTAAAAAGAACAAAACAGAAGGTCTAATAAAAGACAATGGACTAACTGAAAATAAAGTTGTAAACGAAAACTTGATTACAACTACCAAAAATTACATCGAAAACAAATACAAAAAAGACGGTTACTTTAATACTAAAGTAAACATCAATACCACTGTTGATACTACGACAATTAACCAAGTGAACATGCTTGTAAGTGTTGACAAAGGAACTAAAGTAAAAATAAAAGAAATCGACTTTATTGGAAACACGAAATTATCAGATAAAGCGCTACGCAAAGCAATGAAAGACACAAAACAAATCAATGTTCTGCGTGTTTTCAAAGCATCAAAATTCATTAAAGACAAGTACAAAAAAGATTTAGAGAAAGTAATTGATGTGTATAAAGCAAAAGGTTTTAGAGATGCTAGAATCATTTCTGACACCGTAGCTTACAGTAAAGAAAAAAAGGCTTTAGCAGTAAAAATAAAAATAGAAGAAGGAAATAAATATTATTTTGGAAACATTAAATTCTTAGGAAATACAGTATATTCTGATCAAGGTCTAAGTAGAGTTCTAGGATTAAAAAAAGGAGATGTTTACAATGGGGTTTTATTGGAAAAGAGAATTGCAGATAAATCAAAACCTGATGGAGAAGACATCACTAATTTATACCAAAACAACGGGTACTTATTTTCCAACATTAATGCCGTTGAAGTAAAAACAGCCAATGATACCATTGATTTTGAGATTAGAGTTACTGAAGGCCCTATCGCTCATTTCAACAAAATCACAGTAGTAGGAAATGACAAGACAAACGACCACGTTATTTACCGTGAGTTACGTACAAAACCAGGAGAAAAATATAGTAAGGAAGAATTAGTAAGAACCATTCGTGAAATTGGTCAACTTGGATTTTTTGACCCAGAAACTATTGACCCAAAATTCAAAAATGTAGATTCTGGAGCTGGAACTGTAGATATCGAATACCATTTAGCCGAAAAAGGAGCTAGCCAAATCGAACTCCAAGGAGGTTACGGCGGTGGAGGTTTCATTGGAACATTAGGACTTTCATTCAACAACTTCTCGGCAAGAAACTTATTGAAAAAAGAAGCATACAAACCGCTTCCTATGGGAGACGGACAAAAAGTATCGTTGAGATTACAAGCGAGTACCTACTTCCGTACCTACAGCGCCTCTTTTTCAGAACCGTGGTTTGGAGGAAAAAAACCAGTTCAGTTTAGTACCTCTTTATCTTTTAGTCAACAGTACCTAAACAATTACATCACGTACCAAGTAGACAAAACTAAGAGTTTTAATATTTTAACATTGTCGGTCGGTATTGCAAAAAGATTAACTGTGCCAGATGATTTCTTTGTATTATCACAATCCATTAGCTACCAACACTATGATTTAAATAATTACAATACAGGATTATTTACTTTTGGGAATGGTACTTCAAGAAATCTTGCTTACACTATCGGTCTTACACGAAATAACAAAGGGGTAAACCCAATATTTCCAACCTATGGATCTGAATTTAGCATTACTGCAAAATTGACTCCTCCTTACTCATTATTTAACGGAACTAATTATGCTACATTAGGCGACCAGGAAGAATACAAATACAAATATTCAGGTACAGCTGCTTATACTGGCGCAAATGGAATTCAAGTAAATCCAGGTGATTATGTAGAAGCTGTTACAAGTGCTACAAATCCATATCCTAATAGTGTTGCAAATTACAAAGATGCAGCTGCTGATCCTGCAAAAGTAGATCAAAAGAAATTCAACTGGTTAGAGTACTATAAAATAAAATTCAAAGCTGATTGGTACACTAAATTATACGGAAAATTTGTATTAAGAACATTATCTGAATTTGGTTTCTTAGGAAACTATAATGGAAATAGAGGAAATATTCCATTCGAAAGATATTATTTAGGTGGAGACGGAATGATGATGTATTCTATGGATGGAAGAGAAACCATTCAATTAAGAGGCTATCCAAATAACTCGTTAACACCTATCAATAGTAAAGGAGAACAAATTGGCGCCACTGTATATAACAAATTTTCAATGGAAATGCGTTATCCAATTACATTAAAATCTTCAGCATCAATTTATGCTTTAGCATTTTTGGAAGCAGGTTCGTCTTATGATTCATTCAAAAATTACAACCCATTCATGTTGAACCGTTCTGCCGGATTTGGTTTAAGAGTATTTATGCCTGCCTTTGGATTATTAGGAATTGACTTTGGTAAAGGATTTGACGCATTACCAGGACAAACAACACCACATGGTTGGGAGACACATTTTATTATTGGTCAACAGTTTTAAAAAATTGATTTAATTTTCCAAAACAATAAAGTTATGAGAAAACAATTTTTATTTCTATTTTTAACCCTTATTGGAATTGGGAATGTTCAGGCGCAAACAAAAAGCACCAAAATTGGGTATATAGACATGGAATACATTTTGCAAAATGTATCCAATTATACTGAAGCCCAAAACCAATTAGAGCAAAAAGCTCAAAAATGGAAACAAGAAATTGAAATCAAAAAAAACGAAATAAAGAAACTTGTAGAAGCACTGAAAGTAGAGAAACCATTGCTCACAAGAGAACTTATTGAAGAACGAGAAGCTGAAATTAAATTTTTAGAGAAGGAAGTAGTAGAATACCAACAGAAAAGATTTGGCGCTAATGGGGATTTAATGCAGCAAAAATTAGTGCTGGCAAAACCTGTTCAAGACCAAGTTTTTACGACAGTACAAGATATTGCAGAAGCAAAACAATATGATTTTATTTTTGACAAATCATCTGATTTAACAATGCTTTTTGCAGCGAAACGATTTGATATCAGTGATCAAGTATTACGCGTATTAAATAGAACTGAAAAAAGAGAACAACTAACTAAGAAACAACAAAAAGAGTTAGAAGAAAAAGAGAAAAAAGAAGATGCTCTTGATGAAAATCCAGGTTTAAAGGACAGACAAAAAGCATTAGACGAGAAAAAAGAAGCTCGAGAAAAATTAATAGCAGAACGAAAACTGCAACAAGAAACAAAGAAAAAAGAATTTGAAGAGCGAAGAAAAAAATTAGTCGAAGAAAAAGAAGCTAAAAAAAATAACGCTGCTAGTTCTAATACCGTTGAAGCAAAAGCCGAAACAACTAAAATAGCACAAGAAAAGGTAGAAGCTGCTGAATTAGCAAGAAAAAAACAAGCCGAAGAAAAATTAAAAATTATTGAAGATCGCAATAAAATTATTGAAGAAAATAAAAAGGCTTTAGAAGAAAAAAGAAAGAAAGCAATTGAAGATCGGGAAGCCAAAAAAAATGGCACGATTTCTGAAAAAGCTAAAACCGAATCAAAAGCAACCGATTCTACAAAAATTAAAATTGAAGAAGCTAAACAAAAACAAGTACTGGCTAAACAAAAGGCTTTAGAAGACCGCAAAAAAGTTATTGAAGAAAATAAAAAAGCCTTAGAAGAAAAAAGAAATAAAATCATAGAAGAAAGAGCTGCGGCAAAAAAAGCAGCTGAAGAAAAATTAAAAATAAATACAAACAAAAATTAATTATTAAATACCTTAAAACAATGAAACAAATCAAGACTTTATTAATCGCTGCAATACTAATCTTAGGAGCAAATCAAACTATTTCAGCACAAGCAAAAACAGCTCATGTAGATGTAAATGATGTAATGGCAAAAATGCCTGCTATGCTAGATGCTCAAAAACAATTAGAAAAATTAAGCACTACTTACGATGCTGATTACAAAAAAATGGTAGAAGAATACCAAGGAAAATTAAAAAAATACGAAGCTGAAGCTGCTACAGTTACTGAAGCTGTAAATGGAGAACGTTCTAAAGAAGTTCAAGATATGCAAAAAAGAATTGTTGACTTTAGAGATAACGCTCAAAAAGAATTACAACAAAAAGAATCAGATATCGTAAAACCATTAATGGAAAAAGTAAGAGCTTCTATCCAAAAAGTAGGAAAAGCAAAAGGTTTCCAATATGTTTTAGACGGTTCTTCTCTTTTATTAGCTGATGGTCCAAACTTGACTGCTGATGTAAAAAAAGATTTAGGTTTCTAAAATAACCAAATTATACTACTAAAACTGCTCACCTCACTTAAGGATGAGCAGTTTTTTTTTACACAATATAAAAATATAGGAAATTTAAAATGTAGCTCGTAACTTTGTTTCAATGGAAAACAACCAACCTATCGGAATTTTTGACTCTGGCATTGGAGGCACCTCAATTTGGCAAGAAATACATCAATTACTTCCCAATGAGAAAACCATCTACCTTGCCGATAGTAAAAATGCCCCTTACGGACAAAAATCAAAACAAGAAATCATAGCATTGAGTATAAAAAACACTGATTTTTTACTCAAAATGAACTGCAAATTAATCGTTGTTGCTTGCAATACAGCCACTACAAATGCAATCCAAGAATTAAGAGCCAAATACAATGTCCCTTTCATTGGCATTGAACCTGCAATAAAACCCGCAGCTACCAATTCAAAGACGCAAACCATTGGAATCTTAGCCACCAAAGGAACGCTTAACAGTGAATTATTTCACAAGGCGACAGAAATGTATCAAGACACTACAATCGTTGAACAGGTGGGACACGGTTTGGTTCAACTTATTGAAGGAGGTCAAATCAATTCACCAGAAATGAACAAATTACTTCAATCTTATCTACAACCGATGATTGAAGCCAATATTGACTATTTAGTGCTAGGATGTAGCCACTATCCCTATTTGATTCCCCAAATAAAGAAAATACTGCCTGAACACATTCAAATAATAGATTCGGGGCAAGCAGTTGCAAGACAAACTCAAAAAGTACTACAAGAAAAAGTAGGCATTTCTAATTTAAAAACACCTGAACCTGTTTTCTACTCCAATACAGACACTAAGGTATTATATGAAATCTTAGAAAGAAAATATAAAGTAGAACAAATCGATTTTTAAAAAATCTACTCTTCTTTAAACCAATTCGAATACATCACATAGTTATTCGAGATGCGTTCAATTTCACCTGCAAAATCAGATTGATTGATATCTTTTACTTTTTTAGCAGGGACTCCAGCCCAGATGGTTCCTGACTCGACTACAGTGTTTTGAGTAATAACAGAACCTGCCGCTACTATCGAATTGCTTTCTATCACGCAATTATCCATTACAATAGCTCCCATACCAATTAAGACATTGTCTTTAATTGTACAACCATGCACAATGGCATTATGGCCAATAGATACATTATTTCCAATGAAAGTAGGATGTTTTTGATACGTACAATGAATAACAGCACCATCTTGAATATTTACTTTGTTTCCTATAGAAATAAAGTTAACATCACCTCGAATAACTGCATTAAACCAAACACTACAGGAATGTCCAAAAGTTACCTCACCAACAATAGTTGCATTCTCGGCAACATAACAATCTTCTGGAATTACGGGAGTTTTAGCGTTAACTGATTTGATTACCATAAGAAAAAATTAATTAATAGCTGGACAATGACAATCATATCGCTCTGCTTTACAGAATAAGTTCATCCCCAAAGTAATTTGATGATAGCCACCTGTGTCAAATAACACAGGACCAGATACTTTTGAATAGGTATAAGCCACCATTACGTTTTTGTAATTAAAACCCAAAAATGGAGTTATATACTGTAATTTTTGACTTGCAACACCCGTTAAAGTATTATTATATTGAGCCCCTTCAAAACTTCTTCTATAAGACAACCCTCCCCAAATAGTACCTACAGGTAACTCTTTATGCACCTTAATATTAAAATCGACTAACTTTTCTTTAGTCCGATCAATTAATTGGAATAATATAGAAGGCTCCCATAGGAACGTCTCTTTATTCCCAAAAACATACCCTGTACTCAACAAGTATTTTCTTAGATTATTACTTTCAAATTCGCTATATAAAGCTCTTCGAGTTTCAATAGCACCTTGAACAGTAGCATGTGCATAAAAGTTCAAAAAGTTATATGACATTCCAAAATCAACATTAAAATAAGAACTCTTTTGGACTTGTCCAAAAACAATCGGATCGTAATCTGTAAAAGTAGTCTCATCTAATTGACTTTGGATGAACCCTGCACTCATACCAAAAGACAGCTGATTCAAATCAATTTCATCTCTAGAAAACATCAAATGATGGGCATAAGTCAATTTTACTCCTTTTTGAGAATGATAGCCATTTTTATCATTAAAAATAATTATTCCCGCTCCCGATTTTTCTCCAACTCTACTATTAAAGCTCACTGTTTGTAACTCTGGTGCATCTTCTTGACCAAACCATTGCTTACGCCCAGTTATTCTTAATTTATCACAACTTGCAGCACCAGCCATAGACGGATGAATTAAATAATAATTGTCGGTTAAATAATCCGAATATACCGGAATTCCTTCTTGAGCATTTGAAGAGAATTGAATTAAAAAAACAAGAAATAAAAATTTTAATTTTGCGTACACCTTTTGCGGTATTTAATTTCTTAAACTAACGTTAATACTATGATAGTATTGCATTTAATTATCAAATATAACGATTCAAAGAAAATAACTTTAGTAAATTTGCAAAAAAATAAAACTCATGACAAAAGTTACCATAAAAGAGACCCAAAATCCAACTATACTAAAATTTGAATTTCCTGATTTTATCACTCAAAATGAAAATTTCGAATTCAAAAACATTGATGAGGCGGGAGCTTCTCCCCTTGCCCAACAACTTTTTTACTTACCTTTCGTAAAAACAGTATACATATCTGGTAATTTTATTGCTGTTGAACGTTTTAGCATTGTAGAATGGGATGATGTAAAAGAAGCGGTTGCAGAACAAATTGAAAAATTTGTCAATGACGGAGGAATTATCATCAAACAAGACGAAAACAAAGCAAAAAAACAACCCATCACCGTTTACGGCGAAACCACTCCAAACCCATCTGCTCTAAAATTTGTAGTGAGTAGAATGTTAACCCGAACAGCAGTTGAATTTAAAAATATTGACCAAACAGCTTCGTCACCTTTGGCAAAAGAATTGTTCAAATTCCCTTATGTAAAGGAAATTTTTATTGACGAAAATTATATTTCAGTTACTAAATATGATATTAATAATTGGGACGAAATCACGTTAGAATTAAGAAGTTATATCAAACAGTTTATTGAAAACGGCGGTACCGTTTTAGAAGAGAATTTCGTTCAAGAAACACTTGTTGAGGAAACTAAAAAAACCGAAGAGTTTGATAATCTAGATGTTACATCTCAGAAAATTATTAATATTCTAGAAGAATATGTAAAACCAGCCGTGGCAGCAGATGGCGGAAATATTGCTTTTGAATCGTATAACGAAGAAGATAAAGTAGTGAAAGTTATTTTACAAGGCGCGTGTAGCGGATGTCCTTCTTCAACATTTACTTTAAAAAGTGGAATAGAAAGTTTACTTAAAACAATGCTAAATGACGATACAATTATAGTCGAAGCGGCAAACGCTTAACCATACAATTCCAAGCGTTTCAGTATTGAAACGCTTTTTTTAGCACCAGAAAAATGAACGAACTTCACTTAGAAACCAGTCCTTATTTATTACAACACGCCAATAATCCAGTTTTTTGGAAAGCTTGGAACAGTACCTCCTTGGCCAAAGCCAAAGAACAGAACCAACTTATCATTATAAGCATTGGCTACTCGGCTTGTCACTGGTGTCATGTAATGGAACACGAAAGTTTCGAGAATGAAGCCGTTGCAGCTGTAATGAACGCTCATTTCGTCAATATCAAAGTAGACCGGGAAGAACGTCCTGACGTAGACGCTGTATATATGAAAGCGGTGCAAATTATGACAGGTCATGGTGGTTGGCCATTAAATATTGTAGCATTACCTGATGGCCGACCAGTTTGGGGAGGTACATACTTTCGAAAAGAAGAATGGACGGATACACTGGAACAGTTACAAAAAATGTATCAATTGGCACCTGAAAAAATGATAGACTATGCCGAAAAATTGCATCAAGGAATTGAAGCTATTTCCATAATCCAAAATGATGGTAGCGAAAATTCCAATCAAAAATTGCTTTTAGAAAATTTAGTTACCAAATGGAAAAAGAGTTTTGATTGGGAATTTGGCGGTATGGCAAGAGCACCAAAATTCATGATGCCCAACAATTACCAATTTTTACTTCGGTATGCCCATCAAAATCAAAATGCTGAGCTACTGGAATTTGTGAATCTCACTTTAACAAAAATGGGATATGGCGGAATTTTTGACACTATTGACGGTGGTTTTTCTCGCTATTCAGTAGATATTAAATGGCATGTACCTCATTTTGAAAAAATGTTGTATGACAATGGACAACTGATTTCATTGTATAGCGACGCATACAAGTTAACACAAAACCCACTGTATAAAGAAATCATTGAGAAATCATTAGATTTTGTGAAAAAAGAATGGAAAACTACTGAAGGTGGATTCTTTTCAGCATTGGATGCTGATAGTTTAAATGACCAAAATCATTTAGAAGAAGGTGCTTTTTATGTTTGGAAAACCCCTCAATTAAAGACAATTCTAAAGGACGATTTTGACTTATTCAGTCAAGTGTTCAATATCAATTCTTTTGGCTTATGGGAAGAGGAAAATTATGTTTTAATTCAGAACCAACATCTTGAAACTATTGCTAAACTCAATCAACTTACTACAGTTGAATTAGAAAACAAAAAGAAAATCTGGGTGCAACTTCTTTATACCGAAAGAGAAAAACGATCTAAACCAAGATTAGATGACAAATGCTTAACTTCTTGGAACGCTATTATGCTGAAAGGATATGTTGATGCTTTTAAAGCTTTAGGCAACCAAGACTATCTTGATACAGCCCTCGAAAATGCAAACTTCATCATCAAAAAACTTTGGTCAAACGAAGGAAATTTATTTCACAGTTATAAAAATGGCAAAAATAGCATCAACGGCTATTTAGAAGATTATTGTTTTGTTATCGCCGCATTTATTGCCTTATACGAAGTGACTTTTGAAGAAAAATGGCTTCTTGATGCCAAGCAACTTACTGATTACACCTTAGAACATTTTTACGATGAGCAACAAGCATTTTTTAGATTCACTTCGGATAAAGATGAGGCGCTAATCAGCGTACATTTTGAAACGGAAGATAATGTAATTCCAGCTTCCAATTCAGTAATGGCAAAAAATTTATACCAACTCAGTATCTATTTTGACAACTCGTATTACGAAAAAGTAGCTAAACAAATGCTCACTATTCTTTTACCTAATATCGATTATCCTTCAGCTTATTCTAATTGGTTGGATTTGGCTTTAACTATTTCTGAACAAAATAAAGAGTTAGCTATTTGTGGGCCAAATGCAAAAGAAACAAACAAAATTAGTATGGGTTTGTATTTTCCTAATGTGATTATTGCTGGAACTGAAAAACCATCCCATTTACCTTTCCTAAAAGATCGTTTTGTTGAAGATAAAACTCTCTTTTATGTTTGTCAAAACAAAACGTGCCAATTGCCTACAGAAGATTTTCAAGAAGTGATTAACCAACTTTCTTTGAAGTAGTAATCATGAAATCTTTTAAGTAATACGGTTCGAAATAAGCTACGTCTTCAAAATCGCTATTTTGAAACTTAGAAAAACTCAAGGCACTCATTTCTTTTGCTGAAGGGTATTTTACTTCTTCTAAAAAAACAAAATTAGATTTAAGTAAAACCGATTGACATTTTTCAGCGCAATCGCCAACAAAATAAATCGTTTCAGCAATAGTTTCAAATGAATTTTCAGTAATGACTTCCGCTTGAATTTCGCGTTGCTTTTCTAATTTTGCATTAAAAATTGCGCTATACACTTCCATTCGTCGTGCATCAAGCATTGGAATAATTAATCCCTCTGTAACATTAACTTGAGACGCTAACACTTGTAAAGTATCTACTGAAATTAAAGGAATATTCAACGCAAAACACAATCCTTTGGCGGCAGAAACCCCTATTCGTAGTCCCGTATAAGAACCCGGACCTTGACTTACCGCAATGGCTTTTACATCTTGAAAACAAATTCCAGCTTCTTGTATCATTTTTTCAATAAAAACGTGCAAACGTTCAGCGTGGGAATACCCTTCTTCTGCAATTTCTTTACAAAGAATGGTTTGTCCCTCTTTTGCTAGAGCTACAGAACAATTTTTAGTAGCCGTTTCAATATTTAAAATATAATTCAATGCTATTTTATTTCTTATCCTTTTTGATTTTTACTTTATCTCCCGAATTTAATTCTTTGGATACTGTTGTGTAAGGCCCTGTAATTACTACATCTCCTTTTTTAAGTCCTGTCAAAACTTCAATATTGGTATCATCTTGAATACCTGTTTTGATTACTCTAATTTTAGCTTTATCTCCTACTTTTACAAAAACACATTCGAATTTTTTATCACTTTTAGGAGCTGATTTTTTTTCTTCTGGGTCTTCTACTTTAATTTCTTTTACTGCCGTTGTATCTGATTTTACTACAACCGAGCTAATTGGCACTGCCAAAACATTCTTTTTAGTTTTAGTAATAATGTCAACAGTAGCTGTCATCCCTGGTCTAAATGGAGAATAGGTAACTGGTTTTCCTTTTAATAAATCTTGGTATGATTCTTTTAAAATTCGCACTTTCACTTTAAAATTAGTTACCTGATCCGCTGTCAAAGCCGAACTTGCTGAATTAGCAATACTCGTAACCACTCCTCTGAATTCTTTTTTCAAATAGGCATCTACTTCTACCTTAGCTTCGTCACCTACTTTTATTTTAACAATATCATTTTCATTAACATCCACTTCTACTTCCATATTGTTCAAATTGGCTACTCTTAAAATCTCAGTTCCCGCCATTTGTTGTGTACCTAAAACGCGTTCTCCCAATTCTACATTTAGCACTGAAACTGTCCCATCTGCTGGAGCATAAATAATTGTTCTTCCTAAATTGTCTTTTGCTTCATTTACTGTAGCTGAAGCACTTTTTACATTGAAAAATGCTGTTTGTTTTGTTGATTTAGCCACCTCAAATGTTGCGGTTGATTTATCCCAATCTGCCTTAGATATAATTCCCTTTTGGAACAATACTTTATTTCTTTCGTAACTTGCTTTTGCCTCATTAAAATTAGCTTCTGCCTGTTGCAAGTTCGATTTACTTCCTGACAAATTAGCCGATGCTCTATTCAAACCTGAAGTATATAAATCGGGATTTATTTTTACTAATAAATCTCCTTTTTTAACTGATTGTCCCTCTTTAATAGGAAGTTCAATAATTTCACCTGAGACCATTGAGGCAATTTTCACTTCAATTTCTGGTTGAATTTTTCCTGTTGCAGAAACTGTTTCGACTATAGTTGAAGACGCAACACTTACTGTTTCAATTTCTTTTCCTTCGTCTTTATTTCCAATTACTCCCGTTTTTGATAAAACGATTAACAATGTAATTAAAGCTACTGCTGCACCTATTAAGATGTATATGGTTTTTTTTGACATAATGAATTAGTTTTTAATGATTGGAATTCCGAAATAGAATTCAAGTATTTTAATTTTAAAAATATAATCGTATTTGGTTCTAAGTACTTCGGATTGAGCATTAACAAATAAGGTTTGAGCTTGATTGAAATCGAAAGAATTCATCAAACCAACGGCAAATTTTTCTTTAGCATAATTGTATGCTTCTTGTCTTGACTCTAAAGCCGCGATTGCAGATTCACTCGCATTTAAAGCTCCTTTAGCATCTGTAAATGCAAGGAAAACACTTCGCTGTAAATCCAATTCTTGTTGTGCTAACGTATTTTTCGATTTTTCTAAATTTACTTTAGAACGTTCTACATTATTTTTAACCGTAAATCCGTTAAAAACAGGAATTGACAATTGTGCTCCAAAAGATTGCCCTTTATTTGTGTCAAATTGATTCCAGAAAGGTTTTGCAGGTACTGCGACCAAAACTCCTCCTGATAGAGATGCTACATCAGCATAAGACACTCTTGAATTGAATCCATAAAAGCCTTGTAAAGTAGGCTGAAAAGCTCCTTTAGCAATAGCTAAATTCTTTTGAGCAATAGCTAAATTAGTTCTAGCGATTTTCAAATCGGTTTTACTTTCTATTGCTTTTTCATAAATTGCAGTTGGAGTCTGAGACATAATGTTGTTTACGTCTTTAGCATCTGTCCCGTCAATTACATCAAAACCTTCAAATTCTTTCAATTGCAAAAGTTGTGATAAACTAAGTTTTGAAATCAACAAAGTATTTTCAGCAGTAACTACATTTTGATGATTCAATGCAACATTTGCTTTGATATCCAATAAATCACCTCGCGGTATAGAACCCGCATTAACTAATTCAGTTGAGCGTGCTAATTGTTTTTCATTAATAGCTAATTGCTCTCGTTTTACCTTTAAGTTTTCTTTATTGAAAAGGACTTGCAAAAATGCGTTAGCCACGTTCAAAGCAATATCTTCTTGCATTTTTACCAACTGATATTTGGAAGCCACAATTGCCAAATTGGCCTTACGCAAGTTATTTTGATTTTGTAAACCTTTGTAGATATCTATTCCTACATTGGCTCCAGCCGAAGTAAATTGAGTAGTTTGGTTTCTCAAAAGACCTGTTGTAATATCTTGATTCAAACCAATATTCCATGAATGAGAAGCACTGGTATTCAAAGAAGGTAAAAATTTACCCAAAGCACCTCTTTTATCAATTGCAGCCGTTTGAGTATCTAACTCAGATTGTTTAATCGAAATGTTATTTTCTAAAGCGTATTTTACGCACTCTTCTAAGGCCCATTTTTTGGATTGTGCTTGAGTTGACAATCCAAAAAATAGGATTACAATCAAACTGAAATAACTATTTTTTCTCATATACTTTGAATGAATGTTCTGTAAAGATACTACACAAATTTAAGTTTTCTATTTAAGAATTAAAGCCGAAGCTAGAATTATTTTAAAAACTAAAAACAATTAGACATCAGAATTTCGCATTTGTTACAATTACACCTAAAAATATAATTCTTTTAGTAATTTTGCTAGACAAATTCAAATCCAATGCAACGCATCCGCATTCTTGTACTCTTATTCGGTTTTCTTCTTTTAGCAGTCAACTGTTCAACCCCTTCAAAAATAAATACTTTCAAACCTGAGCCTGATAATGCTGTTCCGTTAGTATACGAAAACAATCCCTCTTTCATTAATTTACCCATCACTATCCAGTTAAAAGACATTGAGAATAAAACCAATAATCTTCTAAATGGGCTAATCTACGAAGACAATATTATTGAAGATGACAATATTGAAATAAAGATTTGGAAACTTGCTCCAATAACGATTGAAAATAGTTCCAAAGGTGCTGATGGAAAAATAAAAACCATACTCCCATTAAAAGCCAATGTAAAATATCGCATTGGAACAAAAAAAATGGGAGTTGATTTATATACTATTAAAGAGTTCCATCTCAATGGCGTAATTACATTAGTAAGCGAAGTGAATCTGGTGAATTGGAAATTGAACACCAAAACCAAATTAGAATCGTTAGATTGGAATGAGAGTCCAACAATGGTTCTCTTTGGAAAAAATATTCCCATCACTTTTTTGATCAATTCTAGTACAGCACTTTTCAAATCAAAAATAGAACAAAGAATAGACGAATCGATAGCTAAATCAATGGACTTTAAGCCCAATGTATTAAAGGCATTGGAAAAAGTCAGTACTCCTTTCCAAATGAGTGAACAATATGAGAGTTGGCTTCGACTTACTCCTATCGAAATTTATAGTACTAATGCTAAATTAAAAGACCAAACTATTCAATTGGATATGGGAATTAAAGGCGCTATGGAAACGCTTATTGGTAAGAAACCCGAAACAAAATTCAACGCAAATACTATTATTTTAAAACCTGTAAACAAAATTCCAAATCAAATCACTGCCAATATCACTGCCGTTTCAAATTATGATGAAGCTTCAAAAATAATAACCAAGAATTTTTCGGGACAAGAATTTGGTGATGGCAAGAAGAAAATTAAAGTCCAAAATGTTAGTATTTGGCATAAAAATAACAAAATGGTGATTGCCTTAGATGTTCTTGAAGGCATCAATGGGACAATTTACCTGACTGGATTACCTCAATACAACGAAACTACTAAGGAAATATATTTCAGCCAAATGGATTATGCTTTAGAAACTAAAAACAAATTACTCCAAACCGCTAATTGGCTAGCACAAGGCTATATTCTAAATAAAATTCAAGCGAATTGTAGGTATTCTATTCAGACTAATTTAGAGGAAGGCAAGAAAAGCATGATGGCCTATTTAAAAAATTACTCGCCTATGCCAGGCGTTTTTGTCAATGGAAAAATTGATGATATACAATTCAAAAAAATACAATTGACTAATCAAGCAATTATTGCTTTCTTAACCATAAACGGCGTAGTGAATATTACAGTCGATGGATTGAAATAAGTTATTTCTTCTTCATTCTGTAAATTGCATATCCAATTCCTCCCACTAGTAAGTATGGAATTACCATTAAATACACAATTCCATCGTTAACAGCTTCAGCTTTAGTTTTATTTCCTTCGCTCGTTAGAGCAGCTCTACACATCGCACATTGCGCATTTGCAGTTAAAGAGAAAGCCAAAAAAAATATAGAAATGAGAAGAACATTGACAATGCTTCCCTTTCTCTTAGCAATAAGTGTTGTTTTATTGAACATAGTAAGGAGCAATCATTATGTACACAATAACACCTGTTACAGCAACATATAACCAAATAGGAAAGGTAATTTTAGCTATTTTTTTATGTTGATCAAATTTAGCAGCCAAAGCGCGAACATAAGTAATTAACACTAAGGGTATTACTGCAATTGACAAAAGAATATGTGATATCAACAAAACAAAGTAAACCAATCGAATAACTCCTTCTCCTCCAAACTTGGTTGAATCAGATGTCATGTGATACGCTACATACATAACCAAAAAAGCTAATGACAGAGCTATTGCCAAGGTCATTAATCGTTGGTGTAATTCTTTATTTCCTTTTTTAATCGCCAATACCGCACTAACTAAAACTATTGCTGTAATTCCGTTAATTGTTGCGTAAATCGGAGGCAGAAACGAAAGAGGTTCAACGTTATAACCCAAATCTTTTAATTTCACATTAAATAAAACTGCAACCACTACAGGAATTACGATAGAAACAAATATTATTAACTTGTTGTATTTTTGATCTACTGTTGAATTATCTTTCATTTTTATTCTTTTAATAATAGTTTAATATCTTCTTGAATGTCTTTTACTCCTTCAGGATCTAAGCCATCATAATATAAAATCGGATTCCCAAATTTATCTTTTCTACAACGAATAGTTCCGTTTTTATCAATCAAAGCAAATAATCCTGAATGTTCAAATCCGCCATTGACTTTACTGTTTTGGCCCGCATACAAATTAAATCCTTTATTGGCTAAATCCAATATATAGGTTTTATCTCCAGTGAGAAAATGCCAATTAGACGAAGTCGCACCTAACAACTTAGCATGTTCTTTCAATACCTGAGGCGAATCTTTTTCGGGATCAATACTAATCGAAGCAATACCAAAGTTTGGATTACCAAAAAACTGTTTTTCAATGACCAACATACTCTGATTCATCTTTGGACAAATGGTCGGACAACTTGTAAAGAAAAATTCAATTACAAAAACTTTTCCTTGATAGGTAGCATTTGTAACCTTTTGATTATCCTGATCAATTAATTCAAATTTAGGAGCGGGACCAATTTTAACTAAACTTTCTTCTTGCGAAGATCCAGCTGCCACTTTATCCAAACGATCTCCTTTTACTACATTTCCATTTTGAATACGATTTATAATAGTTGGCACCACTAAAATTCCAAAAATCAATATAATAAAAGAAATTCCGATATATGATTTATTTTTCATTTACTCAAAATTAAATTTGTCTTGTAGCATTATGATTCTTCTTTAACGCCGCACGATATTCGTACAAAATTACTTTAAAATCATCTAACATTTCATTACTCAAGTCCGCTGGATGAAAGGTATCGTAGCCTTCTTTGTATTCTTTATTTTGTTTTCTTCCACGAAGATTTCTTTCCTTATCAAGGATATAAACAAAAGAGGTTCCGGAAGTTTTGTCTAATTTCCCTACTAATTTTAATTGCGAATAATAAGCCGTAATTTCTTCTGTTGGAGCAAATATAAAATGCCATTGAGACACATCTGTAAAAGCAGCAAATGCATCTACTACTTTTTTAGCTTCGCCTTCAGTTCCAATTGGACAAACAATTACAAATTGCAAGTCTTTAAAATCATGGTATCTTTGATAAATTTTCTGATTTAGATTAAAAAGATTACCTCTATTCTTTAATAAATCAGTCCCGCTAAATCCTAGAATAGTTACTTTCCCATTCAAGCTTACTTTTTCTCCATTCAAAGATTTCCAATTTCCAAAATCTGCTGTTTTAGGTGTTATAATAGGCAATTTTGTATACCCATTTACTCCTGAAGCAAAAAAGAGATACGCCACAATAGGCAAAACAAAAAGAGTAAAAAGGACTATATTTTTTTTCATTATATTAAATAGTGTTTTTAAAGTACAAAAATAAAAAAAGGCACGCAATGCGTACCTTTTTTTTGAATTAATATCGTGTTAAAAATTCCATTTAATAGTAGAATCTTTAAAAACCCCATAAATATAATTCCCTTCAGTCAAAAGAATAAAAAGAATATATAGTACTAAAAAAATCACCGGAAAAACGACTGCGCTTCTCAATGAGCTTTTCTCTCCTTCAATGTGCATAAAAGCCCATACAATATAATATGCTTTAAAAATTGTCAAGGCATAAAATATCCAGTTTAATAAATTCAACCCTAAAATATTGGTCATGTGAAGAGATTCAGGTTTAACAATACCTAAAATAACTTCTATAATTGTTACTGCAGATAGTATTCCGAAAACTTTCCAGATTCTGCTAGTATTTGATACGTGTTCGTGTGACATGATAATTACTTTTTTTGAAAATTAAACAAGATAGAATACTGTAAATACAAATACCCAAACTAAATCCACAAAGTGCCAGTATAACCCCACTTTTTCAACCATTTCATAACTTTTTCTTTTTTCGTAGGTTCCTACAAGAACATTGAAAAAGATAATGATATTGATGATAACTCCTGAAAAAACGTGAAATCCGTGAAATCCAGTAATGAAGAAAAAGAAATCAGCGAATAATTTATTCCCATATTCATTTCTGATTAAATTAGCTCCTTCAACTACTATTTTACCTTCTTTCAATCTAGCAAGAGATTCTTCTCTTGATAAAACTGTTTTTTTCTTTTCTTTAGTGATTGTCTCAGTTCTAACCAACAAATCTGGATGCGCTTCAAAACCTGCTTGAACTTCAGCAACAGAATAACTAGGCAAAGCCGACTCTTCCATAAACCATCTTCCTTTATTTCTTGTCAATTGCTCTCTTTCTTCAGGTAAAGTTGCAGCAAAATCAGCCAAAGCTACTCTATGCCCTTCTTTATCTACAAATTGAAGTAAGCTACCTCCTTTTGTTTCGATAGCACCATATTCTCCTTTAATGAAGTTTTTCCATTCCCAAGCTTGAGAACCAACGAAAATTAAACCTCCAATAATGGTAAGAAACATATAAATGGTTACTTTCTTTTTGTTTAATTGATGTCCTGCATCAACAGCCAAAACCATTGTTACAGATGAGAAAATCAAAATAAATGTCATCAATGCCACATAATACATTGGAGCAGATACTCCATGCATAAATGGAAAGTGAGTAAACACTTCATCAGCCAAAGGCCATGTTTCAATAAATTTAAATCTAGAAAAACCGTAAGCAGCTAAAAATCCAGAGAATGTTAAGGCATCTGATACGATGAAAAACCACATCATTAATTTACCATAACTTGCTCCCATTGGCTCATTTCCGCCTCCCCAAGTTTTTTCTTCACTATTTGCAGTAGTAACTGTCGCTCCCATAAAAAGTTATTCGTTAAAAAGTTCCCAAATTTACGTTTTTTTCTTATTTAAAGAAAAATAAAAATAAAAATAAATAAACCCATAGAATATCGAGAAAGTGCCAATACATCGCACCTAGTTCAATTCCAAGAGTTTGTGTTGAATTGTATTTTTGTTTAAAATGATTATAAATTATAATTAAAAGCGAAATTATCCCTCCAGCCAGGTGCAACAAGTGCATTAATGTAACAATATAAAGGAAGGTAGTTGTAATAGAACTCGCTTGTCCGGTGAAATAATATCCCGCTGAAACTATTTGTCCAAAACCTACAAATTGCAAAATAACAAATAGAATTCCTAATGCTAATGTAGTCAAAAGAAGTGTCGTAGTCTTAGAGCGCTCATCTCTTTGTATTGCTTTTTTAGCCAAATGAAATGTGACACTACATCCTATAATCGCAACTGTACTGATATAAAAAGCAGATGGCAATTGAAAATCTTTCAACCAATCAGCTCTAGATTTACTTACAACAAAAGCACTCGTAAGACCTGCAAACATCATGGTCATACTTACCATTGCAAACAACAAAATCAACTTAGCTGATCTTGACTTTCTGGCTTTTTCTTCGTCTTGTATCATTGTCATATCCATAATTATCTTAAAAATTTGTCAAATATATAAACTAATTGCAACAAAGTGATGTACGAAACACTTACTAACATTAATGTTCTTGCCGATTTTGCAGTACGCAATTGATACAATCGTACAGCATAAAACAACATCCAAACACCGAGCAGAAATACCACTACCGCAGCAACAGGTGTAATATATAACTGTCCCGTATACCCCAAAACAGGTAAAAGTGATGCAATTATTAACCAAATCGTATATAATATGATTTGCAATGCCGTTCCTTTATCTTTTTTCCCAGTTGGCAACATAAAAAATCCTGCCTTTTCATAATCTTCATATAAAAACCACCCAATTGCCCAAAAATGAGGAAATTGCCAAAAAAACTGAATCAAAAATAAGGTCCCTGCTTCAATTCCAAAATTACCCGTTGCTGCCACCCAGCCTAACATAAACGGAATGGCTCCAGGAAAAGCTCCGACGAATACCGACAGAGACGTAATCGTTTTTAATGGCGTATAAACACTTGTATATAAAAAAATAGAAATCGCACCAAACATGGCTGTTTTAGGATTGATTGTATACAATAAAAAAATTCCGATTATTGTTAGCAAACCAGCAATCGTCAAAGCAACATTAGGCTGCATTCTACCTGCAGGAATGGGTCGGTTTTTAGTTCTGTCCATCAAGGCATCTAAATCTTTTTCAATCACTTGATTAAAAGCATTAGAAGCGCCCACCATACAATACCCTCCAATGGCTAATTTCAACAACACAATCCAATGAAAAGAATTAAAATCGGTTTCACCTAACACGAAGCCCGCAATAGATGAAAACACTACACTAATCGCTAAACCAGCTTTAGTGATTGCTTTAAAATCGATATAAATGGATTTAAGAGATATAGTCCTCAATGTATTTGGTATAAAACTGGCGCGAAGATACAAATAAGATTACAGAATGCAGAACCTGAAATTTAGATTTTTTTAGAAATCGATAATTAGAAAAAATTACACTTTTTCTTTATCAAAAGTAAGAAACAAATACAAACTCAAAAGCAGTATTACAATTTCAAAAGTTAATAATGAAGTTATAATTCCGACAGCATCAGCTAAAAATCCTAATACCACAGCAGGAATCCCAAAACCAACATAACCAAAAAACATGTAACCCGAAACAGCGCGCGCTTTTTGGCTACCGCCTAAATCCGCAATTATAGCTAATCCTCCCTGGTAACTAAATCCGTAAGCTGCAGAACCAATAAAAGCGGTACCCAATAACACAACTGGCAATACCCCTAAATAAGATCCCAAAATCACTAAACCAAAACCAAAAGGAATAATTGCAAAACCTAATTTAAGACTCGTCTTAGGTTGGAATCTTTTTCGAATAAAAGGTTGCATAAAACCACCCGTCCAATTAATTAGAACCAAACAAAATCCAGCATAAGCGGTCAATTGGAATGTAGCCAATTGAGTGGGAATAATTGCAATAACCACTCCTGTTGTAGCCCAACAAATGGCTATTGACAAATTAACTAAAAATGATCCTTTAGGAAAATACGGCAATCGAACTAAATTACCTCCTATTGGCGGTAATTTAGGAAGAGAAAAAGCCAATAGAATTCCGATAATTGTAGTTGCAATAGCAACAAAATAAGTGATCGGTAGGTAGGTAAAATGAATTAACAAAGCGATACTTGTCATAAAAGCCCCTCCACTAAACCCTATTGCTGTTGCCATTGAAGTTGCATTAGCCGCACGAACAGAAGCATTAGCGTTTGGATAAACAATTTCTGAAATATAAGCCGTACCTGTTCCCATGCTTAATGCCAAAGCTACTCCTTGAAAGAATCGAGCAAAAATCAAAGCATAAACCGTTGGAAAGATTGTTATAGTAAGATTGGAAGCTAAAGCCAAAAACAAACTGAAAAGCAAAACCGGCTTCCTTCCTATTCTATCCGAAACACCTCCTAAAAACACATAACAAGGCAACATACCTAAAATATAAGTCGCCAATACCAACGCTGTCTGACCATTATTGAATCCCGCCACTTCAGCATACGGCCTAAAAAGCGGCATGGATATATTGACAGCCAAAGTAATCAAGAAGAGCGCAAACGATATGATGGAAGTGGGTTGTAATCTCATAACTTTTCAATGTATAAAAAATCCCACCGAAGTGGGACTTGTATTTCTATTCTACAATGGATTTTTTTTTATTTTTTTAGCAAAAAACACAAAAGCAAAAGCTAGCGTCGCTCCCATAAAATTTGCCAAAACATCAAAAAAATCTCCACTTCTAGTTGTGGTCAATTTGTCTTGTAAAATTTCAATGCCTATTCCAAATAATAAAGAAAAGCAACCAGCAACAATAAGAAGCCTGAGCTGATTCTTTTTTTTAACTTGTTTTTTCAAAAACAAAAACCACAGTATCGTAAAAACAAAATGAAAAAAAGCATGAACAAATTTATCTAAATTCGGAATATTAACTATTGGAATATCATTAGAAGGAGTCAAGCAAAAAAAGCCAACCACTCCTGTCCAACATAATGCAATCCAAAAAAAGAGATTTTTAAGCACCAATCAATTCTTTGTAAGATTCACTTGAAAGCAATGAATCCAATTCTGCTAAATCAGAAATTTTCACTTTAATCATCCAACCTGCTCCATAAGGATCAGAGTTAACACTTTCTGGAGTACTTTCTAACTCTTCGTTAAATTCAATAATTTCTCCTGATAAAGGTAAAAACAAATCAGAAACCGTCTTAACTGCTTCTACTGTTCCAAAAACCTCATCTTTTGCTAAAGTTTGATCTAAAGTTTCTACCTCAACATAAACAATATCTCCCAATTCTTTTTGAGCGAAATCAGTAATTCCAACTGTAGCAACATCTCCATCAATGCTTACCCATTCGTGATCTTTTGTGTACTTTAAATTTGCAGGTATATTCATAATATGTGTATATAAAATTAATTATTGAATTTCAGAGGACAAATGTAACATCTTCGTTCGAAATTTAAATTAGAATTAAAAATTAATTTCCAAAATTATATCGAATTGTAAATCCAGATCGAATATTAGTCAACGGGAAAGTCGTAGAAACAACTGCTTTTGAAAATGAATGATCGTAATAGAAAATAGCGGTCAAATTTTTACTCAACGAATAATCTGCCGTCACTTTTAAAGACCATAAATCTTGACCAGCGGCTAATTTGTTATTGTTATAATCCAAATAGCGAACGATTGTTTTATTATTTCGATAAGACAAATCTGCTTTTAAATTGATGTCACTCTTAATAATTCCAGTAGGCGTATCGGCTAATCTTGAAGAAAAAATAACATCTTTAAAACGATATCCCAGCCCAACAACATATTCAATCCCTTTCACTTCAGTCAATAGATTATTATCAAAACTCATTGACAAAGCACGATCTTTCTTGATTTCTGTAAGTACTTTTAACGAATTTATTAACTCCACATCCAAACGAATAAGCGGACTAAATTGTTCCACTAAATTGATATTAGACATGATTGTTGGATTGTAAAAATTGCCGTTTTTATCAAACCCATTAGGATTTTTATCGTATTCAAAATTAGAACGGAAGGCGTTGATTGTATACGAAGCTCTATAATTATGTTGCAATGAAATTCGCTTGAAATTCTTTTTAAAGAACTCATAACGCATAAATCCATTGTATTTTAACGACCAGTTTGGTAAGGGTAAATTTCTAAAAATCCCCAATGAAGCCCCATCAATACCACTGCCAGAATACGCAGCTAAGAAAGCTGGCAGCAACACTGCCTGGTTGTTTTTTCCAAAACCTAAAGGAAATCCGTCTGCGCCAATATTGGTTGGATTAGTAATATCTATACCTCTTTGAGAGGCCAATCGATTAGCTACTACCAATCGATTTGTTCTAAAATCGTCAAAGGCAGCAGAACCATTTTCATCACTAGTTGCAAAAGCAGTTTTAATCAAAATAGTAGAAATAGAAAAAATACCCGAACTATGTGGAGACCTTGCATTATATACACCATTAGTTACATCATATTGTTCCGAAAAATTTTCCGAAAATGATCTATCCAATGTCAAATCAATTTTTAAATCTGGTAATAAATCTACATTGGCCGATGCCTTAAAAATAGTGTTTTTAACTTGAGTAAAGTTTTGGTTGAAATTAGGATAATTAGTTAACCAACCATTTTTAGCCGCTTCATATCGCACATCATCTTGGCTACCAAAAACAAATCCTAAAGTAGGTTTTGATGTTCCTAAGAATCCAATACTTGGCGTATATCCTGGCAATACAGTACCGCTATTGTAGGTGTACGTCATTTGCACATTCTTCACACTTGTCAAGGTACTGATTAACCCATCTAAAAATGGGCTTGAATTGGCTTGTTGTGGCAAATTTGCCTTAACTATTTTTTCTCCTGGTTTTGGAGGAGCAGTTGGTTTTGGTTTACTAATCCCATTTGATTTTGATTTGGTCAAACCTAAATATTTATAAAAATTTTCCATGTTGAAAGTGGCATTCAAATTGTTTGAATTCGCATTCTGAATGGTGTTCCCTAAATTATAGGTATTGCTTCCAATTTCAATTTTTGACAATGCTTCTGAAGCACGTTGCCAACTATAATCTGCCGTGTACGAGTAGGTTGCTTTTACAAAACTAAAAAGTGGAATCTTATTTATTGGCAATTCATAATTCATCACTACCTGTTGTTGGTGTTGGTTTGGATCTCCAATATTCCAATAATCATCCCAAACTGTAAGGCCTTCTTTAGAAGTATTGTCTTTATTCAAATAGCTCTTTATAATATTTCCAGAAGAGGCTGTATAATTCAATTTCAATGATTTTGTCAAATTATAATTGAATCCATATTGATAGTTGAATGCGTAATTGCGTCGATACATTGCATCTAATCCAATTCCTTCTACGCCTTCTACTTGTCGAAATTGCTGACGGTTGTATTGTCTAATAATATCCGTATTAAACATGACATTAGCTGGTAAAAAATTAAAGTTAAAATCTTGAAGTAATTTCCAATAATTACTTCTTTTCATAAAACTCGCCTTTTTGAAAGGCTCAACTGCTAACGGTTTAAATGTATACGCATAGTCCAAAGAAGTACTTACTCTTTGATCTACATAATCTACAATTTCAAAATCATGACGTTGTACTTCATTTATAGATTGGGAGAAAGTAAGATTTTCAAGGTCGTAAATATGAGACTTTTGATTAGCTCCTCTATCTTTTCTTACCCCTATAAAATTGATGCTAGTTCGTTTTGTATAGTCAATAGCTCTATTTCTAATATTGGCGCGTTTTGAAGCATCTGCCGTATTGTCTAATAATTGACTTAACTTGATGTCTTGATTAAAAGGGTCGTATTCAGGGGTAATTACTTCCTCTCCCACTCCATAATTGAATGGCAAATTAACACCCCATTTTTTAGGTAATAATTTTCCTAAACTCCAATTAGTCACAATATTATATTGCTGAATATCTTCTCGACTTCTTTCATTAGGCCCCTGTTCTAAAGTTCCAAATCCAATAGTACTTTTCTTTCCAGTAGCCGAAACCGTAGCAAAATCAGCCATATTAGAATCTATGTTTAAGATAGCTGCCATTCCACCTTTATTATCCATATCGGCTAAACGCAACTCATTGAACCAAGCTTCTCCTTTTATGCGTCGAGTAGTCTCATTACTTTTTACCCCCACCATCAAGGTTCTAACCAAACCGAAATTTGGATTCCCTTTTATCCCTAATCGCAACTTGTTGGTTTTATTGGACAACCTTGAATCCAATTCATCTTCATTTTTATAATAAATTCCATCCAACGGCAAGGTCGTAGGATCTATACCCATAGCTAAGACTTTCAACTTTGTCAATAAATCTAATGACAAATCGATTTGATTATCTTCTGGCCAAACTACCTCAGCACTCAAAGGGGAGCAGTTTGTAGTTGATGAAGACGAAGGTAAGGTTACTTTCAATGGAATTTCAATTTGGTAGAAATTCTGGGTAAAATCATTTCCAAAACGAATAAAACCTATCATCTGATTGTCTCGAATCGCAATTTCATTAGGTAATGATTCTGCGTGTAAAAACATTTTCAATTTTTTAAATTGACGCATATCTACACTCACATTCTTAAAAACAGCTCTGGAATCGCCCGACTCTAATCCATCTCCCCCAACACGCAATGAAAGCGATTGTTCGTCTTGATTAATTACCGTATTATTATTGTACAATTGTTCTCTGACTACCCCTGGAGGTGTCACATAATTGATTGGACATCTTTCATTATTTTGTTGAATATTTACTGCTAAAACATCCAAATCCGTTCTATCATCATCAACATTAGTATCTCTTGGATCCAAAGTATTAGCATATCTTCTCCACTCTCCTCGTACTAAATCCAATGCCCCAAAACGAACTGTAACTTGATTTCTAAAACCCGTCATAAACATTCTCATAAAACGAATCGAACGAAAATCTGAAATACTTCCAATTGTATTTTGAGGTTGAGAAACTGGAATTTTAAACTGAATCCAACGCGCGTCCGTAGTAGCCCCATTAGGCAACTCTACTTGCGTATTTCGTACATCGGTTACAAAATTTTGTCCCACATGCATATTAGGCATCATATCAATACTATACTCATAATATGCATTGATGGTATTCATTGTATTATCTCGATTAATATCTTCTACATCAGGTGATGTAGTTGAGCCTCTATTGGGAGTATTAATATCAACTGCAGAATTCCCATCAACTCCATTGTAATCTTTATATCGTTTTAATACATCTCCTGAGGTATTAAGGTAATACATATAATCATCCCCTGCAGGATCCGTTTCAGCAGAAAAATTAGTATACACTGCAGCTTCATCATCATTTTTCAATCCATCTAAACCAATATCTTGATTGGTTCTGTTAGCTGAATTCGTATCGAAAGCATAAATCAAAGATTGAGAAGCGGGAACATTACCCCAAATTGGTCTTGGATTGGTCATAATTTGATCTGGACCTAATCCATTTTCATATTGTTTACGCCCGTCTTTTAATACATCTTCTGAAATTTCACCTAAATTGAAATAGATTTTACCTGTGTTAGCTGGAGAAGAAGCGCCTTGACCAACATAAGGGTCTAACACCCAAAATTGAATGTATTCTACATTTCCTTGTTCAAAATTGGTCGAATTAATCGCGCGTGTTATTCCTCCAAAATTATCCCTCGGATTCAAAGACACATTGGGATTGTTATTGTAGGGACCACGCTCTGAAGGATAATAACTCAAATCTAACGTATTAACCACTTGCGATTGTCCCTGAGCAATATCGGTTAACGGATACAATTCCTTACTAAAAATTCGCCTAGTTGAATTTAATGAAAAGTCATCATTAGTCATCCCAGAAGGTTTTTGAGTATAAAAAATAGGATCAATAGAATACCACGCTAGTTTTGCTCTTTTAAAACCATAACTTAAATTATTAGAGCTTTCATTAAAATTATAAGCACTTTCCGAATCATTTACGGGCGTAGAAGATAAGTTCCAAGACAAAGGAGAACGCATGTCAATAGTGGATTGAGAGCCCTCAAAATCATCTACGTAAACTGTAGATTCACCTTGAAATTGGTCTGCTTTTGGGGTATCCGGTTTCAAAAATGCAATTTCACCTCTTACAGAAAGATTGGATGGCGCATCAGTATCAATATTAGGCAACTTATTGGCCAATCTCGTTAAAAAAGGAACTTCGGTTGAGAAATTTGTATTGAATCCAAAAATAGTATTATTAACAGACTCTTGACCGTAACTTGATTTTTGAGTAAATGGTTTTTCTGTTAATTTTAAGAAAGTAGCACCTACTAAAAACTTATCAGAAAATTTATGTTCCACATTCACTCCCATAAAACGTCTAGTTTGTTGGCCAAAAACAGAATTGTTTTCTAAAGACACTTGAATCGGAGTATTAGAAGCTTGTAAAGAAGGATCTAATATTTGCACCCTTCCCAATTGATAATTCACACTATAATCTATCCCCTCTAAAAGCACTCTTCCACCAGCAGTTACTTTAACAGAACCCTGAGGCACATTGAATGCGCCAATTGGAATTCCGTCACCAGAAGAGGACTTAAACTTTCCTCTTAATAAAAATTTATTTTTTTCACTATCCTGTAAAGCTCCTGATTGAGTATTTCGGTACATACTTCGAAACACATATTTTTTCTGATTCGGATTGTAAGTCCCTACATCACTGTATTGTTCCCCTGCACCAGTATTGGATAATTTAGAAAAAAGCAATTCTCCAAAAGGTTCTTTTACTGTAAAAATAATTCTTCCGTTTTGCGCATCAATTGTTAAGCCTGGCATAAAATCAAAAAAACCATCGCCTCCTGCTTGAGGATCGTTATTATAATTGAGTTTGTCTAAATTAAAAACCTTTAGCAAAGGCGTTTCGGCTACTTTATTCGCAATCGTTGGGTTGGAAGGGAAAGCACTTCCTGGGACTGGAGTTATGTAATTTAGTGGAGAAGGGTCAGTATATAAAATGTTGAATCTAAAATCTTCTTGTTTTAACTGATACCCCATAGGAATTTGATAGATATTTTTCATCATCAAGTTCCAAACAGGATTTTTGACATTCGTCAAATTACTTTTCAGCATTTTAAGAATCAAACTTTGGGTAATAACTGCTTTAGTAGAAGGAGTATTTCCTGTAACCACAGTAGCGTCTACTCCGTCACTTCCAAATTCCCCCACTTGATATACTTTATCCCCTATAGTATATTGGTAGGCTACAGCCAAGATTTCATCATTTGCTAACTTTTGCTGCAATGAAATATACCCTAATTGTGGATGAAAAGTATATTCATTCGGGTTCAACTTTCTCGCGTTTTCTAATTTTGAATAATCTTGTCCTTCATTAACCGTAGTATTGAATCCTGTATTTGCAGTAACAATTTCACGAATATTACTATTCAATAATCCAGTTCCCGTTTTAATTTGATCTGGGTCATAATCATTATTAGTGTTGTCTGATGGAGAATCTACGGGTTTATTAAACATCCCTCCTGGAGAATTCGAAACTACTACCTCATTGTCTGATAATCCAGAGAGTTGTGCTTCTCCTAAATCTTGAAGTGCTATGATATTCCTAATATTATTATTGGTAGTCGTAATTCTATTTTGCTTATTGGTTACCCAAATTTCCAATCGCGTAATTTGAACTCTACTATCAATGAAAGGATAATTTTTTAAAGCAGCATCATACCTACTCCTAAAATATTGAGACAAGAAAAAATGCCTATCACTATCATAATCAAGTGCATAAATATCAAAGTTTTGGACCGTACCTCCGCCTTGAGCAACGATACTTTTAGTTTTCGATTTTTGTTCTGAAAATACTCCTGTTACCGTAGTTTTACCAAATTGAAGTTTGGTTTTTACTCCAAATAAACTTTGAGCGCCTCTAATCAAAGTACTGTTTAAAGGCATACTCACATTACCCACTTCTATATTCTGAATAATAGCATCTTCACTAGCACTATATTTAGGATCATAGGCAATTTTAATCAAATTTTGAAAAGCAAAAGTGGATTGTGTGTCGTAATTCGCATTAACCGACAAGAGCTTACCTACTTTACCAGTCAAACCTAAACTAATTCGTTGATTAAAATCAAAAGTAGTAGTGGAGCGATTTCTTGGTGAAAATGATGGATTATCCTGTTTAGTGTAACGCATCCCTAAATCCATCTCAACAGAACCAGTAGGTTTTACATCGATAGTATTCCCTCCAAAAATAGTTTCAAATAAACCAGATTTAATATAATACCTTGGCAACAAGTCCTTTTTAGCGGCATTTGCACCTTGTTTTTTACCATCTACAGCGTCAGATTTTTTTCTGAAATAAGTACGCATTGATTCCTTCAAAACCAAATTCTCGTATTCTTGCGGAGTCAAAATTATAGGGTAGTCTATAGTAAATCCATCTACTGTATTGGTATAAACATACCTATCGGTAACAGGATCATACGTATATCCCGAAAGTACACTTTTGGGATTTTTAATTGCAATTTTACCTACCGAATACCCTTTAGGAATAGTATCTTGAGTAGCAGGTACAACTTGAGCTTGAACTACATAAGTAGAAAATAAAATTAGCAATAGCTGACAAATTTTATTCATAAATTCACTGTTTCTTTATGCAATTACAAACTTTTTAATGCTTTTTTAATAATCGATTCTACAGAAGCATCTGGATCTTCTTTGATAATTTTTTCAATTACTTTTTCCGAAGTTTTACGAACAAAACCTAATACCTCCAGAGCAGATAACGCTTCATCTCGATTTGTATTGTTCTGCACCATAGAAACTTCATCTAAATCATACAATTTGATGACTTTTTCTTTTAAATCTAATATAACTCTTTGAGCTGTTTTGTTCCCAATTCCTTTTATGGACTGAACAGTTCCTACATCAGCTGAAGCTATCGCTTGAATTATTTGTTTGGGTTCTAATGAAGATAACATCGTTCTGGCTATACTCGCACCTATTCCAGAAACAGACAAAAGCATTTTAAAAATTTCTCTTTCTGATTTTTCGACAAATCCAAATAAAGTATGTGCATCTTCTTTTACTTGAAGGTACGTAAATAATTTAATTTGATCTGAATTGGGAAGTAAAGAATAAGTGTGTAACGAAATATTAATTTGGTACCCAACACCACCACAATCAATTACGACTTCGATGGGTGTTTTCTCAACTAATTTTCCTTGAATATGTGCTATCATAATTATGTGGGGGATAAATTACTTATCGTGTTTTAATTATTTTTCTCTTTCTCTTGAGCATCAATTACTGCAATAGCAGCCATATTCACCATTTCTTCGACACTAGCTCCTAATTGAAAGATGTGAACAGGCTTGCCCATTCCCAACATAATTGGTCCAATTGATTCTACATTATTCAACTCTTTCAATAATTTATATGTGATATTTGCCGACTCTAAATTGGGGAAAATTAAAGTATTTACCTTTTTACCTGCCAATTTAGAAAACGGGAATTTTTTCTCCAACATCTCTTGATTTAAGGCAAAATCAGCTTGAATTTCTCCATCCACAACCAAATCAGGATGATTTTTATGTAAATAAGCCACTGCCTCTCTTACTTTAGCAGCCCCTTCATTGGTTGACGAACCAAAATTAGAAAACGATACCATGGCAATGACAGGTTCTACTCCAAACATTCGAGCCGTATTTGCAGTCATAATAGCAATTTTGGCTAAGTCATCAGCAGAAGGGTTAATATTGATAGCTGTATCCGACAAAAACATTGGCCCACGAGCCGTCATCATCATATTAGTAGTAGCCACAATAGAAACTCCTGGCGCTTTATCAATTAACTGCAACATTGGTTTTACTACCGAAGGATAACTTCTTGAATGACCCGAAACTAAGGCATCAGCCTCTCCTTCATTCACCATCATAGCGGCAAAATAGTTTCTTTCTCGCATTAATTTTTGAGCGTCTAACAACGAAATTCCTCGCCTTTGCCTTGTTTTCCAATACGAATTAGCAAATCGATTTCTTCTATCTTCTTCCTCTGCAATTTTAGTATCTATAATCGTAACATCTGCAACAAAACCTATTTCTTCTTTTAGTTCTAAAATAACTTCTTTGTCTCCTAATAAAATAGGAAAACCAATTCCTTCTTCATATACAATTTGAGCAGCTTTTAGTACATCCAAATGATCAGCTTCAGCAAAAACAATACGTTTCGGATCTCTTTTGGCTCTATTGGTAATCAAACGCACCATTTTATTATCATTCCCCAAACGTTCTAAAAGGGATTCTTCATATTCGTTCCAATCGGTAATTGGATTTAACGCTACTCCTGAATCCATAGCAGCTTTAGCCACAGCAGGTGCCACCACCGTAATTAATCTTGGATCAAACGGAGAAGGAATAATGTATTCTCTACCAAAAGTCAATTTGGTTACTCCGTAAGCAATGTTTACTTGTTCGGGCACATTTTCTTTTGCTAAGGCAGCCAAAGCTCTTACCGCAGCCATTTTCATTGCCTCGTTAATTTTAGTAGCACGAACATCTAATGCGCCTCTAAAAATATAAGGAAAACCAAGAACATTATTCACTTGATTAGGAAAATCAGATCTTCCCGTAGCCATGATTATATCTTTTCGGGTAGCAACAGCCAAATTATAATCGATTTCTGGAGTTGGATTTGCCATAGCAAAAACAATAGGATTGTCTGCCATTGTCAATAACATTTCAGGAGACATAATATCTCCCGAAGATAATCCTAAGAAAATATCCGCATCAACTAAAGCTTCTGCCAAAGTCATTTGTGCCGTATCTTTAGCATATTTTTGTTGCAAAGGCGATAGCGATGGATTGTCTTTAGTTAACAACCCTTTGCTATTAAACATCAATATATTTTCTAATTTAACTCCTAATAAAATATACAAATCAGCACAAGCTAAAGCCGCAGAACCTGCTCCTGAAACTACCATTTTCATGTCTTCTGCTTTTTTTCCTGCCAATTCTAATGCATTCAAAAGCGCAGCCGAAGAAATAATAGCAGTTCCGTGTTGGTCATCGTGCATCACCGGAATATTCAATTCGTCTACCAAACGACGCTCAATCTCAAACGATTCAGGTGCTTTGATATCTTCTAAATTAATTCCTCCAAAAGTGGGCGCAATATTTTTAACGGTTTGAATGAATTCTTCTACATTTTTGGTATCCACCTCAATGTCAAACACATCAATTCCTGCAAAAATTTTAAACAACAAACCTTTTCCTTCCATTACTGGTTTAGAAGCTTCTGGGCCAATATCTCCCAATCCCAAAACAGCAGTACCGTTTGAGATTACAGCTACTAAATTCCCTTTTGTAGTATATTTATAAACGTCATTAACGTCTTTTGCAATTTCTAGACAAGGTTCTGCTACCCCTGGAGAATAGGCCAAAGACAAATCTCTTTGCGTCGCATATTTTTTTGTTGGAAGTACTTGTATTTTACCTGGCTGGGGTTTTGAATGATATAATAAAGCCTCACTTTTTTTATTATTTTTATCCATTTTTGTTATATTTTTTCTGATTGACAAAGATAGAACTCTTGAATTAAAAAGGGGTATTTAAGTGGATTCTTTTGCAGAAAAGAGCTCAATTTTCGAGTAGGAGTCAAAAAAAACAGCTACAAATTACTGTAGCTGTTTTAAATTTTATTGTACTAATTTATTGTGTAATATAGGAATTCAAATGATTGATCGTGTCTTTTTGAATATCAATAATGGCTTTTACTACGTCACTAATGGAGATGATTCCAATTACTACATTGTTTTCTAATACAGGTAGATGTCTCACGCGTTTTTTACTCATTACTTCCATACAATAATCTAAGTTATCTGAGAGTTTAACCGTTTGTACATCGACTTCCATGATTTCGTGAACTAGAGCTTTTTTAGAAGACTTTGCTTTCAATACAATTTTTCGAGCATAATCTCTTTCCGAAAGAATTCCTTTCAATACATTTTGTTCAATAACGAGTATTGCCCCTATATTTTTTTCACTCATTACCGTCAACGCCTCATATACTGTATTAGAAGTAAGTACTGAAAACACTTCCTTTCCTTTCGTGCTTAAAATTTGATCTACAGTCATAGTATAAAGATTTAGTGAACTATAAAGTTAAAAAAATAATAGTTCAAAAAACAAAAAAATAACTTCGAAAAATATTTTATTTAATTTCAGCTCCTAAATATTCCTGAATATTAATTCCTTCAGGCAATCTACCTACGTTTTGTAATTTTAAAACAGCTAATTTTTGGGCAATAGTAATCGTTTCTTCAAAATCTTTCCCTAACAAACGGGCGTATAAAAATCCCGTCCAGAAGGCATCTCCTGCGCCAGTTGTATCTTTAATATCATCTATTCGAGTAGCTTGCTGATGAAACATTCCAAATTCTTTATCAGACAAAACGACTCCGTCTTTCCCTTTGGTCAAACAAATTGTAGACGCTCCTAATTCATGAAAATAGTCAAAAATATAATCTTCTGTTTTAGAAGCTGCAAAAAGTCGGTAACAATCGTCTTCGCTCAATTTTACCAACGGATTAGTTGATAAATACTCTCTCAACACTTGTTTTGCCTCTTCTCTGTCTGGCCAAATGCGTTCTGAAAAGTTAATATCAATACTTGTCTGTAGTCCTAATTCTTTCGCTTTTTTAGCACTTTCTACAATCGTGGTTCGAGCCGGATTTTTACTCAATGCAAAACAAGTTGTGTGAAAAATTTTAGCACTTTCTAGTAATTCATCTGGGATTTGAGAAGGTAAGATTTGGTAATCAGCTTCTCTATACGGAATAAAATCAGGTGTGCCAGTTGACTTGGAAACAAAAATTACCGAGGTAGGCTCTGTTTCAGATTTTCGAACCTGCGACGTAATCACGTGATTGTCTTTTAACTTTCTTACAATATATTCGCCCAACCCATCTTCGCCACAAGTTGCCACTATTACTGATTTTAATCCCAAACGAGTGGCATTTACGGCAACGTTAGTTGGCGAACCTCCTAGAAAACGGTGATAATCTTTGGTTCTGTTAATTGATGTATTTACTTCATGGCCTATAAAATCTATAAGCACTTCTCCTGCACATATAAGGTCAACTGTTTTTTCCAATTTAGACTGATAATTTAAAATTTGTATTTATATTCTAGTATATTTTAGTGAGTAACTTTCTTTGTTTTAATCAAGAGCGTGCAAAAAGTACCTATTAATAACAGTACCCCCGCAAAAGTAATAGCTAAACGAGGATCATTATTCAAGAAGTTCTTCAATATGTAACCAAACGTAAGATTTTGGATAATCATTGGGATAACAATCATCATATTGATAATCCCCATATAGACACCATAACGTTCTTTCGGGATATCAGCCACTACCATCAAATATGGGATTCCCATCATACTTGCCCAACCGATTCCAAAACCAGTAATAGCAACAAACAATAAATATTTATTGGCAATATGTGGAAATGCTAAAAAGCCTAAAGCAGCTAATAACAAACAAAACGCATGTACGTTTTTAGGACTGAATTTTTTAGCAAAACCTACTAAGGCAAACGCAATTAAAAAAGTAACAATATTGTACCATCCATTGACTAATCCTGTCCAACCCACTGCTGTTTCATAAGCTGCTGGATTAGTATCTGGTGTAGCATTCCAAACCGATAAAGCAATACTTTTAGATGAATTTTGCCAATAACAAAATAAGGCATACCATTGAAATAAATACACCAAAGCTAATTGCCACATTACTTTAGGCATTTCACCAATAGCACCAAAAATTTCAACTATAGGTTCAATAATACCGCCTTTTTTGGCTCTCATCGCTATTAATTCTTCCTCCGTTGGCGGAATTTCAGGTGTAGTTTTCATACTCCACCAAATGGAACCTATTGAACAAACTGCACCTAAAAAGAACGAAGCGTATATCCAAGTAGGTAAAGAGCCCGTTTTCCCAATAAAGATTAATGGAAATATAAATAAGGATAAATTAGCCAATGTTTGTCCAAAACCAGTAAAGAAACTCTGCATTTGAAATCCAACTGGTTGTTGGTCAGCATCTAATTTATCAGCAACAAAGGCTCTATAAGGTTCCATGGCAGTATTATTACCTGCATCTAAAATCCAAAGTAAACCGGCTGCCATCCATAACGAACTACTGAATGGAAATAACAATAATGCGATACTACACAACAAAGCCCCTACAAAGAAATACGGCTTACGTCTTCCCCAACGTGGATGCCAAGTGTTATCACTCATGGCTCCAATAAGCGGTTGTATCAAAAGACCAGTAACAGGACCAGCTAAATTTAATAATGGAATTTGATCTGGACTAGCGTGTAAAAAATCATAAATGGGATTTACAGCACTTTGCTGCAAACCGAAACTGTATTGGATACCAAAAAATCCAACATTCATGTTCCAGATTTGCCAAAAATTTAATTTTAATTTCGCACTCATTCGGTTTAGTTATTTGGTTAGCTCATAAAAGTAATCTGAAAATACCAATCTAAAACCCTATTCAACCAAAAAACGTTTTCGTATTAGACGAAAACGTTTTCGAGTTGTATAATTTATTCAAGAAAAAAATGCTTATTTTGAAGCAAATGGGATAATAATTTTTGTTTCCCATTCTAACTCATTTCCACCTAGAAATGGATTTGCCAAAAAATGTTCTAACACTCCATTCTGTAATTTTATATCATGCTTTTTAGCATAGTCAAGTAAAGTAAACCAAGCTCTATCAGAAGTTCTATAATTACCATAGTAAGTAGCTTGAAGACCTTTTAATGCAGGGATTTTTTTAAATTTCACATTGTTATCAGGAATATATTTTGTATTCTTTGGTATTGGAAAGCAATAATTAAATTCAACAGTCTCTTTATCCTTATCCCAATTTGTAACCTCCAAATATGGACGATGTCCTATTATTTTAATTTTATTTTTATCTAAATAACCCACAATATCAGCATCGTGGCCAATCATTGTTTGAGCTTTTTCTTGCAAAACACTTTTTAAAGAGATATACGCTACAAAAATTTCTTCTGATGATTTTTCTCCATCAACTCTAATTTTAAAATCATCAATATGATCTTCTAAACCCTTTTTAAAAGATCTCATTTTTTCTATTTGTTCTGTTCTAAATTTTGTTGCAATAAACGGAACTGTTAATTTATTATAAAAAGAATGATTTAAATCTTTTATTCCAATTGTAACTTTTGTTAGTGAATCATTTATAGATTCCATATTCCAAGAATACTCGATTTTTTCATTTCCTCTTACCATCTGTTGTTTGATAAAATCAAAATTTCTTTTTTCTAAAATAGTATAAATTTCATTTTGATCTTTGGCACGAATTCCTGCCCATTCAACAATTCCTTGAGAAATAGTTCCTGTTGCTGCATTAACTTTAAAAGTAATGGTATAATCTGATTGCTTGATTAAAAAATACCAACCAAAGCAAGCAATCAAAATTGCACTAATTGACCATTTAATTTTTGTATTCATTGTAGTAATGAGATTTATTTAGATTTTAAAAAATTGATTTTACTGTTAATATAATTTCCAAGATTAGTTCCTTGAACCACCCCGTTTTCAATAGCCGCTCTATAATGGATTCCACCATACAACCTACTAATTGAGGCTTCTGAAGCAGCTTGTTTAAAGGATTTGAAATTTCTTTTTGGCAAACCAAATGGAATTTCAGAATCATCCGTATAACTGAAATTATCTCCAAAAATAGACGTTAAAATAACCGATGCACAGGATGATGCTACAGAGTGACCACTGGTATATTCAGGAAAAGGAGGCGTTTGTAACTGCGGCTTCCAATTTTCATCTATGTACAAATTAATATAAGTTTCTGGACGAATCACATTCGTTCTGTATTTCTCATGCCAACAACTAATAAAACTTTCAAAAATTCCAATTGAAGATTTAGTAAATGCAAAAACTGCTGTTTCATAATCCGATTTGTTTTTTTTCAAAGCAATTTTAGTGATATTAATCCAATGTGCATCGGGTGAATTTTTCTTCTTAGCAAACATCATGTGACCTTGTGTTACTGTCGCATATGGATTACAATCCCAAAAAGTGGCTATTGCTGATTCTTCAGGAATTTGAGTTGATTTGGTATTTTCGAGTTCCACTAATTTTTTAGAAATCATATTCCCAACATCATAGGTTTCTTTTGCTTCTTTATAAAACAATGAATTTTTATCCGTAGAAAAAGGATGTGGTGCTTTTGGTTTAAACTGAGAAGCTGAGTCCATTACTAAAGTTCGTATTTCTCCCCAATGTGGCTCAACACCATCCATATAAGCTGGGGGTGTTGGTTGCCATCTTCCTGCTTGATCTGTGTGAACAGAATACTTAGGAAAAGTGCGCGTTTGCTTATAATTATCTTTACCCATCCACGCTTTTATTCTATCCACTACTTTTAATGCATATTCTTTAGAAACATCAAATTCCTTTTTGTTTTCGCTGCTCCATTTTTTATATAAGCTGTCTCTATATTTTTCCAATGCTTCTTCAGAAAAAACCAATTGCTTACTCACTTCCATATGAGCAATCAATGCTGCTAATTTCTGATTAACCCCGCTTTTAGCATCTAAAACGGGAATAGAATCCAAGCCATGCAATTGGCCTTGTAAGCTTTGATATTTATTGCTGTTTTGAGCTATAATTTCATAGGCTGCAATATTAGGATAGGCGTAAATTCTACTCGCAACTGGCGGAGAAAAAATATCATGAACCATAATACCTGTAACTGTGTCTACAGCTGTACAATAATCATCAGTAGTTACCACAATAGGCTGGTCTTTTTTACATGAAGTAAAAAGAGCGACCAATAATACTCCAAAAAGATAAATTTTAGTTTTCATTTTAATTATAGGATTATTTAATTCTTATTCATAGGAAGTTCATACACTTCCGCCTTTTTATTATTTATGGTTACCAAAAGATATTTTTTCCCATTTAATGGAATAATATCCAAATGTCTCACTGCTTTTTGAGTCAAATCAATTCCAATTTGATTGCCTAAATAAATTGTTTTTTGATCTTTAATTAATGCTCCTGAGAATCCATCGAAACGACTATGGTATGGGCTTACACCAAAATAATTACCTGCTGCAAAGACTTCTTCTTTTCCATCACCATCAAAATCAGTCTTTACAAAACTGGTAATTGGACTGACCTGCATTTTATTAGAAAACGGGACAAAAGTGAATTTTCCTTTATCATTTCTCAAATACCCTGATTTCAAATTATGTACTTCATACAAAGCCGCTTTTTCTAACATTTTTGAATCAAAAATTTCTTCTAATGTTTTTCCTGCAAATGATTTATAGCTATTGAATTTTTTCTTCAACATTCCACTAAACTCTTCCGCTAATTCATCTAATCCCATAGTTGGATAGTACTTGCCATTTTTTTCAATCGCAACTATCGTTTCAAATGTATCATTAGTATCAAAATCATCATAGTACATCTTCATTGGAAATTCTTGATTTGCTTTGAATTTTGAATTCATTCCCCAGTTCCCTACTAAATAGTCTTGATCGCCATCATGATCAATATCAAAAGTACAAATAGATTGCCATAATCCATTTTGATTTCCTGGCAACACACTTTCTGTAACTTCTTTAAAGCTACCTTTTGTATTAGCGAAAAATTTTGGTTTCATCCATTCTCCAACTACAATCAAATCTTGACTACCATCTTTATTAAAATCGGTTACCACTGCATCGGTTACCATTCCAATACCTTCAAAAGTTTTTGATTGTACTATGCTAAAAACTCCTTTATTGTTGTTCAACAAATAACAATCTGGCATTTTTCCAAAACTATTGTACTTAGAATTATTTCCGATGAACACATCCAAATCACCATCTTTATCGTAATCAATCGTTTTAATAACTGAAGCATTCATTGCTTTGGTGTCTGGGAAAGTTGATTTAGTCAAAGTATTCCCTAAATACAACCTATGAACCAAATCTGCCGCAAATTGCCCACTTCCAGAAGCAACTATTAAATCATTTTGACGGTCACCATTAAAATCTCCAATTACTGCTGAAGCATCTTCGTAAATTGAATCTGAAACAATAGAAGGGAATGTTTTTTTAGTAAAACCCTTGTTGTTTTGAAGATAAATTGTTGCTTGTTTTCCTTGTGCGCCACCGAAGAAAATATCACTTTTCCCGTCATTATTCAAATCTCCTACAACAGTTGCAGGCCCTCTATCAGAACGTTGGTATGGAATTAATTTTTGAGCCGTAAAATCAACAAAATCATTTTCTTGATGTGTAAAATCAATCCCTAAATTAGTTGCTGATTTTTTGAAAATTGGTAAAATTCCAGGATGTAAATTAGCATAATTGAATGTTTTACGTATTTTACTTGGCTGAATTGTGAGCGTTTGATTGGTTTTTACATTTTTAAGCGTCTGGCATGTCTTATCTGGCCAAATAATTTGAACCGAATCTACTTGACTAATTTTTCCATAACCAAAATGAATAATCGGCTCTGAACTGGATTGAAATCCACGTGTTGTTTGAATTTCTTTGTATTGTTTTTTACCTTTTACATACGAAATTACTTTGCTTCCTATTCCAAACGTGTTTTTACCTCCAAAACGCAATTTCAATTTTAAATAATTGGCTTTGTCGTTCGTTTTATTAATATAAATTGAAGCAACACTATTCAAATTATTCGTTACAATATCTAAATCTCCATCGTTATCCAAATCAGCATAAGCCCCACCATTAGAAATAATAGAATCATTTTCTATCCAATCATTAGACCTGTTTTTAAATTGTAAATCTTTTCCTCCTTGAAATAAATAATTCGAAACGTTTCCTTTTGGCATCTTTTTTAAAGCCTGCTTGTCTAATAATTTGGTTGTATTTAATTTTTTCTTAACATTATCATTTGAAAAATATTTTATATAATCTAAATCATTAGGTCGTTTTGGAATCCCATTACACACAAAAATATCTTGTTCTCCATCTTGATCATAATCCGCAAATAGAGTACTCCAACTCCAGTCAGTTGCCGCCACTCCACTTAACATAGCTATTTCTGTAAAATGCTTACCTCCTTGATTTATTTGCAACATATTTCTAGTATACTGATAATGATATCCTAATTTTTCAGTACGGTACTTTAGCATCTGTACATTATCATCTCCCATTGAGGATTTTAAAACTTTTTCATCTTCAGGAAGCATATCTAATGTCATTAAATCAGGAAAACCATCATGATTAATATCCGCAACATCGACTCCCATTGAGAATCGGCTAATATGTCCAAAATAATTTTTCATGCTCTCCGTAAAAGTACCATCACCATTATTTAAATAATAATAATCGTCCTCATGAAAATCATTACACACATAAATATCTGGATTACCATCCAAATTAAAATCAGATACTGCAATCCCTAATCCATATCCATTGGCACCACCAAAGATTCCGGCTTTCTCACTTACATCAACAAAATGTCCATTATTATTCTGAAATAATTTATCTCCACATTCATAAATTCTTTTGTTTCGAATCTCCGCTTTCCCAAAAGAAGATTCTGAATGTACTGCATGATTTAATAAATACATATCCAAATCACCATCATTATCATAATCTAAAAATGCGGCCGAAGTACTATAATTATCTAGGTCTAAACCATATTCTGAAGAGCTTTCAGTGAACGTATTATCCTTATTGTTAATATATAATTCATTATGTCCTTCAAAACCATTAATCCCCACCACAGCACAAACATAGATATCTAAATAGCCATCTCCATTCACATCGGCCATAATAGAACCAGTTTGCCAATCACTCTCGCCTTCCACTCCAGCCTTTACTGAAATGTCCTCAAATTTATTCCCTCCTTTATTGAGATATAATTTATTTTTTCCTTGATTAGACGTAAAATAAATATCGACTAAACCGTCATTATTAATGTCACCCAAAGCAACTCCCCCTCCATTATAATAGTAGAGGTAATCTAAAATGGAAATGTTTTTTGACTCGTCTAATTGATTCGTAAACTTCACATTACTCACATCTGGAGAAAGTTTTTCAAATAATTCATTTTTATTCTTTGAACAACTAATAAATAGCAATGATGCTAAACTTATTTTGATAAAATTATTCATTACTTGTAAATAGTTTTGGGGTATTATTATTGAGTACTGCTAAAATAGCCGTTGTATTATTTTTATTTTTTATCACTCTCATTTTTTGAATTTCACCTGTGATAAAGAACCCAGAATTAGCATAAGGCAACCAAGAATACTCTCCTTTTTTACTTCCTAACAAAACGCTTCCATGACTGGCATCTAATCGACCAAACTGTGGCTTAAATTCATATTGATTTCCTCCAAGAATAATATCCAAAATACCGTCTTTATTCACATCCATAACACAACTTGTGTTTACTGTTGAAAATTGTACTGGAACTGGTAATACTTTGATTTCAAACTGACCATTCCCCTTGTTAATAGCAACGACACTTTCTTGAATTACAGCTGTTTTTTGCAATGAATTGGCAATTATATCTTGAGCGAAAATTTCTTGAACTGATTTTTTAGCATAATCGGCATAACTCAAATTTTTCTTTTTAATAGACGGAATTTGTTTTGCTAATTCTTGTTTTAAATTAATTGGCATATCTTTTCCTTCGATAGAACGAGTAGTAATTTGTTCAATCGTTCCATTACTATCAAAGTCATTGGTAAACAACCTCATAGGATTTTTAGCGGTCGCTTTATACGAGGTATTAGTTCCTTTATTCCCTAAAATAAAATCCTTTTTACCATCATTATTCAAATCCACACACTGTACTGAATTCCAAAATCCTGAATAATTTGTCAAATTAGATTTAAAAGGTACTAAACGTCTTCCCGTATTTTTGAAAATTTGCGGGGCCATCCAATCACCTACAATAATTAAATCTTTCTTACTATCATTATCAATATCTTCCCATACTGCATCCGTAATCATTCCCGTTGTATTGATTTTAAACGCTTTCTTATCAATTACATTATTAAAATTTCCTTTTCCATCATTCTCTAACAACAAATGTTTTGGATCAATTCCATACACTCCAGGTACACTTCTACTTCCAACAAATACATCAACATCACCGTCATTATCAAAATCATAAGGTGCAATTACTGAGACATTTGTGTTTGCCGAAGGAATAATTGCTGATGATTTTACAAATGCACCTTTACCGTTATTCAAATACAAACGGTTTTGATAATTTACACTACTTGTTCTTTCATTTCCTCCAGAACCTACTAATAAATCCAAATCGCCATCGCCATCAGCATCAAAAAAACCAGCAGCTGTATCTTCAAAATTAGCATCTGTATCCAAGTCTTTTTGGGCAGTAACACTAAAGCTATTATTGCCTTTATTGATATAAATTTTACCTGATTGTCCTTTGGCTCCACCAATAAACACATCTTCATTTCCATCTCCATTAATATCACCAACGGCTAGTGAAGGCCCTTCTTGCGAAAGCATTTTGGATATTAATCCTTCATAATCAAAATCAATATAATCATTCTCTTTGTGAGCTACAAAATTTGATTTAACTTCTTTGAGCAACGCTTTTGGCTGAGTTGTTTTTAAAACATAATCAGATTTAGCATCTGCAATCGACAAATTGATAGTAGTGTTTAATGCTACTTTCTTAATAGTTTGCGTTTTACTATTTGGCCAAATGACTTGCAATGAATCTATCTTTTTATTACCCAATCCAAAAGTCATCACATAATCAATGGAAGACTGAAAACCTCTTGAAGGAATTAACTCTTGACGAATAATCTCTTTGCCAGAATACAACTCTACCACGCTACCTACAGCAAATTTATTTTGAGCAGCTCCTTTTAGTTTTACTTTAACAAAATGATTGGCTTTGTTTTTTTCAGAATTATTTCTATAAACAAACGATTCCATATTTACATTGTTAACCACTAAATCCAAATCACCGTCATTATCCAAATCACCATAAGCCGCTCCATTTGAAAAACTTGGTGTAGCTAGCCCCCAATTGGTTGCATTATTAGTAAATGTTAAATTTTTATTGTTTTTAAAAGCGTAATTAGAAATTGGCGTACTTGGCATTTTAGCAATAATCGTTTCAATATCATCTTTTTTTCCAGTTACTACCATTTTTTGCATCAAATCATTAGCAAAAAAATCCATAAAATCTTGATTCGTCAAATCATGATAGATTCCGTTACAAACGTAAATATCTTTATAGCCATCATTATCCATATCGAATAATAGTGCACCCCAACTCCAATCCGTCTTAGCTACACCTGCATAATTGGCAATCTCCGTGAATCTACTACCATCATTGATATGCAAGGCATTTGACATGTATTGATTAAAAAAATCCATACTCAATTTACGAGTCAATAAGTCATAATTATCAAAACTAGTAGTAGTTTTTAAACGCTCATCACCTTCAGGTAACATGTCTGTAGTAAACACATCTGCTTTACCATCGTTATTAATGTCAGCCATATCAGCCCCCATTGAAGCTTGGCTAATATGTGTAGCCCAAGTCTGAATTTGTTCTGAAAAAGTGCCATTTTTGTTATTGATGTATAAATAGTCTCTTTCATAAAAATCATTAGAAATATAAATATCTGGATACAAATCACCATTAACATCTCCAACAGTAACTCCTAAACCGAAACCAATTAGACTACCGTAAATTCCAGAAGCTTCACTAACGTCGACAAACTTTCCATTGTCATTACGCATCAATTTATCTCCTCCTCCTTTTAAGATATTAGCAACATCCCAATCTTTATCACGCAATTCTCTTTTATTAGAATAGTTTAACGAACTCACTGGGATAAAACTATTATTCAAAATGTAGCAGTCTAAATCCCCATCTTTATCATAATCAAAAAAAGCAGCATGTGTCGTAATTCCAGTATCTGCAAGGTTATATTCAGCCGCTTTTTCAGTAAAAGTGCTATTCCCATTATTGATGTACAATTGACTTTTTCTAATAGCATCAATATTACTGCCTGCATCACAAACATAGATATCCAAAAATCCATCCCCATTAATGTCAACCATTACTACACCTGTTGACCATGCTTTTTTACCATTTACACCAGATTGAGAAGTAATATCTACAAATTTGAAATTGCCTTTGTTCAGGTATAGTTTGTTTGAACCTTGATTAGACGTAAAAAAAACATCAGCTAAACCATCATTATTAACATCTCCTATAGCCACGCCGCCACCGTTATAAAAATTACGATATTTAAAAATATTCATATTCTTACCATTAGTCACTTCATTTTGAAAATCTATCCCTGTCTGAGAAGATTCTAATTTGGTAAACAAGGAATCTGAATTCCCTTTAGAACAACTAACAAAAGCTACTAAAAGGAAGAAAAATAAAATACGCTTCAACATCATTACTAATGAATTAATTATAAAATATATTAGGGAGCAATTTATGGATTATTCGGTATATAAAAAAATTAAAAACAGGCTAAAATAGTGATATATAAACAAAAAAAAAGAGCCTCAATGAGGCTCTTTTTTAAAAAATAAGGAGGGTAAAACTACCCTCCTTAAAAATATATTTCAAAATAGTACTAGATAGTATTAGTATCCAGGATTTTGATGAATATTTGGATTCAACAAAGCAGTAGTTGGAATTGGCAACAATACTCTATACGCATCTGTATTAGTCATTGTAGCTCTAGCAGTAGTATATGTTCCAAAACGAATCATATCGTTTCTTCTCCATCCTTCTTCCCATAATTCTGTAGCTCTTGCATTATTGATACCAGCCAAAGTTGTTAAATTGATTGACGTAGTAATTCCTTGACGAGAAGATAATGCTGAAGCAATTGAAGCCAAAGTAGTAGTACTTGAACCACCTCTTACAATAGCTTCTGCTTTCATCAACAAAGCATCTGCATAACGGAATAATACATAATCATTTTCTGGTTTATCCATGTTAGATACATCTGGGATGTATTTTTGTGGACGAATACCCCATCTTTCCAACCAGTTATCCGATACAATTTTACCATCTGCTGGCAAACCTGCAGGATCACTTTGAAAGTTCAAAGGCAATGAACCATTTTGACCTCTTGTTGTCAAAGCAGTAACTCCACCTTTATCATATTGTAAACCAATACGCATTCCTAATGGACTACCAAATGAAGCTACAATAGCTGGATCATTATTTTTGATACGTCTATCTGCTGGATCAAATTTATTATAGTATTCTTGCAATACAGAAAATCCATTCCATCCAGAAGGAACTTGATTGTAGTGATTACCCATGTACCATCTTGTTCTGATAGATCCCATATCAACACCATTGATGTTTTTAGCTGTAAAGATCAATTCAGGACTAGTATGGTTAGCTGGTTTGAAATTATCCCAGTAATCAGGAGCCAAAGTAGTAGCACTAGAAATAGCATCAACATATTGAATTACTTTATTCATGTTAGCTACATTGCTTGCATTAAACCCTGTGTGAGAAGGAGCATCAAAAACCGCTTTATTCAAGTATATTTTTGCTAATAAAAAATTAGCTGCATCTTTACTTGCAATAGATGGATCTGAAGTATTTTTAGCAGGCAAATTAGGCAATGCTTCTTCAAGCAAAGCAATAATTTTAGCAGTAGCCGTAGGAGAATCCCATACTTTAGGGAAATCATCAGGAGAACTACCCGCTTCTCTGTAAGGCACTTGACCATACATATCAATAGCATTATAGTAATAATAAGCTTTCAAGAATTGTGCTTGCGCTTTTTTATCTGCTGGAATTCCTTGAATTGCTAAAGCTAAATCACAATTATACACACTTGACAACATTGATTTCCAAGCAGTATTTATCTCTCTACTGTTTGCATCCCATGTATGAAAGTGGTCTTGTAACCAAGCACCACCGTCTCCCCAGTCACCTGCACGAGTTGGAACAATACAAAAATCTGTAGAAACTTCCTGAACAGCAAATACTCCATCTTGAGGCTCAAAATTACGTAAACCATTGTAAGCCGATGTTAATACTGCATCTGGATCCGCACTAGAAATAGCAGTTGCATCTTGTATTTGTTCATCTAAATTGGTACAACTAACCCCAAGAACTAAAGCTCCTGCGAATATACCGTACTTTATAAAATTAATTTTTTTCATTTTTATTCTAATTAAAATGTTACGTTAAGACCTACTGAAAAAGTTCTCGCTTTTGGATAAGATAAATAATCTATACCTGCTGAAGGGATACCATTTAAAGATTTATTAGTATCAACCTCTGGATCAAAACCTGAATATTTAGTAATTACAAATAAGTTAGAACCATTCACATAAAAACGAGCTGATTTCATTTTTAAACGCTCTAAAACATTTCCTTTAACCGTATAACCTAAAGTTAAATTACCTAATCTAATGAAATCACCTTTCTCAAGGTATTTAGTAGACGGAGTATTAGCATCTGATCTAGATTGAACAGAATTTGCAACATCAGGAGTTACGTTTTTACCTCCCAATTGGTTTTGGTAAAATAAAGCAACATTAGTATTGTTAAATAAATAGTTCCCAAAATTACCATATAAAGAAGTTGAGAAATCAAAATCTTTGTAAGCCAAACTTGTTGAGAAACCAAGAGTCATTTTAGGCAAAGGTTGTTTGTCTAACATTTTAGGTGCACCACCATTAGCATATTGAGAAATACCTGATGAATTATATCCTGTAAATTCAGGTAAATAATAAGAATACAATGGGTAACCATCTTGAATTCTTTGAACATAAGCATCTGACAAACCTTGCCCATGAACAGCTCCAACATTGTATACATTTGAATCTCCAAGATCTTGAATAGTATTAGATAAGAAGGCAGCATTAGCAGACACATCCCATCTCAAATCCTGAGTATCAATAGCTTTGTAGTTTAATGCAATTTCAAATCCTTTGTTAATCAAATGCGCTGGTAAATTAGTGTATTTAATCCCTTGAGGAGATGGTTGACCTGAAGTTGAAGGAATACCAACAATTAAATCAGTTGTATTTTTGTTAAAGTAATCAACAGAACCTGATAATTTGTTTTTCAATAACGTAAAATCAGCACCCACACCATAAGATGTTGTAGTTTCCCAAGTTAATTGAGAGTTAGCATTGTTTACAATATTAAATTGGTCTGGACCATTATATTCAATGATACCTACTGAAGAGTTTCTTGGGAATTCAGTATTACCTGTTTTACCAACATTAGTTCTTATTTTGAAATCATTAACTAATCCATCTTTATCAGAAACTAATTTATAACCCAAACCTAATGAAGGGAAATTTCCGTATTTTTTACCTTCAGCCGCTTTAGATGAACCATCACGTCTTACAGTTAAATCTAAGTTCAATTTGTTGTAGAATGCCATTGAAACTCTAGCAAAAACCGATTGCATTTCAACTAATCCTTTGTAAGAACCAGTTCTAGTTTCTGTAGGTATTCCACCTTCCATGTTGTTTAATAAATTAGTTTGCGTAGAAGCAAATCCTTTAGCAGAAACGAAGTTACCATTCGAAGCATAATTATAGAAAGAATATCCTACAATAGCATTCAAATTAATATCTTTTGTAAGATCTTTTGTATACGTTAAGTTATGCTCAATTGTTTTATTAACTCTTTGATCAGCAGAAACAGTAGCTTGACCTCTGTATGTTTTTAAATCCGCAGGATTTGTTGCTGTCGCAAAATCTTGAATATTTAAATCTGGAGTAGCCTGTTGTTTCACCACAGAATTAGAAGTTTCAAAACCAACAACCATAGTATATTTCAAATCATTAGTTAATTTTACATTAGTTGTAATATTTCCTAAGAATTTTGACAAATCACCATTATTTGTAAATGAATTCATTAAATGAACAGGGTTTAGATAATCACCACTTACTCTTGTGTAACCACCTGGCTGTGTAGCATCATATACTGAACGTGTAGGATTCCAATACATAGCAGCACTCAATAAGTTACCAATATAACCTGTATCATTTGTAATCAAACCTCTACGGTCTTTGATGTTTGAGTATGAAATACGAGTTTCTAATTTCACTCTACCATCCAAGAAATCATTTGAATTATACAAACTAGCCGTGTATTTATCTAAACCTGTATTTCTAACAATACCGTCAGTATTAGCCATACCTAAAGAAACTCTAGTATTAGATTTATCTGTACCACTTGAGTAAGATAAATCATGATTCAAAGTACTTCCTGTTTGCAAAACTTGTTTCTTCCAATCAAAAGCACCACCAAAGTGATTAGCTGTTTGTCCAGGAGTAGCAGCCAAAAATTCATCTGTAGACAATACATTAAATTTTGAAGCATAAGAAGAAGTAGTATAAGAAGTAGAATAGGTTAATTCTGGCTCTTTAGACTTCCCTTTTTTAGTTGTAATAATGATAACACCATTAGCACCACGAGCACCATAGATAGCTGTAGAAGAAGCATCTTTCAAAATAGACATACTCTCGATATCATTTTGATTGATAAAACTTAATGGATCTTTTGCTGTCATAGTACCTAAGTTCATATTAGCACCACCCGCAGAAACATCTCCACCAGCCAACGGCACACCGTCAACAACGATAAGCGGACCATTACCTCCACGAAGTGTCCCATTACCACGAATTCTAATTGAATTTGAAGCTCCCGGCTCACCACTTGAAGAAGTAATTTGCACACCTGCCACTTTACCTTGTAATAAAGAGGCTGGATTAGTTGCAGCTACATTATCAAACTTCTTAGATGAAATTTGATCAACTGCACCAGTTGCATCTTTTTTCTTCACAGAACCGTAACCGATAACGACTACTTCTTTCAATTCTTTCGAATCTTCTTTTAAAGTAACTTTAATGTTACTTCTTCCTGCTACATTTACTTCTTGAGATTGAAGACCAATGTAACTAAAAACTAAAACTGCATTTGAGGCAACATTCTTGATAGTAAATTTACCATCAAAATCTGTTTGCGCTCCTTTTGTCGTTCCTTTAACTAATACAGAAGCCCCTGGAAGAGGTCCGCTAGCATCGGATACGGTACCTGACACATCTTGTGAATATGTCAAACTTGTACATAGCATGGTTAAGAAAACCATCAAGCCTTTTAGTAGACTATTTTTCATACGTAATAAATAAGTTGGTTAATAAATGGTTTGTTTTAAATATTGCTCCAAACATAATACTAATTTTATGAAAAAATTAAGAAAAAGGCAACTATATCGTTTTCGGGACATCGAAAACGTTTTCGATTTAAAAATTAATACCTTAAAAAAACAATTGAAAAAATGGCTTATCTGCAAAAAAAAACACTTAAAAAAACACATTATATACAATTAAATCAAATACGTTGAAAAAAGAGTGAATTATTCCCAATAAACAACCTCAAAATTAAATTTTATTGCGAATTCTTTAAAAACAACAAAACCTTCCAGTCTTTTGAAGGCTGGAAGGTTTTGTTACAAAAAAATTAAGATTTACTATTTTACCTCGGTAACTTCTAAAATTACACTAGTTCTTTTTAAATTCACATCAGGATTATATCCTGCCTTCATCAAGAAATCACCAGAGAGAACAACGTCTATTTTCAAAGTTGAATCTGCGCCAGGATAAACATTAATTTCTTTAACCGAATACTTCTTATTCGAATCCAAACCATTAAACACTACTGGTCTTTTAGTTGCTGTAAGATTAAATCTATTGTTGACTAAATAATTAAAAACCACTGCTCTGGTTTTATCTTTATTTACATACATCAAGGATGCGATATCATTTTCGTATGGATTTACTAAGCGGTATTGGTCTCCATGCCAAACTATTTCCTTGAACGAATGATAGTTTGAAATCGCTTGTTTACAAAACTGCTTGTCTTTTTCGCTCAAATGATCGGTTACAATGTCAAACCCTAATTTCCCCATACTAGCAACATCAACTCTGAACTTCAAAGGCTGTTTCCCCCAGTCAGTCACATGATTATCTGTAGTTATAGAAGGAAAGAAATACGAATAATTCCATTGTAGAAAAATACGTTCTAAAGGCTCAGTGTCATCACTTGGCCAAAACTCAGTGAAATATTTTAAAAATTCATATTCTCCTCTACCACCTCCGCCAGAACACAGCATCATAGGGACTTTTGGGTATTTAGCACGGATACGTTCTAACACTTGATACAATCCTTTGATATAATCGACATACAAATTCGATTGTGGTAATCCTTTTTTATTTAAATAAGCAGAATAGGCGTTATAAATAACCGCATTACAATCCCACTTAATAAAAGCCAATTCAGGATTTTTTACAAATAAATTATCCACGATTCCAAAAACAAAATCTTGCACTTCTGGATTGGACAAATCCAAAACCAATTGGTTTCTATAATAAATTTCAGGACGCTCCGGTTGACGAATTACCCAATCTTGATGTTTTTCGTACAATTCACTTTTAGGGTTTACCATTTCTGGCTCAATCCAGATCCCGAATTTCACTCCTTCTTTTTTAGCTTCTTTTACTAAATAGCCCAGCCCATGAGGCAATTTCTTTTTATTTTCTTGCCAATCTCCTAAACCGGCATCATCATTATTACGAGGATATTTATTTCCAAACCAACCATCGTCTAGAAGAAATAAATCTACACCAATATCTTTAGCTCCTTTAAACAAGCCTGAAATTTTATTTTCATCAAAATCAAAATAGGTTGCCTCCCAATTATTTAACAAAGTCAATCGCTCTCCTTCTCCATCCAAAACTCTATATTTTCTAGCCCAATTCTGCAAATTTCTACTTGCCTCTCCCGTTCCATTAGTAGATAAAGTGTAAATTAATGACGGAGTTTTGAACGTTTCGTTTGGCACCAAAGCATATTCTGATGCATACGGATTTATTCCAGTAATCAAACGGAGATTTTTATGCGAATCAATTTCAAAATCCAATTTAAAATTACCACTCCAAGCCAATTGGCCTAACAAAACCGTTCCTTGATTCTCTGAAACAGGCTTCCCAAAAGAAACTATAAAATTCGGGGTTTGTAACAACATTGCTCTAGTTCCTAATTTGGAATCAATCGTTCTAATTCCTTGTTCCAATTTAGTTTCTACAGGCTGCATTTCTTTCAAATATTCTCCTTGAAAACTGGTTAAATAAAAATCTTTATTTGAAAAGTACAAATTGGCGGATGCATACTTTTGCAACAAGACCGCTTTTTTCTCTTTGTGTCTTATTTCTGTCCACTGTTCAATTACATTTTCTTTTGACCAAACTTTATAAAACAACGTAACTTCAAAAGGATACACTGGATCTTTTAAGACTATACTTGTGAGAGATGTATTCACATCTATTTGTTCTTTTTTGTGACTGCTATATTTCAACTCTAACGATGGATTTCCATCGGCGTGTTTGACTTGAATAGCTGGTTCTGATAAATTCCAAGTTCCCGCCGGAGTATATGCCGAATTATAAATGCCAGAGTTATTCTCGTCATAATTTGCAGTAGTCCCAACCGCTTCCAATTCAACTTGATTATGTAATGGTTTACCAAAATATATTGTTCTAAGTCGATTCAAATGATCCGTCTGCAACAAAATCATGTGATTTTCAGAGGCAATGGGAATTGTCACTTTTTGAGCACTTAACTGGATCGTTACAATTAATAAGCTTACAATAAAAAATACTTTTTTATTAAAAGGCATTGAGAGGTTAAAACACATACTTTTTTATTTAAACTGGTTTAGACAATAGACTTTTACAACTTTCAAATTTAACATATATAATTGTAATCTCATTTGCAAAGGCATTTAAAACTACTAAATACAATACCGACAACGTTTTCGTAAAAATCGAAAACGTTGTCGATTTTTAAACTCCTAATATTAATAAAATGTGCATTATTTTTAGCATCCTTAAAAAAATCAGATGAAATTCAAATGGAATAAAATAGTAGCATTTAGCTTGTTCATAAGCGCTTTATTCACATTAAATTGCGGAGCGCAAGAAAAGAATAGCATTTTGATTTCATCTAAAGAAAACATTACGGCTGATTCTGCCCAATATTATAAAGAGCCTTTTAGACCACAATTTCATTTTTCGCCCGAAAAAAAATGGATGAATGATCCTAACGGTATGTTATATTACAAAGGAACTTATCATTTATTTTACCAATATTACCCCGAAGACATTGTTTGGGGGCCCATGCATTGGGGACACGCAACAAGCGCTGATTTAATTCATTGGCAACATAAAAAAATCGCTTTATTTCCAGATCAATTAGGCTATATATTTTCAGGTAGTGCCGTAATGGATGTAAACAACACTTCTGGACTTGGCACCAAAGACAATCCTCCAATGATTGCTATTTTTACTTACCACAATATGGAGTTTGAAAAGGCAGGTAAAATTAACACACAAACCCAAGGTTTAGCCTATAGTTTAGACGAAGGAGAAACTTGGAAAAAATACGAAGGCAACCCAATTATCAACAATACAACCTTACGAGATTTTAGAGATCCTAAAGCATTTTGGAACGAAGATACCAAAATTTGGAACCTAGTGTTAGTGTCAGGGGATCGTGCTCAGTTTTATACTTCCAATGACTTACTCCATTGGAAATTAGAGAGTGAATTTGGGCAATATAATGGCGCACACGGAGGTGTTTGGGAATGTCCTGACCTATTTAAACTAAAAGTAAACGGAACTCAAGAGGAAAAATGGGCGCTTTTAGTGAGCATCAATCCAGGAGCGCCCAATGGTGGTTCTGCCACACAATATTTTATTGGCGATTTTGACGGAAAAACATTCAAAACAACTCAAAAAGAAACAAAATGGGTCGATTACGGCACCGATAATTACGCAGGGGTTACTTACAATGACGCCCCTAATGGAGAACGCATTTTTTTAGGTTGGATGAGTAACTGGAATTATGCTAGAAATACTCCAACAACTAATTGGAGAAGCGCAATGACCTTGCCTAGAATGCTATCTCTTTCAACAATTAAAGGAGATTATGTCCTACAAAGCAAACCCGTTGAACAGTTCAGAAAACAATTAACTACAGACTTTTCAAAAAAACAAATTGAAATTAAAAAAGGAAATAAAAAGACTTTTGTTTACTCTAAATTGAATCAATCACAAATACAATTTAAAGCCAAAAACAAAAATTTAAAATTGATTTTTTCAAACGATGTCAACGATTCTATTGTATTAAATTATGATGCCAAAAAACAAACTTTTGTAATTGACAGACGCCATTCTGGCAAAGTGAATTTTGAGAAAAGTTTTGGAGAAAAAATACATACAACACCTACCCCTAATTTAATTTCAAAAAACATCCATTTTGAAATTATCTTGGATTGGTCTTCAATTGAAGTTTTCTTAAACGAAGGAGTTTATACTTTTACCGAGCAAATTTTTCCTAATCAACCCTATACCAAACTAACCATTCAGTCTACTGAAAAACAAGAAATTAAAAATAGTATTTTTCAATCTGTAAAAGGAATTTGGAAAAATAGTATCTTTCCAACTCCAAATTAACTAAACCACAAAAACTAAAAAAATGAACAACAAAAAAATTCTCTATTGGTCCATTGTAGTAGCATTAGCGGGATTCTTATTCGGTTTTGATACCGTTGTAATTTCAGGTGCCGACAAACAATTACAACAATTATGGGGTTCTTCCGATTTATACCACGGTTTAGTGGTGATGTCATCCGCTTTATGGGGAACCGTTATTGGGGCTATATTTGGCTCTTATCCAACTAATATTTTAGGAAGAAAAAAGACGTTAATAATTATCGGACTTTTATTCTTCATTTCTGCACTAGGAACAGCCTTTGCAACTGATTCCATCATATTCTCAATTTTTAGATTTATTGGTGGTATTGGAATTGGTGCCTCTACTATTGCTGCACCAACTTATGTATCTGAAATTGCACCGGCTAAAGACCGTGGAAAATTAGTGGCTTTGTACCAATTTAATATCGTTTTTGGAATTCTTATTGCCTTCACTTCTAATTTTTATTTACAAGATATTGGCGAAAATTCTTGGCGTTGGATGCTTGGAATTCAAGCTTTTCCAGCATTTATTTATACCCTTTTGGTTTTTGGTATTCCAGAAAGTCCGCGTTGGATTTTTGAATACAAAAAAGACAGAGCACAAGCCATTTCCATTTTAAAACAAATCAACACTGACGCTCAAGTTGAAGAAGAAATTGCCGCTATTGAAAACGAGACCGCTCATGAAGGTAAAAATGAATCTATTTTTATGAAAAAATACAGAAAGCCATTGTTGTTGGCCTTTTTCATAGCCTTTTTCAATCAGTTATCTGGAATTAATGCCTTCTTATATTATGCGCCACGTATTTTTGAATTGGCCGGATTAGAAAAATCGGCTTCTTTCTTAAGCAGCATCGGGATTGGAGTAATCAACTTATTGTTTACTATGATTGGGATTTCATTAATCGATAAATACGGGCGAAAAACCTTAATGTATTTAGGTTCTGTTGGCTACATTATTTCGTTAGGATTAGTAACTACTGCCTTTTTTTACGAATGGAAAGGAATGGCAGTACCGCTATTTTTCTTCTTATTCATCGCCTCCCACGCCATTGGTCAAGGAGCTGTAATTTGGGTATTTATTTCAGAATTATTCCCTAATAAATTAAGAGCGGCAGGAACTTCTTTTGGAACTTCTGTTCACTGGGTTTTAGCTGCTTTAATTCCATCGTTTATTCCGTTTTTATTCAAAGAAATTGGCACTACAACTGTATTTGCGGTTTTCTGCATTATGATGGTGTTCCAATTGCTTTGGGTTTTCTTCAAAATGCCTGAAACTAAAGGAAGAACATTAGAAGAATTATCTGAAAGTTTATCTAAAAAATAATAACTATGGCTACAAAAATAGCTTGTTTTGGCGAAGTCTTATTTGACGTTTTTCCAACACATAGAAAAATTGGAGGAGCTCCCTTAAATGTTGGACTTAGAATGGCTTCTCTTGGAATAGACACTCAAATCATTAGCCGAATCGGACAAGATGAAATAGGACAGGAATTACTCGATTTTGTTAAAAAAAATGGCGTAAGTACCGACTCTATCCAAATTGACAATTCCTTCTCCACTGGCGAAGTATTGGTAAAATTAGACGAAAAAGGTTCCGCTTCTTACACCATCAATTACCCTGTAGCTTGGGATAAAATCGAAGCTACTCCTGAGGCTCAAAATGCAATAGCTAATGCGGATGCACTCGTTTTTGGAAGCTTAGTTTGTAGAGACAACACTTCTTATCAAAGCTTGTTAAGCTTACTAAATTCAGCTAAATATAAAATTTTTGATGTGAATTTAAGAGCCCCTTTTTACACCAAAGAATTGCTTACTGACTTAATGAACAAAGCTGATTTTATCAAATTTAATGATGATGAATTATATGAAATTAGTGAATATTTAGGCTCTCCTTTCCATTCTTTGGAACAAAACATTCAATTTATTGCCGAAAAAACCAACACTAACCATATTTGTGTAACCAAAGGAAGTCACGGAGCGGTTTTATTGTACAATAACCAATTGTTTTACAATAGTGGATACAAAATAACTGTAGCCGATACAGTAGGCGCTGGCGATTCGTTTTTAGCTGGATTATTAACCAAATTATTGACGGGTTTTACTCCTCAAAAAGCAATTGATTTCGCCTGTGCGTTAGGAGCATTAGTTGCTCAAAATGAAGGTGCTAATCCGAAAATCTCAGCTGAAGCGATTGATGAATTTATGCAAGTATAAAAACATGGATTTAAAAATTAACCACATACAACACATTGGAATTCCGGTTTCCAACATTGAAAAATCGATTGCCTTTTATGAGCAATTCGGTTTTAAAAATGTAATGCCATCTACCTTTGAAATTGAAGGTGAAAAAGGAGGAATTGTAGCTATGATGGAGCGAAGCGGTATGATTTTAGAATTGTATCAAATGCCTGCTTCTCATTTATCGGAAATAACCAACAGAAAAGACGGACATATTGATCATGTAGCCTTTGATGTGGATGATATTAATTTGACATACAAAATCCTAAAAGAAAACAATTTTACAATTCTCGAAAACGAACCTGTTTTCCTTAATTTTTGGAACAAAGGTTGTAAATACTTCAATATTGTAGGACCAGATGGAGAACGTTTGGAGTTCAACGAAATTATTAAATAACTATACATTACAACTTAATTTTACCCGCATGAAAAAGAATCAAATGCTTTTGATTGCCTTACTCTTCTCTTCTTTGATGAGTATTATGGCGCAAGAAAACAAAACAACAATCGTTAAAAATGGCGATGCTAAATGGTGGAAAGAAGCCGTAATTTATCAAATTTACCCTCGAAGTTTTAAAGACAGTGATGGAGATGGAATTGGCGACATTAAAGGGATTATTTCTAAATTAGACTACCTGAAAAGTTTAGGAATTGATGCCGTTTGGCTAAGCCCGATTTACGATTCTCCAAACGATGATAACGGTTATGACATTAGCAATTATAGAGAAATCTTGAAGGATTTTGGAACCATGGCAGATTTTGACCTTTTGTTAAAAGAAATGCACAAAAGAAACATCAAATTAATCATGGATATGGTAGTAAACCATAGTAGTGATGAACACGAATGGTTCAAACAATCTAAAAGTTCCAGAGACAATAAATACCGTGATTATTACTATTGGTGGCCTGCAGAAAAAGGAACTCCTCCTTACCGATGGAGCTTTTTTGATGTCAATAGTAATGCCTGGAAATACGATACTACAACCAACTCGTATTATCTGCACTACTTTTCTAAAAAACAGCCCGACTTAAACTGGAACAACCCTACACTTCGTAAAGAAATTTATGATATAATGACGTTTTGGTTGAACAAAGGAATCGATGGATTTAGAATGGATGCTTTTCAATTTATTTCTAAAGATGACACTTTCCCTGAATTGCCTAAAGAAATTGTAAATAACACGCTGGAGATTATTAAATTTTATGGCAATGGCCCGAAATTACACGAACATATTCAAGAAATGAATCGTGAAGTATTAAGTAAATACCCAGATGCTATGACCGTTTCAGAAGGTGCGGGAGATTCTCCAGAAGCGGCTATGAAATTTGTTGATCCAGCTCGTAAAGAGCTGAACCTTGCCTATCATTTTGAGAGTGTAGATATTGGAAATCATATCAGTGAATTTGGATTGGTAAAATACAAAAATATTTTCTCTAGATATGACGAAGTTTTTAAAGACAAAGGATGGCTATCTATTTTTGTAGCTAACCATGACCAACCTAGAATGGTAAGTAAATTTGGGAATGACTCACCTCAATTCAGAGCAGTCTCTTCCAAAATGCTATCTACTTTTGTAATGACTATGAGAGGGACTCCTTATAACTTCAATGGTGATGAAATTGGAATGATTAACATTCGTTTTGACAATATTGAAGATTACAATGATGTGGATACCCGTAATAAATACGAACAACTCAAAAATGCAGGTGGAGATCTAAAGGCTTTTTTGGAAAACAAAAAACAAACGTCTAGAGAAAATGGAAGAACTCCTTTTCAATGGAATGCTAGCGCTAATGGGGGATTTACTACAGGAAAACCTTGGCTTAAGGTAAATCCAAACTTTACAACTATCAATGCCGAAGCGCAAGAAAAAGATCCAAACTCGGTATTAAATTATTACAGAAAATTAGTAAAAGTTCGTAAAGCAAGTCCTGTGCTACAATACGGAAAATATACTCTTTTGGACAAAGAAAATCCAAATGTATTTTCTTACATCAGAGAGCTTGATGGAAAAAAATTATTGATTTTATTAAACTTTACAGAAAAGGAAGCTGCTTATAATTTAGGTTTTTCAACGGACAAATCTAAAATCATCCTAAGCAATTACACTAAATCAAAATCAATGAAAATCAACACGCTACGCCCTTACGAAGCAGTAATTTTAGAATTAAAATAAGTAAGTTATACATTTTAAAAGCGGTTTGAAGATATCTTTAAACCGCTTTTTTTATTTGCAAAAACTAGGCATGCCTACTAATGTTTGAAATATAACGTTCCCTTTATAATTTGTAAATATTCATTTAAATGAAGAATTATTTCATAAAAATGAATACCTTGTGGATGAATTTACAACCAACCAAATTGGTATAAAATTTAGAAATAAATGAGATGAGACATTTATTCCATCTCATTGTTAAACTAAATGTTTCCAAAAATTACGGTCATGAAAGACATCACGCTTAAAGAAATTGCAACTACCTTAGGAATCTCGATTACAACGGTTTCTAAAGCTCTCAAAAACTATCCAGATGTTAGTGAAAAAACAAAGAATGCAGTTAAAGAGTTAGCACAAAACTTAAACTACACTCCCAATAGTTTTGCTGTAAATTTAAGAACCAAAGAGTCCAAAACTATCGGTTTAATAATTCCTGAAGTAACACATCATTTTTTTTCCAATATTATCAATGCAATCATTGATGAAGCCGAAAAAAAAGGCTATTTGGTTATTATCTTACAATCTAACGAAAAGTTAGAATTAGAAAAAAAACAAGTAGATCTTTTAATAAATAAAAGAGTAGATGGAATTTTAATTTCTTTGTCAAATGAATCAAATAACGACTGTCATATTCAAGAAATAATTAAACGGAAAATTCCTTTAGTTATGTTTGACAAAATTGCCAAGTTAGCAAAATGTTCCAAAGTAGTCATTGACGATCAAAAAGCAGGATTTGATGCTACACAACATCTAATTGACAATGGTTGCCGAAAAATTGCTCATATTCGTGGACCTCTCAATCCACAAAATTCTATCGACCGTTATCTTGGCTATAAAAAAGCGTTGGAAAAGAATAACATTCCATTTGATTCAAAACTAGTTTATGCTTGTGATAAAGTCAATTTTGAAGAAGGGAGAGATTTTACAAAACAATTATTTGAAGAACATCCAGATGTAGATGGAATTTTTGCCATAACTGATTTGGTTGCAGTAGGTGCGCTAGCCTATTGTAACGAACAAAAAATCAATGTACCCAAAAATGTCAAAGTAATCGGTTTTAGCAACTGGTTTATGTCTCAGGTGATTACCCCAAAATTAAGCACCGTTGAACAGCCAAGTCATGAAATGGGAATTGCTGCTTTTAATTTATTATTAGAAGAAATGGTAGCCAGAAAAGAGGAGACTGAATTTACTCCAAAAACAATTGAATTAGATATTGAAATTATTGAGCGAGAATCCAGTTCAAACTAATATCTTACTATTTTAAAAAATTTAAATTTCGCTTCAACCCCTCAAACTTTGTTCGTTTAAGTGGTGAATTTCTAAATACTTTTTGAAAAGTTTCAGAGGTAATTTCTTCCCAATCCTTTTTAGAAAACGAAAGCAATTCAGGATTTGGATCAAACAAAGACTCATTGTGAGGTGTAGAAAATCGGTTCCAAGGACAAACATCTTGACACACATCACAACCAAAAGCCCAATCGTCAAATTTTCCCTTCATATTAGCTGGAAGATTGTCTTTTAATTCAATTGTATAATATGAAATACATTTACTGCCATCTACTTGATACGGTGCAATAATAGCTTGCGTTGGACAAGCGTCTAAACAAGCGGTACAAGTCCCACAATGGTCAGTAGTTGGAGCATCGTATTCTAAGTCTAAATCAATGATTAACTCGGCTATAAAATAAAAAGAACCTACTCTTTGTGTAATGAGATTACTATTTTTTCCTATCCAACCTAAACCACTTTTAGCTGCCCAAGCTTTATCTAATACAGGGGCAGAATCTACAAAAGCACGACCCGAAACCTCACCTATATGTTCTTGAATAGAAAACAAAAGTTCTTTTAACTTCTCTTTGATTACATAATGATAATCTTGTCCATAAGCATATTTGGAAATTTTATAGGAATCTTGTTTTTGAAATTCTGATGGATAATAATTCAATAGTAGCGAAACGACACTTTTTGCCCCATCAACCAATAAAGTGGGATCTAATCGCTTGTCAAAATGATTTTCCATGTAGGTCATTTGACCATGACTATTGTTTTTAAGCCATTTTTCAAGGCGTGGAGCCTCTTTTTCTAAAAAACCAGCCTTGGATATACCACAAGACAAAAAACCAAGGCGTTGCGCCTCAGATTTGATGAATCGCGAATATTTTGATTTATTATTAATAGAAATAGAATTAAAACCGTTTTTAACTAGCCCTGATAGAAGCGACATCCTTTATGGTGACTGAGGCTTCCGAAGTTACCCATAAAGATATAGCGAATAGCAGGAGAGCTCCAAAATTAAAACAACCCACCTTGAATATTGGTTTTCAATTTACCTAAATGTTTATAAGCTTTGTCTGTGACTTCACGTCCACGAGGGGTACGCATAATAAATCCTTCTTGAATTAAAAAAGGTTCATAGACTTCTTCGATGGTTTCGCTACTTTCAGAAACAGCTGTAGCCAAAGTAGTTAAACCCACAGGACCTCCTTTAAATTTATCAATAATAGTAGTTAAAATTTTATTATCCATTTCGTCCAAACCGTGCGCGTCCACATTAAGCGCTTTTAAAGCATATCTTGCAATTTCTATATCAATTGTACCATTGCCCTTGATTTGAGCAAAATCACGTACTCTACGCAGTAATGCGTTAGCTATACGAGGAGTTCCTCTGCTTCGCCCTGCAATTTCAATTGCTGCTTCAAGATCAATAGGCATTTTTAAAATACTTGCACTACGTTCAATGATAGTTGTTAATAATTCAGTGGTATAATATTGTAAACGTGAGGAAATGCCAAACCGTGCGCGCATCGGAGCTGTCAATAATCCAGAACGTGTGGTAGCTCCAATAAGAGTAAATGGATTTAAGTTGATTTGAACGGTTCTAGCATTAGGGCCTGATTCAATCATAATGTCAATCTTAAAATCTTCCATAGCTGAATATAAATATTCTTCAACAATGGGGCTTAGGCGATGGATTTCGTCAATAAACAAAACATCACGCTCTTCAAGATTAGTCAATAAGCCCGCTAAATCTCCCGGCTTATCTAAAACAGGACCAGATGTGATTTTGATTCCAACTTGCAACTCATTAGCGAGAATATTAGCTAAAGTAGTTTTACCCAAACCTGGAGGACCGTGAAATAAAGTATGATCTAACGCTTCATTACGTTGATTAGCAGCTTCAACAAAAACCTTAAGATTTTCAAGTATTTGGTCTTGACCTGCAAAATCATCAAAAGAAAGAGGTCTTAATCTTTTTTCAAGGTCAAGTTCTTCTGGGTTATAGCCTTTTGTGGTTGGGTCTAAATTTTCGTTCATGAAACAAAGATAGAGAAAGATTTTGGAGGAATTATATAGAAAATACAGATGCGAATAAAATCAAATAAAAAAGCCTCTATGTAAATAGAGGCTTTATATATATTAATGGTGTAAAACTTCTTCACCTGGTTTCATTGGTACATTTTGAGGAACATAATCTTCATCATGTGCTGGATTACTATAATCGTAAGGCCATCTGTGTACTTCAGGAATTTCTCCTGGCCAGTTTCCATGAATATGAGCAACTGGTGCTGTCCATTCTAATGTATTTGATTTCCAAGGATTTTGCTCTGCTTTTTTACCATAGAAGATACTTACAAAGAAATTATATAAGAATACTAATTGAAAAGCTCCACCAATTAAAGCAAATGTTGTAATTAATACGTTCACATTTTGCAAATCATCAAACAATGGAAAGTTTGTATTTGTATAATAACGTCTTGGTAAACCCGCTAATCCAATAAAGTGCATTGGGAAGAAAACACCATAAGCACAAACAGCAGTAACCCAAAAGTGAATATAACCTAAATTTTTATTCAACATTCTTCCAAACATTCTTGGGAACCAGTGATAGATACCTGCAAACATTCCATAAAGAGCAGAAATACCCATTACTAAGTGGAAGTGAGCTACAACAAAATAAGTATCATGAACATTAATATCCAAAGTACTATCTCCAAGAATAATTCCTGTCAATCCACCAGTAATAAAAGTTGATACTAATCCAATAGAAAACAACATCGCTGGATTGAACTGCAAGTTACCTCTCCATAAAGTTGTAATGTAATTAAAGGCTTTAACAGCTGATGGAATTGCAATAAGTAATGTTGTAAAAGTAAATACAGAACCTAAAAATGGATTCATTCCTGATACAAACATATGGTGACCCCAAACAATTGTAGATAAAAATGCAATTGCTAAAATTGACATAATCATCGCTCTATATCCAAAAATAGGTTTACGAGAGTTTGTTGCAATAATTTCTGATGTAATACCTAAAGCTGGTAATAATACAATATAAACCTCAGGGTGACCCAAGAACCAAAATAAGTGTTCAAACAATACTGGAGAACCTCCTTGATAATGTAAAACCTCTCCTGCAATATAAATATCTGACAAGAAAAATGAAGTACCAAAACTTCTATCAAAAATTAATAATAAAGCCGCTGATAACAAAACAGGGAAAGAAACAATACCAATAACAGCCGTAATAAAGAAAGCCCAGATAGTCAGTGGCAATCTTGTCATTGTCATTCCTTTAGTTCTCAAGTTGATAACAGTTACAACATAATTCAAAGACCCCATTAAAGAAGAAGCGATAAAAATTGCCATAGCTACTAACCAAAGTGTCATTCCCATTCCAGATCCAGGAATAGCTTGAGGCAAAGCACTCAATGGTGGATAAATAGTCCATCCTGAAGATGCAGGACCTGCTTCAACAAATAATGAACAAACCATAATAACACTAGACAAGAAGAACAACCAGTATGAAATCATATTCATAAAACCAGAAGCCATATCTCTTGCTCCAATCTGAAGAGGAATCAATAAATTACTAAAAGTACCACTCAGACCCGCTGTCAATACAAAGAAAACCATAATCGTTCCGTGTATTGTAACCAACGCTAAATAAATATCATTAGCCATTACTCCATCAGGAGCAAATTTATCCCCTAATAAAATATTGAAGATTTTAAAAGATTCTTCAGGCCAAGCCAATTGCATTCTAAATAGCATTGACATTCCTACACCAATGATTCCCATAATAATACCAGTAATTAGGTATTGTTTAGCAATCATTTTATGATCAATACTAAATATATACTTAGTAATGAAAGTTTCTTTATGATGATGATCGTGTTCGTGACCGTGTCCTTCTGCTGACATATTTATATTCTTTAAATATTCTTAAATTAATTATTTCATAGCTGTTTTAGCAACAGCAGTATCACTTGCAACAGTTGTTGAGTCTGAGCTAGTTCCTTCAGTAGGCGCAGGCTCATTTGAAGCTTTTACTTCTTTTACTAAAGCAACCTTATCTGACAACCATTTTTTGTACTCTTCTGGTGTATCAACAACGATTTTCATTTGCATATTATAGTGCGATGCACCACATATTTTGTTACAAAGCAATAAGTAATCAAATGTATAAGGATCAAGAGCTGTCTTACCCTCAGCTACTAACTTAAGACTTTGTTTTGCTCTCAGTTCATTAATTCGAGCAACTTTTTCAACCATAAATGGCAACTCTCTATACTCTGACGAAGTGTAAATTGGAGTAAAAGCAAATTCAGTAACCATTCCAGGAACACAGTTCATTTGAGCTCTAAAAAAAGGCATATAAGCCGAGTGAAGCACATCTTGTGAACGGAATTTAAAATGTATTTTTTTTCCTTTAGGGATATGTAATTCAGATACGACAAAATCATCTTGAGCATTTGGGTCAGCCAAATCAACTCCTAAAGTATTAACTCCTTCAATTAATCTAACATTAGCTTTTCCTAATACGTTATCAGCACCAGCATAACGAGCAGACCATTTAAATTGTTGCGCATATAATTCAATTACCACTGTATCCTCATCTTCATCAACAAACATAATATTGTTCCAAGCATACAATCCGTACAAAATTAAACCAGCCAAGACTACCGCAGGAATAACACTCCAAATAGCTTCCAATTTATTATTGTCAGCAAAAAATAACGCTTTTTGATCTTTTTTACCTCTGTATTTAAAAGCAAAATAGTGCAATAAAACTTGAGTAATTGCCTGAACGGTGAAAATCAACACCCAAGTAATATTCATCAAATTATCAACATCAGCACCATGCGCTGAAGCAGGCGTATGTAGAGGAAGATCTCCCCATTTTAATAATCCATAAATTGTAAAAATATAAATGAATGCTAAAAAGCCAAACATTAAATATCCTTGAATATTATTGTCATTATCAGTAGCAACTTGAGAGTCATCTGAATTTGAAACTCCTACTTGTGTAAGGTCAAAGATTTTAGTCAATTGCCAAAGCGCAACAGCTAATAGAACTAAAACTATAATTACCAACAAACTTGTCATCTGTTTTCTTCTTTAAATATTAATAATGAAAATGTTTACTCTCTTCGATAAATGGATTTCTTTTTGCCAACAATGGAGCTTTAGCTAATGTCGTGAAAACAACAAAAATAAATAATCCAAGGAAGAAAAGAATAGATGCAATTTCTGAAACTCCAATAAACCATTGGTCACCCACAGTACCAGGCATGATCATATTAAAGAAATCAACATAGTGACCTAATAGAATTACAACTCCAGCCATAACAAGCACCCAAGAAATTCTCTTGAAATCGGTATTGATTAAAATCAAAACAGGGAAAAGGAAATTCATAGCAACAGCTCCAAAGAAAGGAATGTTATATACTTGAATTCTTGTTACAAAATAAGTAATCTCTTCAGGAATATCTGCATACCAAATTAACATGAATTGAGAAAACCATAAATAAGTCCAAAAAACACTGATACCGAACATAAATTTAGCTAAATCATGAATATGACTTGTATTAACATGTTCTAAATATCCTTTTGATTTCAAGTACAAAGTTACCATAGCAATCATAGTAATTCCACTTACAAAGAAACTTGCAAATACATACCATCCAAAAAGTGTACTAAACCAGTGAGGATCAATTGACATAATCCAGTCCCAAGACATAATTGATTCTGACACAATAAAGAAAACTAAAAATCCAGCAGACATTTTAAAATTCTTTTTGTAGTTCAAATTATCATCTGCTTCATCTTGAGCTAAACAATTTTTTCTTGAATAATAACGATATAAATTCCATCCTAATAAGAAAACAGCCGCTCTAATAATCCAAAATGGGAAATTTAGATATCCTGATTTACCTGCAATTATTTCATCATAATTTAAACTTTTAGGATCAGTAACCCCTTCCGTTAACCAAATAAATAAATGATTGAAATTTAATCCTGATAAAATCAAGAATATAAAAAACAAAACAGATCCTACAGGCAAATAAGATGTAATTCCTTGCATCACTCTAAATAGTACTGGAGACCAACCCGCTTGAGCGACTTGCTGAATAGCATAAAACGCTAACGTTCCCATAGAAATCAATAAAAAGAAAATACACGCAACATACAATGCAGCCCAAGGCTTATTTTGCAATTGATGTAAAACATGATTTAAATGCTCACTATGTTCTGCAGCTTCATTTACTTCAGCAGCATTAGTAGAATGTTCAGCAACAGCTTTAGTTTCATGAGAAACAGCTGCTTCATGCTTAACAGCACCATGACCACCATGATTTTCTGAAGCAAGAAGTTCTTCCACTTCTTTAATATCTTTTGGTGCAGTATAAAAACCATATCCAATTCCTAAAAGACCAACAGCCATTAGGACGAAAGAAAAAGTTTTTAATTTACTTGAAAATGTATACATATCTATAACGATCAGTTAATTCAACAATTATAATTGACTTTTTAATTTTAGAACATAGTCAGCAACTAACCAACGTTCGTGTGGATTCAATTGATTGGCATGAGAACCCATTGCATTCAAACCATAAGTGATTACATGGAAAACACTTCCTTCTGTAATTGGTCTATCAGCGTAATTAGGAACTCCAAGAAATTTCTCTCTCTCCACTAATTTACCTTTACCATTTCCAGATGCACCATGGCAACTGATACAATAAATCTCAAAAAGCTCTTTCCCTTTTTCAGAACTTCTTTCCAAAGAATCTAAAGGAGATTTAAGATTAGCCTTCGCTAATTCATAACCTGCTGGAGAATTTTCATACTCATAAGGTTCAAAACCTCTATTAATTGTTCCAGCTACAGGAAGTTGACCTTCTTTGCCATCTTTAAATGCAGCAGACTCAGAATAGGTTTCATATCCTGCAGATTCATACATGTTTGGAAAATACTGGTAGTTTGGCGCAGATTTATCATGACAAGACGACACCAGTGCAGTCATACCAAATAAAAACGCTATTTTAAATATACTTTTCATAACTATGATTAATGCTTTTCTATTACTTTAACTTCAACAGCTCCAGTGTTTTCAAAAAACGAAACTAATTCAGCTTCATTATCATTTACAGCAACTTCCATCAAAAAATGATCGTCAGTTGTTCTAACATCAGGATTTTCAGCTTCTTTAAATGGCCACAATTTACTTCTCATATAAAAAGTAATTACCATTAAGTGGGCAGCAAAAAATACGGTTTCTTCAAACATAATAGGAACGAAAGAAGGCATATTTTGAATATAACTGAAACTTGGTTTTCCTCCAATATCTTGAGGCCAATCTTGAATCATGACAAAATTCATCATCCATGTTCCAAAAGACAAACCACATAACCCGTAAATAAAAGCACAAATGGCTAAACGTGTTGGGGCAAGTCCCATCGCTTTATCCAACCCGTGAACAGGAAATGGACTAAAAACTTCTTCGATATGATAATGAGCAGCACGTGTTTTTTTAACGGCATCCATTAATATATCATCGTCATTATAAATGGCGTATATTACTTTATTACTCATGGTGTGAATCTTTATTTGCTCTTTCTCTAATATAATTATCTCCTGTTCCTTTTAAGATTGTTTTAACCTCTGCCTGTGCAATTACAGGGAAAGTTCTAGAGTACAATAAAAACAATACGAAGAAGAAACCAATTGTTCCAATGAAAATACCAATATCAACAAATGTTGGTGAGAACATTGTCCATGAAGATGGTAGATAATCTCTGTGTAATGAAGTTACAATGATCACGAAACGTTCGAACCACATTCCAATATTTACAACAATAGAGATTATAAAAGAGAACATAATACTTGTTCTTAATTTTTTGAACCACATAAATTGAGGAGAGAACACATTACATGTCATCATCGACCAGTAAGCCCACCAGTAAGGTCCTGTTGCTCTATTTAAGAAAGCGTATTGTTCGTATTCAACACCTGAATACCAAGCAACAAATAACTCAGTGATATAAGCTACACCAACAATAGAACCTGTAATCATGATTACGATATTCATCAATTCAATATGTTGAATAGTGATATAAGCTTCTAAATTAGATACTTTTCTCATAATAATCAGCAAGGTATTTACCATTGCAAATCCAGAGAATACCGCTCCAGCAACGAAGTAAGGAGGGAAGATAGTAGTATGCCATCCTGGAATTACTGAGGTAGCAAAGTCCATAGATACAATAGTGTGTACTGAAAGTACTAATGGTGTTGCTAAACCTGCAAGAACTAAAGATACTTCTTCAAAACGTTGCCAGTCTTTTGCTCTACCACTCCATCCAAAACTCAAGATAGAATAAATTCTTTTGTGAAAAGGTGTAATTGCTCTATCTCTTAACATAGCAAAGTCAGGCAATAATCCAGTCCACCAGAAAACCAATGAAACTGAAAGATAGGTTGAAATTGCAAAAACGTCCCATAACAATGGTGAGTTAAAATTCACCCATAATGAACCAAACTGATTCGGAATAGGCAATACCCAGTAAGCTAACCAAGGACGTCCCATGTGAATAATTGGGAACAAACCAGCCTGAATTACAGAGAAAATAGTCATGGCTTCTGCAGAACGGTTAATAGCCATTCTCCATCGTTGACGGAAAAGTAATAATACAGCAGAAATCAACGTTCCTGCGTGACCGATACCTACCCACCAAACGAAGTTAGTGATATCCCAAGCCCAACCCACGGTTTTATTTAATCCCCATGTTCCGATTCCTGTAGATACAGTATAGATAATACAGCCTAATCCCCAAAGGAAAGCTGTTAATGCGATTGAAAACACAATCCACCAATGTTTGTTAGCTTTACCTTCAACAGGAGCTGCAACATCAACTGTTACATCGTGATAAGATTTATCACCTATAACTAAAGGTTTTCTAATGCTTGATTCGTAGTGAGACGACATAATCCTTTATCTTGTTTCTTAATTAATATTCAATACTAAGTATTTCTAACTTTAACGTGATAAATCACATTTGGCTTAGTTCCTACATGCTCTAATAAATGATACATTCTATCATCAGCAGCTAACTTAGCTACTTTTGCATCAGTATCGTTAACATCTCCAAATACCATTGCTCCAGTAGAACAAGCATTTGAACAAGCTGTTTGGAATTCACCATCAACAATAGCTCTTCCTTCTCTCTTCGCTTTAAGAATTGTTGCTTGAGTCATTTGTAGACACATAGAACATTTTTCCATAACTCCACGAGAACGAACATTCACATCTGGATTCAATACCATACGACCTAAATCATCATTCATATGATAATCAAACTCGCTGTTTTGGCTATACAAGAACCAGTTGAAACGACGTACTTTATACGGACAGTTGTTAGCACAGTAACGAGTACCAACACATCTGTTGTAAGCCATATTATTTTGACCTTGACGTCCGTGAGAAGTTGCCGCAACAGGGCAAACAGTTTCACAAGGCGCGTGGTTACAATGTTGACACATAACTGGTTGGAAAGCCACTTGAGGATTATCTCCAGCTTTTTCCATTTCATTAAAGGTTGACAATGAACTTGACAAACCTGCAATGTTTTCTTTTCTTTCGTTATCTCCTTCAAAAGTACTTTCAGAAGAATAATATCTATCAATACGCAACCAGTGCATATCACGACTTCTTCTAACTTCTGACTTACCTACAACAGGAACATTGTTCTCTGCGTGACAAGCGATAACACAAGCACCACATCCAGTACAAGCATTTAAGTCAATAGAAAGATTAAAGTGATGTCCTATTGAACGATCAAATGAATCCCATAAATCAACTTTAGTTGACTCAACTTCTTTGTGATCTAAAGATACCATAGGAACTTCATTCCATTCTTTAGCATCTTTAGTATTGAATATTTCTAAAGTAGTTTCTTTAATAATATCACCTCTACCCATTAAAGTTTTCTGACCTTGAACACAAGCAAACTCGTGTTCTCCATCAGCTTTAACTAATGATACCGATTGTACATTATTAAACCCTTTATATAAAGCGTAAGCATTTAAACCTACAGCCATTTCTTCTTTTAAAGCCGCTTTACGACCATATCCTAAAGCTAAACCTACAGTTCCAACCGCTTGACCTGGTTGAACAATTACAGGTACATTTTCTAATTTAGCACCCTCTGTAGTTGTAATAGTAGCATAACTACCATTTAATCCTCCATTAGCAACAATTTCATTAGTTAATCCTAATTTTTTTGCATCAGCATTAGAAACTGTTACATAATTATCCCAAGAAACTCTTGTAATTGGATCAGGGAATTCTTGTAACCAAGGGTTGTTAGCTTGTTGACCATCACCTAAACCAGTCTTAGTATATAATACTAATTCAAATGCGTCAGCAGCTTTAGATTTTGATAAAGCAGATGCAGCAGATGCATAATCAGCTGAACCAGCAGATGCAGTTGGAACAACACCAACATACACACCATCATGTAAAACTTTATTCCAAGTAGAACCTGCAATTATTGAAGCAGCAGTTCCTTTAATGTAATCGTAAAAAGTACCCGCATTACCATTCAACGACAATAAAACGTCTTGAAATTGTTTTGTATTAAATAATGGACGAATTGTAGGTTGAGTAAGGCTATAAGTACCTTTAGTCAAACTTAAATCATTCCAAGATTCTAAATAATGAGGAACCGGGGCAGCTATTGTAGCAACTGAAGCCGTTTCATCTTCTTTCAAAGAGAAAGCAACTGAAGTTGTAACTTTTTTAAGCCCTTCTACAAAAGAAGCACTATCTGCCAATGTATAAACAGGATTAACACCACTCATAATCAATGTGTGAACGCTACCTGCTTTCATTTCATTAATCAATTGAGCTACTTTCTCGTTAGATCCTTTTCTTATTTGTCTTGTTCCTGAAGTAGTAAAAGCTTCACTAGCCAATTTTTGATTGATCGCTAAAACTAATAACTGAGCATTTTTATCTTGAATTCCAGACACTAATACTCCTTTTGAACCAGCTGCTTTTAATTGTTGTGCTGCTTTTGTAACTTCTGATTTGAATTGGTCATCTAGACTTACTGCAACCGAAGATCCAGTCACAACATTATATATATGAACTAATGCTTGTTTTTGATTCGCAGTTGACATAGGCAAACGCTTGTCAGCAGCAGCACCAGATAAAGTCATATTCGCTTCCAATTGGAAATGACGTGACATTTTTCCGTTTTTAGGAATTCTTCCTTGAGCATACCCTGCATCATATCCCCCACCTTGCCAATCTCCTAAGAAATCAGCACCAACAGATACAATTAAAGATGCTTTAGAAAAATCATAATCTACTAATGCTCTTTCTCCATATACGGTTTCAAAAGCATCTAATGCTTCTGAAGATGAAACTGCATCGTAAACTACATGTTTTGCATTTGGATTTTTAGCAACAAACTCAGCAATCAACTTTTCAGTTGACGGACTCGCCAAAGTATTTGTCAACAAAACCACTTGACCACCTTTTGCTTTAGCTTCTACAATACTTGTTGCAATTTTAGAATTGACATCAGCCCAACTTGCATTAGCACCCGCAATTTTAGGTTCTTTCAAACGCATACTATCATAAAGAGACAATATTGACGCATGAACTCTTGCGTTAGCAGAAAATTTTGCTCCAGCAATAGCGTTATTATCAATTTTGATTGGACGACCTTCACGTGTTTTAACTAATAAATTAGCAAAATCAAAACCGTCAAAAACAGACGTTGCATAATAATCAGCTACACCAGGAATAATTTGTTCCGGTTGTAACACATAAGGTATTGATTTATGAACAGGACCTTCACAAGCAGCAAGAGTAGCTGCCGCAGTACTAAATCCAACGTACTTTAAAAAATCACGACGTGTTGTAGACGATGATGACAACGCATCATTATTTCCTAAAAATTCATCTGTAGGAATTTCTTCAACGAATTCGTTATTTTTAAGCGCCTCAACAATAGAACTATTTCCGTCTAGTTCCTCAACACTTTTCCAGTATTTTTTGTTTGATGACATATATAAATATTAAAAACTTAATAATTTGATTAATAGTGACATTTACCACATTCTAAACCTCCCATTTGAGCAGCAGTCAATTTGTCTACGCCATATTTTTTAGAAAGTTGTTCGTGGATTTTAGTGTAATATTCATTACCCTCCATTTTAACATCTGTTTTTCTATGGCAATCAATACACCAACCCATTGTTAATGGAGCAAATTGTTTTTGAATTTCAAATTCCTGAACAGGACCGTGACAAGTTTGACATTCAATTCCAGCAACAGTTACGTGTTGTGAGTGATTGAAATAAACAAAGTCAGGTAAATTATGAATACGCACCCATTTAACAGGTTGTGTTTTTCCAGTATACGATTGCGTAGTTTTATCCCAACCCACAGCAGTATATAATTTTTGGATTTGCTCGTCATAAAATGCCTTGCTGTATTCTGGAGTAGCAGTAGATTCTGCAACCTCAGAAATATTTTTATGACAGTTCATACATACATTCAAAGAAGGAATACCTGCATTTTTACTTACTCTAGCAGCAGAGTGACAGTACTTACAATTGATCTCATTATCACCCGCATGAATTTTGTGAGAGTAATGAATTGGCTGAATCGGAGCATACTCTTGATCCACCCCTACTTGCATTAAAAACCCATACACCAAATAAGCACCAGACAACAATAAAAATATTGCAGTAACTAATATTAAAAATTGATTTTTAACGAATGCTTTCCAAATTGAAATTCTTGGTTCTTTTGGAGCAACTTCAATATTATTAGCTTTAGCTACTTTTCTCAACACATTGTTTACCAAAAACAGCATCACCACTAGCATTGCCATCACTAAAGCAAGTGCACCTAATATAATATCATTAGACAAGCCACTTTCAGATGAAGCAGCAGCACCAGGAGCAGCAGCACCAGCTACAACAGGAGCCTCTTCTTTAGGAGTTGAAGTATATGCTATAATATTATCAATATCCCCTTCTGACAACTGAGGAAAAGCAGTCATGACTACTTTGTTGTTTTCTTCAAACACTTTAACCGCAGCAGCATCTCCTGATTTTATCAAATCAGAACTACCATGAACCCATTTGTAAATCCACGACATCTCATACTTCCCAGATACGCCTCTAAGAGCCGGACCTGTTGCTTTCGCATCTAATTTATGACATGCAGCACAGTTCGCATTAAATAGTTCCTTTCCTTTTGCAGGATCTCCACCAGTTGCAGCAGTAGGAGCAGCTGTAGCATCAACAGCTGCAGGAGCAGCATCTTGAGCAAATGAAGTTACAGAGAAAATTAGCATTAAAGCTAAGCAGAAATATAATTTCCTTAAGATCGAATTATGGTTACCCACCTTTTTCATATAGTACAATGATTATCTACTAAAATTGGTATGATTTTTTCTACAAATATTTTTAGAAAAAACGTATACATTCTTTTTAAACTTGCACAAAAATACGACTTAAGAACTATTCTCAAAACCTTAAAATAGTCTTAAATTCAATTTATATTAATTCTAAATAATATTTAACATTTACATTCCTCCATTAAATATTATTTTTGCGTAAAAATCACCACATTATGAGAATTTTAACACTTCAGAGAACTGTATTTTATTTTTTATTTTTTTGCTTTTCAACTTTTAACATATCGGCTCAAAACTCAAAAAACATTGGAAATAATGACTCCAAGATAGAGCAATTACTAAATGAAAAACGAAAAATCAACTCTTCAATCGCCTTGAACGATAGGTATAAAATTCAAATTTTTAATGGCGAAAGTGAGAAGGCAAAAAAAACAGTACTACTCTTTAAACAAGAATTCAAAGATATTGACGCTACTATCGTGTTCAACACCCCAAATTATAAAGTATGGGTTGGTAACTTCAAAACAAGAATGGAAGCTGAAAGAAATTTTGCGGAAATCAAGAAAAAATATAAAAATACCCTACTAATTAAACCTAACAAAAAATAAAAAAAAGTCATAAAAAAATCCCGAATAAATCGGGATTTTTTTATTTATACAAATTAAAATATTATTTCAATTTCTTTTTGATTGCTACTTCGTGGTATGCTTCAATAACATCTCTTTCTTCGATATCATTGTACCCCTTAATTTGAATACCACAATCGTATCCTTTAGTTACTTCTTTTACATCATCTTTGAAACGCTTAAGCGCTATTAATTCACCGTCAAATACTACAACCCCTTCTCTAACTACTCGAATCTTAGCATTTCTAGTAATTTTACCATCCATCACCATACATCCTGCAATAGATCCTACCTTAGAAATTTTAAATATCTCTCTAATTTCAGCAGTACCAAGTACTTCTTCTTTCATTTCTGGCGCTAACATTCCTTCCATTGCATCTTTCAAATCATCGATAGCGGCATAAATAATAGAATAATAACGGATATCAATTTCTTCTTTATCAGCTAATTGTCTTGCATTTCCAGCAGGGCGAACATTAAATCCGATAATAATAGCATCCGAAGCAGAAGCTAACATTACATCCGTTTCAGTAATAGCACCCACTCCTTTGTGAATGATATTGATTTGAACTTCTTCAGTAGATAATTTAGAGAACGAATCTGATAAAGCCTCAACAGAACCATCAACGTCTCCTTTAAGAATTACATTCAATTCTTTAAATTGACCTAATGCAATTCTTCGTCCAATTTCATCTAATGTTATATGACGTTGTGTTCTTACTGATTGCTCACGCATCAACTGAGAACGTTTTGAAGCAATTTGTTTCGCTTCTTTCTCATCTTCAAAAATATTGAATTTATCTCCAGCAGTAGCTGCTCCATCCAAACCTAAAACCGATACTGGAGTAGAAGGACCTGCTTCTTTAACTACATGTCCTCTTTCGTCATGCATGGCTTTAATTTTACCATGATGTTTCCCAGCTAACATGTAATCTCCAATTCTTAAAGTTCCATGTTGTACTAATAAAGTAGAAACATATCCTTTACCTTTATCTAAGAACGCTTCAACAACCGTTCCTTGTGCAGGTTTATTTGGATTGGATTTTAAATCTAAAATTTCAGCTTCAAGCAATACTTTTTCAAGCAATTCCTTAACACCTAAACCGGTTTTTGCTGAAATATCATGCGATTGAATTTTACCACCCCAATCTTCAACTAGTAAATTCATACCCGCTAATCTTTCTTTAATCTTGTCTGGATTAGCATTAGGCTTATCTACCTTATTGATTGCAAAAATAATTGGAACACCTGCCGCTTGAGCGTGACTAATTGCCTCTTTCGTTTGTGGCATGATATCATCATCCGCAGCAATTACAATAATTGCAATATCAGTAACTTGAGCTCCACGAGCACGCATCGCCGTAAAGGCCTCGTGACCTGGAGTATCTAAAAATGCTATTTTTTGCCCATTATCTAAAGTAACCCCATAAGCACCAATGTGCTGTGTGATTCCTCCTGACTCTCCTGCAATTACATTTTCTTTACGAATATAATCTAATAAAGAGGTTTTACCGTGATCGACGTGCCCCATAACAGTTACGATAGGTGCTCTGAACACTAAATCTTCTTCTTTATCTTCAACAACTTGAATTGCTTCTTCGATATCTACGGTAATGAATTCCACTTCATAACCAAATTCATCCGCAACAATAGTCAATGTTTCAGCATCTAAACGCTGATTCATGGTTACCATAATTCCAAGTGACATACATGTACCAATCACTTTAGTAATAGGCACATCCATCATAATTGCAATTTCACCTACAGTAACAAATTCAGTAACTTTAATAGTTTTACTTCCTTCATCTAAAGCTCTTTGCTCTTCGTCAGATTTCTGACGGTGCGTATCTCTCTTATCTCTTCTGTATTTTGCAGCCTTAGATTTACCTCCTTTACCTTGAAGTTTCTCTAAAGTTTCACGGATTTGATTTTTAACCTCTTCTTCTGTTGGCTCTACTTTAGCAACAATTGCAGGTCTATTTCCTTTTACAAAACCAGGTTTAGCACCTCTATTTGCATTAAATCCGCCTCCAGTATTTGGAGTAATTTTATTAGGATTTGGAGCTCCTGGCTCACCTGGTGTAGATGGCTTAGCTACAATTCTTTTTCTCTTATTCTTCCCTGCATTAGCTCCTGTTCCTGGCGCACCTGGTTTGTTTGGAGTGATTTTAGGGTCTTCTTTTTTCTTTTTAGGTTTATTAAACTGAGACAAATCAATAGTTTGACCTGTCAAAGTAGCACCTGATAATTTCTGATACTGAGTAGTAATTGTTTCGTCTACAGGAGCATCATCAGATTTAATCTCTGGTTTCACCTCAGCAGGAGCTACTTTTTTCTCTTCTTTTGGTGTAACTTCTGCAACTGGTTTTACTTCTTTTTTGTCTGCAACTGGTTTTTCCGAAACAACATCTTGAGGTACGTCTTGAGCTTTAACTTCTACAGGAGTTGACGGAACGTTTGCAGGTTTTTTAGGATTGAGTTCAATTTTACCAACCTGAACAGGACCGGTTACAACAGCTTTCGCTTTAATAACTTCTTGACGCTCTTCTTCTTGTTTGCGTTTTTCTTCAATCTCTTGCTCACGTTGAATACGTAATGCTTCTTTTTCTTTTCTTTTCTCTTCTCCTACTTCCTTAGAAGCCTCTTTATTCCCCTTATCGCCCGCAAATTGACTTTGTAGGATACCAAACTCTCGTTCAGAAATTTTAGCATTTGGATTTGCATCAATGGCAATTCCCTTATCTTTTAGATAATCTACTGCTCTTTCTAACGAAATGTTTAATTCCCTTAAAACCTTGTTTATTCTTATTACTCTCTCTTCAGACATAAAACCTTTTTATTATTATCTTTTTGTTGTGTTTCTCGACCCAGACCTTTTAAATATTTAAGGACAATGAAGTTAAGACATTTTTTTAAGAATTGGATTAATTATCAAATTCTTCTTTTAATATTTTGATTACATCTAGAATTGTTTCCTCTTCTAAATCTGTTCTTCTTACCAAATCTTCTACATCTTGCTTTAAAATACTTCTTGCAGTATCTAATCCGATTTTAGCAAATTCATCTATAATCCACTCTTCAATTTCATCAGAGAATTCAGTTAATTCGATGTCGTCCTCTTCTCCACTAGTTGTATCTCCTTCACGAATTACATCTAGCTCATATCCTGTCAATAGACCCGCTAATTTAATATTATGTCCACCTCTACCAATAGCTTTAGAAACTTCTTCTAATTTCAAGAATACTTCGGCTCTCTTAGTTTCTTCATTAATTTTAATAGAAGATACTTTAGCTGGACTCAAAGCACGAGTGATATACAGTTGAATGTTACTTGTATAATTAATAACATCAATATTTTCGTTTCCTAATTCACGAACAATACCGTGAATACGCGATCCTTTCATTCCCACACAAGCTCCTACAGGATCAATTCTATCATCATACGAATCCACCGCTACTTTTGCTTTTTCTCCTGGGATTCTTACTACGTTTTTAACCATAATTAAACCGTCAAAAACTTCAGGAATTTCTTGCTCAAATAATTTTTCCAAGAACTTATCTGAAGTTCTAGACATAACAATTTGAGGTTTGTTCCCTTTTAATTCAACGCTTTCAATGATTCCACGCACATTATCTCCTTTACGGAAAAAGTCAGAAGGAATTTGTTTTTCTTTTGGTAAAACAATTTCATTACCTTCATCGTCAACCAAAATAACAACTCTTGGTCTTACGTGATGCACTTCGGCAGTATATATTTCACCGATAATATCTTTAAATTGTTTGTACAAATTAGTATTATCGTGTTCGTGGATTTTAGAAATCAAGTTTTGGCGTAAAGCCAAGATAGCTCTTCTCCCTAGGTCAATCAACTTCACTTCTTCAGAAACCTCTTCACCGATTTCGAAATCGGCTTCAATTTTTCTAGCTTCCGTTAACGTTATTTCTTCATTTTCGAAATCCAGATCTTCATCAGCAACGATAACTCTTCGTCTCCAAATTTCCATATCTCCTTTATCAGGATTGATAATGATATCGAAATTATCATCTGAACCGTATTTTTTCTTTAATGCATTTCTAAATACATCTTCCAAAATTGCCATAAGCGTTACACGATCAATAAGTTTATCATCTTTAAACTCTGAAAATGAATCGATTAATGCTAAATTTTCCATGCGAATTCTTTAATTAAAATGTTACTGTAACAATTGCTTCTTTAATATCTGTATAAGGAAGTTCTACTGTTTTTTGAACTGTTTCTTTTCCTTTTCCTACTTTCTTTGGTTCTCTTGCTTGCCAAGACAAAATTACAAATTCATCATTAGCTTCCACTAATTCTGCTTCAATATTTTCTGTCGACGTCTTCACTATCAAGGTTCTACCTACATTTTTTCTATACTGTCTCACCATTTTTAATGGTGACCCAACCCCAACAGAGGCTACTTCTAGAGAGTAGTCTTGTTCTTCTCTATCTAAATTAGCTTCAATTGCACGACTTACATCAATACAATCTTGCAATGCCACTCCATTGTCTCCATCTATGTTGACAATGATTTTAAAAGCATCTGTAATAATTAAGTCAATTAAAAAAAGACTTGACTTATCTACAAGGCATTCCTCTACTAATGTATTTACTTTTTCTTTGAACGTCATAGTTGTATAAAAAGAGGGGACGATTAGTCCCCTCATTATCTAGATTTTAATAAATAACGATGCAAATATAGTGTTTTTTTTAATAATTAAAATAATCGAATACTTTAAAATGATAACTGCCGAATAAAATTCAAAAGTGACATCTGATTATAACTAAAAAAAGTTCTACGAAATACATCGTAAAACTTTTTTTAAAAATTTTAATTTAAATTGCCTAGAATTGCTCCTGAACCAAATTAATAATAGCATTTGCGTCTAACTCTCCTGATTGCCTCCAGATCATTTGACCTTCTTTATAAATCATAAGAGTAGGAAGTCCCTTAATTCTTAAAGCTTCGGCTAGCTCTTGATTTTTATCAACATCAATCTTTATCACTTTAGCTTTATCACCAAGTGCTGCAGCCACATCTCTTATTACAGGATGCATTGATACAGAAGACTCGTTCCAATCTGTGTAAAAATCAATTAACACAGGGATTTGTGTGTTTATAAGTTCTCCAAATTTTGACATAAAACCAAAAATTTAATTTTTATAATCTACTTAAAAAGAGATAAATATTTTACAAATGTAGCATTTTTAACTAATTACACTACATTATTCCCTTTTTTTAGCTCTATCACGGTAATTTCAGGCATAATTCCAACTCTTCCTGAGTAGGCATGAAAACCAAATCCTCGATTTACATATACATGCCGACCTTTGTTTTCATATAAGCCCGCCCATTGTTTATACACATATTGTGCCAAACTCCATTTGAAGTAACCCGGAATTTCAATTCCGAACTGCATTCCATGCGTATGGCCCGATAATGTTAAATGAAAAATTTTCTTGTGATGTTGCACTATATAATCCCAATGACTTGGATCGTGACTCATCAAAATTTTAAAATCCTTTTTAGTTAATCCTTCAGAAGCTTTATCTATATCTCCTAATTTCTTAAAATTATGCCCCCAATTTTCAACACCAACGAGAGCAATTTTTTGACCGCCTTTTTCGATAAAAGTATGTTCATTCAAAAGCAATTTGAAATCAATTTGTCCATACAAATTTTTGATCGCTTGAAAATTAGCTTCTTTTTCTTTTGCAGAAGGCCAAGTCACATATTCTCCATAATCATGATTTCCAAGAACTGAATACTTGCCATATTTATGTTCTTTAATTCTATTGAATATTCCTATCCACGGAATCATTTCTTTAGCATGAGTATTCACAATATCCCCTGTAAACAAAATCATGTCTGAATTCTGTGCATTAACTAAGTCTATCGCATAGTTTATTTTGTCAGGATTATCAAAACTACCACTATGTACATCCGAAATTTGAGTAATTTTAAAACCATCAAATTCTTCTGGCAAGTCTGGAAAATAAATGCGTTGCTTGATCACTTTGAAATTGTACTTCCCTTCAAAAATACCATACACCAAGGATAAGAAAGGAATAGATGCCAATCCTAAACCCATCTGGCTTACAAATTTTCTTCGTGAAGCAAAGAAAGGTTGGTCTTTCTTTTTCTTTACCAAGTAATTTACAGACCCTTTTCCTACTCTAAAAAAATCTTCGGTTAACATAACGATAGCTAAAACTGCTTTGGGCAGGTATACCATCAATGCAAATCCTAAAATCAACATTGTTTTCCTAGTTTGACCAATCGAACGATCAAATTGAGAGATAGAATAGATGAAATAAATAGCTAACAAAAGAGAAACTGCTTGGTACAACACCAACATTTTTTTTCGTTGCAAAAGCGTTCGAAGTGCCTGAAAAGAAAGCCACTCTATAGCTCCCCAGATTAGAAAAAAGATTAATAAAACAATAATCATTTATTGAAGGTAATAAATTATTTAGAAGACAAAATAACAACTTAATTGTCCAAAACAGGTTTTAATTAATTAAAATTTAACTCTAAAAGAAAATTTTCATTCGGTTTCCTTATTTTTACAGATTCAAATTTTAGAATAAAATACTGATGTCTACTAAAAAACGCCTTTTTCTTCTTGACGCCTACGCCTTAATCTTTAGAGGGTATTATGCCTTTATCAAAAACCCAAGAATCAATTCTAAAGGACTAGACACTTCTGCTATTATGGGATTTATGAATTCTTTGATGGATGTCATTAAAAGAGAAAAACCAGACCATTTAGCAGTTGCTTTTGACAACGGAGGAAGTGATTTAAGAAATGATATCTTTCCAGAATACAAAGCCCATCGTGATGCCACTCCTGAGGCTATAAAAATTGCTGTCCCTTATATCCAAGAATTGCTTCGCGCCATGCACATTCCTATTATTGAAGTAAAAGGATACGAAGCAGATGACTTAATTGGAACAATTGCTAAACAGGCCGAAAAACAGAATTACCAAGTCTTTATGGTAACACCAGACAAGGATTTTGCTCAATTAGTTTCAGAAAACATCTTCATGTACAAACCGGCCCGAATGGGAAATGGAATCGAAATTTGGGGCATTCCAGAAGTGTTAGCAAAATTTGAAGTAGAAAGACCAGAACAAGTAATTGATTTCCTTGGAATGATGGGAGATGCCGCCGACAATATTCCTGGACTCCCTGGAGTAGGCGAAGTAACTGCTAAAAAACTATTAAAAGAATTTGGTTCTATGGAAAACCTTTTAGCAAATACAGACAAGCTGAAAGGAAAAATGAAGGACAATATTGAAGCCAATAAAGACAAAGGGATTTTATCAAAAACCTTGGCAACTATTTTATTGGATTGTCCCGTTCAATTTGACGAAACCGATTACGAATTATCTACTCCCGATGTGGACAAAACAGATGCTTTATTCAATGAATTGGAATTTCGTAGAATGGCAGAACAATTTGATGCTATTTTTAGAAAAGGAGAATCAGCACCTGTAATAGACGAAGCCAAATTATATAAAAAACCACAACCGAAGACTGAAGAACAATTTGATCTTTTTGGTAGTGCTATTGATGAAGGTTCAGAAGAAACACGTCACCAATATTACAATTCATTAGAAAACACGGAACATTCGTACCAAATTATTCAAGGTGATTTAGGAATTAAATTGTTATTGCAGAACCTACAAAACCAAACTTCGGTTTGTTTTGACACCGAAACTACAGGATTAGATGCCTTACACGCCGAGTTAGTCGGGATTTCATTTTCATATGAAAAAGGAAAAGGATTTTACGTTCCGTTTCCTGAAAACCAAACAGAAGCCCAAACTTTAATTGAAAAATTAATTCCTTTTTTCGAAAATGAAAACATTGAAAAAATAGGGCAGAATTTAAAATACGATTTAAAAGTATTGTCGAATTATGGCATTACTGTAAAAGGCAAATTATTCGATACTATGATTGCGCATTATTTGATCAACCCAGATATGCGTCACAATATGGATATTTTATCTGAAACGTATTTGAAATATGCACCTCAATCTATTGAAGTATTAATTGGTAAAAAAGGAAAAAATCAAAAATCGATGCGTGACATTCCTTTAGAGGAAATAAAAGAATATGCGGTAGAAGATGCTGATGTAACCTTGCAGCTTTCTGAAATTTTCAATGCTGAACTAGACAAAACACATACTAAAAAATTATTTGAAGAAATCGAAATTCCTCTGGTTACTGTTTTAGCAAGCATGGAAAAGGAAGGAATCAATTTGGACGTTCCGTTCTTGAAATCATTATCGAAAGAATTAGGTGACGATATTTCTCAATTGGAAAGTCGCATTTACGAAATTGCAGGAGAGAAATTCAATTTGGCTTCTCCGAAACAATTGGGAGATATTTTGTTTGATAAACTAAAAATTGGTGGTGCTAAACAAAAGAAAACTAAAACTGGTCAATATGCTACTGGAGAAGAAATTTTAAGTTATTTAGCCAAAGACAACGAAATTGTGAGTGCTATTTTAGATTGGCGTTCGCTTATCAAATTACAAAACACCTATGTAGAAGCTTTGCCTTTGCAAGTAGACGCAAAAACGCATCGTGTTCATACCGATTATATGCAAACCGTAGCCGCTACAGGACGTTTAAGCTCGAACAATCCTAATTTGCAGAACATCCCGATTCGAACGGAACGTGGAAGACAAATCAGAAAAGCATTTATTGCTCGAGACGAAAACCATACGTTACTCTCTGCCGATTATTCTCAAATTGAACTACGTATTATTGCCGCTTTAAGTGGTGAAGAAAATATGATTAAGGCTTTCCAGCAAGGAGAAGACATTCATAAAAGTACCGCTGCCAAAGTATTCAATATCCTTTTAGAAGAAGTAACTAAAGAACAACGTAGTCATGCTAAAACGGTCAACTTCGGAATTATATACGGTGTTTCTGCTTTTGGATTAAGCAATCAAACCTCTTTATCACGTGCCGAAAGTGCCGCGCTAATTGAAGCCTATTACAACACTTATCCAAAACTAAAATCATACATTCAAGAACAGATTGAAAATGCACGAGAAAAAGGTTTTGTACAAACAATTCTAGGGCGACGACGTTATTTAAAAGACATCAACTCGGCTAATGCAGTGGTACGTGGTGCGGCAGAACGAAATGCCGTCAACGCTCCTATACAAGGAAGTGCTGCCGACATTATCAAAATCGCTATGATTAACATCCACAAAAGGCTGATTGCGGAAAATTGGAAATCTAAAATGCTATTGCAAGTCCATGACGAATTGGTGTTTGACGTTCACAATAGTGAATTAGAAAAAATTCAATCGATGATCAAACATGAAATGGAACAAGCTGTTGTTTTAAGCGTACCATTGGAAGTAGAAATCGGAATAGGAAAAGATTGGCTCGAAGCACATTAAAACCATAAAAAAATCCATTCATATGAATGGATTTTTTGTTTCTTATACTCTTGCAGTAGTTTCACGTTCTTTCAAAACGGTTTTAATGACTTTAGTTTCATAAGGCGGTTCTTCTTCCGAATCGTCTTCCAAACGTTTAATCAATAATTTAGCCGCTTCTTCTCCAATTTCAATTCCGTGCTGACTTACCGTAGTTAAACTTGGCGACAATCTTCTTGAAGCTAAAATACCATCGGCAAAACCAATAATACAAAGTTCTTCTGGAATTCTATAACCTTTTTTCAAGCCCATTCGTAAAGCAGCAACCGAATCATTTTCTTCTAAAGCAAAGATGCCATCAATTTTATTGTTAGCAAAAACCTCCTCCATACGTTCTTTTAGATCTTCTTCTGAATCGGTTCTAATAATCAAATTATTGTTTACTGGAATATTGTTTTTTTCTAATGCTTTCAAATATCCTTCGAATCGCAATTTTCCAACGCTCAAATTATCAACAGACGAAAGTAACGCTATATTTTTACATCCTAAATCAATTAGGCGTTGAGTAGAATCCAAAGCTGAATCGAAATCGTCCACAACCACTTTGTCACAATCAATACCTTCAGCAATTCTATCAAACATCACAATAGGAGTCCCGTCATTGATAATCTCTTTAAAATGATCGTAATTATTTTGTTTTTGAGCTTCTTCAGAAACCGATAAAATAAATCCGTCAATCGTACCATTACTTAACATCTCTAAAGTATGCGCCTCTTTTTCCAAAGACTCATTGGAGATACACATAATAACGTTGTATCCTTTTTCATCGGCTACTTTTTCAATTCCACTAAAAACTTTAGCAAAAAACGAATTCAAAATATCTGGAATAATAACGCCTATTGTTTTCGTTTTTCTATTCTTAAGATTCAACCCTATAATATTCGGCTTGTAATTTTTAAGTTTAGCATATTCCTTTATCTTGGTTTTAGTTTGCTCGCTAATTTCAGGACTATCGTTAAGTGCTTTTGAAACTGTAGATACAGACACATTAAGTTCTTTGGCGATTTGTTTTAGTGTTGCTTTAGCTTTCATATATGGAATTTAAAACGCTAAAATAAGAAAAAAATTGGTTGAATAACGCGATTAGGCTAATGACTGGACGATTACGATTCAAAAAAACATTGAAAAATCAAGATTTTTTCAAAAAATAGATCCGATTTTAACAAAAAAGAAGCTCGAAAAATACAAAAACACAAAGCAGCCTAAAAACAAATCCTTTAGCTACTGATAATCAGAACTAAATAATATTTTAGGACAATTTGTATTTCAGAAAAATAATTGTACTTTTGCATCCCCTTTATTGGGGATGGAATGTTTAATTAAAAATAAAAATTGTGAACACATTAAGCTACAAGACAATTTCAGCTAACAAAGCCACTGTATCAAAAGAGTGGATTGTTGTTGATGCTGATGGTCATAACTTAGGTCGTCTTGCTTCAAAAGTCGCTATGATTTTGAGAGGTAAATACAAGCCAAGTTATACACCGCACGTGGACTGTGGAGATAACGTAATCGTTATTAACGCAGAGAAAATCAACCTTACAGGTAACAAATTGGATGAAAAAACATACATCCGTCACACTGGTTACCCTGGAGGACAAAGAAGTTTGACTGCAAAAGTATTGCAATCAAAAAACCCAGCTTTATTAGTAGAAAAAGCTGTAAAAGGAATGTTGCCTAAAAACAAATTAGGAGCTGAACTTTTTAGAAATTTAAATGTTGTTGTAGGATCTGAGCACAAACAAGGCGCTCAAAAACCTAAAACTGTTAACCTAAACGATCTTAAGTAATGGGAGTTATTCACAAAATCGGTAGAAGAAAAACCGCTGTTGCACGTGTTTATGTTTCGGAAGGAACAGGAGTAATCACTGTAAACAAAAAAGAATTCGCAACTTACTTTCCAACTGCTACTTTACAGTACAAAGTGTTACAACCAATGTCTATGACAGAGAACGCTAACAATTTTGACGTAAAAGTAAATGTTTATGGAGGAGGTTCAACTGGTCAAGCAGAAGCTGTAAGAATGGCATTAGCACGTGTAATGTGTGAAGTAAATGCTGAAAACAGAGCAATCTTGAAACCAGAAGGTTTATTAACTAGAGACCCTAGAATGGTTGAACGTAAGAAATTCGGTCAGAAGAAAGCTCGTAAGAGATTCCAATTCTCTAAACGTTAATATTACCTGTCTTGTTCAAATGGGACAAGACATCGTTCATTTATTATTGAATTTAAAAACACAGTTATTGTTGCTCCTACCGAGGTAGGGAATAGTTTAGCATCTAAATGTATATAGCCGAGCAATCGCCATTTATACATTGCTAATCAACAGAACGTAAACTAGTACAAAAAATGGCAAACAAAGTTGAAGTAAAAGAATTACTAGAAGCAGGTGTTCACTTCGGACACATGACTAGAAAATGGGATCCAAACATGGCTCCTTACATTTATATGGAACGTAATGGAATCCACATTATCAATCTATATAAAACTGCAGCAAAAATCGAAGAAGCTAATGACGCTTTGAAAAAAATCGCTGCATCAGGTAGAAAAATCTTATTCGTTGCTACCAAAAAACAAGCAAAAGATATCGTAGCTGAAAAAGCTAAAGCAGCAAACATGCCTTACATCACTGAAAGATGGCCTGGTGGAATGTTGACTAACTTCGTAACTATCCGTAAAGCTGTTAAAAAAATGGCTACTATTGATAAAATGAAGAAAGACGGAACATTCATGACTCTTTCTAAAAAAGAGCGTTTGCAAGTAGATCGTCTTCGTGCTAAATTAGAGAAAAACTTAGGTTCTATCGCTGACATGTCTAGACTACCTGCAGCCTTGTTCGTAGTAGATATCAAAGCAGAACACATCGCTATAAAAGAAGCTCAAAAATTAAACATTCCAGTTTTCGCAATGGTAGATACGAATTCAGACCCAAGAGAGGTTGATTACGTAATCCCTGCAAATGATGATGCTTCTAAATCAATCGATAAAATTTTAACTTTAGTTACTGCAGCTGTTGTTGAAGGTCTTTCTGATAGAGGATCTGAAAAAGAAGTTGAAGAAGTTGCCGCTCCTGCTGTTGAAGCAGAAGTAGAAGCTGCTCCTGCTGCTGAAGCTCCAGCAACTGAAGAATAAATCAAACCATTTTAAGATTGAAGGATTTAAAGATTTCAAATTATTGATTAATACAATTGATAATTAAGTCCTTAAATTTTTCAATCTTTTACTCTTTAAATTAAAAAAATTATGGCAACAATTACTGCTGCAGACGTAAATAAATTAAGAACAATCACAGGTGCAGGTATGATGGACTGTAAAAAAGCCTTGGTTGAAGCTGACGGAGATTTTGATTTAGCTATCGAAAACTTACGTAAAAAAGGACAAAAAGTAGCGGCTAACCGTTCTGATAGAGAATCTACAGAAGGTGCTGTTATCGCTGTTGTAAACGACGCTAAAACATCTGGTGTTGTTATCTCATTAAACTGTGAAACTGACTTCGTTGGTAAAAACGAATCTTTCGTGAAATTAGCACAAGAATTAGCTGCTTTAGCTTTGAACTTTGATTCTAAAGAGGCTTTCTTAGCAACTGATTTCCACGGAATCACTGTAGCTGAAAAATTAATCGAGCAAACAGGAGTAATTGGAGAAAAAATCGAAATCGGTTCTTTCGAAAGATTAGAAGGCCCATTCGTTGGTTCTTACATCCATGCTGGAAACAAAATTGCTACTTTAGTTTCATTATCTGCTAATGTTGCAGGAGCTGAAGAAGCTTCTAGAAACGTAGCAATGCAAGCTGCCGCTATGAACCCAATTGCTTTGAATGAAGCTGGTGTTGATGCTGCTGTTATCGAAAAAGAAATTGAAATTGCAAAAGAGCAATTAAGAGCTGAAGGTAAACCAGAAGCGATGTTGGAAAACATCTCTAAAGGAAAAATTCAACGTTTTTACAAAGACAACACGTTAGTAAACCAAGATTATATCAAAGATGGTTCTATGAATGTGACTGCTTACGTAAAATCAGTTGACGCTAACTTAGCTGTTACAGGATTCAAAAGAGCTGCTTTAGGATAATCTAAAGAGATTTTTAATCTATCCCTATAAATCCCATTCCTAACCGAATGGGATTTTTTTTGTGTTTTATACCAGTGAAAGCAACTAAATTAAGTGCTGAAAAAGAGAATTGTGGGTCAAGAAAAAAATAGGATTGATATGGAACAATTATAAAAAGAAATACTATTTTTATCTCACCTAAATTAATTTCCTAAATCTTAACCTGCCCCTATTATGAGATCCATAAAGCACATAGATAGAATTAATAAAATACACTCCCTTATTAATTCTCAAAAAACAGGTACTCCAGAAACATTTGCCAAACAATTGAATTTAAGTCGTAGACAAATGTATAATGAGTTAGAATTCTTTAAAACCTTAAACGCTAAAATCAAGTATTGTAAAAAGAAGGAGACTTTTTACTATACTTCCGAATTTGAGTTTTCATTTAGTTATGCATTGGTTGCAATTTCAGACGAGGAGTCTATAAAAATTTCAGGAGGACATTGTCTTAATACTATAATGTTTAATGTGTTTTATGAAAGATAATTTATCAAAGAAAGATATCAATTGCTATCATTTACCTATTTATATTACTTAATAGGTCTACTTTTAAAAAATATTCTTCAGATACAATTGATTTTTTCTTAAATACCTTACCAAATTTTTCAGCAGGTTTAGTAGTGACTTTTGTATTTTACAAATACCTAAAACAATAAAAAAACGGATTACTTTTTTTAATAATGATTTCAGGGATTTGGCTTACAATAGAAGAGTATTATCCTGTTTTTTCTCATAATTTATATTTTGACTATTGGGATACTTTTATGAGCTGGTTCGGATGTAGTTTATCAGCATCATTTATACTTTTTAGAAGATTTAAAAAAATATTTTAAATTTATTTCATAGTGCTTAGAACTTGCACGGAAGTAAGATAAATTTGACTTATTCAAATGAAGTTCTCGAGAGACCTATTTTGTTTAATCAAATTATTAACGTTTTAAAATTTGTAATTATGAATTTAGAAAATTTAAATGTAGCGGAGCTTAGTGCTCAAGAAGTACAAGAAGTAGAAGGAGGTGGAATTTTTGGCATTATCATTCTTGTGGCTTTTATAGCAGGTGCGTGGCTTTCACAAAAGAATATGCCTGACAGAACTAATGTTGATTTCACCCCTGGACCTTACTACCCTTCTGGGAGTTCTTCCTCTTCAATTACTATGGAACAAATTTATTAGTATTTATGATTTAATTAATTTATGGCAGTTCAAATAACATTGTCTGCCATTTTAAAAATCATATTCTATTATAATTGTTAAGAGGAAAAGAAATAAGAATAAAAGGGATAGCATACATAGCGATTACCGTATAATTTTTATATTATGAAATTAAAGATCTTATTATTAGTCTTTATTACATTTGAAATAAATGCCCAAAACAAATTTTACAACTTCAATCTATACGAGGGAAAAGACTATTTCTTTACAATAAGTCAAAGTAATGATTTAATGTTAAACGGAATTCGATTAATTGGCAATTCTGTTTACAAAACAGAATTGACTCCAAAACAAAAAAAAATTTACGCTAATAGTTTAGCTCTTTTTACAGGGTTTATAGGACAAGCTATAACCCATGAGGAAGGACATCGTTCTGTTTTATCGGAACTAGGTATTGGTAGCGTAAACAAACCTTTTATTGATAAAAATCTAGTTGCAAAAGTAACGGGTGTCACAGATGCTACATTGATCAATCTTCGTAACACTGATTTACCAAACTATATTCGTTTACACACTGCAGGTTTAGAATCAGACTATACATACTTAAAAAAAACGGATGCTTTTTTTAATTATAATGAAGAAAAATATAATATACTGTACATGGATTATATATCACGCCAATTTGGTACAATCAATTATTATTTGACTAATTTATATATGCACAAACAAACAAGCTTAACTATTCGAGAAAATGGAGTTGCTGAAGAAAATCGAGATGTTGTAGGACACGATTTATTCGGAATGGTTCGACATTTACATAGACCTTCTATGAACTTCTATCGTTATACAGAATGGTTCGATTTAACCGCTGAAGAACAATCGTATGCTAAACGAATGGGATTTATGTCTTTGTTAAATTTTCTAAATCCAAATATTTTTAGATTAGGCAACTTCAATTTATCTAAGAGTATTAAAGGTAATTTTTCTGTTAACTATTCTCTTTCTCCTTTTGGAGATTTTACTGAGCAAAATGTATTTTTGACTATTAAAGACAAATATAAAATCAATCCCTATTTTAGGCAGTATTTCAATAAAAACTACACTTTTCTAGCTGGTGGGATTAATTTACATAATTATGTTTTTCAGGAGGATAAATTGATTTTAAACACTGCATTAGACTTTTGGCAACAGCCTACAAATTTAAATTTCAATACTAAAAACACGACATTCGGCATGGGTATAAAATCAGAGTTAGGGATGCGTTTGTCTAATTGGAATAATAATACGAATTCAACCTATTTTAATTTTGGCGTTTCGTATAAAACTAATGGATTTATCCCTGGAGTACCATCATTAAAAGAAGATTTTAGAATTCACTTAGGCGTGATTTTTTCAATAAATAACAAAATATAACTTTCATCAAATCCATCCTTCAGAGGTAGACTGTTTTATTTATAGAGAACAATAATTGCTGCCTTTTTTACTAGATTTTAAAGCATAATGAACTTTAATTCGTATCCTGTCAATAGCCTAAAAACCTTTTTTCTATTTTTTTAAAATTTATTTCATAGTGCTTAGAACTTGCACGGAAGTAAGATAAATTTGACATTATAAAAATTGAAGTTTTCGCGAAACCTTGTTTTTTGTTTAACCAAATTATTAACAACAAAAATTTTTAATTATGAATTTAGAAAATTTAAATTTAGTGAAGCTTAATGCTCAAGAATTGAAAAAAGTTGAAGGTGGAAGTTGGTGGCCACGTATTACCGGTTTCTTAGATGGAATCGCGGGTAATTTCCACGGATACATTTTTGGTTACGAAATCTGGTAAAAAAATGATGCACTGAGAGAATATCTTTCAGTGCATTATAATTAATGTCATTGAATGAAAAATTACTTAATAATAATAATCTTTCCTTTATTTTCATTTGCTCAAATTGATGATGCGATTAAATTAAAGGAAGTTATTGTGTCTAAATCTAAGATTAATGCTGTCGATTTAGGTATTATAAGTAACAAAACATTTAAAATTAATTATACTCCAGCTGAGAGGAGATTACAATATGCCAAATCGGGAGTGATAAGTCCATTAATAAATTCTATCACAGGAAAGACATCAATGTTTAAAAAAGAAATTATTATAGAAAGAAGGCAAAAAGCATTAGAGAAAATATCTAGTGAATTTAATGCAGATTTTTTTATAAACAAACTTAAAATTGATTCTATTTATATAAAGGCTTTTCAATATTATACAGTTGAAAACAACAATTTTATAGAAATCTTAATTTCAGGTAACAAATCCCTTATAGAATTTTTTTTAGTTCAATTAGCTTATGATTTTAACAACTTGAAAAACCAGCAAAAAACTTAATATCATAAAACAATGTTTAGATTAAAAACATTCGCCATTTTATTATGTTGCCCTTTTTTTATTTGTTACTCTCAAATAAGTGTAAAAGATTCTTTGTCCCACGAAAGTGTTTCTTTTGTTGAAATTTATTCTGAAAATGGAAGTTTGGTTGGCGTAAGTGATAAGGATGGGTTTATTTCAGATGAATTAATTAAAGAAATTGAAAGAAGTAATAAAAAAGTAACTTTTGTTCATTCAAATTATAAAAATTATGTTGTCGACACTAGATTGATTGAAAAACTTTCCAATATTTTTTTAACTCCAATTTATATAAAGTTAAATGAAGTTGTTATAACAAGACCTCTTAAAAATAAATACTTAAAATTGACGGGGTATTTTAGGAGCGTACAGTCTAATGAAAAAAACCCTCATTATTTTATTGACGGATTAGTTTCATACTTCATAAATTTAGAATCCGGAAAAGTTAAAATGACAATTTTATCAAATCGGTCTTTAGAGAACAAGAACATAAAACAGTTGTCAGATAGATATTATTTTTTATTAGCAGGAGTCCCTTCATTAAATGAATATTTAAAATACTCAAACCTATCAAAGGAATATTCTATGAATGAGGAAAAACAAGGGGGTTTTAAAATAAAAAACAAAGAAGGATATACTTTAGTAGGGTCAATAGTTGCTTCAAGAGAAATCTCTAATCTTCAGTTAGAGGTTATTTCCAATCAAAATCCTAAGATAATGAAATTTCTTGGAATGGAATCACATCTTAATAGGTACATAATATCTTCGGTTTATTCAACGCCTGAAATAAATGATGTAGGATTTGATAATATTTTGTATTTTAAAGAGATTAGAGATTATGATATTAAAAAAAAAAGGAAAGACAATTTTACAAAAATAGAGGCTATTCATGAGTTTTTCGTTATTGAGAAAGAATATATCAACAACCTTGATGCGGAAAAATATGATGATTTCTATACTTTTAAGTTAACCAGTTCTTATAAAAACATTTTTTGGAATAAGGTAGATAACAAATTATTTCAACCGATTCCTAAATCCTTAGAATTATTTATTGAAAAAAATCTGACGGAGTCTAAAAAATAATTATTACTCAACATAAACATCCTTTATGACTTTCAGTCAAGATCCCATTAATACCCTCGAAAATCTTACACATAAAAACAAAACCAAGAGTATTTCCATTTACTTGGTTATAGTGTTGTCATTATTAGTTTTCATAAGTTCATTGCCCCTTGTCAAGATCGACATTAGTAGTCAAAGTAGAGGTATCATTCGTAGTACTACGGATAACGTACCTTTAACTAGTTTGGTCAACGGCAAAGTAGTTTACGTTCATCTAAAAAACAACCGCTTTGTATACAAGGGAGACACCTTAGTACAACTCACCCAAGAAAGTCTCAACACAGAGAAATATACCAATGAATCGCTTTCAAGTGATTTACAAAACAGAATTAGTGATTTGTCTCGTATTGTAACGAGTTCAAACGCTGTACTTACCACTGCTGAACTACAACAGGAATGGAACTCGTACAACAGTAAAAAAAATGAATTAGAAAGTAAAATCGCTCAGGCTAAAATTGTGTATGACCGCAACAAACAACTCTTTGACAAAGGCATCATCGCAAGAGCCGAGTTTGAAAAATATAGTTTTGATTATACCTACTCTGAGCAATCGTTGTCGAGTTTAGTCAAAAGTCAAAAAAGTGTGTGGCAAAACCAAAAAAGAGATTTAGAAAACCAATTGAAGAATCTTAAAGGAACACTCAATAAAATCAATGTCGAATCTAAAAACTATGTGATTACTGCTCCCATTTCAGGAACCATCGAGAACTTCTCAGGAATCCAAGTAGGTTCTTTTTTGAATGCCTCACAACCCATTGCTACTATTTCAGCTACTGATAAGTTAATCGTGGAAAGTAGTGTCTCTCCGAGTGACATAGGACTTATTCATAAAAACCAAAAAGTGAAATTTCAAATCGATGCTTTCAATTACAACCAGTGGGGACTATTGGAAGGCAAAGTCATCGACATTGACCATAACATAACTATTCAAGGAGAACAAGTCTTTTTTAAAGTACGTTCGGTTTTAAACACTACGCAATTACAACTCAAATCAGGTTACAAAACCAAAGTCTCCAAAGGAATGACCCTAACCACTCGATATATCTTAACAAGACGAAGTCTCTTTGACTTACTCTTTGATAAAATGGACGATTGGTTGAATCCCAAAATCAAATAATACAATACATGGCATCAATTAAAATAAAACAACATGATATTAACGATTGTGGTGCGGCTTGTTTGGTATCTATTGGCAATCATTACAAAGTTAATCTCCCAATAGCCCGTGTACGTCAATTGGCCAATACTGATAAACGAGGTACAAACGTCTTAGGAGTAATTGAAGGAGCTGAAAAAATGGGTTTCACAGCTAAAGGTGTTAAAGGTGGTTTAGACGCTATAGATAAAATCCCACTTCCTGCCATTGCCCACGTGGTTGTAAAACAACAATTACACCATTACGTTGTTATCTATTCCGTAACAAAAGACAAGATAGAAGTAATGGATCCAGCCTTTGGTAAAATGGAGACCTATACCTTTGAAGAATTTCAAAAAATTTGGTCAGGAGTATTAATACTCTTTGCTCCCAATGATGACTTAACACCTCATAACGATAAGGTATCTCCAAGTCGTCGTTTTTGGAATTTAGTACAACCTCATAAAACCATTTTGATTCAGTCCTTAGTAGGAGCAATTGTGTTTACCGTTTTGGGACTCGCTATGTCAATATACATTCAAAAGATAACCGATTATGTCTTGGTCGAAGGAAACAAGAAATTATTGAACCTACTGAATATTTCAATGATTGGTATCATTCTACTGCAAGCCTATATCGGTTCAAAGAAAAGTATCTTCGTGATGAAGACGGGACAATTGATTGATGCGAAATTGATTTTGGGTTACTACAAACATCTACTACATCTTCCCCAACGTTTTTTTGATACGATGCAAATTGGGGAGATAACTTCAAGAATTAATGATGCGGTCAAAATACGTTCTTTTATCAATGAAGTTGCCATTGATATGATAGTGAATATTTTTATTGTCATCTTCTCTTTTACGTTGATGTTTACGTACTATTGGAAATTAGCCTTGGTAATTCTATTAGTGATTCCATTTTACGGATTAATCTATTTCTTGCTCAACAAATTCAACAAGAAAGTAGAACGTAAGATTATGGAGAATGCTGCTGAATTAGAAACGCAGTTGGTGGAGAGTGTAACACACATTAGAACGGTAAAGGAATTTGGAATAGAGGAATTCTCCAATCTTAAAACGGAGAATAGATTTGTAAAGCTATTATTTACCACCTACAAATCAGGTATGAATTCGGTCTTTGCTGGAACTTCTACACAGTTCTTGGCTTCCATTTTTACGGTGGTTTTGATGTGGATTGGTTCAGGGTATGTAATTGACCGAGATATAACCCCTGGTGAATTATTTTCTTTTTACGCTCTAATCGGTTATTTAACTTCTCCTGTGGCTTCGCTTATAGGAATGAATAAAACGGCTCAGAACGCTCTTATTGCAGCCGACAGACTCTTTGAGATAATGGATTTGGAACGAGAAGAAACAGAAAACAAAATTGAACTACAAAAAGAGAACTTAGGAGATATTGTTTTTGAAAATGTAAGTTTCAGATACGGTTCACGAACAGAGGTATTCAAAGATTTTAATGCCATTTTCAAAAAGAATGAAACTACCGCCATCGTAGGTGAAAGCGGAAGTGGAAAAACAACTCTAATTTCACTTCTACAAAACCTATACCCAATCAAAGAAGGTAAGATTTATATTGGTGATTATGATTTACAATTTATCCATTACCAAAGTCTGAGAAATTGTGTTGGGGTTATCCCTCAACAACTCAATCTGTTCTCAGGGAATATTATAGAAAACATTGCCCTTGGAGATTTATTCCCTAACATTCAATTAGTATTGGATTTATCCAAACAATTAGGAATTACGGAATTTGTGGAGAAATTACCCAATGGATTTGAAACCCAAATAGGAGAAAATGGAGCGATGTTATCAGGAGGGCAAAAACAACGAATTGCCATTGCAAGAGCCTTATACAAAAATCCTGAAATCTTGTTAATGGATGAGGCGACATCGTCTTTAGATACTCACTCCGAAACCATCGTGAAAAATGTAATTAATGATTTTAAAGCCAAAGGAAAAACGGTAATTATTATCGCCCATCGATTGAGTACAATTGCCAACGCTGACCAAATTTTGGTTATGGAAAACGGAATAATTGTAGAATCAGGAAATCATCACGAATTACTGAATCAAAAAGGGAAATACTATGAATTGTGGAACAAACAGAGTTTGGTGTGAATTCCTATTCAATCCCATTCCTAACCGAATGGGATTTTTTTATGCCGAAAATTCCAAAATAAAATGCTAAATTTGAGAAACTAATCCCATAGCTTATGTTCAAATCTAAAAAAGATACCGTATTTGTAATCCTAGCAGGAATTTTTATTACCAATGCCGTGGTTGCCGAATTAATTGGTGGAAAGCTGATTCAAATTGGTCCTTTTGTGATGAGTATCGGTATTTTACCTTGGCCAGTGGTCTTTTTAACCACTGATTTAATCAATGAATACTTTGGCGAAAAAGGAGTGAGAAGACTCTCTATTCTTACCGCTTGTTTAATTGCTTATGCTTTTATCATTTTACTATTAGGAATTATTATTCCGGCTGCCAAAGGAATAAGCCCCGTAAATGACGAACAATTTCAAGCTGTTTTTGGACAAAGTATGTGGATTATCGTCGGGAGTATTATTGCATTCTTAGTTTCGCAATTAATTGATGTGACCGTATTTTGGTATTTTAGAAACAAAACAGGCGACAAGAAAATTTGGCTTAGAACTACTGGCTCCACCGTAATATCACAATTATTTGATTCTTTCATTGTATTGGGAATTGCGTTTTGGCTACCTGGAAAAATTAACTTTGAAACTTTTATCGGTTCCGCCTTAACAGGTTATACGTTTAAATTAGGCATAGCGATACTTTTAACGCCGTTAATTTATTGGGGGCACCGAATTATAAAAAACTATTTAGATAGCGATATACCAGCTTAAAATGAATAAAAACAGATGCAAATGGTGCGTAGGCATCCCGATTTACGAAGCCTATCACGATCACGAATGGGGAGTTCCTGTATATGACGACCAAAAATTATTTGAATTCCTAATTTTAGAAACGTTTCAAGCAGGGCTAAGTTGGATAACCATTCTGAAAAAAAGAGAAAACTTTCGCACCGCTTTTGACCAATTTGATTACCAAAAAATAGCGTTGTACAACGAAACAAAAATTCAAGAATTATTACAAGATTCCGGTATTATTCGCAATCAATTAAAAGTACGCTCTGCAGTATCCAATGCGATTGCTTTTATGGAAGTACAACAAGAATTTGGAAGTTTCAGTAAGTACATTTGGCAATTTACTGATGGAAAACCTATTATCAATCAACCGCAAACGTTAAAAGATATTTCTGCTACTACTCCCCTTTCGGATGCCATAAGTAAAGACTTGAAAAAACGCGGGTTCAAATTTGTAGGCTCCACAGTAGTGTATGCCCACATGCAAGCCACCGGAATGGTAGACGATCACGTTGCGGATTGTTGGAAAAGAACTAGCTAATTGCGAGATACGATTTACAAAATACGAATTGATTTTTGATATTGCATTTAGCTTTTCAAAATTGATATAAAATGGTCTCTTGCTATTTCGCGACAACCTAAACTTTCTAGATGCGGATTGTAAATTTGGCAATCTAACAGTTTATAATTATTTGTTTCAAGATGTCGTGACCAATGAATAAAAGCAACTTTGGAAGCATTGGCTACTTTTGAAAACATACTTTCCCCGCAGAAAATGTTGCCTAAATCAACTCCGTATAGACCTCCTACTAATTCGTCATCTTGCCATACCTCAACAGATTTGGCTATGCCTAATTCATTCAACCTGCAATAGGCTTCAATCATATCATTGGTAATCCAAGTACCGTGTTGTCCGTCTCGTTTTATTTTTTGACAATTGGATATTACACCTCTAAAATCTTGATTGAAGGTTACTTTGAATGTATCCCGATTCAAAACATTTCGCATACTTTTTGAAATTACTAAATCTTCAAAAAACAATACCATTCTGGGATTGGGCGACCACCACAAAATAGGATCTCCCTCTTCAAACCAAGGAAAAATGCCGCTTTTGTATGCCAATACTAATCGCTCAGGAGATAAGTCCCCACCGATGGCCAAAAAACCATCTTCGTTAGCGTTAGAAACAGGCGGAAATACTAAGTCTTTAGTAAGGTAATGCATTTAATAATCGTGTATTTCAAAGACAAATATACTATTAAAAAAAACAGCCGTCAATAATGACGGCTGCTCTAATATGTATTTGTAATGATTTTATGAACCACACATTTCGCATTCCTCAGGACCTGCGTTACGCGCTTGCTCAATCATTGCTCTATATTCTTCAGCAGTCATCTCTACTGCTTCATTAACTACTGCAACGGGTTGCTCTTTCACTTCTACTTCAACTACGGCAGCAGGCTCTGCTTTTTTATCATTGTTTACGGTAAACTTAATCGCATCTACTGCTGATTTTGTTCTTAAGTAATACATTCCTGTTTTTAAACCTGATTGCCAAGCATAGAAATGCATTGAGGTTAATTTAGAATAGTTAGCATCTTGCATAAACAAATTCAACGATTGTGATTGGTCAATAAAGTACCCTCTGTGACGTGACATATCGATAATGTCTTTCATTGACATTTCCCAAACCGTTTTGTATAATTCTTTCAAATCTTGTGGAATCACATCAATATTTTGAACTGAACCATTGTGACGCATGATTTCTTGTTTCAATGATTCGTTCCATAGACCACGATCCACTAAATCGTGCAATAAATGTTTGTTTACCACAATGAATTCTCCTGACAATACACGACGCGTGTACAAGTTAGAAGTATACGGTTCAAAGGCTTCATTGTTTCCTAAAATTTGAGAAGTCGAAGCAGTTGGCATTGGCGCTACCAATAATGAGTTTCTAACTCCATTCGCTACCACTTCTTTTCGCAACGATGCCCAGTCCCAACGACCTGATAATTCTTCGTCTTTCATTCCCCAAAGATTGTGTTGGAATTCTCCTTGAGAAATTGGAGATCCTTTGAAAGTAGAATAAGGCCCTTCTTCTTTAGCCATTTCCATTGAAGCTGTTACTGCTGCAAAATATAATGTTTCAAAGATTTCTTGGTTCAATTTTTTAGCTTCGTCACTTGTAAATGGCAAACGTAACATAATGAAAGCATCAGCTAATCCTTGTACACCAAGACCCACAGGACGGTGACGTAAATTAGAATTTTCTGCCTCTTTTACTGGATAGTAATTTCTATCAATTACTTTATTCAAGTTGCGAGTAACACGTTTGGTAACATCAAATAACAATTGATGGTTAAAACTTCCGTTTTCCACAAACATTGGTAATGAAATAGAAGCTAAGTTACACACCGCGATTTCGTCTTTAGAGGTGTACTCCATAATCTCGGTACACAAGTTTGACGAACGGATTGTTCCTAAATTCTTTTGGTTTGACTTACGGTTTGCCGCATCTTTATACAACATGTATGGAGTTCCAGTCTCAATTTGAGATTCTAGAATTTTTTCCCATAATTCACGTGCTTTAATAGTTTTTCTACCTTTTCCTTGGGCTTCATACGAAGTATATAACGCTTCAAATTCTTCGCCATATACGTCATACAATCCTGGACATTCGTTTGGACACATTAATGTCCAAGTAGTATCCTCTTGTACACGTTTCATGAACAAATCAGAAGTCCACATGGCAAAGAATAAATCTCTAGCACGCATTTCTTCTTTTCCTGTATTTTTTTTCAAATCCAAGAAATCAAAAATATCAGCATGCCAAGTTTCAATATAAATCGCAAAACTTCCTTTACGTTTACCACCCCCTTGATCTACATAACGAGCCGTATCATTAAATACTCTCAACATAGGAACGATTCCGTTTGAAGTTCCGTTAGTTCCACGAATGTAAGAACCTGTTGCACGAACATTGTGAATTGACAATCCGATTCCTCCTGCTGATTGCGAGATTTTAGCGGTTTGTTTTAAAGTATCATAAATTCCGTCAATACTATCGTCTTGCATAGCCAAAAGGAAACAAGAAGACATTTGTGGTTTTGGTGTACCCGCGTTGAACAAGGTTGGCGTTGCGTGCGTAAAGAATTTTTTCGACATTAAGTCGTATGTTTCTATTACTGAATCCAAATCGTTCAAGTGAATTCCAACCGATACACGCATTAACATGTGTTGTGGTCGCTCTACAATTTTTCCGTTGATACGTAACAAATACGAACGCTCTAAAGTTTTGAATCCGAAATAATCGTAATTAAAATCTCTATTATAAATGATGTGTGAATTTAAAAATTCAGCATTTTCTTGAATTACTTTATGTACTTCCTCTGATAACAAAGGAGATTCTTGATTGGTTCTTGGATTTACATAATGAAACATTTCATTCATCGTTTCAGAGAATGATTTGTTCGTGTTTTTATGCAAGTTAGAAATCGCAATACGGGCTGCTAATTGTGCATAATCTGGATGCGCAATAGTCATTGCTGCGGCGGTTTCAGCCGCAAGATTATCTAATTCTGATGTAGTAACTCCGTCATACAATCCTTCAATCACACGCATTGCTACTTTTACAGCATCAACTAAATCATTTAAACCATAACATAGTTTTTTAATTCTATCTGTGATTTTGTCAAACATTACAGGCTCTTTATGGCCGTCTCTTTTTACTACATACATAATCTTGTGGGTTTTAAGAAACCAAGAAATCCCTTCCTTGTTTTCGGGTATTTGTTACTAATTGTTTGCGTCTGTGCGCGGTAATCTATAATTCAAATCTAAAACAAGTTCAGATTAAAAATCAGCATCGAATGTTATTTTTTGAGCATCAGAATCGGTGTTCATCACGCCTGCTTTTTGGTATTCACCAACGCGCTTTTCAAAGAAATTAGTTTTTCCTTGTAACGAAATCATGTCCATGAAATCAAAAGGATTTGATGAATTATACACTCTATCGCAACCTAATTCTACTAAAAGTCTGTCAGTAACAAACTCCAAATATTGTGTCATCAAATTGGCATTCATTCCAATTAAACTAGCAGGAAGTGACTCTGTGATGAATTTTCTTTCGATATCCAACGCATTGGTCAAAATTTCTGTAATTCTAGTTTTTGGTACTTTATTAATTAAATGATTGTTGTGCAAGTGAACTGCAAAATCACAGTGCATTCCTTCGTCTCTTGAAATCAGCTCGTTTGAAAATGTCAAACCTGGCATTAAACCACGTTTTTTCAACCAATAAATAGAACAAAACGAACCTGAGAAGAAAATTCCTTCTACAGCCGCAAAAGCAATCAATCGTTCTGCAAAAGAATCTGAATCAATCCATTTTAAGGCCCATTCTGCTTTTTCTTTAATAGCAGGAAACGTTTCTATAGCGTGAAATAATTCGTGTTTTTCAGCCTCATCTTTCACGTAGGTGTCAATCAACAATGAGTAGGTTTCACTATGAATATTTTCCATCATAATTTGGAAACCATAGAAAAATTTAGCTTCTGGATACTGCACTTCTGAAACAAAATTTTCAGCTAAGTTTTCATTAACAATTCCGTCAGATGCAGCAAAAAAGGCTAAAATATGCTTAATAAAATAACGCTCATCATCATTTAACTTGTTGTTCCAATCATTCAAATCAGTATGCAAGTCAATTTCTTCAGCGGTCCAAATACACGCTTCTTGTTTCTTATACCACTCCCAAATATCTTGGTGCTTTATCGGAAAAATAACAAAACGATCTTTGTTTTCTTGTAAAATTGGCTCAATTGCAGACATAATAATTTGTTAGTTTTTTTGATTGAAAAAATAAAAAATTTAGGATAACTTGGGGATTACAAAGATTGTGAAATATTGCGGTTATTAAAAGTCAAACTTATTCACAATCGGCTCTAGTTTTTAACAAAACTAAACCCGGCAAATAATTTTATTCAAAACATAATTTATTATAAATCAATGTTTTGAAAATAAAAAAATCGATGTAGCCCAGTAAAATATAGGGTTTTTAGAAATCCCGAAAAAGAAAATTACTAAAGCGTGTTGTAATTATTTTTTTAAATCCAAAGCTACTTTTTCAAGCTCCAAATACCAATCTTCTCCAAACCTTCTAACCAATGCTTCTTTGACAAATTTATAGACTGGAACTTGCAATTCTTTACCTAAAGTACACGCATCATCACAGATGTGCCATTTGTCGTAATTTACAGCGGTAAATTCAGTGAAGTCTTTTACTCGAATGGGATACAAATGACAAGAAACGGGTTTTTTCCAACTTACAATTCCTTCATTGTAGGCTTGTTCAATACCACATAAAGCTGTTTCACCATCAAAAATCACATACGCACAATCTTTTCCTTCAATTAGCGTGGTTTCAAAATCACCATCTTCTCCTTTTACCCAAGTACCTTGCGCTTCAATTGCAGCAATTCCTTCTGGACGTAAATAAGGTTTTACTTTAGGATAAATTTCTTCAAGGATTTTAGTTTCCTCTTCATTTAATGGCGCTCCAGCATCTCCATCGATACAACAGGTCCCTTTACAAGCAGACAAATTACAAACAAACTCTCTCTCGAGTATTTCTTCTGAAACGATGGTTTTTCCTAATTGAAACATTGGATACATAAATTGATAATGAAATGCAAATGTAATCAAAGCACTTGAAGAAATTAACTCCTATCCCATCATAAATTTAAACCTTTAATATTTGGACTTGAAAAAATATAACATTATCAATTAATTTCCTTAAAAGTGTAACTTTGCAACAAAAAAGAATATGTTTGAAATTGACTTTAAAGAAATCCTTACTGTTGGAATGGTATTGTTTGCCGTAATTGACATTGTAGGTAGCATTCCAATCATTGTAGATTTAAGAACCAAACACGGTCATATTGAATCAGAAAAAGCATCAATAGTTGCTGGAATCATTATGATTGTTTTTCTATTTATTGGTGAAGAATTTTTGAAAATTATAGGTATTGATGTTCATTCTTTTGCCGTAGCAGGATCATTCGTCTTGTTTTTCATTGCTTTAGAAATGATTTTAGGAATTCGTATCTATCGCGATGAAGAATCTAGTTCAGCTTCTATTGTACCTATTGCCTTTCCTTTAATTGCGGGAGCAGGTACCATGACAACCTTACTGTCTTTACGTTCTGAATTTCACACCATCAATATTTTGATTGCTATTTTATTGAATTTGATTTTAGTATATATTGTTTTAAAACTATCATCAAAATTGGAACAATTATTAGGAAAAAATGGCTTAGGAGTTATTCGCAAGGCTTTTGGAGTAGTCCTTTTGGCTATAGCTGTTAAATTATTCGCCGCTAATGTTAAAGGTTTGTTCGTCTAAAAGAAATTTTTATAAATTTACGCCGATGTTCTTATAGAATACAATTGATTTTTTGGAAATTCACAGCAAGCCCCAATTTCCTCAACCTTTATTGTACTAATAACAAAAAATCATCTTATGAAAATTTTCACAGCTGTTTTGATTTTTTTGGCTTCTGCCTTAATTATCTTTAATGTCACCCGTCTTGATTTTAGCAACCTATTGCAAGGAGAAAGTATGTATGCCTTAATTGGGATTGCAGCCTCTTTTTGCGCGGTACTAATTCTTTTGATCTTTAGAATGTCAAAAGAAATTGAAAGAAGAATGAATGACTAACACTTTTGACGTACTTATTATAGGCGGTGGAGTTTCAGGAATGTCCTGCGCGCTTGTTTTAGGTTCTGCTAAAAATAAATCCTTTGCTTCCGAAAAGAAAATAGGAATTTTTACGCATCAAAAATCATCTGCGCTACAAGAAGCGGTTTTCAATAATGCCTATGGGATTTCTCCTGGAAAATTAGGATTTGAATTGTTAAGCGAAAGCAAAACACACCTCTCAGCAACCTACCCACACGTTATTCAAATTCCTGACGAAAAAGTGATAAAAATCGAGGGAAACCATCTCGATTTTACTATAACATCAAACAAAAACACCTATAAGACCAAATATATAATTGTAGGGATTGGTTCTGCCAATACATTCAATATCGAAGGGTTAAATCAGTTTGTAACACCTCACCAAAAATCATTAGCAGAAAAACAACGTATTCAACTGCAAAATACAGATCACAAAATAATTGAAGGTATTTATGTAATTGGAACTTTAGCTGGATGTAGGAGTCAGCTCACGATTGCCGCTGGAAGTGGAGCAGCCGTAGCAACAGATTTACTCACTCTCTGGAACGAAGGTATTCCTGTTCAAGTCCACGACAGTAATAAAAAATAAGTAGTATTTATTCTTCTAAAACAGCTATGTGTTGCACATCAATTCCTGCTTTAATCAAAAATTGAAGTCCTGAATCGTCTCTATACCCATTATGATACACTACTCTTTTTATGCCTGATTGATGAATTAATTTACTACACTCTTTACAAGGAGAAAGTGTAATATATAAGGTAGCACCTTCACAAGATTGTGTAGAACGAGCCACTTTCAGAATCGCATTAGCTTCGGCATGCAAAACATCCCAACGTGTTAATCCTTCTTCGTCTTCGCAGCAATTTTCAAAACCAGAAGGCGTTCCATTATAACCATCAGAAATAATCATTCGGTCTTTAACAATAATAGCACCAACTTGTTTGCGTTTACAATACGATAAAAGACTCCACTCTTTTGCAATTCGCAAATACGCTTTGTCGTATTTATTTAATTTTTTTTCTTCCATTTCTAGTATTGATTCCAAATTTCATTTTCTAATATCATTGGCACCACCACCCCTATTATAAAGGAAGAGCCTACCAAAATCCAATCTCGTTTAGAAAATTTAAAAACCCTTTGCGCGATATAAGCTACAATTAAAACTGCGAAAACAACCGCAATTTGTGCCGCTTCAATTCCTATAGCAAATTCCAGCAAAGGTACTAATTTGGAATTTGAACTACCTCCTAATATGGTTTTAAAATAATTGGAGAATCCTAGACCATGAATCACTCCAAAGAAAAGTGTAATAAAAAAAATCAAATTCAAGCTTTCTTTTCTATTCGTTTTCCCAATAGTAAACAAGTTAAAAAGTGCCGTAACCAAAATAGTTATAGGAATTAACAACTCAACAACATTGGCTTTAATAACCATAATTTCATATACTGAAAGTAATAAAGCAGTAGTATGCCCCAACGTAAAAAGAGTCACCGAAAGCAGTATTCTTTTCCAATCTTTAAACATGAAAGGCATCACCAAAGCCATTAAAAACAATACATGATCATACGCACGAATATCCAAAACATGCTGTAGTCCTATCTGAAAGTAAATCAAAAATTCTGACATTAATTCGGTATTGAAATTGATTAAGGGATGTAAACTTACGATTAATTTTGAAATGACGATTTGAGTACTTATCAAATCCTTTTTAGAAATAAAATTTATTACTGAAAAATTAAATTGAAAATAGTCTGTTTTTGAAAAAAAACGTACCTTTATCGTAATTAAAAACTTATATTATTATGTCATTTTCAGATTTATTTGATAGCGAATTTAAAACTAGAAATAAAGGTCAATTTTCAGCCATTGTTCGCGTGGCGCTTGCCGATGGAAAATCTTCACCTGAAGAAAAAGCATTTTTAGACAAATTAGCTACTAATCTTGAGATTTCAGCTTCGGAATACGAAGAAATCCTAGCCAATCCTTTGAAATACCCAATCAATCCGCCTTATTTATACAACGATAGATTAGAGCGTTTATTTGACTTAGGCAGAATGGTACATATTGACCATCAATTAGGTGATCATCAAGAAAAATTATTAGAAAAATTAGGCGTTGCTTTGGGATTTACACCAAGTAACATAAGCTATATTGTTTGCAAAGCATTATCATTGATTGACAAAAAAGTAGATTTAGATACTTTCATCTACGAAATGAAAAATATGCACAAATAAACATAAAGTCACTACACCCTTTCATATTAAAAGCTCCTTCAAAGGGAGCTTTTTTTATTGAATAAAAGGAGTGTAAAATGAAGGGGAAGTCACAAATAGGGTGTTTTTTGTGAAAATGACACAAATTTTATGTTGTAGCTGGCTATCATTGTATATTTGCTAATCAAATTGACAAATTCAGGTAAAAAAATTATTATTTTTAGCAATTCAATCACTAATATTAAGAATTTATGACTATTCGAAAAGGAAATCCCGAAGATATGAAAGGAGTATTAGCTCTAATTCAAGAATTGGCCCATTTCGAGAAAGAGCCTGATGCCGTTGTTATAACCGAAGAGGATTTAATTAAAGATGGTTTTGGAACTAATCCCTTATTTCATGTTTTTGTTGCAGAAGTTGACGATTCAATTGTAGGTATCGCTTTATATTATTACCGATATTCTACTTGGAAAGGAAAAACTATCCATCTTGAAGATTTAGTGGTTAAACAAAGTATGCGAGGAACCGGATTAGGATATGCCTTGTACTCAGAAGTAATAAAACAAGGTAAAAAAGACAATGTAAGACGAATTGAATGGGCCGTTCTGGATTGGAATACCCCAGCAATTGAATTCTATACAAATTCAGGGGCCAAAGTTTTTGATGATTGGAGAGTGGCTCAAATGGACGAAGAAGGGATTACCTATTTTCTTGAAAATAAATTAAAATAAAAATATAGCAGTATTATTATATGAAAATATTCAAATTTGGAGGTGCCTCTGTAAAAGACGCCGATGGAATCAAAAACGTGTACGACGTTTTACAAAAAGCAGGTTATGAAGATGTCCTATTAGTGGTTTCAGCTATGGGTAAAACAACTAATGCATTAGAAGTAGTAATCAAAAATTATTTTGGCAAATCGCCTGAGTTAAGTTCATCTGTTCAAGAAATTAAGAAATACCACAATCAAATCGTATTGGATTTGTTTGAAGATGATAATCACCCAGTATTTGCATCCGTAAACGAACAGTTTTCAGATTTAGAATACTTTTTAGCGCACAATAAATCTCCGAATTACAACTTTGTTTATGATCAAATTGTAAGTTATGGCGAGTTAATTTCGACCAACATTTTGAGTCATTTTATGAATTTTATGAACATCAAAACACAATGGTTAGATGTTCGTAACTTCATCAAAACCAATGCTAACTACAGAGATGCGGAGGTAGATTGGGATTTAACCCAAAAGAATATTGCAAAAAATATAGCCCCAAAAATCTTAAACATTACTCAAGGTTTTTTGGGTTCTGACGAGAATAATTTCACTACTACTTTAGGTCGCGAAGGTTCTGACTATACTGCCGCTATTTTTGCTTATTGCTTGAATGCAGAAAGTGTTACGATTTGGAAGGATGTCCCTGGTGTAATGAATGCTGACCCTCGTTACTTTGAAAACGCGAGTTTGTTAAACCAAATTTCGTACCGTGAAGCTATCGAATTGGCTTTTTATGGCGCATCGGTAATTCACCCAAAAACATTGCAACCATTACAAAAGAAAGAAATTCCTTTGTATGTAAAATCGTTTATCAATCCTCTACTAAAAGGAACGAGCGTTTCAAAAGGAGTTGATTTAGAACCTCTTTTACCGTGTTTTATCGTGAAAAGAAACCAATTGTTGATTTCGCTTTCTTCGATAGATTTCTCTTTTATTATGGAAGAAAATATTAGCGAAATTTTTGGTCTATTCCACGAATACAAAATTAAAGTAAATTTAATTCAAAATTCAGCAATTAGTTTCTCTGTTTGTGTAGAAGACAAGTTCGACAACTTCAAAGAATTAAACGCTATTCTATCTAAAAAATTTAAAGTAGATTTTGAAGAAAATGTTACGCTATATACCATTCGTCATTTCAATGACGACGCTGCACAAACTGTTGAAAAAGACAAAACTGTTTTACTAAAACAAGTGAGTCGTGAAACAATGCAAATTGTGACCAAAGAATAAATCGAGTTTATTTTACAACATAAAAAAAGCACCGTTACCGGTGCTTTTTTTGTTATACAGAATCAAATGTTATTCCTCTAATTTATTTTCTTCAAATTTTTCGTGTTTGATAATTTTAGCATTAATCATAAAAAACACATTCTCTGCAATGTTTGTGCAATGTTCAGAAATACGTTCTAAATGTTTTAAAACAATTACCAAATTTGTTCCTGAAACTACTGCTTTTGAATTTACTTTCATTTCGCCAACGATATTATGAATTGCATCGTCGGTTTTATTTTTAATACTTTTATTCAAAACAAATATTTCGCCTATAGTAGTCTCATCACGTGTTAAAAAACATTCATTCGTTTTGATTGTAATTTTCTCTACTTCCTTTGCTAATTCAGCTACTTGAAATCTAGAAATCAAATCGTGTTTGTCTTTCGTGTTTTTTGCTTTTTTGATAATACTTATCGCTAAATCACCAATACGTTCAATTTCATTGCTGATTTGCATTGCCGACATTATAAAACGCAAATCAGAAGCAACAGGTTGTTGTAAAGCAAAAATACTTTGACAAATTTCATCAATTTTGATGTCTAATTTATCTATTTTATGTTCTGTTTTTTTTACTTCTTTCCCTTCGCTTAAAGGCTCAGCAAGCAATGCTTTTACTGATTCTCCAACTTGGCCTTGGGCAAGAGTCCCTATTTTTTCGATTACATTTTTTAATTTTTCCAGTTCTATTTCAAAGTGTGTCATCCTATTTTTTTTTAGTATTAAGATTAAAATTACAAACTATAAAAGTCTTTTGACTTTATATTTTGTAATAATTATCCAAATCTTCCTGTGATATAATCTTCGGTTTGTTTTTTCTCTGGTTTGGTAAATATATCATTTGTTTTACCCATTTCAATCAATTCTCCTAAATAAAAGAAAGCAGTATAATCACTTGTCCTAGCTGCTTGTTGCATATTATGCGTCACAATGATGATCGTATATTGTTCTTTTAATTCATGAACCAACTCTTCGATTTTTGAAGTAGAAATAGGGTCCAATGCACTCGCAGGCTCATCCATCAAAATAATATCTGGGCTTACTGCCAAAGTTCTAGCAATGCACAAACGTTGTTGCTGACCTCCAGAAAGTCCCATGGCAGAATCACCTAAACGATCTTTGATTTCGTCCCAAATAGCCGCTTTTCGCAAAGAGGTCTCAACAATTTCGTCTAAGTCTGTTTTGTCTTTTATTCCGTTAATTCTTGGACCATAAGCGATATTTTCATAGATCGATTTTGGGAATGGATTTGATTTTTGAAAAACCATTCCAATTTTCTTTCTAATATTCACTACATCAACATCTTTGTCATAAATATCTACCCCTTCTACAAGCATACTTCCAGTAATTCTCACATCTGGAATCAAGTCGTTCATTCGGTTAATACATCTCAAAAAAGTAGATTTCCCACAGCCTGAAGGCCCAATTAAAGCCGTTACCTTGTTTTTAGGAATTTCTAAAGAAATTTCTTTTAATGCTTTCTTTTCTCCGTAGTATAAAGATAAATCTTTTACTGCAATTTTTATATCTTTCATTTTTTGTAAGTTAAATCTAAAATAATTTAAGTAATTAAACTAATTACTTTGCTTTTCTTCTAATTCGTGATCGGATTAAAACGGCTACTAAATTCAATGACAAAGTCAATAATAATAAGACTAAAGTAGTCGCAAACTGAATAGGCATTGTTTTTTCCACATCTGATGATTGCGTTGACATAATATAAATATGGTACCCCAAATTCATAAATTGATCACTCAATGAACCTGGTAACGTAGCCAAATAATACGCAGCACCTGTAAATAAAATAGGCGCTACCTCTCCAGCTCCTCTACTTACTGCCAAAATAGTTCCTGTCATAATTCCTGAGATTGAACCAGGAAAAACTACTTTTCTAATGGTTTGCCATTTTGTTGCCCCTAAAGCCAGACTAGCTTCACGCAATTCACGAGGAATGGTTTTCAAAGCTTCCTCAACCGAAACAATAATTACTGGAAGCGTTAATAAAGACATCGTAAGACTTGCCCAAAGAATATTAGGTTGTCCCCAACGCAATTGACCTCCATTTAAAACGGTATCGGCTCCCGCACCCACAAATTGAATAAAGAATCCTAATCCAAATAATCCAAAAATAATAGAGGGAACTACGGCTAAAGTTCGGATTGAGAAGCGAACTGCGGCAGCTATCACTGAATTTTCTTTAGCATATTCTGTCAAATAAATCGCTGTAATAGTACCAAATGGTACTGCAGCAATCGACATTACAATAACCAATATAAACGTTCCTATCAAAGCTGGAAAAATTCCTCCTTTAGTCATACCATCCGTTGGGAATGAACTTATAAATTCCCAAGAAAACTTATCTCTTCCTTCGTAAACAATTATTCCAAGTATAATAAAAAGGATGGCAATGATTAATGCAACTGCTAATTGTGTAGTTCCAACAATCAATTTTCCTTTTATATCCATTTTTTTCCCTTCGCTGGAGAAGAAATGGTTTTCTGTTGTATTCGTTTTTGTATTCATATTATTTCCCTTGGAATTTTTTAATTAGCTTTCCTTTTACATAAAACTCTGCCAAAGCATTCAATGCAAATGAGAAAATAAAAAGTAACGACCCGATAAAGAATAACACACTATAATGTGTTTCTCCAAAAACAGTTTCTGCCATTTCAGCACCAATGGTAGCCGCAAATGTTCTTACACTCTCAAAAGGATTAGCCGAAACTAAGGCTGCATTTCCTGTAGCCATCAAAGCAATCATAGTTTCTCCAAAAACACGACCAACACCTAATAAAAGTGCTGCAAAAATACCGGGAGTCGCCGCTGGTAATACCACAAAAAAAGCGGTTTGCCATTTACTTGCGCCTAAAGCTAAGCTAGCTTCAGTATAGGTTTTTGGAATGGAGGATAAGGCGTCTTCTGAAATCGTATAAATAATAGGAATTGCTGCTAACGCCATAGCAACTCCTCCAATAAAAGCATTCAATCTAGAATCATAACCGAATACATTTTGGAAAAAGGAAGCCAATACCATTAAAGCAAAAAAACCAATTACTACTGACGGGAAAGCCGCAAGCATTTCGATAATAGGTTTAATAATTTCTTTGGTTTTTTTAGAAGCAAAACAAGATGTAAACAAGGCAGCTAAAACAGCTAGAGGGCCTGCAATAAGCATCGCAATTACAGTTACTTTTAACGTTCCAATAAGCAAGCCTAACAAGCCAAATCTTGGATTATCTGATACTGGAACCCATTCGGTAGTAAAAAAAGTATTCCAAGTATTTCCGGCTCCATCTGTGTTTTCAGTAACTTTATCCGTCATCTCTCCAGAATCTGCCGTTAGCGGCTCTGCCTTTACATCACCATACGATTCTGGTTGTAAATCAGCCTGAGAAACGGTTTCAGAACCATAGGTTTCTGGTTTCAATTCTTCAGTTGGTTCCGCGCCATACGATTCGGGCTTTAACTCTTCTGTTGAAGTTGTCCCGTAAGATTCTGGTTTTGAAGCAGAATCTGTTGCTTGAACCTCAGTTTTTGGAGCTTCTTTACCCTTACTAAAAATGGGTAACGATTCTTTAAATACAAAAACAAAGATTAGAAAAATTATAGCAATAGATAAAAAAGCCACCGATGAAATGATTTTTTCAGCTAGAAACTCAGAAAGTCTGAATTGTTTTTTCAGACTTTCTTTAGTAAAATTAGTATTCGATAATTGAGAATTCATTGAATTGAATTATGAAATATATAAATTAGTTTAAATACAAAATTATCCCTCTCCAAAAAAATGGAAAGGGACAATCTGATTATATAATTATTTTACAGGATAGTATCCTACTGAAACAATTACTTTTTGACCTTCTGGACTTAAAATCCAATCAATAAATTGTTTAGTTTCTCCTGTTGGTCTTGATTTCAAGTACATGTACAAATATCTTGTAATTGGATATTGTTTACTTTTAATTGTTTCTGCATTTGGAGCATAAGCTGGACTTTTATCGTCTTTCTTAACTTTACAATCTTTTACTCCTTCAGCGTAAGCTGCACCACCATAACCAATTGCAAATTTATCTTTCTTAACTGCATTTACAATTGCAGCTGTTCCAGGTAAAGTTTGACAACTTGGTGAGTAATCACCTTTTACAACATTATCTTTAAAGAAAACGAAAGTTCCTGAACTACTTTCTCTACCGTACAATCTGATTCCTGCATCTACACCACCTACTTGTTTCCAATTTGTGATTTTTCCAGCAAAAATATCTCCAATTTGTCTCACTGTTAATTCAGAAACACCATTTGCTTTATTCAAATATACAGACAAACCATCTTTTGCACATGGAATTTCAATTCCTAATGTATTGTATCTTTGTTTCAATTTATCTACCTCAGCAGCTTTCATTGGGCGACTTGAGTTAGCGATATCAGTTGAACCATTAATCAAAGCTGCAATACCAACTCCTGATCCACCACCAGTTACTTGAATAGTAGCCCCTGGATTTTTTTGCATGTATACTTCAGCCCATTTTTGTGATAAAATAACCATTGTGTCAGATCCTTTCACAGTAATTTTATTCAAAGTTGTAAATGATAACCCGATTACCATCACTAGAGCTAAAGCTGCAGCTATTTTAAATTTTGTAGTTTTCATATTGATTTTTTTATTAAGTAATTAAATTATTAGAATTTCGCTTGAATTCTGATACTAAACTGATTATCTGTTTTATCTCTGTTAGCAAAATCTCCTGAAGTAATTCCAGTAGTTTTTTCATTTACAGGTAAAGAATAACCTGCAACAATTTTTATATTATCGTCATAAAAATATTGCCAAGATAAAGTAAGTGTATTATACTTCAAATCATTTGCGCTTGTCACAGCATTTCCAGACAATTTAGTATTAGGATCAAACTCATCATAACGTGCTATGAATTGATTTTTAGTTCCAATATTTTTAATCAAAGTTGCATAGTATCCGCTAAAGTCTCTTAATCCAGCTACTTTAAATCCAGAGTTGTAGTTCACATAAGTAGAAGTTGAACCAACACCTGACATTGTCCCAGAAATATACTCTGCTTTTAATGCCATACCTCCTAAGAAGTCATAATAAATTTGCATTTCAGCACCTAACCAAGTTTTGTCTAATTTATCACCCACTACTGGAGTAAAAGCAGTTCCGTCAGCTTTTGTAAAACCAGTTAAAGTTGTTCCAGGCATTACTTCAGTTTTTCCAAAATAACCGTGTCCACCAAAATCAATTCCTAAACCTGCGTTTGGCAATTTAACAGAATAAACCGCTCTAGCCATTACATCTTTAGTATTGTCAACATCTTTAGTTTGATTTGCAGTAGTTCCTAAGTTAAAGTTACCATTCATTACAGCCAACTGCAATTTCAAAGGAAAATTATATTTAGTATCGAAATTAGCCTCTAATTTAGCTCCTAATTCTTTTTCTCCTGGATATAGAATTCCAGCCATTTTAGTTCTTTCTAACATTTCCATAGAACCTGAAGAATATTCTACTTCATAGTTTGGTCTATCAAACTGTCCTAAATACAATGAGAATGTTTTTGTCCAACGGTCATTCAAAACCACATAAGCATCTTTCAAAGACACTTTATCAAAAGCAAAGTCAGGTTGCAATACAAATTTCACACCATCTAATGCTTCGTAAGCAAATTTAATACGAGCTCTTCTCAAGAAAAAAGAGTTAGTTACAGGAGCCGAAGTAGAAGAACCATTAATTCCATGAACACCATCAAAAGTCCAAGTGTCATACATGTCATATTGTGCTTGGATGTACCCAGACACTTTAATTTTTGTCAATTTTCCAAGATCAGCATCAGAAGTAGCCAATCTCTCTTCTAAACCTTCAAATTTCATTGAGTGCGCATCAACAGATTCTTTTAATGCTTCAATGCTATTTGTTTTTATGGTGTCATTTTGCACATTTTGTGCTTTTGCCATGAAAGCGCCTAATACTAAAAACGCTACAGTAATTTTTTTCATCGTTGTGTTAGATTAATTTTTCTGATGCAAAGATGAATCAGCTATGTTAACCTAATGTTAAGACGGTATTATCTTGTGAAGAAATAATTGTTATTCAATTGTTATCCAAAGAAGCCTATTTTAAGCTAAAGTCGCCCAAAAGACCAACAAAAACTAGTCTTTAGCGATAGTGATCGCCTTATCAAGTGTAAAAGAAAATTCGGATCCAACTCCAAATTCACTTTCTACGTATATTTTTTGTTTGTGAGCCTCAACAATATGTTTTACAATAGCTAAACCCAAACCTGAGCCCCCTTCAGAACGAGAACCACTCTTATCCACACGAAAAAAACGTTCAAAAAGCCTTGGAAGATATTGTTGTTCCACACCTTCTCCATTATCTGTTATTCGTACTAATAATTTTTTCTTGGTCAAATTTACGATACTAACTTCTGTTAGTCCCCCTTCTTTACCATATTTGATAGAGTTTACCACTAAATTTTCAACCACTTGTTGTAACTTATCTTTATCTCCTTTAACAATAAACTGTTTGCCAAAAGAATTCTCTAATTCAAGTTTAATTCTCTTCTTTTCAGCTTTCATTTCCAAAAGATCTAATACATTTTGAATTAATTCAACCAAATCAAATTCTGAAATTTCCAAATGTAAGTCTCCCGATTCTAATTTGGTAATCATATCCAAATCCTCAACGATATAAATTAATCGCTCCACACCTTTTTCGGCACGTTTCAGATATTTTTTTCGAATATTTTTATCTTCCATTGCTCCCTCAAGTAAGGTATCAATGTACCCTTGAACGGTAAATAAAGGTGTCTTTAATTCGTGAGAAACATTTCCTAAAAATTCTCTTCGGTATTCTTCTCTCACCTGAAGCATCTCGATTTCTAATTTCTTATCTGTAGCAAACTTTTTTACTTTTCGTGATAAGGTTTCCATATCAGTCGTGATAGGCTGATTGATAAATGAAGACGATTCCAGTAAAGCGACATCATCGTATATTTTTTTAATTCTACTATAAATGAAACGCTCTACACGATATTGCAATACCAAAAAAGAAAAACAGAAAGAAAACAGAAAGAAATAAAATCCAAATGAAAGTACACTATGTTGCGCCAAGTTCAACATGTATTTTGCTAAAATCATCCCAAACAAAGATAAAAAAACACTAATAAATAGTGCTGCTTTTGAAGCGAATCGGTAATTTTTTTTAAAACTTATTTTCATCTATAATTCGTGATTCTTTAAAATAAAGATAACGCAAAAGATTGCGTTATCCATTAAAAAATAAAAAAAAAGAATTGGCGTTATACTTCTAATTTATATCCCACTCCTTTTATAGTTCTAAAAAAATCGTCTCCAATTTTTTCTCGTAATTTTCGAATATGCACATCTATTGTTCTTCCTCCAACAATTACATCGTTGCCCCAAATAGTATCTAAAATTTCCTCACGTTTAAATACTTTTCCAGGCTTAGAAGCTAACAAATATAGTAATTCAAATTCTTTTCGAGGTAAGACTATCTCGACATTATCTTTTGTAATTTTATACTCTTCACGATTAATCTCAATTCCACCTACATTTAATGTTTCTGTGTTTTTTTCTTGTTCTTTAGAACGACGCAATAATGCCTTTACTTTACTCACCAACAATTTGGGTTTAATTGGTTTTGTAATATAATCATCCGCTCCTGCATCAAATCCTGCTACTTGCGAATAATCTTCGCCTCTTGCAGTTAAAAAAGTAATAATAACATGATTCAATTCTGAAATTTTTCTAATAGCCTCACAAGCTTCCATCCCGTCCATTTCAGGCATCATAACATCCATAATGATCAAATCAGGAATCTCACTTTTTGCTTTAGCAATTGCCTCTTTCCCATTGGATGCTGTACTAATCTGATACCCTTCTTGAGCTAGATTATAACCTACAATTTCTAAAATATCGGGTTCATCATCTACCAATAATATTTTTGTATTTCGATTTTTCATTATGAAAATGTATAGTGTATTTGAATTTTAGAATGTAAATATAAAACAAAACTAACTAAAACTACTACTACTCATTAGTAAGATAATAAATTGATAACATTGAGATAACACGGCTGTAACCTGCGGAAACAACCTTTGTAATAAAGAAATTCACATAACGGATTTTATTCCATTTTAGTATAATTATTGAAATATATTTTTTACTTTTATCACTTGAAAATCATTTTTAATGACAAAAAACTATTTTTATAGTACTCTTTTAGTTTTGTTCTTTTGTTCTTTTAGCGTCTCTGCTCAAGAAACGAAGCAACAATCTCGATTACAAGAATCAACTTCAATAGAAGGTTTGAACTTGTATCCAAATCCTGTGAGTACTGGAAAAGTATACATCACTAGTAAAAATGATCTGGATAAAGAAATACAAATTTTTGATGTTTTAGGCAAAAAAGTGCTCCAAACTATAGTGAGTTCAAGAGAACTAAATGTAGCTACGCTAACTCCTGGTGTTTACATTATCAAAATCAAAGAAGAAGAAGCTTCTACTACCCGAAAATTAATCGTACGATAATTTTTTAGTCATTCTATACCTTTTAAAAATGATTCTATTAGAATAGTTGTCTATTCTAATATATTATATTTTAATAATCTTAAGCAAACATCTCCATAACACTTTCTTTCTACTTTCGTAAAAACTTATTATGAAAAAGAAAAGAAAAATACCTTTAGTTGTATTAAGCGACGTACACTTAGGAACTTATGGCTGTCATGCCAATGAATTACTCTCTTATCTAAAGTCTATTCAACCCGAAATGCTTGTTCTAAATGGAGACATTTTTGATATTTGGAACTTTAGCAAAAGTTATTTCCCTGCAGCTCACATGAATGTGTTGAGACAGATTTTAAAAATGTCAAACCAAGGAACTAAAGTAATTTATATTACTGGAAACCATGACGAGGCACTTAGAAAATATTCTGATTTTGTATTAGGAAATTTTGAATTAGCCGATAAACTCATCTTAGAATTAGACGGAAAGAAAACGTGGATTTTCCATGGAGATGTATTTGATTCATCTACCAAAGGGTATGCTAAAATTTTAGCAAAGCTCGGAGGAAAAGGATATGACTTACTGATTCTAATCAATAGTCTAATCAATTGGTTTTTAGTTCTTATGGGGAAAGAAAAGAGAAGCTATTCTAAAATGATAAAAGATAGCGTCAAAAAAGCAGTTGCTTTTGTCTCTAATTTTGAAACTACAGCAGCTGAAATTGCCATTGAAAAACAATTTGATTATGTGATTTGTGGCCACATCCACAAACCACAAATGAAAGAAGTTGCTAATGAACACGGGAAAGTAATGTATTTAAATAGTGGCGATTGGGTAGAAAATCTTACGGCATTAGAGTACAATAAAAAGAAATGGCGCATCTTTCACTACAAAAAAATTGATTTCGAAAATCAAGATACAGCAGTTGATGACGACACAATCAATGACATTGTCAACAAAATTCTTTCTCAATAATATTCAATCAATTCCAGTTAATACTCAAATAACAATCAATGAAAATATTTTATGCTATTCAAGCAACAGGCAACGGACACATCAGTCGTGCTATGCAATTATACCCCTACCTGCGTAAATTTGGCGAAGTAGATTTTTTTATGAGTGGTAGTAATGCTAGTTTAGCTATTGATTTACCAGTAAAATTCAAAAGTTCTGGTTGTAGTTTATTCTACAGTAAGTGTGGTGGTTTAGATTATTGGAATATTACCAAAAACATTAGTCCAATTCAAATGTATAAGGATGCTACATCTTTACCGCTTAAAAACTATGATTTTGTAATTAATGATTTTGATTCTATTACTTCGTTAGCTTGTAAATTACAGAAAGTACATTCTGTTCAACTTGGCCATCAAGCCAGTTTTGTTTCAAAATTAACACCAAGACCCGAAAAGAAAAGCGTAATGGGTGAAATGATTTTAAAACATTATGCTTCAGCACCAAAAAATATTGGACTGCATTTTGAAAAATACGATTCTTTTATTGTTCCTCCTATCATTAAAAATGAAATTCAACAAGCTGAGTCTACTAATTTAGGACACATCACGGTTTATCTTCCGTCATTTGACCAAGCTTGTTTAGAAAAAGCATTTAAAAGCCTTCCTAATCAAGAATTTCATTGGTTTTTAAGCGAAATTAAATCCAAATATAGAGCTGGTAACATCACCTACTATCCCGTTAACCAAGCTGATTTCAACGAAAGTTTGATTAGTTGTCATGGAATTATCACAGGAGGTGGATTTGAAACCCCTGCTGAAGCACTTTATCTTAGAAAAAAAATATTAAGTATTCCGATTCTAAACCACTACGAACAAGAATGTAATGCTGCGGCATTGAAAAAAATGGGCGTACCTGTGGTGTACGAAGTTGGTAATAACTTTGAATTGATTATAGAAAACTGGCTCAACAATGACAATCCAATGCCTTTGATTGAAGCTAACAATATTAACGAAACATTACAGCATTTGTTTGACACTTACCATCAATCCATCTAAATAATAGCTATTTAAGGTACTTTTTTTACCCGTTTCTTTTCCCATTTATTTCGATTACTTTTGTAAAAAAATAATCCTTGATTTCAACCCACGATATATTTACCATTAGTAATCAAAAGCAATTTGACAAAATCGCTTTAAAAGTATTCCGTTTTCAATACGAGAATAATTTGGTGTATCGTGAATTTTGCGATTTTTTAAAAACAGATGTACAAAAAGTAAAATCAATTCAGCAAATTCCTTTTTTACCCATTCAGTTTTTCAAAAGTCACTCCGTAGTTTCTAATACTAATCCTATTCAAGCCTCTTTTACTAGTAGTGGCACAACCGGAATGAGTACTAGTAAACATTTAGTTACGGATATTAGCATTTATGAAGAAAGCTACCGAAAAGGATTTTCTCAATTCTACGGTAATATTGAAGATTATGTGGTTTTAGCTTTGCTCCCTTCTTATTTAGAAAGAGAAGGTTCGTCATTAATCCACATGGTAGATGATTTAATTCAACTATCAAATCAAGCTGAAAGCGGATTTTACTTGCACAACTACGACGAACTAATTGAAAAATTAATTCAACTAGACCAAGCAGGACAAAATGTAATTCTAATTGGAGTTACGTATGCTTTACTCGATTTAATTGAAAAACATACTTTTCAATTAGAGAACACCATCATTATGGAAACGGGCGGCATGAAAGGCAAGCGAAAAGAAATGATTCGAGAAGAATTACACCAACAACTCTGCGAAGGATTTGGCGTCAATACCATTCATTCGGAATATGGAATGACCGAATTATTGTCACAAGCCTATTCTCTTGGCGAAGGAATTTTTGAATGCCCTTCGTGGATGCAAATACTCGTACGCGATACTGAAGACGCTTTGTCTTACGTCAGAGAAGGTAAAACAGGCGGTATTAACGTAATTGACTTGGCTAATATCAATTCGTGTTCATTTATCGCTACGCAAGACTTAGGAAAAAAATACCCTAACGGAAGTTTTGAAGTTTTAGGTCGATTTGATCATTCCGATATTAGAGGTTGTAACTTAATGGTGGTTTAAAATAAATATACTATTCCCACTCCTAACAACTGCTTCAATTGTGCTTTTGGACCAACCGTAACTTGAGTCCCGTTTACTTCTTCCTTAGCCTTAATATCATCATCATACACCACTCTAGCTCCAATATTAGCTTTTACATATTGGTTGACTACCAAATCCAAAGAGAGATCGCAATCTACATCAATATTCCCGAAATTATTGATGTAATCCGAGTACAAACTCAGTTTATTAACTAAGGTAATATTCTTTACAATCTCCTTTTTATAAAAACTAGTAAATAAAAACCCGAGTTCTGTTTTAGAACGTTTTCCACTACTAATTATATTTCCATTCAGATCGTACAACGCTTTGGTAACACCAAAAGCACCTTGATTGGCTAAATTTTGATCTAAAACCAAAGTAGTCTTAAAGGTAAAAGGTGAAATATAGAAAATGCGTTTTTTCTCTTTATTTGCATTTTCAGCTCCAACACCTAAAAATATGTAGGCCGGCGCGAACAATCTAGAAATCACTTTTTCCGTATTTGGATACACATATCCATTGGTAAATTGAGTGTTAAAATTAAATTTAGCAGAATGGTACCAATTTGTAATCGTATCTTTTCGATACCCAAATGTAGAGTTAATTTGTATTGCATCATCTGTTTTTCTCACCCCGAGCCCGTCTTGTTTATTCAGACCATAGCGAATAAAAAGCTCATTCACCCATTTGCGATTTTCTTTAGCATAAACCCTTGAAAAATCTCCTTTAAACAATCCCGAAACAGCACTATTACCCCCAGCACTCCAGTTAACAAATGCAATTTCAGAGATATCAAATCCTAATTTATTCTTTTTTGTCCAATACGAAATAGTATCTGGTGATTTAGAATTGGTCAATTCTTGAGCAAAAACTGAAACCGAAAAAACCAATAGAAAAATAGCACAGGCTAACCTCATTATAATTTATTTTTTTATTCTTAATTGATTATGTTAAATCAGTTCTTTAAAAAGAACTTCCAAACTACTAACGTCAATTTTACAATATTGTTGCAATTCCAAAACAGTACCCTGTTCTATAAAATCATCTGGAATACCTAATAAACGAATAATAGAATGGTACTTATTAGCTGCTACAAATTCCAATATCGCACTACCAAATCCTCCTGTAATTACGCCATCTTCGATGGTGATTATAGTTTTATATTTTGAAAAAATAGTATGTAATAGTGTTTCGTCCAAAGGTTTTACAAAAGGAAAATCAAAATGAGCAATCGCATTTGGATTCTGTAAATTTTCTAACGCTTGCGTCACATTATTTCCAATCGTTCCGTTAGACAAAACGGCGATTTGAGTTCCTTCTTTTACACAATGAGCTTTACCAATTATTATGGTTTGATAGGGTGTTTGCCAATGGGTATTTTGTCCGCGTCCACGAGGATAACGAATTGCAATAGGATGTCCCAATCCTAATTGAGCGGTATATAAAATATTTTGCAAAGCCATTTCATTTCGTGGCGAATACACAATCATATTTGGAATACAACGCAAATATGCCAAATCAAAAACACCATGATGTGTGGCGCCATCCTCTCCCACTAACCCCGCACGATCTAAACAAAAAATGACAGGTAAATTTTGTAAAGCCACATCATGAATTACTTGATCATAGGCTCTTTGTAAAAAAGTAGAATAGATATTGCAAAAAACAATCATCCCTTGTGTTGCCATTCCTGCTGCCAAAGTAACTGCATGCTGTTCCGCAATACCCACATCAAAAGCACGTTTTGGAAGCACATCCATCATCAACTTTAATGAACTCCCAGTAGGCATTGCCGGAGTAATTCCAATAATTTTTTCATTCTTTTGTGCCAAATCCAAAACCGTCAAACCAAAAACATCTTGGTATTTTGGCGGTAGATTTGCTGAAGATTTAGGAATAATTTCTCCGGTATGGGCATCAAATTTTCCTGGCGCATGGTATTGCACCTGATTCTCTTCGGCTTGTTGTAATCCTTTCCCTTTGGTCGTAATAACGTGGAGAAATTTAGGGCCTTTTACTTTTTTAAGTCGCTCCAATTCTTGAATTACTGCCTGAATATCATGCCCATCAATAGGTCCTGAATAGTCAAAATTCAAGGACTTAATCATGTTGTTCTGTCTTGGATTTTTACCTTCTTTGACTGCCGTCAAATAGTTTTTCAAAGCTCCCACGCTTGGATCAATTCCAATAGCGTTATCATTTAAAATGACTAGTAAATTGGCATCCGTAACTCCAGCGTGATTCAATCCTTCAAAAGCCATTCCCGAAGCTATTGAGGCGTCCCCAATGACCGCAATATGGTGTTGCTCCATATCACCTTTCAAATTAGCGGCAATCGCCATTCCTAAAGCAGCTGAAATAGAAGTGGACGAATGGCCTACGCCAAAAGCATCGTATTCACTTTCACTTCTTTTTGGGAAACCTGAAATACCGTGAAGTTGTCTGTTGGTATGGAATGTTGCTCTTCTACCCGTAAGTATTTTATGTCCGTAGGCTTGATGCCCTACGTCCCAAATCAAACAATCGTTGGGCGTGTCAAAAACATAATGCAACGCAATAGTCAACTCTACCACTCCCAAACTAGCACCCAAATGGCCTTCTTTTACCGAAACTACATCGATAATGAAGTCGCGCAACTCTTGAGCCAATTGCGGCAATTGATTGACATCAAGTTGACGTAAATCATTGGGACTGTTAATGCTTGAAAGTAAATTGTTTGACATGGTGCAAATGTACAAATTGAATTCTTATTTTTGCCAAATGGAAAACCCTTTCAACGACACCTATTTTATGAAGAAAGCCTTGCAAGAGGCTGAGATGGCTTTTGACAAAGGCGAAATTCCTGTAGGCGCCCTAATTGTGATTAATAACACCATCATTGCTCGCAGTCATAATTTAACCGAATTACTTCATGATGTAACGGCTCATGCCGAAATGCAAGCTATTACAGCCGCTGCTAATTTTTTGGGTGGAAAATACCTAAAAGACTGTACTTTGTATGTCACTTTGGAGCCTTGTCAAATGTGCGCTGGTGCTTTGTATTGGAGTCAAATTTCCAAAATAGTGTATGGTGCAAGCGATGAGCAACGTGGGTTTACCGCAATGGGAACGCAATTGCACCCAAAAACCGAAGTAGTTTCTGGAATATTAGCAGAAGAAGCTTCGGAACTAATGAAACGATTTTTTGCTGAGCGCAGGAAATAACTCCTAAATAAATCTCACAACAAAGCATAAAAAAACCGCCTATCTTTCGAAAGGCGGTTTCTTTTTATTCTGAAATAACATTTCCTTTTTTGTCAAAGAAATGGTATTCTAAATACGTGTAAGCGTCACGTGGTATAATTTTCACCCATTTTTTATGTTCAAAGAACCACTTTGAACGTATTGATGGAAAACCTTTGGTAAGGTAGGCAGCCACAAATGGATGTACATTAAGTATCACATTTGAATGACTGTTTAAAACTCTTTCTAGGTCTAAAGTAATCTTGTCAATAATAAGAATTGGCGCTTCAATTTCGCCGCTTTCATTATTAGGATCTTCTTCTCTAGTTTTAATATTCATTTCTGGTCTTACGCGTTGTCTTGTAATTTGAACTAATCCAAATTTACTCGGCGGTAAGATTTTGTGTTTGGCTTTATCATCACTCATTTCTTCTCGTAAGAAGTCGAATAATACTTTACGATTTTCGGGATTCGCCATATCGATAAAATCAACTACGATAATTCCACCCATATCGCGAAGACGCAATTGTCTTGCTATTTCGGCGGCAGCAATCATATTCACTTCCATGGCGGTATCTTCTTGATTAGAAGCTTTATTAGAACGGTTTCCGCTGTTCACGTCAATAACGTGTAATGCTTCAGTATGTTCGATAATAAGGTAAGCTCCTTTACTCATAGAAACCGTTTTTCCAAACGAAGTCTTGATTTGTCTCTCTATATTGTATTTCTCAAAAATGGGTGTATCATTGGATTGATAAAACTTCACAATTGATTCTTTGGACGGTGCAATTTCTTGCACATAATCCTTGGTTTGTTGGTACAACTCTTCATCATCAATTTGAATACCACTAAAGGTATCGTTAAATACGTCTCGTAAAATGGAAGAAGCTCTGTTGAGCTCTCCTAATACTTTTGACGGATGATGAGCAGTTGGTAATTTCTTACACATTGCAGTCCATCTGCTAAGCAGGTTCTGCAAATCTTTTTCTAATTCGGCTGTATTTTTGCCTTCGGCTACTGTACGAACAATAACACCAAATCCTTTTGGTTTAACAGATTGTACAAGTTTTTTCAAACGATCCTTTTCTTTTTTGTCTTCTATTTTTTGAGAAATAGAAACACGATCTGAAAAAGGAACTAACACAATAAAACGTCCGGCAAGAGAAAGCTCAGCGCTAATTCTTGGTCCTTTGGTTGATATTGGTTCTTTTACGACTTGTACTAAAATTGATTGATTGGCACTCAAAACATCTGTAATGGTACCATCTTTATCAATTTCATTGTCAAACTGAAAGGTTTTTAGGGAGAAATCTTTTAATTTACCTGCGCTTACAAGTTTTATGAATTTCAGTTGGGAAGCTAAATTAGGACCTAAGTCGTGATAGTGTAAAAAGGCATCTTTTTCGAAGCCAACATTCACAAAAGCAGCATTAAGTCCAGCAACTGGTTTTCTTATTTTGGCAATAAAAATATCACCAACTTGAAAGTTGCTTTTTTCTTCTTCTTTGTGTAATTCAATTAGTTTTCCATCTTTTAATAAGGCAAAATCTACGGCTTCTGAACTGGATCGAATGATTAATTCTTTATTCACGCTGTACATTTTTATCCGAACATTGGGTTGTCGGTCATTGGTTGTGCATTGGTGGAAAAAACCATCAACTATCAACCATCAACTACCAACTTATAGTAAGGATGGATTAAACAATATTTTTAACAGGTATTGAACCCGGGGAAAACTAGCTAGCAGCGGACAGTTCTATGCAGTCAGTATACTGAATACTAAAAACTGGAGACTGATTACTAATTTTCAATTTCAATGAACGTTTAAAAAGAAAAAAGTAGTTTAAAACTACTTTTTCTTCTTGTGACGGTTAGCTCTCGCTCTTTTTTTACGTTTGTGCGTCGCTACCTTATGTCTCTTTCTTTTTTTACCACTTGGCATATCTTGTAGATTTTATGATTAATTACTAATTTATTTTGCTTCGTTATTGATTTTTACGCCTTCTACAAAAACTTTTGCCGGTTTAAAAGCAGGAATATTGTGAGCAGGTATTTTTATTGTTGTATTTTTAGAAATGTTTCTTCCTGTTTTTTCAGCTCTTGTTTTTACGATAAAACTTCCAAAACCTCTTAAATATACGTTATCTCCAGTCTCTAATGAAGTTTTAACTTCATTCATAAAGGTTTCTACAGTTGCCTGAACATCTCCTTTTTCAAGACCTAATTTCTCTGAAATTTTCGCTACGATATCTGCTTTCGTCATTTTCTTTCCTTATTTATAAATGTTGTACTATTTTTTTGAGTTTGCAAATATATGAATTAAAAAAACAATTATTCAAGCTAATTCATTAAATTTTAATCACATAAACTTTTACTTTTGCAAACAAATATTTAACAATGGATTTTTCTAAGTTATTGATAGATTGGTATTTACAAAACAAGCGCGATTTACCTTGGCGAAATACCACCAATCCATACCCAATTTGGCTCTCGGAAATTATGCTCCAACAAACGCGAGTAGCGCAAGGAATGCCCTATTTTTTTTCGTTTACAAATGCTTTTCCAACCGTTTTTGATTTAGCCAACGCCAATGAAGAACAAGTTTTGAAATTATGGCAAGGATTGGGCTATTATTCTCGTGCTAGAAACTTGCACCAAACCGCACAATATATAGCGAATGAACTCGGAGGCGTTTTTCCAAATAATTATAAAGACTTACTTCAATTAAAAGGAATCGGCGAATACACCGCTGCTGCAATTGCATCGTTTGCTTATAACGAAGTGGTACCTGTAGTAGATGGCAACGTTTTTAGAGTGCTTTCTCGTTATTTTGATATGGAAACTGATATTGCTTCGGCCTCCGCCAAAAAGGAATTCAGCACAATAGCTCTTGAATTGATTCCTGCCAACAATCCAGCCTTATTCAATCAAGCTATAATGGAATTTGGCGCTTTGCAATGTGTTCCAAAAAACCCTAATTGTTCTGATTGTATTTTTAACCAAAGTTGTGCTGCTTTACAAAAAAAGAAAGTAGATCAACTTCCTGTAAAATTAAAAAAACTAAAAGTTAGAAACCGATTTTTCAATTACCTCATTTTTTCTGACGATTCGCAAAATACAATCATTCAAAAAAGAACGGACAAAGGTATTTGGCACAATCTATATGAATTTCCTTTAATTGAGACCGAAAAAGAAGAAGACTTTAACACTCTATCCAAGCAAATCAAAACCGATTTTCAACATTGGAATATCATTACTATAGGAGAAGAAAATTCCAAAAGTATCATCCATAAACTATCGCACCAACATTTGCATATCAAATTTTGGAATGTAACAGTAGCTGGAACTATTCCCAACGGTATCAATGCAATAGAATTAAAAACATTTCCTTTCCCTATCGTGCTTCATAATTTCATCGAAGCAAAATAAAAAATCCTATCTTTGATTCAAATACCATGACATTATGAATGGAACAGTAAATAAAGTAATTCTTATCGGCTATCTTGGAGACGAAGTCAAGTTGCATTATTTTGAAGGAGGGAATTGTATTGGCCGATTTCAATTGGCAACACACGAAGTCTACATCAATAAAACAACGAACGAGAAAATCACTTCTACAGAATGGCATAATTTAGTGGTTCGAAATAAAGCAGCTGAATTATGCGAAAAATACCTTTCTAAAGGAGATAAAATTTATATAGAAGGTCGCATCAAATCCCGTCAATGGCAAGCTGAAGACGGGACAACCAAACACACGTCAGAAATTCAGGTAGTTGAATTTACTTTTTTGAACACTAAAAAAGATTCCGAAAACAACAAAACAATTCCTTCAGAACCTCAGAATACTAATTTACCTATTAACGATTTGCCTTTTTAATCGTTACACATTTAGAAATTATTTATGCCGAAAAAAACAATCCTTTTTGTAATACTTATTCTTGTAGCCTTGACTGTGTTGAGCTGTAAAAAAGAAGTGTTACCAAAACCTTCAAGCCATTTACGCCTTGACTATCCTGAAGCCAATTATGCGCAATTTGAAAGCCAATGCCCTTTTACTTTTGAGATGAATGCCGATGCCATTATTAAAGGTGAAAAAGAGTGTGGTTTCACTATCAGCTACCCAAAAATGAAAGCAACCATTTATTTGACTTATAAACCTGTCAATGGAGATATTAATAAATTATTGCGCGATGCTCAAAAATTAACCTACGAGCACGTAATAAAAGCCGATGATATTTTAGAGCAACCCTTTCTTAATCCACAACAAAAAGTATTTGGAATGTTTTACCAAGTAGATGGAAATGCGGCAACCAATTCACAGTTTTATGCTACCGACAGTACCAAACATTTTGTTACCGGTTCGGTTTACTTTTACGCCAAACCTAATTTTGATTCCATTATGCCCGCCGCCAGTTATATCAAAAACGATATGCAACGTTTACTCGAAACTTTGAAATGGAAATAACAAAAAAAGCATCCCAAAAGGATGCTTTTAATTTTATATGGTAAATTAGTTTATGATTTCGGTAAAACTACTTTATAGGTTTTCCCATCAGCAGTAGCTTCAACCACTTTAGTCAAACTTTCTTGACTTTGGATTGTTTTATCAAATACGACAGTGGCTTTTTTAGAATCGAAATCCACCGTGGCTTTTTGAACACCGTCTAAAGCGCCTAATTCTTCTTCAATGGTTTTGGCACAACCCATTGCGCAAGTCATTCCTTCGATTTCAAAACTAGCAGTTTGTACATTTTCAGCAGCGATTACTACTTCTTTTTTAGGTGCTACACTTTCTTTTTCAGCAGCAACGTCCTTTGCTTCAGCTTCTTTTTTGCAGGATACCGTTAAAAAACTAACGAACGCCAGTGCCAATATTGTTTTTGTAATTTTCATATTTATTATATTATTTCTTTGATAATGACAAAATTAATTAAAAAAAGATGGACAATTTCACAAAATTAGTAGAATTTTGAGCCAAACTATTTCTCATGGAATCCAAACAGCTCAAATGGGTCTATCTCACTATTCTTTCTTTAATTTGGGGAAGTTCTTTTATTTTAATTAAAAAAGGCTTACTCGGATTAACCGCCATACAATTAGGCTCATTACGGCTGATTTTTTCAGCGCTTTTTTTACTGTTAATTGGGTATAAAAGTCTGTTTACACTAACTAAATCACAATGGAAATACGTTGCCTTAACCGCAGTTTTTGGCACGTTCATCCCTGCCTATCTTTTTGCCTTAGCCGAAACTGAAATTGACAGTTCAACAACTGCCATTCTAAATTCATTAACTCCTTTAAATACTTTGGTATTGGGAATGCTCGCTTTTGGAGTGCCTTTTAAAAGGAATCAATTTTTCGGAATCTGTATTGGTCTATTAGGCAGCGTTTTGCTGGTCTTTAATGGAGCTTCAAATCATCCCGAACAAAATTATTACTATGCACTTTTAGTGGTAGTGGCGTCCATTTGTTATGCAACTAATGTGAATTTGATTAAAAAATATTTACCAAGCGTAGCGCCTCTAAGCATAACCACAGGAAACTTTTTGGTTTTATTAACTCCAGCTATTTTGTTATTGTATTTTTCTGGATTTTTCGAAATAGCAACAATTCCAAAAGTCCAAACGTCAATGGTATATATTGCTATACTCGGAATAGTAGGTACAGGAATAGCCAACATCCTTTTCTTTAAATTAATCCAATTATCATCACCAGTCTTTGCAACTTCAGTAACGTATTTAATTCCGATTGTCGCTTTCTTTTGGGGATTATTAGATCACGAAATACTGACACCTATTCAATTCGTAGGAGCATTTATCATATTGATTGGCGTGTATCTTTCGGCTAAGAAATAAAAAAGGCGGTCTTTTCAGACCGCCTTTTAGTTATACAACCTAAACGCTATTTATTGAAAATCAGCATCTGTTACTCCTTCGTTAATTTTCACATCAGACATTTTTACATTCAATTCAAAACCTACATTTTGAACCAAGTTAAATGGGACTTTCACTCCTTTTACCTCACGATAATCTAAATAGGAATTGGTTTTATTTATCGTTTTTCCACCTTGCTCAATTGTAATAACATCCGCAATTTTTAAACCTGATTTAACATCATAATACAAAGTTGTTTTTCCGTTTTTCAAAGTATAAGCTTCCGTTCCGTTGATAGTTTCAATCCCTGTCAAACTTACTTCTGGTTTTTTCAATAGATTTAACTCTTCAAATGGTGTCGCAGCGGCTTTTAAATCTTCCAAATCTTTTCCTGTAAGTTCTGCTTTCTGACCTTGTTGAATTACAAAACCCCCTTTTTCATTTACCACTTGCTTCATCAAACTCATTCCTCCCATTGCTAGCTCTACCACTAATTTCCCTTTTGCATCAATTTTAGAATTGAAACTTAAAGGAGCTGGTGCTTGCGGAATAGTAGTTGACCCAACCATTGCAATTGTTTTTACAGCAAGAGCGGCTTTTTCACCACCAATAGCTTTGATGTAATTATCCAAAACCGTTTTAGCAGTCATTCCTTTAGGCACTTCTTTTTTGAAAACTGGTTTTTCTACAGCATTTCCGTATTTGTCAAAAAACAAGATCGGAATTTTCAATTTTTCTAATGCTGGAGCTACATCAGCCCCTTTACCTACAATTAAGATTCGGCTATTATCCGCTAAGAAATATTTATTGGCTACACGCAATACATCATCAGCAGTAACTGCATTGATATTTTTGATGTAGTTTTCATAAAAATCAGCGGGTAAGTTTTGCGTTTGAATGCGTAAAGCATAACCCGCAACTGTTTGTGGTTTTTCAATTTGCATTACAAAACGCCCAATATACCCTGCTTTTACACTAGCTAACATATCATCAGATACTTTTTCAGTTCTGATTTTTTTGTATTCTTTGAAAATTTCAACCACAGTGCTATCTGTTACTGCATTTCGCACTTGAGTGGATGCTTCAAACTTCGTAATGCGTTTGTCTCCACGAATGCTTGATCTTGCTCCATACGTCCACCCATGAGCTTCTCTTAGATTCATATTTAGGTAACTATTGAAATCTCCTCCTAAGATCTGATTGGCAACCAAAGCTGGAAAATAATCTGGATCGGTCATTTTTAGATTGACCAAATTCACAACAGCCACTTCTGACTGTACTGCATTAGGCATATCCACAAAATTGATTTGCGAAAAAGAAACATCTTTTGGCTCTGCATAAACTTGAACTGGAGCTGAAGCTTTTTTCCAAGAACCAAATAATTTTTCAACCGCTTTTTTAGTTTCAGCAAACTTAATGTCTCCTACAATAATTAAATACGCATTTGCAGGAACAAAATACGTATTGTAATTCGCTTGAACATCGGCCAAAGCAACATTTTTCAAAGTAGCCTCACTCACATATTCCCCATTTGGATGATCTTTTCCAAAAGTCAAGAAATCATTTACTCGAGATGCAATATCCGGAACACTTTTTTCACTTGCCTTTAAGCCTTCAATCATTTTGGCTTTTTCTTTGTCAAATTCAGCTTGAGTGAAGTTAGGATTTAAAGCTCCATCAGCCAACAACTCCAGAACACGTCCTGAGTATTTTGACAATGTGCTTGCCGAGGCACCATTGGAACTAAAACTCATATTAGCTCCCATAAAATCAATCTCTTCATTGAAAGCCGTTTTAGAGATTTTTTTGGTTCCGTTTCCAATAAGACTACTAGTTAAGTCAGAAACTCCTTTTTTAGCTCCTTCTGCATAAGGGGCGTTATCTAGAGTTAGCGTAAAAGAAACTCTAGGTAATTTATGATTTTCAACCACCATTACTTTCAACCCATTCTTTAATTGGAATGACTCTGGTTTCCCTATTTTAATTGTTGGGGCTACTCCTGATTTGGGTTGAGGGATGATTTGTCCTTGCATTATCGCTGATATAAATAAGCTTGATAAAATTATAATTGATTTTTTCATGATGTATCTTAGTTTTGGGATTTATCTTTCACTGGCACATAGTCCAATACCATTCTTTGGTTTGGATTCAAATACTTCTTAGCAATATCCCTAATTTCCTCACGAGTGATGGAATGATACATTTCGATTTCGGTGTTGATTAAATTTACGTCACCGTATAGCAAATGATAAGTAGCTAAATTATTAGCAATACCTTCAATGGTTGAATTACTATTTACATATTGATTATCAAATTGGTTTTGTAATTTTTGTAAATCTTTCTCAGAAATTAACTCGGTCTGTAATTTAACAATTTCTTCGTCTATTTCAGCAAGCAAATTAGCTGCTGTAAATGGAGATTGAGGCAAACCATACAAGATGTACGTTCCATAATCTTCTTGACTGTAATTGAACGCTCCTATCTGAAGTGCCATTTTCTTATCGTCAACAATTTTTTTGTACATTCTTGAGCTTTTTCCATCGCTCAAGATAGACGAAATCATATCCAAAACACGCGCATCACGCGTTTTCATTGATGGCGTTCTGTAAGCAGTAACTAACATTGGAAGCTGAATGTTTGGATCTTCAAAATTTGCTTTGATAGTTTCTGTAATCGGCGCTTCCTCAAAAGTAGTCCTTTTAATAGGAGTTGATTTTGCAATTACTCCAAAATACTTCTGAATCCATTCTTTGGCTTGTTCTGATTTGAAATCTCCAGCAACAACTAAAACCGCATTATTTGGAATGTAGAATTTTTTATTAAACGCTTGAAATTCTTCTAGTTTAGCTGCGTCTAAATGATCCATAGAACCAATAGTAGTCCATCGGTAGGGATGATTTTTAAACATGTTTTTCTTCACTTGCGGAATCAATTGACCATACGGACTATTGTCATAACGCAATCTTTTCTCTTCTTTTACTACCTCATTTTGAGTATCTACTCCTATTTGATTGATTACTGGATGCAGCATACGCTCTGCTTCCATCCACAAACCTAACTCTAAATTGTTAGAAGGAAAAACTTCGTAATAATAGGTTCTGTCTTCCGTAGTATTGGCGTTATTTACACCGCCATTTCCTGTGACAATTTTAAACCATTCGCCTCGTTTAATATTTTGTGTTCCTTCAAACAACAAATGTTCAAAAAAGTGAGCAAAACCAGTTCGATCTGGTTGTTCATCTTTGGCACCGACATGGTACATTACCGAAGTCACCACCGTTGGGGCTGACGGATCGTTGTGCAAAATTACATGCAATCCATTGTCTAAGTCATACTCTTCAAAAGCGACTTTCTGAGCAGAAGCGACTCCGCCCAGCATCAATGCAGCACTTAACATCATGATAGATTTTTTCATAAAGATTAATAATTTTAAATTAGATTTAGGGATTCAATAGTCCTATAGAATTATAATTAGATACTTCCAAAGAATTATTGTTACATCAAAAATAGTTTTTTTAATTTGGAATTGGACTACAAATTCAACTTTGATAAAAAATTAACACTTCTTTTCTTTAACAAAAATAACGTCTAAAACTTTTTTTATCAGAGGGATTGCACAATAAATTATTAATTGTATATTTGCAACCTTAAAATTAATAAAAACAATTTCGTATGTATGCAATCGTAGAGATAGCAGGGCAACAATTCAAAGTAAGCAAAGACTTAAAGGTTTATGTTCACCGTTTGGCTAATGAAGAAGGTTCAAAAGTTTCTTTTGACAAAGTTCTTTTATTAGACGATAAAGGTAATGTAACTTTAGGCGCCCCAGCTATAGAAGGTGCTTCTGTAGAAGCTAAAGTGTTACAACACTTAAAAGGAGACAAAGTTATCATTTTCAAAAAGAAAAGAAGAAAAGGATACAAAAAGAGAAACGGTCACAGACAATATCTTACTCAAATTGTAATTGAAGGTATTACAGTAGGTGGAGCTAAAAAAGCCGCAGCACCTAAAAAAGAAAAAGTAGTAGCTGAAGCGCCTGCAACTGAAGAAGCTAAACCAGCTCCTAAAGCTAAAAAAGCAGCACCAAAAGCTAAAAAAGAAGATACTAAAGAATAATTAACAATATTAAAACCAATACGTCATGGCTCACAAGAAAGGTGTCGGTAGTTCGAAGAATGGTAGAGAATCAGAATCAAAACGTTTAGGCGTTAAGATTTTTGGTGGTCAAGCTGCTATTGCTGGAAACATCATCGTAAGACAAAGAGGTTCTAAACACAATCCAGGTGAAAATGTTTACATCAGTAAAGATCACACACTACACGCAAGAGTAGATGGAGTTGTTAAGTTCCAAAAGAAAAGAGATAACAAATCATACGTTTCTATCCTTCCATTCGAAGCATAATCAGTACGATTTTATATATCATTAAAAAACCTGTTTCTCACGAAACAGGTTTTTTGTATTAGGTAAATCTATTATAGTTATTCCAACTTAAAATAATGAAATTCTAGTTGACCACAAACCCATTGTGAAAAACCCCACTCATTTTCTTCTCCAATATAAAAAGCATTTAATTCTCCTGATTCTTTATTTATAGTATAATCCCAAATTTCCTTGTTAGAATAAACAAGTTCTGTAAAAGAATACAATTCAGGTTTTTCGGAAAAATGTAAAATTTCTTTTTTTACAAGTTCCCATTTTTTTGATTTTTTATAAAGTTCAAAAAACAATATTTCTGTTGGGTTAATAGTTATCATTTTTCCTACTAATCCATCATCACGAATAACCCAATTTGCATCTTGAGGAATCCATTTCCAATTTCCAATTAATTGATTAATCTTATTATTTCTAATAATCAATTTTATTGAATCTGTTTTCTTTATTGCAATTTGAGCGATTTCAGATTTTGGAACTATAGAGGCTGTTAATAAAAATCGTCTTATACTTAATACATTATCTCCGTATTTAAGAATCTCTTTTGCCGATTCAAAATTATCTTTCTGATATTGAATCCGAGTAGCGTCTTGAGACCAAATCAAGGATGAAATCAATAAAAACAACATGAAAAAGTAGTTTTTCATAAGGGGCAAAATTTCAATTATATTTTTAAAAAGTATATCTAAACTAAACCCAAGCACAAACAATTGCTCCAATAATCATCAATGATACGGTCCAAAATCCAGCATGAATGAAGATGTATTTCCAAGATTTTCTTTCAAACAAACCATTAATAGCAATCATTGGGAAAGCAAAAAACAAACCTGTCATAAAACCATGCAAAGCACCGTGTTTTACTGTTCTGAAAGCCGTTCCATAATCAGCCATAAAAGCCGCAAAAGAGGGCTTAGCTTCGGCTATTTTAGTTGCTCCACCTATCATACTCAAAGCACCCATTTGATGAATTGCTAACATTTGCATTACCATAGCGATAAAAACAGAGAAGATAAAAGTCAACCCAAAGATTTTAAGCATATTGCCTTTTTGTAATTCTTCTTGTGTCAAACCTGTTTCTTTCATCCAAACCGAACCAAAAACTCCTGGATGATACCACACAAAACCCACTAACAAAGTAGTAACAGCCGCCACAATAGGCGAAATAAAATTCATTTCCATAGTATTAATTTTAGTTGTTAATAGAAACAAATATAACGATAATAAGCAATAAAAAACCCTCACATTACTGTAAGGGTTTTTAGTTTAAAAGATTACCATTGCTTCGTTACCTCGCAATGACTTAGTATCTGTAGTATTCTGGTTTGAATGGCCCTTGAACCTCAACTCCAATATAAGCAGCTTGATCCGGACGTAGTATTTCTAATTCAACCCCTAATTTAGCTAAGTGTAAAGCCGCTACTTTTTCATCCAAATGTTTAGGTAACATGTACACTTCATTGTTGTAAGCTGCACTGTTTTTCCACAATTCGATTTGTGCCAATGTTTGATTCGTAAATGAATTACTCATCACAAAACTTGGGTGACCTGTAGCACAACCAAGATTTACTAAACGACCTTCAGCCAAGATGATAATGTCTTTTCCGTTTACGTTGTAGATATCTACTTGAGGTTTTACTTCGTTTTTAGTATGACCGAAGTTTTTGTTCAACCAAGCCATATCAATTTCATTGTCAAAGTGCCCGATGTTACATACAATCGTTTTGTCTTTCATTTTCTCAAAGTGAGAACCTAAAACAATATCTTTATTTCCAGTAGTAGTAATGATAATATCAGCAGTTGCAATAACAGTATCTAATTTTTTTACTTCAAAACCGTCCATTGCCGCTTGTAAAGCACAAATTGGATCGATTTCAGTTACCGTTACAATAGAACCTGCACCTCTAAAAGAAGCAGCTGTTCCTTTACCTACGTCACCGTATCCACAAACAATTACTCTTTTTCCAGCCAACATAATATCGGTAGCTCTTCTTACTGCATCTACAGCTGATTCTTTACATCCGTATTTGTTGTCAAATTTCGATTTTGTAACCGAATCATTTACGTTAATTGCTGGCATTGGTAATGTTCCTGCTTTTACTCTTTCATACAATCTGTGTACTCCAGTAGTCGTTTCTTCAGACAATCCTTTAATTCCAGGAACTAATTCAGGAAAACGGTCAATAACCATATTAGTTAAATCCCCACCATCGTCCAAAATCATGTTCAATGGTTTTTTGTCTTCACCAAAGAATAAGGTTTGCTCAATACACCAGTCAAAATCTACTTCGTTCAGACCTTTCCAAGCATATACTTGAATTCCAGCAGCAGCAATAGCAGCAGCAGCCTGATCTTGAGTAGAGAAAATATTACAAGAAGACCAAGTTACCTCAGCACCCAAAGCAATCAATGTTTCAATCAAAACCGCAGTTTGAATCGTCATGTGTAAACATCCTGCAATACGAGCCCCTTTCAACGGTTGTTCGTCTTTATATTCTGCACGAAGTGCCATCAATCCAGGCATTTCAGCTTCTGCTAATTCAATTTCTTTTCTTCCCCAAGCCGCTAGAGAAATGTCTTTTACTTTGTAAGCCACATAAGGCGTCGTTGCTGTACTCATTTATAGTATATTTGTTGTTGTAAAAATTTTTGCAAAATTACATAATAACTTATGATTTTAAAAACATTCCCCTACTTTTATGAATTGTTTAGGGTGCTAATCTTTTAAAAATCAATAAAATAATTGAAATTCATTTCTTTTTGGAGCTATTCCCGCCATTCGCTTTATCTTTACTACCAAAAACTGGCAGTAAAGGATGTCACTACTGTCGGGGCTAAAACACGTTTTCGGTATGCCATTGTATAAAACCATTCAGCACAATTCCAATACACAAATCCTGATTTGGAACATCACCGAATCGTTTGAACAATTGAACCAAGAAGTCCAATTGAACGAAAAAAATCAATTGCGGCTCAACGGAATGAAATCTGAAATGCACCAACGTGCTTTTCTAAGTATTCGAAAATTATTAGCACTAGCAGGTTATTCGGATTTTGATTTGTATTATGATGAATTTGGTAAACCGCATTTAATAGACGAAAAACACATTTCTATTACCCATTCCCATCACTTTTCGGCCATTATTTTGAGTAACGAAACCGTTGGCATCGACATCGAAATGCAACGCGAAAAAATTCTGAAAATCGCCCATAAATTTGTCAATGATGAAGAACTCGAACGTCTGCAAAAAATGGATACCAACGACTACATCAAAAAACTAACCGTGAAATGGGGTGCTAAAGAAGCTATTTTCAAAATTAGAAACGAAAAAGGAATCAGCTTTAAGGACCATATTCAAGTAACTCCTTTCAAATTGAATGAAATACAAACCTTGGCCGATTTAAATTATAACAGTACCAACCAGAAATTTACCATTCACTTTTCAGAACTCGACACTAATTTTACGTTAGTGTATGCCTTTGAAAATAACACTCCAACTCAAGAAAAATAATTATGTTAGAATTCTTCTTTTCACAATATAAAGATTACCAGACCTATGATATTGTTTTGGAACTAATTGCCGTGATATTAGGAATAGCGAGTGTTTGGTATGCTAAGAAAGATGATATTCTAGTTTTTCCTACCGGAATAATTAGCACTTTAATTTATGTGTATCTACTCTGGAAATGGACATTGTGGGGCGATATGATGATTAACGGCTACTATTTTATCATGAGTATTTACGGCTGGTATCACTGGACTAGAAAAAAAGGAGATGTTATCGAATTTCCTATTTCAGTTATTTCAACTAACGAAAAACGTATTTCTTTATTTATCTTTATCTTTACGGTCGCATTTGTAGTTGCTGTCTACCACTATTTTAACAAATTCAATACTTGGTATGCGTATGTGGACACATTTGTCACTGGAATTTTCTTTATTGGTATGTGGCTTATGGCCAAACGCAAAATAGAAAATTGGGTGTTTTGGATTATTGGAGATTTGGTTTCAATTCCGTTGTATTTTGCAAAGGGATTTACTTTTACTAGTTTTCAATATATAGTATTTACAATTGTTGCCGTTTACGGCTATTTAGAATGGAAGAAAACCTTAAACAGCTCCCAACAGGCGCAAAAAGAATCATAAAAATTGCTTTATTTGGGCCCGAAAGTACCGGGAAAACCACCTTGGCAAAACAATTGGCCGAATACTACAAAACCGATTGGGTACCTGAATTTGCACGAGATTACCTTCAAGAAAAATGGAACAAGCAACAAGCGATTTGCGATGTAAATGACATGTTACCTATAGCTTACGGGCAAACACAGCTAGAAAATAAAAAGACGGCAACTGCCAATCAATATCTTTTTTGCGATACTAATTTAATGGTAACCAAAGTCTTTTCTGAAGTGTATTACAACTATTGCGAACCTGCTTTAGACGAAGCTGCACGGGAACACGAATACGATTTGTTTTTTCTAACCGATATTGATGTACCTTGGGAAAAAGACGATTTGCGCGACAAACCTGAAGGACGCGAAACGGTTTTTAGTGTTTTCAAACAATCATTAATTGATAATCACAAACCTTTTATCACCCTTTCGGGAGACAAAAAATTGCGCCTAAAAAAAGCAGTTTCCATTATTGATGATTTGACGGTAGCATTACAAAATGGCCAATCTTCTTTTGAATTTGTTCAGACGTACCTCAAAGAAACAAGTAAATAATTCTTAATTTTAATCCTTAAGAGCTTAAGAATCATTAAGCAAAAAACCTTAAAACCTTGTATCCCTAACTGCGGCAGGTTTGCGGCAGAAAAAAAACAAAAAATGAACAGAGAACAACTTTTGGCCGAACTTACTTTCAAAGCCGTCCGCAGTAGTGGAGCGGGTGGTCAAAACGTAAATAAAGTTGCTTCAAAAGTAGTTTTAACCTTTGATATCCCAAAATCACAAGCCTTTTCTGAGGAGGAAAAAACTTTAATTTACTCCAATTTAGCTTCCCGACTAACTACCGACGGTGTTTTAATTTTAAATTGCGACGAAGACCGAAGCCAACTCAAAAACAAGGAGATTGTAATCAAACGATTTTTGGAACTTATCAAAAAAGGGCTTTTTGTACCCAAAGAAAGAAAAGCAACTAAAGTTCCAAAAGCAGCTATTCGAAAAAGAATAAAAGACAAAAAGAACTTGGGTGAAATTAAAAAATCCCGCAGAAAACCTGATTTAGATTAGATTATTTCAACGCGAAAGCGAATTACTTAACACAAATTCCGCAAATTGCACGGATTTTTTTTAAATTTCTTAAATCTGCATTACTGTTGTCATTGCGAGGAGGCACGATGAAGCAATCTCTTCAGTCCTTGTTTATTAATTTTTAATTTGTCTTGCTATTGAAATTGTATTTTCTATCTTTGCCTCGTCTCACGGGGTGCTCTAAATAACGAGCTGAGATTATACCCAATGAACCTGGGCAGGTAATGCTGCTAAGGGAAAACAGACTAAAACAATTAATGTGCACGTTAATTTTGAAGTCTAGAGTAACCATTTTAATTTTTTAACCAAGAATAATTTACCCCTGTTATTCGTAATCTATTTACGAATGAAATTTTTATTATTCAAAACGAGCCATAGACAACTGTTTCTAAGCTCATTCCTTTTGTTCTCTTTGGCACTATTTTCTCAAGAAAAACCAAAAGACACAACACAAGTAAATCAACTCGACGAAGTATTAGTATCGGCGATTCGAGTAACTTCTAAAACTCCTGTTAGTTTTAGCAACCTATCCAAAAACGAAATTCAAAAACGAAATTTAGGACAAGACATTCCTATTTTAATGAATTACATGCCATCCGTAGTAACTACTTCTGATGCTGGAAATGGCGTAGGTTATACCGGAATTCGCGTTCGCGGAAGCGATGCAACTCGTGTCAACGTAACCATTAACGGAATTCCGTACAACGATTCAGAAAGTCATGGGACGTACTGGGTGAATATGCCCGATTTTGCTTCGTCGCTTCAGAGTGTGCAATTGCAACGTGGTGTAGGAACTTCAACGAATGGCGCAGGTGCCTTTGGAGCCAGTTTAAATATGTTAACTGATTCCTATTCAGAAAAAGCATCTGGCGAAATCTCCAATTCTTTTGGAAGTTTCAATACCCACAAACACACGGTGAAATTCAGTACCGGTTTACTCAATGATCATTTTGAAATTGCAGGACGTGTTTCTACTCTGAAGTCCGATGGCTATATTGATCGAGCGAGTTCTGACTTAAAATCCTACTTTTTACAAGGAACTTATATAGGTAAAACTACATTAATCAAAGCCTTGGCTTTTGGAGGAAAAGAAAAAACCTATCAATCTTGGAACGGAATTGACGGCGAAACATTGTTAAGCAATAGAACCTTTAATTCGGCAGGTATTTTTACTGACGAATTAGGTCAAACACGTTACTACAACAATGAAACCGACAATTACCAACAAGATCATTACCAATTGCATTGGAATGAAAAAGTTTCTAGTCACTGGAATACCAACCTCGCATTTCATTACACCAAAGGAAAAGGCTATTATGAGAACTATAAAGAAGATGCTGATTTTTCGAGCTATGGATTAACTCCTATTTCAATTAATGGAACTACCATCAACACCACCGATTTAATTCGTCAAAAATGGTTGGACAATGATTTTTATGGCACTACATTTTCGGCAAATTACAAATCAGACACAATGGATTTCATCTTTGGCGGAAGCTACAACAAATACGAAGGAGACCATTTTGGAAAAGTAATTTGGGCAAGATACGCTTCACAATCAGAATTAGGCGACCATTATTATGACGACTATGCTTCTAAAACAGATGGTACCGCTTTCGCGAAAGCCAATTACCAAGTAAATGAAAAATGGAGTCTTTTTGGAGACTTACAAGTTCGAAATGTGCACTACAAAGCCAATTCATACGAAACGGGTTTAGTGAATGACAATTTCTCTTTTTTCAATCCAAAAGCAGGGGTAAATTTCACCATCAACTCCAAAAACAACTTGTACTTTTCGTATGCAAGAGCGAATAGAGAGCCTAATCGTACAGACTATGAAGGAGGAGGAAGTGTAAAACCAGAAAAATTAAATGATTTTGAATTGGGCTGGAGGTATTTATCTGAAAAAATTCAATTGAATTCTAATGTGTATTATATGGCTTATAAAGACCAATTAATTCTAACTGGAACCTTAGACGATGTTGGAAGCCCTATTCGTTCTAACAGTGAAAAAAGTTACCGATTAGGCTTAGAGGTTGATGCTGCCATAGTAGTATCGAAACAGATTAGTCTTCATCCTAACGTTACCCTAAGTAGTAATAAAAATTTAGATTTGGCGGTAAGCGGACAAAATTATGGAACTAAAGATATCTCGTATTCGCCATCTGTAATTGCTGGAAACAGTTTCATTTACAAACCTACCGAAAGTATTCAAATAGTTTGGTTACAAAAATATGTTGGGCAACAATACATGAACAATATAGAGTCGGCAGAATCTAAATTAGCAGATTATTTTATCAATGATTTGAATGTTTCATACGAAATAAAACCGAAATCAATTTTCAAATCAATTGTAATCAAAGGTTTAGTAAACAATGTTTTAGACAAAAAATACATTTCAAATGGTTATATGTGGGACGTATATCCCTATTATTACCCACAAGCAGGAACTAATTTCCTAGCAGGAGTAACATTAAAATTCTAGATTACTTTATTATTATAAATTCGGAAAAATCCTGGCAGCAATGTCAGGATTTTTTAATTGTAAATATGAAGTACATTCCCATTCACATCTACTCGGTATTGTTTCATAGGGTATTGTAAATTGCCCTGTCCCGTAAACAAATTATAGGTTTTACCATCGCAAGGACAAACCGCTTCAATTCCGTTAATAGTCATTGTAGAGCAAGAGCTTACATTTTGATTCGGACAAGCTGCATCAAAGACATTGTAACCACTTCCTGTATTAAAAATGATGAGCCCTTTCACTCCTTTTCCTGCATAATAAACTGCATTACTCGGATACTGAAGATTAGAATACAATGGCAGATTCATATTAATATCTACCGTAAAAGAATAATTAGGAATAAAGGGATTTGTATTGATAGGTCCACTATTTGAACAAGAAAAAAATACTAAAAAAAGAACAGAAAGCAATACCGATTTTTTCATTATTTTAAGAATTAGCAGCTAAGAATTAGCGAAACAAATTTAATTTATTTACATTTGAAATAGATTGTCATAGCGAATATAGTTACAATCTAATTAAAATTATAGTATCTTTGTGGAAAGAAATCCCGTCCTGATGGGATTTTTTCTATTTTATATAAACAATGAAGTTATGAGCACAGTATCTTATTACACCGCAGAAGGATTAAAAAAATTACGAGAAGAACTAGATTATTTAAAAAATGTGATGCGCCCAAAAGCATCTCAAGATATTGCTGACGCAAGAGATAAAGGAGATTTATCTGAAAATGCAGAATACGACGCGGCCAAAGAAGCACAAGGTATGCTAGAAATGCGTATTGCTAAACTTGAAGAAATTCACTCTAACGCCCGTTTGATTGACGAGAGTCATTTAGACACCTCTAAAGTATTAGTATTATCTAAAGTTAAAATCAAAAACCAAACTAACGGAATGGAAATGGTGTATACTTTGGTAGCCGAAAGCGAAGCCGATTTAAAAACCGGGAAAATCTCTGTAACCTCTCCTATAGGGAAAGGATTATTAGGAAAATCGGTAGGAGAAGTAGCTGAAATTACTGTTCCTAATGGTGTTTTGAAATTTGACATTTTAGAAATTACAAGAGACTAAATCAAAAATTGAATACTATGAGTTCTATTTTTACCAAAATTGTAAACGGAGAAATTCCTTGTTATACAATTGCGGAAGACGCTAATTTTTTAGCTTTTTTGGATGTCAATCCCAATGCTAAAGGACATACCCTTTGTATTCCAAAACAAGAAATTGACCAACTTTTTGAAATAGAAGATGAGTTGTATTTAGGTTTGATGCAGTTTTCTAAAAAAATAGCTGCTGCATTACAAAAAACAGTGCCTTGCAAACGCATCGGTATGGCTGCTATAGGTCTAGAAGTACCTCACGCACACATTCATTTGATACCGTTAAACGAAATGGACGAAATGCGTTTCCAAAACAAAATCACCATGAACAAAGATGAATTTGAGGCTTTAGCCAAAAAAATCCAGCGTAATTTGTAAAAAATAAAAAAGCGAATCATTTAAACAGATTCGCTTTTTTTATAACTCAATTGTATCGTAGTTCCTTTTCCTATATCTGACTGAACTACTTTAATAAGCCCTTTATGGTATTCTTCCACAATTCTTTTGGTCAACGATAGCCCTAGACCCCAGCCCCTTTTTTTAGTAGTAAAGCCTGGTTCAAATATCGTTTTGAATTGTTTTTTAGGAATCCCATTTCCCGTATCAGAAACCTTAATTTTTACCGAATCTCCTTCTTGGTCAATAACCAAATCTAAATTACCCTTCCCTTTCATCGCATCAATGGCATTCTTAACTAAATTTTCAATGGTCCAACTGTGCAAAGTAGCATTGAACAAAACAAAAACAGGCAACTCAGGCGCCTGAAAAGAAAACACGACTTGTTTTGAAAAACGAGACTGTAAATAATCAAAGGTTGCTTGCGTTGCTGTGACAATATCTTGGTTTTCTAATTTGGGTTCCGACCCAATTTTAGAAAAACGGTCGGTAATGGTTTGCAATCGCTCAATATCTTTTTCGATTTCGAGAGTCGTTGATTCCGCTACATTTTCAGCTTTCAGCAGCTCAATCCAACCTATTAAAGACGAAAGAGGCGTTCCTATTTGGTGCGCGGTTTCTTTTGCCATTCCTGCCCAAAGTTTATTTTGAGTAGCCATTTTGGTACTTCGGTAAAAATTATACACTAAGGCAGCAAACAATACAATAATCAATACTAAAGCAATAGGATAATATTTTAATTTGTTCAACAAAGCCGAATTCCCGTAATACAACTTTTGAAACTTGCCAGGCGCATATTCAATGACAATGGGGTCGTTTTCATTTTTAAGATTGGCTAAAAAACGAGCCGATTCTGTCGTACTTTCGATGATTTTATCATCAATATTCACCGTATTTATGATCTTGTTGTTCTCCGTCAAAATAATTGGAATAGACGAATTGGTACTAAAAATTTGAAGAGGCAATTCCACATCCGTATTCGCATCGGCATTAATTAATGTTTTTTGAGCCTTCGCCCAAAGATTCATTTTTAAACGCTCCTCATTTTTGAATATTTGAAAAAAGGTGTACGTATTCCAAAGTATTAATAAAATAATACAAAAAGAAGCCAAGATGATGAACCAGCGCGTGGTATTGCGTCTATCCGAAAAAAACATAGATTCAATTTAGATTATAAATGTAACGAAATAATTTGAAAAAGATTTTAGACCTATGCCAAAGAAAAAATTGACACTATCCCAAAAAAGACCTCTTGCCTAGAAAAGAAGAAGTTAGTATATTTGTAAATCTAAAGAAGAAATAAACTTAAAAAATAATACAGATGGAAGTTACAGGAAGAGTAAAAATGATTGACCAAACTAAAGAAGTAGGTTCTGGTGGTTTCAAAAAAAGAGATATTGTTGTTACTACAGACGAACAATACCCACAACATATTTTGGTACAATTTGTTCAAGACAAATGTGACTTATTAAACAATTACCAAGTAGGTGACCAAGTGAAAATTGACATCAACCTTAGAGGTCGTGAGTGGACAAACCAACAAGGTGAAACTGTTTATTTCAACACTATCCAAGGATGGAGAATTGGAAAAGTACAAGCAGAAGCTCCAGCTGCTGCTTCACAAACTCCTCCAATGCCAACAGCAGAAACTTTTGCTCCAGCAACCAATTTAAATGAAGAAGAGCCAGACGATTTGCCGTTTTAATCTTTCCAAATATTCACAAAAACCCGACTCTAAAGCGTCGGGTTTTTTTATTTACATTTGTAATTCACAAATACTACCAAGCGATGAACTGGGAACAACTTTTATCATTAAAAAGACAAGGCGACAAAGGCAAAAGATTACGCGTAGAACAAGACGATACCCGTCTGGGGTTTGAAGTGGATTACGACCGTATCATCTTTTCGGCTGCATTTAGAAGTTTGCAAGATAAAACCCAAGTCATTCCACTTTCCAAAACCGATTTTGTTCACACCCGCTTGACACATAGTTTAGAAGTATCGGTGGTGGGGCGTTCTTTAGGCCGATTGGTAGGAAAAAAAATCTTAGCAAAATACCCCCATTTAAAAGAAGTTCACGGCTACCACATGAACGATTTTGGGGCTATTGTTGCCGCTGCTTCATTGGCACACGATATCGGAAATCCACCTTTTGGTCATTCGGGCGAAAAAGCTATTGGCGAATATTTTTCTATTGGGAAAGGACAACAATACAAAGACCAACTCACTCCAAAACAATGGCAAGATCTAATCGATTTTGAAGGCAATGCTAACGGATTTTCGGTATTAACCGCCAATCGTCCTGGAATTGAAGGTGGTTTACGAATTTCATTTGCAACCCTAGGTGCTTTTATGAAATACCCCAAAGAAAGTTTACCTAAAAAACCAACCAAAAATATTGCCGATAAAAAATACGGTTTCTTTCAAAGTGATAAAGCCTTCTTTGAAGAAGTAGCTGCAGACATGGGGCTAATTCCTAACAAATCAGGAGAAGATATTGGATTTGAAAGACATCCTTTGGCGTATCTTGTGGAAGCGGCAGACGATATTTGTTACACCATTATTGATTTTGAAGACGGAATTAATTTAGGCTTAGTCCAAGAAGAATTTGCGCTAGAGTATTTAATCAAATTAGTCAAAGATTCTATTGACAGTGCTAAATACAGCACCTTAAACACCAAAGAAGATCGCATTAGTTATTTGAGAGCGTTGGCTATCGGGAGTTTAATTAACGATGCTGTTCGCGTTTTTATAGAAAATGAAGAAGCCATTTTAGCAGGAAAATTTCCGTATGCTTTGACTGATAAAAGCAAGTACAAAGCGCAAATGGACGACATTATTAAATTGAGCGTGAAAAATATCTATCAAAGTCGTGAAGTCATCGAAAAAGAAATTGTGGGTTACCAAATTATCCAAACCTTATTGGATAAATTCATTTCGGCATTCAACAATAAATTCAATGGAACAGCTTCCAATTACGACCAATTGATTTTGCAACTATTGCCTGAAAAACACGATTTAGAAAAAGAAAATCTATACGACCGATTGCTGCACATTTGCCATTATGTTTCCATGTTAACCGATGGAAATGCGTTGGAATTATTTGAAACAATTAACGGTACAAAAAAATCCTAATTAGTTACTAATTAGGATTTTATTTTTTTAGGAACTGAAAATTACTTCACTCTTACAATAAAATAGTTTTTCTTTCCGCTTTGTAAAAGCACGAACTGATTATTGATCAAATCGTTGGTTGAGAGTTGGTATTCTTCTGTTATTTTTTCTTTATTTACCGAAATTGAATTGGCAGTTAAAGCTCTTCTCGCCTCTCCATTGGATTTAAAGAAACCTGTTTTTTCATTTAAAACCGTCACAATATCCAATCCATTTTCGATTTCGATTTTAGCTATTTCAGCCTGAGGAACTCCGTCAAAAACTTCTAAAAAAGTCGCTTCATCCAATTGCTTCAAATCAGCTGCCGAAGCATTTCCGAAAAGAATATTCGAAGCTTTAATCGCTTTTTCTAACTCTTCTTTTGAATGTACCAGAGTAGTTACTTCTTCTGCCAGTTTTCTTTGCAGCACTCTTAAATGTGGTGCTACTTGATGCTCTGTAATTAACGCTTCAATGGTTGCTTTATCTAAAAAGGTGAAAATTTTAATGTACTTTTCTGCATCCACATCGGTCGTATTCAACCAAAATTGGTAAAATTTATAAACCGAAGTTTTGTCAGCCGTTAACCAAACATTCCCACCTTCCGATTTTCCAAATTTAGACCCATCAGCCTTAGTAATCAAAGGACAAGTCATAGCATACGCCTTGGCACCTTCAGCATTCATACGACGCACTAATTCGGTTCCAGTAGTAATATTACCCCATTGATCAGAACCTCCCATTTGCAACAAACAGTTGTATTCTTTATGCAAATGATAAAAATCGTATCCTTGAATCAATTGGTACGTAAACTCAGTAAACGACATTCCTTCACCTTCACCAGACAATCGTTTCTTAACCGAATCTTTTGCCATCATGTAGTTTACGGTAATACGTTTACCCACATCGCGCGCAAAATTGATGAACGACAAATCTTTCATCCAATCGTAATTATTCACTAAAACAGGCGCATTGACTTCCTTCGAATTAAAATCCAAGAAACGAGAAAGCACCGCTTTGATTCCTTCTACATTGTGTGCCAAAGTAACTTCGTCCAACAAATTTCTCTCATCCGATTTTCCTGACGGATCCCCAATCATTCCTGTTGCACCTCCTACTAAAGCAATAGGTTTATGTCCAAAATTTTTCAAATGAACTAACAATAAAATCGGTACCAAACTTCCAATATGCAACGAATCAGATGTCGGATCAAATCCAATATAAGTTGTTGTCATTTCTTTCAAAAGTTGTTCTTCGGTTCCCGGCATGATATCATGAACCAAGCCACGCCATTGTAATTCTTCTACTAAATTTTTCATTTTTATAATCAATTTGCGCAAAGATAGCCATTTCAATAGCAATTGCAAAAATCAATTTCAATCCCGAAACTTCAGGATAAAAAATAAAAAAATCTGCGATTCAGCGGCGAAAACTTTCCTAACATGCAGCAAAAAAATTATCTTTACCAAATGATTTTAGTTACAGGTGGAACTGGTTTAGTGGGTGCACATCTCTTACTTCATTTAGTGGAGCAAGGAGAAAATGTACGCGCTATGTATCGAACTACAACTTCCATTGAAAAAACCAAAAATTTATTTACGCTCTATCAAAAACTTCATTTATTCGAAACAATTGAATGGATCGAAGCCGATATTCTTGACATTCCGTCTTTGGAAATTGCCTTCCAAAATATTGAGTTCGTTTATCACTGTGCAGCTCTGATTTCTTTTGACCCAAAAGACGAAGATGTCATTCGGAAAACCAATATTGAAGGCACTGCCAACATCGTTAATTTTTGCTTGGCATACAACATCAAAAAAATGCTATTTGTGAGTTCGATTGCCGCTTTGGGAGATCCAACTTCAGCCGAAACTATTATTTCTGAAACAACCGAATGGAATCCAGAAAAACCCCATAGTGATTATGCTATCTCAAAATATGGTGCCGAAATGGAAGTTTGGCGAGGCCAACAAGAAGGTTTAAACGTACTCATTGTCAATCCAGGTATTATTGTAGGCCCAGGATTCCCTGAACAAGGAAGTGGTACCTTATTTTCGGCTGTTGCCAAAGGATTGTCTTTTTACACACTCGGAACAACAGGATTTATCGCGGTTACTGATGTGGTCGAAGCAAGTGTCCAATTGATGAATAGCGACATCAAAAACGAACAATTTACATTGATTGAAAATAATTATTCATTTCAAGAAATCCTAAACTGTATTGCTGACAACATGCAGATGAAACGGCCTCAATGGCATGCTACTCCTTTTCTAATGAACGTGTTTTGGAGAATGGATTGGTTATTATCTACTTTTTTCTTTCAAAAAAGAAAATTATCTCGGGCTAGTGCCAAAGCCTCGAAATCAAAAAATAAATATACTAACAGTAAAATAAAATCAGCTTTAAATACTGATTTTAAATCAGTTATAAAATATTGCCGTCAAATAATAAAAATCTAAATTTATGTCATTAATAACCGTACAAGCAACTATAGCAGCTCCTGTTGCAACTGTTTGGGAATGTTGGACAAAACCAGAACATGTTACGAAATGGAATTTTGCTAGCCCTGATTGGCATTGCCCAAAATCAACATCTATATTAGAAGTGAATGGAGAATTCCATCATATAATGGCAGCTAAAGACGGCTCATTTGAGTTTGATTTTTGGGGTAGATTTACTCAAATTGAAATGGGAAAACAGATTCAAATGGAGTTAGGTGATTCTCGAAAAGTGACGGTTCTTTTTGAAAATAAATCGGACCAAACCACATTAATTACGGAACATTTTGAACCAGAAAGCCAAAATTCTTTAGAACTTCAAGAAGCAGGTTGGCAAGCCATATTGAATAATTTCAAACAATATGTTGAAACTCAATTATAAAATTTTGATTCAAAACCAATACTAATTAAGTTATTAAAATCGCTTCCTTTAATAATTTAGATATCTTAAAAACATAAAAAAAGCCTCTCAAAAAATTGAGAGGCTTTATGTTGGTCTACAAGGACTCGAACCTTGAAAGACTGCACCAAAAACAGTTGTGTTACCATTACACCATAGACCAGCAGTGCTGTTAAGCGAGTGCAAATTTAATACAAATTTTATTTTGCGCAAACTTTTGGATTGATTTTATCAAAAAACTTTTGGGTTTAACCCAAAGTTATCAGAAACCAACTAAAAACCAATTCATTACTCGACGAATTTCAATAGTAGAATTTTTTGTTAATGCTCGCCTGATTACATAAAAAAACATTTTCTTTGCATCTTAAAATAAAAACCCAATTTTAATCATGAATAAAGCCGATTTCAATTTTAATAAATGGAACACTATTTTAGGCTGGTTTGCATTTGCGGTAGCATTAGTAACTTACACTCTTACCGTTGAACCAACGATGAGTTTCTGGGATTGTGGAGAGTATATCGCTACTGCCGCAAAATTAGAAGTAGGCCACCCACCTGGAGCGCCTTTATTTCAAATGATTGGGGCGTTTTTCGCTATGTTTGCTATTGACAAAGAGCATATCGCTTTAATGGTCAATATGACTTCTGTAGTTTCGAGTGCCTTTACTATTCTATTTTTATTTTGGTCGTCTAGTATGATTTTGAAAAAAATCATCGGTTCGTATAATGAAATCAACAAAGATAACTCCATTGTTATTCTTGGAAGTTCGCTAGTAGGCGCTTTAGCTTATACTTTTTCAGATAGTTTTTGGTTCAATGCTGTGGAGGCCGAAGTGTATGCGATGGCTTCTTTATTGATTGCCTTATTGCTTTGGTTAGGCTTGCGTTGGGAACAAGAGATGAATACTCCAAGAGGCGACAGATGGTTGTTGATTATTTCGCTTGTTATTGGGCTATCTTTTGGTGTTCACTTCATGGCTTTATTGACCATTCCTGCGATTGGATTTTTATATTTTTTCAAAAATTACAAAAAGGTTACTGTTAAAAATTTCATTATTGCCAATGTAGTAGTGATTTCAATTTTGCTGTTCATCTTCAAAATGTTATTGCCTTTAACCATGGCATTCTTTGGTAAAACCGAAATTTTCATGGTCAATGAAATGGGATTACCTTTCAACTCAGGAACTATTTTTGTAACCTTTTTATTAATTGCATTCTTCTATTTTGGATTGCGTTACACCAAACAAAAAGAACTGGTTTTCTACAACACGATTGTCCTATGTACACTATTCATTTTAATTGGATTTTCGACTTGGATGATGTTGCCTATTCGTGCCAATGCCAATACCGTAATTAACGAAAACAAACCTTCGGATGCGGCCGAGGTACTTGCCTACTACAACAGGGAACAATACGGTGTAAACCCGCTTTTTTATGGACCACAATACACGGAAACTTTTGCAGGTTTAGACAAAAACAATCCCTATTTAGACAAAGCGCCTAACTACGAAAGAGATTATACCACCGGTAAATATGCCATTACCAATAATTTCAAAAATGCCGAGCAAAATAGCGATGATAATCAAAAGACCATTTTGCCTAGATTATGGAGTTCAGAACACATTGCCAATTACATCAACTTTACACATCCACCCGAATTTAAAATTAATTATGATTATCCATTTGAGGATGATTTAGCTAAATACGGAATTGACGTTAAGCAATTAAGTGAAGAAGAATACAACAAAGCCATTGCACAACTTAAAGGAGAAATTGAAAAAGTAGTAACGGAATTTAGACAAGCCTACGCACAAAAACAAATTGACAATGATGGTTATGTAGCTTTCTTGAAAAACTACGGCGATTATTTAATCATTGAAAAACCAACTACCGTTGACAATTTTAGTTTTATGATTGAATACCAATTTGGTTACATGTACTGGAGGTATTTGATGTGGAACTTTGTTGGTCGTCAAAATGACATACAAGGACGATACGACAATTTAAACGGAAACTGGATTAGTGGTATTCCGTTTATGGATAGTTTACACTTGGGTTCTCAAGACAATTTACCTTCAGATGTTTTAAATAATAAAGGTCGCAATGTGTATTTCTTTTTGCCTTTTATTTTAGGATTAATTGGACTGATGTACCATGCCAGCAAAGACCGAAAAAGTTTTTATGTCTTACTTTCTTTATTTTTATTTACTGGAATTGCCTTAAAAATATACTTGAACGAAAGACCTTTTGAACCTCGCGAACGCGATTATGCTTTAGTAGGATCTTTCTATGTATTTGCAATTTGGATCGGTTTTGGAGTGTATTCACTTTACGAAAGTGTCAAAAATTATGTAGCACCAAAAATAGCTGGACCAATTTTAATTGCTGGAAGTTTATTAGCTGCACCTGTTCTTATGGGATTCCAAAACTGGGACGATCACGACCGATCTGACCGCTATACTGCCGTGGCAATGGCTAAATCATACTTGAGTTCTTGTGATAAAAACGCCATCTTATTTACCATCGGAGACAACGATACCTTCCCGCTTTGGTACGCTCAGGAAATAGAAAAATTCCGTACCGATGTGAAGATTGTCAATACAAGTCTTTTTATGACGGACTGGTACATTGACCAAATGAAAATGAAAAGCTACGAATCAGACCCGCTACCCATTTCATTTAAACATAATGAATATGTAGGAGACAAATTGGATTATGTTGCACATATTCAAAAGATAGAAACACGTTGGGATGTAAAGGATTTTATCGCTTTCATCAAAAATCCAAAATCAACGGTAGAAATGCAAAATGGACAAACCATTCATTTTTATCCAACGAATAAAATCAGAATTCCTATCGACAAAAACACCATTATTAAGAATAAAGTGGTGAGTCCACAATATAATGACTCTATTGTGGCGGCTATTGATGTTGATATCAAAGGAAGTGCTATTTACAAAAACAGACTGATGATGTTAGATTTGATTGCCAATAACAACTGGAAAAGACCTATTTATTTTAGCGGTGGTTCTTTTGATGATGATGATTACATCTGGATGAAAGACTATATGCAATTAGAAGGAATGGTTTACAAATTAGTTCCCGTTAAAACTGCAATGAAAAAAGACGGTAGTCAAATGGATATGGGCCAAATTGACTCTGAAATCATGTACAACAAAGTAATGAAATGGGATTGGGGCAATAGCGAAAGCAACCGCATTTATCACGATCCGGAAACTCGTAGAAATAGTATTACCTATCGTATGAATTTATCTCGATTAATGAATCAGTTAATCAAAGAAGGTAAAAAAGCAAAAGCAAAAAATGTAATTGATTTAGCTATGACCAAAATGCCTGTGGATAAATTTGATTACTATTCACTGGTTGATCCTTTTGCAAAAGGGTATTATGAAGTAGGCGAAAAAGCAAAAGCACAACAACTGCTTACTCAATTGATTGGGAAATACACGGAGGACCTCAACTATTATAGTCAGCTTTCAGCAACAGAGCAAGTAGATATTGCCACAGAAATCATTACCGATATTGAACGTTACAGAGGTTTATTAGAAATTATGAAAGAGAGTGGAGATCTTCCTTTTTACAACCAATGCAAAAAACCATTTAACAATTATATCAATGTTTTTGAACGCTTTGGGCGAGAGAAAGAGTAAGGAAACAAGTTCCTAAAAAGTAAAAAAGCAGCACTATTGAAGTGCTGCTTTTTTTATGTAATTACTTTATTTTTTACGATTCGTTTGTAAAGAATCTTTGACTTTAACATCCTGTTGCTTTTTCTTTTTTAGATTAGCCAGTCGGAGTTTGTTTTTCTTTTCTTCCGCTTTGATTAATGCCGATGCTTTTTTCTTGTCATTTTCTATGCGCTTAACTACTTCGTCAAACATAATTTTGTAGTTTTTATAATCGGAAGCGTAATACACATTATTTTGTGCCAATTGCAAACTGTCTATTTTGTACTTTTTATAAATAAATTGTTTCGGTCGGATTTGATTGGAATCTAAAACTGCTGGATTTTGGTACTTAATAGCTTCTAACAACGATAAATCATACATAATATTGACCATCTGAGATCTTTCGATAAGATGCTTTGGTTGCTTCACCAAATCTTCTTTACATCCTAAAAAGGTGAAAATCGCTAAAAATGGTACTATCTTCTTCATCCCAATTACCTATTAAACAATAATCGTTTTCCAGCACGAATATCTTTTACTTTAAAAGCGTTATACACCAATTGCCCATTGACAAATGTATGCGTAATTCTTGATTTAAAAGTATACCCTTCAAATGGTGACCAACCGCATTTAGACAAAATATTTTCTTTTTTAACACTCCAAGGCAAACCTGCATTGACAATAACCAAATCAGCATAATAGCCTTCTTTGATGAATCCACGCTTTTCAATTTTGAAAATTTTGGCAGGATTGTGGCACATTTTCTCCACAATTTTCTCGATACTTATTTTTCCTTGATGATACGCTTCAAATAAAGCCACTACTGCATGTTGAACCAATGGCCCGCCAGAAGGTGCATTCAGATACGATTGTTGTTTTTCGGCTAACGTATGAGGCGCATGATCCGTAGCAATCACATCTATTCTATCGTCTAATAAGGCTTTCCAAAGTGCTTCTCTATCGGCCGCTGTTTTTACCGCAGGATTCCATTTAATAAAGTTGCCCTTGGTAGCGTAATCGTCATTGGTAAACCACAAATGATGCACGCAAACCTCAGCTGTAATTTTTTTGTCCTCCAATGGAATTTTATTGGTAAACAAATCCATTTCTTTAGCAGTTGATAAATGAAAAATATGCAAACGAGCACCTGTTTTTTTTGCCAAAGCAATAGCTTTTGACGATGAAAGATAACAGGCCTCAGCACTTCGAATCAAGTGGTGCGCCGTCACCGGAACATCCTCTCCAAATTCTTCTTTGTATTGCGCTAAATTATTTTTAATAGTCGTTTCATCTTCGCAATGAACCGCAATCAACATCGGAGTACTTGAAAAAATACGTTCCAAAGTAGCCTCATTATCCACCAACATATTCCCTGTAGATGAACCTAAGAAAATCTTGATTCCAGCTACATTTTTTGGATTGGTTTTTAAAACCTCCTCTAAATTATCATTAGTAGCTCCCATCATAAACGAATAATTCGCAAATGATTTTCGGGAAGCAATCTCGTATTTTTCTTCTAAAATTTCTTGAGTAACGGCATTCGGAACTGTATTGGGCTGTTCTATAAAAGACGTAATTCCGCCCGCTACCGCTGATCTTGATTCAGACTCTATATCCCCTTTATGTGTAAGACCCGGCTCTCTAAAATGTACTTGATCATCGATAGCTCCCGGAATTAAATAATTCCCTTCGGCATCAACAATTTTACACTCAGCAGATTTGGCACTTATTTTTTCCGCAATTTCAACAATTAAGTCGTCCTCAATTAAAACATCACCTTCAAAAATCGTCCCTTCGTTTACTATTTTGGCATTCTTAATTAAAACCCTGTTCATCCTATCTTTTTCTTATAATGTGTTGACTAATCTTTTTAATCGCAATGCAACAACCCCAAATACTGCTTCCACTATAATGGAATTACTCATTTTTGATTGTCCTTTGGTTCTATCGGTAAAAATGATAGGCACCTCAGTTATTTTAAAATTTTTACAAAAAGTTCGGTATTTCATTTCGATTTGAAATGCATATCCCACAAACTTGATTTGATCTAAATGAATACTCTCTAACACCTGTCTTTTGTAACAAACAAATCCTGCCGTTGCGTCATGAATTTTCATTCCAGTAACTAAACGTACATAAACTGAAGCAAAATACGACAACAAAACACGGCTCAAAGGCCAGTTCACTACATTAACACCTGTAACATACCGCGAACCTATTGCTAAATCAGCATCGCCAAGATGGCATGCCTGATATAATTTTTCTAAATCATGAGGATTGTGTGAAAAATCAGCATCCATCTCAAAAATAAAATCATACTGATGTTGCATTGCCCACTTAAATCCATGAACATAAGCCGTACCTAAACCTGATTTTTTTGCTCTTTTTTCCAAAAACAATCGCCCAGAAAATTCTGATTGAAGTGCAATTACTTTATCAGCAGTGTGATCTGGGGAATTATCATCGATAATTAGAACGTGAAATGGTTTGTGTTGCGAAAGCACTGTTCTAATAATGCTCTCGACATTTTCAATTTCGTTATAGGTTGGAATTATAACAATGCAATCATTCATATTTTTGAGTAATTTCAACGCAAAAGTAAGCTTTTTATGCCATTTGAGTCATAATAAAATTATAATAAAAAGAATGAAATAAAAAATTAGTAATTTTGTCACACTATGACTGAATACGTACTTCATCCCCGCATAACCGAAAATACTGATTGGGCAACGCTTTTGTTTTTGTTGTGCTTTGCAACCATTGCAATCACCAAATCCGTATTTGAAAATCGATTCAGCGATTTTGCCAACTTACTTTTTTCGGACAAATACAATAAAGTATACCGAGAAAGCAGCAATTTAAAAAACGGATTTACAATAGCCCTATTTTTTGTTCAAGTAGTTTCTTTGGCATTTTTTATTCAACTCTCTTTAAGTATTTATGGGTATGGTAACAAGACTGATTGGATGCAATACATTCAAATTACTGATTTTTTACTTTTCTTTATTTTAGCAAAGGTATTAGTTGAAAAAATTATTGCCACCTCCTTCCATATTGAAGAATTTGTTGAACAATTTAACCATCAAAAAGTAACTTATCGAACCTATATTGGACTTCTTCTACTTCCAATTAATATGTTTTTTTTCTATTTTAACCACATCCCAAAAGCCTTACCATCTGTCATCATCGCAATCGTAATAGTAGCTAACCTAATTACTTACATCGTTTCCATAAAAAATTATCAAAATTTAATATTCGGTAAGTTGTTTTATTTTATTTTGTATCTTTGCGCTCTCGAAATAGCCCCTTACTATTTCATGTATTATTGGTTTACAAAAGGAATTGCTTAGAAAAAGTTAAATATGAAAGTGAAAACAATTTTGGTGTCGCAACCAGAGCCTAAAGTGGAGAATTCTCCTTACTTTGAGCTGCAACAAAAACATAAAATAAAAATTGATTTCAGACCTTTTATTCACGTAGAAGGGGTTAATGCCAAAGAAATTAGACTACAAAAAATTGATCTAAATAATTACAGCGCAATTATTTTAACAAGTAAAAACGCCGTAGATCACTTTTTTAGAGTGGCCGAAGAAATGCGCTACAAAGTCCCTGAAGGATTAAAATACTTTTGCCAGTCAGAAGCCATCGCGTTTTACTTACAAAAATACGTGGTGTACAGAAAACGTAAAATATACGTTGGCCCAAAAGATTTTGCTGATTTATCGCCTTTAATTAAAAAATACAAAGACGAAAAATTCTTGTTGCCTGCTTCAGACCAATTGAATGCTGATATCCCTGTTACTTTAGACGGTTTAAAAGTAGATTGGACTCCAGCTACTTTTTACAAAACAGTAATGAGTGACTTGTCAGATTTGGCAGATGTATATTATGATGTATTAGCTTTCTTTAGCCCAACAGGAATCAAATCGTTATTCAAGAATTTCCCTGATTTTAAACAAAACGATACGCGTATCGCCGTTTTTGGAAGCACTACTCAAAAAGAAGCGCTGGATCACGGATTACGAATTGACATTATGGCGCCAACTCCTGGAACACCATCCATGACAATGGCTTTAGAAAAATACATTGCCGAAGCAAATAAAGGAAAATAAACTCCTTACAAATACAATTCAAAACCATCCTTTCGGATGGTTTTTTTATATGCAATAAACTACTCAAGGATTAGAATTAATTATATTTTATGTATTTTTGATTTCCAATTCAAACTAAAATCAATTTTTTAGTTACAATTAATAATCTATGAAAATCAATTCGCTACAAGTAGAAATAGATGGTATCGACAAAGAAATTTTGCGCGATTTAATGGAAGATGCGCGAAAACCCATTCTTCAAATTGCCAATAAAATTGGAATCTCAGGAGCTGCTATTCACCAACGCTTACGAAAATTAGAACAATCGGGTGTAATCTCGGGTTCCAAGTTTACAGTAAATCACAAAGTATTAGGATACAATACTATGGCTTTTGTGGGAATCTATTTGGACAAAGCCGCTCGAAATTCAGAAGCCGTTCGCGACTTAAAGAAGATTCCAGAAGTTTTGGAATGCCATTATACCACAGGAAACTGGTCCATCTTGATTAAAATCATCTGTTTGGATAACGAACACTTGATGCACTTATTAAATACCAAAATTCAAGCTATTGAAGGCGTTTCCAGAACAGAAACCTTCATTTCTTTAGACCAACAAATTGACAGACAAATCCAATTGTAGGCTATGCGTTTATGAGTTGATTTGGTTATTTGAAAAATAAAAAAATCTCTGTCCCGACGCTTCGGGACAGAGATTAATTCAAATTTTATTTCAAAAATTACCCTACTAAATTGATAATTTTTCCAGGTACAATAATTACTTTATTAGGTGTTCTTCCGTCTAATTGACGTAAAGTACGCTCATCTTTCATTACAATTTCCTCGATTTGTTCCTTGGTTAAATCCAAAGGCAATTCAATCGTAAAACGCATTTTTCCGTTGAACGAAACCGGATATTCTTTGCTGCTCTCAACCAAATGAGCCGCTTCAAATTTAGGAAAAGCTACCGTAGCAATCGAATCAGAATGACCCAATAAAGACCACAACTCTTCTGCAATATGAGGTGCATACGGCGAAATCAAAATCGCCAACGGTTCTAAAATGGCTCTTTCATGACAATTTTGAGTTGACAATTCGTTTACGCAAATCATAAATTGAGAAACCGAAGTATTGAATGAAAAACTCTCAATATCCTCTGCCACTTTTTTAATCGTTTTGTGCAACGATTTTAAATTGTCTTTTGTAGGCTCATTGTCTGTAACAATCAAACCATTATCGTCAAAATACAAACGACATAATTTTTTCAAGAAACCGAAGACTCCGGAAATTCCAGCAGTGTTCCAAGGTTTGGCTTGTTCCAATGGACCTAAAAACATTTCGTACAAACGCAAGGTATCGGCACCATATTCAGCACAAATCAAATCCGGTGTAACGACATTGTATTTGGATTTTGACATTTTTTCAATCTCGCGACCTACAATGTATTTGCCATTTTCTTCAGTGATAAACTCCGCATTCGCATAATCCTCTCTCCAATTTTTAAACGCTTCAATATCCAACTCGTCAGAGCTATTAATCAAATTAACATCTACGTGAATAGGTTGTACATTTTGATCTTTAATTTGATTTTTAGAAAGATATGTATTCGTTCCGTCCAAACGGTACACAAACGCACTCATTCCCAAAATCATTCCCTGATTAATCAGTTTTTTGAACGGTTCTTCTGTTGGTGCAACCCCTTTGTCTTTTAAAAATTTGTTCCAAAAACGAGAATACAATAAATGCCCTGTAGCATGTTCGCTTCCGCCAATATACAAATCCACACTTTCCCAATATTTTAATACGTCTGCACTTGCAAATTCATTTTCGTTATGCGCATCCATATAACGCATCCAGTACCACGAACTTCCTGCCCAACCCGGCATAGTGTTCAATTCCAAAGGAAAGACTGTCTTATGGTCTATCAACTCATTACTAACCACTGAACACTTAACGCTGTCCCATGCCCAAGTAGTCGCATTTCCTAAAGGAGGCAAACCGTCTTCGGTAGGCAAATAATTAGCCACTTCTGGCAAAATGATAGGCAAATGTTGTGCATCAATCATCTGAGGCAATCCATTGACATAATATACTGGAAATGGCTCTCCCCAATAACGCTGACGTGAAAAAACAGCATCACGCAAACGGTAATTGGTTTTTCCTTTTCCTTGTCCTATTTTTTCTAAGGCTTCAATTACTTTTTTAGTCCCTTCTTTGTAGCCTAAGCCGTTCAAAAAGTCAGAATCTATTAGTTCAAAGCCGGCTTTATCTCCATAAGCCGTTTCTGAAATGTCTTTGTTAAAAATATTTTTAATGGCTGGCATTCCGTTTTGACCTTTGAAGAAATTAGCAAAAGCATAATCTCTTTCGTCTCCACAAGGCACCGCCATTACTGCTCCAGTTCCATATCCTGCCAACACATAATCCCCAATCCAAACCGGAATCGGTTGTTTCGTAAATGGGTGTTCAGCATAAGCTCCCGTAAAAATACCTGAAATAGTTTTCACATCTGCCATTCTCTCCCGCTCGGAACGTTTTGCTGTTTTTTCGACATATTCCTCCACTGCTTGTTTTTGTTCTGGAGTCGTAATTTGTGCAACCAACTCATGCTCTGGAGCCAAAGTCATGAATGTCACTCCAAAAATAGTGTCAGGGCGTGTGGTAAAAACTTCTATAGCTTTCGGCTCTGAGCTCTGAGCCGAGGGCACAAGGCTGAAAGAGACCATAGCTCCAACCGATTTTCCAATCCAGTTGCGTTGACTTTCTTTAATACTTTCGGTCCAATCAATGGTGTTCAAACCTTGTAATAAACGTTCTGCATAAGCCGAAATTCGCATACTCCACTGCGTCATTTTTTTACGAATCACTGGAAAACCACCACGTTCTGAAACACCATTTACAATTTCGTCATTCGCCAAAACGGTTCCTAATCCTGGACACCAGTTCACCTCAGTTTCTGCCAAATACGTTAAACGGTATTGTAATAGGATTTTTTGTTGTTCCTCTGATGAAAAGGCTTTCCATTCTGAAGCCGAAAAAGGAGCAATGTTATCATCGCAAACTGCATTGACATTCGCATTTCCTTGTTTTTCAAATTGTTCAACTAATGTGGCAATATCTTCTGCTTTATCTGCATTTTTATTGTACCAAGAATTAAATAATTGAATGAAAATCCATTGTGTATGCTTGTAATAATCGGGATTAGAAGTGCGCACTTCACGGTTCCAATCAAACGAAAATCCAATTTTGTCCAATTGTTTTCTATACCCAGCAATTTGATTTCCTTCTTTGTCAACACCACCATCAATATTAACCGAAGTCGTATCTTCTGGACGTTGCCCCGTCTGAATGGCATATTGTTCTGCTGGCAAGCCAAAACTGTCATACCCCATTGGGTGCAACACATTAAATCCTTGGTGTCTTTTGTATCTTGAATACACATCCGAAGCAATATACCCTAACGGATGCCCCACATGAAGTCCCGCTCCTGATGGATAAGGAAACATATCTAACACATAATGTTTGGGTTTATCAGAATTATTTTGCGCCGCAAAAGTTTGATTTTCTGCCCAATACTTTTGCCATTTCGCTTCAATTTCGTTCGGATTGTATTTCATTGTATACTAAATTTATCTCAGTCGTTGTTTCGACTGAAAATAGGTTGGTTTTTAAATAAAAAATGAAAAAGGCGGTCTAACTTTTACAATTTCAGGTGCCAAATTTACGTTTATTGTACGAAAGTTAAAACTTTGAACGATATTAACTTTAAATAAAGAAATTCTTTATTATTTTTACCCCATAATTTTGACAAACTATGAGTTCTTCTTACGATAAATTTCAAAAACGCCGTTTAATTTCCTCTTATTTTTCCGTAGTATTAAGTGTATTCTTAGTCTTATTCTTGTTAGGAATGTTAGGGCTTTTCATTATTAATTCTAAAAAATTAGCGGATGATTTTAGAGAAAACATTGCGATGACAGTGTTTTTCAAAAACGAAGCTAATGACACCATTATCAAATCCTTTGATGCCGAATTAAAAAAAGCACCGTTTGCTAAAACTTTCGAATACGTTTCAAAAAATGCTGCTGCTAAACAACATACTGACATTATTGGAGAAGATTTTGTAACTTTTCTTGGCGAAAATCCTTTACAAAACTCGTATGATATTCACTTAAAAGCCGACTATGTTTATAAAGATAGTATTGCAAAAGTAGAGAGTCAATTGCGAAGAAATCCAATGATTTCAGACATTGTTTATGACAAACAACTAGTCAATTTAGTAAATGACAATATTAAAAAAGTCAGCATGTGGATTCTCATCATCAGCGGATTTTTAACCGTCATTGCCGTTTTACTAATCAATAGTTCGTTGCGCTTGTCCATTCATTCCAACCGTTTTATCATCAAAACCATGCAAATGGTGGGAGCTACAAAAGCTTTTATTAGAAAACCATTCGTACTGCGAAGTATTCGTTTGGGAATGATTGGTGCTGGATTAGCTATTTTAGCTTTGATTGGAGTATTAGTTTATTTGGAAAGTAATTTCCCAGAACTAGGACTTCTTGACGACCAATTCCTCATCGCTTTAGTATTAATCTCTGTTTTTGGAATTGGTGTATTAATTACTTGGTTGAGTACTTATTTTGCAACACAACGTTTCTTGAATTTACGAACAGACGATTTGTATTAACTAAAACTAGAGGAGATTGCTTCGTTCCTCGCAATGACTTTATGAAAAACAATAGCGAACACAAACAAGAATTTCTTTTTGAAAAAGTAAATTATAAAATCTTACTGATTGGTATTGCCGTAATTGCCTTGGGATTTATTCTAATGTCCGGTGGAGGAAGTGACGACCCTACTGTTTTTAACGAAGATATATTTAGTTTCAGACGCATTCGTTTAGCACCCACTACTGTTTTAATCGGTTTTGGAATTACCATTTATGCTATTTTGAAAAATCCAAAAAAAGCCTAAATGAATACATTACAAGCTATAATCCTCGCGATAATTGAAGGCATTACTGAGTTTTTACCTGTTTCGTCTACAGGACACATGATTATTGCCTCTTCTTTCTTCGGGATAGAACATGACGAATTCACTAAACTTTTTACTATTGTAATACAATTAGGCGCTATCCTTTCGGTAGTAGTGCTTTATTTTAAACGATTTTTCCAAACGTTTGATTTTTATTTTAAACTTCTTGTTGCCTTTATCCCTGCGGTAGTTCTAGGCTTGCTTTTCAGCAAAAAAATAGACGCTTTACTTGAAAATCCAGTTACTGTTGCTGTTTCACTTTTAATTGGAGGAATCCTATTACTAAAAGTAGACGATTGGTTCAACAATTCTCAAGAAACGGAAGTCACCTATTTAAAAGCTTTAAAAATTGGACTGTTCCAATGTATCGCGATGATTCCTGGAGTATCCAGAAGTGGCGCTACAATTGTAGGAGGTATGTCTCAAAAATTAGCACGTACTTCCGCAGCTGAATTTTCATTTTTTTTAGCCGTTCCTACTATGTTAGGGGCTACTGTGAAAAAATGTTATGACTATTACAAAGAGGGACTAGTGTTAACTCACGACCAAATTAATTTCTTAATCATAGGAAATGTTATTGCTTTTATTGTAGCACTTTTGGCTATAAAAACATTTATTGGATTTTTAAGTAGACGAGGCTTTAAACTTTTTGGATATTACCGAATTGTAGCTGGAATTGTGTTATTAATCATCCACTTTTTCATTCATCCCTTGACTATTATTTAATGCAAGCAGACGATTTTTTGAATGGTCAAGTTCTTTTGATTGACAAACCGTTGACTTGGTCTTCTTTTCAAGCGGTGAACAAGTTGAAATACATCTTAAAGCGCAATTTTGATTTGCCCAAAAAATTCAAAATTGGTCACGCAGGAACTTTAGATCCTTTAGCATCTGGATTATTGATTATTTGCACGGGTAAATTCACCAAAAAGATTACTGAAATTCAGGCACAACCCAAAGAATACACCGGTACTTTCTTTATTGGAGCCACAACGCCTTCGTATGATTTAGAAACCGAAATTGATCAAACTTACCCTACCACTCATATTGACGAAGCTTTAATTCACAAAACGGTGGCACAATTTTTAGGTGAGATTGACCAAAAACCCCCTGTTTTTTCGGCTATAAAAAAAGAAGGGATTCGCTTATATGAACACGCAAGAGCAGGTGTTGAAGTAGAAATTACATCCAGAAAAACAACCATTTACGAATTTGAAATCACCCGAATCAATTTACCAGAAATTGACTTCAGAGTGGTTTGTAGTAAAGGAACTTATATTCGTTCATTAGCCTTTGATTTTGGAAAAACGATGAACTCAGGTTCCCATTTAACGGCTTTGCGTCGCACTAAAATTGGAGAATATAATGTGCAGAATGCGTTGACTCCGGAGCAGTTTGAAAAATCTATTCTAAATGCTGAAGTAACTGAATAATCTCATTTTGCGTACTCACGCCTTTATCGTGCAAGTACCATAACTGCAATTCGGTTTTAGCTGTTTCGTCAATTATTCCAAATTTTTCTTTATAACTTTCCATTAAATCGATAGCTCCCTTAGGTCTTGGTCCCCAATCACCTACTACAGACCCCGTAGCTTTATCAATGAGAATTAGTTTTGGAATAGCCTTGGCTTTGTTGGTCAAAAAATGATTCATTAATGCTGTATTTTCATCACGCAGTACTAATTTCAACTCGATTTTTTGGTTGGCTTCCAATACCATTTTATTAAGAATAGGCAAAATTTGTGCCGCATCCCCACACCAACTTTCCGTCAGTACTATCCAAAGATAACTTTTGTTTAAAGCCTTTAACTTGGTACTATTTTCTTCCGTAATTTTTATCGTTTTATCCAAACGATGCATCCTTGCCTCATTCAATTCACTATAATGCGTACGTTCTTCTGTTTGTTCTACAGCGGTAGATTTTCCTTCTTTCAATAAATCAGCCATTAATTTTCTGTATTCTGGATACGAATGACTTTTAAACAAAGCTTGAGCAACAACGATTTTCATACATTAAATTTTACACAGACAAAGGTATTCCTTAAAAGAAAAATAAAACGTGACTTTTATTACTTAAGTACAAAAAATCCTTTCAAATTATTTTTTAAAACACTATTTCAAAAAATCAGAATATGACTATATTTGCATCAAATAACTCAACTAACTCATGAAATACAATAGAATTCTTCTGAAATTAAGTGGCGAAGCTTTAATGGGCGATTTAAACTACGGAATTGACCCCAAAAGATTAGCAGAATATGCTGACGAAATCAAACAAATTCATGATAAAGGAGTAGAAATTGCCATTGTAATTGGTGGAGGAAACATCTTTAGAGGTGTTGCTGGAGTAAGCTCAGGAATGGATCGTGTTCAAGGCGATTATATGGGAATGTTAGCTACCGTTATTAACGGTATGGCATTGCAAGGCGCCTTGGAAGACAAAGGAATGAAAACTCGCTTACAAACCGCTTTAAAAATGGAATCTATTGCTGAGCCTTATATCAAAAGAAGAGCCGTTCGTCACCTTGAAAAAGGAAGAATTGTAATCTTTGGAGCGGGAACAGGAAATCCTTATTTTACAACAGACACTGCAGCCGTTTTACGTGGAATTGAAGTCAACGCTGACGTTATTTTAAAAGGTACTCGTGTAGATGGTGTTTACGATTCTGATCCAGAAAAAAATGCTGGCGCTGTGAAATTTGACTACATTTCTTTTGAAGACGTGTTAAGCAAAGGATTGAATGTAATGGACACTACGGCATTTACCTTAAGCCAAGAGAATCAATTACCAATCGTAGTTTTCGACATGAATAAAGAGGGGAACCTAATTAAAATTTGCGAAGGCGAAAACATAGGAACTGTAGTAAATATTTAATAAAAAGACATAATAGACTTCTTAGATCGTTAAACAAAAAGAGTCTAACAATCTATAAAAATCTATCCATCTAAATAATCCAAAAAATGACTGAAGAAATTGAATTCATATTAGATAGTACCAAAGAATCTATGGAAGGTTCTATTGCGCATTTAGGAAAATCATTTTTAAATATTCGTGCTGGGAAAGCGTCTCCTGCTATGTTAGGAAGTGTTTTTGTTGACTATTACGGTTCGGCTACACCTCTTTCTCAAGTGTCAAAAATTAGTGTTCCTGATGCAAGAACGATTACGTTACAGCCTTTTGAAAAAAACATGTTACATGCCATTGAAAAAGCAATTATGATTGCTAATTTGGGTTTCAACCCAATGAACAATGGGGATATGGTAATTATTAGCGTTCCACCGTTGACAGAAGAAAGACGACGTGAATTAGCTAAACAAGCAAAATCAGAAGCTGAGGATGCCAAAATCGGAATTAGAAATGCACGTAAAGATGCCAACACCGAAATCAAAAAATTAGAAAAAGACGGAACCTCAGAAGACGTTTGTAAAAGTGCCGAAGATGACGTTCAGAACTTAACTAATGCGTACATCAAAAAAATTGACGAACTTCTTGTTGAAAAAGAAGCCGAAATTATGAAAGTATAATTTTTCGATTATTATAAAATAAAAAAATCCGTTCTTTAAAAGAACGGATTTTTTTTATTAGTTGTGGATTGAAAACTAAGGTTTTAAAATTAATACCGAAGGAACTCCGCTCAACCAAACACTTCGAGAATCTACCAATGCTTTCCAGCTTTCCAGACTAATAATCATCATGTCTTGATTGGCTAAAAATTCTTTCTTCACAATTCGGTCTTCCATCAAATTAATGTTATTTGGGTATTTTTGTTCCAAAGATTCCAAAGCACTTTGTACTACGAAATTAGTATGAATATCACCATTAACGTCTAGTATTTGAACTTTCGAATTGTTATTGTAAATTAATTTTTGAGCGTAGTCTAATAAAAACGAATCTTCTGATGTAAATATTGGAATAAATATAGAATTCACACCTTGCAAATCTTTGTCAATTAAAATCCCTAAAGGCATTTTAGTTTTAGATATAATTTGGCGGGTTCTTTCGTCAAAAGGAGAATTTTCAAACAAACCTTCTTTTCCTGTGAACTTATCTATCAAACGGTCTGGGTTGATAATTCGGGTAGTAAACCCGATCACTTTCCCTAAAATCGTACCCTCAAAAATAGATTTCCCTAGTCCAACTAATAACAAATCATAATCGCCTTGATTAGCCACATCTGCAATTTCAGTTTCAATATCCATTGTAGCCTTGAATAGTGTATTGATTTCCTGATTTAACGATTTAGATTCTTCTAAAATAGGCACAAAACTATCTTTCTCAATTTCTTCAGCGTTAAAAGTGTGCATTTCATCACTTAAGTACAAATGCATTGCGGTAATTGAAGCTGATTTTTTTTGTTTCTTGGTTAAACTATTGGCTAAACGCAACAACGATTTCCCTTTTTCATTATTACCAAAGGAAATTAAAACTTTGTATTTGTTTTCATTGACAACAACCTCAGGAACAATAGCATCTTTATTTTTAAAGATGAAATTGATAAAATCTAAAGCAGGCCCCGTCATAAAAGTAGTAACCAAAGCCATAATTACCATCATAGTAAACACTGCTGGTGTTAATACTTTTAGTTCTAAACCTATATTTAGCACAATCAACTCCATTAATCCTCTGGTATTCATCAAAGCGCCAATGGTCAAACTATCAGACCATGATTGCCCCACAAACTTCGCTGCTAAAGCACTCCCTAAAAACTTTCCAACAACAGCAACTAAGATAATAAAACCTGTCACTTTCCATAAATAAGGATCATTAATCAAACCTATTTCTGTTTTTAAACCCGTAAAAACGAAAAATAAGGGTAATAACAATATCAAAGAAACATCTTCTACTTTTTCAATAAAAATAGTTCTAAACTTAGGCACATCTGGCATAATAGCTCCCGTCATAAAAGCCCCAAACAAAGCGTGAATTCCAATAACTTCAGTGGCGTAAGACGATATAATCAAAGTTAGAAAAAAGATGGCAACAACTGGTTTTACCAAAGTGTCTTTTGCACCATACAACTCGCCAATACGTTTTAAAAAGGGCTTAACTATGAACAACATAGCCAAAACATAAACAACGGCTAAACCAATAATATATAAAGAACTAACAAAGGTTCCTGCTTTTACAATCGCAATTACCACAGCCAACAAACACCAAGCTGTAATATCATCCGCCGCGGCGCAAGTGATAGCAATAGCCCCTAATTTTGTTTTATTTAACCCTCGTTCTTGAACAATTCTAGCCAAAACGGGAAAGGCAGTAATACTCATCGCAATTCCCATAAACAAACTAAAGGAAAGAAAATTCACCCCCTCAGGAGCAAAACGATTGTAGACAAAATAGGCCAATCCTATTCCTAAAGTAAACGGAATAACAATACTTGCGTGACTAATTACAACTGCTTCGTTAGCTTTGTTTTTGAGTACTTTCAAATCTAATTCCATTCCAATAACGAACATGAAAAGAATTAATCCTATCTGACTTAAAAATTTTAAATTCCCTAAAGACTCAACCGGGAATAAAACAGACGAAAATTCTGGAAAATACATCCCCAATAATGAAGGCCCTAAAACAATTCCAGCTATAATTTCTCCTATAACAGTAGGTTGTCCAATTTTTTTAAAAACCCAACCAAAAAAACGTGCTACAATAATAATGGTCACAATTTGAGCTAAGAGAATCGCTAATGGATCCTGTAAATTGTGTCGCATCGAATCCAAGAAATCATTCCAAGAACCATTTTCAATTCCAGAACCTAAGATGGTTTTATTGATTTCAAGGTGTTTCCCCTCTCTAATAATCCAAAACATCAGCGCAGTAAAACCCCCTGTTACAGCTATATAAAATGCCCCGTTTTTATAATTTTTCATATTCTTTATCGTATGAATTCCTTCATTTTAAAAAAGCAAAAATGAGAAAATCAAATATATAATTTATATCTCATAAATTATCTTATTGTAAAATTAAAAAAACGGCTAGTATTTATCCATTCAAAACACAAAAAGTTTATTTGAAAGCTTATGTTTTATAGCCGTTTTCATTACATTTGCATGCATTTTTTAAACAGCTATGAAAAAGAAAATAAAAGTAGGATTTTGGGAATTAATTGCCCGAATTGTACTTAAAAATAGAATTGCAATCTTAATTACTATTCTTGCCTTAACCATTTTCCTATCCTTACAATGGAGAAATTTAGGCATGACTTATACCGAAGCCAATTTACTCCCTAAAGATCACATTGTCAACCAACAATATGACGAATTCTTAACTAAATTTGGAGAAGAAGGCAATTTAATTGTCATTGGTTTCAAAGACAATCGTTTTTTTACACCCAAAGCATTTCAGGCTTGGAACGAGTTGATGACCGGATTAAAAAACTCGAAAGAAGTAGAATTGGTAGTTTCTTTAAATGATTTAAAAAAATTACAAAAAAACGAAATTGAAGAAAAATTTCAATTGGTTCCGCTTATCGACAGTAACCAAACAGATAACGCAGGATATTTACAAAAAATAAAATACGAATTATTTAACCAACTCCCTTTTTACGAAGGATTGTTGTTTAACAAACAAACAGGCAGTATTCGTTCGGCCATTTATCTCAATAAAAAAATCGTCAATACTGCCGCAAGAAAGACTTTTATTATTGAGAACTTAGTGCCAAAAATCGAGCGTTTCGAAAAAACAACAGGTATTGATCTCCAAGTATCTGGAATGGCTTATATCAGAACGATTAATGCCGAAAACATGAAAGGCGAAATTGGTCTTTTCATCGGAGTGGCTTTGTTAATTACTTCGTTGATTTTCTTTCTGTTTTTCCGTTCATTCAGAGCCACATTTATATCTATTTGTATTTTGCTTTTTGGAGTAATGTGGTCTTTTGGTACACTCGGATTATTCCATTACAAAATTACCATTTTAACCGCTATCATTCCACCTTTGATTATTGTCATTGGGATAACCAACTGTATTTTCCTGATTAACAAATACCAACAGGAAATTAAAATCCACCATAATCAAGCTAAAGCATTGCAACGTGTGATTTCGAAAATTGGAGTTTCTACTTTGATGACCAATTTGACCACTGCAGCAGGTTTTGCTACATTTATGATTACAGGAAATGATTTGCTTTTCGAATTTGGACTAGTAACTTCCATTAATGTAATTTCCGTCTATTTACTAACGTTAGTCGTAGTGCCTATCGTGTATAGTTTCATGCCTTTACCTAAAGAAAAACACCTATACCATTTAAGCAAAAACTACATTTCATCTTTATTGGACTGGGTGGAAAACATTGTGAGATTCAAACGAAAAACCATTTACATTATTTATGTACTCTTATTACTTTTTAGTGTCATTGGGGTTTCACAAATGAAAGTTTCAGGTAGTTTAATTGGCGAAATGCCCAAAAGCGCTTCTTTTTTCAAGGACATTCTTTTTTACGAAAAAGAGTTTAACGGGGTAATGCCTCTAGAGATTATGATTAACACCAAACATAAAAAAGGGGTTATGAAATTGTCTACCATGAAAAAAATGAACGAATTGCAAGAGACAATTGCCGAAATTCCAGAATTATCCAAACCCGTTTCAGTCGTGAACTTAGTGAAATATTCTAAGCAAGCGTATTACAATGGAAACCCTGACTATTTTGAATTGCCTACCGCTCAAGAGCAAGCCTTTATTTTATCGTATGCCAAAAATGCAACCAAAAATACCAAGGAAAACTTAATGAAAAGTTATGTGGACTCCACAGGGCAATATGCCCGAATTACGACTTTCATGAAAGACATTGGCACTGAAGAAATGGCAAAAGTTGAAGGTAAATTACGCCAAAAAATTGATGTGGTTTTCCCAAAAGAACGCTATGAGGTAACCCTTACTGGAAAGGCATTAGTTTTCCAAAAAGGAACTTCGTATCTAATTGACAATCTGATTGAGTCGCTTATTTTTGCTATCATTATGATTGCAGGATTGATGGCCTATTTGTTCCGTTCTGGTAAAATGGTAATGGCATCTGTTATCACCAATGTGTTACCTCTTTGCATTACTTCTGGATTGATGGGTTATTTTGGAATTCCTTTAAAACCATCAACCATATTAGTATTCAGTATTGCTTTTGGAATTTCGGTAGACAATGCTATTCAATTCATGGCGAAATACCGTCACGATTTAATTCAGAACAACGGAAAAATAAAAAAATCCGTTTTCAGTGCCTTGAGAGAAACCGGAATCAGTACTTTTTACACTTCAATTGTATTAATATTTGGGTTTGCCATTTTTACTCTTTCCAGTTTTAGTGGTACTATTGCGCTAGGGGGGCTAATCTCTTGCACCTTGTTGTTTGCTATGTTTGCCAACCTATTAGTATTACCCGCATTAGTATTAACATTCGAGAAAAAAAAGGCGTCTAAAGAAGAAATAAACGCAGATAATTCCATTAATTTGTAATTCGAAAAACAAGATAAAATCTTGATTTCGTAAATTGTATACTTAAAATATAAAATGAAAATGAAACATACAAAAGTTAAAGACTTACTAAACAGTACAACGACACTTCAAGAAGTAAATGCAAAAGGATGGGTAAGAACTTTTAGAAACAATCAATTTATTGCGTTGAACGATGGTTCGACTATCAACAATATTCAGTGTGTGGTGGATTTTGAAAACACGCCTGAAGAAACTTTAAAAAGAATCACAACAGGAGCTTCGGTTTCGGTTACTGGGAGTTTAGTAGAGAGCAAAGGAGCTGGACAGAAATATGAGATTCAAGTCAACCAATTAGAAATTTTAGGTGACTCGGATGCAGAAAAATTTCCGATGCAGCCCAAAAAACACTCGTTGGAATTCTTGCGTGAGAATGCACATTTAAGAGTAAGAACGAATGCTTTTGGTGCCATTATGCGTGTGCGTTCGGTATTGGCACATGCTGTTCATACCTATTTTCAAGAAAAAGGATTTGTATATGTAAATACTCCGATCATTACTGGTTCAGATGCAGAAGGTGCAGGCGAAATGTTTAAAGTAACCGCTTTGCCTTTTGACAACACGCCAAGAAACGAAGAAGGAAAAGTAGATTACAAAAAAGACTTTTTTGGCAAAGAAACCAACTTAACCGTTTCGGGACAATTAGAAGGAGAAACGTTTGCAATGGCTTTGGGCCAAATTTATACTTTCGGGCCTACTTTTAGAGCTGAAAATTCGAATACCTCTCGTCACTTGGCTGAATTCTGGATGATTGAACCTGAAGTGGCGTTCAATGATTTGGATGACAACATGGACTTAGCTGAAGATTTTATTCAGTATGTAATTAAATACACGATGGACAAATGTCCGGATGATTTGAAATTTTTGGAAAGTCGTTTGTTGGACGAAGAAAAACAAAAACCACAGGCTGAACGTAGCGAAATGGCTTTGTTAGACAAATTAAACTTTGTATTAGAAAACAATTTCAAACGTGTTTCTTATACCGAAGCTATTGAAATTTTAAGAGAATCTACTCCAAATAAAAAGAAAAAATTCAGTTATATCATTGACGAATGGGGAGCTGATTTACAGTCAGAACACGAGCGTTATTTAGTTGAAAAACATTTTAAATGTCCTGTAATTTTATTTGATTATCCAGCTAATATTAAAGCGTTTTATATGCGCTTGAATGAAGATGGAAAAACCGTTCGTGCGATGGACATCCTTTTTCCAGGTATTGGAGAAATCGTAGGAGGTTCACAACGTGAGGAACGTTACGATGTCTTAGTCGAAAAAATGAAAGCGTTGGGTATTGATGAAGAAGAATTATGGTGGTATTTAGACACCCGCCGATTCGGTTCAGCAGTACACTCTGGTTTCGGACTTGGATTTGAGCGTTTGGTGTTATTCGTAACGGGTATGACTAACATTCGTGACGTAATTCCTTTCCCAAGAACGCCAATGAATGCGGAATTTTAAAAAAAGGTGAAAGTTTAAAAATTTATAAGTTTACTTAATCTAGGCTTTTAAACTTTTAAACCTATAAGCTTTTAAACTAAAAAAGATGCTAAAGCAATTCCTAAATCTCAAATTATCCCAAAAATTATCTCCTCAACAAATTCAGTTGATGAAGTTAATTCAGTTGCCTACGCAAGCTTTTGAGCAACGTCTATTGGAAGAAATGAACGAAAACCCAGCGCTTGAAGCAGGAAAAGAAGAAGAGGAATATGTAAAAGATGAATTTGAAACGGAAGACTATGACGATTATGATGATGCCGAATCAGAACGCATCGATGCCGAAGAAATCAATATTGACGATTATCTAAGCAACGACGAAACTCCCGATTACAAAACACAAACCAACAACTATAGCGATGACGATGAGGACCACGATGCGCCTTTTGCGGCACCGATTAGTTTTCACCAAGATTTAATTAACCAACTCAATACGTTCATTCTCACAGAAGCCGACCGAGAGATAGCAGAATTCTTAGTGGGAAGTATTGACGATATGGGTTATATTCGAAGAAGCATTTCGGATATTGTCGATGATTTGGCTTTTACACAAGCCGTTTACACGGATGAAAAAACCGTAGAACGCCTATTACATGTAATTCACGAATTAGAGCCGTCTGGTGTAGGCGCGCGCGATTTACAAGAATGTTTATTGTTGCAACTCAAACACAAAACACCTACGGAATACATCGAATTGGCTACCGATATTATCGAAAATCAATTTGATGCGTTTACTAAAAAACATTACGACAAGCTCTTACAGAAATACAATGTTTCTAACGACCAACTGAAAAAAGCGGTTCACGAGATTGAAAAATTGAATCCAAAACCTGGGGGATCTTTTACTGGAAATAATAAAATAACTGAAAATGTAGTTCCTGATTTTGCTATTCGAATTGTAGATGGCAAATTAGAATTGAGTTTGAACGGCCGAAATGCTCCTTCTCTACACGTTTCTAGAGATTACCAAGAAATGTTGCAGACGTACAAAGTCTCGAAAGACAAATCGAGTCAGCAAAAAGAAGCGGTTCAGTTCATCAAACAAAAATTGGATTCAGCCAAATGGTTTATCGATGCCATTCGTCAACGCCAAGAAACCCTTTTTGTAACCATGAATGCGATTATGCATTACCAAGAAGAATTCTTTTTAGATGGTGACGAAACCAAGTTAAAACCGATGATTTTAAAAGACATTGCCGATTTAGTAGGCTTGGATATTTCTACGATTTCCCGTGTAGCCAATAGTAAATATGTGGAAACGCCTTATGGTACCAAATTGATCAAAGAGTTTTTCTCTGAAGCGATGAAAAACGACCAGGGCGAAGATGTTTCTACACTTGAAATCAAAAAGATTTTGCAAAACGTAATTGAGGAAGAAGACAAACACAAACCCCTTCCAGACGATCAATTAGCTGAAATTTTAAAAGAAAAAGGCTATCCCATTGCTCGAAGAACAATTGCCAAATACCGAGAACAACTGGATATCCCAGTAGCGAGAATGCGTAAAAAAATGTAATAAAAAAGGGAAAACAAATTGTTTTCCCTTTTTTATATTAATACGAAGAGTAATTACTTCTCTTCATTTTTTTTCATGGCATGAAAATAGGCCGCTCTGCTTAACGGCTCATACTCTTCGGTTTCGCCGAGCATGACTAATTTATCATTGTCCGTTTTTCTAAAGCTGTAATTGGCTAAATTTCCTGTTCGGGTACACACCGCATGGACTTTGGTTACATATTCGGCAGTAGCCATTAAAGCAGGCATAGGTCCAAAAGGATTTCCTTTAAAATCCATGTCCAATCCTGCCACAATTACACGAATACCTCGGTTAGCCAAATCATTGCAAACCCGTACAATCTCATCATCAAAAAACTGAGCCTCATCAATCCCAACCACATCACAACCTTGTGCCAAAATCGCAATATTGGCAGCCGCTGGAACGGGTGTCGAACGAATTTCGTTCGAATCGTGTGACACTACCATTTCGTCATGATAACGAGTATCTACAGCAGGTTTGAAGATTTCCACTTTTTGTTTGGCAAATTGAGCACGTTTTAATCGGCGAATCAATTCCTCTGTTTTACCCGAAAACATAGAGCCACAGATGACTTCAATCCAACCAAATTGTTCTTTATGATTTACTGTATTTTCGAGAAACATGGTGTAGTTGTATAACTTAAAAAATGAATCGTTTTTTTCCTTTGTAAGGGTATAAATTGAATGTAAAATTTTATACTTTTACGTGTTTCCAAATGTAAAAAAATTTTCTAAAGCACGGCCTCTAGTTTACCGAAATAAAAACAAAAAAAGGAATACGCAAACCAAACAACCTACATCGTATAATTTACATCAAATGAAAAAAAGATTGGAAGCTGATTTAATCAGCATTGCACACCGAGTTCTACAATTAAAAAACAAGTCTGATATCAATCAATTGTATCTGGAAACGCAAAAATTATATGAAAAACTGGCGTTGTTGCGTTTTGTTGACGAGCACTTTGGCGACAGCAAACCTACCATTGGACAAGCAGCAATAGAGCAAAAAATCGAAGCGGCTTTTGAAGCTATTGAAAACGAAGTTCCTATTGCTATTACAATAGAGGAAATTACTATTCCTGCGATAGAAGAAACTCCTGAATTAATTTTGGAAGAAGAGGAACAAGAAGAAATCACCGAAATGGAAGAACCCATTTTTGAAGAAAGTGAAGATTTGGAAACCTTAGATGAAGAAGACGAGGAAGAAGAAATCGAAACGCCTTTCATCCCTGCTTTTGAATTAGAAAAAAAAGAAGAACTTACCGAAGAAATGCCAAAACAAGAAGCCGTTCAAATTTCTTTTGAAGAATTAATTGGTGGTGATTTTAACGAAGACCTTTTTGTAAAAGTAGAAAGCAACGCTTTTGAAACTCCAATTGATGAAGAACTAGAAGACGTTACTGAAACGGTAGCATTCGACCTTGACGAAATAGAACTTCCTGAAGAGGTAGAAGAACCAAAATCAGTCACACTAAACGAAAAATTAGCCAAAGGAATCAACATCGATTTGAACGACCGTATCGCGTTTACTAAACATCTTTTTGGGAACGACCCCGAAGATTACAACCGCGTGTTGAACCAATTAATCACTTTTGACACCTTTTATGAAACCCGCGATTTCATTAGAGATATGGTAAAACCAGACTACAATAACTGGGAAGGAAAAGAAGAATACGAAGAACGTTTTATGGAAATTATCGAGAAAAAATTCTTGTAATTTCCTTTATTAATTGAATTTTTAACGCCGAATGTCAAAATTATACATCGTACCAACGCCTATTGGCAACCTCGAAGACATGACTTTTCGTGCCATCCGCATTCTGAAAGAAGTCGATTTAATTCTTGCCGAAGACACCCGTACGAGTGGCAAATTATTGAAACATTTTGAGATTAGTACTCATATGCACAGCCACCACATGCACAATGAACACAAAACGGTGGAGAATGTCATTGCGAGATTACAAGCGGGAGAAAATATCGCCTTGATTTCGGATGCAGGAACACCTGCTATTTCAGATCCTGGCTTTTTATTGACACGCGCCTGTATTGAAAATGGGGTTGAAGTAGAATGTTTGCCTGGCGCCACGGCTTTTGTCCCTGCGTTAGTAAATAGCGGCCTACCTAACGACAAATTTATTTTTGAAGGTTTTTTGCCAGACAAAAAAGGAAGGCAAACCCGTTATTTGGCTTTGGCAGAAGAAACCCGAACAATGATTTTGTATGTTTCGCCACACAAATTAGTAAAAACATTGGCTGAATTTTGCACTTATTTTGGCGAAGACCGACCCGTTTCGGTTTCAAGAGAATTATCCAAACTTCACGAAGAGAACGTAAGAGGTACAGTTAGAGAAGTCTTAACTCATTTCGAAAAAACAGCTCCAAGAGGCGAAATCGTTGTGGTGGTGGGAGGAAAAACAGTAGTAAAAGAAGCAAAGAAAAATAAATTTTCAGAAGAAGAATAAAACATGACTATAAACGCCTTTTTAGAAAAACTAAAACAAACACCCGAAGCCATTACTTTTGCCGAAACGATGGCAACGATTGAAAGCAATTACGAATTTATACCTACTGCTTTTAAGAATGGCAACCAGCACAATGGAGCAGGAGAAAATTCAGGTTCTTGCAAATTATTTGCTTTCGCCAAAGTCCAGCAATTGACGCAAGCGGAGACTTTAGCTTGTTTTGGCGGGTATTATTTTGACGAAGTGCTGAACGATCCTCAAGGAACAAACCACCAAAACATTCGCAATTTTATGCAATCGGGTTGGGACGGAATTCAATTTGAAGGAGAAGCGCTAACATTGAAATAAACCCAAATCCCAAATCAATATGCGTTGGACAATCAAACCCAAACCCACCCAAAAACAAGTACATCAATTCGCGCAAGAGTTAAATGTAGATGAATTGATTGCTACTTTGTTACTCCAACGCGGCATTACCACTTTTGACCAAGCCAAAGATTTTTTCCGCCCTTCGCTAGATCATTTGTACGACCCTTTCTTGATGAAAGATATGGATGCCGCGGTAAATCGAATCGAACAAGCTATTACCAACCAAGAAAATATTTTGGTTTTTGGAGATTATGACGTGGACGGAACCACAGCAGTATCTTTGGTTTCTTCCTATTTAAAAAGTTTTTATCCCAACATTGCGACTTATATTCCAGACCGCTATGCCGAGGGTTACGGAATTTCGTTTCAAGGCATTGACTTTGCCGAAGACAATGGTTTTTCGTTAATTATTGCTTTGGATTGTGGTATCAAATCGATTGAACATGTGGCCTACGCCAAAGAAAAAAACATCGATTTCATCATTTGTGATCACCATAGACCGGGAGATTCACTGCCTGAGGCTATCGCCATTCTCGACCCAAAAAGAGACGATTGTACCTATCCTTACGACGAATTATGTGGTTGCGGAGTGGGTTTCAAATTGATTCAGGCGTTGAGCCAAAATCGGAATCAAACTATAGATGATTTAATTCCATATTTGGATTTAGTGGCCACGGCCATTGCGGCCGATATTGTTCCAATAACAGGCGAAAACCGAGTGTTAGCTCATTTTGGTTTGCAAGTGATTAATCAAGCACCACGACCTGGAATCCAAGCCCTGATTCAACAAATTAAGAAACAAACGCTCACGATAACCGATGTCGTTTTTGTAATTGCGCCCCGAATCAATGCAGCGGGACGCATCAAACACGGTAACCATGCAGTAGGACTGTTGACCGAATTTAATTTGGCTCAAGCCCAACAATTTGCTAAAGAAATTGAAGACTACAATTCGGAGCGCAAAGGATTGGACCAATTAATCACTAAAGAAGCGCTGCAGAAAATCGAAGAAAATCAAGAACAAGAGCGCTTTACCACAGTAGTTTTTCAAAAGAATTGGCACAAAGGTGTCATCGGAATTGTTGCCTCTAGATTGATTGAAACCCATTACCGACCTACTTTAGTTTTTACTCAAAGTGGTGACAACTATGCGGCTTCAGCACGTTCTGTAAGAGGATTTGATGTGTACAATGCGCTAGAAGCTTGTTCTGAACATTTAGAGCAATTTGGCGGACATAAATATGCCGCAGGAATGACTTTGAAAGCCGAGAATTACGAAGCTTTCAAAAATGCCTTTGAAAAAGTAGTACAAGAAACCATTAATCCTGAATTACGTACTCCCGAAATTGAAGTAGATGCCGAAATCAATTTATCGGATATTACCCCAAAACTCGTTCGGATATTAAAACAATTTGAGCCTTTTGGACCTCAAAATATGACTCCCATATTTGTAACCCAAAATGTTATCGACACGGGGTATCCAAAATTCATGGGAGCCAATGAAGAACATATTCGCCTTTTTGTAAAACAAAATAATTCGGAAGGCTTTGCTGCCATTGGTTTTAACCTAGCCCATAAAAAGGATTTGGTCGCCAATAGAAACTCGTTTCAAATGGCGTATTGCATCGATGAAAATGAATGGAATGGGCAATTAAGCCTACAACTCCGACTAAAAGATATCCAATAATGAAACCAAAAAACGACCCTTACGAAGCCTTACGTTACCGAGAATTCAATGTGTTTTTACTATTGCGATTTGCCATGGTGTTTGCCTGGTCGATGCAATTTATTGTCATTGAATGGCAGGTTTATAGTTTGACCAAAAGTGCCTTATCATTAGGAATTATTGGGCTAATGGAAATCATTCCCGCGGTATCAATGGCGTTATTTGCAGGACATATTGTGGATCAAAACGAAAAAAAGGGAATGCTGCTCAAGTGCATTTTAGGGTTTTCAATTATTAGTGTTGGGTTGTTTTTATTGACTTGGCCAGTAATTACAAGCAGTTGGTCTACTCATGTAGTTTTATATAGCATTTATTTCTTAGTCTTTTTAGGAGGATTAGTTCGCTCCTTTTTAGGACCGACTGTTTTCTCTTTAATGTCGCAAATTGTTCCTAAAAAAGCCTATTCCAATGCGGCAACTTGGAGTAGTTCGGTATGGCAAATTGCTTCCGTTCTAGGGCCTGCCATTGCAGGATTCTCCATTACTTGGATTGGTGTGCATTGGTCTATGTGTACGGTAGTAGTTTTTGCTGTATTGGCGCTAATTGCCTTATCAAAAATTGAATCGAAACCGATTTTAAATCCAAAAATTGGGGAACCCGTAATGCAAAGTTTGAAAGAAGGAGTAAAATTTGTATTCCAAAATAAAACGATTTTAGGAGCCCTTTCGTTAGATATGATTGCAGTCTTGTTTGGTGGAGCAGTAGCGTTATTACCTATTTTTGCCCAAGATATTTTAAAAGTAGGTTCAGAAGGTTTTGGAATTTTACGAGCAGCACCGGCTATTGGGGCATTCTTAACGATGTTTGTTTCGGCTTATGTGCCTTTGAATAAGAATGCGGGAATGAAATTGCTCGTTGCTATTTTCGCTTTTGGAGTTTGTATCATTGTCTTTGGATTGTCTACTATTTTCTGGTTATCCGTTTTTGCCTTGTTCATGAGCGGTGTAGTAGATGGTATTTCGGTAGTAATTCGTCAAACTATTTTACAACTTAAAACGCCCGATCATATGCGTGGGCGTGTAGCGGCTGTCAACTCTATTTTTGTGGGTTCGTCTAACGAATTAGGTGCTTTTGAAAGCGGATTGACCGCTAAGTTAATGGGAACCGTAACCGCAGTCGTTTTTGGCGGAAGCATGACCCTTTTAACCGTATTGATTACAGGAATTTCTTCGCCTACGTTCCGAAAATTGGATTTAGAAAAAGACTTAGAAGAACACCGAAAAGAGGAATAGATTGTTTAAAATATTCATCAAAACAGCATGACAACAACCCCAGAGCATAATGAACGAATTGCCAAAATGACTTTTGCTACAGTCTATCCGCTTTACCTTACTAAAGTGGAACGAAAAGGCAGAACCAAAGAAGAATTGCATCAAATAATTACTTGGCTGACGGGATTTGACGATACTACACTCCTCCAACTCATGGACGAAAAAGTGACTTTTGCAACCTTTTTCGAAAAAGCGCAGTTGAATCCAAAAGCCCAATTAATTACAGGAACTATTTGTGGTTACAAAATTGAAGAAATTGAAAACTCCTTGACCCAACAAGTGCGGTATTTGGATAAGTTAGTCGATGAATTGGCTAAAGGCCGAAAAATGGAGAAAATTCTAAGAGCGTAATTCGCCAACTTATTCGTATTTTTTAATTTCGAAGGTTTCTCCATCAAAAACGCCATAGGTAAAATAAGTGATCCAATCGCCTAAATTCACGTATTCCGAGTGATTCCCTAAAGGAAAAACCATCGGTAAATGACGGTGCCCAAAAACAAGGTAATTGTAGTGTTTGGTTTCGAGTTTACGTTTGGAATACTGAATCAACCATTCGTTTTCTTCACCCAAGAATACCACATCTTCGGCACCCGAAATCAATTTATTTTTTACCGAAAGGTATTGCGCTAAGCCTACTCCCAAATCAGGATGTAACCAACGGAAAAACCATTTGGCAACCGGATTAGTAAACACTTTTTTCATGCGTTTGTAACCTTTGTCGCCTGGCCCTTTGCCATCTCCATGACCTATCAAAAAGGTTTTGTCTCCAAACGTAAATTCTTGATTGTCTCGGTAAATAGGAATGTTCAATTCTTTTTGAAAATAATCTTCCATCCATAAATCATGGTTGCCCACAAAGAAATAAATAGGGATTCCGCTATCGCGAATTTCGGCCAATTTGCCTAAAATGCGAACAAATCCTTTTGGGACTACTGTTTTGTATTCAAACCAAAAATCAAACAAATCACCCAATAAAAAAATAGCTTCGGCATCTTGTTTCACTTCGTCCAACCAAGCCACAAATTTTTGTTCCCTTGGGAAACTCAATTCGGCTGTTGGCGCTCCAAAATGCTGATCGGAAGCGAAATATATTTTTTTGTTATTGGCTAATGGCATCTATTCAGAATTACAAATTATCGCTGGCAAACCATTCTGCAAATGACGAATCGGTTTCTTGTAGCTTTAAAGAAAAAAGCGCAATCCCTTGTGGTAATCTGTTTTTGATTCGTTGGGCAAAATCAATTACCATATTTTCACTTGTAGGTTGGTAATCGACTAAAATCACATGATGTCCACGCGTTTTTAATTCGTTAGCCAACTCAATATGAGGGGTTGTTTCGTTAAAGACAGTAGCGTGGTCAAACTGGTCTACAATTTCTTCTTTCACGATTTTTTTCAAATCGGTAAAGTCAATCACCATTCCAAATTTTACATCATTACGGTTCACAATAGGCTTACCAATAACCGTTACGGATAATTTATAACTGTGTCCGTGTACGTTTTTACATTTACCATCATAGCCATATAAAGCGTGACCGGTTTCAAAACTGAATTGTTTGGTGATTCTAATATTGCTCATTCCACTGTGTATTTGACTGCAAACTTACGAAATAATTAAGGGTTTTGGTCTCTTTTTTTGGCACGGATATACATCCAATAGGCCAATCCTACCAAAATGACAAAAGGAATAAAAGAGCCTATTAGGACTCCTATTTGGTAATCTCCATCTGGAGCTTGTTTTATTTTTTGTACAATATTTATTTGTTGTAATGCTACTACCATCTATTTTTTTATTTTTTAAAAGCTTTCAAAGCAATTTTAGTCGCATCAGAAAGCACTAATTTTCCAGTGATTGCAGCTCTTTCAAGTAATAAAGTATCCCAATGTTCCGTTCCTTCCCATAGCACTTTTTTCATAGCTGTTACCGCTTCTGGATTATAGGTTGCAAATTGGTGTGCCAATTCAGTTACTGCCTGATCTAATTTTTCAATGGATTCAAAGGTATTGGCATACAAGCCTTTTTCTTTCGCCCAAGCCGCTGATTTCCATTCTTGGGCTGTTAAAGACAATTCTGCCAGAGCCGTTTTTCCTATCTTTCTGGATACGGCAGGTTCTATCACAAAAGGCCCAATACCTATAGCTAATTCTGATAATTTAATGCTTGCTTCTTGAGTTGCCAAAACGTAATCACAAGCTGCTGCAATACCTACACCTCCACCAACTGTTTTCCCTTGCACACGACCCACAATGAGTTTAGGGCATTTTCGCATGGCATTAATCAAATGAGCAAATCCTGAAAAGAAGGCTTTTCCTTCGGCTTCATTTGTCACCGCAAGTAATTCATCAAAAGAAGCACCGGCGCAAAAAGCAGCAGTACCTTGACTCTTCAAAACCAGTATAGCTACCTCAGGATTTTGTCCTAAGATTTCAATGGTCTTGGTCAATTCTTGCAACAACCGTGCGGGAAAAGAATTACTGGCAGGATGCCCAAATTCAATCGTAGCGATTGTAGCATCGATAGAAATGGATATAGAACCTGTAGCGTTTTGTAATGCCATAGCAGAAATTTTAATGTAAAGTTAAAACTATTCTGTTAGTTTGTTCTTTTTTTGAAAAGAATGGCGTGGTTTTTTTCAGCGATTAGGAATTTAAAACCAAATTAAACTATATTTGTCGCCTACATTGGGGATGTAGCTCAGTTGGCTAGAGTGCTTGACTGGCAGTCAAGAGGTCGTGGGTTCGAGCCCCATCTTCTCCACAGTCGTACCAATGACCTTAAATTCAGTTTTAAGGTCATTTTTTATTTTATATTGAACCCATAACCATCATAAAATCAATTACTTGATTCGATTTTAAATCTATACCGTCCACTTTTTAAACCATAGTTATCTATAAATTAGATAATTATGGTTTTTTTATTACAAATCAAATAAATAAGCTGCCGAAAAATTAAAATAACTGGTGTTTTTTAAATTAGTTTCGGTTCCTATTGCTGATGGGAAATTAATATTGTAACCTAATTCAAAATCAAACGAATTAGCACTAAATTGAATAGGCAAATTGACCTGTTTATTGATCAAACAAAATAATTTATTTGTAGTATAATCCGTTACTATACGACCATTCTGAACATACGTTCGAGATAACTCAATGGTTTGGTCTCCAGCAATTACACTAAATTGAGGTCTAATATCCAATCGGTATGTTGGAGTTTTGAGTAGTCGAATTACAACATAACTTGTAGATGCTAGTTGAAGTGCTTTGTCATTCCCAAATAAATAGGATCCTGAAAGCTGGGTACCAATTGTTTTCTTTTTATTTTTAATTCCTACTCCAACATTGATATCATTTTCAAATGAATTGGAGAGACCGTTGTTATAAAAATATCTCGTGTATGAAGTGAAATATCTAAACGTATTATTCTTTCCTAGACTCTTTCCATAGCCAATATTTACAGTAGTCAAATCCCATTTGGGGTCAAATTTATCATAGTAAATTCCAGCAACATTTAGAGACAAACCTGAATAATGCAAATAACTTATTTTGGGAGAAATATTATATTGATTAACCCCAATATCTCGTCCAGAAAAATAAGTATTACTATTATAATTCATAGATAGATACAGAAAATGATACTTGGTAAAAGAAGCCAACACCTCGTCTAAAGTTTTATTATTTTCAAATAGACCATCAATAACATCGTCCGTTTCTTTATCTGACAACTCTTGCGAATACGAAGTTAAAACCGCCGAAATACAAATAAATAACGTAATATATTTTTTCATATAGTCCTAAAATTAAAAAGTAAGCAATTGAATAATCAATCACTTACTCGAATACAAAATAAGTAAATACATTTAATTTTTCCTTATTCTTCTTTCTTTTATTTCGCTTAATTTTTCACGTATTTTATTTTCATTTTGAGAATGTAACTGCTGTCTTTGTTCTTTTGTAAGTGATGATTTTAGCTCTTCTTTTAGTGATTTTGCTCTTTCTCTATTTTCATTTAAAATTGCCTTTTGGGCTTCTGTAAATGTTGCCACTAATGCCGCCTGTTGCTGTTCTTTATTGAGACTTCTATCTTTTAAAATAGCTAATTGTTCTGCTGTAAGGGAGGCTTTAAATGCTTCTCTATTGGCTTTGATTACATCTCGTTGTTCTTGCAAAAGCTTTTGTTGCTCTACTGTAAGATTTTCTAGCGGTTCTTTTTCTTGAGCAAAAGTCTTAGTACTACCTAAGAATAAAGTGAGTGTGATGATTAAAATTGTAGTTATTGATTTCATTTAGTGGGGTTTTAATATTTTTATTTTCTATGACTGCCATTTAAATTTATATGTCTTCTAAAATCGAACTTTCTATATATTTATCTACCTCTGCATCCTCTACAAATAATGATTTGACTAAGATATCATTTTCATTTTGAACTACATTACCTACTTTTGTTTTTTGATGTTCAATCTGCTTATTTGAATTAGACATTATTAATTCCAAATTTTTATTATCCTGATTTGAATCTGATTGTACTAGCGATTGATTGATTTCATTTGAGGAATCAATTTCTACTACTGATGATTCATTAGTGCCTGAAATAGTAGTAGATGAAAACTGAAAATAAACTGAGATTCCTACAACAAGAACTATACTAGCTGCGATTTTCAAAATATTGTTTTTGTTCAAAAACCAATTTATTGTATGACTGTTAGTATCATTAGTGGTTTTCATCAAAATTTCATTTTTTGACTGGGCAAAATATCCTTCTGGAAGATCTAATCCTAGTTCTTCTTTATGGATTTTATTTAGTTTCTCATCCTGTAAATGATCCATTCCCATTGTGTTTTTTCTATCTATTTTCATTTTATCGCTAATTTAATCTGCCTTTTTTAAGGGCGAAATTTCTATATTTTCAATTTTACTCTGGATGACACTTACCGTATTATAATATGACGTCTTCAAACTTCCTTCTTTCATTCCCGTGATTTCAGCAATTTCTCTAAATTTTAAATCATCATAATATTTCATATTGAATATTTCCCGATGCTTATCTGGTAATTCTGAGAGAATTTGGTGTAATTTTCTTTGAAGTTCGTTTCCTTCGAAAAAAGAATCCTCCATTAAATTATCTAAATATTTCCTATTGACATCATCTATTGAAATATGATATTTTTTTTTGTTTTGCTCTATAAAACGGAGCGATTCATTGTATGCAATTCGATGCATCCAAGTATACAAAGAACTCTCTTGAGTAAAATTAGGCAATCCTTTGTAAATCCTAATAAAGGTGTTTTGTAATACATCATCAGCATCTTCATGAGTGCCAACCAACTTACGAATAAGCCAATACAATTTCACCTGATACAAATCAAGTAATTTTTTAAAGGCCGCATCCCTTTGATTATTGCTAAGCAATTTTTTTACAAAATCAACCTCATTCTCCAATACCGAATTGTTAAATTTATTACTTCCTCTTTAAACCATTAGACCCCCATTAACTCATTTAGTTTTAAAAAGGACAAACATTTTTATCTGTATAAAAATAGTACATTTATTCCAAGCACATAAATCCGTTTGTTTAATCTTTCAATTACACACATAAAGGCTATCAATTAAAATTGACAGCCTTTTATTTTATAAATTAAAAAGGACCTTTCTTACTTAATTTTTTATTTTTAGGAATACTCCTGCTGCACTAAAATTTAATTTCACATTAACTCCCGTACTAGTAGTGATTACAATATCATAAGTCCCATCTGATTCTACATGTGCTTCCTTTATAGTCGCTCCAGCATAATTTGTTGTGATATATGTTTTGATATTCGCAAGTAAATTAACTATAGCAACTTGAGCTTCATTAGACGAAAAATGGTTGTTGTTATTTGAGCTCAAGGACACAAAAGTCCCCGCAGAATCAAATTTTAATTCTAATTTTAAACCATCAGCAGTAACAATATGTACTTCAAAACTACCATCGGATTCTCTTTTTGCACCAACTATTGTTGCACCTGCATAATTTGTATTGATATAAGTAGTGATTATAGTTGACAAATCAGCAATTGCAATTACGGTACCGTTGTCTGAATGATGAATATCATCTGAACTCACCGCAACAAAAGCACCTGAAGCAGAAAAGTTAATATTCAATTTAGCACCAGATGCCGTAGTAACAAACACATCAAAACTACCATCAGATTCTTTATGAGCTGATGTAATTGTAGATCCGACATAATTAGTTGTAATATACGTTGTAATTGCAGGTAATAAATCAGCTATAACTACAGGTGTATGGTTATTACTATGGTCGTGCTTGTGGTTCCCATTAGCTTTTAATGCTTTTTCAGCAACAAAAGTACCATCAGCTTTAAAGTTTAATTTGATTTTATTTCCATCAGCAGCAGTTATCATCACATCAAAACTACCATCGGATTCTACATGTGCATTATTAATAACAGCACCCACATAATTAGTTGTAATATAAGTTGTGATCGCTGGCAACAAATCAGCTATTGCAACAACAGATTGAACTTTAGCTGAGATTAATGCTCCTCGTATTGAAAAAATTAATTTAGTTACAACCGTATTTACGGCTGAACTTGTTAGTTTAGCAGTTGTCCCTGAAGCTTTAGCTACATACACTACATACGTCCCATCTGACACTAAATTTACTTCTGTAGTTGTTGCTCCAACATAACTGGAAGCAATATAAGTCGAAACTGAAGTAGGCAAGGCTGTTGTCCCTACCTCCTCATAAGTTGATCCAGTAGCAGCAGTAGTCGATCCAGTACCTATAGGCTCGTTATTAGAACAACTAAAAAGCACTACTGACAATGCCAAAGCAATAAGATTTTTTTGATTTTTCATTTTGATTATAATTAAAGATTTAAGAAATAGTTGTATTAACTGTATGGAGTTTGAGGAACTAAAATTGTATTAAAAAGAAAAGTAAAAAAACAGCAACTAGCACATAGTATAAAACGTACAATATATTATTGTGAAAATAATCGGCAAAATGTTTTAATGATTCCATATCGTCTAAATTTATTTGTCTATGTTAGGTTAGACCTGGAAACAGTAAAAAAGTTTTTTTATTTCAAAAAAAATTTAATTTAATTACAGGATAAAATACAATCTATTGATTATCATAAAGTTAAAAAAAAACCTCAAGATATCTTGAGGTTTTTTGAATACAATTTATTGTTTATTAATACTCAATCTTTCCTATGTGTTGCATTACTCTCACAATTCTAGTTTTTCTTTTATTAATAAATGCAGTGGAATTAGACGCTTTAAATTTTCTTGGATTGGGCAAAATAGCTGCAATTCCTGCCGCCTCCATTTTAGTTAGACTCGAAGCATCTTTTCCATACCAATACTGTGTGGCTGCATGCGCACCATAAATACCATCTCCCATTTCAATACTATTCAGGTATACCTCCATAATGCGCTCTTTACCCCAAATCAATTCGATTAAAACCGTAAAATAAGCTTCCAAAGCTTTTCTAAAATAACTTCTGCCCTGCCATAGAAATACATTTTTAGCCGTTTGCTGCGAAATGGTACTTCCCCCTTTTATTCTTTTTCCATTTGAATTATTTTGAAATGCTTTTTGCATAGCGCTAAAATCAAACCCATGATGTCGTAAAAAAGTGCCGTCTTCGCTCGCAATTACTGCTTTTTGCAAATTCATTGAAATATTTTCAATGGGTTCCCAATTGTGTTCAAAATGAATGGGTTTTTTATCCAACTTATTTTCAATAATCCGAATGCCCATTAAAGGTGTAAACGGCACAGGCACAAATTTGAAAAAGACTACTGAGAAAACAGAAAGTCCAAAAAACCACAACAAAATTTTGTACAAAATATGTTTTAACTTAACCATAAAAAAGAATCTAAAAGTACTCTCAAAAATTAAACACTATTTGAATTGGCATAAAAATAATACTTTTTTGGAGCTATCTCCAGCTGTCCACTATATCTTTTTCTTTTTTTATCCCAAAACCTCCCCTCATCTAAAAAAAGAAAAAGGATGCCGTTCCCATCTGGGCTAAAATTTCGCATTAAAATCGCGTTTCTCGTTAGAATTAATTATTTTTATGAACCGAAAAACAACAAATGTTATGAAAAAAATAATTCTTTTCACTTTAATCAGTTTACATGCCATGGCGCAAAACACAATGACCCCTGAACTACTTTGGAAATTAGGCAGAATAAGTCCTTTAGGCATTTCTAAAGACGGTAAAAATATTGTCTATAAAGTAAGTACTCCCTCTGTGGCAGAAAACAAATCCAATTCAAAAACGTTCGTTTTACCTATTGCTGGAGGTGTGGCAACAGAAATTAAAGACAGTAAAGCTGTCTTGACCGACAAAAACATCTCGCCTGACGGAAAATATATCGTGTACAACGAAGAAGTAAAAATTGACAAAGTACATGGAAAAGACTTTTATCCTGAGCTTCAAAAATCAGACGCCCAAATCTACAATGGATTAGATTATCGTCATTGGGACACTTGGAACGAAGGAAAATTCAATCACGTTTTTTACAAAGAAAACAAAGAAGGAGCTATTGGAATCGACATCTTAAAAGGAGAAAACTTCGATAGTCCTCAAAAACCTTTTGGTGGAGACGAAGATTATATTTGGTCGCCAGACAGCAAAAATATTTTGTATGTATGCAAGAAAAAAGCAGGAACACAATATGCTATTTCGACCAACACTAATATTTATCAATATGACTTAGCAACAGGAAACACAACTAATTTAACCGAAGACAACCAAGGGTATGATATGGCGCCTCAATTTTCATCTGCTGGAAATTTAGCTTGGTTACAAATGAAACGCGATGGGTATGAGGCGGACAAAAACGACATTATTGTTGCCTTCAAAGGAATGAAGTTGAACTTAACGGCGAATTGGGACGGAAGTGTGGATCATTTCTTATGGAGTAAAGACGGTAAAAGCATCTACTTTATTGCGGCTGTTGACGGAACCAAACAACTTTTTGAAGTGAACTTTCCAGGCATGACAAAAATAGCAGTTCAGGTGCGCCAAATTACCAACGGTGATTTTGATGTGAATGATATTGTTGGTTTTTTTGGAGATACGGTCATCTTAACTCGTGCCGATATGAATCATGCAGCTGAAATTTACTCGTTTCATCTAAAGAAGAAAAGCTGGACACAATTATCTCATGTGAATGCGGCAACTTACAATACTTTGGCGCTAAGCAAAACTGAAAGACGTTATGTTACCACTACCGATGGTAAGAAAATGTTAGTTTGGGTAATTTTACCTCCTAATTTTGATGCCACAAAAAAATATCCAACCTTATTGTACTGCCAAGGTGGACCCCAAAGTGCTTTAACTCAATTTTATTCATACCGTTGGAATTTCCAATTAATGGCGGCTAACGGTTATATTGTAGTCGCTCCTAACCGTCGCGGAATGCAAGGTCATGGTGTAGCATGGAATGAGCAAATCAGTAAAGATTGGGGCGGACAAGTAATGGACGATTACCTATCAGCAATTGATGACGTAGCCAAAGAGTCGTATGTAGATAAAACTCGTTTAGGATGTGTAGGTGCCAGTTATGGTGGCTATTCTGTGTTTTATTTAGCAGGTATCCACAACAACCGTTTCAAAACTTTTATTGCTCACGATGGAGTGTACAATACCCAAAGTATGTTTGGTACTACCGAAGAAGTCTTCTTTAATAATTGGGATTTTGGAGGCGCGTATTGGGAGAAAGACAATGCAGCGGCACAAAAAAGTTATACTACGTTCAATCCAATGAATCTTGTAGACAAATGGAACAAACCTATATTAATTATTCAAGGGGGAAAAGATTTCCGTGTACCAATAGGACAAGGTCAAGAAGCGTTCCAAGCTGCACAACTTCGTGGAATAAAAAGTAGGTTTTTGTATTTTCCAGAAGAAAATCATTGGGTATTGAAACCTCAAAATGCGCAAATTTGGCAAAAAGAATTTTTCAAATGGCTCAAAGAAACTTTATAATCATAAAAGAAAAACCTCGTCAATGGCGAGGTTTTTTTATTACGTATTATTGACAATATCTTCAATGATATTTAAATGATGACCTGTATGAATTTCAAGAAAACGGATTGTTTCTTTTCGTTTCAATTTTCCAAAATAGGGATGCTCAAAAAAGTGATCTTTGGAAACCATTTCCAACGCTTTAATCGTATCTCTTGTTTTAGTCAAATGTTTTTGTAAATCATCATTGTTTATTGCTGCTTTTGGAACAACGAGTTTGGGTGCTTTTGCTTTTCCTCTAGGGATTTTTTTCGTTGCCAATACAACCAACTTCATAAAACTAAACTTCCAGTTATAATCTTTCGGATTGGACTTTTGTACAGCGCTAACAATCCCATTTATGGTTAAAAGCGAATGTTCAATTTGCCAGCCAACAGTAGATTGTGATACTTGTAAATTAATCAATTCACAATTTAGAATATGGTGTTCTAATTGATTCAATAAAGCCTCTAAGTTATTTTTCATTTTATGGTTTTGAGTAATTAGAATTTGTCTCCAATCAAAAATACGAAAATTAAATTCCGTACTGAAACAAATCAACAAACTAGAATCTAGAATACTATACAAAGGGCCTACTCATCTTTAACACATTGTCTTTAAACAAGAAAACCTTGCAATGATGCAAGGTTTTTCTATGAAATGTATTTTATTTCTTATTCCGGATCATTCATTTTGAATGTATCCATGAAAGCTGTTGTATAATCACCCGCAATATAACGAGGATCGTCCATCAACTGTCTGTGGAACGGAATCGTAGTTTTAACTCCTTCAATCACGAATTCGTCTAATGCTCTTCTCATTTTACTAATAGCCTCTTCACGTGTTTGCGCTGTTGTAATCAACTTAGCAATCATAGAATCGTAGTTTGGTGGAATAGAGTATCCTGAATATACGTGAGTATCTAAACGCACACCGTGACCTCCCGGCATGTGCAAGGTAGTAATTTTTCCTGGTGACGGACGGAAATCATTATAAGGATCTTCGGCATTGATACGACATTCGATAGCGTGTAATTGTGGTAAATAGTTTTTACCAGAAATTGGCACACCAGCTGCCACTAAAATTTGCTCACGAATCAAGTCGTAATCAATTACTTGTTCCGTAATTGGGTGTTCAACTTGAATACGCGTATTCATTTCCATAAAATAGAAATTACGGTGTTTGTCTACCAAGAATTCTACTGTTCCTGCTCCTTCATATTTAATATATTCTGCAGCTTTTACAGCAGCTTCCCCCATTTTTAGACGCAATTCATCGGTCATAAATGGAGAAGGTGTTTCTTCTGTTAATTTTTGGTGACGACGTTGTACAGAACAATCTCTTTCAGAAAGGTGACAGGCTTTACCGTAAGAATCTCCTACGATTTGGATTTCGATATGACGAGGCTCTTCGATTAATTTCTCCAAGTACATTCCGTCATTCCCAAAAGCAGCAGCTGACTCTTGACGAGCCCCTTCCCAAGCTTTTAATAAATCTTCTTCTTTCCAAACGGCGCGCATTCCTTTTCCTCCACCACCAGCTGTGGCTTTCAACATCACTGGGTAACCAAATTGATTGGCTAATTCAGCTGCTTGTTCGTATGATTCTAAAATTCCAACAGAACCTGGAACACAAGGAACTCCTGCTTCAATCATGGTTGATTTAGCCGAAGCTTTATCTCCCATTCTATCAATCATTTCTGGAGCTGCACCAATAAATTTGATACCGTGCTCTTGACAGATTTTTGAGAATTTTGAATTTTCAGAAAGAAAACCATATCCTGGGTGAATTGCATCGGCATTAGTAATCTCTGCTGCTGCAATAATATTGGACATTTTCAAATACGATAAATTACTTGGAGCAGGACCAATACACACTGCTTCATCTGCAAATTTCACGTGTAAACTTTCCGCATCAGCAGTAGAATAAACAGCAACTGTTTTGATTCCCATCTCTTTGCAAGTACGAATTACACGAAGTGCAATTTCTCCTCTATTTGCAATTAATATTTTTTTAAACATAGATTTTTAATTTGAAAATTAAACAATTTGAAAATTTGAAAATGAATTCAAATGACTACATTTTTTCAAATTAAGATGGATCTACTAAGAATAATGGTTGATCAAATTCTACTGGAGACATATCATCCACTAAAATTTTAACGATTTTACCTGAAATTTCAGATTCAATTTCATTGAATAATTTCATTGCTTCAATTACACACAAAACATCTCCTTTACCAATACTGCTTCCTACCTCAACAAAAACAGGTTTGTCTGGAGAAGGTTTTCTATAGAATGTTCCAATAATTGGCGATTTGATAGTAACATATTTAGACTCTTCTGCAACTGGTGCTGCTGGAGCAACTGGCGCCGCAGCTACTGGAGCTGCTGCTTGAGGAACTACTGCTTGTTGCAACATTGGTTGAGCAGGTATTTGCTGAACATACGTTGTTTCTGTAGCATTACCTTCTAAAGTCGTTCTGATGGTTACTTTTACATCGTCCATCTCCAATTTAACCTCTGCAACTCCTGAGTTTGCAACAAATTTGATTAGGTTTTGAATTTCTTTTAAATCCATAATGATTTGTTTTTAGTTTACATTTATTTTTTGTCGTAGGCCCATTTCAAGTAAATAGACCCCCAAGTAAATCCACCACCAAAAGCAGCAAATATTATTGTATCTCCTTTTTTGAATTGTTTTTCAAAATCATTCAATACTAATGGTAAAGTAGCCGAAGTAGTATTCCCATATCGTTCGATATTCATTAATACTTTCCCTTCTTCTAAGTTCATTCTGCTAGCAGTAGCATCAATGATACGTTTATTAGCTTGGTGTGGCACTAACCAATCCACGTCTTCATTAGTCAAATTATTTCTTTTCAAGATTTGTTCGCTAGCATCCGCCATATTAGTTACAGCATATTTGAAAACGGTTTTCCCATCTTGAATAATATTGTGTCGGTTTTCTTTAACCGTATCAATTGTAGTAGGGATTAATGAACCTCCAGCAGGAATTTTCAAGAAATCACGTCCAATTCCGTCTGAACGTAAATATTCGTCTAATACTCCTAAACCTTCATAATTAGGCTCAAACAAAGCAGCACCCGCACCGTCTCCAAAAATAATACAAGTGGCACGGTCGGTGTAATCTACAATAGATGACATTTTATCGGCACCTATAAGTAATACTTTTTTATATCTTCCTGATTGTACGTAGGCTGCAGCAGTTGACATTCCAAACAAGAAGCTAGAACAAGCTGCTTGCAAATCGTACCCAAATGCGTTAGTTGCGCCAATTTCAGTTGCCACATACGCAGCAGTAGCTGCAACAGGCATATCAGCAGTAGCGGTTGCTACAATTACTAAATCTATCTCTAAAGGATCTAAATTAGCTTTAGCCATTAAGTCTTTAGCGGCCATAATAGCAAGGTAAGAAGTCCCTTTACTATCGTCTTTCAGAATACGTCTTTCTTTAATTCCTGTACGAGCGGTAATCCATTCGTCATTTGTATCGACCAATGTTTCAAGGATTTCGTTCGTTAAAACAAAATCTGGAACATAAGCTCCAACAGCGGTAATTGCGGCTGTAATTGTACTCATTGTATTCGTTTATTGCAATCAAATGCTGGGCATTTGAAAAATTTTTAAAAGACTTGAAAATTACAAAAAAATTTCTAATCCGAACCTTTTAACACTCTAATTTGATAAAAATTATAGACAACAAAAAAAACTCTCACATGGTGAGAGTTCTATTTTATCTACAAAAATGTATTAAGCAACAGCTTCTGATTTATCGATAACCACCTGTCCTCTGTAGTACATTTTACCTTCATGCCAGTACGCTCTGTGGTATAAGTGTGCTTCTCCTGTAATAGGACAAGTAGCGATTTGAGCTACAGTTGCTTTATAATGTGTTCTTCTCTTATCTCTTCTTGTTTTCGAGATTTTTCTCTTAGGATGTGCCATTTTACTATATTATTTATCCGTTAATAGTTGCTTTAATTTGTCCCAACGAGGGTCAATATTTTCTTCTTTTTTATTCTCTTTTTTAGTTTCTTTAACTGCTAATTCATTCAGTTTTTTTAAAGCTTCCGACTCTAAAGTCCCGTCTTTAACTCCTGGATGAACTCGTCTTAGAGGTACTGAAAGTACAATTATTTCATAAATATACTGTGCAATATCTACTTCAAATTCACCAAAAGGCAAAATCAATAACTCTTCATTATCATTGTTGAATTCTTCGCCAAAACGAACAATCAATTTCATTTTGCTTTTGATTGGCAAATCAAAATCTTCCCCTGTTACATCGCAGGGTACATTTACTATTCCCTCATGCTTAAAACTGATTTCCAGCATGTTGGATTTTTTCTCTAAAACTACATTTACTTTGATATTCGAATTTTGAAATTCGTCATAATCAAAGTTGTCAAAGAACGCATTGTTTATTTGATATTCAAAATGATGTTTCCCTAGCTTTAATCCTACAAACGGAATTAAATATTCTTTAGTCTTCTTCATTTCAACAACATTTTACCCTAAACTTCGGGAGCGCAAAGATATAAAATTATTATAAATCCAATACCCTTATTCTCCTTTTTTTGAAAACTCTTGTTTTTCTCTTATTTTCAAAGGATTTTGGCTGATTTCTCGGTATTGATTTCTCGAATGAAAAATGTCAATTGCCAAATAAACCGCTTCTTTGAACGAATTATAATCCGCAATTCCTTTTCCAGCGATATCATAAGCCGTTCCATGATCTGGAGAAGTTCTAATTTTATTTAATCCTGCCGTATAATTAACTCCATTTCCAAAAGACAACGTTTTAAACGGAATTAAACCTTGATCGTGATAGGTGGCAATAACAGCATCGTATTTTTCGTATTGATTGCTTCCAAAGAATCCATCGGCTGGGAAAGGCCCAAAAACCAAAGTGCCTTTTTCAAAAATCTTTTTCAAAGTAGGTTTTAAAATTGCATCGTCTTCATTGCCAATTACCCCACCATCTCCACAATGTGGATTCACTCCCAGAACCGCAATTCTTGGTTTGTTGATGCTAAAATCCTGAATTAACGATTGTTTTATCGTTTCAATTTTTTTAGTAATCAAGGCTTCTGTCAAATGCGAAGCTACTTCACTCACCGGAATATGATCTGTCAATAATCCTACGCGAAGATTATCTTGCACCATGAACATCAAAGCATCACCTTCTAATTCTTGTGCCAAATAATCAGTATGACCAGGAAATTTAAACGTATCCGATTGAATATTGTATTTATTGATTGGCGCTGTTACCAAAACGTCTACCTTTCCTTCTTTCAAAGCTTGCGTAGCCGTTACAAATGATTTGATAGCATATTCACCAACCGTTGCGTCATTGGTTCCCAAATTCAAATCAAACCCTTCTCTCCACACGTTCAACACATTTATTTTACCTAAAACCAATTGATCCAAACGGTCAATTCCGTGTAGATTAATCTCTGAATTTAAATTGCGTTTGATGAAGGAAAGCTGTTTTACATTAGCAAAAATAACCGGCGTACACAATTCCAACATTCTCGCATCTTCGAATGTTTTTAGAACGACTTCGCTTCCAATACCGTTTAAATCTCCAATCGAAATTCCAACAATTATATTTTCTGCTTTTTTCATACTGCCCTGAGGTTATTTATTACTAATTTTGAAGTGCAAATTTAGTAAAATAAAACAAGAAATGTTTACAGGGATTATAGAAACACTCGGAAGAGTTCAAGAAATACAAAAAGACCAAGACAATGTCCACATTACCGTGACGTCAAGTATCACTAGCGAATTGAAAATTGATCAAAGCGTAGCGCATAACGGTGTTTGCCTGACGGTGGTCGCTATTAAAGACAATACGTATACCGTAACTGCCATTGCCGAAACAATTAATAAAACCAATTTGTCGCACTGGAAAGTGGGAGATACTATCAATTTAGAACGCGCCATGAAATTGGGCGATCGTTTGGACGGTCATATCGTTCAAGGTCATGTGGATCAAACGGGGACTTGTATTGCTATTGAAGAAGCGGGCGGAAGTTGGCACTATACCTTTGAATACGACTCCAATCTCAACAATATTACCATCGAGAAAGGTTCTATTACCGTAAATGGTGTAAGTTTAACTGTAGTCAATTCGAAACAAAATCAATTTAGCGTAGCGATTATTCCGTACACCTACGAACATACTAATTTCAATGCCTTTCAAATTGGCACCGTTATTAATTTAGAGTTTGATGTGATTGGCAAATATGTGAGTCGATTGTATGGAAATCGATAAGAAATAAAAAAACGCCTTGTGATCACAAGGCGTTTTTTTATTTAGACTTCTATCATGTCATACACCACTACTTTTTGCCACAAATGCGAATAGTTTTTCACAAAGGTTTGATGAATGGGATGATCTTGATAGACTTTTTGATCTACTTCATTGTCAAAATACAACAATTCTGAAACTTGCCAAGACGTGTCCACCACCTCCCGAGGTTCTGTTGAGGCCAACAATCCAATGTGAATTTGACGCACCACTGGAATGGCTTCCAACGTTTTTAAACCCGATAATAATTCTTGTTTATCAGCTTCCGAATTCGGGTTTTTCAACCAAAAAAACACATGGTGCAGCAATTGTTTTTTCTTAGGACGCATCCCAAAACCAAAACCTACACAACCTAATAAGGCCGAAGCCGTTATGAATCTTCTTCGTTTCATGATTTTTAATTTGAAAAGTTTATAATGACTTCAAATAATCGGCACTTTTTTTCAATGCAATTTCAGGAGATTGAACCATATCTTGTTCTACAAAGAAATGATCGACACCATGCCGCTTCGCCGAGGTAAGTATAGCAGGCAAATCAAATACTCCTTCTCCACAAGAAGTCATATAAGGGAAAAGACTAATCCATTGAGATGGATCTCCGCCATCGCCTGCAAATCGCTTAGACTCTTTCATGTCTTTTACATGAATCATTTTATATCTTCCTTTGTGTTTTTCAAATAATTGGATAGGGTCTGCGCCACCGGCCATTGTCCAATACACATCCATTTCAAAATAAACTAAATTAGGATCGGTTTGATTAAAAATAATATCCAATGGCATCACTCCATTCGTTTTATTCAAGCCATAACCGTGATTATGATACGCAAAACGAATTCCCTCTTTGGTAGCTGATTCACCAATTATATTGAATTTATCTGCCACTCTTTTATAATCATCTAAAGTCTTTCTTTCTTCCATAGGAATAGATGGAAGCACCACATATTTTGAGCCTATCATATTAGCTGTTTCAGCTAATTTCCCCATATTGGTTAATAACGTATCTAAATCTGTATGCATTGAAGGAATACTAATTCCATTTCTTTGTGCAGCATTTAAAAATTCAGACGCCGATTTGTTAAAAAAACCACTCCCTTTAAAGCCCAATTGAGGTGTAACTGCATTCCAAGAAGCCTTTGCTTTATCAGTACTAAATTCATAAGGACCAAAACATTCTACTTCTTTGTATCCCATTTTGGACAAAAGAGTAAACGCCGCATCAAGATCATTTTCTAACAATTTGGGGATAGAAAATAGACCTAAACCTACTTTATCGATTAACGGAGTTGTAGTCAAAAGGGTATTCGCATTTACTAAAGTAGCTACTGAAAATAGCGCGGTACTTTGAAGGAATTGACGTCGTTTCATAAATAATAATTTAAGTTTCTAAGGTATTATTTATTTACGAATAAAAAAATCATTAAATTTTACAATATAAAAAAGCCCTCACATACTTGTGAAGGCTTGATTTTACTAGTGGTCCCACCTGGGCTCGAACCAGGGACCACCTGATTATGAGTCAGGTGCTCTAACCAACTGAGCTATAGGACCGGTTAAGAGTGTGCAATATTACTACTATTTTTAATTTGCCGCAACTATTTTTAAGGCAGTTTTAAAAAAACAGCCTATTTCTATTTTGGCCTTCAAGAAACGCCTTGATTGTGAGTCTACTACTGCGGTATCTCCTGACACAATTCAATCAAAACACCGTTCGTGCTTTTTGGATGTAAGAAGGCTACCAGCTTATTATCGGCGCCTTTTTTGGGTATTTCGTTTAGTACTACAAACCCTTCATTTTGGAGTCGAGCAATCTCAGATACAATATCTTCCACATCAAACGCAATATGATGAATTCCTTCGCCTTTTTTCTCGATAAACTTCGCAATCGGACTGTCTGGATTGGTTGCTGCCAAAAGCTCAATTTTATTGGGGCCGTTCAAAAAAAATGAAGTGGTTACCCCTTCGCTTGCTACTACCTCGGCTTTGTAAGCCGGTGCGCCAAACAATTTTTCAAAAAGGGTGTTAGAAACGTCTAAATCTTTTACTGCTATTCCGATATGTTCTATTTTTCTCATACTATTCACTTCAATTACGGTTTAAAAATACAGAATTTTAAGCAAATCATCGAATCCCAACAGCATAATATTTCGATAAAAAATTTCCATTCCATTAAATATAGTTGTTATTTTGTGACATCAAATTTTCAATTCGTTATGGGTAAGACCTTTTTAAAATACAGTGCTGCTTTATTGCTCTTGATTTTGGCTAGCTGTGCCAAAAGAGGCAACATTACAGGCGGAGCAAAAGACACTATTGCACCCGTCTTAACTGCTAGTTTTCCTAAAAATTTTAGTGCTGAATTTAAGGGCAATACCGTCAAATTGACTTTTAACGAATTCATCAAATTAAAAGACCTAAAAAAGCAACTCATTATTTCGCCTCCCATGAAGAATGAGCCGTTGATTTTACCCGTAACTCCTAGTAAAATCATCACTATTAAGATTAACGATACGCTGCAGGACGATACTACTTACAGTTTTAACTTTGGCCAAAGTATGGCTGACAACAATGAAGGTAATCCTCTAAATCAGTTCAAATACATTTTTTCAACTGGAAAAACTATTGATTCCTTAGCCATTGGCGGAAGAGTAAAAGATGCGTACTTCAAAGACGTGGAGTCTTTCGTTTCGGTAATGTTGTATGACGTCAATAAAAACTATAACGACTCTATTGTTTACAAGCAAATGCCTCGCTATGTTACTAATACGCTAGATAGTTTGAAAACATTTCGTTTAGAGAATTTGAAAGCTGGAAAATACCTTTTGGTAGCGATGAAAGATTACAATTCCAACAATAAGTTTGATCCTAAAAAAGATAAAATTGGGTTTTACAAACAATTCATTTCTGTCCCTAATGATACCGTGTACGAGTTGGAATTGTTCAAAGAAAATTTACCTTTTAAAGCTTTCAAACCCTCACAAGCTTCTGGAAACCGATTGCTCTTGGGCTATGAAGGCAATTTAAAATTAAAAGAAAACAGCCCCCAAATTGTATTGAAAAATAAAGGGCAAATTCTACCTTCTATTATCACTGAGTTGCCAAAGAAAGATTCGTTACAAGTTTGGTACCGACCTGTAAAAACAGATTCGTTAGCTTTGGAGTTAACTCGAAACAAATACCATACTAATTTCACCTTTAAAGTAAGAGATCAAAAGAAAGATACGCTTAGTATTAAAGCGGCACAACCCGGAATCTTGAACTTCAGGGAACGATATGCTTTAGTAAGTGCTACACCTTTAACTAAAATTGATAAAACTAAGATTACCTTATTCAACAAAGCCAAAGAAACCATTCCGTTTACTACTGAATATGATGAGTTTCATCAGTTATTGTACTTGGATTTCAAGAAAGAAGAAGACGAAAACTACAAATTAAGTTTATCTAAAGGTGCTGTTACTGATTTTTACGAAAAATCGAATGATAGTGTATCGGTTAAATTTAGCACACGAACCTTTGCCGATTACGGCAATTTAGTAGTGAACCTACAAAATGTAAAACGTTTCCCTGTTATCGTAGAATTAACAAACAGCAAGGGAGATGCGGTAGCTACAGCCTACACAGACAAAAACACCAACTTGAATTTTAGTTTGTTGGATCCTGCTAAATATACATTGCGCGCCATTTATGACGACAACAAAAATACCCTCTACGATCCTGGTAATTTTTTAGCAAAACAATATGCTGAAGAAGTAATTTATTTTTCTAAAGAAGTAGATGTCCGTGCTAATTGGGATGTGGTTCAAGCTTTTGATTTAAGTATTCCTTACACCCCCGAACCGAAAAAGAAAAAGGTAAAAAAGAAAGCAGAAAATAAAAGAAAATAAACCAAAACTAAGTTGGTTAATCTATTTCCAATCAAAAGTATCTTGATCGTTCAAAAATCCTAGCTTAGCACGGGTTTGTAGTAAGGCTTCTTTATCCAATTGGGCATAAAAAACACCTTCTGTTTCCTGTGGTGTAATCGCATAATTACCTAAAAAGTCAACTACTTGAGAATACCCAGAATAATCATAGTCTTTTTCGTCTTTCCCAACTCTATTGACACCAATGGTATAACTCATATTTTCAACCGCGCGCGCTTTGAGTAACGTATCCCAAGATTGTATTCGGATAGTAGGCCAATTCGCAACATACAAAAGCAAATCGTATTGCTCCACATTACGAGCAAACACCGGAAAACGCAAATCATAGCAAATGAGCGGACAAATTTTCCAACCTCTATATTCGACAATTAATTTTTGGGTTCCTTTAGTATAACTTTTATCCTCTCCCGCAAGAGTAAACAAATGACGTTTGTTATAATATTCTATTTCTCCTGAAGGGAAAACAAACAACAATCTATTGTAATAGTTTCCTTCCTCAATAATGACCAAGCTCCCCGTAATAGCACAGTTTTTGGCTTTCGCCAAAGATTGCATCCACAATACCGTCTCGCCTTGCATCGTCTCGGCAACACGTTCTGGACGCATTGTAAAACCCGTAGTGAACATTTCAGGAAGTACAACCAAATCAATCTCTGGTTCAAGAGTATTGATTTTTTGTTCGATATAGGCCCGATTCGATTTTGGGTTTTCCCAAACTAAAGGGATTTGGATTAGAGCTATCTTCATGTGATAAAAATACAAATTTTAATAGTGCTATATAAAAAAACGCATCCCAATTAAGGAATGCGTTTTTATATGTAAAGAATAGTAGATTACTTAACGCTTGCTACTAAATATTCTCTATTCAAACGAGCGATATTTTCTAATGAAATTCCTTTTGGACATTCGATTTCACAAGCACCTGTATTAGTACAGTTACCAAATCCTTCTTCGTCCATCTGGCGTACCATGTTTAACACACGGTTAGTCGCTTCAACTTTACCTTGTGGTAATAATGCATATTGAGATACTTTAGCTCCAACGAAAAGCATCGCCGAACCATTTTTACAAGTAGCTACACACGCACCACAACCAATACAAGCTGCTGCTTCAAATGCTTTATCAGCATCGTCTTTTGCAATTGGAGTTGCGTTAGCGTCAATCGTGTTTCCTGAAGTATTTACAGATACGAAACCTCCTGCTTGTTGGATTCTGTCGAAAGAACTTCTATCCACCACTAAATCTTTGATTACAGGAAACGCTCTACTTCTCCATGGTTCTACAAAGATAGTATCACCATCCTTGAACATACGCATGTGCAATTGACAAGTAGTCACCCCTGAATCTGGTCCGTGAGCGCGTCCGTTAATGAATAACGAACACATTCCGCAAATTCCTTCACGACAGTCGTGATCAAAAGCGATAGGTTCTTTTCTTTCGTTAATTAATTGCTCGTTCAATTGGTCTAACATTTCCAAAAATGAACTTGCCGTAGAAACCTCATTCAAAGTGTAGGTTTCTAATTGTCCTTTTGCTTTAGAGTCTTTTTGACGCCAAATTTTAAGGGTTATATTGATATTTTTTGCTGAAGACATAATTCTATTATTTATAATTTCTAGCTGCAATTTTGATAAACTCGTATTTCAATTCTTCTTTATGAAGCTCAGATTGAGTGATGTCATCACCTTTATATTCCCAAGCACCCACAAATGAGAAGTTTTCATCATCACGCAGTGTTTCTCCTTCTGCATCTTGATATTCTTCACGGAAGTGACCTCCACAAGATTCTTTACGTTGTAATGCATCCATTGCCATTAACTGACCCAAGTCAATAAAGTCAGCCACACGAAGTGCTTTCTCTAATTCTGGATTCAATTCTTCAGCACTTCCTGGAACATATACCTCTTTATAGAATTCAGCTTTCAAAGCCGCAATTTCTTCAATAGCTGCTTTTAATCCTGCTTCATTTCTACCCATACCTACTTTGTTCCACATAATCAATCCCAAACGTTTGTGGAAATGATCTACTGATTTAGAACCATTGTTTGATAAGAATTTGTTGATGGTATCTTTCACTCTATTTTCTGCTTCTGCAAATTCTGGTAAATCGGTTGAGATTTTCCCAGTACGAATATCATCTGCTAAATAGTTTGAAATAGTGTATGGCAATACAAAATAGCCATCAGCTAAACCTTGCATCAAAGCCGAAGCTCCTAAACGGTTGGCTCCGTGATCAGAGAAGTTAGCTTCTCCTGCTACGAAACAACCTGGAATAGTAGATTGTAAATTATAATCTACCCAAACACCGCCCATCGTATAGTGTACCGCTGGATAAATTTTCATTGGTGTTTCATACGGATTCTCATCAGTGATTTTTTGATACATAGTAAACAAGTTACCGTACTTTTCTTCTAACCATTGTTTTCCTAAAGCAGTGATTTCTTCTGCTGTTGGGTGATGATTCCCTTTGGCGTAAGCCGCTTGTTTTCCTTTGGTTTGAATCTCAGTAGAGAAATCCAAATAAACACCTTCGTTAGTATCATTTGCTTCAATACCTTTGCCTTCGTCACAAACCTCTTTTGCTGCTCTTGAAGCCACATCACGAGGTACTAAGTTACCAAATGCAGGATATTTACGCTCTAAGTAATAATCTCTATCTTCTTCAGCAATTTGTGTTGGTTTTAATTTACCTGCACGAATCGCTTCTGCGTCTTCTTTTTTCTTAGGAACCCAAATACGTCCAGAGTTTCTTAACGACTCAGACATCAAAGTCAATTTAGACTGATTAGTTCCATGAACAGGAATACATGTTGGGTGAATTTGCACATAACATGGATTAGCAAAAGCAGCCCCTTGTTTGTGCACCTTCCAACCTGCTGTTACGTTACTTCCCATCGCATTCGTAGAAAGGAAATAAACGTTTCCATATCCTCCAGAAGCAATTACTACTGCGTGAGCGGAATGTCTTTCAATTTCTCCTGTAACCAAGTTACGAGCAATAATTCCACGAGCTTTTCCATCTACTTTTACCAAGTCTAACATTTCGTGACGGTTGTACATTTCAACACGTCCTAAACCAATTTGTCTTGATAGAGAAGAGTAAGCTCCTAATAATAATTGTTGTCCTGTTTGACCTGCAGCATAAAAAGTACGTTGTACTTGTGTTCCTCCAAAAGAACGGTTATCTAACAATCCGCCGTAGTCTCTCGCAAAAGGAACCCCTTGCGCCACACATTGGTCAATAATATTTCCAGATACTTCAGCCAAACGGTGAACGTTAGCCTCACGAGCTCTGTAATCTCCACCTTTAATGGTGTCGTAAAATAATCTATACGTACTATCACCATCATTTTGATAGTTTTTTGCTGCGTTGATTCCTCCTTGTGCTGCAATAGAGTGCGCACGACGTGGTGAATCTTGGAAACAAAATGCTTTTACATTGTATCCCATTTCTCCAAGAGAAGCAGCAGCAGAGGCGCCTGCTAAACCAGTTCCTACTACAATAATATCAATTTTTGGTCTATTGTTTGGAGCAACTAATTTTAAATGGTCTTTGTAATCAGTCCATTTCTGAGAAATGTGACCTTCTGGTATGTTAGAATCTAACTTCATAATATCTTCTGATGTTGATTATTTTAAGAAAAAGTGAATGTAAACTGGAATAATTGCAAACAAAATAGGAACAATAATCGCAAATGCCATTCCGAATTTTTTGATTGCTGGAGTGTATTTCGGATTATTCAATCCTAACGATTGGAATGCGCTTTGGAATCCGTGTAATAGATGGAATGCCAAAGTTAGCATTGCAATTACATATAAAATTGTGGCAATCAATCCTGTTTTTGGATCTTTAAAGAACGCTACCGTAATTTTGTGCAAATCTTTGTATCCTTCTTTTATTTTAACATTGGCAGCAGCATCGAAGAACTCGGTTCTATTTTCAATTTTAATCATTTGTTGGTCTACCTGTGCTTTTGGAAGGTATCCGCCATCAGTAGTCAAATAATATTCTTGTTGTTGTCCTGCTTGACCAATACTTATGGTTTGCAATGGCATGTTTTTGTCAAAATGCATCACAGCCCAAAAGTTGACCATATGCGTTACAATAAAAACTAAAATAATAGTTCCTAAAACCGCCATATTTCTTGAAGAAAATGAGCTTGAAGAACCGTCAGTTTTTGCGTAACCAATAGGTCTTGCTTTTCTGTTTTGAACAGTTAATAAAATTCCATCAACTGCGTGGAATAAAATAGAAATGTAAGTAAGATAAGATAGAATTTTTACGGCTGGGTTAGTCGTCATAAACAACGCATACTGATTGAAATGTAATGCATCGCTAAAAATTAATTGAAGATTCCCTGCTAAATGCCCCGACAGGAACAAGCATAAAAATAAACCTGTAAAAGACATCCAATATTTCTTTGCAAGAGATGACTTTAGAATTGCAGATTTTGCCATAATAATTTGAATAAAATTTTATTAAATAGTGAGACAAAAATAGGAGAAATACAATTCAACTACAACCTTTTCGTTGTTATTTATAATGATTTTAAAGTGTTTTAGCAAAAACCCTAATAAATTACTAATAATCAAGCCTTGAAACCAAATTTACTTAAACAATTCCCAAAATAACCGAAATCAAAAATCTCTATTTATCAGTAGTAAAAAACCTGTATAATTATTGAATTGTTATTTTTTATCTAGATTCATTCTAAAATTCACAAAAATTGAAAAATACAACTCTTTATCTTGTTAAATTAATTGGTATTCGTAGGGCTAATTTTAATTTTGCAATTCCAAACTAAAAATGATGAAAACAGGAATTGACGCTATTGCATTTGACGTTGCTCAACTACATTTACCTATAAAAACATTGGCAAATGCCCGAAATATCGAGCCCGAAAAACTAGAAAAAGGGTTGGGTTTAATTAAAATGACCTTGCCAGATGTGCACCAAGACACGGTTGTTTTTGGCGCCAATGCACTGACCAAATTAGTGCTGGAAAACCAAATCAACCTCAACGAAATTTCTAGAATTTATGTAGGTACCGAAAGCGCTATCGATAGTTCAAAACCAATTAGCTCGTATTTAATTGCCTTAATGGAGCAAAAATTTGGAGACGATATTTTGGCCAATTGTGATGTAGTCGATTTTACTTTTGCTTGTATTGGCGGCGTAGATGCCTTGCAAAACTGCTTGGACTTTGTACGTCTCAATCCTACCAAAAAAGCTATTGTAGTCACTACTGATTTTGCTAAATACGATTTGAATTCTACTGGCGAATACACTCAAGGCGCGGGAGCATTGGCGATGTTAGTCGCTGCCAATCCTAAAATAATTGCATTTGATAACGAATGGGCAACGAGCACCAAAGGTGTTTTTGACTTCTTCAAGCCGTACCGAACTCTTTCTAAAGAAGTCATCATGGGCAACAACTCCAACGATGCTTGGTTTGACAATTTAGAAGCCGAAATTGAAATTCACAAAGACCAACCCGTTTTTGATGGTCAATATTCGAATCAATGCTATATGGATCGTACGCGTAATGCCTATTTTTTATTAAAAAAAATCAAAAACACTAGCGAGACCCTTTACGCTAGTTGGGAAAGTATCATCATGCACTTACCTTATTCGTTTCAAGGACGCCGAATGCTTTCCGAAATTTATGCACTAGACGCAGCTACCCCAATTCTTTCAGGAAATGAATCCCCAGTTGATTACCAAAACAAATTGAAAGAAGTAAGCAAATCTGACGATTACCGTGCTTTTGTAACTCAAAAATTACAGCCTGCAGAAATCGCTTCTTCACTTATTGGTAATTTATATACCGGTTCTATTTTTATGGGATTCCTTTCTACTTTAGCACATTTTGTAAAAACTAATGCGACTATTTCAGGAAAGAAATTTGGTTTCTTAGCCTATGGAAGTGGGTCTAAATCCAAAGTTTTTGAAGGCACTATTCAACCCGATTGGCAATTGGCGGTAGCCAAAACCCAACTGTTTGAAACATTGGAACAAAGCCAGGAAATTGATTTTGCTACTTACGAAAAACTCCATAAAAAAGAACAAAAACATAGTATCAAGTCTCCTAAAAACGAATGGATTTTAGACCGCATAGAAAATGAAAATCCAAATCTAATTGGTGCGCGTTATTACAAATGGATTGATTAGATTTGTAGTCTAATAAATTTCTTTTTTATGAAATCGCTACTAAAAAGTCTGCGTAAGCAATCCCTAAACAAATTAAAGCGATAACATATATGACCGCTAAAAAATAATTTTACATATATGAAATACCATCCAATAGACCGCAATTTATTTATAAAAAATCGCGCTAAATTCACGGCTCAAATGAAGCCAAAAAGTGTAGCGATTTTCAATTCGAACGATATTTACCCTATCAGTGCCGATAGTACGATGCCCTTTGCACAGCACCGCGACATCTTTTATCTGAGTGGAGTGGATCAAGAAGAAAGTATTTTGTTGCTTTTTCCAGACGCACCGTACGAACATCAAAGGGAAATCCTTTTCTTGAGAGAAACCAACGAACATATTGCCGTTTGGGAAGGCGAAAAGCTAACCAAAGAACGTGCTTTTGAAATATCAGGAATCAAAACCGTGTATTGGTTAACCGAATTTGAAAAAGTGTTGTTTGAATTGATGACACATTCTGAAACGATTTATATCAACACCAACGAACACTATCGTGCCACAGTAGAAACAGAAACTCGCGAAGCCCGTTTTGTAAAATGGTGGAAAGAGAAATACCCTGCTCATACCGTAGCCAAAAGCAATCCGATATTACAACGCCTTCGTTCTGTAAAAGAAAATGTAGAATTGGAGTTAATCCAAAAAGCCTGCGATATTACCGAAAAAGGGTTTAGAAGAGTATTGAATTTTGTACAGCCTAATGTAACCGAATATGAAATCGAAGCTGAATTTGCTCACGAGTTCCTTCGCAATCGTTCCAAAGGTTTTGCTTATACACCCATTATCGCTTCGGGAAATAATGCCAATGTATTGCACTATATCGAAAACAATCAAGTGTGTAAAGCCGGCGATTTGATTTTGCTAGACGTTGCAGCAGAATACGCTAATTATTCGAGCGATATGACTAGAACGATTCCAGTTTCGAGTCGTTTTACTGAAAGACAAAAAGCAGTCTACAATGCTGTTTTGCGTGTGAAAAACGAAGCTACTCAAATGCTAACGCCAGGCACTTTATGGAAACAATACCATATTGAAGTAGGTAAAGTAATGACAGCTGAATTATTAGGTTTAGGTTTGATTGACAAAGCCGATGTACAAAACGAAAACCCAGATTGGCCAGCCTATAAAAAATATTTCATGCACGGTACCTCGCATCATATGGGATTAGACACCCACGATTACGGCATTTTGACCGAGCCAATGCAAGCCAATATGGTGTTCACCGTAGAACCAGGAATTTACATCCCAGCAGAAGGTTTCGGTATTCGTTTGGAGGACAATGTGGTGATTCAAGAGAAGGGATCGCCTTTCAACTTGATGCGCAATATTCCTATTGAAGTGGACGAAATTGAAAGTTTGATGAACTCGTAATTAGTGGTCTGTTAATTAGTAGAACAAATCACTTTTGTGTTTCTTAAAAAAGCATGACTAAAACACTTCATTTCAAAAATACCAGTATCAGCTACACCGACCAAGGTAAAGGAACGGCGGTAGTATTATTACATGGATTTTTGGAAAACAAAAAAATGTGGAAAGCATTTATCCCAGAGTGGAGCAAAAAATTCCGAATCATCACTATTGATTTATTGGGTCATGGCGAAACGGAATGTCTGGGCTACGTGCATTCTATGGAAAACAACGCCGATGCGGTTCACGAAGTACTCTCCGAATTACGTCTTCGAAAAGCGATTATAGTAGGACATTCCATGGGGGGTTATGTGGCTTTGGCTTTCGCCGAATTATATCCAGATGTAGTAAAAGGATTAGTGTTGTTGAACTCAACTTCTAGAGCCGATAGTGACGAACGAAAAACCAATCGGGATCGCGCTATAAAAGCCGTAAAACAATCGTTTCAAAATTTCATTTCGTTGTCTATTTCTAATTTATTTAGCGAAGAAAACAGAGAACGCCTTTCGGAAGCTATTGACAGCGTAAAACAAGAAGCACTAAAAACACCTCTTCAAGGTATTGTAGCGTCTTTAGAAGGCATGAAAATACGTGCGGACCGAGAAGTTTTATTGCATTTAACCCCTTATCCTAAAATATTGGTTTTAGGCAAAAAAGACCCCGTTTTGAATTACGAAGAAACGAAAGAGCAAATTGAAGATACGCAAGTTCAATTAATTAGTTTTCCCGACGGACACATGTCGCACATTGAAAATCAAGTAGCTTTACAAGAAGAATTATTGCAGTTTTTTAAATCCGTAAAATCCTAATTTACTTTTTCTGTAAACGGAATCGTTTCGTCTAAAATTTCAGTAAGCAGCACCACTATTTGTTCTAAATAATTGTTCAGAATATCTTGGTCAATACGAGTAATCTCCTCTTTACCTGATTTAAAATTGAAGGGCAAAAATCCCGCTTTTAAATTTTTGAAGGATATGATTCCAGCTTCTATTGGCAATCCATTGGCTTCTTTTTCAAACATAAAAACATACGCCAAAACCTGAATGATTTTCTCGTTTTTAATGTCTAATGTCAATCCATCCCAAGAAGAAAGAGATACATCCCCTTTTTCCACCTTCCCTGTTTTATAATCAATGATTCGGATGGTTCCGTTACGATTTTCGATTCGGTCTACATTCCCTTTGATCAAAACCGGAAAAGGCAATTTAGGATGCTCCAACAAACGCTCAAAGGTCTGTTCCAAAGCAATAATTTGGATTTCGTCTCCTGCTTTGATGGTTTCCAATTCGACTTTTAAGAAGTTAAACACATTACGTTTGGCGACTTCAAAAGCCAATAAATTTCGTCCCTTCTTAATCTCACCTTCTTTGTACACCAATTTGAATTGTTTCAACACTTCGGCATCAATTTGCTTGAAGCATTGTTGTATGTCCAAGTCCGAAATCAATCGCCCAATAAATGGTTCGTAAAGCGTTTTTAAGGTTTCGTGAATAATCGTCCCCAAGGTATTCAAGGCGATACTTTCTTCCACTTCTTCCACTTCTCGAATGCGAAGGATTCTTTGGAAATAAAAATCAATTGGATTCCGAATGTATTTGGTCAATGCCGAAGGAGAAAAACCTTGTTCTGCAATTTCTTTCAATCGTAACATAACCGCTGCTGATTTTGGCACTTCCATCGGCAGATAGGCTGTTTCAGGCAAAACTGCATTGTAAATTTCTTGTGTCAGTTTATGTTTATCTTGTCTTTCAACCTCCAACTGGGTAATAAAACGGCTTTTTTCCCCAGCATCCAAGCCCTCACTTTCGGTATTGTACAACAAATAAATGTTAGTAGCTCGTTGTAATAAGTGGTAGAAATGATAGGTGTAAATTGCATCTTTTTCTTTGAAAGTAGGCAAACCTAATTCGCGTTTTACATCATACGGAATAAACGAATTCGACGATTTCCCCGCAGGAAACTTCCCTTCATTCATAGAAGTGACAATCACGGTGTCAAAATCCAAAACCCTACTTTCTAAAACACCCATAATTTGCAAACCGTTCAGAGGTTCGCCTTCAAACGACACTTCGGCAACATCAATTACCTGTTTATAAATGGCATATAGGGTTTCAATCTTGTCAATATGTTGGTGTTTTGAATAATAGGTTATCAATTTATTAATCACTTTGAAAATTGCAAAAACAAACGCCTTTGTTATTTTTTCTTCTTCATTATCATTACTCAAATTATTTTTCAAAGTCTGTAACAAACTAATAATCATTTCTAAAACTGGCACAGCACCTGTTTCCCATTTTTTGAATAATAACAAAAATAAGTCACTCGGATTTGGGTTCAAATCCAATAATTTTTGGTGCGTAATGAACGTATAATTAGTTGAATTAATTAACTGAACCAGTTCACGTGTATTCGCATACGGTTCCACCAAGGGATGCGTCAGAATATCCAAAACATCTTTGTAATACAACACATATCCTTTATTATTTCTTGACAAAGAATTAGTGTGCATTTTGAATAATTTGGCTATCAAAATTTGTGCAGGATTATTCTTTGCCGAATACCCCATGGTAATATTCAAGGATCCAACCGAAGCTGGCAATGAATATAACAACGGAACCAGCAAACTTTCTTCTCCTAGAACCACGGCAACTTTATCTAAGGATTTTTCAGGATGCTCCAGAATGGTTTGTTCCAAAATACTTCCCGCAATTTTAGCCTGTCCCACCGACTTTGGAGTTCCAATAACTTGGATATTTTTAGTGCCCGAAAAATCATCCACAATCCATTCAAATGGATGTGATTTATAGTGTTTCCAGTTTTCTTTAAAACGGCGTAAAAACAACCCTGCATCGTGGTAAGGGTCATTGAGAAACGTTTGGTCAGCATCCCAATAAATTTTGGCTTGACCTACAGCCAAGAGTTCTTGGACTATTTTTTCTTCGGCAGCATTCAACGCATTAAACCCTGCAAAAATAAATTGTTTCTCTTGAACAGTGTCCAAAAAATGGATTACGTTTTTGACAGCTTCTCTATAAATCAATCCTTGATAACCGATGCCTTTTGCAAGCAAATGATCGTATAACGATTGGTAATAGTTGGGTAATAACTTCCAAAAATCAATATAATTTTCAAGTAATTGCGTTTTGTCAACTACCTCAATTCCCCATTTTTTAATATCTTCAATGTCTTTCAAATATGTCAATACATGAGATGGGTCTAATAAATAACGGTCAATCTCATTAAAATCCTGTAGGAGTGTTTTAGCCCAATTAGCAAACAATTCAAAAGACTGTTGTTGGGTACTTGGCGTAATAGACAAATAGACTTCATAAAATTCAAACAACTGTTCGATTGCATCCACCGTACGAATTCCTGCAATGTTTTGAACAAAATCTTCAATGCTAATTATTTCAGGAGAAAGCACCGTTTGACTCACCTGATTTTTAATCGCTTCAATTAAAAAAACCTTCGCTCTTTTGTTAGGCAAAATAACAACTGTATCCGATAATTTATTGGAATAGTTATCTATTAGAGCCGCAGCGATTTTAGCTAAAAAAGGAGTGTTTGTCATTGTATAAAAATAAAAAAACGTCCCGATTTATCGGGACGTTTTCTAAAAAATATTTAAAGCGTATTATTTTTGTAATACAACTTCAGTTCTTCTGTTTTTAGCTTTTCCAGCAGCAGTTTTGTTAGAAGCAATTGGTTTGCTTTCTCCATAACCAACAGCAGTTAAGTTAGCCGCTTTTATTCCTCTTTCGATTAAAGCATTTCTAACAACATCAGCTCTTTCTTGAGATAATTTTTGGTTGGATGCATCTGAACCATCGCTATCTGTATGTCCTTCAATGCTAAATTTAGCTGTAGGATATTGTTTTAACAAAGTAGAAATCGACTCAATTTTAACTGGCACATCTTCTGATTTGAAAGTAGATTTTCCAGAGTTAAAATAGATTGATTTAGCTTCAACTTTAACACTTTCTAAAACAGCTGCAGTTACTTCTGGACAACCTTTATTGCTAGCAGGACCAGCAACTTCTGGACATTCATCATCTTTGTCAGCAACTCCATCTTTGTCAGTATCTGCCCAAGGACAACCTGCATTTTCTTTAGGACCAGCAACTGATGGACATTTGTCATCTTTATCAGCAACTCCGTCTTTATCAGCATCTGGACAACCTTTTAAAGCAGCTAAACCAGCAACTTCAGGACACGCGTCATTTGCATCAGTGATTCCATCACCATCAGCATCTGGACAGCCATTTAAAGCTGCTAAACCAGCAACTTCAGGACAAGCATCACTTCCATCAATGATTCCGTCTCCGTCTGTGTCAGGACATCCGTTAAATTGTTTTAAACCAGCCACTTGTGGACAAGCGTCTTCTCTATCATAAATTCCATCATTATCTGTGTCTTTACCTCCAAATTTAAAAATAAGACCTGCAGTGTGTTGAAATAAAGAAGGTTGATTTACAGCAGATCCAATTACTCTATCTCCAAAAGATTTTTTGTATTTAGTAGCCAATTCAAAACCTATGTTTTCTGTAAACCATAAAGTTAAACCAGCACCTGGATTAACAGTACCAAAACTATTATCTCCTAGGAAAGTATACCCTCCACCAAGAGACAAAGATGGATCGATTACTTTCGATTTAATTAACGATTGAAAACTGTATTTTACAGTTGCATCAATTCCGTAGTACATTAAATCTCCAGGATTTGAAACAACATATCCTTTAGTTGGACTATATGTTACAAATTTGCTCATTTTATTTATTGTTCCTGAAACTCCAAAAGAGAAGTTGTCTCCAACGTATTTAGATACGCCGATGTAAGATACAGAAGGAAGAATATTCCAATTATCTTTTACTGCCAATGGTTGAGAGAAATGATTGTTTAACCAATCTTTTCCTCCACCTGCACTAGTTCTAGTGTCAAGAGCATTAACTCCAAAAGAAAGCGCCCAAGGATTGTTACTATCTTGTGCGTGTGAGCTCAAACCCATCACCATCATTACAGCAACAAAAATTTTGTTAAGATGTTTCATACTTGATTTTTTAAATTACTTTTTAGTTATTTATAACAAAAGTAGTACCTAATTGTCTAAAAACAAAATTATTAATTGATAAAAAAATACAACAAATTGAAAATAAAATACTTATATTAATGTAAAATTATTACTACTCATGTAAAATAAAAAAACACCCTCAATAGAAGGTGTTTTTAACTATTTTTAAATTTGATGATTTATTCTCCAAATTTAAATACCAAACCTAAAGAGTGTTGCAACATTGAAGGTGCATTTACATGACCGTTAAACTCTCTAGATTCAAAAGATTTTTTATATTTAGACGAAAGCTCCAAACCTATGTTTTCAGAGAACCAAACCACAACTCCAGCTCCTGGACTTACAGTTTGATACGTATTATCTCCTAAAACTGAATACCCAAGACCTAGGGAAACAGATGGGTCAATTACTTTAGAATTAATTAAAGTTTGAAAACTGTATTTTACATTTGCATCAATTCCATAATATGTTAAATCTCCAGGATTTGAAACAACATATTTTGAATTTGCATAACTTACATAACTACTTAGTTTGTTAAAAGAGGTAGATAATCCAATAGAAAAATTATCTCCAACGTATTTAGAGACTCCAACATACGAAACTGTTGGTAGAACATTCCAGTTATTTTTAACAGAAAAAGCATCAGAAAAGTGACTATCTAAAAAGCTACTTCCGCCTCCAGCACTAGTTCTAGTATCCAAAGCATTCATTCCAAAAGAAACTGCCCATGGATTTTTACTGTCTTGAGCCTGAGCATTTAATCCCATAATCAATACAACAGCAATAATAATTTTGTTAAGATGTTTCATAGTTATTTTTTAATTAATGATTTTAACAAATAATTTAATATTTCTTAACAAAAATAGAATCATATTTTAGAAAAGCAAAACATTTATCAATAAAATTCAACTTGTTGTGTTTTTAACCTTCTAATACTTCCCTGATTTATTGTTTAAAATAAATACAAAATCCATAAAAATCACTACTTATCCCTATAATTTACATACAACTATTTGACTTCCAATATAAATTAAGACTTTCTCAACTACCTTATAACCGATATCTTCAATCGCTTTTTGGTAATTTTCTAATTGTTGTTCATATTTTGAATTCGGAGCGCCTGTTTTATAATCTAAAAGAAAAACTTGGTTGCTTGGATTAATTACCATCCGATCCGGTTTTATAATTCGCCCCTGTTTTTGAATGATGGTTTGTTCATTCAACACTTGATTTCCTTCTGCAAAATGATTTTTTAACGAGTCATGTTCTATAATTTCAAGAATTGTTTGAAGTACTATCTCTTTTTGACTTGGTGCTATAAGTCCATTTTCAAGGGCTTTAGTAATAGCTAGGTCTACATCGTTTTTAGTTTTTACAAATGATAAAATTTCGTGAATAACATTCCCGTATTCAATAGCTTTTTGTTGATGCGTTCCCCACATTACTGCTTCTCGCTGCGCAATTTTGATATTCTTTGGATTTAGCACTTCAGCCACAAAAGGAATGATTTTAGAGCTATCTTCATGTTTTTCTTCTGAGGATAATTTTGCTGAATTTCCCAGCTCATATTCTAACGTATCTTCTTTATATATTCCTTGAGCTATTAAATAATTGATAAAAAAAGCACACATATTATTCTTCGGAACTTCGCCTTTGCTCGACAAATTTTTACTTGAAATAACATACAATTGCTCTTCGGCTCGTGTTAAGGCAACATACAGCACGTTAATATTATCCAGCAATTCTTCTTGCTTTTTAATCGTGTACAATTCCAACGCATCTTCGCCAAATCCTTCTACCGCACTGCTATTGTCAATCAAAACCTTAGGCAAACCCACGGTTGCTTCCTCGGCATTTAACCATAATTTGTCTTTGGGTTTTCGGCTGTAATCTTCTTCTGCAAAAGGCATAATGACCACTGGAAATTCCAATCCTTTCGATTTGTGGATGGTCATAATTCGGACCGCATTGGTACCTTCTGGAGATGGAATACTGAATTTCTCGGCACTTTTGTCCCAAAAATCCAAAAAATCAGCCACTCCCGCCTGATTGCGAATATCTCTTTCCAATACAATGTCCAGAAAATATTGGACATAACTAGAGGCGCGAAGCGCTGGATCGAGAAACTTACTCACAATAATCTCTACCGCTTCATACAAGGATTTTTTACGGAGGTTTTGGAATGATAAATCCAGATTAAATTGCAACAACCAGTTTTCAAAATCTAATTCTTGAATCAGTTCTTTTCCTTTGGCAATAAAATCATGCACTGGCAGTTGGTCTTGAGCGTGCAAAGCCAAATAATGTAAAAAATGCGCTTTGGCATCAATATCGGAGCTGTTTTTTAGGTATTTCAACAAATGAATAATAAAACGGACTTCGGTCGCATTTTGAATCATCAAAGTTTCAGAAGACAATAGAGGAACGCCTTGTTCGCTCAAATAATTAGCCACAGCGATTCCTTGTCCGCGTTTGCGGGTCAAGATGACAATTTCTTTATATTCAAAACCTTTTTCAACTACCCTATTAATGGTTTCCAAAGTGGCTTCGACGTACATTTCAGTTTTGTCCAATGCTTCTTCTTCCGTTTCCGCTGTATCTGGCAGAAACGAAATATTGACATAGCCTCCCGTTTTAGAATTCACTTTTTGGTGACTGTGATTTTCATACAAATCTTTGTAATCAGGATGTTGAAATTCATTGGCCAATAACTTAAAAAAACTATTGTTGAATTCAATAATTTGGGAATACGAACGGTAATTGTACTCCAGTTGGGTCAATTTCTTGTCCGGATTATTAAACGGATTTTGATCTTTACTCAACTCAATAAATTGTTCGGCTTTTCCACCGCGCCAACGATAAATAGATTGTTTGGGGTCGCCCACAATCATCAAAGTACCTTTGTCTCCGTATTCATCTTGACCCGAAAGGGCATTATCAATAAGCGGAATCAAATTTTGCCATTGCATCTCTGAAGTATCCTGAAACTCGTCAATAAAAAAATGACGGTAGCGTTCGCCCAAACGCTCATAAATAAAAAGAGCGGGTTGGTTTTGAATTTCGCGGTGAATCAAAGCATTGAATTCGGTAATGGATAAAATATTTTGTTCTTGTTGGATTTTAGCCAATTCATTGCTGACTGTATTCAACAACGACAAAGGCGTAATATTTTTTAAGAACGCTTTGTAAAAATAAATTTTTTCAAATAAGGCGTATACTTTAGACAAAATCGTTAACAAATCCGGAATAATGGCTTCGATAATCACTCGGTCAGTTGCCGTTTTATTGATCGCAATATCGTCCACTTCTTTAAACATTTTGTTCTTTGGATTGAATCGCCCTTCTTGAATACTCGTAATATGGTTAGGAAAAGTGCCTCGTGAAAACGACTTCACATCAATGCTGTTTTGTTCAATTAAAGTTGTGGCTTCATTTCCTAAAACAATTGTTTCTTTTTCTAATTCGGCACAAACGTCTGCGAGTTTTTTCTTGATTTCTAGAAATTCAGTAATGGATTTGTCTTGAAAATGAGTGATTTCATTTCGATTGTTTTCATTCAGAACTAATTTTCCAGTTTCTAGAATTTCGCGCGAAATGTCCCAAGATTTATCATCATCTGTTTTTTCCATAGTGAAATCGACCAACAAATTAGTCAAGATTTCGTCTTCGCCAGCCTGAGCAATAATAGCATCTACAGCTTCAATCAATAAATTTTCGGTATCCAAAGACACTTCAAATGTCATCGGCAAATTCAAATCGTGTGCAAAAGCACGAATCACTTTGTGTGTAAATTTATCGATGGTCGAAATGTCAAAAGCCGCATAATTATGAATGATATGCTTGATGATTTGTTGTGACTTGGTTTTAATTTGGATAATGGAAAGTCCCGTATCCACCGACAAATCTTGCATTAAATCTTGGTGCTTTGACGACGGATTTTCTGTGGCAAATGCTGACAAACTCCCCACAATACGGCTTTTCATTTCGTGTACCGCCTTGTTGGTAAACGTAATGGCCAAAATATTTCGATACGCATCATTTTTAGGCGAGGTCAAGATGATTTTTAAATATTCTTTGACCAAGGCATAGGTTTTTCCTGAACCGGCTGAGGCATCGTAAATCGAAAAGGAGTGTCTTTGCATAATTTGGGTTTATTATTCTATTCGGGTACTAAAAGTGAAATTCCTAGCCCTGATGAAAGCGGCATCCTTTGCTGCCGGGGTTCGGCAGGAAAGATATAGCGTACAGCGGGAATAGCTTCTAGAAATTTTGGTTCGATTTAAAATTTGTTCGAATAAAGTTTAAAAGTAGTATTTTTGCATCATGGAAACAAATAGACAGAAAAAAATAGGCGGGGTGATCCAAAAAGATTTGGTGGATATCCTGCAAGGTGAAGTGAGAAAAAATGGAATAACCAATTTGATTATTTCCGTATCCAAAGTTGCGGTGACTTCAGATTTATCTGTTGCCACGGTATATTTAAGTATTTTCCCTCAGGAGAAAGCACAAGAAACATTAGTGGCAATCAAATCTAATTCTACTTTAATCAAACACGATTTGTCGCAACGCGTGCGTTTGCAATTGCGCAAAGTGCCTAATTTGGTTTTCTTTATTGACGATTCTTTGGATTATATTGAGAAGATTGACAAAGCCTTAGCTAACCGCGATAATCCGATTGAAAACAGAGATCTTTTAGAAAAACGCAGACAATCTTAAATTGAACTTCCCTCTTTATATAGCCAAACGATACAGCATCAGTACTAGCAAAAACAATGCTATTAACATCATTAATCGTATTGCTAGTATGGGAATTATCATTGGCGCATTGGCACTTTTTGTGGTGTTATCCGTTTTTAGTGGATTGAAAGAATTTAGTCTTTCGTTTACCAATGCGATGGATCCCGATTTGAAACTCAGCTCGACTTTAGGAAAATCCCTTGTGATTACGCCTGAACAAGAGCGCCAAATCAAACAAATTGACGGACTCGTTTCGTATTCCAAAATTATTGAAGAACGGGTACTTTTTACCTTTGACGGCAAACAAGAAGTGACTTATTTAAAAGGGATTGACTCTTTTTTTACCAAAGTCAACCCTGTAGAAAAAAATCTTTTTAACGGACAATGGCTCGCTCCTAATACCAATCAAGTGGTGGTGGGTTACGGCATTGCACAGAAATTCTCGATGGGATTATTGGACTTCAATAGACCGTTGCAAGTTTTTGTTCCAAAACCTGGGAAAGGCGCTATTGAAAATCCCGAACAAGCCTTCAATCAATCGGATTTATTGCCAATTGGAATTTATACCATCAACGAAGATTTGGATTCCAAATATGTTTTTGCTGATTTGGGTCTTGCCCAAGAATTATTAGAATACCAACCCAATCAAGTATCGGGATTGGAAATTAAAGTTGAAAAAGGAGCCAACGAGAAAGCCATTATCGAGAAATTACAAACCATTTTCAAAAATACTATCACGGTTAAAAACAGAGCGCAACTGAACGAATCGCTCTATAAAATGCTGAATACCGAAAATATAGCAGTCTACTTAATCTTTACTTTGGTAATTGTAGTGGCCCTTTTCAACTTAATTGGCGCGCTGATTATGATGATTCTAGACAAAAAAGGAAACCTAAAAACACTATTTAACTTGGGTGTCGAAATTAAAGATTTACGCAAAATATTCTTGCTTCAAGGAACTTTGTTAAGTGTTTTTGGTGGAGGAATCGGATTGATTTTAGGAATTGGAATTGTGATCTTACAACAACAATTTCAGTTGATTATGATTACACCTACACTGGCCTATCCAGTAGTTTTTACGCTAGAAAATGTTTTGATTGTTTTAGGGACTATTATATCGCTTGGATTTATCGCTTCGTTAATAGCGAGTAGTCGTGTGAGCAAAAAGTTGTTGGGATAAAATTATTTACACAAACTCATACCCCGCATACACGTCTTCGATTTCTTTCATCACGCTAAACAAACCTTCTACTTCATCCGTAGTAACTAATTTTTGTTTGTAGTCTTTGAACGAATGGATGCCTTTGAAATAATTCGTGTAATGACGGCGCATTTCTACAATTCCCAAACGTTCGCCTTTCCATTCCATGGACCAAATCAAGTGGTTTCGAGCCGCTTCCACCCGGTCAACAACCGTTGGTGTTGGCAAATGTTCGCCCGTTTTGAAGTAATGTTTGATTTCGTTGAAAATCCAAGGATAACCAATAGCAGCACGACCAATCATAATACCATCAATCCCATATTCATTTTTATAATGCAAGGCTTTTTCAGGCGAATCAATATCACCGTTTCCAAAAATGGGCATTGTAATTCTAGGATTGTTTTTCACACGAGCAATGTGCGTCCAATCGGAATGTCCCTTGTACATTTGCGCACGTGTTCGTGCATGAATTGACAAAGCTTGCACACCAATATCTTGCAAACGTTCGGCCACCTCATCGATATTTATGGAACTTTCGTCCCAACCCAAACGGGTTTTTACCGTTACAGGTAAATTGGTACTATCAATTACCGCTTTAGTCAAACGCACCATTAAATCGACGTCTTTCAACACACCCGCTCCAGCGCCTTTGCTTACCACTTTTTTTACAGGACAACCAAAGTTGATATCAATTAAATCAGGATGTACTGTCGAAACAATTTTAGACGACAACGCCATCGCTTCTTCATCACCTCCAAAAATTTGGATTCCAACAGGGCGCTCGTAATCAAAAATATCGAGTTTTTGACGGCTCTTGATGGCATCACGAATTAACCCTTCGGAAGAAATAAATTCCGAATACATCATATCGGCTCCGTGTGTTTTACACAGCCTACGGAACGGCGGATCGCTCACGTCTTCCATCGGTGCGAGTAGTAAAGGAAAATCAGGTAATTCTATGTTGCCAATCTTAATCAAAGTGCTATTTTTTTGGCAAAGATAGAAAAATTAGATTTTACATTTTTTACTTCTAAACCATTAAGTTATTAAGGAACATTAAGCCTTAATTTTCTTAATAACTTAATGGTTTGAAAAAAATTAAATAGTAAAAGTTTTAACTAAAGAAAATAGCAACTTGTATTAAGTGAACTTTTCTTAATTCGTTAGTAGTTTAATAAGAAGTAGTTTCCAAAGTTTTACCCTATATTTGCAGATTAATAGCGATACCTAATTGCTATTTAAATTTTGAACTTGATATTGAAAGTGAATAATGAAACACATTAGAAATTTTTGCATAATTGCCCACATTGACCACGGAAAAAGTACGCTTGCTGACCGATTACTTGGCGCAACGCAAACGGTAACGGCTCGTGAAGAAAAAGCACAATTGCTGGACAATATGGACCTGGAGCGTGAGCGTGGAATTACCATTAAAAGTCACGCCATTCAGATGGAGTACACCTACAAAGGCGAAGAGTACATCTTGAACTTGATTGACACTCCGGGACACGTAGATTTTTCGTATGAAGTTTCAAGAAGTATTGCAGCTTGTGAAGGCGCCTTATTGATTGTTGATGCCGCACAAAGTATTCAGGCACAAACGATTTCTAATTTATATTTGGCTTTGGAAAACGACTTGGAAATTATTCCAGTCTTGAACAAAGTAGATTTACCAAGCGCCAACCCAGAAGAGGTAAGCGACGATATTATTGATTTATTGGGTTGTAAACTAGAAGATATTATTCACGCTTCTGGAAAAACAGGTTTTGGTGTAGAAAATATTTTAGCCGCCATTATCGAAAAAATTCCAGCACCAAAAGGAAATAAAGACGAACCTTTACAAGCGTTAATTTTTGACTCTGTGTACAATCCTTTCCGAGGGATTGAAGTTATTTTCCGTGTGATTAATGGCGAAATCAAAAAAGGACAAAAAATTAAATTCATGGCTACAGATCATGAATATTTTGCTGACGAAATTGGCACACTAAAATTAAATCAAGTACCGAAACAAGTAATTTCGGCAGGAGATGTTGGATATTTGATTTCAGGAATTAAAGAAGCGAAAGAAGTAAAAGTGGGTGATACTTTGACTGATGCCAAAGAGCCTACCAAAAATATGATTACAGGATTTGAAGATGTAAAACCAATGGTTTTTGCTGGAATTTATCCTGTAGATACTGAAGATTACGAAGAATTGCGTAATTCAATGGAAAAACTACAATTGAATGACGCTTCTTTGGTTTTTGCAGCAGAAAGTTCAGCGGCTTTAGGATTTGGTTTCCGTTGTGGATTCTTAGGAATGTTGCACATGGAAATTATCCAAGAGCGTTTGGAACGTGAGTTTGACATGACGGTAATTACAACGGTACCTAACGTTTCTTATTTGGCTTACACCAAAAAAGAGCCAGAAACACCGCTTATTGTGAACAATCCGTCTGACTTGCCTGAGCCTTCCAAATTAGACCGAGTAGAAGAACCGTATATCAAAGCAACTATTATTACCAAGGCTGATTTCGTTGGGAACGTAATGAGTTTGTGTATAGAAAAACGAGGGTTGATTACCAACCAAACCTATTTAACTACTGAACGAGTAGAGTTGAACTTTGACATGCCTTTGGCCGAAATCGTGTTTGATTTTTACGACCGTTTGAAAACAGTTTCTAAAGGATATGCTTCTTTCGATTATTCTCCCATTGGAATGCGTACTTCTAAATTGGTAAAATTAGATGTGCTTTTGAATGCACAAACAGTAGATGCACTTTCCGCATTGATTCATGAAGATAATGCCTACAATATTGGTAAAAAAATGACCGAAAAATTACGCGAATTGATTCCGAGACAGCAATTTGACATTCCAATTCAAGCGGCTATTGGAGCTAAAATTATCGCGCGTGAAACCATCAAAGCCTTACGTAAAGACGTTACAGCTAAATGTTACGGAGGAGATATTTCTCGTAAACGTAAATTACTTGAAAAACAGAAAAAAGGAAAAAAACGTATGCGTCAAGTAGGAAACGTAGAGATTCCGCAAGAAGCGTTTATGGCGGTATTGAAATTGAACGATTAGAATTTACGAAGTACAAAGTTTAGACCCAATAACGAGAGTTGTTGGGTTTTTATTTATCCTTCAACCACTCAAACAAACGCTTGGCATCGTCTAATTGAAATAATTTTGTTCCTTCATTCATGGTTGCAGCAGAGCCACAAGCCACTCCCCAGCGAATAGCTTCTTTCAAGCTTTTATTTTGCGAAAGCGCCCAAACCATTCCGCCCACCATACTATCGCCCGCACCTACTGTACTTCGCTTCACAACATTCGGAGCAGGCACAAAATCATAACTGTCTTTAGTAACCAAAACTGCTCCTTGCGGTCCTAATGAAACCGCTACGAGTTCAGCACCACCTTGTGCAATAATTTGTTTGGCTGCTTGATTGACTTCTTCCATTTCAAGGCTATCTACTCCAATTAGTTTAGCCAATTCGCCTACATTGGGCTTTATCATATATACCCCTTCTTCTAACACATTTTTCAACGCATCTCCATAGGCATCGACCACTAATTTAATTTTTGATTGCTTGGCAATTTGAGCAATTTGTTTGTAAAAATCAGCAGGTAACCCTTCGTTCAAACTTCCGCTAACTACTAAATAGTTACAATCCAATTGACGAACTATTTGAAGAATATTTTCTTTTTCTTCCAAAGAAATTGCCGCCCCTTTGAAACCGAATCGGTATTGCAAATTAGTATTGTCATCAACTGCAACAAAGCTTTCGCGGGTCCAACTCTGAATCGGAATTGTTTGGCATATTATATTGTCATTCGCCATCAAATTTTCAATCATTTCACCCGTAGCGCCACCCGAAGTAAAAATAGCTTTGGATTTTCCTTCTAAACGCGCAATGGCTTTAGACACATTAATTCCGCCGCCTCCCGCATCAAATTGAGGGTTTTCGCAACGTATTTTTTGTTCGGGAACTAACCCTTTGAAATGTGCGCTTTTATCTAAGGCAGGATTTACTGTAAGCGTGATAATATTAAATTTTTCCATTTTTAGCGGATTTTGTATCTATAAAGATGCAAAAAAAATGGCAAATAGCCGTATAAAAACTTTGTATATTTGCCCCTTAAACTTTGCTACTCCACTATGATTGAAGATAAAAACCAACAGCGCACCAGCATTTCGCAATTAGGCGAATTCGGATTGATTGATCACTTGACCAAAAACTTTACCATCTCACAACCTTCTACACTGAAAGGAATTGGAGACGATGCGGCAGTCTTGGATTTTAAAGACAAAAAAGTAGTCGTTTCGACCGATATGTTGGTGGAAGGAGTCCATTTTGATTTGGCGTATATGCCATTGAAACATTTAGGTTACAAAGCAGTGGTTACCAATGTATCCGACATCTGTGCCATGAATGCCAAAGCCACACAAATCACGGTTTCTATTGCCGTTTCTAATCGTTTTCCTTTGGAAGCATTAGAAGAGTTATTTGAAGGTATCACTTTGGCTGCTAATGAGTATAAAGTGGATGTTATTGGTGGTGATACCACCTCATCTCAAAAAGGATTGATTATTTCGATTACCGCTATTGGCGAAGCTGATGAAGCTGAATTAACCTATAGAAATGGAGCCAAATCGACCGATTTATTAGTAGTAACAGGAGACATTGGCGCAGCGTATATGGGATTGCAAGTCTTAGAAAGAGAGAAACAAGTGTTTTTAGTGAACCCCAATTCGCAACCTGATTTGGACGCTTATACCTATTTAATTGAGCGACAATTGAAACCGGAGGCCCGAAAAGACGTGCGTACTTTATTGCACGCTTTGGAAATCAAACCTACTTCCATGATTGATATTTCTGATGGATTGTCGTCTGAGATTATTCATTTGTGCAAACAATCCAAAGTGGGATGTAATTTATACGAAGACAAATTACCTTTAGATCCTCAATTCATCAATGTATGTGAAGAATTTGACATTGATAGCACTACTGTAGCGATTAACGGAGGCGAAGATTACGAATTGCTTTTTACCATTGCAATGGAGGATTTTGATAAAATAAAAGGAAATCCTAACTTCTCTATTATTGGCCACATGACCCAAGAAAGCGAAGGTATTCATTTGGTTACGCGTGCCAATACTAAAATACCATTGAAGGCTAGAGGCTGGAATGCTATTGCAGAAAATAATTAAATCAAAAAGTCCCAAACTCAATTGAATTTGGGACTTTTTTATATCGTATTTCGAATATCTGAAATCGTGTTTTAGTCGTTCATTTTCATCAACCAATTTTTCATCGATACTTCGTTTTCGATAATAGCTTTCAAATCGGCAATTTTAACACGATCTTGTTTCATGCTATCTCTATGACGAATAGTCACCGTTTGGTCTTCGATAGTTTGATGATCTACAGTAATACAGAAAGGAGTTCCTAAGGCATCTTGTCTTCTATAACGTCTTCCTACTGCATCTTTTTCATCATAAGTCACATTGAAATCCCATTTCAAATCGGCAATAATTTGATGCGCAATTTCTGGCAATCCGTCTTTTTTAACTAATGGCAAAATAGCTGCTTTAGTTGGCGCTAACACCGCTGGCAAACTCAACACTGTTCGTGTAGAACCGTCTTCTAACGTTTCTTCTTTTAATGAAGTAGCAAAAACCGCCAAGAACATTCTGTCCAATCCTACTGAAGTTTCTACCACATACGGCACATAATTTTGATTCAATTCAGCATCAAAATACTGTAATTTTCTACCTGAAAATTGTTCGTGGGCTTTTAAATCAAAATCGGTACGCGAGTGAATTCCTTCTAATTCTTTGAATCCAAAAGGAAAATCAAATTCAATATCAGCAGCTGCATTAGCATAATGCGCTAATTTTTCGTGATCGTGAAAACGGTATCTTTCTTTTCCTAATCCTAGAGACAAATGCCATTTTAAACGGGTTGCTTTCCAATGTTCGTACCATTGCATTTCTTCACCTGGACGTACAAAAAATTGCATTTCCATTTGTTCAAATTCACGCATACGGAAGATAAATTGTCTTGCTACAATTTCGTTTCTAAAGGCTTTTCCAGTTTGTGCAATTCCAAAAGGAACCTTCATTCTACCTGATTTTTGAACGTTCAAGAAGTTAACGAAAATCCCTTGTGCCGTTTCTGGACGTAAGTACAAATCCATAGCCGAATCAGCAGAAGCTCCTAATTTAGTTCCAAACATCAAATTGAATTGACGTACTTCAGTCCAATTTCTTGACCCTGACTCTGGACAAGCAATTTCTAACTCTTCAATTAAGGCTTTTACATCCTCTAAATCTTCATTACCTAAAGAGCGAGCCATTCTTTCAAGAATTTCTCTTTCCTTCGCTTTGTATTCCATCACACGCGCATTGGTAGTCACAAACTCTTGTTCGTTAAACGCATCTCCAAAACGCACACGTGCTTTCTCGATTTCTTTGATGGCCTTTTGATTAAGCTTTTCAGCATAATCTTCAATCAATACATCAGCTCTATATCTTCTTTTCGAATCTTTGTTGTCAATCAATGGATCGTTAAAAGCATCTACGTGACCTGATGCTTTCCAAGTAGTAGGGTGCATCAAAATTGCCGCGTCCAACCCAACGATATTCTCGTTCATCTGAACCATTGATTTCCACCAATATTCGCGAATATTTTTCTTTAATTCAACTCCGTTTTGCGCATAATCATATACTGCACTCAATCCATCGTATATTTCGCTCGACGGAAAAATAAATCCGTACTCTTTTGCATGCGAAACGACATTCTTAAATAAATCTTCTTGTTTTGCCATAGTACTGCAAAAATATAAAAAGTGTCCTTAAAAAAAAGAAAATAGTTAAAGTTTGAATCGCTGATTTTCTTATTTTTATGTTTCCTAACCCAAATCGTATGTTCAAAAGCCTCCTTCATTTATTTTTCCCGCCTATTTGCGCGGGGTGCAAAGCCGTTTTGATCCCCACCGAAAACGTAATTTGCACAAAATGCCGACACGAAATTCCGCTTACTCAACACCATTTGAACTCTGAAAATGAAGCCTTCAAGAAATTTTATGGGCGAATCCCTGTCGAACACGTTTCGGCTTTATTGTATTTTCATAAAAAAGGGATTGTCCAAGAATTGATTCATAGTTTAAAATACCGAGGGCAAGAAGCTATCGGAACCGTTTTAGGAAAATGGTATGCTGAAGAATTAAAAAGTCACCAACTACTTCAAAATATGGATGCCATTATTCAGGTTCCTTTACATCCTAAAAAATTACGAGAAAGAGGGTACAATCAAGTCACTGAATTTGGAAATGCCTTAGCTGAATCATTACAGATTCCCATCAATAATGAGATCTTATTTAGGCAAGTATATTCTAAAACCCAATCACAAAAAAATCGTTTAGGTAGAACAGAAGGAATTGACACGATTTTTAACGTTAAATTCACTGAAGGCGACCACAACAAACACTTTCTTTTAATTGATGATGTCATTACCACCGGAGCTACGTTAGAGGTTTGCACTAAAGCTTTATTAAAAATTCCTGGAGCCAAGGTGAGTATTGTTTGTATGGCAATGGCAGAGTCTTAAAAGAAGAAAAAAGTATCGTTTTTATTCATAGGTCAAAATACAGTTAGAAAAACATCTCTTACTCTTTGAAACAAAACAATGGTTTTATACTATTTCAAAACAAAAAAGTGATTTATAAATTATAGTTTTTTAATACGAATCCAACACTCTAAAAATCCTTTTAATAAAATTATAACACAATTGCGTTTTCTATTTGAAGTTAAATGCCTAATTTTGAAGTCACTTTTTATTTTTCACTTAAAAACAATTATATCATGGCTTTTGAATTAGCACCATTACCTTACGCTTACGATGCGTTAGAACCGCACATTGATGCACGCACTATGGAAATTCACCATACAAAACACCATAATGCGTATACTACTAACTTGAATGCAGCTATTGCAGGAACTGATTTAGAAGGAAAGACAATCGAAAACATTTTGATTAATTTAGATAAAACCAATACTGCAGTTCGTAACAACGGTGGTGGTTTTTACAATCACAATTTGTTTTGGTCAGTAATGACTCCTAACGGTGGTGGTTTACCAACAGGTGAATTATTAGAAGCTATCGAGGCTTCTTTTGGAACTTTTGAAGAATTCAGAGCTAAATTTGCTAAAGCAGGTGCCACTCAATTTGGTTCAGGATGGGCTTGGTTGTGTGTACACAAAGGAGGAAAATTAGACATCTGTGGAACGCCAAACCAAGATAATCCATTAATGCCAGAAGTGGGTTGTGGAGGAACACCAATCCTTGGAATGGATGTTTGGGAACACGCTTACTACTTGCACTACCAAAACAGAAGACCTGATTATATCGAAGCTTTCTTTAATGTAATCAATTGGACGGAAGTAACAAGACGTTTTGTTTTAGACAAATAATATTTTTATAAAAATTAAAAATCCGCTGATGACCTCAGCGGATTTTTTTATGTTTTCATTTTTTCAGTCTTTACAAAATAAAAGAGGAGGAATTACTTCCTCCTCTTTTGCCCCAAATCTACCATAAACTCAACCTACTAATGTAAATGGTGGTGTAAAAGTATACCTGTAATTCCCGTAAATCAATTTATTTAGACAAATAGCTTAAATACTCGATAAAAGGACTTTCTTGTCTTTTTTAATACGCTCTAGCGTCTTTTCCTTCGTAGAAATTCATAAAAGCACGATTCACTACTCGGTTACCTCCTGGAGTTGGATAATCTCCTGTAAAATACCAATCCCCTAAATTTTTAGGACAAGCGATATGTAAATCTTCTACTGTTTGGAAAATAATTTTTACTTCTGCATTAATTTCTGGAGAACTCAACATTTCCGCAATTTTATCTGAAACTTCTTCTGGAGTAAAAGGAGCATAAATAGCGGTAACATAATTAACCACCTCAACATCTTCGAAGTTTTCTTGTGCTTTACACTTGGCATACACTTCGTCAACAATATGGTATAAATTACGTTCTTTCAACAGCTCTAAAGCAGCTCTAAAAGCGACTAATCCCTCTAATTTTGCCATATCAATTCCGTAACAATCTGGATAACGAATTTGTGGCGCCGAAGATACAATCACGATACGTTTTGGTTTCAAACGATCCATCATTTTAATGATACTCATTTTCAAAGTAGTCCCTCGAACAATACTATCATCGATAATGACCAAATTATCTGTTGGTTTTATTACCCCGTAAGTCACATCATACACGTGAGCTACTAAATCATCACGGCTACTATCTTCTGTAATAAACGTTCTCAGTTTAGCGTCTTTGATAGCCACTTTTTCTGTACGAATTTTAACTTTCAAGAGTTCTTGTAACGTTTGCTCCGTTAACGTATTTCTGTTCTTTAAAATATAATCATTTTTTCTTTGGTTCAAGAAATCCTGAGCCGCCTCAACCAATCCGTAGAAAGAAGTTTCAGCTGTATTTGGAATATAAGAGAAAACCGTATTATCTGTATCTTGATCAATAGCTTTTAAAACCGATGGCAAGATTAATTTTCCTAAATTTTTTCTTTCTTGGTAAATTTCCGCATCACTTCCTCTTGAGAAATAAATACGTTCAAATGAACATGCTTTTTTAGTTATTGGTGTCAAGATTTGTTTCATCGAAATGCCTCCACCTTTTTTAATAATCAAGGCACTTCCTGGATCAATTTCTTGGACGCTTTCAAAAGGAACATTGAAAACAGTTTGAATAACTGGTCGTTCAGAAGCCACTACGACTACCTCATCATCTTGGTAATAATAAGCGGGTCTAATTCCTGCTGGATCTCTAAACACAAAGGCATCTCCGTGTCCTAAAAGTCCTGCCATAGCATACCCTCCATCTAAATTTTTAGACGAACGAGTCAAAATTTTGGCAATATCTAAACGGTCTGCAATTACTGGAGAAGCTTCTCTTTTATTCAAACCCATTTCTTTACATTCTTGGTACAATTGCATCACTTCTTTGTCCAAAAAATGACCGATTTTTTCCATCACCGTAACGGTATCTGCCATTTCTTTCGGATGTTGTCCCAATTCAATTAGATTTTGGAATAATTCTTTAACATTAGTCATGTTAAAATTTCCTGCCAAAATCAGGTTTCGGTGCATCCAATTACTTTGACGCAAGAAAGGATGAACACTTTCAATACTATTTTTTCCAAAAGTTCCATAACGAACATGTCCTAAAAACAACTCTCCTAAATATGGGATGTTTTCTTTTTGTAAGGCTACATCGTTAGCATATTCCGGGTGATTCGTCATTTCTTCATTGATTCGCTCATTGATTTGAGCAAACACATCTTGAATGGGTTGTGAAGCGTTAGAACGTACACGACTAATGTATCGTTGACCTGGTTCTACATCAAACTTAATACTTGCAAAACCTGCCCCATCTTGTCCTCGGTTGTGTTGCTTTTCCATCATAAGGTACATTTTTTGTATCCCATAAAAAGCCGTCCCGTATTTTTCTTTGTAGAATTCAAGCGGTTTTAAAAGCCTCACTAAGGCTATTCCACATTCGTGTTGTAAAGCATCGCTCATTGTTGTGTTGTAATTGGTTGTGTTGTTTTATTTTTTATAAAAAATGCCTCGAAAATTTCGAGGCATGAGTTATTATAATTCGATATCAAATTGTGTCAATGATTTGAATTGTTGTAATCTAGATACCACTTCTTTTTTGTCTAAAGCAAGCATTCTTTCTGTTCCAAATTTCTCTACGCAGAACGAAGCTAAATTAGAACCATAGATTACTGCATTTTTCATATTTTCAAATGATACATTTTCGCTTTGTGCAATAAATCCCGTGAACCCACCTGCAAAAGTATCTCCAGCTCCAGTAGGATCAAAAACTTCTTCTAGAGGCAACGCCGGTGCAAAAAACACATTCTCATTGTGGAATAATAATGCGCCGTGTTCTCCTTTTTTGATTACCACATATTTAGGCCCCATCGTATGGATTTTAGCCGCTGCTTTAACCAATGAATATTCTCCTGAAAGTTGTCTCGCTTCTTCATCATTAATCGTGATGACGTCAATACGTTTCATAACATCCAATAATTCTGGTAAAGCACAGTCCATCCAAAAATTCATCGTGTCTAAAACGACTAATTTAGGTTTTACTTCCATTTGGTCCAAAACACTGCTCTGTACCAATGGATGTAGGTTACCCAACATCACTACATCAGCATCTTTGAAATTTTGTGGTACTTTAGGTTGAAAATCAGCCAAAACGTTCAATTCTGTAGCCAAGGTATCTCTTGAGTTCAAATCGTTATGGTACAAACCACTCCAAAAGAACGTTTTCCCGCCTTTAACTACTTCAAGACCTGAAATGTCGATATTTCGAGCTGTCAATAAATCCAAATACTCTTGTGGAAAATCGTCTCCAACTACTGAAACAATAGCCGATTGCAAATTGAAAAAAGAAGCCGAAAGACCAATATAGGTTCCAGCACCACCTAAAATTTTATCTGTTTTCCCAAAAGGAGTTTCAATAGCGTCGAAAGCAACCGTTCCAACAATCAATAATTTGTTCATTATTTTAGTTTCGAAATTAAAGGTACAAAGATAGTTTATAAGTTTTAGAGTTGCAAAGGTTCAAAGAGGCAAAGTGAAGAGAATTTTACCTCCTTTAAAGTAGCGTATTACAACAACTTTTCATGTTCTTTTTCGTAGAATTCATCCACCGAAAGTTGTTTTTGAGTCGAAGCCATAACGGCTAATGCATCGCAACGCTCGTTTTGAGGATGGTTGTTGTGGCCTTTTATCCATTTAAAATCGACTTGATGCTTTTTGTAAATTAATAAAAAACGCTTCCATAAGTCCGGATTTTTTTTTCCGACAAAACCTTTTTTCTCCCAACCAAAAACCCATTTCTTTTCTACTGAATCCACCACATATTTGGAGTCTGAAACCACAAGAACTTTAGTATTAGGGTTTTTTAACTTTTCGAGGCCGACAATTACTGCCAATAATTCCATTCTATTATTAGTAGTATGACGAAAACCTTCGTAGAATTCTTTTTTGTACGGTTGCCCTACCCATTCCATCACTACACCATAGCCTCCAGGACCTGGATTGCCCTTGGCGGCACCATCGGTATAAATATGTACTTGATGTAACATTTTAAGGTTATGAGGTTATTGGTTTAGAAGGTTATAAGTGATAGGATTCAAATCCTTACTGACTATCTGTTAGTTATCAATTTTTCAATTACTACTGGGAAATGGTCTTGCTCCAATTCATGGATTTTGGCAGCAACAACTTCGGGAGTATCACTAATTAAAACCGTTACTTCTTTTTGAAAAATAACATTTCCTTCATCGTAATTTTCATTAACATAATGAATGGTAATTCCTGTTTTAGGCTCTTTGTTTTCTACTACGGCTCTATGCACGTGCATTCCATACATTCCTTTTCCTCCATATTTAGGCAATAAAGCAGGATGGATATTAATTATTTTATCAGGATAAGCCGCTACAATTGTTTCTGGAAATTTTAATAAAAATCCAGCTAACACAATTAAATCGGGTTGAATTGCATTAATTTTTTGTAGTACTTTTCCTGTTTCTAAATCGTTTTTGGAAAAAACTTGAGACGGCACTTGGTACTTTTCAGCGCGTTGTATTACCTGAGCATCGGCTTTATTAGTAAATACCGCGGCCACTGAAGCTGTTTTTGTTGCTTTAAAATGGCGAATAATATTTTCCGCATTAGTACCCGAACCAGAAGCAAAAATCACAATTTTTATCATATTTCAACGTATTTAGTATGCAAAAAAAAGGATAAAAAACGGAAAAAAATAGCATTCTTAAACCTTTGTTAAAATAAATTTTATATTTTCGTTCGCACATTTATTAACTAAATAGTTGTTTTAAAATAAAGTTTTTTATTTTTGCCAACAAATTAAATTCTAAAATTAAAGATTATGTCAGACATTGCATCAAGAGTAAAAGCGATTATCGTAGACAAATTAGGTGTTGACGAAAACGAAGTTGTAACAGAAGCAAGCTTCACTAACGATTTAGGAGCTGACTCCTTAGACACTGTAGAGCTTATCATGGAATTCGAAAAAGAATTTGATATTCAAATTCCAGACGATCAAGCAGAAAACATTGCTACTGTAGGTCAAGCAATCTCTTACATCGAGGAAGCTAAAAAATAATACTAGAACACCCGATACTTTTTTTGTACTCGGGTGTTATTATTTTTCTTAAATTTAATACTTGATTGAATTTCAATCAAAAAAACATATATAATTCAGCACCCACAGCTCTTTTGTAATAATAACACAAAAAAGAAATCGTGGGTTTTGTTTGTTTAAAGATAAAAATACAGAAGCTATGGAATTACGTCGCGTAGTTGTTACAGGTTTAGGAGCATTAACTCCTATTGGAAATAACATTCAAGAGTATTGGGACGGACTAATTAACGGTGTTAGTGGCGCTGCTCCCATTACTTATTTTGATGCTTCAAAATTCAAAACGCAATTTGCTTGTGAATTGAAGAACTTCAACGTTGAGGATTTTATTGATCGAAAAGAAGCTCGAAAAATGGACCGTTATGCACAATATGCGGTGGTTTCTTCGACAGAAGCAATGAACGATGCCAATTTTGATTTAGAAAAATTAGACAAAGATCGCGCAGGTGTTATCTGGGGATCAGGAATTGGTGGATTAGAAACCTTTCAAATTGAAGTATTGAATTTTGCCGCGGGTGATGGAACTCCAAAATTCAATCCGTTCTTTATTCCAAAAATGATTGGAGATATTGCTTGTGGACACATTTCGATTAAATATGGTTTGAGAGGACCTAATTTTGGAACCGTATCTGCTTGCGCTTCATCAACCAATGCAATTATTGATGCATTTAATTATATCCGTCTAGGCCATGCTGATGTAATGGTAACTGGTGGTTCTGAAGCTGCAGTAACTATTGCTGGTATGGGTGGATTTAATGCTATGCACGCACTTTCTACTAGGAATGACGACCCTAAAACTGCCTCAAGACCAATGGACAAAGACCGTGACGGTTTTGTACTTGGAGAAGGAGCTGGAGCGTTAATCTTAGAAGAATATGAACATGCAATAGCTCGTGGCGCTAAAATTTATTGTGAAATTGGTGGAGGTGGAATGTCTGCCGATGCCTATCATATTACAGCACCACATCCAGAAGGATTGGGCGCAAGAAATGTAATGTTGAACTGTTTGAGAGATGCTGGTTTAAAACCTACAGACGTTGATGGTGTAAACATGCACGGAACTTCAACTCCATTAGGAGATTTAGCCGAGTCTAAAGCTATCGAACAAGTTTTTGGCGATCACGCTTATACTATGAACTTGAATTCGACTAAATCAATGACAGGACATCTTTTAGGTGCTGCTGGAGCAATTGAAACTATTTCGTCGATTCTTTCTTTGAAGTACGGAATTATCCCTCCTACAATCAATCATTTCACAGACGACGAAAACATCGATCCAAAATTAAACTTCACTTTTAACGTAGCTCAAAAAAGAGATGTTAAAGTATTGATGAGTAATACTTTTGGTTTTGGTGGACACAATGCCTGTGTATTGGTTAAAAAATTAGACATCTAAAATAGTACTATGCGTATTATTAGAAAAATATTTTCGAAATCCCGTTCTCTTGAAGACGGGATTTTTTTTGGTGCTATCGAAAAAATATTGGGATTCACACCTAAGAATATTGATTTTTATAAAAAAGCATTCACACATCGTTCGTCTAATATTTTAGACGAAGTGGGTAACCCTATTAATTACGAACGTTTAGAATTTCTTGGCGATGCCATGTTAAGCGCCGTAATTGCTGCCCACCTTTTCAATGAAGCTCCCACAGGAGACGAAGGCTACTTAACTAAAATGCGTTCTAAAATTGTCAGTAGAGAGCACTTGAACGAACTAGGTAAAGACTTAAATCTAGTTCAATTTATTGAAAGCAAAGTACCTGTACAACACTTTGGTGACAACATTCATGGAAACATCTTTGAATCCTTAGTAGGTGCAATTTATTTGGATAGAGGATACGAATTTTGCGAAAAATTTATTCAAAAAAGAGTCATTATTCCTTATGTAGATATTACCCGATTAGAAGGTAAAGTAATTAGCTACAAAAGCTTAGTGATTGAATGGTGTCAAAAAGAAAAAAGACAATTTCATTATGATATTTTTGAAGATAATGGCATTGACGGCGAAAGACTTTTTGGCGTTAAATTAAGTATTGACGAAAAAGTAATTGCCAAAGCCAGAGCTACTTCCAAAAAGAAAGCAGAAGAAAAAGCATCCCAACGTGCCTATTTTGCACTTCAAGAAAAAATAGATAAAAAATAATACGATTTTCTTCAATCTATAACGTTTTCGTTGATAATTTAACAAAATCAACGCAAATTTCAGGCTACAAGCTAAATTAGAAATAGTATATTTACACCTTATTTTGTGATGAAATGGCTATTCATAAATTAGATCTTGACGAATTTGACGAAATAGATTATTATCTAATTGCCATTCATACTACATTGGAGGATTACCGATTGGCTTATTTTATCAATCAACACCTTCCAATCAATTTAAGTAAAAGTAAAGAAGAGATTCACATTAGCATTAAGGAAGGTGAAACTCAATTTTCAAGATTTTACTTTAACGACGAAGATAATTTCATTTCTTGGAATCTGATTCAGAACAAAAATGAGGTTATTGGACAAAAAGAAATAATAAACCAAGATTTATTCTCAAACAGTTCTCAGGAAGTGGCCACAAAAGTGTTTTTACTTCCCGAATTGAAAAAGGTGGATTATTTTTTAAAAATTGAAAGCGATGAAGATGACGTAAAAATCACTGACATTATAAAAAAACTAAAAACCATTAAAAGTCTATCTACAGTTTACGCAATAGACACAGAAACCATAAAATCTAAAAACAATTTAATTTTTTAATAGAAATGCTTAAAACAAACAAGAAAACAAAAATTGTAGCCACACTTGGACCTGCATGCAGCACTAGAGAGATCATCAAAGATATGATTGAGGCGGGAGTTAATGTGTTTAGAATAAATTTTTCGCATGCCGATTATAATGATGTTAAAGAACGAATTAGCGCTATCCGCAGTATCAATGAAGAATACGGATATACAACAGGTATTTTAGCCGACTTACAAGGACCTAAACTTCGTGTAGGTGTAATGGAAGAGGGTGTAGTGGTAAACGATGGTGATTTAATCACTTTTACTACAGCCGAAGATATCATTGGAACAAAAGAAAGAGTTTTCATGAAATACCAAAACTTTCCAAACGATGTAAATCCAGGAGAAAGAATTTTGTTAGATGATGGAAAATTGATTTTCGAAATCGTTTCAACTGACAAAAAAACAGAAGTTGTTGCCAAAGTAATTCAAGGTGGTGAATTGAAATCTAAAAAAGGAGTTAACCTTCCAAATACTAAAATTTCACTTCCTGCATTGACTGAAAAAGATATTGCAGATGCTATTTTTGCTATTGGACAACAAGTAGACTGGATTGCGCTTTCATTCGTAAAAACGCCAAGAGACTTACAAGACCTTCAAGAGTTAATCGCTGAGCATTCAGAATTTAAAATTCCAATTATTGCCAAAATCGAAATGCCAGAAGCGTTAGAGAACATGGACAAAATTGTAGCTTATTGTGATGCTTTAATGGTAGCTCGTGGAGATTTAGGGGTTGAACTTCCTGCACACGAAGTACCATTGGTACAAAAAGAATTAATCGTAAGAGCTAAAACAGCTCGTATCCCAGTTATTGTGGCTACACAAATGATGGAAACGATGATTACTAGTTTAACTCCAACTCGTGCTGAAGTAAACGACGTAGCTAACTCAGTTATGGACGGTGCTGATGCGGTAATGCTTTCTGGAGAAACAGCGGCAGGAAATTACCCTGTTCAAGTAATCCAAAAAATGACTCAAATCATTGAAGCAGTAGAAGACTCTCCACTAATCAAAGTGCCTCAAAACACACCACAAGTTAGAACGAACCGTTTTATTACTAAAACAATCTGTCAACACGCAGCACAAATGGCCAATGTAATCAAAGCAAAAGCAATTTGTACATTGACTAATAGTGGATATACTGCTTTCCAAATTTCTTCTTGGAGACCATCAGCTCATATTTTAGTTTTCACTTCAAACAAACGAATCTTAACTCAATTGAACTTGTTATGGGGAGTTAAATCTTTCTACTATGCTAAATCAGTTAGTACTGATGACACGGTAACAGATGTAAATGAAATTGCAAGACAAAAGGGATATGTTGAAAAAGGGGATTTTTTAATCAACTTAGCAGCAATGCCTATTACTGACAAAGGAATGGTAAACACTTTAAGAGTTTCTGAAATAGAATAATAAGTCTATTTATATTTAAAAAAGCCCTCTTTTAGAGGGCTTTTTTATTGTAAAAATTTTATGAATAAATAAACATTTATTTATCAAAATATATTCTACTTTTGAGGTACTAAATCTAATAGTATTATGAGTTCAAATTCTAAAAATCCATTTTTAAACAATAAAATTTTTACTTCTACCAAAGAAGAAGTTCATGAAGCAACGATAATTGGTCACGAACAAACAATGACTATAGCTGGAACTATGAACAAAAGTTTAATTTTATTTTTACTTTTGACCGCAGCCGCTATGATAACTTGGTGGATGGCAGCTAATGGGCAAAGCCCAATGGTTCCAATGATTGGAGGCGCTATTATGGGACTTATTCTAGTAGTAATTGCTACTTTCAAACCGCAACTTTCTGGTTATTTAGCTCCTGGATACGCTATTTTTGAAGGGTTGTTTATTGGGGGTATCTCAGCAATTTTTGAAATTAGATATCCTGGAATCGTAACTCAAGCCGTTGGAGCAACATTTGTAACTTTTGCTATCTGTTTAGGTTTATACAAATTTAAAATTGTTCAAGTTACCGAAAGATTTAAATCCATTGTGATAGCAGCTACATTAGCCATTGCTACTTATTACTTGATTTCTTGGATAATTTCTTTATTTACCAATTTTGTACCTGTACACTATGGAAGTTCAATGATGAGTATTGGAATTAGTGTGTTTGTAATTGTGATTGCTGCAATGAATTTATTCCTTGATTTTGACCAAATTGAAGAAGGTGCCAATAGAAAAATGCCAAAATATATGGAATGGTATGGCGCCATGGGATTAATGATTACTCTTGTTTGGTTGTATATGGAATTCTTGCGATTACTCTCAAAATTAAACAGCAGAGACTAATAAAACTCTTCTTACTAAATAAAACCCCATTATGAATTCATAATGGGGTTTTTTATCAAAAAGCAAACTGCAATTGCACTACAACTGTTTTCTTTTGCTCTGTATTCAAATTACTCAACGATATCCCGAGTAATCGAACCGAATCTTTCATTCGCTCTTGATACAACAACTCTTTTACATTTTCTAAAATCAATCCCTTATCAGCAATAAAATAAGGCACTGTTTTACTCCTTGTTTGTAGCGTAAAATCGCTGTATTTGATTTTCAAGGTCACTGTTTTACCTGCGATATTGTGTTTTTTTAAACGACGCTCTAAGCTGACCGCAATTTTTTCAAGTTGTTCCAACATGAAAATTTCAGAAGATAAATTGGTATCAAAAGTATGCTCTGCCGCAACTGATTTTGTGATTCGGTCGGGTTTCACTTCACTATTGTGAACTCCACGCACGACATGGTAATAAAATGCCCCCGATTTGCCAAAATGGGTTGATAAAAATTCTAATGATTTATTCTTTAATTCTAATCCGGTGAAAATGCCTAATTGGTACATTTTTTCAGTAGTAACTTTACCTACACCATAGAATTTTCGAATAGGCAATACTTCTAAAAATGAAAGAACTTCCTCGGGATTGACCGTTTTTTGTCCGTTGGGTTTGTTATAATCACTCGCAATTTTAGCCACAAACTTATTAACCGAAATTCCTGCCGAAGCTGTTAATCCTACTTCATTCAAAATACGCAATCTGATTTCTTGTGCCAATAAGGTGGCGCTTGGATTTCCTTTTTTGTTATGAGTGACATCCAAATAAGCTTCATCGAGGGAAAGTGGCTCTACCAAATCCGTATACTCATGAAAAATTGTATGAATCTTTTTTGAAATTTCTTTGTATCGCTCAAAACGGGGTTTTACAAATACTAGTTCTGGGCAATTTCTTTTAGCCAAAACACCACTAATAGCACTACGAACGCCAAATTTTCTCGCTTCATAACTTGCTGCTGCCACAACTCCTCTATTCTCAGAACCTCCAACAGCGATGGGTTTCCCTCTCAATTCTGGATTGTCCATTTGCTCCACAGAAGCATAAAACGCATCCATGTCAATGTGAATGATCTTTCTATTGGAATTAATTTCGAGCATAGCGCAAATTTATACAAAAAGGATTAGCCGAAAACACCTAACTTTGAAAATAAGAAAATCAATTAGACCGATGGTAGAAATAGAACGCAAATTTTTAGTCGCTTCAGACGCATTTAAAAGCGATGCTTTACGTAAAAACCATATTGCACAAGGGTATTTAAATTCCGCGCCAGAACGCACCGTACGCGTACGCATAAAGGAAAAAAAAGGATTTCTTACCATTAAAGGAAAAACAAACGAGGGAGGAATGTCTCGATTTGAATGGGAAAAAGAAATTCCAATTGACGAAGCAAAGGAATTATTGCTATTGTGTGAAAAAGGAGTAATTGAAAAAACCCGTTATGAAATACAAGTAGGTCAACATCTATTTGAAGTAGATGAATTTTATGGAGAAAACGAAGGACTGATTATGGCTGAAATCGAATTGCAATCGGAAGCTGAAGTATTTGAAAAACCAATTTGGTTAGGGGATGAAGTAACTCAAGATAATCGTTATTATAATTCTTATTTAAGTCAACATCCTTTTAAAAGTTGGTAATTTATTTTTCGACTTCTAAAGTCACTTTCATTTGACCACTAGATTTGCTTTGTGCGATTTCCATGAAAGCGCGTTTACTGAGATCAATTTCTTTGGAACGCACAAAAGGACCTCTGTCTGTTACTTCTACAACGACTGATTTCCCATTGGCCTCATTTGTCACTTTTATTTTAGTCCCAAATGGCAATTTTTTATGCGCTGCGGTATACCCGCTATTGCTAAATTTTTTCCCACTAGTAGTACGCTTCCCATTAAACTTATCTGCATAATACGATGCATTAGCCGACTTTTTAAATGATTTCCATTTGATTGGCAAAACAAAAGCACTATCTATTTGGATTTCTTGTTGTATTAAACCGGTCTTATTTTTTTTAACAGTATCTTTTACTGTTGCTGTTTTTTGTTTCACAACAGAAGCCGTTTGACTCCAAGCCAAACCAACTATTGCAACCAAAAACAAGACTACTATCCTTTTTTTCATTTATTCTGTATTAAGTTGATATCTATTGTACTACACTAGATAAAAAAAGTCCTTTTCAGGACTTTATAATTTTAGAACCACAAACTCCAAGGAATCCTACTTAAGATTAAAACCAATCCTAAACCATAAAAAATAGCAATGGATTTAAACTTTGCTTCATTTGTAGATGCTTTTTTATGTTTAGACCAACCCACTGTAATTAATGCAATTGCAATAATATTAACTAAAGGATGTTCTAGTGAAGTTAAGCGTAAAGAAGCCTCTTTCATTTGGCCAAATACTGCTGATCCTAATGGAGACACAAAGTACAACACCAAGCCTACTAACAATTGAGTATGAGTCCCAATTAAAGCAAAAAGGGCAATTTTTCTATCTTTAGGTGTGAATTCCTTATTAGAACTTTTCCCAATAAAAGAATTTACTACCGCCATTACTAATACTAAGATGGCTAAGAAAGCCCAGCCTGAATGGAATTGTTTAATGAATTCGTACATATTTTATGTTTTTGAATTTCAAATGTAATAAAAAAAAGGCATAAAAAAAACGACATTCCCTTTTTCAAGAGAATGCCGTTTTAAATAGCGGTTTAACTTTTATTAGAAGTTATAACGTAAACTAAAGTTCCAAGTTCTTCCAAATCCAAAGTATACTTGGTTAGCAGTAGCTACACCATTGTAGGTTTTACCATAATTTGTAGCATATGTTCCCAAAGATGGATTCGTGCTGCTAATATTATCCGTTGCAAAAATATTCGTTTTAGCCTCAGCAATATAGATTTTATCTAAAAGGTTGTTTACATTCAATCTGAAATTTACTGAATTAGCTTTATTTCTTCCTACAAGTAATTTATAAGAAAAACCAGCATCAACTAAACCATAAGAAGGCAATTCTAAAGATCCTTTGTTAGTAGCTGAAGAAAAGCTACCTGGAGAAATCGCTGCATACAATTTATTGTTATAATTATAATTAGCATCTACAATAACTCTTGTCAATACTTCGTAAGAAGCTCCTAAAGAAGCTGTTGTTTGAGCAGCATCTCCCACTTTAACACCATCTAAATACAAAGTAGTTGAAGTCCCTCCTGCAAGAGGGTTATTTTGATAATCAAATCTATTACTAATAGCTTGACCATTATAATTCCAGTTACCTACCGAAACCATACCAGTCAATTTTAATTTATCTAATACTCTAGCAGTCATGTCTAATTCAACACCTGTATGTACTTCATTAACTCCTGAGAAAGTATAGTATCCTCCTGGATTGTTAACTTGGTCTGTTTCAGTACCTGTTACAAAACGGTTTTTCCATGAAGTGTAATAACCGTTTAAGTTAGCATTGAAAATTCCTGAACGGAATCCATATCCTAATTCTGCACCAACAACTTCTTCATTAACAAGATTATCGTTTACATACGATTTGTTGTTAGGGTAAACTGCACTAAAGAATGGTTGTTTCGAATAATATCCTGCATTACCAAAAACGTTATGTTGGTCGTTAATGTTGTAATTCAATCCAACTTTAACATCTCCTCCAAGAATATTTTTAAAACTTGTTTCTGAAAGTGGATTAGCTTCTAAATACGTAAAACGGTCTGTTTTCTTAAATCCTTGTTGAGAAACAGCTCCTTGAATAAATGCTGTTAAATTGTCTTTAGAATACTCTAATTGAGTAAACGCCCCAACCCAATTTACACCACCATCATAATCGTATCCGATTTTTTCATTTACTGACGAAGGAGCAAATGGATTCAATGAAGGACTTACTGAATAAGTCTCTGTTAAAACTCTTCCTGTACTTGGAGCATTCACGTTTGTTTTATCAATAAACGCAGTTCCTCCTAATAAAGAGTTCAAATCTTGATAGTGAATTCCTTTGTACGTTCTTGCATCAAGACCTAAATCAAAAGATAACGTTTTTCCGATTTTTTTATTCAATGTAACTACACCACCATACCAGTCATGTGAGTTAAAAGAAGAAATTCTAGAAATACCTGAAGTTGATGTAGTTGATGAGCCTGAACTTGAAGTGTTTTGAAATTGTCCACTAACTTGTGTTCTTGTCTTAGCAACACCATTAATTAAAACCGTTTGTCCTGAATTATATGCGAATATTTTATCGTAATCCACTAATCCTGAAGCTGTTCTAAAAGCATCGTTAGTATATGTCAATCCAGTTATACCACCTGCTGCAGTAGAACCTCCTCCACGACCCCAAGATCCGTAAAGAACAGTAGATAATTTTGTAGTTTCATTGATTTTCCAATCCCAGTTCAAAGAAGCCACTGGTTTGTGGTAAAAGTTTCTTTTCATATTGAATTGCTCACCATTCAAATACCCCCAATCAGAGTTGTATCTAGTGTTTGGTTGATCAACAGTACCGTATTTTTGATATGTAGCAATTGTAACATAAGTACTTCTTTGGTTGTGCCATTGAGGCGCTCCTGTAAAAGTAAATTGAAAATCGTGTTTGTCGTTTGGTTTGTAACCTAAAGCGATGAAGTAATTTTTTCCTTCAAATTTAGTTCCATCAACATAACCATCTCCAGTTGTTGAGCTTAATAAAACAGAAGCAGAAAGTCCGTTTTTCATTAAACCTGTATTGTAAGAAGCTTGTGTTTTTAAATAATTAGCATTACCAAAACCTGTAGAAACAGAACCACCTTCTTTCATATCAGACGTTTTAGTCACTACGTTGATTGTTCCTCCAACAGAAGAAATAGCCAATTTAGAAGATCCTAAACCTCTTTGTACTTGCATAGCAGATGTTACATCAGACAAACCAGCCCAGTTACTCCAGTATACAGAACTGTTTTCCATATCATTAACAGGAACCCCATTAATCATGACTGCGATGTTTTTTTGATCAAATCCACGAATATTAATTCTTGAATCTCCAAAACCACCACCACCTTTTGTAGCATATACTGAAGGTGTGTTTTTCAAGATTTCAGGAAACTCTTGAGTTCCTAATTTTTCTTGGATTTCAGCAGCTTTAATAGTAGAAACCGCTACTGGTGTTTTTCTGTCTTTAGCAATATCAACAACTCCTGACTTAACTACAATTTCTTGTAATTGATTGTCATCAGCAGTTAAAACGATAGTACCTAAGTTAGCAGCACCACTAAATTTAACTGTTTTAGCTTGATAGCCAATAAAAGTCACCACTAATTCTCCTGAATTAGTTGTTGTGTTGATAGAAAATTTTCCATCAAAATCTGTCGAAACAGCAATTTTTGTTCCTTTAATAACAATATTTGCTCCAGGTAAAGAACCTTTACCATCTGTAACAGTCCCAGTTACTTTCCCTTGTGCGAAAGCTGTAGAAACCATTAAAAACATTAATCCTGTAAGTAACCAGTTTTTCATTGTTTTCATTGTTGTTTTGTTAATTTATTTTTGGCAAAATTATAACATTTTTGTCTTAATACGTTAACACAACGTTAAAAAAATCACCTATTATGCGTTTTTTTTGAATTAATGATGATTTTTCAAGGGCTTGCAATTAAAAAAATGTATTTAAAATATTTTGAATTCCTTTTTTATTGATTATGTAAAAAATAAAAAAATCTTAAAAAAATTATCTTTAAAAACATCAAAATTCAATAAAAAAAGCGCTTTGAAATGAATCAAAGCGCTTTTTTAATAACTATTTACATTACGTTTTCTAACTTATTTATTTTTCAAAAAGTGATTCAATAAAAATGAAGTAGAACTATCGTGATTTTTAACTGTTTTTGTATTGATTTCATCTAGAATTGAATTAGCCAATTGTTTTCCTAATTCTACTCCCCATTGGTCAAAACTAAAAATATTCCAAATTACCCCTTGAACAAAAATTTTATGTTCGTACATCGCAATTAAAGAACCTAATGTTTTTGGAGTTAATTTTTGAATCAACAAGGTGTTTGTTGGTTTGTTTCCTGTAAAGACTTTAAACGGCAACAAAGCGGCAGCTTTTTCTTTGGATAGACCTTGTTTATCAAATTCAGCCTGAACTTGTGCTTCGGTTTTACCGTGTAATAATGCTTCGGTTTGTGCAAAAAAGTTAGACATTAATTTATCATGATGATTATCGTCTCCATATAATGGTTTTACAAATCCAATAAAATCAGCAGGAATAACTTTTGTCCCTTGGTGTATCAATTGAAAAAATGCGTGTTGCGAATTCGTTCCAGGTTCTCCCCAAATAATGGTTCCTGTTTGGTAGTTGACTGGTTTCCCGTCACGCCCTACACTCTTACCATTACTTTCCATTGTTCCCTGTTGTAAATAAGGCGCTAATTTTTGTAAATATTGTGTGTACGGAATCAAGGCTTCGCTTTCAGCACCAAAAAAATTATTATACCAAACACTTAATAAGGCTAAAGTTACCGGAATATTTTGGTCAAAGTCAGTAGTTCTAAAATGCTCATCCATTTCATTGGCTCCATTCAATAAGTCATCGTAATTTTCAAATCCAATAGCTAAACTAATAGAAAGTCCTACAGCGCTCCATAAAGAAAAACGACCTCCAACCCAATCCCACATTGGAAAAACATTGTCTGGATTAATTCCAAACTCTGTTACTTTATCTAAATTAGTAGAGACTGCAACGAAATGTTTGGCTACATCTTCTTGCTTTGCTGATTTTAAAAACCATTCTTTAATAGTTTCTGAATTAGTTAAAGTCTCTTGGGTAGTAAACGTTTTAGAAACAATTACAAATAAAGTCGTTTCTGGATTTATTTTTTTAATAATTTCATTAACGTGATCTCCATCTACATTAGAAACAAAATGAACATTCAAATGATTTTTATAGAATTGTAACGCTTCTACTGCCATGGCTGGGCCTAAATCTGAACCGCCAATACCAATGTTAACAATGTCAGTAAACGTTTTTCCTGTATATCCTGTTCGTTTCCCAGAAACCACTTCGTTAGTAAACGCTTTAATTTTATTTTTTACTGCATACACTTCTGGCATTACGTTTTGACCTTCTACGTTAATTACCGCAGATTCTTTAGCACGTAAAGCTGTATGAAGTACTGCTCTGTTTTCTGTTTGGTTGATTAATTCTCCCTCAAAATAAGACGCAATAGCTTCTTTAAGTCCAACCTGATTCGCCAATTCTAATAACAACGTTACTGTTTCTTGATTGATTCTATTTTTAGAATAATCCAAAAGAAAATCATTCCATTTTAAATTGAATTTTTCAACTCGCGACGCATCTGCTTGAAATAATTCCTGCATAGTAGTCGATTCGATTGCATTATAATGTTGTTGCAATTTTGCCCAAGTAGCAGTTTGGGTAGGGTTAACTGTTTGTAAAGCCATTTTTATAATTGGTTTGTTCTGTTATTTTTTAATTTCGGGCAAAAATACTGAAATTAGTTTGAATACAACTTGTACCCAAAACATATCACAATTTTAAGGAAAAGAACTGTTTTTATAAGTTGGCCACACTATCCAACTCTCTTTTTAGGGGTTCGATTTGTTGTAAGTAACTTTTTTTAGAAGCACCTGACATTGATTCTCCTGTAGGTAGTTTTAATCGCAACGCATCCACCTGAACGCCATTTTTCCAAAAACGATAGCACACATGAGGTCCTGTAGCTAATCCTGTACTTCCCACTAAACCGATAACCTGTCCTTGAGTAACATGTTGACCACGTCGCACTAAAATTTTAGACATATGAAGGTATTGGGTCGAATAGGTTCCGTTATGTTTCACTTTTACAAAATTCCCATTTCCTGTAGTAAAACCTGTTTGTTCTACCACTCCTGCAGCCGTGGTTGTTATTGGCGTGCCATAAGGTGCTGCATAATCTGTTCCTTTGTGGGCTTTCCAAATTCCTTGAACAGGATGCAGTCGATTAGAACTGTATCGCGAAGTGATTCTACTAAATTTAATTGGGGTCTTCAAGAAGAAATTCTTCAAGGTTTTTCCTTCGTCATCATAATATTCAACCTTTCCAGAAGAACTTGATGAGTAAGGAAAAGCATAAACTATCTTCCCTTTGTATTCAAAAAATGCAGCTTCTAAACTATCTACGCCATCATAAATGGAATCATTGATGTACCTTTCGGTAAACGTTAAAGCAAAGCGATCTCCTTTTTTTAATTTGAAAAAGTCAATTGACCACGCATATATTTTGGTGATTTTGCTTGCTAAAGCCCCTTCTACTTTGGCACTTTCTAATGTTTCAGAAAGTGAACTCTTTAAAACCCCACCTATGGTTCTTCGCTTAATTGTAATAGGTTTGGTTTTCTTATAGGCCACCACCGATGTATCGCGCAAATCAATTACATAATAATTAAGAGCATCAGGCTGGTAAATAAAAACCTGTAATTTATTCTTTCTGTCTTTTGATCTAAGTAACACATACGGCTTGTTGTATCGCATGATACGGACATCAAAAGTGTCTTTGACTTTTTCAATAATGTCGTACACTTCTTTGTCTCCAATATTTTGTCTTTCAATGATGCTTCCAAAAGTGTCTCCCTTTTTTATCGTATCATGAATCACATTAAAATCAGCATAAGTAAAACCAAACTCACTTTTCTTAGGAGCTGATTGAACTTCCTGTTCGTCCAAACTTTCTTGGTTTTTAGTACAAGAAAGAACAGATAGTAAAATAATTACGATTAAGAAAAAGGGCTGTATTCTTTTTAACATTAGGCAATCTTATTATTTAGTTTCTCCCCAATTGGCTAATTCATCAGCACTCCATAATTCAGGAAAAAATATTCTTCGTTGGTATTTAGGATGCATGTATTTTTTCCAATCACTCCCTCCTGTAGCTTCTCCATCTCCCAAACCACTTTGGTCTATATATTTAATAGCGACGTTCAAATGTTGCATTACCCAAGTAATATTTACCGTGTAATCCAAATGACGCATCGCTTGGATTAATGTTGTATTTTTTTGGTCTTCAAGTGGCAATTGTTGGAATTTTCGCCAAATATTTATATTGTTATATTCTTGCATATGACTCAAGAAAGCATTTTTATATTTTCTTTCGAACTCTTCCAAAAGAAAGGATTTTTTACCTGTTTTGTAATCCTTACCTGCTGCTTGCCAGTACAAATGTTCAAATGCAAATTCATACGATGTATTGTTATCAATAGAAGATCTGAATCTATAATCAATCAAATTGATTAAATCGGTAGAACAAAATTCAATCAAACGGTATTGTGCACTTTGAAAACCACTTGCTGGAGTCAATGTAGTTCTAAATTTCATATACTGTTCTACCTCCATACCGTTTTCCATGATTTCAAAAGAGGTAGTCAACATATCAAAATAACGGCTAATGCGCATTAGACGTTCAGTAAAAAAATCAATTTTGATGTCCTGACAATAGGAAATTTGACGCATTTCCCACAGAATCATTTTGAAAATCAATTCATTAACTTGGTGGTACATAATAAACACCATTTCGTCAGGCAGTGTTGTTCTTTGATTTTGAAGGCTCAACAAAGTATCTGTTTGAATGTAATCCCAATACGTTATTGGCTTAGACCAAAGCAATCCTTCGAGTTGAGTTTCGGTTTTTTGATTGATTGCGTCGTATTTTAAATCAATTTCTTTTAAAATAACTGCGGAACTATTGGTATTAGTCATTATTGTTTTACTTTAAATGGATTTTTCAATCCTTTGAATGCATCTAAATCTGCTTTAATGGATCCTACTGCAAGGCTAGCTTGAATTCTAAGAGGAATTTTATTGTCATCATCTGAAATCCAAACGGTTACACTTTCTTGCTCTTTAAAAACCCTCCCTGATTGAACTAAGGGACGAAACACCATTGTAGCAATAGTGCCAAATTTAGTAGTAATATCTTCCCTGCCAATGAACTTTAACTTAAACTTTGTAGTTTCTTCATCAAAAAACATGTCTATAGCTACTGAATCTCCTGGTTTAATTTTGTCAATAGTTGGAAAATTTCGCAAATAATAAAAAGCAGACATAATGTCTTGTGTGTTTTTTGGAATTACAAAAGTCTTTTCTGTGTCGTTTTTGTAATCTTTGACTAAAATTCTGTTAGTAGAGGGTGTAAAGAATCCTTCTTGGTCTTTGGTGTAACCTCCTTCATTTATTTTTCGAACAAACTGATAGGGATTGTTAGTGGTTTTGTCGATATAACTTTCATAGATATCTTCGACTTTAAAGAAAAACCGAGAAATCCCAGTAGTATAGCCTTTTCCCACTACATGAAACACCTTACTATTGTTAATAGTAGCGTCTTTAACCTCTAAAGTGGCATAGCCCGCATTAACAAAACCATAATGAATTCGGAATTTAAACCATTCCCCTGATCCAAAAGCATCTTCTTTTTGAGAATACGAAGAAATGGCAATTAGGAGTAATATGAATAAGGCGATTTTTTTCATTTTAATTTTGGGATACTTACTAGTTGTAATTGCTAATTTCGTACCAAAAGTATTAAAACAAAAAAACTCAGTCAAATATTGACTGAGTTTTTGTGCTATTAACTAACCAAAAAACTATAAATTATGAAAATTTATATCAAAAGTTGAAAGGAAACCACTCCTCTCATTTTTGTTTTACAAATTTATTGCAAGTTCCATGATTTTTTTTCTTAAAAATAGACTTTAACAGAAGATTTGTCATTTATAAATTCGAAAACGCTTATTTTTTTACATAATAAAAAAATAAGCGCCTTTTTTAATGATTATTTTAATTTATTTTGAAGAAATTGCAGCGAAATTCACAATAAAAACGCAAAAATTAAGACTTTTGAAAGTGCAAAACGTCTAATCCATTCCTAAAACCAAAACCCAACACCAAACCAAGTATATCCTTTGGTGTTTTCAGGAGACCAAGAATATTTTACTTCAACAGGACCAATAGCAGTATCTAATCCATACCCTAAAGCATACCCTGAATATTTAGGAAAGGCAACCCAATTTACTGATTTGAAAAGATTGTGATCTAAATTGGCAAAATTGGCAGAGAAATTCAAATGATTATTTTTATAAAACTGATAATCAATAGTTCCTCCAACTTTAATATAACTATTGGCTGCCACACTTAAAAAGTCATAGCCGTAAAATGGTTTGAAATTATTGACTGGATTAAATCCGTATCCTCCTAAAACAAAATTTAAAAAGGGAACACTATCACTTCCAATTGAAGCACCCGCATCTGTCTGGAAATTAAACGTTAACTTATTAAAAAAAGTAATCGCTTTTCTAAAATCCGCTTTAACAATAGAGAACGGATAAAAATCATTGGTGTAGTTCGACGATACTAAATACGATTGAAAATCTGCCGCAAAATACCAACCCTTTTTAGGAAAATATTTATTGTCAAAAGAGTCAAACTTCATGTACCCAAAAGCACTCCAATAACTACTTTTATCTATAATCGAATTTACATTAGTTAAAATATCCGATTTGATTTTTAAATATTTTAGTTCTACACCCGCACCAACTAAAAATTTTTGTGCAAATCCTGTCTGAACGTACGTTTGAGTAGTCAGATCAGAAAAATCAAGATTAACCGCATCTATTCCAAAAGGCATTGAATTTAAATCTCCTAATGATTTGGACACATTCCGATTGAATTGATTGAACTGTGATCTAAATCCAAAACTAATATTGAACCCATTATCAATGTAATAATCCAAATTGTATCTGAAATTATCTCCCAGAACTAAATCCAAAGAAGTAATATCATTTTTAAACAATGTTTTTTTATGGGTTAGATTAACTAATACTCCACTTTTGAATAAGCCATCATAATGTAATCCAAATTTCAAATAGTCTTTTGTTGGATTCTCAACTAACTTCAAATTAAGACTTTCACCTTGCTCATTTGTTTCAAATGAATAGCTAATGGCGCTAAAATTTTGAGTCCCATTAATCGTATTGATTCCCGATTGTAAATCGGCGTACGTAATTTTCCTACGTGACTTAAACCCTAATTTTCCTAAGACATAATCGTTTGTGAAATTTTTTAATTCATTGGTATTAATTTGGGTAAACTGTAAACTGTCTTTATCTAATTTTAATTTAGATTTTTCATACAGTTTTTGAGTATCCGCCAAAGCATGTATTTTTTCATAGACAGAAAATGCCGCTTCTTCACCTTTTTGGACTATTTCTTTCCCTTTATCGAATGAAATAACCCCATAATTTTTAATGTCTGGATTAATATAAATGTCCGTGTCGATGATTTTGTTTTTCATCTTTTCTATCGACTGAAGATTGGTGATTTGAACTAATATTTTAGTTGCATTTTTAAGTTGTGTCCGATCAGCTAAACCGTCTTGAACATTTACTCCTATAATTATATCTGCTCCTAAATTTCGAACTTCTTCAATAGGATAATTATTCGCTACCCCTCCATCGACTAATAATTCTCCATCAATTTCAATAGGTGAAAATAAAGACGGAAAAGCAGCACTTGCTAGCATGGCTTGTGCTAAATTTCCTTTGTTAAGTAAAACTTGATTCCCTGTCTCAATATTAGTTCCTATACATAAAAACGGCGTTGGCAACTGATTGAAATCCTTCACATGTCTCACATTTCTGGTTAACCTGCTCAACAAATTAAAATTGTACAGTCCTTTAGACAATGCTTCGGGGATTCCTATGCGGAATTTATTAAACGGGAGTACTAAAGCATACGACTCATCATTTCGTTTTTCGTAAAAACTCTTGGAAGACCTTGGAATAAAATCGTTCAATAATTCGTCAAAATTAGTAGTCTGGAAAATGGAATCTATTTGAGCGGCATTATAACCCGAAGCATACAAACCTCCAACAACTGCCCCCATACTAGTACCTCCAATGTAGTCAATTTTAACTCCTGCCTCTTCAATTACTTTTAAAACTCCAATATGTGCAAATCCTTTGGCTCCACCACCGCTTAACACCAAACCTATTTTTGGTCGTTTTTGTTCTTGTGCAAAAGTATTTTGAAAACTAGATACGAATAGCACCATAAATAGTAAGCCCCAGATGGAAGTGGAAAGCCCCGAATACGCAAAGCCTATTTTTTCTTGAAAAAAAAGAGCGACCACAGAAGCTCCTTTTTTTTTCTTAGAAAAAAAGGATTTTGAAAGAGGACTTGGAACGAACAGCTGGGATAGGCTCATAAAAAATTATTTGGTAGTGTAAAAGTCGGTAATTTTTTTGGCTTTTGATAGCCCAACTACTTCAGAAATTTCTTTTTCGGTAGCTAATTTTAATCTTTTAACACTTTTAAAGTGCTGAATTAAAGTTGTCATGGTCTTTTCGCCAATCCCTGGAATGGATTCTATAGACGAATTGAGGGCGGCTTTGCTGCGTTTGTCACGGTGATGGGTAATCCCAAAACGGTGCGCCTCGTTACGCAATTGCTGAATGACTTTAAGTGTTTCTGATTTTTTGTCGAGGTATAACGGAATGGAATCGCCGGGATAAAAGAGTTCTTCCAAACGTTTTGCAATACCTATAATAGTAATTTTTCCTCGTAATCCTAAATCATCAATGCTTTTCAATGCCGAAGACAATTGTCCTTTTCCACCGTCAATAATAATCAACTGAGGCAGGGGTTGGTTTTCGTCCAAAAGGCGTTTGTATCGTCGGTACACCACTTCTTCCATAGACGCAAAATCATTGGGTCCTTCGACCGTTTTAATATTGAAATGGCGGTAATCTTTTTTGCTTGGTTTACCATCTTTGAAAACCACACAAGCCGAAACAGGATTCGTTCCCTGTATATTAGAGTTATCAAAACATTCGATGTGGCGGGGTTCTACGGGCAAACGCAAGTCTTTTTGCATCTGTGCCATAATTCGGTTAACGTGTCGATCAGGATCTACAATTTGCAATTGTTTCAACTGCTCAATGCGATAGAACTTGGCGTTGCGAATGGACAAATCTAAAATTTGCTTTTTGTCGCCCAGTTGCGGCACCGTAATTTTGATGTTTTCGCCCAAATCGACTTCAAAAGGCACAATAATTTCTTTAGACAATAACTGGAAACGCTCCCGAAGTTCGATTATGGCTAATTCTAGCAGTTCTTCATCAGTTTCTTCCAATTTCTTTTTGATTTCCATCGTATGGGAACGAATAATCGAACCATGAGAAATTTGCAAAAAGTTGACATAGGCAGCGCTTTCATCTGAAACAATCGAAAACACGTCAATGTTCGTGATTTTTGGATTGATAATCGTAGAACGCGACTGATAATTCTCTAGAATTTCTATTTTTCCTTTAATTTTTTGAGCTTCTTCAAAATGCATTTCTTGCGCTAACTCCATCATTTTACGCTTGAAATCCTTTAAACTTTCTTTGAAGTTCCCTTTTAAGATTTCGCGAATAGCATCAACTTGTTTTTGATATTCGGCAACGGTTTCATACCCTTCGCAAGGGCCTTTGCAATTACCAATATGGTATTCCAAACACACTTTGAACTTACCACTTTCAATATTGTTGGCACTCAAATCAAAGTTACACGTTCGCAACGGATACAATTCTTTAATCAGGTCCAAAATAGTATGTACCGTCTTGAAACTAGTATACGGGCCAAAATATTCCGAACCGTCTTTGACCATTCTTCGGGTAGAGAAAATACGAGAAAACGGCTCTTTTTTAATACACAACCACGGATAGCTTTTATCGTCTCGCAACAACACATTATAACGCGGTTGCAGGGTTTTTATCAAATTGTTTTCCAACAAGAGCGCATCGGTTTCGGTAGGCACCACAATGTGTTTGATGGTCACAATTTTCTTGACTAAAACATTCGTTTTAGCTGTGTCATGAATTTTATTAAAATAAGACGAAACCCTTTTTTTTAAATTTTTGGCTTTGCCAACATACAAAATCTTCCCGTCCTTATCGTAGTATTGGTACACGCCCGGATTGTCCGGCAGGGTTTGTATTTGTAAAGCAATGCTTGGTGGCGTCATTTTGTATTGGCTCGAATTGTCTCCAAATTTACAAATAACATCTTTGCAAATCAAAATCAGTTGTTTTCTTTTACGTCGCGAAAATTAATAGTACTTTTAGATTCTAGAACCATTAAGAAAATAAGGCTCATTAAGTGATTTCCTTAATTTAACTTAATTCCTTAATGGCAAAAAATATTTCATATTATGATTTCTTATTTTTGCCTATTATGACAAAAAACGAACTGCGCGCTCAATACAAAGTGCTCCGCACCCATCTTTCAGAAACCGAAATCGAAGAGAAAAGCTTGGCTATTGCCAATGGTGTGTTAGCACTTGACATTTGGGACAAAACCTATTTCCATGTTTTCTTACCGATTGAAAAACAAAAAGAGGTCAACACCGAATTCTTACTTCATTTGCTATCGGGGAAAGACAAAGAAATTGTCATTTCGAAATCTAATTTTACCACACGAAAAATGACTCATTTTTTATTAACCGATAACACCAAAATCAAGACAAACGATTATCATATCCCCGAGCCTGTGGACGGAATCGAAGTGCCTTCGTCTAAAATTCAAGTGGTGTTTGTACCTCTTTTGGCTTTTGATACTGTAGGAAATCGTGTCGGCTATGGCAAAGGTTTTTACGATCAATTTTTGTCTGAATGCCAACCCGAAACCATCAAAATTGGTCTTTCTTTTTTTGAAGCCGAAAACTCCATTATCGATATTTTTGAAAAAGACGTCCGTTTGGATTTTTGTATCACCCCAAAAAAGTGCTACCGCTTTTAATTTCAACTGAAAAATTGGCTTTTTTTTACTTTCTTTACAACTTCAATAATTTGTTTTTTTTATGAGATTCAACAAGAAGAAAATAGGAATAACTCTCGGAGTTCTTTTGGTTTTATTGGCTTCTACTTTAGCTACTTTTTACTATTTCAGAGACGAAATATTAAAAGTAACTTTAGAGAAAGTAGCGGTGAAAATGGATCGTGATTACGATAGTAAATTCACTATAAAAACAGCCTCTTTCGACGGAATTTCAGCCGTAAATCTAACCGATGTGGTTTTGGCTCCCAAACATGCCGACACTTTATTCCGAATCCAGAAAATGAAAACGAGCATCAGCTTTTGGCATTTGCTGATTGGTGATGTGCAATTGGGTACTTTAGAAATTAAAAATGGTTTGGTGCAACTCATAAAAAAAGGCAACGTTCGCAACTTTGATGCTTTTTTGAAAAAGAATAAAAATCAAGAAGTAACAGATGAAAAAAGAGATTACGCTGCTTTAGCAAAACGCATTATATTCCGATTGTTGAATTTAGTTCCAACGGATATGGATATCCAAAATTTGGTTTTCAAATTAGACGACAACGGAAAAAAAGCTACGATTGATATTAAAAAATTAGCCTTAGACGGAGGTGATTTAGAAAGTATAATTCATGTTAAAACCAATACTTTCGCACAGCGTTGGCGCATTGCGGGAGAAGCTGATCCAAGAGACCGCACTGCTGACATTCAGTTTTTCAATATGGATGGCGGACCAATAAAAGTACCTTATTTTGACGAACGATTCCATTTGCTTTCTAGTTTCGATTCTATTCGTTTGAATATCGAAAATATTGAAAGTGATGGTGATGAATTTCATATTGATGGCTACTCGTCCATTGCTAATTTGAAAGTCAATCACCCCAAAATTGCCAGCAAAGATGTTGTTATTCGCAATGCGCGTTTTGATTACCGTTTCTTATTAGGAGAAGATTTTATCTCCTTAGACAGCACCTCAACGATTCAATTGAATCAGATTAAATTTCACCCTTATTTGGCTTACGAAACCGAAGAAGATACTATTTATAAAATGAACATTCGTATTCCAAAAATGCAAGCGCAGGACTTTATTACTTCGCTTCCTGATGGACTATTTACTAATTTCCAAGGCATGTTAGCCAGCGGTAATTTTGATTACAAATTGAATTTTATGTTCAATAAAAACAAACCGGAAGACATTGTTTTTGACAGTAAATTGAACAAAGAAAATTTACGTATTTACCGTTTTGGCCAAGCCAATTTAGCAAAATTAAATGGCGAATTTGAATACCGAGCTATCATCGACAACGTGCGGCAACGTCCTGTTTTTGTAGGTAGTTCCAATCCTAATTATACTCCGATGGCACAGATTTCGCCTTATTTGAAAAAATGTGTCCTGACTACTGAAGACCCTTCTTTCTTTAGACATCGCGGATTCATTACAGAGGCATTCAAACAATCCATTATTAAAAATATCAAGACGCGTAAATTCTCCCGAGGAGGCAGTACCATTAGCATGCAATTGATTAAAAATGTATTCTTAACTCGTGAAAAAACCTTGTCGCGAAAATTAGAAGAAATTTTATTAGTTTATATCTTAGAAAACAACCGAATTGTAAGTAAAGAACGTATGCTTGAAGTCTATTTCAATATTATTGAATGGGGCCCCAACGTATATGGAATTGGCGAAGCCAGCCGTTTTTACTTTCAGAAAAGTCCTGCCGATTTAACCTTTAACGAATGTTTGTACTTGGCTACTATTATTCCGAGTCCAAAGAAATTTATGTATCAGTTTGACGACCAAGGGAATCTGAAGAGTTTTGCTTTGAAAAATCAACGCTATTTGAGTAATTTAATGTTGCGCCGTGGCATCTTAACCACAAGCGACAGCATCAACCCTTATGGTGTTTCGCTTTCAGGAAATGCCCGTTCTTTTTTGACCATTCGCAAGCACCAAGACACTACTGGTATCGCGGTAGATTCTATTCCGCCGAGAGAAGAATTTGACTTTGAATTCTTAAAAACGGATGAAGAATAAATATATTCGACATACGATTTACGAAGGACGATTTACGAATTTTCAATGTAACAATTGATTGATTTAAAAATGTATCAATTTTAAATTATTTGGAAAAATTAAATCGCAGATTCACATATATTGTATTGAAAAATCTGCGAATCTGCGGCAAATAATTTAATTACGATCCACCCTCGAAACTAAGGTGCTGGATCTGGAATTATGGCTTGCACTCCATCAATAGCTTTCAATACTTCGGCTGAAAGTGTTACCTGAATGGTAGCAATATTTTCTTTCAACTGGTTCATGGTAGTGGCTCCAATAATGGTACTGGTTACAAATGGCTGCTGTTCAATAAAGGCTAAGGCCAATTGCGTTAAAGTCAATCCGTGTTGTTGAGCAATGTCGTTGTACAAACGAGTGGCTTCTGCTGATTGTGGACTGCTGTAACGTGCCATTTGAGGAAATAAAGCCAATCTAGAAGTAGGATGTTGTTGTCCATTCAAAAATTTCCCTGACAAAAGTCCAAAAGCCATTGGAGAATAGGCTAACAAACCTACATTTCCGCGCAAACATACCTCAGCATTTCCCACTTCAAAAGAGCGATTCAATAAAGAATACGGATTTTGTATGGTTTTAATTTTAGGTAAATTGTGGTACTTGTGTTCTTCCAAGAAACGCATCAACCCCCAAGGTGTCTCATTAGACAATCCAATATGTTTTATTTTTCCTTGTTTGACAAAACCTTCCAAGCTAGTCAACACCTCGTGAATGTTATCTTCCCAAGCGTCGTCTTGCCCTTTGAATCCACGTTGCCCAAAGAAATTGGCTTTGCGTTCTGGCCAATGCAATTGATAAATATCTACATAATCCGTTTGTAAGCGTTGCAAACTATGATCCAACGCATACTGAATACTTGCTGGCGAAAAATCAACTTTTTCTCGCATATAGGTAAAGGCAGGATTGGGTCCTGCAATCTTTGTAGCCAAAACCACTTGGTCACGATTCCCTGTCTTTTTAAACCAAGTTCCTAAAATTCGTTCGGTACTTCCATAGGTTTCTTGACGTCCCGGCACCGAATACATCTCGGCGGTATCAAAAAAGTTAACCCCTTGCTCCAAGGCATAATCCATTTGGGCATGACCCTCTGCTTCGGTGTTTTGTTCGCCAAAAGTCATGGTGCCTAAACAAATTTTACTGACTTTGATATCGGTATTGGGTAGGGTAGTGTATTTCATGTTTGTACGTTGCTTTTTTTGAAAAACAAATATACAAAGGAATGGCAAAAGTCAAGTTCAATTTCAAGGTTAATACAATTTATAAAATAAACACGGATTAAAACGGATTTATAAATCACAAAAAAAGCGCAACAATAGTTACGCTTTTTAATATATAAAATCTGTGCAATTGGTGCAATCTGTGTTTTAGATTGCCTGCCTGCCGCAGACAGGCTTCGTCGTTCCTCCCCGCAATGACTCTGCTACGTCACACTTCTAATTAATCTCATTCAACATCTCCGCAATGGCATCTAATCTTGGTGTTAAGATAATTTCAATACGGCGGTTTTTAGCTTTCCCTTCTGTAGTAGTATTACTTGCTAATGGCGAGAATTCTCCTCTACCGGCAGCAGTCAAATTTTGTTTGTTAATTTTTTTGTTTTCACTCAAGATACCTACAATTGAGGTCGCTCTTTTAGTCGATAAATCCCAGTTGTCCGCAATAGGCCCCGAAGCAGTAAACGCATCATCATCCGTGTGTCCTTCAATTAAAACGGCAATATCTGGATTGTCACCTAATACTTTTCCAAGTTCCACTACGGCTTTTTTACCTTCTGAGCTTACCGCCCAACTTCCCGAGCTAAACAACAATTTGTTTTCCATTGAAACGTATACTTTACCGTTTTTTTGTTCTACGGTCAAGCCTTTCCCTTCAAAACTATTCAACGCTTTAGACAAGGTTTCTTTTAGTTTTTTCATGCTTGCTTCTTTAGCAGCAATCATGTCTTCTAGTTCTTTCAAACGTTGCGCATTTTTACCTAATTGCTCTTGCTCTAAAGCTAAAGCTTTGGCTTTTTCGTCCAATTCGTCAAGCAATTCACGATTCTTTTTCATGTTTTTCTCCAAAGATTCATTGCTGTTTTTTTCTAGAGCCGCATACGAATCCTGAAGTGCTTTGTATTTATCTAAATTAGTCTCATGCTCTGCTTTCAATTTGGTGTAATCTGATTTTAGCTTATCCAAATCTGATTTCAGAGCCGTTCCGTCTAATTCTAATTGATTTTTAGCTTTGGCCAAAGCAGCATTCTCGTCTGCAAGGCTTCTGTTTTCTTTCTTTAAATCAGTGTATTTACTTTCTAAATCGGTATAGATTTTTTTAGACACACAAGAAGTGCTTAGCGCCAATACTAACAATCCGATGGAAACTTTTTTTATCATGATGAGTGGGGTTATATTTTATTTGTTATTAAAACTAAATTTTTTCTTTTTTATTGTGAGTCAAGTTTTGGTCAAAACTACTCAATTTCTACTAAAATCGGACAATGGTCCGAATGTTTGGCTTCGGGCAAAATTAAAGCGCGTTTGATTCGGTTTTTCAACGGTTCGCTAACCAAACAATAATCAATACGCCACCCTTTGTTATTCAATCTCGCCGTTGGAAAACGCATAGTCCACCAGGTATAATTATCAGGTTCTTTGTTCAAAAAACGAAAGCTATCTATGAAACCGCTTTTCAAGAAATTATCTAGCCAAGTACGCTCAGCAGGCAAAAATCCAGACACATTTTTATTGCGAATGGGATCGTGAATGTCAATGGCCTCATGGCAAATGTTATAATCCCCACAGATAACTAAATTTGGAACGTCCTTCTTTAAATCGTTAATATAGTTTTGAAAATCGTCCATGTACATGAACTTGTGATCCAAGCGCTCCGAATTGGTTCCAGAAGGCAAGTACAAACTCATTACCGATACATCATCAAAATCCACCCGAAGGTTACGCCCTTCAAAATCCATGTGTTCGATTCCGGTACCAAAAACAATGTTGTTGGGTTTTATTTTAGATAAAATAGCCACGCCACTATATCCTTTTTTGGTAGCTGGAAACCAATAATGATAAGGGTATCCCGCTAGTTCAATATCTAAGGTCGGTACTTGATCGGCTTGAGCTTTAATCTCTTGAAAACAAATAACATCTGGATTGGCTTGTTGCAACCATTCGAGCAATCCTTTTGAGATAGCTGACCGAATTCCATTGACATTGTAGGAAATAATTTTCATTGAAAGTGGTGTTTTATTGAAGCCTAATTAGGCGTAATACTGTCTTCAAATGTAATAAAAAAGTAGAAGTTTGGACTAGAAAAAGATAGAAAATGGAGTTTTTTGTTATCTTTGTTGCTTGCCTTAAATACAAAAAATCATATGGGTTTAGTAACTGCTAAAGAAGTTGCGAAAGCAATAAATACGGATAAATACGGATTCCTAGGTACATTTTCGGGCTGGGTACTGATGAAAGTACTTAAGATTTCTGAATTAAACAACGTCTATGACAGAAACAAACATTTAAGTGAAGTCGCTTTTTTGAATGGAGTACTAGACGATTTACAAATCAAATTTGAAATTCCAAAAGAGGATTTAAAACGCCTTCCAAAAGACGGCGCCTATATTACCATTTCAAACCACCCACTGGGTGGAATTGATGGAGTACTATTATTGAAATTAATGCTCGAGAGAGAGCCTAATTTCAAGATTATTGCCAACTTTCTTTTGCACCGCATTGAACCTTTAAAAAAGTACATTATGCCGGTTAATCCTTTTGAAAATCATAAGGATGCTAAGTCAAGCGTAGTGGGAATCAAAGAGACTTTACGTCATTTAAGCGATGGAAAGCCATTAGGAATGTTTCCTGCTGGAGAAGTTTCGACTTATAAAGACGGAAAATTAATGGTAGATAAACCCTGGGAAGAAGGGGCTATTAAAGTAATCCGAAAAGCACAGGTTCCTGTGGTACCTATTTATTTTCACGCCAAAAACAGTGGTTTGTTTTATTTACTTTCTAAAATTAGCGGCACCTTACGTACTGCCAAATTGCCTTCGGAGGTATTCAGTCAAAAAAACCGTGTGATTAAAGTCCGTATTGGAAAACCTATTTCGGTTGCCGAACAAAACGAATACGAATCATTAGACGAATACTCTGAATTCTTGAGAAAGAAAACCTATATGTTAGCCAATCCTTTCGAGAAAAAAAATAAATTCTTGAAAAAAGCCAGCCTTAAAACGTCAGAGAAAAAACCAAAGGAAATTGTAACCCCTGCTAGTACTGAAAAAATGATAGCTGAAGTAGACGCCTTAAGAGCCGCTGACGCACGTTTGTTACAAAGTAAAAATTACGAAGTGTTCTTTACCAAAGCAGATAAAATTCCAAACATCCTTCACGAATTGGGTCGTTTGAGAGAAATTACCTTTAGAGAAGTAGGCGAAGGGACGAATGAATCTATCGATTTAGACGATTACGATCAATATTATCACCATCTTTTTCTATGGGATGATGATGCTAAGAAATTAGCAGGTGCTTACCGTATGGGATTGGGCGCCGAGATTTATCCGAAATACGGAATTAATGGATTTTACCTGAATAGTCTGTTTCGCTTTGAACCCGAATTGCATGAAATGATGCATCAATCTATCGAAATGGGTAGGGCTTTTATCATTAAAGAATACCAACAAAGACCGATGCCTCTCTTCTTGTTATGGCGCGGTATCATTCACACTACCTTGCATTATCCAGAACATAAATTCTTGTTAGGAGGGGTAAGTATTAGTAACCAATTCTCTGATTTTTCGAAATCTTTGATGATTGAATTTATGAAATCGCATTATTACGACCCATATATTGCGCAGTACATTCACCCTAAAAAGGAATACAAAGTAAAACTGAAAGATGCCGACAAAGATTTTGTATTCAACGAGACGGAAGCCGATCTGAACAAGTTCGATAAAGTTATTGATGAACTAGAACCTGGAAGTTTGCGTTTGCCTGTTTTAATTAAAAAATACATCAAACAAAATGCGCGTTTGGTAGCTTTTAATGTGGACCCTTTGTTTAACAACGCCATTGACGGATTAATTTACCTTAGAATTTCAGATATTCCTGAAAGCACTATGAAACCTGTTATTGAAGAATACCAAGCAGAATTAGAACGAAAATCCAACGAGAAAGAAGAGTAATAAAAAATCCCGATAGTAATCGGGATTTTTGTTTTTTTATTAAAACCAGTGCTTTTGTCCTACTTGATAGGTTTGATAAAACTCTTCGTCTGATTTAGTCAAATAAATAATTCCTTCTATCAGACCAAATAAAGAAGTTAGCAATCCGCAACTGCAAATACTTAATATTAGCCAAATTATACCTGTTCCTGTGTATCCCAAATAAAACTTATGCACACCAAGCGATCCTAATAAAAGAGCAAAAATACCACAAGCTATTTTTTTATTATTTTGAAATTGAGGTTGAGGAGTATTCCAAGCTTCTTGTTTTCCCGTTTCCATACAATGTGATTTAGAATCATAAATATAGTCCTTTTATTTTATCAACGATAACTTGTGCCAAACGTTCGTGACTTTCAAAGGTCCAACCCGCGATATGAGGAGTCAGGATAACATTTTTAGCATTCAGCAAATACTGAAAAGCTTCGGGTGTGCTCTTATCTTGGAACAAAGTTTCAAACGATAATTTTTCATATTCCAAAACATCCAATCCAGCCCCTAATACCTTACCTGATTGTAAAGCTGTAACCAGATCAGCTGTGACAATATTTTTTCCGCGCGACGTATTGATGATCCAAAGTGGTTTTGCAAATCCATCAATAAATGCTGCATCGACCATTTTATCGGTTTCGGGAGTCCAAGGAATATGTAAACTCACCACTTCCACTTTTTCTTGAAATTCAGCAAAACTGACTTGTTTGGCATTTTCATCACCCACATTTTCCTGAATATCATAACACAAAACATCCACCTCAAAACCGCGTAGTTTTTTGGCGAAAGCCTTGCCCATATTTCCGTAACCGATAATTCCCACCGTTTTACCGTCTAATTCGTGTCCGCGATTGCTTTCACGGTTCCAATGTCCCGCGCGAATCTCAGCATCGGCTTGGTTGAGATTATTAAACAACGATAAAATCATGCCCAAACTGTGCTCTGCAACTGCATTCCGATTGCCTTCGGGTGCGGCAATGAGTGCAATGCCTTTCGACTGTGCATACTCGCAATCTATACTTTCTAGTCCAGCGCCTACTCGAGCTATGAACTGCAAATTAGTGGCTTTATCTAAAAAGGCTTTGTCAATTTTAAATCGGCTACGAATAACAATCCCTTGGTAGTCGTGAATTTTAGCTTCGATTTCCGCTTTGGAAGAGGTAAAATCTTCGTGATTCACGAAACTCGCTTGTTCTAATTGATTCCAAAGCAAGGAGTGATTACTATCGATATGAAGAATGTGTACCGCCATAAAAAGATTGTGTTTTGCAAACCCAAATTAACAAAAAAATTAGGTGTGAAATGTGTAAATTGCGAGCAATATCATTAAAATTCAAAACTATGAACGCCAGCCGATTATTTCGAGAATTTTTTGAAAGTGAAAAAGCGGGCGGATTGTTATTGCTTTTGGTTACGCTGATTTCTTTAACTCTAGCCAATTCTTCTATTCAAACGGACTACATTGGGTTTTGGGAAATCGAAATAGGGCATCATTCTATTACCCATTGGATTAATGATGGACTAATGACGATTTTCTTCTTACTCATTGGGTTAGAATTAGAACGGGAATTGTACGGTGGCGAATTGTCTAATATCAAAAATGCGAGCTTACCTATTTTTGGAGCACTCGGCGGAATGCTGATTCCTACAGGAATTTTTTTAACGTTCAATTTTGGCACTCTTACACAAAATGGCGCTGGGATACCCATGGCTACTGATATTGCTTTTGCCATTGGAATCTTATCACTTTTAGGCAATCGAGTACCTACTTCCTTAAAAATATTCTTAACCGCTTTGGCAGTCATTGACGACTTAGGTGCGATTCTCGTGATTGCGATTTTTTATACGGAATCGCTATCCTTCCTATATATAGGAGGAGCATTGGGCATTATGGGGATTTTATTTATTCTGAATAGAAAAAATGTCCACAGTCTAATTCCGTATCTTATTGGCGGCGGGTTGATGTGGTATTGCATGTTGAATTCAGGAGTTCATGCTACGATAACAGGAATCCTTCTGGCCTTTGTCATTCCGTATGGCGATGGTGGGAAAATCACTTCTTCTTACCGATTGCAACACATTTTACACCGCCCAGTAGCCTTTTTTATTCTGCCTTTGTTTGCTATCGCAAATACTTGTATCGCTATTGGTACTAATTGTCACGAAGGTCTAGCTCATGACAACTCTATCGGGATTATGGCAGGATTGATTTTAGGAAAACCCATTGGAATTACTCTTTTTGCTTTACTCTGCGTGAAACTAGGCATTGGATCGCTACCTAAAGATTTGCAATGGAAACATATTCTAGGTGCTGGAATGCTAGGCGGTATTGGGTTTACCATGTCCATTTTCATTACGCTTTTGGCCTTCAAAAACGATGGCGAAGCCGTAATTACCTATTCCAAAATAGCCATTTTAGTCGCTTCATTTGTTTCAGGGACTTTGGGGTTTTTGTGGTTGAAAATGAGTTTAAAAAAATAAAAAAGGCCGCTATTTACAGCGACCTTTATATTTGTTTACAGTAAGTTTATCCCTTAATCTGTTTCAAAGACGTTTTAATTCCTTTAATCAAAGACGAGCTGAAACCGTGCAATTCCATTTCGTTCAAACCGGCAATGGTACAACCTTGAGGCGTTGTTACTCGATCAATCAATTGTTCCGGATGGGTTTTTTCTTCTAATAACATTTCGGCAGCACCTTTTACAGTTTGAGCAGAAATGGCTAAAGCGGTTTGCCAGTCAAATCCAATTTCAATTCCCGCTTGCATCGATGCACGAATGTAACGCAAGGCAAATGCCGTTCCACTAGCTGCCAAAACGGTAGCTGCATCCATTAATTTTTCATCAATAATAGGCGCCGTTCCTAAACCTTCAAATAAGCGCACTACGTTTTGAGCCGCTTCTTTATTGCTTTCTTGAAACGCAATACAAGTCGCCGAAGCACCAAATTGAGCCGCAATATTGGGCATAATGCGCACCGCTTGGTGTGTAGCCCCAATTTTATTTTGTAAATTTTCTATCGACAATCCACTCACTGCCGAAGCAATGGTTTTGTTGGCAATTGCAGGCAATATTTCTGCCAAAACAGTATCTACTTGGTACGGTTTGATTGTCAAAATAACAATATCTGCGTCTTGAATGTTTTGTTTGTTGTCAGTAGAAACGGTAACCCCTAGTTGTTCTAAGTGCAAAATACTCTTTGTATTTCTTCTTGTTACGGTTACTTGATTACCTTCTGTAAATTTAGCAATCCCGATGGCAATTGAGGCTCCTAAGTTACCTCCACCAATAATATGTACTTTCATTATGTTGTTGTTGTGTTGTTGTGTTCTTTTCTTTTAAACTCCCAAAATCAATTTTGCAATGGTAAAATACAAGATAATTCCAAATACGTCATTGGTAGTAGTTATAAAGGGTCCGGTCGCAATAGCTGGGTCAATTTTCTTTTTGTGTAAAAATAAAGGCACCAAAGTCCCTAAAGTAGCTGCAAATAAAATCACCACAATAATCGAAATGGAGATGGCTAATCCGACTTGGAATTGCCCGTACATAATGGTATGATAGGCCAATACTAATAATGAGATAATGGTTCCGGAAATCATAGCAACAGTAATTTCTTTACTGAAATATTCTCTACTAAATCCTTTTAAAGTACCGTTTGCCAAACCTTGAACAATAATTGCTGAAGCTTGTACCCCAATATTCCCTGCCGTTGCCGAAAGTAAAGGCATAAAAATAATCAGAGTGTAAAATTCTTGTGAAGTCGCTTCATTGCCTTTCAACACATACGAAGCTACTAATTCAATTAGCATTCCCATAATCAGCCAAGGCAAACGCGCTTTGGTATGTTCGTAAACGCTATCGTCGGCTTCTACGTCTTGGGTAATACCCGCCGCCATTTGGTAATCCTTGTCGGCTTCTTCCTTGATCACATCCACGATATCGTCAATGGTAATTCGCCCTACCAAACGACCCAATTCGTCTACTACCGGTATGGCCTCTAAATCGTATTTTTGCATGATACGCGCCACTTCAACGTCTTCGGTATCTACATTAACTGAGTTTAATTTTCGAATATAGACATCATTAATAGGAGTTCTCGAAGAAGTAGTCAATAAATCTTTAAGCGACAAACGTCCTTTCAAACGGTCTTCATCATCTACCACATAAATCGAATGCACTCTTGAAATGTTTTCGGCTTGAATGCGCATTTCTTTCACACAAGTCAGTACATTCCAGTTTTCGTTCACTTTCACCAACTCTTTGTGCATGATCCCCCCCGCAGTATCCTCTGCATAACGAAGTAAATCCACAATGTCCTTGGCGTGTTCAACGTCTTGTAATTCTGAAATTACTTCTGCCTTAATTTCTTGCGATAACTCGGCAATAATATCCGCAGCATCGTTTGTCTCTAATTCGTCAAGCTCTTCTGCAATTTCTTTTGGAGAAAGTCCTTTTAAGATATTTTCACGTAAATCGTCCTCTAATTCTAGTAGAATTTCGGCCGTTTTATCACTATCTAAAACTTTAAAAATATAGGTTGCCTCTTCAAAATCAAGCTCGTCAAGAACTTCTGCAATATCAGCATGGTGCATGTCATTCAACAAAACTTCCAACTGTTGGTCGTTTTTAGTTTGAATGAGTTGCTCTAATTCTTGAATTAATTCTTTGCTGATTTTAAATTCCATCGGCTTCGATTTTTTGAGTGAGTGCTATAAAGTCCTCAACACTAAGTTGTTCTGGACGAAGATCAAAAACTTTGTCTTCTCTTAAATTATCCGACAAATTTAAGGTTTTTAAACTGTTACGCAAGGTTTTTCTGCGTTGTTGAAAGGCTGTTTTCACCACCGTAAAGAATAATTTTTCGCCACAAGGCAAACTAAAGTCTTCTTTTCTTCGCAAACGCATCACCCCTGATTTTACTTTCGGTGGCGGATTGAACACATGTTCATCTACTGTAAACAAGTATTCGGCATGATAAAAAGCCTGTGCTAAAACGGATAAAATACCGTAAGTTTTACTACCTTTTTTCTCGCAAATGCGCTCTGCCACTTCTTTTTGGAACATTCCAGAAAACTCTGGAATTTGGTGACGAAATTCCAAGGTTCTAAATACAATTTGAGTCGAAATATTGTACGGGAAATTCCCAATGATGGCGAATTGCTTGCCCTCAAAAATTTCTTTAATATCATAGCGCAGAAAGTCTTTCGAAATGATTTTATCTTTCAACTTGGGGTAATTGGCATCCAAATACGCCACCGATTCTGTGTCGATTTCAATCACGTAAGTATTCGTAGGTTTATCCAATAAATATTTGGTCAAAACTCCCATTCCAGGCCCTATTTCGAGTACATCATTGTAGCCTTCTAAACTCAACGTATCGGCAATCGCTTTAGCAATGCTTTCGTCTTTTAAGAAATGTTGTCCGAGATGTTTTTTAGCTTTTACTTTTTCCATTGAGTCATTGCGAGGCACGAGGCAATCTCGCTATTTTTTATTTGTGTTCAGAAATCAATTCCAATTCGGTTCTAAAAGCCAGCATTTTTTCTCCAAATAACTGGTAACTTTCTTGACGGAATTGCGGTGCATCTTCGGCATAGTATTTTTCCAAAGTCGCTTTACTATCCGTCGTAAATTGGATGGAATAGGTAGTTCCTCCCATTTCTTCTTCAATTAAAACCTTCACAATTTTAGCCGAAGAAAATTTTCCTGTCGCCAAAATAGCCGGAATTCGGGTTTGCTGCATCCACTGTAACCATTGGTCTTGAACGCTTTCGTGTATGTTAACTGTTACGTTGTAAAGTATCATTTTTTCAGTTTATGTGTTTATGTGTTTATAGTTTATCCTTTAACCCAATAAACTAATAACCCAATAACCTTTTATAAATTAGTATCTCCTCTTAATTCTCTAAATTTTCGCCTTGCCTCCACAAAATAAATGCTGTCTTGGTGGTTGAAAATTATTTTTTCATACAATGGCTTTGCTTTTTCAGGCAATTGCAATTGATTTTTATACAATTCTGCCGAAAAATAAAGCGCTTCATCTACATAAATTCCATCCGAATGCTGCTCAATTATACTTTGGTATTGGCCTAAAGCCAACGAAAAATCAGCTGTTTTCTCGTATAGTTTCCCCAATCGCAATAAAGTAACCGCCTCAATCTCTTGCCCTTTGTATTGTTTCAAAATTGCTTGAAAAGCTTGAATCGCTTCTGGATTTCGATTTTGGTACCCAAGATAATCCGCTTTGGCGAATGCCTTCAATGCCACTTGTGTCGAATCGACAACGGTATTGTCATTGATGAGCAAAAAATACTCCAAAGCATCATTCGCAATCAATTGTGTACTCGCTGATTTCAACTCTTTGAATTGTTTCAACGCCCACTCCACATCGGTTTTGAAATAACTCGTTTTAGCCGCTTTTAAACTTGCTTCGTGCGCTACCGCATCGTTCTTCAAATCGTTTTCAATTTGCGAATAATACAACAACGCCTGATTGAATTTGGCTTCGTACAGCAAAATATCTGCCAACTCCATTTTGGCCTGAGCCGTTTCGTATTCGTTCAACGGCAAGTCCAATGCAGTTCGAACAATTGACTTACCTGTTTCGGGCTTTTTTAAATTAAACGTCAAAAAATGTGCCTGCATCAGCTGCAAAGATAAGGTAAAAGGACTGATTCCGTATTTCGTGACCAAAGCCGACAATTCGGTTTCGAGACTGGCCCAGTTTTTTTCGGGAGTGGTGTCAATTTTGAGTTGCATCAAATAAGCATTGGCTTGAACCAATAATTCGATTTCGGTGGTATTTTCCAACACAAACCCTAAGATGGTTTTGGCTGTTGCATCATCCTTTTCTTCAATGGCGAGTTGTGCCAAATTGACTATCGTAGTCAACGATTCAGGATTGCGTTTGTAAATAGCTTTTTCTTGAATAAAGGCTTTGCCGAATTCTTTTTGCTGGATGTAGAACCAACTCAAAAATTGGTTCCAATACACCTCTTGGTTCTTTTGGGTTCGTGTAATTAATGCTTTACGCAAATTAGCCGAAAATCCCGCATCGCCTTCATCATTCATAAAACGCGAAAACTGATTTTGAATCAAAATTGTACTTTCTGGATGGGCAAAAGACTCGTCTAAAAAAGTGCTAATGATCATATCCGTATTGCCTAATTGCCCGTACAACAAGCCCATTTGGTAATTGAAATTGAAATTAGGCTGTAATTGTACCGCCGTTTGATAGGCTTTTAACGCATAGTCCAGCAAGACTTTTTTTTCAAAAGAATTGGCTATGCCATAAACTTCGTTAGGATTGGATTTGATTTTAGCCAAGGCTTGTTCAAAATACTTTTGGGCTTTGTCTTCCTGTTGTTGGATTTTGAAATTATAGCCTAGTTCTACCAAAAGCGAACTTTGTTTGTACTTGTCCAATCGGGTTTGAATGGCTTTTTCGGCGACATCAAATTGTTTTAATTGTTGGTAACAATCAATGGTTCTAATAAAGTATTGGTAATTTTGAGGAACAGACTGTAGGAGTTCTTCGTAACTGATTTTGGCTTTTTCAAAATCGCCTTTGTCGTAATAATATTGGGCTAATTGCTCGTTTTGGGAGAACCCAATCAATGAAAAAAACAGGCTGATATGTAGTAGTAGTTTTTTCATTGATTTAATTTATACTATGTTTTTTTTGTTTTTTTGAACAATAAAAATAGACTAAAAAACATTTTAATTATTGGAATAAAATTTAAAATAATTAACATCTTATTTTTTCCTAGATAATTTAGTCTTCTTGTGGTTACTGCATGAAAAGGAACGAATAAAACATTCAAGATTATCCACGTATAGAATAGATTGATAACGGTTTTATTCCCCCAGTTTGTATTATTAATTAGATATAATACTAATAGATTAGCAATAATATTGACTAACAAATAAATCCCAAATTCAAGTCTGCCAGATTTGCCGTCTAAATCAGAATAATAATATCTAAAAAGTTTAAAGTATTTCATTTTAATCTATAATATCAAACCTGCATAAAGAATTATTTTTTATGAACCATATAAGGCATTTAAGGTCGTATAAGTTATTGCTTCACCGCATTTATGTGATTTCTCCTGCGTCGAAATGATAAATTTATTTAAACTTTAAATGAACTTATATGCCTTATATGGTATTTTTTTAATCAATAATATCAAACCCGCAATACGGACGCAATACTTCTGGAATTACAATCCCTTCTGGTGTTTGGTAGTTTTCTATAATGCCTGCCAAAACTCTTGGCAAGGCCAATGAACTTCCGTTTAAAGTGTGTGCCAATTGATTTTTTCCGTCTTTGTCTTTGAAACGCAATTTCAAACGGTTCGCTTGGAACGTCTCAAAATTAGATACTGAAGAAATTTCCAACCAACGGTCTTGTGCCGTAGAAAATACTTCAAAATCATAGGTCAATGCCGAAGTGAATCCCATATCGCCACCACATAAACGTAAGATTCTATACGGTAATTTGAGTTCTTGTAAAATATTTTTCACGTGTTCTACCATGCCGTCCAACGCCTCGTAGGATTTGTCTGGATGCTCTACGCGAACAATTTCTACTTTGTCAAATTGGTGCAAACGGTTCAATCCACGCACGTGTGCTCCATAAGAACCCGCCTCACGACGGAAACATGGCGTGTAGGCCGTACACAAAACAGGCAATTCGCTTTCGTTCAAAATCACATCGCGGAACAAATTAGTCACCGGAACTTCTGCCGTTGGAATCAAATACAAATCGTCAATGGTCGAATGGTACATTTGCCCTTCTTTATCTGGCAATTGTCCTGTTCCGTAACCTGATGCTTCGTTTACCAAATGCGGCACTTGCATTTCTTTGTAACCCGCTGCTGTATTTTTATCTAAGAAATAATTGATTAAAGCACGTTGCAAACGCGCTCCTTTTCCTTTGTACACGGGGAAACCTGCTCCTGTGATTTTCACCCCCAACTCAAAGTCGATGATGTCGTATTTTTTTACCAATTCCCAGTGCGGTTGAGCGCCTTCGTGCAAAACAGGAATAGCACCTTCTTCAAAAACGTTTAGATTTTCTTCTGGTGTTTTTCCTTCCGGAACAATGTCAGCTGGTAAATTAGGTAGTGTATATAATTTTTGCGTCAATTCTTCGGCTAAAGCCTCCGCTTTCTCCCCCAAATCTTTGCTTTTTTCTTTTAACGCAACGGTCTTTTCTTTTAAAATGGCAGCTTTTGCTTTCTCGCCACTTTTCATCAATTCGCCAATGTCTTTGGACAATTTATTAGATTCGGATAAAGTGTTATCTAATTCCACTTGTGTAGCACGACGTTGCTCGTCTAATTGAACTACTTCGTCCACAATTCCTTTGGCATCGATGTTTCTTTTTGCCAAAGCTTTGACTACTTTTTCCTGATTCTCTCTAATAAATGCAATTTGTAACATAGCTTGATTTTTATAACTCTCTGTAATTTTTTGCGCCTTGCGCACGCAAATTTAAGGAAATGTTTGCTAAGTAGGAGACAAAGTTTTTAGTTTTCCAAAGCTTCATTGAAGGCTTCTTGTCTTTTGAAGGCTAGAAGCCTTGGTTGTATCTAAGCTAAAAAAAGTTATTTTTGCACTCATTCTGAATTCATTTCAGCATTTTTAAACTGTTATTATGTTAGAAAATCCAAAAAGATATACCATTACGGCGGCCTTGCCTTACACTAACGGCCCAATTCACATTGGCCATTTGGCGGGAGTTTACGTGCCTTCGGATATTTATTCTCGTTATTTACGATTGCAAGGAAGAGACGTGTTGTTTGTTTGCGGAAGCGACGAACACGGCGTTGCCATTTCAATGAAAGCTAAAAAAGAAGGCATTACGCCTCAAGAAGTAATTGATAAATACGATGGCATTATCCGTAAATCGTTTGTTGATTTTGGAATTTCTTTTGATAATTACTCTAGAACTTCGGCTACAATTCATCATGAAACGGCGTCGGAATTCTTTAAAACTTTGTATGACAAAGGTGATTTTATTGAAGAAGTAACCGAGCAATTGTATGATGCCAAAGCCGATCAATTTTTGGCCGACCGATTTGTAACTGGAACCTGTCCAAAATGCGGCAACGAAGAAGCTTACGGCGACCAATGCGAAAAATGTGGTTCTACCTTGAACGCTACGGATTTGATTAATCCAAAATCGACCATTACTGGAGAAACACCTGTTTTGAAATCAACAAAGCACTGGTTTTTGCCTTTGGATCGTTACGAAGATTTCTTGAAAGAATGGATTTTGGTTGGACATAAAAACGACTGGAAACCCAATGTGTACGGACAAGTAAAATCCTGGATTGATGGCGGATTAGAGCCTCGTGCCGTAACCCGTGATTTGGATTGGGGAATTGACGTACCCGTTGCAGGTGCCGAAGGGAAAAAATTATATGTGTGGTTTGATGCGCCTATTGGTTACATCTCTTCTTCAAAAGAATGGGCGGCACGCGAAGGAAAAAATTGGGAACCGTATTGGAAAGACCAAGACACTAAATTAGTTCACTTTATTGGGAAAGATAATATTGTGTTTCACTGCATCATTTTCCCAGCGATGTTGAAGGCGGAAGGAAGTTATATTCTGCCTGACAATGTTCCTGCCAATGAGTTCTTGAACTTGGAAGGCAACAAATTATCGACGTCTAAAAACTGGGCGGTTTGGTTGCACGAATATTTGGAAGAATTTCCTAATCAGCAAGACGTATTGCGTTATACTTTGACTTCGAATGCACCAGAAACCAAAGACAATGACTTCACTTGGAAAGATTTCCAAGCTAGAAATAACAATGAATTGGTAGCAATTTTTGGCAACTTCATCAATCGTGTGGTGGTGTTGACTAATAAATACTACAACGGAATTGTTCCTGCTCCAAATGAACTTTCGAAAGTGGACGAACAAACTTTGGCCGAACTAAAAGCCTATCCGGCGGTAATTTCAAGTTCCATTGAGCGCTACCGTTTTAGAGAAGCTTTGGGCGAAATGATGAATGCCGCTCGTTTAGGAAACAAATATTTGGCCGACGAAGAACCTTGGAAAGTCATCAAAGACAATCCAGAGCGCGTACAAACCCAAATGTATGTGGCTTTACAAATTGCCGCTGCTTTGAGTACGCTTTGCGAACCATTCTTGCCTTTTACGGCTAAAAAATTAGCGCGTATTTTGAAAATAGAACAAGCCTTGAACTGGAATACAATTGCTGAACATAGCGATTTACTAGTTGCAGGACACCAAATTGGCGAAGCAGAATTGCTTTTTGCCAAAATAGAAGACGAAGCAATTCAAAAACAAATAGACAAATTGGAAGCTACTAAAACTGCCAACCTAGCCGAAAACAAAAAAGCTGAACCACAAAAAGAGGCAATTCAATTTGAGGATTTTGCCAAAATGGATTTGCGTGTGGGAACAATTTTGGAGGCAGAAAAAATGCCAAAAGCCAACAAACTTCTAATTTTAAAAGTAGATACTGGAATTGACGTTCGCACCATTGTTTCGGGAATTGCAGAAAGTTTTGCACCAGAAGATATCATTGGTAAAAAAGTAACTGTTTTAGTGAATTTGGCACCAAGAAACCTTCGCGGAGTAGAAAGTCAAGGAATGATTTTGATGACCAATAATGCTGAAGGAAAATTAGTTTTTGTAAACCCAGATGCTGAAGGTGTTGGAAACGGAGAAACAATTAATTAAAAAGTAAAACGCAAATTTCATAAATTCTCACAAATGATTGTTGTGAAAATTAATGAAGTTTGTCTTTTAAATAAAAATTATGAAACCAAAAATAGTAGCTTTTGACGCAGACGATACGCTTTGGCACAACGAACCTTATTTTGATGAGGCACAGGATAAATTTTGTAAATTATTCAGTGGTTATGCGTCCAAACAAGAGCTATTACGACTGATATTAAATCATCAAATCACCAATTTGCCTTTATACGGTTTTGGAATTAAAGCATTTACGTTGTCTATGATTGAATCAGCTTTAGAGTTGACCAATCATAACATTTCAGGACAAAACATTGAAAAAGTCCTTCAAATTGGGAAAGAGCTGTTGCAAAAACCAGTGGAGTTATTACCTGATGTAATTGCCGTTTTGGAAGAATTAAAAGGAACTCACAAATTAATTGTGGCCACCAAAGGCGACTTGAAAGACCAACACCGTAAATTACACGAATCAGGAATTGGCGCTTATTTTCACCATATTGAAGTGATGAGCGACAAAACCGAATTGGATTACGAAAAAATGTTAGGCCGTTTGGATTGCCAAGCAGCTGATTTTTTAATGATTGGAAATTCGTTAAAATCAGATGTGTTGCCTGTTTTGAATATTGGCGGACATGCCGTTCATATTCCGTATCATACTACTTGGGAATACGAACAAATTGATTTTGAGATTGAACACGAGAATTTCCGTGCTTTTGAAAAAATTACCGACGTATTGCAACTGCTATAAAACACTCATTTCACAAATTGTGATGTACATAAAATGAAACAAAAACTCGACCTCAATACTTGGAACCGAAAAGAACATTTTTTGTTTTTCAAACAAATGGATGAGCCTTTTTATGGCATTACCACCACAATAGATTGTACTAAGGCGTATGCCCAAGCGAAAGTGCTTGGCATTTCATTTTTTAGCTATTATCTCCATAAGACCTTGGGCGCAGTGAATGCGATTGAGAATTTTAGATACCGAATCATTGAAGACGAAGTCTATCTTTTTGACGTGATTGATGCTTCGGCAACAGTGATGCGAGAAGACAAAACGTTTGGATTTTCGTATATGGCTTATGCTGAAAACCCGATTGATTTTGCACAAATCGTACAAACTGAAATCGACCGAATTCAAACCACTAATGGTATTTTCACTAGAGAATATCCAGAAAATTTAATTCATTTTTCGGCCTTGCCTTGGATTAACTTTACTTCATTGTCTCACGCACGAAGTTTCACTTGGCCAGACAGTTGTCCAAAAATTTCTTTTGGAAAACTCATGGATGATAAAGGAACTAAATCAATGCCTATCTCTGTTCATGTGCATCATGGTTTGGTTGATGGCTACCATGTAGGTCAATTTATTGAGCAATTGCAAGAATTAATGAATGAATAAAAAGCACAAAGTCTTTTGAACTTTGTGCCTTTATACTGCTTAGAATATTTATTTTCCTAACAACAGCACTTCATTAGCAACGATATCGGTTACATACCGTTTTTCTCCATTTTTATCCTCGTAAGTGCGATGTGTTAATTTGCCTTCAATGGCTATTTCTTTTCCTTTGGTCACGTATTTTTCTATAATTTCAGCTGTTTTACCCCAAGCAGTAACGCGATGCCATTCCGTTTGTTCTACTTTGTCTCCGTTGTCTTTGTAATAGACATCATTCGTTGCGATTGTAATAGTGGCTACTTTTTTTCCCCCTTCTAGGTTTTTAACTTCTGGATCTTGACCTACTCTTCCGATTAATTGTACTCTGTTTTTCATGGCGTATAAATTTAAATGGTTATAATAAAATGAGTTAACTGATTCGTTTCAATCAACAGTGCAAAGATGTGATAGTGTCCAAAAATTATTCGGTTACTAACTATTTACTTTCGGTTGTAACTATTTGTAAGCATTTGTAAACGGAAAATATTTTATATATTTGATAGATTTTAAATATATTTATTGCGCATTATACACTATTTTAAGTCAAAAAATCCCAATCTTATGAATAAAAGCTGTTTAGAATGCGGAGATAAAATTATTGGCCGTGAAGACAAAAAATTTTGCAGCGATGGCTGTCGCAATGCATACAACAACAAAATAAACAAAGACAGCAACAATTTTATGCGCAACGTCAACAACAAATTGCGTAAAAATTACCGCATTTTGTGCGAACTAAATACTGAAGGAAAATCAAAAACAACCCGAACTAAATTAATGAGTAAAGGATTTGACTTTGAGTATTTTACGAATATATTACAGACTAAAACTGGAAATACCTATTATTTTTTATACGATCAAGGGTATATGCTCTTAGAAAATGATTATTACATGCTTGTCAAAAAAGATATTTAACCCAAAACCCAAATCTGCCCTATCCTATGAAAAAAAATTACGTCTCTCTTTATAGCACACTTTTCTTTTTAGCGATTCTTGCGTTAGCCTTTTTAACTATGATGCCACAATGGACATCAGAGGAAGAAGGATCTTTAACCGATTTTTCTACCCAAAGAGCATTCAAACAAGTGAGAGCTATTTCGCGTCAACCTCACTTTGTAGGCTCTAGAAACCACGAAGAAGTAGCTAATTATCTACTAAAGGAATTGCAAAAATTAGGATTGGAAACCTCCATACAAGAAGGCTACACTTTGAGTGATTGGGGGAATTTGGTAAAATCCAAAAATCTTTTAGCAAGAATTAAAGGGACTGACAGTTCCAAAGCCTTATTGCTTTTATCACACTACGATAGTGCGCCACATTCTTATTCTTTGGGAGCCAGCGATGCGGGTTCAGGAGTAGCTACCATTTTAGAAAGTGTTCGAACATTTTTGTACAATAAAACTAAACATAAAAACGATATCATTATTCTCTTCAGTGATGCCGAAGAATTGGGGCTAAATGGTGCGGCACTTTTTGTTACCCAGCACCAATGGGCCAAAGAAGTGGGGGTAGTTTTGAACTTTGAAGCACGCGGATCGTCAGGACCTAGTTATATGTTGATGGAAACCAATGGCGGAAATGCAGGATTGGTACACGAATTTGCCGCCGCAAAAGTGCCGCTTCCTGCTTCCAACTCATTAATGTACAGCATCTATAAAATGCTTCCTAACGATACTGATTTGACTGTTTTTAGAGAACAAGGCAATATCCAAGGATATAATTTTGCTTTCATCGACGATCATTATAATTACCACACTGCACAAGACGATAGCAAGCACCTCAACAAAAAAACATTAGAGCATCAAGGCACATATTTAATGCCATTATTACATTATTTTGCTAATGCCAATTTTGACGCCACCATTTCCAAGGAAGACTACGCTTATTTCACTCTTCCGTTTACTTTCATCAGTTATCCATTTAGTTGGATTCTACCAATAGCATTGATAGCTTTGGCTCTTTTTGCCCTATTAGTTTTTGTAGGAGTTGGAAAGCGTGTTTTATCGTTCAAAGAAATTGGCAAAGGTTGTATTCCGTTTTTGGGTGCTACACTTACTAGCGGACTAATAACTTATTTTGGTTGGAAATTTGCCCTGAATTATTATCCGCAATACAACGACTTACTCAACGGGTTTACCTACAACGGGCATTCGTACATAGCAGGATTTGTAGCTTTGACTTTAGCTATTTGTTTTGTTTTTTATCATTTTTTATCCGAGAAAAAAACCACCATGAATCATTTTGTGGCGCCCCTTTTCCTTTGGATATTGATTAATTGTGGATTGGCCTTTGGTTTGAAAGGAGCTGGGTTTTTAATTATTCCCGTGTATTTTGGTTTGATTGCCTTTGGGTTCTTCATTCTAACGCAAAAATCAAATGCCCTACTCAATTTGATTTGCAGCATTCCCGCTCTTTTAATTATTGCGCCTTTTATCCAAATGTTCCCTATCGGGCTAGGACTTAAAGTGCTTTTTGGAAGTGCTATTTTGACCGCTTTAACCTTCGGATTGCTGTTGCCTGTTTTTGGGGCTTACGCCAAAAAAGGAACGTTGTCGTTGTTGTTTTTTGCTCTTGCTGGTATCTTTTTTGCAAAAGCACACATCCAATCAGGTTATGAATTAGGCAAAGCCAAATCCAACAGCTTGCTCTACATCTATAATGCCGACACCCAAAAGGCCAATTGGGTAACGTATGATACCAATTTAGATCCGTGGACCAAAAACTATTTGGGGAATCATCCTCAAAACGCTGATTTTATGAAAGACACGCCATTATTTAGTAAATACAATTCTGGTTTCACATACGCTACAGAAGCGCCAAAAAAAGAATTAGCTCAACCTACAATCACGTTTTTAAAAGACCAAATAGTTGGCAATCAACGAGAATTAAAAATCAGAATTACACCCAATCGAAACGTGAATCGTTATGATATTTTTGCTTCCGAAGAAATGATTCTTTATAATTTCAAGGCAAATGGCGTTCAAGCTATTGGGCAAAAAGGCGCTAAATACGACCGTAAAAAAGGGAAAAAAATATTGAGTTATTATGTAGTAGGGAATGAACCGCTAGAAATGGAATTTAGCATCGATAAGTTAGTTCCTTTTGATATGGAATTATTAGAAAGTTCATTTGACTTAATGCACAATGCATTGTTTCCAATGATTAAAAGGCAAAATTGGATGATGCCAACTCCATTTGTTTTGAATGACGCAGTTGTGATTCAAGAAAAAATTATTCCGAAACCTGTGGTGAAAACGGAGGCAAAAAAAGCAGTAGCAGTTACTATAGTTAAAGACAGTCTGACCGAACCAAAACCTGTGCTAGAAACCGAAACCCCTAAAGTACCTTAAGGGTAATCAATATGACACAAATTAGTATTTTAGGCTGTGGTTGGCTGGGTTTCCCTTTGGCGAAAGCTTTAGTTAAAAACAAATTTTCAGTAAAAGGTTCGACTACCTCAACGGAGAGAGTATCTATTTTAGAATCTGCTGGGATTGATACTTTTATAGTCCAATTAGAGGAAGAAAAAATCAGTGAATCCGTAGCTAATTTTTTAGCTCATAGCTCAATTTTGATTATCAACATTCCGCCTAAATTAAGAGGCAATTCAACTGAAAACTTTGTTGCCAAAATAACTACTTTAATTCCTTTTATTGAAAAATCAACAATTGAAAAAGTACTTTTTGTGAGTTCGACTTCGGTGTATGGAGAGGATAATGAATTGATTACCGAAGAAAGCCCTTTAAATCCAGATTCAGAAGGGGGACGCCAACTGGCAATTGTAGAAAGTCTTTTACAAAAAAATACCCGTTTTGAAACAACCATCTTGCGGTTCGGTGGTTTGATTGGAGAGGATAGAAATCCGGTTCGGTTTTTATCGGGACGAGAAAATATTGAAAACCCAGACGCACCCATCAACCTGATTCATCAAGAGGATTGCATTGGCATTATTGAAAAAATTATAGCCTTGAGTTCTTGGAACGAAACCTTTAATGCTGTAGCCCCATTTCATCCAAGTAGAAAAGAATATTATACTCAAAAAGCCGCCGATTTGAATTTGGCTTTGCCTAAATTTGCTACTTCAAATTCCATTGTAGGAAAAACAATTTTGAATGACAAACTCATTAAATCCCTACAATATTCTTTTTTAAAACCAACATTATAACGTGAGAACCCGAATAAAAAATGCTTTTTTAAACCAAATCAAAACCATTGGTTTACCCATTTTAGCCCTATGTTGGGTCAGTTTTTTTTGGGGTACTACTTGGATTGCATCCAAAGAAGGAGTAAAACACATGCCTGCTTTGCAACTCGCTGCCATTCGACAATTTATCGGTGGATTTCTTTATATCGCTTTCTTTTTATGGAAGAAAACCCCTTGGCCGAAAGGCAAACAATGGAAATTTATTCTGATTTTGAGTGTACTTAATTTTGTTTTGAGTAACGGACTCAGCACTTGGGGAGTAAAATATATTAGTAGTGGATTAGGAGCTATCATTGGCGCTTTAGTTCCGTTATGGGTGGTAATTATTAGTTTCTTTAAAGGAGAACGATTGGCTAAATTAGCCATTGTGGGGTTAATTGTGGGGTTCTCAGGTATCTGTGTAGTTTTCTACGATCATTTGAGTGATTTTCTCCTTCCTGATTTTCGATTTGGAATTTTCATTTCCATTATTGCTACTTTGACTTGGGCATTTGGCACTTTATATACTAAGAAAAAAGCAACAAGTTTTAATCCATATTTTGGATTAGGACTCCAAATGTTTATTTCTAGTATTTTACTCTTTGCTTTTACAGGAGCTACGGGAACCTCCGTAAGTTTGTCGGCAATTCCAGCAGTTTCTTGGTGGGCAATTGGGTACTTGGTGGTGTTTGGGTCGGTCCTGACCTTTATTGCTTTCATTTATGCTTTACAACGCCTTCCGTCAGAGATTAGTAGCATTTATGCTTATGTTAACCCAATTGTAGCCGTTTTACTTGGAACAGTTATTTTTAATGAATCATTAAATCCTCCGATTGTCATTGGCGGAAGCATTACTTTAATTGGTTTGTATATGGTCAACCAGTCTATGAGAAAAAATAGAGCATAATAGGGATGAATTAGTTTTTTAATTCCAAAAGAAATGAGTGAAGAGTACATCAAAAGAGTCAATACAATATTGACTTACATTGACAACAATTTAAGCGCCGATTTATCATTAGAAACTATTGCTAAACTGGCCTTTTATTCCCCTTTTCATTTACACCGCCTTTTTAAGTCGATAACTAATGAAACGCTGAATAATTATGTTACTCGTAAAAGAATTGAAAAAGCAGCTTCATTACTTATGCATAAAAAAGAAGTAAGCGTTTCTGAACTTGTTTTACAATTTGGATTTAGTAGCCATTCGGCATTTACAAGAGCCTTTAAAAAATATTATGGACAAAGTCCGAGCGATTTTAGAAAATCCAATTTCAATTCATTTAGCAAGATTAGCAAAACGAATAGCAAGAAAGGAAAAGAAAATAGCGATTCAGAAGGATACATTTGTACCCTTACTAACCTAAAAAAATGGATACAAATGAATGCTACAATTGAAATCAAAGAACTCCCTAAAATGGATTGGGCTTTTATCACTCAGATTGGTCCCGAAGGATTAGATGCTGCTTTTGGCAGATTGCTACAATGGGCAATCCCTAGAGGACTTGTTGGAGAAAATCTAAAAATGGGCCGTATTTATCACGATAGTTTTAAGATAACAGAGCCTGAAAAAGTGCGAATGAGTGCTTGTCTTTTGCTCCCATCACCGATTGAAGTAACGGGCGAAATTGGTTTAACATCAACTCCAAAAGCAAAATGTATCGTAGGTCATTTTGAGATAGCACCTCATGATTTTGGGAAGTCTTGGCAATCCCTTTTTCTTTGGATGAGTGAAAATGGATATAAAAAAGCGGACCAAAATCCATTTGAAATTATACATAACAATTTCAATGAGCATCCAGAGAAAAAATGCATTGTTGACTTATGTATTCCTATCGAATAAAAACAAAAAAACCGTTTAGTGATAAACGGTTTTTTTGTTTTTGTATATTCATTCAGATTACCAAATTTTAACTCGTTTTTCAGGAGCAACATACATCCCATCTGTTGGTTGTATATTAAATGCTTCATAAAACGTATCTACATTTTGTAAAGGCACATAGGCACGGTACATTCCTGGAGTATGTGGATCTGTTTTTACTTGACTTTTCAAAGCCTCGTCTCTCATTTTTGAACGCCAAATAGTAGACCAAGAAATAAAGAAACGTTGTTCTGGAGTATAGCCATCAATTAATCCTGGATTCCCGTTGGTTTTCAAATACAATTGCAACCCATCATAAGCAGCATTTACACCTCCTAAATCTCCAATATTTTCTCCTAAAGTAAATTTACCATCTACAAAAGTTCCAGGTAATGGTTGTAAGGCACTGTATTGTGCTGCCAAAGCTCCTGTTAATGCTGTAAATTGTTTTAAGTCATCGGCTGTCCACCAATCTACTAAATTACCATCGGCATTGTATCTTGCTCCTGAATCGTCAAATCCATGAGAAATCTCATGACCAATCACAGCTCCAATTCCGCCATAATTAACGGCTTCATCTGCTTGATAATTATAAAATGGTGGTTGTAAAATCGCAGCTGGAAATACAATTTCGTTATACGAAGGATTGTAATACGCATTCACTGTTTGTGGAGACATACCCCATTTTTCTTTGTCAACTGGTTTTTTCAATTCTGCTAAATTTTCATTAAATGACCATTTAGAAAGATTTTTTACATTTTCAAAATACGTTCCTCCCTCAGTTGGAGCTTTGATTACCAATGCAGAATAATCTTCCCATTTATCAGGATAACCTATTTTGATTCTTGATTTTTTCAATTTAGCAATAGCACTTTTTTTAGTTTCTTGCGACATCCAAGCCAAATTGTTAATTCGGTTTTCAAAAGCTAAGAATACGTTTTTAATCATTTTCTCTGCTTTTACTTTTGCTTCAGCAGGGAACTTTTTCTCTACATATAATTTCCCTAAAGCTTCACCTATAGTACCATTAATAACTTGAAGCGCGCGTTCTTCAAGAGGTCTTTGTTTTACAGCCCCTGTTAACGTTTTTCCATAAAACTCCCAATTGGCATTTTCCAATTTAGTTGATAATTGACCCGCAGATTTATTTAAAAGCGTCCAACGCATATACGCCTTCCAATCTTCAACTTTATTTTCTTTTAAAATACCTTCTAAAGCAGTTAAATATTTTGGCTGAGAAACAATTAATGAGTCCGTTTTAGGCAATCCTATTTGCGTTAAATAGCCATCCCAATTAATTGACGGCGCCAATTTTTGCAAATCTTTAACCGTCATTGGGTTATACGATTTTCTTCTGTCTCTTCGTTCTACTCTATCAAATCGAGGTTTTGACATCGCTGTTTCAAATGCTAGTATTTTTTCTGCTTGAGACTTTGCTTCAGCAGGTTTTTCACCAATCATTTGCAACATCTTAGCTACATGAAGTACATATTTAGCACGTTTTTCTTTCGAATCAGCATCTTCTGAAACATAGTAATCTCTATCAGGTAATCCTAAACTACCCGGACCAACATTAATGACATTTCTATTACTGTTTTTAGCATCAACTCCAATCCCAACACCAAAAAATCCTGCTCCTCCTACAGGTGCCATTTGAGCTAACAAAGCTTGTAAATCAGCAGTGTTTTTCACCGCATTAATTTTCGCTAAATAGGGTTTTAATGGAGCGTATCCTTGCTTGTTTCTACTAACAGTATCCATTATAGATTTGTACAAATTGATTGCTTTCCCTTGATCTGTATTGGATTTATAAATAGGATTTTTTGACGCTTCTTTCAAAATTGCCAAAGCATCTTCATCTGTTTTTTGACGTAATTCATCAAAACTTCCCCAACGTGTTTTATCGTTAGGAATTTGAGTATTGTCTAACCAAGTTCCATTAACAAAACGGAAGAAATCGGTGCTTGGTTTCACCTTTTGATCCATAAATTTTAGATTAATTCCAGGTTGCTTGTTTTCTGTTACAGTCTGAGCTTGAGTTGCTGTAACCGATAACATCGCTGGAATTACAAAAAGAATAGTACTCTTAAATAACTTTTTCATTATTGATAATTTTAAAGTGATATGACAAATCTATTGATAAATTATTTAAACAATTGCTTTTAATGTGATTTTTTAATAAAATTGATTTCATAAATACAGTTTTGAATTTCGTATTTTTGCAGCAAAATCATACGATGAAAGCATTTTTATACAGATATAGAATTTTCTTTGGCGTACTAATTGTATTTTCAATTGTTACTATTTCTTTGTTTTATTCGGCTTTAAAACCTAAAAAAACACTTCCTATATATAATCCTGCTGATGTCAATCCAGAATTAGTAGATAGCACGATTCAGTATAAAAGTAAATACCATACGATTGCTGAGTTTTCTTTTGTGAACCAAAATGGAAAAATCATTACTCAAAAGGATTATGAAGGCAAAATTTATGTCGCAGATTTCTTTTTCACCACCTGTGGTTCCATTTGTCCAAAAATGACTACCAATTTAGAAGAGGTACAAAAAGCAATTCTTAATAATCCCAAAGTCATGTTACTTTCTCATACCGTTTTTCCTGAAACGGATAGTGTTCCTGTTTTAAAAGAATACGCCATCAAACATCATGTTGACGATAGGAAATGGAATCTTGTGACTGGAGATAAAAAAGCCATATACACTATGGCTCGAAAATCGTATTTAGCAGTGAAGTTAGGCAAACCATCAGAGCTATATGACATGGTACATACCGAAAATTTTGTGCTGGTAGACCAAAAAAAACGGGTTCGTGGTTTTTATGATGGAACGAATAAAAAAGAAGTACAACGACTAATTGAAGACATTGCCTTTTTGTCGGAACAATAAAACTTCTATTCAATTGATTTTTTAGTATAAAAATGATATTTATCATTTGGTTTACTATTAAAATCTGTACTTTTGTAATCTTAATTCAATCTAAATAAGACTTGCAAACCACTTTAAACATACTCAAAAAAGGCGAAAAAGCCATCATCAAAGAATTTGATGTTGATGCTGTTCCGTTGAAATTATTAGAGATGGGTTGTTTGCCAGGAAACGTAGTTGAATTGCTTCAAGTAGCGCCTTTTGGAGACCCGCTATATTTAAATATTAACGGTTCGCATGTAGCCATTCGAGTGGAAACTGCCAAAGAGATCAAAGTTGATTTAATCGAAAACAGATAATGTTAAGTAGTCACAATATCAACGTAGCGCTAATTGGCAATCCTAATGTGGGGAAAACTTCGGTTTTCAATCAACTTACAGGATTGAATCAACAAGTGGGAAATTATCCCGGCATTACAGTGGAGAAGAAAATTGGTTTTTGCAAATTACCTAATAATTACAAAGCCAACATTCTTGATTTGCCTGGAACTTACAGTTTGAATGCGAGTTCTATTGATGAAAATGTGGTGATTGAATTGTTGTTGAACAAAAACGACAAATTGTATCCTGACGTTGCCTTGGTGGTAACTGATGTCGAAAATTTAAAACGTAATTTACTGCTTTTTACCCAAATAAAAGACTTAGAAATTCCGACCATTCTAGTCATCAATATGGCGGATAGAATGAAACATAAAGGAATTTCTTTAGATATTCCGTTTCTAGAAGAAAAACTAAAAACAAAAATAGCTTTAATTAGTTCGCGAAAAGGCACCGGAATAGAAGAACTCAAACAGTTAATTGTAAGCTACAAATCGATTCCGAAAGAACCGTGTTTAAACGCTTCCATAATAGACGAAGAATATTTTGAGTCGCTACGCAAAACATTCCCGAATCAATTATTGTACAAATTATGGTTAGTAATTACTCAGGATGTCAATTTCTTAAATTTGGATCGAAACGAAATCAGGAATTCCTACACTAAATCGCATTCTGACTTAAAACGATTACAACAAAAAGAAACTATAAAACGCTATCAGTTCATCAATGATGTTTTGAAAGAAGGATTGAAAATTGATAGTAGTATAGCCAAAGATTTTCGATCTATCCTTGACCGAGTGCTAACACACAAAATTTGGGGTTATGCCATTTTCTTTTTTATCCTTTTTGGAATTTTTCAGTCTATTTTTGAATGGTCTAAAATTCCAATGGATTTTATTGACAACTCTTTTGCCTCTTTGAGTGTTCTGGCTAGCGAAAAATTACCTGCTGGCGTATTGACTAATTTAATTGCACAAGGCATCATCCCAGGCATTGGCGGGATCTTAATTTTTATTCCACAAATCGCCTTTCTTTTCATGTTCATTTCCATTCTAGAAGAAAGTGGCTACATGAGTCGCGTCGTCTTTTTGATGGATAACATTATGCGAAAATTTGGTTTGTCAGGCAAAAGTATTGTACCGCTAATTTCAGGTACAGCTTGTGCTATTCCAGCAATTATGGCAACTCGAAATATTGAAAACTGGAAAGAGCGATTGATTACTATTTTAGTCACTCCTTTTACTACTTGTTCTGCTCGACTCCCTGTTTACGCTATTATTATTGCGTTAGTTATTCCTGAAAAACGCGTTTTAGGAATCATCAATATGCAAGGACTGACCTTAATGTTATTGTATCTTTTAGGCTTTGGAATGGCTATATTTTCGGCCTATATTTTGAATAAAATTTTGAAAATAAAAGGCAAAACCTACTTTATCGTAGAAATGCCCAATTACAAATTGCCGATGTTCAAAAATGTCGCCATTAATGTCATCGAGAAAACAAAGGCATTCATTTTTGGAGCAGGGAAAATTATTTTAGCCATTTCCATCGTATTGTGGTTCTTGGCTTCTTATGGACCGGGTGAAAAATTCAATAATGCTGAAAAAATCGTAATTGAGAAAAATCTTGCTAAGCCACTGAATGCATCCGAATTACAAAATGCCATTGCTTCGCAAAAATTAGAAAATTCCTACATTGGCTTGATGGGCAAAACTATTGAACCTGCTATTTCTCCTTTGGGTTACGATTGGAAAATTGGTGTAGCCATTATTAGTTCCTTTGCGGCTAGAGAAGTTTTTGTGGGAACACTAGCCACAATTTATAGTGTGGGAGATAGTGACAACGACAATACCATTAAAAACAAAATGCAAGCCGAAATTAATCCTGAAACAGGTCAAAAAATATTCAATTTTGCCTCAGGAATTTCGTTATTATTATTCTACGCTTTTGCCATGCAATGCGCTAGTACTATTGCCATTACTAAAAAAGAAACCAACTCTTGGAAATGGCCTTTAGGGCAATTAATCTTCATGAGTGGGTTAGCCTATTTAGTCGCTTTGATTGCTTATCAAATTCTTAAATAAATCAACAATGACTCAAGAAATTCTAGCTTTTGGAATACTGATTTTGGCCATTGCATTTTTGATTCGAAAATATTTTTGGAAGAAAAAATCAGACAAGAATTGTGGTAATGGTGATTGCGGTTGTAACTAAACTATTTTCACAAACAAATTAGTGGCGATTTTATTTGAAATGGTCACTTCCTTTCCATCTATTTTTATTTTTAGAGACGAATCAAAAACTTCTTTTGCCAAAATCTCAATAGTAGAGCCCAATGCAATGCCTTGTTTGTCTAGATATTTTAAAAATTCAGAAGACGTGTCTTTTACGCCTACACAAATTCCAGATTGTTTTTCAGAAAGTTCAGAAAGAAGTTGTTTTTCTACTTTAATAATTTGACCATTGGCATCCGGAATAGGATCCCCATGAGGATCTTCGGTTGGATTTCCTAAAAAATCATCCAATCGATTGATTAATTGTTCGGATTTAATATGCTCTAGCTGTTCGGCAATATCATGTACTTCATCCCATGAAAAAGCCAACTTTTCAACTAAGAATACTTCCCACAAACGATGCTTTCTCACAATCATCTTTGCCGCCAATTTCCCTTTTGGTGTCAAAAAAACACCTTGATATTTTTTATAATGAACCAGGTCTTTTTCTGCTAATTTTTTAAGCATATCGGTCACTGATGATGCTTTAGTTTCCATCATTTCAGCAATAGCATTTGTACTTATCTCTGTGGGTAAAGAAGTGGTTAAATGATAAATAGTTTTAAGGTAATTTTCTTCTGAAAAAGTCATTCTTTTGAGTTTACAGATTATTTTTTTACAATTAACAAAGGTATCGAAATCTTATGACGTAATTTATCTACTGTGGTGCCAAAAAGTAAATCTTTTAAACCCGTATGGCCATGAGTTCCCATGACTAAAATATCAAAATGGGATTGATTTACAATTTCTGGAATGACCGTATTAGGTCTTCCAAATCCAAGTATAGTTTCAACTTGAAAACCTTTCTCATTCAACATTTTCTCATATTCTTGCAATAATTTTTCGTCGAGTGTCGTTTCATGATCATCGGCATTTTCACCATACACAATGGCTCCAACGGTTTCTACAATATGAATAAGAGTATATTTTGCGTCCATTCCGCCAAGTTCAAAAGCACTATTTAAAGCAACTTCATCAGCAAAAGAAAAATCAACAGAAATAGCAATATTTTTTTTATGCTGAAATTCGGACCCCGAAAATTTCAAAGCCATCAGATGAGGCGAATGATTATGAATGTGCAGCTTCACTTTTGAAATAAAAGGTTTGAAGACTATATAAAGTAACAAAATCAAGAACCCAAAGGCAAGCGGAACTACAGTTACCCATAAAATTAAAGGATGATTGGTGGTTTCTAACCAACCACTAATTTCGGCATAAACCAATCTGGCATTAAGAGAAACTATTATAGTCGCAATAATCCAAGCTGCAATTTGAGTCATTTTAGAGATATGAAATCCTTTCATTTTTGATTTATCGCTCACAAAATGGATTAACGGAATTATGGCAAAACCTAATTGTAAGCTCAATATTACCTGACTCAATATCAATAATTTTCCCGTAATCCCTTCGCCATAAATTAAAATAACGATAACTGCAGGAACAATCGCAATTAATCGGGTAATAATTCGGCGAACCCAAGGTTGAATGCGCAAATTAAGATAGCCTTCCATCACAATCTGACCCGCTAAAGTTCCTGTTATAGTAGAACTTTGCCCAGCGGCAATCAAAGCTACTGCAAATAAAATAGGCGCCCATTTTGTTCCTAATAAGGGCTGGAGAAATTGATACGCATCTTGAATTTCGGCCACTTCAAACATTCCGTTTCTATAAAATGTGGCGGCTGCCAAAATTAAAATGGCAGCATTGACAAAAAAAGCAAGATTCAGCGCAATGGTAGAATCAATCAAATTGTACTTTAATGCTTGCTTAATTCCAACATCTGTTCGGGAAAATTTTCTGGTTTGCACCAACGACGAATGCAGGTATAAATTATGAGGCATTACAGTGGCTCCGATAATTCCTATAGCAATATACAACGCCGACTCATTGGGTATGGACGGAATTAAACCGTAAATTACCTTACCCATTTCGGGTTGTGCAAAAATCATTTCAAAAATAAAAGAAAACCCAATAATTGCAACTAACACAATAATAAAAGCTTCCATTTTTCGGATGCCTTTATTAATTAAAAAGAGCAGTAGAAACGTATCCAAAACCGTAATCAAAACTCCTTCAAGTAATGGGATTCCGAACAATAAATTAATCCCAATTGCCATCCCTAAAACTTCCGCTAAATCACAGGCTGCAATTGCAATCTCTGCCAAAAAATAAAGAATGTAATTAATAAACTGAGAATACGTTTCTCTTGAAGCCTGGGCCAAATCACGCTGAGTCACAATTCCTAATCTAGCACTTAAACTTTGTAACAATAAAGCCATTAAATTACTCATTAATAAAACCCAAAGCAAGGCATACCCAAACTGACTTCCACCCGCAATATCTGTAGCCCAATTCCCAGGATCCATATAACCCACACTAATCAAATAAGCGGGCCCAAAAAAAGCAAGAATTTTTCTAAAAACAGACGTTTTGTTCTGAGTGGAGACGGATTGATTAACCTCTTCTAAAGATTTGCTCATAGCTAAAAATAAATTATTAAAACAAATATACAACAATCAATTTTTATCAGAGTAATATTTTTTTTAGATTTGTCTAAATTTTTAATTAAACAAATCTAAAATGAAAATCATTTTGTATGAAATATTATTTTCAATAGGGCTTGCCACTGGATGTTTTGCACAAAATACAGATCCAATTCAAACGGATCGCCCAGATCAAACAGAATGTCCTTTCATAACACCAACCCATTTTTTGCAATTTGAAATTGGTTTGCCTTATGAAAAAACCAACATGTACTCTACAAAAATGAGTCTTCCTACTATGTTATCCAAATTCGGTATTAACGAACGTTTTGAATTACGATTAATTACCGAACATCTTATAATCTCTGAAATTACTACTGAAAATTCAGGATTTACTCCCATTGCGATAGGATTTAAATCACAACTTTTAAAAGAAAGAGGAATACTACCAACTTTAGCTATTATTGGACATTTTCATTTGCCAAAAGTAGCCTCAACAATATTTCAAACTCCATATTGCGCACCCGCATTTCGATTTACAATGCAACACACTTTAACTCCAAATCAAACTTTGAGTTACAACATTGGAGCTGAATGGGATGGAGACACAGGCGTTCCGACTTTTATCTACACCCTAACCACAGCCTATTCTTTTTCAGAAAAAATAAGTGGTTATATTGAAGTATATGGTTTTCTACCTCAAATAGATTTAGACAACCATCGTCTAGACGGAGGTTTTAATTACTTATGGAACCCAAATCATCAATTGGATATTTCAGCCGGCATTGGACTAACCGAAAATGCTCCAAGATATTTTATTTCTCTAGGTTATTCATTCCGATTTAAAATTTAATTTTCTTTTAAATTAGTTACTTTTGAATGAAATTTTCGAAAAACATATGAAACAATACGACTACATTTTTACGGGTGCAGGCTTATCCGCTTTGATGACGGTGTATAAAATGGTAGTGTCTGGAAAATTTGAAAAGAAACGTATTCTCCTCTTAGATAAAAATACCAAACAAACTAATGACCGAACTTGGTGTTTTTGGTCAGAAAATAAATCTATTTGGGGACCTAGCATTTCAAAAAAATGGGATTCGGCTTTGTTTGCCAATGCTGATTTCCAAAGAAACTTAGAGTTACACCCTTACCAATACAATAAAATTCAAGGATTGGAATTTTACAATCAAGTGTTGGAATTGATTGCAAAGCAAAAAAATATTGATTTCGTCCAAGAAAAAGTATTCGAAATTGAAGAATCAGAAAGTATCGTCTTGGTGAAAACCGAAACCCAAAGTTTTTCGTGTAGCCAACTTTTCAATTCGATTTACAATCCTTCTCTGGTAATCAATCAATCCAAGTATCCGTTGTTACAACAGCATTTTACAGGTTGGTTTATCCAAACGAAAATACCTGTTTTCAATCCAGAACAAGCCACTTTTATGGATTTTTCGGTAGCACAAAAAAACAATACCCGCTTTATGTATGTTTTACCTGTGTCTGAAACCGAAGCCTTATTGGAATACACTTTATTTTCCAAAGAGTTACTTTCGAAAGAAGAATATGAAACCGAAATCGAGAAGTACATTCAAAAATTAGGCATTAGTAACTATCAAATTCTCGAAAAAGAAGTTGGAACCATACCCATGACTTGTTATCCTTTTTGGAAACACAATACCAAAAATGTGATTAATATTGGAACCGCAGGTGGGTGGACCAAAGCCAGCACAGGCTACACTTTTAAAAATGCCGATACGAAATCGAGCGAATTGGTTTCGTTTTTGGAAACCCAAACTGATTTTAGAAAATTATATAAAAAGACTAAATTTTGGTGGTACGATTTGCTTCTTTTAGACATTTTAGATCAAAAAAACGAAACGGGTGCGACCATTTTCTCTGCCCTTTTCCAAAAAGGAAATCCGCAACTTATCTTCAAATTTTTGGATGAAGAAACTTCGTTTTGGGAAGATTTGCAAGTCATTTGGAAATGCCCAAAAGGACTTTTTATTACCGCTTTATTGAAAAGGTTATTTCGTTTTTAATTTAGCTATATAACGATAACAAATCTTTATGATTAGAATCATTCTAAAGACAAGATTTCTATTTATCTTTGCCTAAGATTTTTTTAAATCTAATATCGTATATCATAAATCTAATATAATAATTATGTATCCAGAAGAAATGGTAAAACCAATGAAAGCAGAATTAGTTGACGCTGGTTTTCAAGATTTACATACTGCTGAGGCTGTTGAAAACGCCATCAAAGCAGCAGGAACAACTTTAGTAGTAGTGAATTCTGTTTGTGGTTGTGCTGCAAGAAACGCACGTCCAGGGGCTAAAATGAGTTTAGAAGGCGCCAAAAAACCAGACCATTTAATAACGGTTTTTGCAGGAGTTGACAAAGAAGCAGTAGATGCGGCACGTCAACACATGTTCCCTTTTCCACCATCTTCGCCAAGTATGGCTTTGTTCAAAGACGGGGAATTAGTTCATATGTTAGAGCGTCACCATATTGAAGGTCGTCCAGCCGAATTAATCGCTGAAAACTTACAAGACGCTTACGCTGAATTTTGTTAGACTCGCCACAAAGACGCTAAGTCACAAAGATTTTTTTTAAACCATTTAGAAATTAAGAAAATTAAGGTCCAACTTAATGCAACTTAATTTGTAAATGGTTTTTTTATTTTCAAATTTTCAAATTATCTTTGCACCCGAGTTCTTCCAATTAGAACTCATACATAATTTCTCACTTAAACGTTTATAGCATGCAACTGTACAACACCTTAAGCGCAGAAGAAAGAGCCGAGCTGATTGATCAAGCGGGCAAACAAAGACTTACTTTGTCTTTCTATGCGTATGCCAAAATTGAAGACCCTAAAAAATTTAGAGACGATTTATTCGTTGCTTGGAATACATTAGATGCGCTTGGTCGTACTTATGTGGCCAAAGAAGGAATCAATGCTCAAATGTCGGTGCCTGCCGAAAATTTCGAAGCCTTTCGCGAAACCTTAGAAGCCTATGATTTTATGCGTGGCATTCGTTTGAATGTGGCCGTAGAACATGACGATCATTCGTTTTTAAAATTGACCGTAAAAGTTCGCGATAAAATCGTGGCTGATGGATTGAACGACGAAACCTTTGATGTAACCAACATTGGTGTACACTTAAAAGCCAAAGAATTCAACCAAATCTTAGAAAATCCCAACACTATTGTAGTCGATTTTAGAAATCATTATGAAAGTGAAATTGGCCATTTTAAAGGCGCCATCACACCTGACGTGGAGACTTTTAGAGAAAGTTTGCCAATTATTAATGAGCAATTGCAAGACTTTAAAGACGATAAAAACTTGGTAATGTATTGCACAGGGGGTATTCGTTGCGAAAAAGCATCAGCGTATTTCAAACACCAAGGTTTTAAAAATGTGTACCAATTGGAAGGCGGTATTATCAATTATGCCAAACAAATCAAGGAAGAAAACTTAGAAAGCAAATTCATTGGAAAAAACTTTGTGTTTGACCACCGCTTAGGCGAAAGGATTACAGACGATATTGTTTCGCAATGCCATCAATGCGGAAAACCGTGTGACAATCACACCAATTGTTCCAATGATGGTTGCCATTTATTATTCATTCAATGTGACGAATGCAAAGCAGCAATGGAAAATTGTTGTTCTACCGAATGTTTAGAAACCATTCATCTTCCTGTTGAAGAACAAATAAAATTACGACGTGGTAAGCAAGTCGGCAATAAAGTATTCCGAAAAGGAAAATCAGAGAATTTAAAATTCAAACATTCGGGCGAACTTTCGGATACTGCTTTGGCTACAGCTCCAAAAACAAATGATATTCGTCAAAAAATAAAAGTAAAAAAAATACTTTTAGGCAAAGTGGAACATTTTTATGTAAAAGCTTCTATTGGTCTTTTTGTAATTGAAAATAATGAATTTAAAATTGGTGACACATTGATAATTTCTGGCCCAACTACAGGAAACCAAGAATTAATTTTAGAAAAAATGTTGGTGAATGGAACTGAACATTCAACTGCGAAAATAGGTGACAAAGTAACCTTTGAAGTACCTTTTAGAGTCAGATTGTCTGATAAATTGTATCTTAAAATACAGAATTAACGCATCTTAGTCATTAAAAATTCCATCCCATTTCATAACTGAAATGGGATTTTTACTTTAACAAAAAGGCCATCAACTTAAAACTAAAAAATACTATCTTTACACCTTATTCGTTTTAAGAACTTAAGTTGCATTCATTGCAACACTACATATAAAATTATGGCATGTACAAGTTGTTCAACTGCTGATGGTGGCGCACCAAAGGGTTGTAAAAATAATGGGACTTGTGGCACCGATAGCTGCAACAAATTAACGGTTTTTGACTGGCTTTCTAACATGAGTGCGCCGAATGGCGAAGCACCTTTTGACTGCGTGGAAGTCCGTTTTAAAAATGGAAGAAAAGAATTTTATCGCAATAGCGAGAAACTAACCTTAAGCATTGGAGACATTGTGGCTACGGTAGCTTCGCCAGGACATGACATCGGAATTGTTACTTTAACGGGAGAATTAGTTCGAGTGCAAATGAAGAAAAAAGGAGTCAATCCTGAAAGTGCCGAAATAACTAAAATTTATAGAAAAGCCTCTCAAAAAGACATCGATATTTGGTCTGCAGCGAGAGATCGTGAAGAGCCTATGAAAGTGCGCGCGCGTGAATTGGCTATTGATCAAAAATTAGAAATGAAAATTTCTGATATTGAATTTCAAGGAGACGGTTCTAAAGCTACTTTTTATTATACTGCCAATGATAGAGTCGATTTTAGACAATTAATCAAAGATTTTGCTAAAGAATTCAGTACCCGAATCGAAATGAAACAAGTGGGTTTTCGTCAAGAAGCCTCTCGTTTAGGAGGAATTGGATCTTGCGGAAGAGAGTTGTGTTGTTCTACTTGGTTGACTGATTTTAGAAGTGTAAACACCTCAGCGGCACGTTACCAACAATTGTCTTTGAATCCGCAAAAATTAGCTGGACAATGTGGTAAATTGAAATGTTGCTTGAACTATGAGTTAGACACGTACATGGACGCCTTGAAAGATTTTCCTGATTTTGACACTAAATTAGTAACTGAAAAAGGAGATGCTATTTGTCAAAAACAAGATATTTTCAAGGGTTTAATGTGGTTTGCTTATACTAATAATTTTGCCAACTGGCATGTATTAAATATCGAACAGGTTAAAGAAATTGTTGCTGAAAACAAATTAAAAAACAAGGTTTCTTCGTTAGAAGACTTTGCTATTGAAACGGTTGACGAACAAGAAAAGAACTTTAACAATGCTATGGGGCAAGAGAGTTTAACTCGTTTTGACCAACCCAAGAAAAAGAAAAGACCAAACAAAAAACCGAGACAAGCTGTAGAGGGCAATGCAGGAAACAACAGACCTGCTAACCCAAACAACAACAGGCCTTCGGGAAATAACAATAGGCCTAACAATAACAAGCGTCCGAATCCAAATAACAAAAGTGGGGAACCAAGAAAACCGATAATTATTACTAAAAATGAGGATAAAAAATAGTCTTATTTTTCTATTAATGGGAATTCTCTTTTTTTCTTGTGATAAAAAAAGAGTGTTTGACGAATACCATTCTGTGGGTAGTGCTTGGCACAAAGACAGTACGGTTACTTTTCAATTACCCGAATTAGATTCGACTAAACGGTATGATTTATTTGTCAATTTGAGAAGCAATGACAATTATCCGTTCAACAATTTGTTTTTGATAGTGGCGTTAGAATTGCCTAATGGTTTTACCAAAGTAGATACTTTAGAATACCAAATGGCAAAACCTGACGGAACCTTGCTTGGCGAAGGTTTCACCGATATCAAGGAGAGTAAATTATTTTACAAAGAAAATGTAAAATTTAGAGGAAAATACAAAGTATATATCAAACAAGCAGTTCGTGAAACAGGAAAAGTGCCTGGGGTAGAACAGCTAGAAGGAATTACAGATGTAGGTTTTAGAATAGAAAATAAAGAATAGAATTGTATTATGGCTATTATTAATCGAAAAAAAAATCAAGTACCCGACTCAGAAAAAGACATTCAATATTACTCTAAATTATTTTGGAAGTATTTCTTTTATGGTATGGGAGGCATTGCCTTGTTTTTCTTATTTGCTTCTTGGGGGCTTTTGGGCTCCATGCCTTCTTTTGAAGATTTAGAAAATCCAGACTCTAATTTAGCAACAGAAATTATCTCTGCTGACGGAGTAGTGATTGGAAAATATTTTGAAAAAAACCGTTCTCAATTAAAGTATTCTGACTTGCCTAAAAACTTAGTGCAAGCTCTAGTCGCTACCGAAGATGCTCGTTTCTACGAACATTCAGGAATTGATGGCAGAGGAACATTGAGAGCGATTCTAAGTTTTGGAACCAGTGGTGGAGCTAGTACGCTAACCCAACAATTGGCCAAGCAATTATTCCACGGAGAAGGTTCAAAATTTTTGCCTTTCCGTATTATTCAAAAAGCAAAAGAATGGATTATTGCCATTCGCTTAGAAAGACAATACACCAAGAATGAAATCATCGCCATGTATTGCAATGTGTATGATTTTGGGAACAACTCTGTAGGAGTTAACTCGGCAGCCAAAACCTATTTTTCTAAAGAGCCTAAAAATTTAACCATTGACGAATCGGCAATTTTAGTTGGTATGTTCAAAAACTCTGGTTTATACAACCCTGTGAAAAATCCAGAAGGAGTTAGAAACAGACGAAATGTAGTATTGAAGCAAATGGAAAAAGCGGAGATTATTACTGAAGCTCAAAAACTAAAACTACAAAGTTTACCTATCAAATTAGACTTTAAATTAGAGAGTCATAAAGATGGAACCGCTACTTATTTCAGAGAATATTTGAGAGAATACATGAAAAAATGGGTAGAAGACAATAAAAAACCAGACGGTTCTGATTACAATATCTACAAAGACGGTTTGCGCATTTATACCACTATTGATTCTCGTATGCAATTGCACGCTGAAGAAGCAGTAGAAGCGCATATGGCTAATTTACAAGAAGAATTTTTCAATCAAGCAAAAGACAATAAAAACGCTCCTTTTGTCAACATTTCTCAAGCCGAAACTGACCGTATCATGAATAAAGCCATGAAAGCGTCAGCACGTTGGAGCATCATGGAATCGATGGAAAAAAGCGAAGAAGAAATCATCGCTTCGTTCAAACAAAAAACCAAGATGAAAGTCTTCACTTGGAAAGGAGAAAGAGACACCATTATGACGCCTTTGGACTCGATTCGTTATTACAAACATTTTCTACAATCCGGTTTAATGGCGATGGAACCACAAACAGGCAACATCAAAGCTTGGGTAGGTGGTATCAACTACAAATACTTTCAATACGATCACGTAGGTCAAGGAGCGAGACAAGTAGGTTCGACATTCAAACCTTTTGTTTATGCTACAGCCATCGAACAATTAGGAATGTCGCCTTGCGATTCCATCTTAGACGGACCATTTATGATTCGTAAAGGAGAACACAATGTAACCGAAGATTGGGAACCACGCAACTCAGACAACAAATACCGCGGAATGGTCACTTTGAAAAAAGCCTTAGCCAATTCCATCAACACCGTATCGGCTAAATTAATTGACAAAACGGGGCCTGAAGCTGTCGTTGAATTAACACATAAATTAGGCGTAACTTCTGAGATTCCCGCACAACCATCAATTGCACTTGGAGCAGTCGAAATTACCGTACAAGATATGGTGGCGGCTTACAGTACATTTGCCAATCAAGGGGTGTATGTAAAACCACAATTCATCACTAAAATTGAAGACAAAAGTGGTTTAATTATTTACGAACCTGTTCCCGAATCACATGATGTGTTGAACAAAGACATCGCTTTTGCAGTAATTAAATTATTGGAAGGTGTTACCGAAGGCGGTTCAGGAGAACGTTTACGCACACAAGGGGGAGGAAACGGAGACAACCGTTGGACAGGCTATCCGTACATGTTTAAAAACCCAATTGCAGGAAAAACAGGAACTACTCAAAACCAATCCGATGGTTGGTTTATGGGAATGGTGCCTAATCTAGTTACTGGAGTTTGGGTAGGTTGCGAAGACCGTTCAGCACGTTTCAAAGGACTTACTTATGGTCAAGGGGCTACGGCTGCGTTGCCTATTTGGGGGTACTTTATGAAAAAATGTTACGAAGACGAAAACCTTCATGTGTCAAAAGAAGACTTTGATAGACCCGCTAATCTTTCTATTAAAGTAGACTGCTATTCTAAACCCGCTGCAGTGGTAAAAGACAGCACCGACGTAGAACAGAACACCGAAGAATTCGGATTATAAAATAAATGGCGAGGAACAAGATACCCTCTAGGAGCTATTCCCCGCCATTCACTGTATCTTTAAGGCTGAACACCAGCCTTAAAGGATGCCGCTGCTGTCAGGGCTAAAGTTTTTGTTTTCAGTTGGAGTAACCAAAACTTAATACTGTTTTCATTTCATGATCAAATACCAAAAAACATGATTAACAAAAAAGTATCCTCCGTACAAGAAGCGCTTCAAGGTATCGAAGACAATATGACTCTACTAGTTGGAGGTTTTGGATTGTGTGGTATTCCCGAAAATGCTATTGCCGAATTAGTCCAAAAACAAACCAAAAATCTCACTTGTATTTCTAATAACGCAGGAGTTGATGACTTTGGCCTAGGTTTATTGTTGCAACACAAACAAATCAAAAAAATGGTTTCTTCCTATGTGGGAGAAAACGCCGAATTTGAACGTCAAATGCTTTCTGGCGAATTAGAAGTAGAACTCATTCCGCAAGGAACATTGGCCGAACGTTGTCGAGCAGCTCAAACCGGAATCCCTGCATTTTTTACTCCAGCTGGTTATGGCACCGAAGTAGCCCAAGGGAAAGAAACAAGAGAATTCAACGGAAAAATGCACGTTTTAGAACATGCCTTCCAAGCTGATTTTGCCATTGTAAAAGCATGGAAAGGCGACACAGCGGGCAATCTTATTTTCAAAGGAACAGCACGTAATTTTAATCCGTGTATGGCAGGTGCGGCTACAATCACCATCGCCGAAGTCGAAGAATTAGTCGAAGCGGGCACTTTAGATCCTAATCAAATTCATATTCCAGGCATATTCGTGCAACGTATTTTTCAAGGTAAATTTTTTGAAAAACGAATTGAACAACGGACTACTCGTAAAAAAATGTAACAATGAATTAATTTAAAAATATACCAATTATGCCCCCTGAAAATATTATTTTAAATAAATCAATTGATTTTTCTTTAGATATTATTAGCTATTGCGAAATCCTAGAAGAGAAAAGAAAATATGTAATTGCAAACCAATTATTAAAGTCTGGAACAAGTATTGGTGCTAATATTCATGAAGCTCAAAAAGCAGAAAGTAAAGCTGATTTCATTCATAAAATGAAAATTGCAGCTAAAGAAATTGAAGAAACAAAATATTGGTTAATTCTATGTGAAAAAGCAGAATCATACTTTTTTAATGAAAACTTGAAACAAAAAATTAAAGAAATTTCATTAATTACCTATAAAATAATTACTACTAGTAAAACGAGATAACCGATACCCCAATTGCTACATTAATTAATTGATAAATTGATACATTTTCATCATGCTAACAAAAGAAGACATTGCCAAGCGCATCGCACAAGAAGTCAAAGACGGCTACTATGTCAACCTAGGAATTGGTATTCCGACCTTGGTGGCGAATTATGTACGTAATGATATTTCAGTGGAGTTCCAATCGGAAAATGGCGTGTTAGGCATGGGACCTTTTCCTTTTGAGGGCGAAGAAGATGCCGACTTAATCAACGCGGGGAAACAAACCATTACTACACTTCCTGGAGCCAGTTTCTTTGATTCCGCTTTGAGTTTTGGGATGATTCGTGGACAGCATGTCGATTTAACTATTTTAGGCGCTATGGAAGTAGCCGAAAACGGTGATATTGCCAACTGGAAAATTCCTGAAAAAATGGTCAAAGGAATGGGGGGAGCAATGGATTTAGTAGCCTCTGCCGAAAATATAATCGTAGCCATGATGCACGTCAACAAGGCTGGCGAAAGTAAAATTCTTAAAAAATGTACCCTCCCACTTACAGGCGTAGGTTGCGTCAAAAAAGTCGTGACAGAACTGGCTGTTATGGAAGTCACTCCAAAAGGGTTTAAACTAATCGAACGAGCACCAGGTGTTAGTGTCGAACATATTATTGCTTCAACCGAAGCTACTTTAATCATTGAAGGCGATATTCCTGAAATGAAAATTGAATAAAAACATCCTTTCATCACATAGTACCACAAATTATACGTAAAAAAAATCAAAAGAAAATCTGCTTTAAAATCAGCAAATTAATTTTATATTGCGACATATTGACGCAATGAAATTAACTAAACCAAAAATAAAATGAAAAAAAGCCTATTAGTTCTCCTTCTAATCCTTTTCGGCATTGGGACACAAGCACAAGAAAACGTAAATTTTTCAACAAAGAAAGACATCATTTCTCCCGAAATTAATCCCGATAACACTGTTACTTTTCGACTGGATGCCAAAAATGCCAAAGAAGTAAAAGTACAAGGCGATTGCATTCCTGAAGGTGGAATATTAACTAAAGGAGAAGACGGAATTTGGTCCTTAACTACTAAAAAACTAAACCCAGAATTGTACAGTTATTCATTTTTTGTAGATGGCGTTAAGGCTTTCGACCCGAATAATGCTTTTTTAATCCGCGATGTGTCCACGGTAGTAAACGTATTTTTAGTAGGTGGCGGAAAAGCCGATGTATACAAAGTAACCGATGTGCCTCACGGAACGGTTGCCAAACGTTGGTACACTTCTCCAAAGCTTGAAACCACGCGCCGATTGACTGTTTACACCCCAGCGGGATATGAAAACAACAACCAAAAATACCCAGTATTGTACTTAATGCATGGTGCGGGTGGAGATGAAAACGCTTGGATGGAGTTAGGTCGTACGGCTCAAATTATGGACAATTTAATTGCACAAAGAAAAGCAAAACCGATGATTGTAGTCATGACGAATGGAAATGCTGATCAAACAGCGACTCCAGGTGAATCTAGCGAAGGTTTTGTGAAACCTATTTTCATGCGTCCAGCAACCTTTTCTGGAAAAACAGAAGCGGCTTTTGGAGACATTATCCAATTCATTGAAAGCAATTACCGAGTAAAGAAAGAAAAAGCGTCTCGTGCCATTGCAGGACTTTCTATGGGCGGAATGCACAGTTTAGTGATCTCGGCTAATTATCCTAATACGTTTGATTATGTGGGCGTGTTTTCTTCGGCAATGTTACAACCTAAGGATTCGCAAGCTCCAGTATATAGTGATTTTACTAACAAACTAAAAGCACAAAGAGACAATGGATTTAAATTGTACTGGATAGGTATTGGTAACTCTGACTTCCTTTTCGAAAGATCAAACGAGTACCGAAAACTATTAGACAGCCTGCAATTCAACTACCAATACCACGAAACAACAGGAGGACATACTTGGTCCAACTGGCGTGATTATTTATCTGAATTTGCACCGTTGTTGTTTCAATAAAATAAAAAAAACCGCTAAAATTAGCGGTTTTTTATTTACTATAATTTTTACAAATTCTCAAAGAAATCATTGCCTTTATCATCGGTAATAATGAAGGCCGGGAAATCTTTCACGGTAATTTTACGCACGGCTTCCATACCCAGTTCTTCAAAGTCCACCACTTCTACCTTCAAAATGTTATCTTGTGCCAAGATAGCGGCTGGACCTCCAATAGAACCCAAATAGAATCCGCCGTAGGTTTTACAAGCATCAACTACTTGTTTGGTACGGTTTCCTTTGGCCAACATAATCATACTTCCACCTGCTTTTTGAAACTCTTCTACATATACATCCATACGCCCTGCAGTAGTAGGTCCAAAACTTCCTGATGGCATTCCCTCTGGAGTTTTAGCTGGTCCTGCATAATAAATCGGATGGTTTTTAAAATAGTCTGGCATCGGTTTACCTGCATCCAATAATTCTTTGATTTTGGCATGAGCAATATCACGAGCTACAATCAAAGTCCCGTTTAATTTCAAACGCGTTTTGATTGGGTATTGAGAAAGTTCTGCTAAAATATCCACCATTGGTCGGTTCAAATCCACCTCAACTGGTGCTTCCAAATGCGGTGGTTTAGCTGGTAAAAATTGTTTTGGATTGGTTTCCAATTGCTCTAGAAAAATACCGTCTTTGGTAATTTTCCCTTTGATATTTCTATCGGCTGAACACGAAACCCCTAACCCAACAGGACAAGAAGCCGCGTGACGTGGTAAACGAATCACACGCACATCGTGAGCAAAATATTTTCCGCCAAATTGTGCTCCAATGTGACTTTCTTGACAAAATTCCAATACTTTTTGCTCCCATTCTAAATCACGGAAAGCCTGACCTGCCATATTTCCTGAAGTAGGTAAATTATCGAAATAGCCTGCTGAGGCTTTTTTAACTGCCGCCATATTCGCTTCGGCAGAAGTTCCTCCAATAACTAAAGCCAAATGGTAAGGTGGACAAGCCGAAGTACCTAAATCTTTGATTTTTTGACGAACGAAGATCTCCATAGATTTCTCGTTCAACAATGATTTAGTTTGTTGGTACAAAAAGGTTTTGTTGGCTGAACCGCCTCCTTTTGCTAAAAACAAAAATTCATACGAACCGCCTTTTTTAGCATAAATATCGATTTGAGCTGGTAAGTTTGAACCTGAATTTTTTTCTTCAAACATCGAAATCGGAACAATCTGTGAATAACGCAAATTCTTCTTTTGATAAGTGTTGAAAATTCCTTTTGACAACCACTCAGCATCATCGACACCAGTATATACATTTTCACCTTTTTTGGCCATAACAATAGCGGTCCCAGTGTCTTGACAAGAAGGCAACTGTCCTTCTATCGCTACAGCTGCGTTTTGTAATAAATTGTAAGCCACAAAACGGTCGTTATCTGTCGCCTCAGGGTCATCTAAAATGTTTTTAAGCTTTTGCAAATGTGTTGTACGCAACATAAACGAAACATCGTTCATGGCTTCTTGCGCTAGCAATTCCAATCCCTTAGGATCAACAGTTAGAATTTTTCTGTCGCCCAGTTGTTCGACTTGTACAAAGTCAGAACTAATTTTTTTGTATTCCGTATCGTCTTTTAAAATTGGATACGGATCTTGATATATAAAGTCCATTATTGAATTTTTAGAAAAGTAAAGTTACGGAATAATTTACAAAACCGTTCAAGAGTTTGAAACTCTTAAAGGGTTAAATTATATAATTTTTAAAAAAACCAACTCGCCACTAAAATCGCCGTAATCACACACACCAAATCTACCAAAAGCATAGTACTTAGCGTGTAACGTGTATTTTTAACTTTGATTGAACCAAAATACACCGCAATTACATAAAAAGTAGTTTCGGCACTACATTGAAAAATAGAACTCAATCGACCCGTAAAAGAGTCCGGTCCAAAAGTACGCATGGCATCAATCATGAAACCTCGTGAACCACCGGAACTAAAGGGTCTTAACATGGCCACAGGAAGCGAATCAGTAATTTCTTTGCTTACACCAATATTCGAAAACACAAAAGAAATTCCGTTACTGATGATTTCAAACAAACCACTATTTCTAAAAAACGAAATCGCCACTAACATTCCCATTACATACGGAAAAATAGTAACTCCTGTTTTTAATCCGTTATTAGCTCCTGTTACAAAAGTGTCAAAAATTGTGGTGTCATGGGCTACAAATTTTTTCTCATTTACCAATGAAAAAATCAACGTAAAACCAATAATCGCAACTAACATCAAACCTGAAAGATTGGCAGTAAAAAAGTTTTTACCAATTAAATCCAAGGTGTTGATATAAAACAAAAGTCCCACAATAGCTGCTATAATAGTCATTAGGACTACTAACAAAGAAGCACTTTTAAAATTGATTTTTTGGCGAATGCCAACAATTAAAAAAGCGGCAATCGTCCCTATGAAAGAAGTCAAAATACATGGTAACATGACATCGGCAGGGTTAGCGGCGTTTTCAGCGGCACGGTATCCAATAATAGAAGTAGGAATCAACGTCAATCCCGCTGCATGCAAACACATGAACATGATTTGCGCATCGCTAGCTCTGTCTTTATCTGGGTTAATTGCTTGTAAACTTTCCATTGCCTTTAATCCGAAAGGCGTGGCTGCTGAATCCAATCCGAGGAAGTTGGCTGCAAAATTCAAGGTCATATACGAAATCGATTCGTGATTTTTTGGCACTGATGGGAATACTTTAGCAAACATAGGACTCAGTTGATGAGCTAATTTTTCAGCTGCACCCGATATAATCAATAACTCCATAATACCGCAAAAGAAAGCCAAATAGGCAATCAACGGAATGATTAAATCCAATAAACTGTTTTTACAAGTAGGCAATAACCCATCTGATTTTTGGACTCCGCTATAGATTTTTACGGTTTTATTTTGGAATACATAAGTAGTATCCGCATTAATGGTATCTCGGTTGACAACCATCGTTTGCTCTGGTGCATTTTTAATGCTGTCTTTAACAAATGTCGGAACTTGCTCGATGTATTTCTCTGAAATTAAAATCGGGTCGTCTTTTTTCCCATTCAACACGTGGTCAATGGTATAATTACCTCCAGAAAACAAACTAAAAACTACAAAGGCAATGGAGGAAATAAAAATAGCCAACCAAAATCTACTTAATACCATAATTTATATTTTTTGTAAAAATATAGATTTAAACCCAATGGATTTAAAAAAATATAACACGGATTACACATGAATAATTTCGTCAGCAATCAATAAATCTTCGCGTCTCAAACGAAGGAAAATTTGCGCTACGGCAATCGTATCTTTTTCGCAATAGGTCACAATGCGGTCGATGTCTTTTTCTATATAAAAGACATGTCCCACTTGACTGCCATCAATATCGCCTTTTGAAGAAGGAATTCCTAAGACTTTACACATCAATTTCAACGAAGTAAAATGCTTGTAATCGCCAAATTTCCACAGCTCTAAGGTATCTAAATGGGGGATTTCCCAAGGTTTTTTGCCAAATAAATTCAGCTTATTTGGAATAGGAATCTGATTGATAATCATGCGGCGCGCTAGAAACGGAATGTCAAATTCCTTTGCATTATGACCACACAAAATATGTTGGGCTTGATTGAAATGATTGTTCAATAAATTATTAAAATCACGCAAAATTTTCTTTTCGTCACCAAAAAAAGAAGTGACTCTAAAATTACGAACATCGCCTTTAATCACAAAATACCCCACCGAAACACAGACAATTTTACCAAACTCTGCCCAAATTCCCGCACGATCATAAAACTCTTCAGGGCTAAAGTCGTCTTTGCGTTGGTATTGGGTTTTATTTTCCCAAAGAGCTTTCATTTCTTCGTCAAGTGAATTAAAATGTTCTTCTTCTGGAACCGTTTCGATATCTAAGAAGAGAATGTGATTGAGGTTGATTTTTTCGATCATGGGATAGGGGATGAAATGATTAGACTGGTTAGATTATTGGATTATAAAAATCTAAAGTAATAAACTGTAATTATTTTTCCGTTAGAAACGCATCTAAATTTCTATAAATCTAATCTGTCTTACTCAAAAAGACTTTGTTGTGTACTTGGATTTTCGTGTTCGAGTAACCACTTTTTGCGCCACAAACCTCCAGCATAACCGGTAAGCGAACCATCGGTACCAATTACTCGATGGCAAGGCACCACAATCCACAAGGGGTTTTTACTATTGGCAGATGCTACAGCACGAATCGCTTTTACATCACCGAGTTGTTTGGCTAATTCCAAATAACTCATCGTTTTGCCAAAAGGAATTTCGCATAATCCTTTCCACACTTTTTGCTGAAATTCAGTTCCCACAGGATTTAATTTAAAATCAAACTGAGTGCGTTGCCCATCAAAATAGTCTTGGAGTTGCGTTACTGCTTCTTGTAAAACGGACGAAATACGTTCCGAAACAACTCCTTCGTCAGCAATAGCGATTACTGCAATACCATTTTCATCTCCTTGGATAGTGGCAATTCCTAAAGGTGTTTTGATACAAGCTATTTCCATTGGATAAAGATAACTGATTTTGGTTCAAAATAAAAAACCATCCGAATTGTCGAATGGTTTTTTATTTTTTAAAGCTTCTAGACTTTTGAGGTATTGGATACTTTGTCTATTATTTCTTTAATAGTATTGCCGCTTCTTTTGCAAAATAAGTCGAAATTAAACTGGCTCCGGCACGCTTGATGCACATCAATTGTTCCATCATAATTTTGTCGTTGTCGAGCCAACCTCTTTCGGCTGCTGCCTTAATCATGGCATATTCACCCGATACGTGAAAAACAGTTACAGGAACATGTACCGCATTTTTTACTTCGCGGACGATATCCAAATAGGCAATCCCAGGTTTTACCATCACCATATCAGCACCTTCTTCTACATCCCAAAGGACTTCTTTGATGGCCTCAATACGATTAGCATAATCCATTTGATAGGTTTTCTTATCTTTTGGCACTACCACATCCGATTCTCTTGGCGCACTGTCTAACGCATCTCGAAACGGACCATAAAACGCCGAAGCATATTTCGCCGAATAACTCATAATGCCTACGTTTTGAAATCCTGCTGCATCCAAACCTTGGCGCAAACGCAATACGCGTCCGTCCATCATATCGCTTGGTGCAACAAAGTCGGCTCCCGCTTGTGCGTGAGAAACGGCCATCTTTACCAAAGCCTCGTTGGTAGCATCATTGGCCACATCACCATTTTCAATGATTCCGTCGTGACCATAAATCGAATATGGATCTAATGCCACATCGGGCATCACAATCATCTCAGGACAAGCTGCTTTAATAGCACGAATGGCTTGTTGCATTAATCCGTTTGGATTCCACGCTTCTTTGCCGGTGTTGTCTTTTAAATCTTCGCTTACTTTCACATAGATATTCACGGCACGAATGCCTAAATCGAATAATTCTTGAACTTCTTTTACCGTTAAATCTATCGAACGGCGAAAAATTCCGGGCATCGATGGAATTTCAACTTGGCTATTTTCTCCTTCGGCAATAAACATCGGAAACATAAAATCGGCTGGACTTAATGTCGTTTCACGAACTAAAGAACGAATGCTTTCGTTCACACGTAATCTTCTACCTCTGTGTAATGGAAACATATATTTTTGTTTTTGAACCATTAAGATATTAAGTTTCATTAAGTCTTAATGCCTTCTTAATATCTTAATGGTTAAATTATTTCATATCCAGTCAACTGGTTTTTCTAATACTTTTACTAATTTTTCTTCTTCGCTTCCAGTCACTGGATGGTGGTCATAATGCCATTGAACATGTGGTGGTAAACTCATTAAAATACTCTCTATTCGGCCATTGGTTTTTAATCCAAATAAAGTGCCTTTGTCGTGCACCAAATTAAATTCGACATAACGACCACGGCGAATTTCTTGCCAAGTGCGTTGCTCTGGTGTATAAAGCAAGTCTTTTCTTTTTTCTACGATGGGCAAATAGGCGTCAAGGAAAGAATTCCCAACTTCGGTAACAAAATTGTACCAATCTTCCATCGATTGTTCTTCGGTTGCTTTTAAATAATCAAAAAACAAACCTCCCAATCCTCTGGCTTCATTTCTATGTGCGTTCCAAAAATACGCATCACATTGTTTTTTGTATTTTGGATAAAAATCTTTGTTGTGTTTGTCACAAGCGGTTTTACAGGTTTGGTGAAAATGAATCGCATCTTCTTCAAACAAATAGTACGGAGTCAAATCTTGGCCTCCGCCAAACCAACTATTGATTACCTTACCCTGATCATCGTACATTTCGAAATAACGCCAATTGGCATGCACCGTTGGCACCATTGGACTTTTAGGATGAATCACCAAACTCAATCCGCAGGCAAAAAAATCAGCTTCACCTACGTTGAATAATTTTTGCATCGAATCGGGTAATTTCCCATGAACAGCTGAAATATTAACGCCTCCTTTTTCAAATACGGAACCATTTTCTATCACGCGCGTTCTTCCGCCACCGCCTTCGGGTCTGTCCCATAAGTCCTCACGGAATTTGGCTACCCCATCCATATCCTCTAATCCTTTACAGATTTGATCTTGTAGGGTTTGTATATAAGTGTAGAATTTGTTTTTCATTAAACTTGTATTAAGTATAGAGTATTAAGAATTAAGACTTCAATGTCTTTATACTTAAATCTTTGTACTTTATTTATATTCTTTCACCGCCTCCACAAACGCTTTAGCGTGATCCACAGGAATATTCGGTAAAATACCGTGACCTAAGTTGACAATGTAATTGTCCTTACCAAATTCGTCAATCATTTCGTGTACCATTTTTTTGATGGTTGGTATTGGAGACAACAAACGACTTGGGTCGAAATTTCCTTGTAAGGTGATATTTCCACCTGTTAAATAACGGGCATTTCTTGGCGAACACGTCCAATCTACTCCTAAAGCCGAAGCTTTTGATTTTGCCATTTCGCCTAAAGCAAACCAACAGCCTTTTCCGAAAACAATAACCTTCGTTTCGTCAGCCAAAGCTTCTACAATTTGGTTGATGTATTGCCAAGAGAATTCTTGATAATCTACCGGAGACAACATTCCTCCCCAAGAATCAAAAATCTGAATAGCATTACAACCTGCTTTTACTTTTTCTTTCAAATATAAAATAGTGGTATCGGTAATTTTTTGCAACAAGGTATGCGCCGCTACTGGATTGGAAAAACAAAATCCTTTGGCGGTATCAAAACTTTTAGAACCTTTTCCTTCCACAGCATAACAAAAAATCGTCCATGGCGAACCGGCGAAACCAATCAATGGCACCTCATCGTTCAACATTTCTTTGGTCAATTTGATGGCATCAAAAACGTATCCTAACGTTTCGTTTACATCTGGAACAAATACTTGATTCACTTGCTCCATCGTACGAATCGGATTTGGAATAATTGGACCTAAATTGTCTTTCAATTCCACGTGAATACCCATCGCTCTTGGTACAACCAAAATATCTGAAAACAAAATGGCGGCATCAGGCTGCACAATGCGAATAGGTTGTACGGTAATTTCAGCCGCTAATTCAGGGGTTTCGCAACGCGTAAAAAAATCATATTTATCACGTAACGCTCTAAATTCTGGCAAGTATCTTCCTGCTTGACGCATCATCCAAACGGGTGGGCGTTCTACTTTTTCATTATTTAAAGCTCTTAAAAAAAGGTCGTTTTTAATCATTTTATTTTTTATAAAACCCTATAAAGGGTTGTGAATTAATTATATTCTTCAAGGACATCGGCAAGTAACTCTTCAATAGAAGGTTGTGGTGCAACGATGATTTTTTTGGTAACTTTCTCCAAGGCTTCAGCGGTAGTTTCGCCAATGCAAAAGCACAATTCTTTTTTGATTGTATTCTCTTTCAAATAACTTGCTACTCCTGACGGACTGAAAAATAAAATAGCATCTACCGTAGTAGTTATCTTGTGTGGGTTCAATTTCGTTTCGTATACTTCAATTTCGTTGAACTCAATTCCGGCTTCTTTTAGGGCCAAAGGCAAAGTTTCTTTTCTCAAATTTCCACTGAAAAAAGTATAGCTTCCATTGGCATAAATCAGACCAATAATCTCCGCTAAGTCCGAAGCATAGTCAGCATAGGCTATGACTTCAAATCCCGCATCAGTTAAAATAGTTTTACTCTTTACGCCTACACAAAATACTTTTTTCTGCTGAAGTTCCGATTTTAATTCCTCAAATTTTGGGTGAGTTAAAAAACTCCGCACCGCATTCTGACTCGTAAAAATTAAATTGTCTTTAATTCCTTTTAACTCAAAATTTTTGGTTTCCACTTGAATGAAATTGGACTCCAAAACCTCCAAACCAACATCCGTCAAGACTTGTTTTTGATGACTCAAAAGCACTTTTGTCGATAAAATACGGGTTGGATTTGCCATTGTTATTAATGGTTAAAATTTATTTTTTCAATTGTTTTTTAATCTGCGTCATCAATTCGGCACCACCAGTATTCAAAATTTCTTGTGCTGAATGGAAACCTAATTTTTTCCATTCGGATATATCCACTGATTTTTCAATTTCGATTTTTTGTTTTCCGTCAACTGAAAACAACACCCCTTTGAATTCGATGGTGTCTTTTTCTTCGTCGTATTGTGCCAAAGCTCCAATTGGTGCGGTACATCCGCCCTCTAAAGTCTTTAAAAATTGGCGTTCAATATAGGTGCAAATTTCTGTTTCAATATCGTTCAACTGACTCACAGCGTCTTTGGTAAATTCGTCATTCGCCATCGCAACTACCAGCATAGCCCCTTGTGCGGGAGCAGGAATCATCCAATCTAGATTGATGTAATTTTCTGGTTTGAGATTAATTCGTTCCAAACCTGCGGCGGCAAAAACAGCTCCGTTCCAATCGCTTTCAGCTAATTTTTGCATGCGAGTATTTACATTTCCACGCAAATCAACTACTTGATGACTCGGATATTTGTGCCACCATTGTGCTTGACGACGTAAACTTCCGGTTGCAATAGTTCCTGTTGTAGTTAGGAAATCCAAGTTGCCTTTGTGAACCAAAATATCAAGGGTATTGGCGCGTTCCAGAACAGCGGCTTGAACAATCCCTTGTGGTAAAGCCGTTGGCACATCTTTCATGGAATGTACCGCGATATCCACCTGACCATTAATCATCGCAATGTCCAAGGTTTTAGTAAAAATCCCCGTGATTCCTAATTCGTATAAAGGCTTGTCAAGAATAATATCTCCTTGCGATTTTACCGCCACAATTTCGGTGGTATACCCTAGGTCATTCAACTTTTTCTGAACGGTATGCGCTTGCCAAAGAGCCAATTCGCTATCACGGGTTCCTATTCGTATTGTCTTACTCATTATTTTGTGTTGGCGCCAATATTAAACACTTTCTCAATCCACTCAATACTTTCGTCCACCATCGTTTCTTCATCTTTGAGATGATTTGCAAAATGATTCGTGATTTTTTGAATGATTCTATTGCTGATGATTTCGGCTTGTTCTTCGTTAAAATCGGATAATTTTTTACGTTGAAAATTCAACTCTCCGTCTTTTATCGAATGTAATTTTTCTTTAAGTGCATGGATGGTTGGGGCAAATTTTCTGCCTTTGGACCAAGTCAAAAACTCGTCTTTGATTTCTTCAATAATGGCCTCAGCAGCTGGTATATGTTTCTTTCTGTTTTCTAGAGTTTCATCCGTGATTTGTGATAAATAATCCATGTGAATCAAAGTAACTCCTTCGACATCTTCTACATTTTCATTCACATTTTTAGGGATGGATAAATCCAGAATCAATAACGGTTTTTTCAAATTCAAAATCGTTTTATCAACGGTTGGGTTCTGAGCGCCCGTAGCCACTACCAAAACATCCGCTTTCTGAATTTCCAATTGCAAATCAGCATAATCTTTAACTACCACATCTAATTTTTGTGCTAATTTCTCGGCTTTGTCTTTGGTACGATTGATTAAAGTAATCTGTTCGTGTTTAGAATGTTTGACTAAATTCTCACAAGTATTTCTTCCAATTTTTCCTGTGCCAAAAAGCAAAATATTTTTGTTGCCAATATCATCCACATTATTCAGAATGTACTGCACCGAAGCAAACGAAACCGAAGTCGCTCCAGAAGAGATCTCGGTGTCTGTTTTAATTTTTTTACTGGCTTGAATGACCGCATTAATCAAGCGCTCTTGAAAAGCGTTCACTAAATCCACGGATTTGGCTTGAAAAAAGCTCGTTTTAATTTGAGAAATAATCTCAAAGTCGCCTAAAATTTGGCTGTCTAAACCGGTTCCCACTCTAAAAAGGTGGCCTACCGCTTCTTTATTTTTGTAAACAAAACCATATTTTTGAAAGGCTTCAACCGACCCTTGACTGTTTTCACAAATCAATTTAATTAGTTGAAAAGGGTGTTCCGCAAAACCGTAAATTTCAGTTCTGTTGCACGTAGAAGTCACAATCAAACTTTCAATTCCTTCGGTTTTTGCTTGCTCCAACAAAAAGTTTTTTGCAACCGCATCCAAACTAAATTTTCCTCTTATCTCTGCGTCAGCTTTTTTATAGCTTAAGCCAACAGCATAAAAAGAATGAGGTTTTGATGTATGATGGTTCTCCATAAAGTATACTTTTCTAAAAAGTGGAACAAAAATATCATTAAGGGTTTGATAAAAATAACGCTACAAGGGCTAATTGTGTCGCTGAATGATTTTTTGAATTGAATTCGTACTTTTATAGTAAAAAAATCTATTTTTGTACTAAAATCAAGTAGGTTTAAATTCGGTTTTGAAACGATTTTAAATCCTACTCTTGGATTTTAATCCTTTTTAGTTGCTAAAAAAATATCGCTATGGGTTCACAAGAAGTTATAACCATTGAAGACGACTTTACGCTAATCCGCTTTCAAAATGATAGCGCCGATCCTTTTCATGCACAACGTGAAGTGGGCAGTGGGCTGATTCAGTTTCATTTTGGAATTAAAGGAAACGCTAAATTTATTTTCAACCAAGGGAATTATGCTTTGGAATTAAAGGAAGAAAAATCGCTTCTTTTGTACAATCCACAAAAAGAATTGCCGTTGAATTTAGAATTAGCACCTAATTCTTGGGTGATTTCGGTGATTATTTCCATCAAAAAATTTCACGCGTTATTCTCTACCGAAGCCAACTATATTACATTTTTAAGTCCCGATAATAAAGATAAAAAATACTATAACGAAAGGAATATTAGTCCATCGATGGCAATTGTATTGAGTCAGTTGTTTCATTACAGCTTGCATCCTTCAATCAAAAACTTGTATTACAAAGGGAAAGGCTACGAATTATTGAGTTTGTATTTCAACAAGAGCGAAGACCCTAATGCCGAACAATGTCCGTTTTTAATTGACGAAGACAACGTTTTTAAAATCAAAAAAGCCAAAGAAATTATCATTGCCAATATGGCCGAACCACCTGGATTACAAGAATTAGCCGACCAAGTAGGGCTCAATTTGAAAAAATTAAAAATGGGATTCAAACAAATTTATGGCGACACAGTCTATGGCTTCCTTTTTGATTACAAAATGGACTATGCTCGAAAATTACTCGATAGCGGCTCCTATAATGTCAACGAAGTAGGATTGAAAATTGGTTACAGTACAGGAAGTCATTTTATTGCGGCTTTCAAGAAAAAATTTGCCACCACGCCCAAAAAATATTTAATGTCAATTAACACATCAGTATAAAATACAAAAAATGAAAGGAGTATTATTAGTAAATCTTGGTTCGCCAGAAAGTCCAACCGCTAAAGACGTAAAGCCATATTTAGATGAATTTTTAATGGATAAATACGTAATAGACGTTCCGTTTTTATTGCGCGCCTTATTAGTTCGAGGTATCATTTTACAAACTAGGCCAAAAAAATCGGCGGAAGCGTATGCTAGAATTTGGACTAGCGAAGGTTCCCCTTTGATTGTGCTTTCTAAAAAGATGCACGAAAAAGTAAAAAGTTTGGTAGACATTCCAGTAGCATTATCGATGCGATATGGCACAATGACTATTTTAAAAGGATTACAAGAATTGCACGATAAAGGCGTAACAGAGGTGATGCTTTTTCCTTTATATCCGCAACACGCTATGGCTTCTACCACTACAATTTTAGTGTTGGCAGAAGAGCTTCGTGCCAAGCATTTCCCCAACATGAAATTTACCAATGTTCCTGCTTTCTACAACAAACCAGGATATATTGAAGCCTTATCCAATTCCATCAAAAAACATTTAGAAGGTTTTGAATACGATCATTTATTGTTTTCGTACCACGGAATTCCAAAACGTCATATTCGTAAAACCGATGTTACCAAATCACATTGCACGATTGATGGATCATGTTGTAATACGGCTTCGCCAGCTCACGAATTTTGTTACCGTCACCAATGCTATGAAACTACTAAGCAAGTAGTGAAATTATTGGGTATTCCAGAAGGTAAATACAGTCAAACGTTTCAATCTCGTTTAGCAGGTGACAAATGGTTAACGCCTTATACCGATGTGGAAATTAATAAAATGCCAGAAAAAGGAATTAAAAAATTAGCAGTGGTAACTCCAGCATTTGTTGCTGATTGTTTAGAAACGTTAGAAGAAATTGCGATGGAAGCCAACGAACAATTTTTACACCATGGTGGTGAAGAATTTATGGCTATTCCGTGTATGAATGATGAAGACGAATGGTGCGGTGTAGTTGCAAAATGGATTGAAGAATTTAAAATTAGCAAATAGTTGATCCCATGTACGAATATTTAAAATCCTTACACTTAATTTTTGTCATCACTTGGTTTGCGGGATTGTTTTATATCGTGCGTCTCTTTGTGTACCAAATTGAAGCCTCAGAAAAACCATCCCCAGAAAAAGAAATTTTACAAGAGCAATTCAAAATTATGAGCTACCGTTTGTGGTATATTATCACTTGGCCTTCGGCAATTCTGGCTAGTTTTTTTGCTTTTTGGATGTTATTTTTTACCGAAATGGGCAATGCTTGGCTACAAATGCCATGGATGCAGGTCAAATTAGGGTTTGTATTTCTGTTGTATTTGTACCATTTAAAATGCCACCAAATTTTCAAACAACTGCAAAATAACGAAGTAAAACACACGGGGAATTTTATGCGAATTTGGAACGAAGGAGCTACTATAATTTTATTTGCAGTCGTGTTTTTAGTCATTTTAAAAAATGCTGTCAATTGGATTTATGGAGTAATTGGCATCTTTTTGTTTTCAATTATTATTATGCTTGGCTTCAAATTTTACAAACGAATAAGAGAAAAAAAGTAATTAGTAAATAGTGATTAGTAATTAGCTCGTCACTATTCACTTTTTACTAATCACTAATCACTCAATATGGCTAAAAGCTTTAAAATAGCAATGCTTTCTCTTCGAACTAGGATTTTCCTATCGATGATTGTATTGATTATTATGGCTTCTATTATTTTAGCTTCAATTTCGATTATTCAATTTAAAAACGAAGCGAGAGAATACCATCAAGAGCGTTTAGAACGTAAGGAAAATGAAGTCAAAGAACACATCAATTATGTGCTTTCGACAACAACCTATCCGTTGACAACGCGTAATTTACCTTTGATTTTTAAAGATAAAATTCACGAATTGGCACAAATTCATGCCATCGAAATTAATATCTACAGCCTAGACGGGAAACTGCTTAAATCCTCCAAAGAGTCTTTTTCAGTAGATAAAGTGGCGCCGCCTATCCCGAAGTACATTTTAAAATTAGTGCGTTCTTCCATCGAAAAACGTTTCGTAGATATAAAAACCATTGACGGCTTGAAAAATCGATCTTCGTATAGCCAAATCAAAGATGACAAATTCAAACCGCTGGGTATCTTAAATCTACCCTATGTCGAGGACGATGGTTTCTATGAAAAAGAGTTGAACGGATTTTTAATTCGTTTGGGACAGGTGTATTCGTTCATGTTGTTAGTCGCCTTTGGCTTGGCTTATTTTCTTTCGACTTATATTACCAAATCACTAAAAACAATTTCTGACAAATTGAGTGAAACCAGTTTGAATCAGAAAAATGAAAAAATAGGTGTGGAAGCCAGTAGTAAAGAAATCAATTTATTGATTAAATCCTATAATGCGATGGTGGACGAATTGGAAATCAGTGCTGTTAAATTGGCACAAAGTGAACGTGAAGAAGCTTGGCGCGAAATGGCAAAACAAGTCGCCCACGAGATTAAAAACCCGCTAACGCCAATGCGCTTGACTGTGCAGAGTTTCCAACGAAAATTTGAACCCAACGATCCCGAAATCAAACAAAAGATGAAGGACTACTCTGAAACTTTAATTCAACAAATTGACACGATGAGTGCGGTAGCTTCTGCCTTTTCGAACTTTGCTTCGATGCCAGCCCAGCAAAACGAAACACTAAATGTGGTAGAAGTAGTGGAATTAGCTTTGGATATTTTCAACGAAGAGTATTTGGTCTTCGAAAAAGAATCAGAGGAAATTATTGCTAAAATTGACCGAACACAACTCATTCGAATCATTACGAATTTGGTCAAAAATGCCATTCAAGCTATTCCAGACCAACAAGAAACCAAATCCATTGTGGTAAGAGTTGAACGAAATCAAAAAAACGTTTTAATTACCGTGAAAGACAACGGAATGGGTATTAAAGAAGAAGATAAAACCCGAATTTTCGAACCCAAATTCACGACTAAAAATAGCGGAATGGGATTGGGTTTAAGTATCATCAAAAATATTATCGAAAATTACAAAGGAAGCATTACATTTGAAACACAATATGGTCAAGGCACCACTTTTACCGTGAGTTTGCCTATTTTAAATTCTTAAAATATACCCAAATGAACTACGAAAATCTTTTGATTGCTATAGAAAATAAAATAGCATTGGTGACTTTGAATCGTCCAGCAAAATTGAATGCATTAAACAAAGAGACTCTTGCCGAATTGCACGCTGTTTTTACTGATTTAGAAAACAACGAAGCAGTTCAAGTGATTCTCCTGACTGGAAGCGGTGAAAAAGCCTTTGTGGCAGGTGCCGATATTGCTGAATTTGCCAATTTCTCTACTCAAGAAGGAACGCAACTCGCCACCGACGGACATCAAAAGGTATTTGACCACATTGAGAATTTAAAAAAACCAGTCATTGCTGCTATTAACGGATTTGCCTTAGGAGGCGGATTGGAGTTAGCGATGGCTTGTCATTTTAGAGTAGCCTCTGATAATGCTAAAATGGGGTTGCCTGAAGTGACTTTGGGATTGATTCCTGGTTATGGCGGTACACAACGTTTGCCTCAATTAATAGGAAAGGGTCGTGCTATGGAAATGATTTTAACCGCTACTATGATAACCGCTGCCGAGGCTAAAGAATACGGCTTAGTTAACCACGTAGTCCCTCAAGCTGAACTAATTGAATTTTGCCAAGGCTTGGCGCAAAAAATTAGTAAAAATGCGCCTGTCGCTCTTAGTGAAGCCATCAACGCTATCAATGCGAGTTTTGACAGCTCTAAAAACGGTTATGAAGCTGAGATTAATGCCTTTGGCAGATTGTTTGGCACTGCTGATTTCAAAGAGGGAACAACTGCCTTTTTAGAAAAAAGAAAAGCTAATTTTAGCGGAAAATAATTCAACTTTTAAACGAAACAAATGTCTTTTCAAACCGAATTTGCCCATTTTTGGGAAAGTGTAAAAGAAAGTATGACGCACTATACTTTTGCTAAATTAACCTTGGCAAAAACCATTGGTGATACCGAATTAAAAAACATTTATATGCGCCCAGTTCTAGTGGATAACCAGGTGCGTATTTCACTTATTGCACGTTACAAAACTGAGGAAGTGGAAAGTTTTCATACCTTAGAAGAAGCCTTCTTTGTACTGTCTTCGTATATGAATAATCCCTTTTTGACGGCTTTATTGTTTACTACCGAAAATGACTTGACCTTCAAATTGAACAAAAAAAGGGTAGGCAATATTGTGGAACAAGCCCCTACTTTTAAAAGTGCTTCGGATGTGGTTTTAGAAATGCAAGAGAAACAACTTTCAGTAGACTAATCTTTATTTTCTCCCCTCCCATTCGGCATAAAATTGTTCCAAGAAATCTTCCATATAACGATGGCGTTCTTGGGCAATTTGTTTTCCAGTTTCGGTATTCATTTTGTCCTTCAACAACAATAATTTTTCATAAAAATGATTGATGGTAGGCGCCTCATTCTTTTTATATTCTTCTTTCGTCATGGACAAATTTGGAACAATTTCAGGATTGTAAAGCGCTCTGTTTTTGAAGCCCCCATAATTAAACGTTCTGGCAATGCCAATGGCACCAATAGCATCCAAACGATCCGCATCTTGAACAATATCTAATTCAATAGAAGAAAAATTTCTTTCCACTTTTCCGCCTTTGAACGAAATATTTTCAATTATAGCAATTACGTGGTCAATCGTTGTTGGGACAACATTTTCAGACTCTAAAAAAGTTCGTGCTGTCTTAGGTCCAATAGTCTCATCTCCGTTATGAAATTTACTATCTGCAATGTCGTGAAGCAAAGCACCTAGTTGCACTATTTCCAAATCACAATTTTCAGATGTAGCAATCAACAACGCATTTTTATACACTCGCTCGATATGAAACCAATCGTGACCACCTTCGGCCTGGGCTAAAGTTTCTTTTACAAAAAATATCGTTTTATCAATTATATTAGTGGCATTCATTTTAAAATGATTTTATAAAAAAAGCTGAATTGCAATAATTCAGCTTTTAAATTTATTAAAAATACTACAATTTTACAATGTAGCAGGCTCTACCCATTTAAAGATATAGGACTCTTGAGGAATTACTAATCGTTCTGAAATTTTAGCCATTCTGGCTGGTAATTTCATCAAGTAATCACGTGCTTTTTCAGCTTCATCAGTCAAACCTCCAATTTTATCAATTTGCCATTTGTCAATTAACTTTTGCATGATTTCCACATAATCACTGGCTGTATACACTCCAATACGTTGTGCTGAATCCGAGAAATTTTCAAATGCAGAACTTATTTGTTGTCCTGATTCTCTCAAGAAATGAGCCGGCATTACGATTTTTTGTTTCATCATATATTGAAACGCCAACATCATTTCGCTTGGATCTACTTGGAAAATTCGGTTTACAAATTCGCTATACGCATGGTGGTGACGCATCTCGTCTCCTGCAATCATCTTGCACATTTTAGACAATTTATTGTCTCCATGTTTTTTAGCGATTTGCGACACTCTATTGTGCGAAACATAAGTAGCTAACTCTTGGAAGCTTGTGTACACAAAGTTTTTATATGGATCTCTTCCTGTACCGATATCGAAACCATCATTAATCAAGTGTTGGGTAGTAATTTCTACCTCTCGCATGTTGATTCGTCCAGACAAATACAAGTATTTATTCAATACGTCTCCGTGGCGATTTTCTTCTCCCGTCCATTGACGAATCCAGCTTGACCAACCATTTCTTTCTAAATTATTTACTCCTTCTACTTCCATTAACCAAGACTCATACGTTGGCAAAGCCTCTTCGGTAATGGTATCTCCTACCAAAGCTACCCAAAAATCATACGGTAAATCTTTAGCAATTTCTCGTAATTCTTTTACTTCTTCAAAAAAGTTTTCACTTTGTGAATCTGGTAAAAAATCGGTTGGTTGCCAAATGTTTTCTACTGGAATTAAGTACTGTTCTACGAAGCTATCCACGTTTTTTTCCAAAAACTGCATGACTTCTAAACGAATGTTTTTAATTGACATTTTGTTATATTATTAAATTTGTATTCCTTGTGCTACGGCATTTTCCGTTTGCTCTATTAACTCCTCAAACGAATAGTCACTCACTTTTAAAGGTTGGTGAATTGTAAATTTGAGGCGGTTGCCTAAACCCATTGGAAAAGTGCCAAATTGCACCATTTTCCATGAATTGTTAATGGTAATTGGGACCACATAAGCAGAAGGGGCGTACTTACATAATATTTTCAATCCGCTTTGCGCGAAAGGTTTTGGTTTTCCAGTTTTACTACGAGTTCCTTCTGGAAAAATAACTGCGGAACGAGTATTTTTTTCAATATATTCAGACAATCCTTTGATAACAGGAATGGCTTGTTTGGGGTCTTTTCTATCGATTAGAACAGAACCTCCGTGATTCAAATTATACGAGACACTTGGAATTCCTTTACCCAATTCTTTCTTACTCACAAACTTGCAATGAAAGTCTCTCAAATACCAAATAATGGCTACAATATCATACAAACTCTGATGATTGGCTACAAAAATTATAGGAACATCTTTAGGAATATTTTCAGTATTTTCAAACTGATATGTCGTTCCTAAAAGATTCGTACAACGCACTAAAAATAGGTTCAAATAATCGACACTTTTTTTGTGTGCTTGGTAACCAAAAACGTTGAAACATATCCATTGAATTGGATGAAAAACAACCAAACAAAGTCCAAAACACAAATAGTAGATGATGGAGATGGGATACGAAATTAGTTTCTGCATGCGTTACAAATGAATTACAAAAATACGAAATTAATTTTTAGGGCTATTTAAATCCTAAAGAATAACACCTATTTAGGGTTTAATTGTACCTTTGGCAACTAAAATTAGTGGTATTTTTATCTGAAATGAACTTCAATTATTCAAAAAACGAAAAACTAAAAAGCAAGATTACTATCGGATTGTTATTTTCCGAAGGAAAATCAGTGTCAAAATACCCCTTGCGTTTAGTGTATCATTCGGGTGCGTTGGGTGACAAACAACAATTAAAAGTAGGGGTTTCAGTTTCTAAAAAATACTTCAAAAAAGCCGTTGATCGTAATTATTTCAAACGTGTTTTGCGTGAGACTTATCGTCTAAATCAACATTTGCTAAAAGACCACCTCAACCAACCCTATGCGTTAATGCTTTTTTACCAAAGCAAAGACCGACTGTCGTTTGAAGAAATCAACACCAAAACCATTCAATTATTTGAAAAATTTTTGGCGCAAGTAAACCCTGTTACAAAAGAAGATTCAAAATAAAACGGTTTTCAAATCGTTCAGTATTGCCAATTTATTCTTATTTTAGACCTTTCAATCTAAGCATTTAGTCCTATGATTTCCTCATTCAAGAAAAGATATATTATTCCTGTTGTTGCTGTCGCCTTTTTATATGTAGGTGCGAGTTTTAAGGAAGATTTTTTTGAGGTAGCCAAGCAAATTGAAATCTTCACTACACTATTCAAGGAATTGAACAAAAACTATGTAGACGAAACCAATCCTGGCGAATTAATGGACAGAGCCATCAAAGGAATGTTAGCCAGCCTTGACCCGTACACGGTTTTCTTCAACGAGCAAGATGTAGTAAAATTCAAAATTAACAATACTGGAGAATATACTGGAATCGGAGTATTAATCACTCGTAAAGAAGACCGATTAATCATCAAAGAACCCTATAAAAATTTTCCTGCCGACAAAGCGGGATTGAAAGCTGGGGATGAAATTATCCAAATTGGCGATGTCCTTTTAGCCGACTTTAAGGAGGATGCTTCGCAATTATTGAAAGGAGCAAAAAACACCAAAATTGACATCAAATATATTCGACAAGGAAAACCCAATACCACCCAAATTGTGTTGGACGAAGTCGAAATCAAATCGGTACCATTCTTTGGGAAAATAGACGACAAAACGGGTTATATTGTATTGGCACACTTCAACAAAAAAGCGGGATTGGAAACCAAAAATGCATTGGAACAACTCAAAAAAGAAGGCGCTGAACGCATCGTTTTGGACTTACGCGATAATCCAGGTGGATTGTTAAATGAGGCGGTGACTATTTGCAATTTATTTGTTCCCAAAAACGAAATTATTGTGACCACAAAATCGAAAATCGACAAACACAACAATACCTACAAAACCACCAAAGAACCTATTGACACTGAAATTCCTTTAGCGATTATTGTCAACGGAAGAAGCGCCTCAGCTTCAGAAATCGTTTCGGGAGCTTTACAGGATTTAGACCGCGCTGTCATTATTGGTAGTCGTAGTTTTGGGAAAGGATTAGTCCAAAGACCTGTTGATTTGACGTATGGAACTCAGTTAAAAGTAACCATTTCGCGTTACTACACGCCTTCGGGTCGTTGTATTCAAGCTTTAGATTATGCCCACAAAGACAAAAATGGAATTGCTACAAAACGAGACGAGAAAAATTATACTGCTTTTAAAACCAAAAAAGGAAGAACGGTATACGATGGTGGCGGTATTCAGCCTGATATAGCCTTAGACGAAACTAAATTAAGTCCTATTGCCGAAGCCTTAGAAAAAAACGATGCAATTTTCAATTTTGCAACTCAATATTATTACAAAAATCCAAACCTAGGCAACACAATTCCGAATATTTCAGAAGCAGATTACCAAGACTTTAAGCAGCTTTTAAAATCGACTAAATTCTCTTTTGATACCCAAACAGAACTGGCATTGAAAGCAACTTTGGCTGCAGCCAAAAAAGAACAAATTGACGAAACTATTACCACAGAATACCAACAATTATTGACTGCGCTTCAAAAAAGTGAAACTACCTTATTGGATAAAAATCAAAAAGAAATCAAGAACTTAATCCAAGAAGAACTCATCAAACGCTACCAATACCAAGAAGGTTTATACCAGTTCTATTTCAAAAATAACCTTGAAATTAAACGCGCTGCTCAAGTATTGAACTCGCCTGCTGAATACAAAACCATCTTAAAAATGTGATGGAAAAGCTATTCAAAATAGGAGTTTTATTCCTTTTCATGAGTGGGTTTGCTCAAGAAAAAATCACACAAAATATCTATTTTGATTTTGATGTGGACCAACTTCAAGAAAACCAAAAAAACATTCTTTGTGATTTTTTTCAAAAAATAGACAGCAGCCAAATTCAATCCGTTCGTGTTTTAGGGTATTGTGACGATCGTGGTTCGGCTCCTTACAATTTCAATTTATCGGATAGAAGAGTCAGTACCGTTGAAAAAATCTTACTCAGCATTGGATTGAATCCTAAAAAACTAATTGCTTTAGAAGGTAAAGGAAGGGTTTTGGTCAACAAAGATACGGTGCCTGACCTAGACCAAACCCGCTCTAAAAATCGTCGGGTAGAAGTCGTAGTTGAACAACTAGCCAAACCGAAATTTTTCATGGGTATTCCACGCTTGTTTTCTGATTTTCATTTACCCCACAAAAAAGGAGATCGGATCTATTTAGAAAATGTTCGATTTGAAGTAGGAAGTAGTTATTTGGACTTAAAATCCCGAACCATCTTGGATAAGATTGTCATTTTTTTGAAGAACAATCCTTATGTAGAATTTGAAGTTCAAGGCCACGTTTGTTGTACCCCAAAATACTTTTCAGATGCTATTGACAAAGACACCAAAGAAAGAAAGTTGTCGTATAATAGAGCCAAAGCTGTATACCGCTATTTAGTGATGCGAAAAATTAATCCGGCGCGAATAACTTTTAAAGGCTATGGTAATCAATTTCCTATTGGAAAAGAACCTGAATTAGACCGAAGAGTCGAATTAGTAATTACAAAATGTTAGTGAATTTTCTCCATTTGAATGTGCGGAATATCATCTTCTAAATACATTTCGCTGGATTGAACAAATCCGTGACTTTCGTAGAATTTTTTCAAATACAATTGAGCGCCAATTGTAATCTCAGTCTCTCCATAATGGTTTAAAACTCCAGCAATGGCTTGGCGCATTAATTCATGACCCCATTTTCTGTCTCGGTATTTAGAGTGTACCACCACTCTACCAATAGAAGCATGAACAAACGAAATTCCGGGTTTAAAAAGCCGCGCGTGTGCTACAATTTTGCCTTCAAAAGTTCCAAAAAGATGCAATGCTTTTTGGTCTTTGCCATCCAAATCAAGGTAGACACAGTTTTGCTCAACAACAAAGATTTCGCTTCGCAAACGAAGAATATCGTACAACTCGTGTACAGAAAGTGATTCAAACGATTTGATCTTCCATTCTAATGCCATGAATTCTATTTTTTATGTGGGGTAAATGTATTGTTTTTAAGTAAACGAACCGAATGTATTATAGCCTCTAACTCTTGCATGACATCCCTTTTTTCTTTGGACGGCGAATAACAAAATCCTTCTAAAACTAGTAGTCGATGATTGGGTTTATCTACAATGGTGTAATTGATAAAAGGTCCAGACATATAATCATTTTGGAGTTGCCACGTTCCTCTAGTTTCATACGCCAATCGATTGTCAATTTTTGATTTGAAAAAATAAGGAGTATACCCTGTTTCACTAATCATATAGGTGTTTGGTTCTGTTCCTTTAATGTATTTCCCTATGGAATCTCTCATTTTGAGGATATCAACAGCTATATTATAATTTGTAATCGTTTTCAACGGCACCTGGTAGAGTAACAAACTACTGCTTCCACTAATTGTTTTTTTCTTTAACCAAACAAAATTGGGTTTTCGCAGCGCATATTCAAAGTCGGAGGGAACTTGAATTGTAAGCTTTAATTCTTTTTTAAAAGATGTTGTTTGGAGTAGTGCTTTTTTATTTATTCGTTGGCTTTCTGCAATTTCCCCTTGTTCAATACGGTGAATTATTTCTGCAGTATGATCTTCCAATAATTGTAATATTTCAGTAGCCGTTTTGCCTGAAATATGAAATACATTTTGAGGATAGGCGTATTGATTTTCCTTGATTTCGAATTTGTTTTCGGCTTCTTTTTTGATTACAAGAATAGCACGACTATCAGTAGCAAATCCTTCCAATAATTTTACAGGATATTGATTAATGGTAAAGAGCGGTTCTTCTTCAGGCAGTCCAATTACTGGAGAGGCAAATTTATTTCGGATGCTATCGCCAATTTCTCCATTCCACAATTGGTCATCAATAATTACTGAAATCGTGTTGATTTTACCCGTTGTTTTACGAGGCAAGTCGGCTTCTTTCTTGAAACAAGAAAACAAAATAACCGAAAGAAATAGGCATAAAAAATGGGCTTTATTCATGATTCTTACGTTATGAAATAAAACCCAAATTTAAATTGATTCATTGAATTATCCGTTAATTTTTAATTTCATTCCCGGTTTCAATTCTTCTTCTTTGATGTTATTCCATTTCTTTAAATCAGAAATAGTCACACCTGGATATTTTTTAGAAATACTATACAAAGAATCTCCCTTTTTCACATAGTATTCTGCTTCTTTTTTAGCAGGAGTTGTATAATCGTCTTTCTTTTTAAAACTAGCTACTGTTGCTTTGTTAGTTACAATCGCAATCTCATTTTTGGCAACAATTAATGTACTTCCCAAAGCAATTGCATTCGATGCTAAATTATTCCATTGCTTTAAATCATCTAATGAAGCGCCAAATTTCTTAGCAATGTTGCCTAAATTATCGCCTTTTTGAACGATATATTGAATATCTTTTCTTTCAGGAGCAACTGCTACTTCTTCTTTGGCAGTTGTATTTTTCACTACTTGAAGCGAAACTCCTAATTGAACATTATTATTGGTTAGCTTGTTCCAATCTTGAATATCCGCTACGGTAACGTTGAATTTTTTGGCAATATTACTTAAGTTATCTCCTTTTTGAACCACATAAAATGATGCTGTTGTAGCAGCCACGCTATCTTTCTGAATTCCTTTTTTGTCGATTTCAACTTTGGCTACAGCTGTCGATTTTTGTTCTGCTTCAGTTCCATTGATTTTTAAATTCTTCCCGTAAGCAACTTCATTCCCCTTAATGTTATTCCATTTTTTAAGATCATCAACCGCAACATCATATTTCTTAGCAATGGTACTCAAATTGTCTCCACGCTTGACACGATAATAGCGCACTTTGGCTTGTGCCAATCTTTGAAATGTATTCACGGAGTCTTGAGAAACAATTGGTCGAACAATCTGGAATGGCTTTTCTCTTAAGTTGGCTTCCCTATCTACATAGGCATAAATCTTCTGTTCATTAGAAGTGAAAACAGCCATCTTGTCTTGTGGTAATCTCAAATAATGGTTTTGGTCTCTGTACGACGGCACCACATTTAACTTATACGATGGATTCAAAATTTGCAATTGAGCCACCGGAATATCAATCAATTCTGAAATTTGTTTGAAAGACATTTGTCTTTTAACCATTACCGTATCAGTAGCAAAATGCTTGATAGGTGCTCTTTCAGGTTTAATTCCGTGTTCTTTATGGTATTCGTAAATATACATCGTTGCTAAAAAAGCAGGCACATATCCTTGTGTTTCTTGTGGTAAATTTTTACGAATGTTCCAATAATTTTGTTGTCCTCCAGAACGTCGAATGGCTTTTGCTACATTTCCTGGTCCAGAATTATAAGACGCTAAAACTAAATCCCAATCGCCAAAAATAGCATACATGTTTTTCATGTATTGGGCGGCAGCCTCACTAGCTTTTAAAGGATCACTACGTTCATCTACATACGAATCAATTTTCAATCCGTATTGTTTTCCAGTTTGGTACATGAATTGCCAAAGTCCTGTAGCTCCTACTCTAGAAACGGCCTTAGGATTTAACGCCGACTCAACAACAGCTAAGTATTTGATTTCAAGTGGCACATTTTGTTTGTCAAATGCCTCTTCAAATAAAGGAAAATAATATTCTGAAACGGCCATTAAACGCTCAAAAGAACGCTTTCTGTTTTTCAAAAATGACTTGATGATGTTTTCTAAACCTTGGTTATATTCAATATGAAATGGCGACTTCTCATCCATTGCTTGCAATCGTGCTTTCAATAACTCTGTAGGTAATTCATAATCAACTTTTTCATCAATATTAATCGTTTGAATATCCTCTGTAAGATTATTGTAAATGTCTAAGTTTGTTAATTCCTTTAACCACAGACTATCTACACAAGATGCTAAATCGTCTTTGACAAATGTTTTCTTGATAGAATCTAAATAGGTAAGTTTAATTTCTGGTTTTGGAGTCGCTGTTTTTTGAACAAATTCTTGCGAAAAAAGCGAAAAAGAAACCAATAGAAAAAAAGAAAGGACTAGGTGTTTTATATTCATAGTTAATGCATTCAAGGGGCTAAATTTCAAACGATTATAAAATCATTTTTACAAACTTACTAGGTTCTAACTAAAAAATTACATAAATATTGTTAAAAAATCAGTTTTAGGGGCTTTTTCTAAGTTTTTCACTCTATTTAATACGAAAAGCCGTCTTAAACCAATGAAAGCTGCCAACTGAAAAATTAATAATTCAGTATTTAAAAAGGGAAAACCTTAGCCAGAAATTTCATCGCTAAGGTTTTCTATTCCATTGAATCAAGCCTGTTTTTGACTTAATCTTAATTTCAAAAATGCTTATTCTAAAATGGCAGCAATTCCAGGTAAAATTCTACCTTCTAACATCTCTAACATTGCTCCTCCTCCTGTTGAAACATAGCTTACTTTGTCTTCAAAACCGAATTGTTTTACAGCAGCAACCGAATCTCCACCACCTACAAGTGAGAAAGCTCCATTTGCAGTAGATTCAGCAATAAATTCTCCTAAAGCAATAGTCCCTTTTGCAAAAGTTGGCATTTCAAAAACACCTAAAGGACCATTCCAAAGGATAGTTTTAGATTCTAAAATTACTTTTTTGAATTGCTCCAAAGATTTTGGACCTGCATCCATTCCTTCCCATCCATCAGGAATTGCTCTTACATCAACCACTTGAGTATTGGCATCATTTGAGAATTTATCTCCTGCCACTACATCAACTGGAATATGAATTTGAACTCCTTTTTCTTTAGCTAATCGCAAAATTTCTAACGCTAACTCTTGTTTGTCGTCTTCACAAATAGAATCACCAATTTTTCCACCTAACGCTTTTACAAACGTAAAAGTCATTCCTCCTCCAATAATCATGTGGTCTACTTTGTCTAAAATATTTTCGATAACCGTAATTTTTGAAGATACTTTTGAACCTCCAAGAACAGCAGTTACAGGTTTTACACTGTTTTTCAATACTTTGTTTAAACTTTCAATTTCTTTAGCAAGCAACGTTCCAAAACATTTATCGTTTGGAAAAAATTGCGCGATAATCGTAGTAGAAGCATGTGCTCTGTGCGCTGTACCAAAAGCGTCGTTTACATAAATATCGCCTAATGACGCTAATTCTTTAGCAAAAGCCACATCTCCAGCCTCTTCTTCAGCGTGAAAACGTAAATTTTCTAACAACAATACTTCTCCTGCTTGTAATTTATCTGATGCTGCTTTAGCTTCAGCTCCTACACAATTAGCAGCAAATTGAACTGGTACGCCTAAAATAGCTGCTGCCGTTTTTAAGATGTGTTTCAAAGAATATTTTTCTTCAGCTCCTTTTGGACGACCTAAATGTGACATCAAAATTACACTTCCACCATCAGCCAAAATTTTATCAATTGTTGGTTTTGCGGCTTCAATACGTGTTGCGTCTGTTACATTGAAATTTTCATCCAAAGGCACATTAAAATCAACGCGGATGATTGCTTTTTTATTTTTGAAATTAAAATCGTTAACCGTTTTCATTATATCTGTTTTTTTAGTTTATCTGTAAGAAAAACAAAGATAGAACTTTTAGCGCAGTGACAAATTCTGAAAACAAATAAAAATTCAGATTTTCTTAACGAAATCGTTGTAAATTAATTACAATATTATTTTATCTTCTTATTTTTTGAGAAATTAAAATTTAAAAAAGTGTTTGTACTTAATTATACTAGTAAAGTTTAGAACCTAAAATTTTTGACTCTCTCATTTTCTGTTATCTTTGCTTTATGCAATTTTCAGAAATTTTAGGGCAGGAACACATCAAAAGTCATTTGACTAAAAGTGCCGACTTAGGTCGCATTCCACATGCACAATTATTTGTGGGGCCCGAAGGAAGCGGAACACTTCCTATGGCTATTGCGTATGCGCAATACATCTTGTGTGGCAATGCCAATGGCGAAAATGGAGGCGAAAACGAATCTTGCAATATCAAATTTGATAAAATTTCGCATCCCGACTTGCATTTTGTATATCCAACAGTATCTACTGAAGATGTAAAAACTAAACCCAAAAGCATTGATTTCATTGGGGATTGGAGAACTTTTGTGTCCCATAATCCATACGGAAGTTTGTTTGATTGGTACGGTGTTTTGGGTGTAAATAACAAACAAGGAGAAATTCGTGTGGACGATGCCCAAGAAATTTTAAAATCCCTAGCATTAAAATCCTACGAAGGCGGTTATAAAATTATGATTGTATGGATGGCTGATAAAATGAATATTGCTGCCTCTAATAAATTACTAAAACTACTCGAAGAACCGCCTGAAAAAACAATTTTCATTCTTGTCTCTGAACAAGAAGAAACTATCATCCAAACGATACGTTCGCGTTGTCAGGTGCTGCATTTTGGCGGATTGCCCGAAAGTTGTATTACTGAGGCCTTGGTTACTAAAAAGCAAATCGAACCTAAATTAGCTACGACTATTGCCCATCAGGCGCAAGGTAATTACAACAAAGCAATCCATTTATTAACAAATGACGAAGACGATTATCCGTTTGACGAATGGTTTGTCATCTGGGTTCGAGCGGCTTTTAAAGCCAAAGGAAATGCATCGGCAATTCAAGACCTAATTCAATGGAGTGAACAAATCGCTGGACTAGGAAGAGAAACACAAAAGAAATTCTTGGAATTTTGTATCGAAATGTTTCGCCAAGCGTTGTTACTCAATTATGAAAGTTCTAGTTTGGTATATTTAGAACCCAAGGTCGAAAAATTCAAGTTGGAGAATTTTGCTCCGTTCGTTAATGGAAATAATATCCACGAGATTTTCAAAGAATTATCTGATGCGATCTACCACATTGAACGCAACGGAAATGCTAAAATTATACTCACTGATTTATCTATAAAATTAACCCGTTTAATCCATAAAAAATAAAGACTATGAATAACGTTGCATCCATCTTAATTTTAGTTTTTTTAGCCATCACCTTTTTGCAATCTGGGTATGACAAACTCTTTTATTGGAAAGATAATGTAGAATGGTTAAAAGGTCATTTTGCTAAAACTCAATTAAAAAATCACGTGCCTCTAGCGCTATTACACGTTTTAATTTTGGAATTAATTTCAACCGTTTTGTGTGTTGTAGGAGCAATTGAATTATTGCTCAACAGCGGAAGAGTGTTTGGTTATTATGGCGCTGTTTTTTCTTGTATCACTTTATTGATGCTTTTAGTAGGACAACGTTTAGCTAAAGATTATGATGGAGCAAGAACCATCGTAATTTATTTTATTCCAGCAGTAATGGCCGTATATTGGCTTAATTAAATCGTTATGATGACACCTAAACATCCTTCTGAATCCTTAACCATTTTGACCGACTTAGTTTTACCAAGTGAAACCAATCATTTGAATAATCTTTTTGGGGGCGAATTGCTAGCCCGAATGGATCGAGCAGCAAGTATTGCCGCACAAAGACATTCGAGAAACATTTGTGTTACCGCTTCTGTGAACCATGTCGCGTTTACCAAAGCGATTCCTTTAGGAAGCGTGGTAACCGTAGAAGCCAAAGTGTCCCGTTCATTCAACAGTTCAATGGAAATCTTTATTGACGTTTGGATTGAAGATCGTGCTTCGGGTAACAGAACCAAAACTATGGAAGCTATTTATACCTTTGTAGCAGTAAATGCCACAGGAAATCCTGTTGAAGTGCCGCCCATTGTTCCTCAAACTGAATTAGAACAACAACGTTTTGATGCAGCGTTACGTCGCAAGCAATTAAGTTTGGTTTTGGCAGGAAAAATGAAACCAAATGAAGCCACTGAATTAAAGGCGTTGTTTGTATAAGATTAAAAAATCTTACATTTGTAAAAACACCCTATATCAATGCTGTTATACGTTTCCATATTTACGATTTTATTATCGCTAATTTTGTTATATAATAATTGGAACATCAATAAAAACGCAATTTATCTTGCGCTGTTTTTAATTAGTTCCTCTTTTTATGGTATTGCGCATTATTTTGTAGTATATGGAAAATCTCCTTTTTGGCTTGCTGTTTTCTACAACCATTTTACCCCCTTGATGTTGCTATTAGGTCCCTTTTTACTTTTCTATGTTAGAGGTACATTAAATGATACTACAGCATTAAAAAAAATAGACTTTTTTCATTTTATTCCAGCGATTGTTCATTTGATTGGAATTATCCCGTACAGCTTACAACCTTTTTCGGAAAAAGTTCAAATAGCCACCGCGGTCATTAATAACATTGACCAAATTTTATACATTAATGGCAATTATTTTTATAGTACTGCTGTTAATTTTATTATTAGACCCGTGCTGCTTTTGAGTTATATTTTATACTGTATGTATCTTATTTGGAAACGTTTCTCTGTCACTAATTTTGATGCTAATATTCCAAAAAAACAATTGTTAATTAGCTTCCGTTGGCTTATTATATTGATTGTAAGTTTGTTTTTTATTGTGTCCGAATTCTTAATCATTACCTTTAATTCGATTCGTATTAAACCTAGTGTGGGACTTGTTAATTCCTATCCTTTGTATATTTTATCAGGGATAGCTTATTGTGTTATGTCATTCTCTTTACTCTTATTTCCTAACATTTTATATGGCATCCCTAAACGTATTGCTCTAGCAAAAGAAGGCCCCAAGAAAACAAAGAAACAGAAACAAACTCCTGTAATAGAAGTAGAAGAAGCCATTAGTTTAGAAGAAGATCCTTTCTTTGAATTGTCAGAAAGTATAAAAGAGTACTTAAAAAGAGAAAGGCCTTTCCTTAACGCCGATTTTTCCATTAGTGACATTGCATTATCAATGCATGTGCCACAAAACCATGTGTCGTATTGCATTAATGATGTTATGCAAACTAAATTTTCTACGCTAAAATCAGACCTTCGAATAGGATTTGCTGTTGAATTACTTTCTGGAAATCAAAAAGAATCTTATACTATTGAAGGTATTGCGCAACAATCGGGTTTTAAAACTAGAGCCAGTTTTTATAATGCTTTTAAAGAAAAAACAGGAATGACTCCTACTGAATTTATTGCCGATAAAGCATCTGAAATATAATTTTCAAAAAAAAACCTCCAAAAATATGGAGGTTTTGAACACTACTATTTATTTAAACTATTTCTAGAACTTAAACTGCAATAAGATTTCGTTAGTGTTTCTAGCTGCAGCTAGTGTAGGTTGTGTACTCATCTCGTAGGCAAAACCAAACACAAAACGTTTGCTTAAACGAATCGTACTCATCGCTGCATACGCCTTATCGGTTCTATACATTCCGCCTATCTCAAAGTTGTTCTCAATTTGTAACATTGTAGTTATATCTATTGATGTTGGTGCACCATTTACATAACGTACCATCGCTGATGGTTTTAACACTAATGAGGGACTCAAGTCAAAGTCATATCCACCACTCAAATAAACATGAGGTCTGTCTGTAGCTGACATAGCATACCCAGCTTGATTTACTGCCTTTGTGGTATTGAATAATCTTGGAACAGATAACGAAGCATACCATTTGTCTCTCTTCAAGACAGCACCCACTCCAAAATTAGGATTGAAATTACTAATAGAACCTAATGCTTGATCCGATTGTAAATTATAAGTCTCTAAACCTGTTGTATTCACATTATAGAAGTTACCTCCTGCTTTGATTCCTAAATACAAATCAGTGGTTGCGTCCATTTGTAACTTGTATGAAAAATCAACTCCTAAAAAGGTTTCTTTTTCGATAAACGTTTTATCATTCACCACAGAAACTCCAATACCCATATTCTTTCCTAAAGGAGTGCTATAAGATACCGTTTGTGTTTCAGGTGCTTCTGGAACCCCTGTCCATTGTTTTCGCAAAGAACTGGTCCACAAAGTCTCATTATTATATCCTGCATAAGCGGGATTCACTAAGAGCATGTGCGATTTATAGAAAGCAAAAACACTTTCTTGTTGGGCAAATAAAGCACTACTTACTAAAAGTAGTGCTATGGTTATGATATGATTTATTTTTTTCATTATTCTGTTTTTTTATAAGTGGTGTTTTAGTTTGTGATGTATAACCAACCTTGAGCGTCGATAGTCCCATCTCCGTTTAGGTCAACTTGGTACATATAAGCTCCTGAAGAAGGCAAACCTTCTTTCAAGTCTTGATAATGTCCATCCCAATCGTTATGATAGTTATTAGAGTAATATACTTCTTTACCCCATCTGTTAAATACACGAACAATACTTCCTGGGTGGTTTTCAATATTATAAATTACCCAAGTGTCATTCACTCCATCTCCGTTTGGAGTAATGGCTTGTGCAATATTTAATTCTACCAAGTCACAAACGTCTCCCTTACCATCATGATCTCTATCGGCTTGATTTGCATTGGCAGTGATTGGACAGTTATCATTAGTATCTAAGATACCATCATTGTCATCATCCGTATCACAAACATCCCCTTGACCATCATGATCGTTATCTGCCTGATTCGCATTTGCAATTAATGGACAGTTGTCTAAATTATCGGCGATACCGTCACCATCGGTGTCTTGAATTAATGGGTTAGTACCATTAGTCAATTCAATTCCATCCGATAAACCATCGCCATCTGTATCGGCTAATAAAGGATTTAAACCTAGAGTCTTTTCTCTTAAATTAGTTAATCCATCTCCGTCGCAGTCTGCAGTATTCCAGGCTGTACTTGGAGTTGCATTTTGATGTGATAAGATAAATTGACAAGCGTTTAAAGCAGAGGTGCCATCTGTTTTCTCTGTACCATCTTTTACTCCATCGCCATCAGTATCCGCTTTTAATGGATCCGTTCCGTCTAATTTTTCTTGGGCGTTTGTAACTCCATCTCCATCACAATCAGCCGTATTCCAAGATGTACTTGGAGCTATTGTTTGGTGAGACAATACAAATTGACAAGAATCATTTTTATTGGTTCCATCCAAAATTTCTTGTGTGTCTAATACTCCATCCCCATCGGTGTCACCTACTAATGGATCTGTGTGGTTTAAAATTTCTTGTCTATTTGTCGTTCCATCACCATCACAATCCGCTGCATTCCAAGCGGTGCTTGTAGCTACGGTTTGATGAGCCAAAACAAACTTACATCCGTCTTTTGCATCGGTTCCATCAGTTTTTTCAGTTCCATCTATCACTCCATCTCCATCTGAATCTGGATTCAATGGGTTGGTACCATCTGTTAACTCTTGTGCGTTGGTTACCCCATCGTTATCACAGTCAGCAGTGTTCCAAGCGGTACTTGGTGGTAATGTTTGATGTGCTACTACTAATTTACATAAGTCTTTTTCATCAGTATTATCTGCTTTTTCTGTAGCATCTAATACTCCATCTCCATCACTTTCTAAATCCAATCTATTTGGAGTTCCATCTCCATCTGTGTCAATGTCCACACAGGCACTTGCATCAAGTAAACCGGATATTCCTAGTGAGAAGTTACAATAGAATTCATATGCACGACCTGTAAAAGAAACCTCGGTAACATTACCTGAAAAAGAAATTGTTCCTGTACCCTCATTACCGACCAAAACCTGAGTGGTAGTTCCTACTGGAGTACCTGTAAAATTACCATTCGAATTCAATACTTTACCTGGTAAAGAAAGATCTAACGTCTTATTTAAAGAGTTAATAAAGAATCGAGGATTATTAACTGGTTGATCAAAAACAAACTTATGTTCGCCTAAAGTCGAACTTCTAAAAGTACTTAAGTTAGGATTACCACTCGGCTGAGGAGACCAATTAGAAATTCCTCCATAAGGAGCGTCGTTTTGAAGCAAAATAGAGTTACTAGGGTTGGTTACAGTCACATTCACAGGATTTCCTGGAACGTTGATAACTCCTCTCAAAATTCCATTTGTATACGAATTCCATTGTACAAAATAAAAAGTACTTGGATTCAATGTATTACTAACAGAAGTACTCGCCGAACAATCTTGTTCTTGGTAATCCATTAATCCATCATTATCATCATCTGGATCAGTTGCATCTGGAATTCCATCACCATCTGAATCTAAACCTGCGCTCAATGTTGTGGAAAGAATGTTTGATGGCGCTCCTGACCCTACAGCATTTACTGCACGCAATTGAATAGGGTATGTAGTGCCGTTTGTTAGTCCTGTTATAGTAACTGGAGAACTAACTACTACAGGTGAAAATGCAGTCCAGTTAATACCGTCTAGTGTGTACTCGTAATTGGTAATTGGCGTCCCTCCGTTTGAAGTAGGAGCTGTAAAAGTTACTGTTGCCGAACCATTACTAGTTGTTATAGCTGTAATAGTAGGAGCTGAAGGAGTAGTAAAGCTTGCTGCTCCATAACCTGTTCCTGTAGTGATATTGTCTATTTCAAAACCTCCGCCACCATTCTGAGTAAATTCTAAACGGGTAAAAGTAATATTAGGATTATCTAATTGTAAATTGATATATGCAGATGACGAAGAATTGAAACTGTTTTGGTAGGATAACGAAGAATAATTATTCCCGTCGATAGCAGTTACCGTGCCAGATGATAATAACGTAGTCACTGTTGAACCAGAAAATTGAGCCAGTTGAATCTCATTCCCGCCGCAAGTACCAAATATGGTAACTTGATTATTATTGTCGCCTCCTGCCCACCAAAATCCTAAATATCTGGAAGGATCAGTTAGTGTAATATTCACAATACTGCCTGATGAAACACCTAGATAGGTAGACAAAGTGGAAGAATTAGGTAATGGCGCCCCATAATAGATGTCTGAATTATATGTCGCTGTACCTGTTTTAGTAAAAGTTCCTATAGTGTAAGTTCCTGAAGAAGGAACACTACCCACCGTTTTCGAATTAAAATCTTCTGTTCTAGCTCCAACTTGACCTTGAATTGCAGAGGTAGAAACATTCGGCGGAGACAATTTAAGTTGTAAACTAGGTAAAGAATTAACCGACCCTGTTACAGCAACAGTTTGATTATTTGCCCCAGTAGAACTAATTGTTATATTCCCATTAGGCGTTCCTGTAGCCGATGTGGTCATTCTAACATAAACCGGTGTTGCAATCAAAGTTCCAGAAGCTGTAATAGTTATGCTAGAGGCATACCCTGAACCACTTGTTAAAGACACTTCAAAACCTGCTGGAGCCGTTACGGTAATATTAGAGGTTAAATCTGTTCCAGATACTGTAAAATTTTGCTCAGAAGAAACAGACCCTTGACATGAAGTAAATGTGGTTAGGCTCGATACGGAACCTGTTAGTACAGGTGTACCTGAATTAACAACAGCCGTAAATGTTACTGTGGCAGTACTATTAGATCCTGTTGCAGTAGTTCCATTTATCGAAAATCCTAGAGTTGCTGTAGCAGCCGAAGTACTACTAGTTAAAATTACTGTATAAGTACCGTTATTATTGTCAACAACCGTTCCTAACGTTCCTGCTGTCGTTGTAACCACTACAGTTCCGCCAGTTGTAGTTAAATTGACATTAGAACTGTCTTTTAATTGAACCGTAATCGTTGAGGTTGTAATACCATTTGCTTGAATAGTAGTTGGATTCGCAGAAATTGTCGATTTTGTTGGGTCAGCAGCTATAGGTACTGCACCACAAAGTGATATGGTCGGAGTATTACTACAATCAAATGCAACTACTGTGGCAGAAGAAGAAGTACTTTCTCCCATAGAACCATTGGTTCTATGACCTACATAACAAAATGTAGTACTCCCTTCTTTAACATAAACCGTTGTATGCCCTCCAACTTCAACAGACAAAGCTTTATCTCTACCTGATTGGTATCCCATACCATTTGCTGCATCATTAATTGGAAAGCCTGGATCATAAGTAGTCCCAACAGCACCTGTTACAGTATTATCTGATGTTCTTCCGATCATGTTTCCATCATTTTGACCCCAAGTATATAAATCTCCTGTATTTGTAATTGCAGCTACAGCGGCTAATTTACCTGTATGTTCCTGAGCACTAATAAAATTAATATTTGTGAAATTTGTTGAAGCATCTCGTTTTACATTAACCCAAGATGTTCTTAGGGTAGTTGTAAAATCACCACATTGTTTAAGGGAGTTATCTCCCAAAGCATATAAAGCGCCTGAATTACTTAAAACAAATAATGTATTAACAGTTGTCCCTGTTTGAGCTCCTGTTACTCCTACCATTTTTGGTTTATTTGATGACGAAAATTCAGAAGGTAATGTCATCAGAGTAGCATAGTTTTTACTAGTTACCGCAGTCCCATTTCCTAAAAATGTTGTTGATCCCCATGTATATACATTACCATCATAAGTAACTGCCATCATAGCGCTAGTTACATTATCTGCAACTTGTCCTCTAACTGCAACAACATTGGTTAAATCTGTAGTAGCATTAATTTTAACTTTATGCCATGTAGTAGCTGATAAGGCGGTGCCATCTCCTTGAAGGTTCGCGTCAGCCAGAGCTAAAACCCAAACGTTTCCATTGGCAACAATTGCTAACATATTGTATGATGCAAATAGCATCGTAACATTAGCAGGAGTAACGCCAAGAGGTAATTTTGAAGTTGGGTCACCATTTGTTGGAGTGGCTATTAAACCGAAACTAGCTGTCGACTTTAACGATGAAGATAAAATTCCTTGCGTATTAGCTCCTCCAACAGCTCCCCAAGCATACAAACCTGTGGTTGTTAAGGCAACAAATTGATCCTTTCCTCCTCCTCCAACACCTCCAATTGAAGTGAATTTTACTGTTCCACTTAATCCAGAATAATTTGTTGTTTTAATTACAGAAGGCGGAGCAACATCAGTTGCTCCATCCTGTGCAGCAGTTTGTCCCCATATTAAGTAATCACCATTATCACTTAATGCAATAGAGGTATGATACCCACTGACAATTTTATCATATTTCCTACTAACATCGCAATTTGACGTTGGAACAGTTATAACTAACTCACTTATAGTGGTATCACTTAATGTATATCCTGCAGTGTTAGTAATTGTTGCTGTGACCGAATAAGTTGTACCTGCTGATAATACTGAACTTATTGGCAAAGACCAAGTATTTCCTATAATTACCAAACCATTAGCAGTTGTGTAAACAATTCCATTAACCATAACAGATAAGGTTTCTCCACTCTGCAATGTAGCTGTTCCTGTAACTGTTGGGGTAATATTTGTTGTTGTTTGTGAAGTTACAGTTACTGGACCGTTAGGATCTAGCCCCTGTGTTGTAGTCAAATAAGCATTCAGATCCGCTAATAAATTACTACCTGTCGCTGCATTACCTGATTGAGAAGTATTATCTACATAAGTAATTGGCTGGTCAATTTTGTTAAAAGCTAAATTGCTAGAAGTATTTATTGTATATGTATTTCCTGTCCCATAGCTAAACGTAATTGGAGAAATAGATGTAGAAGGAATAAGTCCGAAAGACTCTACTGTTGACCCTGTTGTTTGTCTCCAAACAATTGCCCCTGCAAATTCAATTATTTGCCCAGATGTCAATTGTAATCGAATGGTTCCTGGTATATCATTCCCTTGAATTTGGAAACTTCCTGTGCTCGATTGCTGCACAAAAAATGCCTTTGCAATTCCTAAAGTAGCAAAAGTCTTAATGGTGTTAGCAGATTGAGAGTTACTCCCAACAACTCCAATAAACCCATTACTAAAAGGAACACTAACTTCTACTGTTTGAGCATGAAGTGTGGACAAGAAGAATATTGAAAAAACCAATATTGCTTTCTTAAAATGTTGTTGAATACGTGAAATACCTTTTCTGTTTTTCATAAATAAAAATTTAACAATTTAAATAGACGAAATTAAAATGTCTTAGGGCTTGACACTTTAGTTCTAGAAAAGGGAACGATGAAGTTAATTTCAAGCAAAGAAACGCCCAAAAAAAAAAAAAAAAAAAAATTTTGTCCTGTAAATTTGTCCTGTAAAACAAAAATTTAGACAAATTGAAAATTTTAACCATTCGTAGCTATTTTAACTATTTGCTCTATATTTGTACTGATTAACCTCAAATCTATGCTGCTCTATTTGTCTATTTTTACCATTGCCATCTCCATTATTCTATTTTATTATAATTGGAGTACCAATAAAAACATTTTATTCCTGTCGTCCGTTTTTATTCTGACATCACTCTTTGGTATTGGGCATTATTTTATGGCATTGGGAGACTCTCGGTTTTGGTTGGCAGTGTTCTATAACCACTTTTCTCCGTTGATGTTTCTTATAGGGCCTTTTCTATATTTCTATGTTCGAAATACTTTAAACAATCGTACCGTATTATCAAAAAAAGACTGGCTTCATTTTATTCCCGCGCTAATCGCTCTAATTGGCACCATCCCTTATATTTTTCAACCTTTCGAGAAGAAACTGGAAATTGCTGATCAAATTATTCAAGATCTAGATTCTTTTAAAAAGATAGAAATCAATCTTTTCTATGATATGGGACAAAGCTTTGTCTTGCGTTGCCTATTCGCTTTTATCTATTTAATTTACTGTATCTATCTTCTGTGGAAAACAAATACATCAGAAATTAATGAAAAACGGGGGCATAAAAAGCAATTTTTAATTGTTTATATGTGGCTGATTATTTTATTAACTAGCTTATTATTCATTTTTATTAGTTTTACAATACTAACTATGAATGCCATTCGATCAACGCCTAGTGAAACAATAAACGATGGCTACATATTGTATGCTTTATCAGGATTAGCTTACAGCATAATGTCTTTTTCGCTCTTATTGTTTCCAGAAATATTATATGGAATACCTAATCAAAAAATTCCAAAACCGCCTAAAAAGAAAAAAGAGAAAGTTACAATAAATCCTAAGGAAGATCCGTTCTTTGATTTATCAACTACTATACAAAAATACCTTACTGAAAAAAAACCGTTTTTAAATCCTGATTTTGAAATTAGTGATATTGCCCTTGATCTTAATGCATCTCAAAATCAAGTTTCCTATTGTATAAGCTATTTAATGGGAACAAAGTTTTCAAGTTTAAAAGCCGATTTACGCATAGAACATGCTATCAAATTATTGAAAGACGGTACAAACTCCAAGATAACAATAGAAGCTATTGGGAAACAATCGGGTTTTAAAACCCGATCACACTTTTATACTGTATTCAAAGAAAAAACAGGATTTACACCAACTGAATATCTCGAACGGGTAAATAAATAATGCTACAGCCTCAAAATTATTAAAGAAGCCAAGCCTTTTTTTGTTTTATGGAGCAACCCAAAAATTGCCTAAAAAAGAACTCTTGTACTTCAAAAAAAAAACTTATTTTTACGAAAATATAAAGGAGGGAAAAATCCCTTATATTTCTTAAAATTGACAACTAATTAGATACAAAAAAGATGAGTTCAGAAAAAGAAGCCAAATTAAAAGCACTACAACTTACGCTTGACAAACTAGACAAAACCTACGGAAAAGGGACGGTAATGAAAATGGGCGACAAGGCCATTGAGGAAGTAGAGGTGATTTCTTCAGGTTCGCTAGGAGTAGATTTAGCTTTAGGAGTAGGTGGTTATCCAAAAGGGAGAATTATCGAAATTTATGGTCCTGAATCGTCTGGTAAAACGACTTTGACTTTGCATGCTATTGCTGAAGCGCAAAAAGCAGGTGGAATTGCTGCTTTTATTGATGCAGAACACGCATTCGACAGAAATTATGCAGAAAAATTAGGGGTTGATATCGAAAACTTGATCATTTCTCAGCCTGATAACGGAGAACAAGCATTAGAAATTGCTGAGAACTTAATTCGCTCAGGAGCTATTGACATTGTTGTTATTGACTCGGTTGCAGCCTTGACTCCAAAAAGCGAAATTGAAGGAGAAATGGGAGATTCTAAAATGGGTCTTCACGCTCGTTTGATGTCACAAGCTTTACGTAAATTAACCGGAACAATTAGTAAAACACATTGTACTGTATTTTTCATCAACCAATTGAGAGAGAAAATTGGAGTGATGTTTGGAAATCCAGAAACGACGACTGGAGGTAATGCCTTGAAATTTTACGCCTCTGTTCGTTTGGATATTCGTCGTTCGTCTCAAATTAAAGATGGTGATAATGTAATTGGAAATAGAACCAAAGTAAAAGTGGTGAAAAACAAAGTAGCACCTCCTTTCAAAACTGCCGAATTCGACATTATGTATGGTGAAGGAGTTTCAAAAACAGGTGAGATCTTAGATTTAGCCGTAGAATTTGAAATTATCAAAAAATCAGGTTCTTGGTTCAGTTATGGAGACACTAAATTAGGACAAGGTCGTGATGCGGTTAAAGCATTAATCAAAGACAATCCGGAATTAGCCGATGAATTAGAAGAAAAAATCAAATCGCGAATCAAAGAATTAGCAGCTGAATAAATCTTCTTTAGTATAAAATAAAAACCGCAAGTGCTTTAATACACTTGCGGTTTTTTTATTGGTATTAACTCTCAAAAACAACTAATTGATCGTGGATAATCTGATGGGCTTCTACTTTAATTGCTCTTCTATCATTCAGTGTTTTTCCTTGTGTTTCAATATGAGTATGAATTTTTACACGCATTAATCCTGGGCTTCCACTAAAAAAAGTATAGGACAATCGTTTTTTATTATCACCAAAAGAAATAGGAACAATGGGGATTTGATGTTCAATTGCTAAACGGAAAGCCCCATCTTTAAAAGTGTCCAAAATAATAGACTCATCGTAAGGAACTCCGCCTTCAGGAAAAATGCAAACACTCAATCCTCTATTTAACCTGTTTTGAGCACTTTCAAAAACCGCTCTTCGGCTTTGTGCATTGTTTCGGTCGACTAAAATACACGTTCTTTTGTAAAAAAATCCAAATAACGGGATCGAGGCTAACTCTTTCTTCCCCACAAAAACAAACGGACTATCTACCACTGCTAACATCAACATAATATCAGTCATCGAAGTATGGTTGGCTACAATCATATAACTTTTATTAGGCTCCAAACCCTGAATGGTTTCTACTTTATAATAAAAACCCATTCCAAAAAGAATGACTTTAGCCCAAATTCGAGCCATTTTAAAAAAATACGGGTACCCACGCTCTGAAAGTATAGATAAGAGCAAAAACGGCAACATCACCAGAATAGGAATAGCCATCAACACATAAAACCATACACGCCAAAGCAACCAAAAAATCATTTTTATTCCTCTCATAATGCCAAATGTATGAAATGGAACGACATTTTGAAAACTAATTTTAAAATTCAAGATATATCTCCTTAAAAACAAAGGTTGAGCAAAAACAATGGCTTACCTGATTTCTAAATCAAAAAAAATAAGCGCGAAAAAAAAACGAAATGTTAAAATATATTTCTCAAAAAAAGAATATGGTATAAATTATCAAATATTCATTATGATTGACTTTTTAGATAAAATAATTAAGTAATTTGGCTAAAAATCAATATTTTTTTCAATAAAAATACTGAAATGTTTAACTTTTTTAAAGAAAATTAAATATGCCAAATTTACTGCCGGAATTGAATCCAAAAGGTTGGGATGAAATGTTTTCTGATGATGGCGTAAGACACTCCTATCGTCAAGTATTGCACACCTTAGAAAGCCTAAACCTACAAAGCTTACAAGACAAACAGAAACAAGCCTCTGATTTTTTTATGAATCAAGGGATTACATTTACCGTTTACAGTGATGATAATCAAGGGATTGAACGTATTTTCCCTTTTGATATTATTCCGAGAATTATTACCAAAAGCGATTGGTTAGAAGTAGAATCTGGAATCAAACAGCGCTTGTTGGCTTTGAATTTGTTTTTGGAAGATATTTATAATGGGCAAAATATCATTAAAGACGGAATTGTTCCCGCTTCATTAATTGCTTCTTGTCCACATTACATTCAGGAAGTGCAAGGCATCAAAGTCCCACACAACATTCACGTTCATATCGCAGGAATCGACTTGATTCGCGGAGCAAAAGGCGAATTCTATGTCTTAGAAGACAATTTACGATGTCCGAGTGGGGTCAGTTATATGTTGGAAAACCGTGAAATTACCAAACGTATTTTTCCTGATATGCTCACGTCAAATCATGTGAGTATGGTGGGGAATTACCCTATGATTTTCCACAATATTTTAGTTTCGCTTTCGCCAAGAAGCATTTCTAATCCCAATGTAGTGCTATTAACGCCAGGTATTTATAATTCGGCGTATTATGAACACACCTTTTTAGCACGCCAGATGGGAATTCCCTTGGTAGAAGGCCGTGATTTAGTCGTAAACAACAACAAGGTGTATATGAAAACCACCTCAGGTTTGCAACAAGTAGATGTTATCTATCGCCGTTTGGACGACGAATATTTGGATCCATTGGTTTTTAAACCAGATAGCGCTTTGGGGGTTCCGGGACTTATAAGTGCGTATAAACAAGGTAATATTGCGATTGTAAATGCAGTAGGAAATGGTGTTGCCGATGACAAGGCGGTGTATGCCTTTGTTCCTGACATGATTAAATACTATTTGAACGAAGAGCCAATTCTTAAAAATGTTCCGACCTACCAAATGGAAAACCAAGACGAACGCGAACTTGTTTTTGCTGATATGGGCAATATGGTCATCAAAGAAACCAACCAAAGTGGCGGCTACGGAATGATTATGGGAAATAAAGCGACTCAAGAAGAACTCGACGCTGCTAAAATTGCCGTTTTGGACAATCCAAGGAACTTTATAGCCCAACCCATCATTCAATTAAGCACTGTGCCTTGTTTGATCGATGGTCAACTCAAATTACGTCACGTGGATTTGAGACCCTATGCTTTGTGCGGCCCAAATGGTGTAGAAATCGTTCCAGGAGGTTTAACTCGAGTGGCTCTAACTGAAGGCTCGCTTGTGGTCAATTCGTCACAAGGAGGCGGTAGTAAAGACACCTGGATAGTAGAATAATTAACCTAAAAACCTACTCAATGAAAATAGATATGCTTAGCCGAGTGGCGGACGGAATGTTCTGGCTCAACCGATACATGGAAAGAACAGATGGAATGTTGCTGACCTTGAATACCTTTTATATCCTGTCGTTTGACAAAGAATTGAATGACACCCAAGGATACAAACCGTTATTGGAACATTATACAGATTTGCCCTTTGAAACTATAAACGAGGTGCAATACGATACTAATTTTGTGTTGAAATACATTATTTGCGACAATCACAATCAAAATTCTGTCAAAAATTTGGTGATTAAAGCGCGTGAAAATGCTCGAGGTTCTCAAGATAAAATCACCAAAGAGCTCTGGGAACACATCAATTCATTGTATCATTTTATGAATTCCCCTAACCTACCGCATCAATTGGAAACCCAAGATGCTTTGGCTATTATTACCAAATTAAACAAAGATTTTTTATTGTACAACGGAATTCTGCAAGTAACCATGCCTCGAGGATTGGGTTGGTGTTTTTCGAGTATTGGCAAACACATTGAACGCTGCTTGCAAACTATTTCGCTAACACAGGCCTATTTTTCTCCTATTAGTTATGATTTGGAAGGTGACGAAGATTTGTTGTACTGGAGACGATTGTTACTATCGCTTTCAGGCTATGAAATGTATTTGAAAAGTTACAGCAACATTCCGCACAATAGAAAGGTGGTACAACAAGTGGTGTTCAACCGCGATTTTGCGCATTCGGTAATTTATACGTTGGACTTGATTAACGTGTACATTAATTATTTGTTCAAAGATAATGTGCTAAGCGAAGCGAGAACACTTCACAATCAATTTGGAAGGCTAAAAAGCTACGTTGAATACACCGATTACCATCACCTAAGTAACCAGCAATTAGAAGAAGTACTTCACAATACCAAAGTGCAGTTGAACCAATTCTCTACTGATTTTTCAAAATTATTCTTTTCTTATACCTAAAGCTATATGGCTCTTTTTAAAATCGTTCATATTACCAAATACCAATACAATTGGCCCATCAAAGAAAGCATTAACGAAATTCGTTTGTTTCCGCATAATTTTGAAAATCAAGATGTCTTGCAATACGAATTATTAATTACCAACAATCCCGAAGTCAATTTCTCAACGGATTATCACGGGAATCGTGTGGGGAATTTCAACACTTTGGAAGCCCATGCCGAAATGACTATCGAATCTCGAATGTTAGTTCGAGTGAATCACTCCCTTAAAATTCCAGATTTTGAACATTCGTATGTGAATGATTTGGCTACCGAAAAAGAAAAAAATATCAATCTTTTACGATTGTGTTATCCAGAAACCATCACCAAACAAGATACAATTTTAGATATCCTGAATGAAATTGGTTGTGAAAACAAAACCATTATTGAGATTGCTCAACAGTGTAATAATTACATTTTTAACCACTTTACATACACCAAAGGAATTACGAATATTGAAACCACGGTAGACGAAATTTTAGACCATAAAAAAGGCGTGTGCCAAGACTTTGCCCACGTTCTTTTACAATTGGTTCGTACCGTTGGAATCCCTGCACGTTATGTTAGTGGTTACATTTGTCCCAACGAAAGCGGTCTAAGGGGTGAAGGAGCTACTCATGCTTGGGTCGAAATTTACACTCCAAATCAAGGCTGGTTGGGAATAGACCCTACCAACAATATTTGGACTATGGACAACCATGTTAAACTAGCGGTAGGTCGCAATTTTATAGATTGTACGCCGGTAAAAGGAACATTTAAAGGATTGGCAAAGCAAACGCTCTCGGTTTGTGTTTCAATTGGCTACGAAGACGGAAGGCATTTTGAAGAAATCAATGATGTGGCGCTAGAAGAAGTCTCCTCAGAAATTCAAGAACAACTCGATTACATTGAACTCTTACAACAACAGCAATAAAAAAAGCACTGCAAGAGCAGTGCTTTTTAGTTGATTATTTAGTTCGACAACCAACCCGCAGGATTGATATACGAAGTGTTTTGAAGGATTAAGAATTTAATCACCGTTTTGCCGGTTTCTCCATTAGAACGCACTCTTCCTATGGATTGCTTACGGCTCACTTTTTCTCCTTTACTTACGTTTACAGAACTTAAATTTTGATATACCGTAAAGTAATCCCCGTGCTGTATCATCACCGCTTTATTGACTGGAGATAATGCAATCACACTACTTACTATCCCATCAAATACCGCTCTAGCATTAGCACCTTGATCGGTCGTAATTTCTACTCCACTATTGTGAACCATTAACGATTTATACACTGGATGCGGTTGGTCTCCATACCCCAAGGAAATACTTCCACGTTCCACAGGATAAGGCAATCTCCCTTTATTAGCTCTAAAATTATCCGCAACAATTTTCGCTTCTGGTGTTAAATCAATTTTAGTAGATGATACCGGTTCGTGAGACGCTACTGGCTCTTCTACTACTTCTTTTTCAACCGGTTTTACTGTGGTTTTTGGGGCTTTACCGTTGATTTTCTTAGCGTTTGCCAATTCTTTAGCAGCAGCTTCAGCTGCAGCTTTCTTTTCTTTAGCAGCAGTAGCGGCGGCAGCTTTTGTTTTGGCTCTTTCGGCAGCAGCTTTCCTATTGGCTTCGGCAATAGCTTGACGAATTAAACGATCTATTTGTTTGTCAATCGCACGTGCTTCTTGTTGCTTTTTCTTGATGTCATTGGCAATTTTATTCTTGTCTTTTTTAATCGAATTTACCAATTTTTCTTGCTCTTGTTTCTCTTTTTCCAAAGACAAACGCTCTTTTTCTTTCTCTTCAATTAATTTTTGCTTCGCTGATTTTTGAACATCCAATTTTTCATTATAGACTTCTAATTCTTTGGATTTATCTTTAATCTCTTCACCCTGCATTTTTCTGAAATTGGTGTACTGTTTCATGTACTGAGCGCGTTTGTATGCTTGTAAGAAATTCTCAGACGACAAGACAAACATTGCTCTACTTTGCTCTGAACGGCTCTTATACGATTTCACAATCATCTTGGCGTAATCTTCTTTCAAAATAACCAGTTCTTTTTTAAGCTTATTAATTTGCACCTGATTGATGTACATATCATTACTCAACAACTTGGCTTGTTTCTCCGTAGTGTTGATTAATTTTTCTTTCAGCGCAATTTTTTTCTCTTGGATAACCACAACGTTTACCGCAGTTTTTTCTTTGCTTTTAACCGATTGTAAGAGCTTTTCATTCTCTTTTATTTCTTGCTGGATTTGAGCTTTTCGTTGTTCTAACTTTTCTTGTTGAGAGTCTTGGCTCCAAACCAATGAAGTGGTGCAAATAAAAAGTAGACTAAGGAGAAATTTTGGCATGGTAAAATATTTTTGCAAATTTACTTAATTAAAATTCTTTTATACCCATTTGGAATACTATATGGAAAAGAAAGTTCTTCGTTAAAATTAATTGTATTGTAATTAAAACTGATTTCGGTTTTCCCTTTTGTTTGGAAAGCATGAATCAAAATCTGCATTGGAACACTTCCCTCATTAAATGATGCGTGTTCTGAATAACTCACCTGAATCATTCTGTCTTGCTCTGGTTGACTGATTTCTTGTTTTTGAATCTGGAATTTTTCAGTATCCAAAAAGAATGTTTTCTTGGTTTGTCCTGATTGTAAATCAGCTAATTCAAAGCCTTGCTCTCCTTTTGACAAGGTGTATTTTCCTTGTTGTAAATTATCAAATGCTTCGCCCAACAACATATTCTGAATTTTAGCAAAATCCAAATCGGTGCCAAGCCATTGACTCAAGCCAGTGAAATCCCCTTCAAAATACGTTCCATTCATCTTCTCATAATAACTCACCGATGATGGTGTAATTAAGGCTTTCGCCATCGTAATTCCTAAGAAACGAACGCTAATCAAAATTTGTTCGTCTTTCTTAATTTTAATTTCTGCCGTTACATTCTGTGTTTGTTTTTCGTCAGAAAAATGCACATTCGATTTGATATAAACGGTCGCAAAGTTAATTTTGTTGTTGTAATGATTCGCTATTATTTCTTCAGCTGAAATCCCTTTTGTTTTAGGAACTTCAGGAGTTGCTATCACAACGGTTTGTTTGGTTTTACAAGAAACCAATACCATTAAAAACAACAACACCATTATTCTTCTCATTTCTTTTTCTTTTGTATTAATTGATCCGCTTTCGCAAAAAAGCTATCTTTCTTCTTAAAATCGCCTAACCCATTATAAGCTTCTGCCAGTTGCAAATTAAAATTGATTTCCAAATCCAAATCGTCTATCACAAAATCCAAGCCTGTTTCTAAAGACTCTTTCGCTTTGTTAAATTGTCGCAATTGGTTGTTGGCTAAACCAAAATAAAAATAAAAATACGCTTGAGTTGGGTACAATTCAATCCCTTCTGCCGCTTTTTGAGCTGCTTTTTGAAACTGCTGAGTCGTTGTATAGGCTTGAAGCAAAAGCAAATTGGTTTCCACCACTCCTACTTCTTTTTGAAGCGCCAATTCGTAATAATGAATGGCTTTCTCCGGTTGTTTTTTGTTTTGATAAAACTTCCCTATAGCTTGAGCCACATTCACTTCTTTGTCTGAATCGAATAGCGAAATTGCCCTTTCTAAATTGCCTTCAAATTGCGGATTATTAAACGCAAAAATCAAAAATTCATTCACTACGCGGTGCTTAACCGCATTGGGTATTTGGGTGTTTACCAAAATGCTATTCATAGTTTGAACCGCTTGGTTTCCATCATTCGCATCCAAATAATTTTTAAAATCACCCAACTCTTTCCAATCGGAAGTTTCGTTTTTGGTAGCCAAAAGGATTTGATTTTTAAACTGCGTTCTTTCTTGCGATTTGCCATATTTAGCATTCATCTCGCCAATCAGAACTAACGCTTTTTCCAACTGATTGGTTGCCATATAAAGCGGAATCAAATCGTCTTTATACCGCTCGTCAAACAAAATCAATTGTTGTACCGCAGCCATCGCTCGGTCGTAATTCTTGGTTTGAAAACTCAGATCATAAATTCCTACCCAAAACCACCTGTTTTTAGGTTCAATTTGTGTTGCTTTTTGAAACGACTGATAAGCACTTTCATATTGCTTTAAAGCCAAATAATTTTTGCCTAATTCAAAATGTACCGTCGCATTATTGGGTTGACTTACCAAACATTTTTCTAAAGCCACAATCGCTTTATCGTAGTTCTCAATGCCTTTTTGCAAAAGCGATTCGTAAAACGCATCTTGAAAATCATCCGAAACCATAGCAATATCCTCTGGTTCTGTTTGCGTCCATCCCGAAAACGGCAATGCAAACAGACTTAAAAAGAAAAAAACTATAGTCTTTGTATTCATACTTCTTTATTCCAAAACCGAATAATCTCCAATGCTGATACTCGTGAATTTACCATCAAAACTCGCGTGATTTCCAATCATGGCATTGTCTAAATTGGCATTTTTAATATGCGAATGGGTTTGCACTAAACTGTTTTTAATGGTGCTATTGGTGACATGACATCCTTTGCCTAAAGAAACATTTGGACCAACAGTGGCATTAATCAGCACCACATCTTCGCCAATATAACAAGGAGGTATAATCGTTGAGTTTTCTGATTTTACACCATAATCTACGAGATGTTCTCCGTCATTGTGCAAAAATCCTAACATTCTAGAATTGGTATCCACGGTTACATCTTTGTTACCACAATCCATCCACTCGGCCACTTCTCCTGGAACAAATTTCATTCCTTTGGCCATCATTTGTTTGATTCCGTCGTTGATTTGGTATTCTCCTCCGTGAATGATATTGTTATCCAACACCAATTGCAATTCGTTTTTCAAAACCGCTACATCTTTGAAATAATAAATTCCAATCACAGCAAGGTCCGAAACGAACTCTTTGGGTTTTTCGACCAATTCAATGATTTCATTGGCTTCGTTCAAGTTGATTACACCAAACGCTTCGGGTTGATCTACTTGTTTCACCCAAATCACGCTATCTGCATTTTGATCCAAATCAAAGTCAGCACGAATCAAAGTATCGGCATAGGCAATAACTGCTGGACCGCTCAAGGATTCTTTGGCACACATAATGGCGTGACCAGTTCCTAAAGCCTCGTTTTGGTAATAAATTGTTCCTTTAGATCCTAATTTTTCAGCAATGGCAATCAAATCGGCTTCGACTTGTTTGCCAAAACTTTCATGGATAATAAATGCTATTTCTTCAATGTCTTGGTTCAAAACTCCTGCAATATCTTCTACCAAACGGTGTACAATTGGTTTTCCTGCAATAGGAATTAATGGCTTAGGAATCGTTAACGTGTGTGGGCGAAGACGAGAACCACGTCCTGCCATAGGTACTATTATTTTCATATTTTATTAAAAGATTAAAAGATTAAAACATTTAAAAATTCAACATCGCAAATCTTTAAATTTTTCAATCTTTAAATTAGTAAATTTTATTTCACTCCTGTACTACCAAATCCCCCTTCGCCTCTGGATGTTTCAGATAATTCTTGAACTTCAATCCATTCGGCACGTTCGTGTTTGGCGATAATTAATTGGGCTATGCGTTCCCCATTTTCAATTACAAAATCTTCATTGGATAGATTCACTAAAATCACCCCTATTTCTCCTCTATAATCGGCATCGACTGTTCCTGGAGAATTCAAAACGGTGATTCCTTTTTTGATAGCCAATCCACTTCTTGGGCGAACTTGTGCTTCGTATCCAATAGGCAACTCAATAAACAAACCCGTTTTCACAATAATTCGTCCTAAAGGAGCCAATGTGATGGGAGCTGTTAAATCAGCTCTTATATCCATTCCTGCCGAAGCAATCGTCTCGTAATTAGGCAACGGGTGTTGCGACTTATTAATGATTTTTATTGTCATTTTATTTTTTTCGTTTAATGATAGAAAGAATAGTTGCTTTTTCGTTGTGATACACAAAATACACAAACAACAACAATAACGGAATTCCCACAAAATAATTTTCTCTAAATCCGTAAAAAGAAATAGCAGAAAATAAAATAGACAATCCTAAATAGCCGCCTATTTTTTCCATATCGTACGGTATAGGATAATAGCGGTTTCCTAAAACATAAGAAATGAACATCATACTTCCATAGGCCGCAATGGTCGCAATAGCCGAGCCATAGTAGCTGAATTTTGGGATTAAAAGGTAATTTAAAACCAACGTTAAAACAGCACCCACAATCGAAATATACGCTCCCATTTTAGTTCTATCAGTCAGTTTATACCAAACCGAAAGATTATTATAAATCCCTAAGCAAAAATTAGCCAAAATAATCAATGGCACCACTTTCATGGCTTCCCAATAGGACTTATTGTCTAAAAGCAAAAATTTTAAAATATCTGCAAAAACAATAACGCTCAACAAAATTAAGGAACCAAAAATTACGAAATATTTGGTAATCATAGCATACGTCTGTGGAGCATTCTCTTGATTGGAATGACTAAAAAAGAAAGGTTCAATCCCCAAACGAAAAGCGGTAGCAAACAAAACCATAAACAACCCGAGTTTATAACAAGCTGAATAGGCTCCCACTTCCGACTTAGCTACGTTTTCGGGTAACCAATAGCCTAACAGAATTTTATCAAAATGTTCGTTTACTGCGAATGCAATTCCTGCGACTAAAATAGGCAAACCATATTGCATCATCTTTTTCCAAAGAGTGGCATCAAATTTTCGAGTCAAAGAAAGATAATTAGGAGAAAGTACTAATAATGTCAATAAGCTCGCCGCTAAATTAGAAACGAAAATATATCCTATCTCATAATTATCAACGTACAAATTCCCGATAAAAGAATTGGGATTGGAGGCTGCAATTTTTGGTAAAAGCAACAAAAAGAAAAGGTTCAACAGCAAATTTATTGCTACATTCCCAATTTTAATAATGGCGTACAACATAGGGCGTTGGTTAGCACGTAACTTCGAAAAAGGCACAATAACCAATGCGTCCAACACCAAAATCCAAATCGCATACGTAATGTACTGCACCTCTACATTAGCTAACGAGGCTAAAGTGCCTCTAAAAATTAGGGCGCCAAAAAGAAAAATAATAGACGACCAAAAAATAGAAATGGTGGAAGTGGCAATGACATTTTCTTTATCAGTCTCTGAATTATAAAATCGGAAAAAAGCCGTTTCCATTCCGTAAGACAACACCACATTAAAAAAAACCATCCACGAAAGCACTATAGAAACTTCTCCATACTCGCCTGTAGGTAGGATTCCTGTATACAAACGCACGAGTAAAAAACTCAACATTCGAGGCAAAACGGTAGCTAATCCATAGATTGCCGTTTGTTTGAAAAGACTTTTATATAATCCCAAGTTGGTCTGGTTTAGGTATTGATAAGAACAAAAATAACGAATTCTTTGGTTTAATTCTGTTTTTGAAATTGGAATAGTACCAAATTTGTTAACAGCTTTTTTTAAGATAATCCGGCTTCGTTCAAGGTTTTAATAAAGTGAAAGCCCCTTGGGTAATATCCTTGATTATAATAAAAACGGTGTGCTGTAAAATTGCCTGTAAAAGCATCCAATACAATCATTGTACAACCTGCTTCTTCTGCTTTTGTATTAATGTAATCTGTCATTAATTTTGCCGCTCCTTTGGAACGGTGATCCGGATGCACAATAAAATTATCTATCTCAAAATAACGCCCTGACCATAACTTAATTCCTGACCATAATCCCGAAAGTCCAATACATTGCTTCTCTTCATATACGGCGATTTGGATATAATTATGAGGTAGCATTTCGGTCAAATAGGCTTCGTATTTTTCTAAAGTAAAATTATTAGTGTACAAATGTTGCATCAACCCAAATTGGGCTAACATGTCTTCTAGTGTAGTAAGTTCTCTAATTTCCAAAGTGTAATTTTTTATAAAAATACTCAAAAAAAAGAGCCCCGCAATGCGAGGCTCTGATATAACGAAATTTAAGCTATTCCCTTTTATCTCTTAAAAACATCTCTAAATTGATACAATAATCGCTCAATCAATCTCAAATCTTCTGTAATAATCTCAGCAGAGCCCGACATTTCTTGTTGAAATACTATTTTTTTATGATACGATGTTTCCAATTTTTTTGGCAAAATTACATCTATCAATAAATTCCCCTCTTTATCGGGTGTCAGTGAAATGTTTTGAATTACTCCCTGTAGCATTCCGTATTGACTATCTGGAAAATTTGCAAGTCGAATATTGACTAATTGCCCTATTTTTATTTTACCCGAATTCATAGCTTGGGCTTTTAATTTACCAATATAACCTTTTTCTAAAGAAGGAATTACTGCAAATACAGGTTCGCCTGCGGTAATAGATTGATTGGCGGTCCATATTTGCAAAAACGAGACTTTCCCCGCCTCGGAAGATTTTAATACATACATTAATTCCCAATCTTTGATTGCTTTTTTTAAATTATAGAACGATTGTATTTGACTGTTCTCTAATGTTACATCTTCTTTTGTGCCGCTTATTTTATTGCTTTTACTACTTCTGGTATTCTCAATCAAAGCCGATTTCAACTGAGATATCGTATTCAATAAATTTCTATAATTTTTCTCTGCCTGCAGATAGCCTATTTTTTTGTTGTCAAAATCTTGAGCAGATATAATCCCTTTATTGAATAAAATTTCATAACGGTTAACATCATTTTTTTGCAACTGCAATTCACTTTCGTTCAAACTTTTTTGCTGTTGTAAAATACTCAATCGATTTGAAATTTGGTTGCTTTCAGAATTTTGCGCCTTAGCTTGTACTTGAAACGGCCGTAACTCTTTATTTAAATTATGTGCAATACAATCTTTTTCAAATAGTGAAAAAGCCTGTCTTATTTCGCCTAGATTAGATAATTTATATCTATCAATTATTTTATTAAAATTGATGTTTAATGTGGCTTCATCTTCAGAATTGAGAACATTTATATCTTTAGAAAGGTTCAAAACCTCTTTGTAATCAGCTGAATTCTGAATAATTGCAAGAGGAGTATTCTCTTTTACAATTACTTTGTCATTTGCCAAAATTGCTTCTATTTTTCCTGAAGTTTTAGCCAGAATTTTTTCAGGAGGAATATTGGTGGTAATTACAACGGGGGCTTCTACAATATCAGGGTATTTGATATACCATGAAAGTAAGAATAATAAGGTGATGAATCCCAACAAAATAGTATTTCCCCATTTTAAAATAGTTTTAGGAGGGTCTGATAGTACATCCCTAACCTCTTCGCTATAAATTTTTAAGCCATCGTTTAATTCTTCCATATTTTTACCTAAAATCTAATTCCCTAATTCCAATTGATTTTTTACCAATTCGTAATATTTACCTTTTAAGGCAGTTAAAACTTCATGATTACCTTGCTCAACTACAGTGCCGTTTTCTAGAACAATAATATTTTCCGCATTTTTTACAGTACTTAAACGATGAGCAACAATGATAGCAGTTTTTCCTTTAATAAAATCATTAAGATTCTCCATAATGACCTTTTCATTATTGGCATCTAATGCCGAGGTTGCTTCATCAAAAAATACATAAAAAGGGTTTTTATAAACTGCTCTAGCTATCATAATACGTTGTTCTTGCCCTCCACTCAAACGAATTCCCGATGTACCTAATTCTGTATTATATTTGTTAGGTAATTTTTGTATAAAGTCTTCTATATTAGCCACAAAAGCTGCATTATATAGTTTTTTTCTATCAATTATTTCGTTTTGTTCTGATTCTGAAATGTTTCCTGCAATAGTATCATTAAACATAAAAGTATCTTGCATCACCGCCCCGCAATTCAATCGCCAAAAATCATTGTTTATGTGTTTTAAATCTACATTGCCAATTTTTATACTACCTTCCGTTGGTTCATAAAACTTCAACAATAACTTCATTAAAGTTGTCTTACCGCTACCGCTAGCCCCCACAATAGCCGTGGTCTTTCCTTCAGGAAAACTACAATTGAGATTATTCAGTACCAATGGGGTAGATTTGCCACCATATCGATACGATAAGTTAACTATTTCAATGGTTTTATTTATGTCTAATTCAGTGACCTTATTTTCTTTTAACTCATCTTCATCATCACGAGTATGAACTTGGGATAACCGTTCTAAACTTATTTTTGCATCCTGCCAAGTTTGAATAAAAGTAATAAAATTACTCAGCGGCAAATTCAATTGTCCTACGATATATTGAGTAGAAATCATCATACCTAAAGTCAAATTACCATCTAGTACTGCTTTGGCAGCTAAAAATGTAATCAAAATATTCTTCAATTCGTTGATAAAGGTTGCTCCAATTGACTGATATTGAGATAATTTCAAAGTAAGCAAAGACGTTTTAAACAAACTAATTTGGGTATATTCCCATTTCCATCTGTTTTTTCGTTGAGAGTTGTTGATTTTTATTTCTTTAACACCGCTTATAATTTGCAATAGACTGGTCTGACTTTGTGAGGTTTCGTCAAAACGTTTGTAATCCAATGCTGCTCTTTTTTTCAAGAAAAAGAAAGTCCAACCTACATACAATATAGCTCCTATTATAAATACTACAAATATTTTAAGATTGTAATAGGCTAAAATTCCATTAAATATGATGAAGGTTATTATTGAAAAAATCATATTTAAAGTCGAAGACGAAACAAAATTTTGAATTCGGGTATGGTCTGTAATCCGTTGTAAATGCTCTCCTGTATTACGAGTGTCAAAATAGGAAACAGGTAATTTGAGCATCTTAAACAAAAAATCAGAAATCATTTTGATGTTAAAGCGACTGGTAATATGAATCAAAAGCCATTCGCGAAAAACGGTTACAATAGTTTGCGAAATTATTAAAACCAATTGCGAAATAAGAATTAGATAAATAAAGGGCATATCTCGATGATTTACACCAATATCAACTACGGATTGCATCAAAAAAGGAAGCATAAACTGTATAGTCGTAGCGACTACCAATCCTATAAATAATTGTTGAATCAATTTTTTATAGGGACGAAAATAAGGCAATAAAAATGAAAAACCTTTAATCTTGGTTTTGTCTTCTTCAAGAGTATAAAACCCCGTATTAGGTTCTAATAACAATACAAATCCATTGCCGTCAGCAGCATTTGTCCAAGCTTTATAAAAATCTTCATGGGTATAGGTAAGTAATCCTTGCGCTGGGTCAGCCACAAATAGATGGGTTGTATTAGTTTTGTACACCACCACAAAGTGTTTTTGACGCCAAGGAACTATAAAAGGAGTGGGGGCTTCATTTACTAAACTATCTAAAGAAATACGCATTCCTAAAGTACGCATTTCTATAGCTTCGGCAGCTTCGGCTATACCCGCCATAGTAACACCAGTGCGAGTAATACTGGCTTTCTCTCTCAAAAACTCCCTAGAGAATGTTTTGCCATAATATTTAGCAATCATTCGCAAACAAGTAGGACCGCAGTCTCTACTGTCTAATTGCTTGAAAAAATGAAACGTATTTCTTATTTCCATATTACTTGATATGGGTATTTTTCATAGATTACATTGTCTTCCATAATTGTAAATCCTAATTCTGCATTTTTTTTTCCTTCTCCTAATAAAACACTAACACACTCCATTTCACCTAATCTAATCAGACACATTGCTTTATAAAATTTAACATCTGAAAAATTGGGATATAATTTTAGTGCCTTATCAAACTCAAGTATTGCATCCTGCCATTTTTCTTGTTCATATTTGGATATTCCATAATAAAATAATGCTGTTGGGTGTTCTAGCCCTTGTCTGTTTTTAAAAATATCTTCATTATATTCTTTAAATAATATTTCCGCTTTTTTATATTCATTTAACTGTAGATAACACAAACCAATATAAAAACTATAAGTGTGGTCCATTTCATACCAATTCCCATATTTTTTCATACAATCTTCAAAATCAATAATTGCATCTTTATAGGTTTTAGCAAATATACATTTGATAAAAGCTCTATATGGTTGCCATCTTTTTGCATCATATTGAACAGCCTTATCAATAAAAGGCATACCTATTTCATATTTTCGTAATTTAAAATAAGGCATTGCTTTTTGTTGCCATAAATAAGCAATTGTACTATCTTTTTTTAATCCCATATCAATATTATCTTGCCACTCTTTTGAAAACATCATATGCTGCCACGCTCCATTTTCAAGATGTTCTTTAATTATTGCTTCTTGTTTTGCTGTTTTATCTGCAAATTCTTTTGGATTTGTTTGACCGAAACAATTTAAAGTAATAAATAGGGATATTGTCGTAATGATTTTTATCATGATATTCTATTTGAAATTTAGTTTAGTGGTATGGGTTTAATTCTAAAAATTTTGAATAGGTAAAATTATACGGTTGATTACTCATGTCAAAGTGATTTGTTATTTCAAACCATTTAGTATACATTTCTTTCCATTTTGCTTTTAATTCTCTATAAATTAGCAAACCATCATTTGTAAAATATTCCGTAGCTTTTTCTTCAGAATTTATTGGATTATCAATAAGTAATATGTCACGATAGCATTTGTTAATATAAAATGATATTCTACCGATTGCTTCATGTTTTTGTTTGCCTTCCCAAACATTGCTTTCTAAGCAAGCGTCCAAACATATAAAGCTAGTATAATAAGTATAAAGTGCATGAAAAATAACCTGTAAATCTCTTTTTTCAATCAAAGAACCATCGGGCATATTTATTATTTCAAGAACTGTATTTTTATCCTTTTTAAAAAACCGATTTGATTCATAAATCATTACATTAAATATTATATGACCTGTTTGATGTGCAATATCATCTACAAAAAACACTTCATCATAGTTGTCCTGATAAGCGTTGAAAAAGCCAATTCCTTGAGCTGATAACGTTGCAAATGAATTTCTTTGATAAGTATCAAAATTGAAAATCACACACTTAGGAGCATATTCTTTTATCAGTTCATATTGCGTTGGAACATACTTTTTTATTAGATTATATGCTAATGTTAAATATTTGATTTGTTTTTTTGTAATATCTTCAATTTCAACATCTAAAAACTTGTTTTCTGAATTGTAATAAAACTGTTTTAAAATAGGAATTGGAAATTTTAACAACTCTATTGTTGTACCGTTTATAATTTCTATTTTTTCAAATTCAAAATCTACTTCTATATTTTGTTTAAATAATTTCATGCTTAATTTATCAAAAACAAAACTATCGTTCGGAGTTGTTGTTAAAAACCAACCTACATTTGGTAAATATATTCTGCCAAACTCGTCCGAAAACAAATCAAATTTTACGTTTTTTTCAGAATAACCATAAATCATAGATTCTATGGATTGACTCTTTTGCAACTTGTTGTTAAAATAAGCAAACAACAATGGTTCTGAAAATATTGTATCGTTTTCAAAATTTATAAAATCAAAAATCGCTTCTTTGTGTTTATATAGTAGAATTTTTATGTTTTGGTTTAGTTTTGAAGAGCCATTATTCAAAAATGGTTCTGAAATAGTGTATAGTGGGTTATTCATAAAAATTGCAATAGTATTAATTATTCTGATTTTTAAATAAGTCTGATTTTATTAAAATAAGGTCAAATTCCTTTGTGTTGCGTTTAATAGTAATTTTAATTTTGTCGCTATTAAAAGCATCTCTCTTTAATAAGCAATAATCATCATTTGATAAATTTTCACAATTAATATTGTTTATTCTCAAAACTTCATCAAATATCTTTATGCCATTTAAATCAGCTGAAGAGTTTTTATAAATCTTCCCAATAATTACTTTTCCTTCATTATAAATTAAATTAAATCCGAAGGATTTTTTTTGTTCTAAAGGAGTATAAATTGACTCTTGAAAATAAACTTCATTGTTTTTCCAATCTAATGTGATTATATAATTCTTGAGAATTTCAAATCCTATTTTTTTTGTGACTTTTCTATTGCTAATAGAAACATGTGTTGAATCAAGTTTTAAATAATCCCCAATTAAAATATTCTCATATTTATATGTTTGTATTGTATCTAATTCAACTCCAAATGCACCTGAACTAAGACCATAACTTATAATAGTCCTAACGTCTTTATGAACGTTTTGAAAATCATTTTTTGATATTGTAAAAGAACCTCTTGAACCTGTATCTATTATTACATTATTAACTTTGGTTTCTTCTATATAAAAAGGAATAATAGGAGTGCCTATTTTCTCTATAATAAATTTAATAGGTTTATTATCTGAAGACAGAAGCAGAGAATTCACATTGTTTGTAAAAATAATTTTTTTTTGAGCGTAGTTTATTTGCCATACCGCATTTGCCATTAAATTAGCACCAATTACTCCTTGAATATTAATACATCCAATTTCTTTAATGTATTTTAAATCTGTAACAAAAGTTGTAATGTTTTTAAAAACAATATTACCTATTTTAATCTCTTTAATCTTCTGTTTAGCTAGTTTCTGTATGGTTCCATTGCTATCAAAGACGCTTTGATAATCTTTACTCCTATTTAACAATTTAGCAATTTTATTGTCAACTACAACTGGAGCACCTGTATCAAATAAAAAATTATAACCATTATTTTTTATATTGACTTTTATTATTATTTGACCTTCAATTAAATCGAAAGGTATTTCCTCTATAAAGTAATTTTGCACTATACTTCCTGTGAAAAAAGGATTTTTGTTTTGTGAAAAAACAGTAAAATAATTAGTAAAAACAAATGCTATAATTAATATTGAGAAAAGTTTATTTTTATAAATCATCGTCTTAAAAAAAACACGACTAATAATTAGTCGTGTACACATAAAAAAAATTATTATTAGTCCCAACTCAATCCAATAGAATTAGTACCTTCCTCCTCTTGGTGTGCTCTAAATGCTTTACCCATCCAACCCCAAAATCCGTGGCAATCAGACCATGAACCGCCTTCTATTTGCTCCATTACATCTTGGGTTTGAACATTCTCTGCCATTTGTTTAAAGGCATCTAAACTTAATTTTTCTGTTTTCATAATTTAAATAATTTAGGATTACTAATTCAAAATTAATTTCCCATCAACTATTATACTACGTGCACTTAGTTTAATAAAATATCAAGTAATTAATTTCATACAAATATTTAAAAAATTTTAACTTATTAGTAGTTATATTACTTATAATTTATAAATTTATCGGAGTAATTTATTTATACAATGAATAAAGTAGGGGTAGTAATTAGAAAAATAAGAGAGCAAAAAGGGTTTTCTCAAGAGAATATGTCTTTAGAATTAGGCATTTCACAACCTGCCTATGCTAGATTAGAAAAAAAAGATGATAGAATTAGCATCCCTAGATTAGTACAAATAGCTATTATACTAGACACTTCTGTTTCTAAATTAATAAATGAAACAGAGGAAGTTAATTTTAAATCTGAATCAGAACATATTGAATCTCTCAAAGACGAAATTTTATTTTTAAGAAAATTACTCAAACAACAAAGAAAGTCTTAAAAATAAAAAAAGCCGACATATTTGTCGGCTTATATATTCATAGTAATAATTTGAGCTATCCGTTCAACGCTTCAGCACCACCAACAATCTCTAAAATTTCATTAGTAATCGCTGCTTGACGCGCTTTATTATACGTTAATTTTAATTGATCTCTCAATTCAGTGGCATTGTCTGTTGCTTTGTGCATAGCAGTCATACGCGCTCCATGTTCAGAAGCAAATGAATCTCTAATTCCTTTGTATAATTGTGTTTTCAATGATTTTGGAATCAATGTCAATACAATTTCTTCTTTAGAAGGTTCAAAAATATAATCTCCTGAAGCCGCTGGTTGATCTGATTGAATTGGAGCTAAAGGTAAAAATTGTTCTGTTTGAATAATTTGAGTCGCCGCATTTTTAAATTGGTTGTACACCAATTCGATACGGTCGTATTCGCCAGCAACAAATTTTTGAGTTAATACCTCTGCAATTTGAGCTACATTATCAAAAGTCAAATCGTCAAAAACGGCGCTTTGGTTATCAATAACTGTAAGTGTTTTGCTCAAAATATCATTTCCTTTTTTACCAATTGCAAAAACATCTACTTGTTTTCCTGTATAGTAATCAGAACGATTTTTAACTTCTTTAATTACATTCGTATTGAAAGCACCACACAAACCTCTGTTAGAAGTAATAGCTACTACCAATACTTTTTTGATTTCACGTTGAGACGTGTAATCTCCACCTACATCACCATCTAAGGTAGCAGAAAGATTTTGTAATAATTCCGTTAATTTTTCGGCATAAGGGCGCATCGCTGTAATCGCATCTTGTGCTTTCTTAAGCTTTGCTGCAGAAACCATTTTCATTGCCGATGTAATTTGCATCGTAGATGAAATGGAAGTAATTCTATTACGGATTTCCTTTAAGTTTGCCATTCTAAATGTGAAAATTTATCAATTTATCAATGTGCAAATGACTATCATTTACACATTGACATATTGTTATATTGATTAATTATACTTCGCTGAAACTTCTTTTGCTACTTTTTCGATAACATCAGTAATATTGTCATCTAACTTACCTGCTTTCAAAGCATCAAGAGTGTCTCTGTGTTTGTTGTTCATGAATTCTAAGAAATCTTTCTCAAATTCTTTTACTTTATTTACAGGAACATTTCTCAATAAGTTTTTAGAACCAGCATAAATAATAGCTACTTGATCTTCAACAGTATAAGGTTCGTTCAAACCTTGTTTCAAGATTTCAACGTTTCTTTTTCCTTTTTCAATTACGTTTAAAGTAACCGCATCCAAATCAGAACCAAATTTAGCAAACGCTTCCAATTCACGGAATTGAGCTTGGTCTAATTTTAAAGTACCTGATACTTTTTTCATTGATTTAATTTGTGCATTACCTCCAACACGAGATACCGAAATACCTACGTTAATTGCAGGACGAACCCCAGAGTTAAACAAATCTCCATCCAAGAAAATTTGACCATCTGTAATCGAAATTACGTTGGTTGGGATGTATGCAGAAACGTCTCCCGCTTGTGTTTCGATAATTGGTAAAGCAGTTAAAGAACCTCCTCCTTTTACGATTCCTTTTAAAGAATCTGGTAAATCGTTCATGTTTTTTGCAATATCATCATCAGCAATCACTTTACAAGCACGCTCTAATAAACGAGAGTGTAAGTAGAAAACGTCTCCAGGATATGCCTCACGTCCTGGTGGTCTTCTTAATAAAAGAGATACCTCACGGTAAGCAACTGCTTGTTTAGATAAATCATCATAAACAATCAAAGCTGGACGTCCAGAATCTCTGAAATACTCCCCAATTGCAGCACCTGCCATTGGAGCATATACTTGCATTGGAGCAGGATCAGAAGCGTTAGCTGCTACGATAATCGTATACGCCATAGCTCCTTTTTCTTCTAACATTTTTGCAATTCCTGCAACAGTCGAAGCCTTTTGTCCAATAGCAACATAGATACAAAATACAGGTTTTCCTGCATCGTAAAATTCTTTTTGATTTAAGATGGTGTCAAGACAAACAGTTGATTTACCTGTTTGACGGTCTCCAATAACCAACTCACGTTGTCCACGACCTACAGGGATCATTGCATCAACTGCTTTTACTCCTGTTTGTAATGGTTCTGTTACTGGTTGACGGAATACAACTCCTGGCGCTTTTCTTTCTAAAGGCATTTCGTATAATTCCCCACCTATTGGTCCTTTACCATCGATTGGTTGACCTAATGTGTTTACAACACGACCTAACATTTGCTCTCCTACTTTAAGAGATGCAATACGTTGTGTTCTTTTTACAGTTGAACCTTCTTTGATTCCTGTTGATGCACCCAAAAGTACTACCCCAACATTGTCTTCTTCCAAGTTCAATACAATAGCCTCAAGACCATTTTCGAATTCTACTAACTCTCCGTATTGAACATTTGAAAGCCCGTAAACACGAGCAATACCATCTCCAACATTAAGTACTGTTCCTACTTCTTCTAGTGTAGCACCAGATTCAAAACCTTCTACTTGCTTTCTTAATATTGCTGAAATTTCAGCAGGTTTGATTTCCGCCATCTTACTTTATAATTTAGACACTTTTATGTGTAATAACTAATTACTAAACTCTCTTTTTAATACTTGTAATCTGTTAGCAACAGAAGCATTGTATTGCTTGTCGCCTATTCTTAAAATAAACCCTCCAATGATTGAAGCATCTATCGTATTTTCAATTGTAATTTTTTTGTCTGAAAGTGTGGCAATTTTAGCCAAAACTTTAGCCTCTAAAGCCGCATCTAATGGAATAGCAGTAGTCACTTTAGCTACTTCAATTCCGTTCATCTCATCAGACAATTTATTGTATTCCAAAGCAATTGCTTCTAGGATTTCAAATCGTTTGTTTTCAAACAACAAATGAAACAATCCTTGTGTTACTGCATTTACTCCAGAAAAAACTTCCAACAACGCTTTTTCTTTTACCTCAACAGTAGTCGTTGGGCTTTGAATGAAGGTGTTTAATTCTTCGTTTGCGTTGATTGTAGAAGCAATCAATTTCATATCGTTATTAACAAGCTCAACTACTCCTTTTGAATTGGAGATGTCTAAGATTGCTTTTGCATAACGAATTGCTGCTCTTGTACCTGCCATAATTAGTTCAGTTTTACGTCACCTAACATTTTCTCAACCAATTTAGTTTGAGATTCTTTGTTAGACAATTCGTCTTTCAATACTTTTTCTGCAATACTTAATGACAAGGTAGCTACTTGTGATTTCAAATCAGCCATAGCTGCGTTTTTTTCACTTTCGATAGCCGCTTTTGCTTGATCAATCATTTTTTGACCTTGCTCTTGTGCTTCACTTTTAGCATCAGCCACCATTTTTTCTTTCATTTCACGAGCGTCTTTCAACATAGCGTCACGTTCTGCTCTTGCTTCTTGAAGAATACGTTGGTTGTCTGCTTGTAAGTTTTGCATTTCATTACGCGCACTTTCAGCTGATTCCAAAGCATTTTTAATACCTTGTTCTCTTTCGTTTACCGCATCAAGAATGGGTTTCCAAGCGAATTTTTTTAATAAGAATATTAATCCAACAAAAATTACTACTTGCCAAATAAATAAACCAAACGAAAAATCATTAATTAACTTCTCCATTATATGTAATTATAAAATTGTAAACTTTTTTTTAATTGCATTTCGCAATTGAATCTGTTTTAATTTTTAAAAACAATAGTTACAACCAACCGTTGTAACTATTGTTTTGTGTTTTAATTAAGCAGCGAACAACGCAGCGAAACCAATACCTTCAATAAGTGCAGCTGCAATAAGCATAGCTGTTTGGATTTTTCCTGAAGCTTCTGGTTGACGAGCAATAGCGTCCATTGCTGAACCACCAATTTTACCAATACCTAAACCTGCTCCGATTACAATTAATCCTGCTCCTACAATAGTTGGAATTTGCATAATATATATATTAAAAATTAAACATTCTTTTTTATGGTTTAATCGCTTATTTGTTTATAAGGTTAAACGATAAACAATTAAAATTTTTAGTGATGCGCCTCTTCGTGATGATGCTCTTCGTTTCCAGCACCAAAATACAAAGCAGATAACATTGTAAAAATATACGCTTGTAAAAACGCCACTAATATTTCAAGGATAGAAAGTGCAAATGCCAATCCAAATGACAATGAACTTCCGATCCAGCTTTTAAATATAAACATCAAACCAATGATGCTCATTAATACGACGTGTCCCGCCAAGATATTAGCATACAAACGAATCATTAATGAAAACGGTTTAATAACTGTTCCCAACAATTCAATTGGAGCCAAAATAAATTTCATTGGTGTTGGCACCCCTGGCATCCAGAAGATGTGCGCCCAATAATTTTTGTTAGCAGAAAAAGTAGTAATTAAATACGTTAATAAAGCTAACGACGCTGTAATAGCAATATTCCCTGTTACGTTAAATCCTAGTGGCGTTAATCCTAAAATATTCAAGAAAAACACAAAGAAAAAGATCGTAAGCAAGTAGCTCATGTATTTTTTATAATTTTTTTCTCCAATATTAGGAATCGCGATTTCGTCTCTTACATATAAAACTAACGGTTCAAAGAAACGCCCAGCACCTGAAGCAATTCCGCCATTCTTAGCATATGATTTTGCCAAACCTCTAAACAAGAAAAACATTAAAAACGCTACAAACAAAATCCCAACAACACTTTTAGTAATTGATAAGTCTAATGGTTGAACGTTAGTTGGGTGTCCTGTTTTTTCGTCTTCAGTTAATTTTCCTGAAGCATCTGTTTTGTATATTTTTTCGTGGTGAATTACATAATAATTTCCATTGCTTTCTGCTGCTTTTTCTCCGTGATGAAATTCTGCTGATGAAAAAACTTGCAATCCATTGTCCCATAAAATAATCGGCAAAGAGAAACCATTGTGCTCTCCTGTTTCCTTATCGGCATTGAAGGTAAAGTCGTGAGCATCAAGTAGGTGGTGATTAATAAACTCTTTTATTTCAGATTTAACATCTGTAGATTCTGTTGGAGCTGCTTCTTTTTCTTCAGTTGGGTTAGCAAAGCTTACAAAAGGAAGAATTGCTACTAAAGCTACAAGTATAAATTTAAGTGGTTTGTTTGAAATCACCATAACAGTTAAATATCTTAGTTTATTTTGGTTTCTAAAATTTAGGTGCAAAGGTACATTTTTTATTAATATTCAAAAGAATATAAAAATTATTTTTTGCCTTATTTGACACTTTTAGAGGCGTTTTATTATTTTTCGTTTAATATCAGTATCGTAACTGTGGTTTCAATTGCCAAAAAGACAATAAACATCACAAAAAAATTAGTTTTTTCAATTGACGCAGTGACCGAAATACTTTTCAAAATAGGGCGCACAAATAGGAAGCAAGTCATCATTTTTACACTCGTAACAATTAAAAAGGACATTCCTACTAAATCAAAATTACGAGAGCGCACTTGGAATACGGTCAACAAAAGGAGTATAGAGAAGATTCCGAAAAAAAGATACAAACTTAATAGAGAATACGCAAAGGCATCCACCACAATTGCCATCGATTCAAAAAAATACTGATGGACAAAGTACGAAAGTATCACTAAAGCAATCCAAAGTGCTAGTCCCCTTTTTTGTTGTTTTGGAGTATGAAATTTTGGAAAGCTCAATTTGAATCGGATTTATTAATGTCATTTACCTGTCGAATCGTATTGTATAGCGCCAAAAAAACACCAATTAAAAGGACTACTTTATGATAATAAAACATCTTATTAGAATGTGTTTCGTCCAACCAACTTCCCAAATAAGAAAACAGAAAGATAATAACTCCCATTTGAATCGGAATGTTAATTAGGGCTAACCATTTATTAAATGGTTTCTTGTCTTTTTTATTCTCCATTAGTAGCTGCTGGGAGATTGGTTTTCATGGTACAACTTGCGCTAAAATCAGCATTTGGTTCTACGGATAATTTTCCCACAAATACTTCACCATATATAGTAGCGGTCGATTTTACATTAAGTAATTCGACCACCTGGATTTTTCCACTAAAACGACCTTCGATATCGGCACTTTTACAGTCAATATCCCCGATAACAATTCCTGCTGGACCAATAACGATCTTTCCTTCACATTGAAAATTGCCCGTCAATTCTCCGTCCAATCTAAAATCGGCTACGGAATAAATATTCCCTTTTATTCTTGTTCCTTCGACAATTCGGTTCGTTTTTCCTAAAAGATCGGTGTACGATTTAGTTTTTTTATCAAACATAATTTACTGCTTTTTTGAGGCTAAATAGCTGTCTAAATTTTTCTTGATTTGGACTACTTTATAATTATCACTTGAAAGGATAATTCCGGGTTGGTTAATAGTATATTGTTTATTTACCTTCATATAACTAATAATATCATTAGCATACGCTTCTGACTTTATATTATGGATGACCAAAAAGTTTTCTTTATCGGTATATACATCATACGAATACGAGCGTTTTTCGATTTTCTCATCTTCAATGAATTTTTTAATTTTCTCTTCTATTTCTTTGGTTAAAGGGTCTAATCTTAACCCTACTTTGAATAGGATTTTCCAACTTTTAGCCTCCGAACTAAATTCCATTTTTTCCAAAATTGGAATTTGATTATTCAAGATTTCTTGCGCTTGTTTGCCTTCTTCAGTATTAGGATATTGATCAGCCACTTCTTCTAAATCTTTTTTATAGGCCACTACTCCAAATAATTTTGCTTGCGTATTAGCGCGTAATAGCTCTAGCTTAGGAAGAATTTCATCGCCGGAAAACTGAATAATTGCTGTATTTAATTTTTCTAAAACCTCCACAAAATGTTCTTCTTGAAACAATTTATAAAATTGATTATACGTTTTTTCAGGAGTTTCAAAATTAGTATTGTTGGCATCTGTATAACTAATAATCTGGGCGTACCGTGAAGTAGGGTATTGCAAAATAATACTGTTTTTCATTGCTGCTGCTTTAGCGGCATCTGTAATTTGATAGATTTTATACAAATTATACATTGCCGGTAAAACCAATTTTTCTGCAGGATTTTGTTCCAATAGCTTTTCTAGTTTGGTTGTAGCCAAAGTGTATTCTTTGAATTTTTCTTTATAAATAATTCCCAATTGGTAATATGCAAAATTGCGTTCTTGGTTGATGCTATCCAACACTTTTTTGTCTGTCGGAATTTGATTTAAATAATAATTTATAGCATATTTATCCGTCGTTTTTTCTGCAGGTTTTTGATTCTCAGCTCCTGCTACTAAATCGTCTGAAGTCGTAAAAACAACACTATCTACAGAAGGAGTTGTGGCTCGCCAAAAACCATTGGGGTTGCGTTTACCCCAATTTTTCTGAAACTCTAGTTGACCAAAAGCCACCGTTGTAGGATTGTAGAAATAAAAAGTAGTGGTTGTAGATCCATTATCAAATTTAGGTTGAATACGTAGTGTATTTGATTTAGACAATGCCTCTCCAGAGGTAGTTGTATTTTTAGAATTTTCAAAATTAGCCAGCGCTTCTTGTTGCTTTTTGGCCAATCGTTGTTTCTTTTCGTCGGCTTTTTTCAGGGCTTCAATATGACTCCCAAAATAGACGATTCGATCAGTATTAGAAAGTGCTACTACTTTTAAAATACTATCGTTTTTATTTGCCAATGCATCGTATTTGATTACATCATCTAAATTTTTTCTAATTTTTTCTATTTGAACAAACTCTCTAGTTTTCTTATCTAATTTTACCAAAGTACTATCGTAGTATTTGGCTGCCAAAGGAAAATCGGCACTTTTAAAATACATATTGCCTAAATTTCGATAATTGGACGCCGCTAAATAGCTATTGTCTTTCGTCTTTTTTAAAGATAGGTTGTAATTTTTCAAAGCCAATTCTGAGTCATTACTTTTGTCATAATACACCCCTATTTGATGGTAAATCAAATCCAAAAACGGTCGGTTTTCGCGATTTTTAACTAATTGGTCAAACATTTTAATCATTTGCGCTTTGTCGCCATTTCGAAAATCAAACAACTGCGCTTTTCTAGCATACGCCTGAATAACATATTCTCTATCTGCTTTTCGATTCATATCAATCACTGATTGATAACTCGCTAAAGCTTGTTCTCTTTTACCTAATTCTTCATACAATTGACCTAAAATGAATCGGTAACGCGCTTTTTCAGTATTGATTTTTGTAAACTGTTGAGCGATTTGGAGTTTAGTAACCGCGCTATCTTTTTCTTCTAAATTCAAAAAGGCTTCCGCCAAAACCGCATTCGCATTGGCTTCCAATTGGGGATTTAATTTGTAATCTTTCAATAATTTCGACAAGTTTTTGATTACCAGAGCATCATTACCCAAACGCATATTGGTTTTTTCGCGCCAAATTTTAGCCTCATGAATTTTGCTGCTATTGGGATATTTGTACAAAATGTAATTGAATGCGTCTAAGGCAGGAACAAATCGTTGGTCGTAATAACGGGCTTTTCCTAATAATAAGTACGCCTCGTCTGTTTGATAATTGCGTTCTTTTCCTCCAATATTCATGGAATGTTTTTGAATGGCTTTGGTGGCCTTGGTCTCGGCCAAATCGAAATTAGCATTTTTAATAGTATCAGCAATAGAACCGTCTGACAATTGCATTTTTTCTACCGGTAAACGCTTCCAAAAGTTGTTTTTGCTTTTTTGAACAATATCGGTAACCCCTTTATCAAAGCCAACACCCCCATTATACAACACATTGTATTGAGTAGTCATCGCGTGGTAATTTCGCGACACAAACGAATCTTTCTTAGTAGAACAGGCTACCAAAATCAGTGCTGAAAAAAAACTAAGAATATAGTGAGATCTGTTGGTTTTCAATTGGAAACAATTTATAGCTTAAACTTCTATATGCCTCTTTTAGTATATAGAAGGGTAAAATTAAGATTATTCTTTGAAACTGAAATTGATTTTTGAAATTGATTTTTGAAATTGCTATTGCAAACCTGATTTTTATCATTTTCTAAAAACACCCTAGTTTACTATATTTGTCAAAAATTATAATTATGCCTTCCTTTTTAAAATTAATCATTAAAGAAGTAAAACGCGAAACTAAAGACGCGGTTTCCATTCTTTTTGCTGTGCCTGAAGAATTACGTTCCGATTATACTTTTATTGCTGGTCAATACATTAACATACGGTTGACACTAGATAACCAAGAAATTCGTCGTGCCTACTCCATTTGCTCTGCTCCGGATAGTGGCGAATTGCGCATTGCCGTAAAAGCCGTACCTAACGGACTTTTTTCACAGTTTGCCAATACCAAACTAAAAGCAGGTGACGTACTCGAAGTGGCGAAACCGGAAGGAAAATTTACCTTTGAGCCTCAAGCCGACCGCCAACGCAATTATGCGGCTTTTGTAGCAGGAAGCGGAATCACTCCAGCCATTTCTATTTTGAAATCGGTGTTGAAAAGTGAGCCAAAAAGTACCTTTGTTTTGGTATACGGAAACAAATCACCAGAAGAAACGATTTTCCACCAAGAATTACACGATTTACAATCACAATATGTGGGACGTTTATTTGTACACTATGTTTATAGCCAAGCAAAAGTAGCTACTGCTTTGTCTGGACGAATTGACAAAACCACCGTAAATTATATCTTGAAAGAAAAACACGCCAGTTTGGAATTTGACAAATTCTATCTGTGTGGACCTGAAGAAATGATTAACACGGTTTCAGAGGCTTTGAAAGAAAAAAACATCAAAGAATCGAATATCAAATTTGAATTATTTTCGGCATCTGCCAAAGAACATACTATCGAACAATCGTTAGAAGGACATGCGCAAATTACAGTGATGGTGGACGATGAAGAAACGACTTTTGAAATGTCGGCCAAACAAACCATTCTAGATGCTGCTTTAAAACAAGGAATTGATGCTCCGTATTCATGCCAAGGCGGAATTTGTAGCAGTTGTTTAGCACGTGTTACTGAAGGAACTGCCGAAATGACTAAAAACTCCATCCTTACCGACAAAGAAGTAGCTAGCGGATTAATCTTGACCTGTCAAGCACATCCTACCTCAGCTACGATTCGAGTGGATTTTGATAATGTTTAAGATTGCCACTAAGACGCAAAGTTTAATGCTAATTTTATAAAAAACGAGAAGTAATAGCTTCTCGTTTTTTATTTTTTACTCTTTAAGAATCAACTCTATTCGAGCCACCACTTGTTCCGGAAGAATCGTACGCATGGCGTTTTCATATCCCGCCACTTTTTTATTTCCATAAACTGAAGTAGGTAATTGCGGGTATTGATTCCTGTCAGATACCAAAGCATTGTCTAAAGTTTGATTAAAAGGTAAAAATCCGGCATACGGATGGGTGGCTCCCCAAAGCGTAACCACAGGCAAGCCTAACATAGCTGCAATATGGGCGTTTCCAGAATCCATAGATAACATGACATCTAGGCTACTTATCAAATTCAATTCGGTAGTAAAAGGTACTTTTCCCGCCATATTGATGACGTTTTTTTTATCTCCTACTAATTTTTGTAATTTTTCTTTTTCGTTTTGGCCTCCGCCAAAAAGAAAAATGGTGTGGTTTTCATTAGCCGCCAAGGTATTAACAACTACTTGCATCAGATCAAATGGATAAACCTTGGAGTCGTATTGAGCAAAAGGCGCAATCCCAATTGACTTTTGTGATTGGGTAACAATAGCCGCTAATTCAGGTTGTGGAATGGCCGCTTTTAGAGGAAATTGAGGGTGAGACAAATCGATAGGAAACCCTAAGGTTTCAAACACCAATTGGTGTCTTTCAAACATCGTGGTCAAAGGTTGAAAAATTTTATTTTCAGCTCGTGTCAACGCTTTTTTCTCAGCACGTCCTTTGTCTACAAAAGCAGTTCTTTTACCGCTTAATGCGAATAAATAGCGCACTACTTTGGAACGCAACACATTGTGTACATCAGCAAAAGCATCGATTTGGAACGCTTTCAAATCTTGGAACAATCGCCACAAACCTAAAATCCCTTTGTGGCGTTCTTTTTCGTCAAAAGCAAAGAAATGAAGGTTGGGAATGTCCTTAAAAAAGGGTTGGAAAAACGGTCTTGAAACCACCGTAAGTTGTACTTCAGGATACTGTTGCACAAAAGCGCGTAAAACAGGAACCGTCATGGCGACATCCCCCATTGCGGAAAGTCTCATGACGGCTATATGTTGTATTTTTTTGGACAATTACTTAATGTATAAAACCATTAAGAGATTAAGGTTCATTAAGTTTTACTTCATTTTCTTAATCCCTTAATGGTTAAAATATAGTTTCTTATTTTTTGTTTTGGTACAAAACCGGATTCAAATCATCATCATTGTACATTTTCATTTGTTTGTAGACTTTCATGAATTTGTTTCCGTTTTCAATGTCTGTCAACAAATCGTCAATAGCGGTCGATAAATCGGATCTTTGTTCCAATAAAACGTTTAATTTTTCTTGACACTTGTCTTTGTGGTCTTGCGAAGCATCTGGACGACTCACCTCTTCTTGCATGTGGTAAATTTTCAAGGCTAAAATTGACAATCGGTCAAAAGCCCAAGCCGGACTTTCAGAGTTAATTTTAGCGTCTGGTTTGGCATTAACATGACTGTATTTTTGCAGAAAATAACTGTCAATGTATTCTACCATATCGGTGCGTTCCTGATTCGAAGCGTCAATTCTTCTTTTCAAAGTCAAAGCCGCAACTGGGTCAATATTTGGGTCACGAATAATATCTTCAAAATGCCATTGCACCGTATCAATCCAATTTTTTAGATACAATAAATGCTCAAATTTTTCCTTTGGATAAGGATTATTAATAGGTTGATCCACATTATCAAATTGATGATAATCTTGAATACTTTGTTCGAATACAGAATACGCTAATTTTGAAAACATCTCTTTATAAATTGAAAGACAAAGATACTTTTTTATACATTTATAGTATGGAAAAACAACTAAAGTTTTACTACTAAACTCAATAATTCATTTATGCAAATTCATCATCTGTCGGAAAACAATAGTGTTCTGAATCATTTCTTAGGTCAAATTCGCGATGTCAATGTTCACAATGATAGTCTCCGTTTTAGAAAAAATATGGAGCGTATAGGCGAAATTATGGCGTATGAAATAAGTAAAAATTTAGACTATCAAGCAGTCGCCATACCAACGCCTTTAGGGACAAAAGCGACTCATTATATTAAAAATCAATTAGTAATTTGTTCTATTTTACGTGCGGGTTTAACACTCCATAATGGTTTTTTAAACTATTTTGATGCTGCAGAAAACGGATTTATTTCAGCCTACCGTCACCATCCCAACAACGATGATTTTTTTGAAATTATAGTGCAATACCAAGCCGTTGCCGATATTAATAACAAAACGGTTGTAGTTGTGGATCCTATGTTGGCTACTGGACAATCCATTGTGGCTGTTTTTAAACAATTAATGGAAAGAGGCACTCCTGCCGAAATTCATATTGCAGTGGTGATTGCCGCTCCGGAAGGGATTGCGCATTTGGAAGCTGAATTACCTGACACTTGCCATCTTTGGATAGCCGCAATAGATGAGCACCTCAACGAGCACAGTTATATTATTCCAGGATTGGGTGATGCAGGAGATTTGGCTTACGGTCAAAAACTATAATTGACTCACAAACGAAAACAAACTACACAAAATCACCAACCCAAACACTATTTCTTGTTTGAATTTAGTTTGTGAATACTCGACGTGTGCGCTAGCTAAAATAGCTAAAGGTGCACTTGCTAAAAGTAAAAAATCGCTGCTTTTATGTGCCGAAAGGACAAAAACAATCGTACCGATAAAGAAGGAAGCGACGATTTTTTTATAGGAAGTTTGCGTCATCGATGGACGATGAGATAAGGTGATGAACATAGAAAAAACAAAAAATAAAGCGACCGACACATAAATAGAGAAGGCAATATTTTGATTCGGATTTGTAAAATAATCAAGAGCTAAATCTATTTGCGTATTATTTTGCAAATATTCCAACGTGTTAATGTGAAAGAAAGAAGTGAAAAATGTAAACAAAATTGCCACCGAAAATAAAGCAATAAAAGGTAAAACCCAGTTCGTATAATCTCTTGAAACATGAAAAATTACCGAGATAAAGACCAAAATCAAGAACAAAATACACCAAAAATGAAAAAGAGACGCTAAAATGATCCATAAAGAGGCGTCAAATATTTTTTCTTTAGACGCTTTCATCGACTGTAATGAAATCAAGCGACGCAAGGCTAATAAAACGAAAAAATTAGCCAAAAGAATAGTCAAATTATTGAGAATTGTTGGGAAAAATAACAATAGCAATACGAAAAAAATAGCGGTATAGCTACTATCTTTGGTCAGTCCGTTGCGTTTTCCAATAAAACTTGTTAAGAAAATAGACGCCAACACAACCAAAATAGTAAATCCTTTTTTTAGTAACAAAATACCCGAAGACATCCAAGAAGTATCTTGAATTTGGTAGATAAAAAAGAAAAACAACACTAAAAATACGATTAAAGCGTAATTTAATGGTGTAGATTTTTTAAAAACACTTGCAATCATAAGGATATTTTATACTTTTGTGTCTGTAAATATACTACTTGTTTAAAACAAGTTCAAAAAAGATCCGTTTTTTAATAATAGCTTTCTTTTTTAGGTACTTACTCAAAAGCTAAATAACAATATAATTTTATATCATTATGAAATCATTTTTCGAAGGAATTCAATTCTTATTTGTAGATGTATTATTTAAACCTTTAGATTTTTTAAGATCTTTAGAACTATCTACTTGGTTTGGTGCTAACACTATCAACTGGATCTTTATGATTGTTTGTGCTTCTGCAATTGTGTATTGGATTAAACAATTACAAATATTTGATGCAGCAGGTACTGAAAATCAAGATACAACTGCACATTCTTTCTTGAAATAATAAAGAAATTAAAAAAATATTGGAAACTACTTTAAGTCGTTTCCAATATCTCTTCTAAAATACATCTTATCAAATTGAAGCTTAGCGATATTTTGGTAAGATTTTTTTATAGCCTCTTCGAAGTTATCACCATACGACGTAACGGTTAAAACACGCCCTCCGTTAGACAACACTTGATTGTTTTCTAATTTTGTCCCTGCGTGGAATACAATGGAATCTGTGATGTTTTCTAAACCCGTAATCACTTTTCCTTTCTCAAATTCTTCCGGATAACCGCCTGAAACCACCATAATTGTTGTAGCACTTCTTTTGTCAACTTCCAATGCAATTTGGTCTAGTTTTTCATTGGCTACCGCCAAAAATAATTCGACTAAATCAGTTTTCAATCTTGGAATCACCACTTCGGTTTCTGGATCACCCATTCGCACATTGTATTCAATCACGATAGGCTCTCCTTTTACATTGATTAACCCAATAAAAACAAATCCTTTGTACGGAATTCCGTCTTTTTGAAATCCGTCAATAGTTGGTTTGACAATGCGTGTTTCGATTTTTTCCATCAAAACAGCGTCAACATAAGGCACTGGAGAAACAGCGCCCATACCGCCTGTATTCAGGCCAGTATCACCTTCGCCAATACGTTTGTAATCTTTGGCTGTTGGCAAAATTTTATAGCTCTTTCCGTCAGTCAAAACAAAACAACTTAATTCGATTCCGTCCAAAAATTCTTCAATTACCACTTTGGCACTCGCAGTTCCAAATTTTTGGTGTACCAACATATTGCGTAATTCTTCTTTGGCTTCTGCCAAATCTTGAATAATCAACACGCCTTTTCCAGCAGCTAATCCGTCTGCTTTCAATACATACGGCGGTTGTAACGTTTCTAAAAATTGGCATCCTTGTTCTACAGTTTCAGCCGTAAAACTATCATAGGCTGCTGTTGGAATGTTATGTCTGAATAAAAATTCTTTGGCAAATTCTTTACTTCCTTCTAATTGTGCGCCAATAGTCGATGGCCCAATTACAGGAATGTGCTGCAAGTCAACATCATTCAAGAAGAAATCGTAAATCCCTTTTACTAATGGATCTTCTGGACCCACCACTACCATTGCTACTTTTTCTTTTAAGACAAAGTCTTTAATAGCTGGAAAATCCGTTGGGTTGATGTTAATATTGTTAGCTATTGCTGCGGTTCCCGCATTTCCTGGTGCAACAAAAAGGGTGTCGCAAAGCGGACTTTGAATCATTTTCCATGCAAAAGCATGCTCTCTTCCGCCTGAACCCAATAGTAAAATAGTCATAGTGTTGTAGTTTAGTTGTTTGTCCTGCCTTTGGAAAGACAGTGCAAAAATAATGGCTTTTGAACGGAAATAATAATTAAATCTTAAAAATTATTTTCATTCAAAAGCCAGTTAAAGAAGTTATTTAATATAATTCGAAAAATCTTTATGTTCCTCTTTCGAAAGTTCTTCTGGTGAAAGGGATTTGAAATACTCATAGGTAATTTTCATTCCTTCGGCACGCCCTACTTTGGCTTCCCAACCCAACAATTCTTTGGCTTTACTAATGTCAGGTTGACGCTGTAAAGGATCATTAATAGGCAACGGATGATAGACTACTTTTTGATTTGTCCCTGTTAATTTGATGATTTCTTCAGCAAAATCTTTGATGGTAATTTCGTCTGGATTCCCAATATTCACTGGATACACATAATCGGAATGCAGCAACCTATAAATTCCCTCCACTTGATCGTCTACATAACAAAAAGAACGCGTTTGCAGTCCGTCGCCAAAAATGGTTAAATCCTCACCGCGAATGGCTTGACCAATAAAGGCCGGGATTACTCTTCCGTCGTTAAGACGCATTCTTGGTCCGTACGTATTAAAAATTCGGACAATGCGGGTTTCTACACCGTGAAAGGTGTGATACGCCATGGTAATCGATTCCTGAAAACGTTTGGCTTCGTCATACACCCCTCTTGGCCCAATGGTGTTTACATTGCCGTAGTATTCTTCGGTTTGTGGATGTACTAATGGATCACCGTACACTTCAGAAGTCGAAGCAATCAAAATACGTGCTTTTTTCACGCGCGCCAATCCTAATAAATTATGTGTCCCCAACGAACCTACTTTCAGGGTTTGAATTGGAATTTTTAAATAATCTATCGGACTTGCTGGCGAAGCAAAATGCAAAATGTAATCCAACTTTCCTGGAACGTGAACAAATTTAGTGATGTCGTGGTGGTAAAATTCGAAGTTTTCGAGCTTGAATAAATGCTCGATATTTTTCAAATCGCCCGTAATCAAATTGTCCATCCCTATAACAAAATAGCCTTCTTTTATAAATCGGTCACAAAGATGCGACCCTAAAAATCCTGCCGCTCCTGTTATAAGTATTCGTTTCATTACTGTTTATTTTATATTAAAAATTTGTTCCAAAATTTTGATGGTAATCAAATAGGTTGGTTTTACGCCTGTGGTTCCTAAACCTCCTGAAGCTAAAGTGCTCCCTGTTTCTAATGGGTTATCAGAAGCATAATACGCATAACGCACTTTGATGTCTTTAGGAACGCTTTTTCTAATTCTCGAAGCCGATTGAATGGCTTTTTGATAATACGCGCCCTCCATTTCTAATCCGATAGCTCTCCAAGTTGATTCGTGGAAGAATTTCAACAAATCCCTGTTTTGCAATGAAGTTCCTAAAACAGTTACCATTGGTCCGGCAAATACCGCAATGTCATTTCCCTCAAACATGTCGGCAGTTAATTCATTTTCAAAAAAGTAATTATCCGCCGTTCCTTCATTGATGTGGGCATTCGGAATCATAATATCGCCCTTTCCTCCTTCTAAAATACCGGCTTTTCCCATAATAGAAATCGACTGGGCGTTTAAGAATGTTTCTTTTTTATACGGCTTGAACAACTCGTCAATCGTTTCATAGGCTTGCTCTCCAAAAGCATAATCCATGACGATAATCACTGGTTTTTCGTCGCTTAAATCCGCTGTAGGAAAAGACGTTTTGTTCCAATCAATTTTAGCGGTGTCAAAAATCTGAACATCAATATTCGTTCCTGAAGTATCGGGTAACGAAATCATTCCTTGTTTCAAGGCAACCGCTTCAACCAAATCACGAACATCATTGGCTCCAGACTTACTCAATTCTTCGTAAATAAAGAAATCCGATTGGTTTTTGAACTTCGTTTTCAAAGCTGGAACGGCAAAAATGGAGTTCATCACCGAGTGCATATTAGCACTAATCACATGGATAGGTCGTCCTAATAAATTATTTTCTTTTAAAACTTCTTTGATGTTGGTAGCCCAAATTTCGCCGTGAATATGGTGACCCAAACGCTCTCTCAACACTGGACTAAAAGTGATGGTGCGTTTATTGTTTTCTACAATTTCTTCAATAGCTAATTTTCCTAACCAATAAATGACGTGCAAGAAACGATCTGGCGATGTAGCCGAACCAAACGCATCATAGATATCTAAAATTTCTTCGAAGGTTCTGCCTAAAATATTAGCGGTATGAGAAATCGCTTTCTCTTTCTCAATTTGAGTTAGTTTTTTGTTTTGTTGAACAGCAATTTCTAATTTTTTCCAATCGTGTGACACTTCTCCACCTTCATCTAACAACACCCTATTTTTAATCTTGTGCGATTCGATAAAAATGAAGGTCAAGTGCGTCAAAATATCGTAAATGTCCGAACGTCCACGAGTAATCACTACGTTCATTTGGTCTTCGTCAATGCGGTAGCAATTACGGCGTCTTTTTGGGGGAACAATCGCTTTAAAGTGCGATTTAGCATAGCCTTCTTCCGAAGTTAGGTTGATAAATCGGCATTCTTCAATCCCGATAGGAAGTCGTTCAATAACGTACAAAAGTCCATTAAGTTCTACTTTTTCATCGGCAATGTTTCCGTAAATTTCTGGGCGTAAGGCTAATAAAGCTTCGCGTAAAGTGTCTCCTGAAACTCCCATTGGCTTGTAAAAGCCTCTGTTAAATAAATGCCTCATGGTAATGTACAGTCGTTCAATAGCTGCTGACGACTCTTGCGCTCTAGAGCGCGAAATGTTTTTGATTTCTATCATCTTTATATATTTTTTAACCTGCAAAGATAATGGATTTATTTTGGGTTTAGCACATCTGCTATTTTTCTGTCGTTAGACAGTCGCGGAATTTTATTCTGACCCCCCAATTTTCCTATGGATTTCATATAGTCTTGAAATCCGTTTTTTAGCACTTTAGTAAGTACCAATGGACGCAAAACGTTACCCACAATTAGGTCGTCATAATACACGTTTTGTTTGCGCATCGCGATGTCAATTTGTAACGCAAATGCTTCCAAATTATCTGGTTCTCCTGATGCTTCAGAATCAAATTCGATCAACCATTCGTGATACGGCAATCCATCCGCTGGATTAATTTGTGGTGCTACGGTAAATTCATTCACGCGAATCGTAGTTCCTTCCATAGCCTCTTGCAAAGCGTTTTCTACTTCTTTACCTATCACATGTTCGCCAAAAGCAGAAATGTAATGTTTAATACGGCCTGAAACTATCACTCGATACGGTTGTAAACTCGTAAACTGAACGGTATCGCCAATGTTATAACCCCAAAGTCCGGCATTGGTAGATAAAATCAAAACATAATTCACACCCAATTCTACTTCGCCAATCGTATAACGACGCGGATTTTCATTTGAAAATTCGTCACTCTTAATGAATTCATAGAAAATTCCTGAATTCAACAACAACAACATCCCTTTTGCTGCCTGTGAATCTTGGTAGGCAAAAAATCCTTCAGAAGCTGGAAATAGCTCAATTGAATCCACTTTTCGACCGATTAAATTTTCGAATTTGGCACGATAGGGTTCGTAATTGACTCCGCCGTAAATAAATAAATTGAAATTTTTGAAGATTTCGCCAACAGGCTTCCCTGCTTTCTGCTGCAGTTTTTCGAAATACATTTGAACCCAAGACGGAATTCCTGAAATCACCGCCATATTTTCGTTGAACGTTTCCTCAACAATGGCATTGACTTTCTTTTCCCAATCTTCAATACAATTGGTTTCCCAAGAAGGCATGCGATTTTTTTGTAAATATTTTGGAACAAAATGCGCGACAATACCCGACAAGCGCCCAAGTTTAATTCCGTTTTTTTCTTCTAGAATTGGACTTCCCTGCAAGAAAATCATTTTTCCATCTACAAAATCGGCGTTTCCTGTTTCATGAATATAATGCAAAATGGCATTGCGAGCCGCTTCAATATGATACGGCATGGATTCCTTGGTCAACGGAATGTATTTTGCCCCCGAAGTTGTCCCCGAAGTTTTGGCAAAATAAAGCGGTTTCCCTTTCCAAAGTACGTTCTCCTCCCCTTTCACTACTCGCTCAACATAGGGTTTCAGTTCTTCATAATCGCGAACCGGAACCTGTTGGGCAAAATCGGCAGGAGTTTGTATTTGGTCAAAATGATGATCCAATCCAAACTGCGTGTTTTTCGCTTGACGAATTAATTCTTGGAACACCTTGTTTTGGGTTGCTACAGGATTACTAGACCAAGCCTGTGTGTTTTTCACTACTTGACGTGCAAATATTCGAGCCGCAATAGATTTTATAGACATGCTGTTGGTTTTATTTATTCTTTGAGGAAGAGTGTTGCTCTTCTTTGGTTACTCGTTTTCGCAATTCTAATTCTTCTTTTGAAGCTGATAAATTCCCTTCTACTGGAACTGCTTCCACCGAAGAAAGAATTGAATCTTTATTAAATTTAGCAAACTCTAACTCGCCCGTCAACACTTTTTTAAGTGATTTAATGTAGGCTTCATTTTGTTCCAAAGCCTGAGTTAGCGAATCTGATTTTAAAGCTAATTCAGTAGCATCTCGTTTTAATTTAGAAGAGGAATATCCTGGAATAAACTCGCGTAAAGGGGTAAAAGCAATAATAAAAGTAGTCACAAAAATGATGAAAATAGCACTTAAACTCACCACTACAAAAACATTCATCATGGTCAATTTTAACGAAAATGTTTCCTCAAAAGTGTCTTCGTTTAAAATGATTAAACGTCTTTTGTTGAACAAATTTTCTTTTAATTGCTGTCTTTTTAATCCCTTTTTAGACATTGTTTTTGGTTTATTGAACAAATATAAACAATTATTAGCTTTGATACTATGAGCTTGATTTTAGAAGTACAAAGACTACTAAATCACATTTTAATACAATTTTAACGCTTTTAAAACCAAATAAATGATTAAAAAATAATTGCCATTCACTAATTCTATATACATTTGTACTTCATTGTTAAACAAATTTGCTTCGGCATTAAAATAGTAAATCATGGGAAGATTAGGTGTTACAGAAATCCTTGTCATTTTAGCAGTTGTATTATTGCTTTTTGGAGGTAAAAAAATTCCAGAACTAATGAAAGGTTTAGGAAGCGGAATTAAAGAATTTAAAAACGCTGCTAAAGACGATTCATCTGCTGTTAAAAAAGAAGAAGAAACTAAAGAGTAATTCTTTATATGTTCTAATAAAAAACCCAAGTTAATAACTTGGGTTTTTTATTTTTACAAAATCATGGTCAATTGAATTCGTTTGCGGTCTTCGTCCACTTCTGTTACTTTTACCTCAACGTGTTGGTGTAATTTTACCACCTCATTCACATCGCTCACAAAACCGGCTTTAAGTTGGGAAATGTGAACCAAACCGCTTTCTTTTATTCCAATATCTACGAAGCAACCAAAATTGGTAATATTATTCACAATACCTGGTAAAATCATTCCCGATTTTAAGTCTTTTATAGACTTGACATTCGGGTCAAACTCAAATATTTTAGCTGATTTTCTTGGGTCTAAACCTGGTTTCTCTAATTCTTTAATAATGTCTTTTAAAGTCAATACACCTATCTCTGGCGTGGTGTAATTTTCAGCTTTGATTAAAGCTGTTTTTTCTTTGTTGCCAATTAATTCGTGTACTGAAACCATCAAATCTTTTGCCATTTTTTCTACAATAGGATAGGCTTCAGGATGTACTGCCGAATTGTCTAACGGATTTTTTCCTTCTTTAATTCGGATAAAGGCCGCGCCTTGTTGGAACGCTTTTTCGCCCAAGCGAGGCACTTTTTTCAGTTGTTTTCGGTCGTCAAAAGGGCCGTTTTCGGAACGATATTGGACTATATTTTCGGCCAACTTCTCTCCTATTCCACTAACATAACTCAATAAATGCTTGCTCGCTGTATTGATGTTAATTCCTACCGAGTTCACACAACGAATCACAGTGGCGTCTAACTCTTCTTTTAGTTTATTTTGATCTACATCGTGTTGGTATTGGCCTACGCCAATAGCTTTTGGATCAATTTTTACCAATTCAGCCAAAGGATCACTTAATCTACGTCCAATAGAAACCGAACCCCGAACGGTGACATCATAATTAGGGAATTCTTCACGGGCAATTTTAGAAGCCGAGTAGACCGAAGCACCCGCCTCTGAAACCACAAAAACCTGAACTTCTTTATCGAAAGCAATTTTTTTGACAAAAAATTCGGTTTCGCGTGAAGCGGTTCCGTTACCAATGGCAATCGCGTCAATTTTATAGGAATTAACCATCGAACGGATTTTTTTCATGGCCATAGCATCTTCATTTTGTGGTGCGTGCGGGTAAATCGTTTCGTTGTACAACAAATCACCTTTTTCGTCCAAACACACTATTTTACAACCCGAACGATAGCCTGGATCAATCGCTAAAATTCGTTTTTCTCCCAAAGGTGGCGCCAATAAAAGTTGGCCTAAATTCGTCGCAAAAACCTGAATGGAATTGGCGTCGGCTTTGGCTTTAGCTTCTTGCAAGGTTTCATTAGCAATAGCGGGTTGCAGCAGTCGTTTGTAACTGTCTTCAATAGCTAATTGAATGTGGGGTGTGGTATCGTTTTGACGTTTTAAAATCAGTTCGTCAATGATGTCATACGCCTCGTCAATATCTACTTCGATTTTTAATTTCACAAAACCTTCGTTTTCAGCACGCAACATCGCCATTAATCGATGAGGCGGTGTTTTGCTCAAGAGCTCTGACCAATCAAAATATTGTGTGAATTTTTGAGCCGCTTCCTCTTCTTTTTTGGTTTTTACCACCTTAGTAGTAATAGTTGCTTTTCGCTGAAACAAACGTCGTAATTGTTGACGAACGTGAATGTTTTCATTAATCCATTCCGCAATAATGTCGCGCGCGCCTTGCAAAGCGGCTTCTTCATTAATCACATTATCATTGATGTATTGAGTCGAAATAAAATCAATATTGTCATTATTTTGCGCCATAATAATAGTAGACAAAGGCTCTAAACCATTCTCACGCGCCACATCGGCTTTTGTTTTTTTCTTCCTTTTAAACGGCAAATACAAATCTTCTAGCTCCTGCAAATCAAAACTATCTTGGATTTTTTTGGCTAATTCAGACGAAAGTTGACCTTGTTCTTCGATAGTTTTAAGAATACTTTCTTTTCGTTTGATTAACTCATCGTATTGCTTGTTCAGTTTGGCAATTTGCTCAATCACCACCTCGTCCAAATTACCCGTTTGGTCTTTTCGATACCTAGAAATAAACGGAATCGTACAATCTTCGTTTAATAATTGAACAGTTTTTTGAATATTAACAGGGGCTGTAGCCACCGATTTTGCGATGAATTGAATGTTGGTCATGAGTATTAATATAGTGTGACACGAAAATAATATCTTTACCTCACATTTCTGCTCCTATGCCACTTTTATATTTTTATTTTTTGATTGTTTCTGTTTTTAGCTTCATTGTGGTAGGTTACGATAAATATTTAGCTCGAAACAAAAAACGAAGAATCTCCGAAAACACTTTACTTTTCTGGGCTTTTTTAGGTGGAAGTCTGGGTACAAGAATTGGGATGTGGGTATTTAAACACAAAACTTCCAAAAGAAGTTTTCTTTGGAAGTGTTATGGGGTTCTTATTATTCAGCTACTAATAGGATTAGCGCTGTATTATCAAAATGAAATTGGTGTTTATTGACAAGCAATTTTATTCACGCGGTTTTGATGTCTTCCGCCTTCAAATTCAGTGTTTAAAAACGTTTCTACCATTTCTACCGCTTGCGGAATAGAAGTATAACGAGCAGGAATACTAATTACATTAGCATCATTATGTAAACGCGCTAAAGCGGCAATTTCTTTCATCCAACACAAAGCGGCGCGCACTTTTTGATGTTTATTCACCGTCATCGCAATTCCATTACCACTACCACAAATCACAATACCAAACTCAGCTTTTCCTTCTTCAACATCTTGAGCTACTGGATGTGCTAAATCAGGATAATCTACCGCGTCAAAAGAATCGGTTCCATAATTAGTGATTTGGTGTCCTTTTGCTTCTAGCATAGCCACAATTGCTTTTTTGTACTCTGGACCTGCGTGGTCGTTTCCTATTGAAATTTTCATCTTTGTTGTGTGTTAAATTCGTGTTCAAAAATAAGGAAAGATTTTGAGTTAGAATTCATAAATAGTTTGGTTTCTTTGTTTCTTTATTAATTCAAAAAGAACTTTTTTAAAATATATTGTAAATATCAGTATAACAATCTATTGCTAAAAAAATCAGGTTTTATAATTTATAATTATTTAAAAAATCAACTATTATTTTACATCAAAAATGTTAAAATTTTGAATTGTTAATAGTAGAATGCAATCTGTTGATTTTCAGCTAACATTAAATTAACAGAATGTGTTAATAACTAAAAATAGAAAATAAGAAGTTTTTTGTGGTAGAAAAGAAAAATAGTGTAATCCAAAACCGAGTTTAAAAATCCTAATTTAGTTTGTGTGATTTTTAGAAAAGTTATAAATAGAAAAACTAAGTTTATTAACAGATTTTAAATTTTTACTTGTCTACAAAAAGAATCATTATATGGTTATTAACTATTGTTAATTAAAAACAAGTAAGTATTTAGTATTAGCTATTTAACTACAAAAAAAGCTGTTAATAACTAAAAATAACTACTTACAACTTCATTTCAAATACTTTTTTAAAAAATTTATACTAACTATTAACAGACTATAATAACCATTAAAAAATAAATTTTAATTTCCTTTTCTTTTTGTTGTTTTAAATAGATGTTGACAACTTTGAAGATTTTAAAAAATATTTTTAGAGAGAAATTCACCATTTATTAAAAGTTATATTTTTAATAAATATAAAAGTTTAAAAAGGTATTCTAATTTCTTATTTGTAATTTTAGACTTTTAAGAAAAGAAATATGGGAAAGCGTTTAAGAAAACCGCTAAAAAAAGAGAAGACTTACTCTGAAAAAATTGTAAAAATACTATCTCAAAGTGCTAATAAAGTATTTAATTACAAGCAAATAGCAGCTAAATTAGATTTAGACGATACACAAAGTAGAAATCAAATTATAAAAGATTTAAAAATTTTAGCAGCTCAAAAAACAATTATCGAATCAGAACCTGGAAAATATTTAATTAAAGCGGTTAGTCAAGATTATTACGAAGGTAAAATTGATATGACAGGTCGTAAAACGGCTTATTTTGTTTGTCCTGATTTAGAAGAAGATGTTTTTATTCCAACCAATAATTTAAATAGAGCTTTAGATAAAGACATTGTGAAAGTGTATGTCTACAACCGTAGAAAAGGACGTCGACCAGAAGGAGAAGTAATTGAAGTAATTGAACGAAATAAAACCGATTTTGTTGGTGTTATTGATATTCAAAAGAATTTTTCTTTTGTTTCTACTGCCAATCCAAAAATGTACACCGATATTTTTATTCCAAAAGACAAAATAGGAGAGGCGGAGCAAGGAGATGTTGTTTTAGTTCATATTGAAGATTGGCCAAAAAGAGCGGATAGTCCTTTTGGAAAAGTGATAAAAGTACTTGGAAAACCAGGAGAACACGATACAGAGATTCATGCTATTTTAGCAGAATATGGCTTACCGTCTGAATTTCCTATCGAAGTAGAAACCTATGCGCAAAAAATAGATACTACGATTCACGCAAGTGAAATAGCCAAGCGTCGCGATATGCGAGATACTTTGACTTTTACGATCGATCCAAAAGACGCTAAAGATTTTGATGATGCTTTGTCTTTTAAAAAGTTAGAGAATGGAAATTATGAAATCGGAATTCATATTGCCGATGTTTCTTTTTATTTAGAAGAAGGTACTATTTTAGATGACGAAGCCTATCAAAGAGCTACTTCGGTATATTTAGTAGATCGAGTAGTACCAATGCTTCCTGAAGTATTGTCAAATTATGCTTGTTCTTTACGTCCACACGAAGAAAAATACACTTTTTCAGCGGTTTTTGAAATCAATGAAAAAGCGCAAGTAGTTAATCAATGGTTTGGAAGAACTGTAATTTTTTCTGACCAACGTTTTACTTACGAAGAAGCCCAATATATTATTGAAACCAAAGAGGATACTATTCCGCAAGAAATCTCGATTACAGGCGCACCGTATCAAGTTTCAAAGGAAATTGTTGATGCTACACTGAAATTAGATGCATTAGCTAAAATTTTACGTAGAAACAGAATGAACGAAGGCGCTATTTCTTTTGATAAAGTAGAAGTAAAATTCAACTTAGATCAAGAAGGAGAACCTGCTGGAGTGTATTTCAAAATCTCGAAAGATGCCAATCATTTGATTGAAGAATTCATGCTTTTAGCCAATAGAAAAGTGGCTGAATTCATTGGTAAACAAAAGAAAACCTTTATTTATCGTATTCATGATGAACCTAATGAAGATAAATTAATTGCGATGCAAACCGTTATTGCTAAGTTTGGGTATAAAATCGACTTTAGAAACAAAGGTGATATATCCAAATCATTGAATAATTTATTAAGTGAAGTAGTAGGTAAAAAAGAGCAAAACTTAATTGATACGTTAACTATTCGTAGTATGAGTAAAGCTAAATATTCTACGGATAATATTGGTCATTACGGACTAGCTTTTGATTATTATTCGCATTTTACTTCGCCTATTCGTAGGTATCCGGATGTAATGGTGCATCGTTTGTTGCAGTATTATTTAGATGGTGGAAAATCAGTAGATGAAGAAACGTATGAAACCAAATGTTTACATTCATCTACCATGGAAGGTTTAGCTACGAATGCAGAGCGTGATTCTATTAAATACATGCAGGTTAAATACATGCAAAATCACCAAGATCAAGAGTTTTTAGGAGTGATTTCTGGGGTGACTGAATGGGGTATTTATGTCGAAATTATCGAAAATAAATGCGAAGGTATGGTTCGAATTAGAGATATTAAAGAGGATTATTATACTTTTGACGAAAAACAATACGCTTTAGTTGGTGCCACTTCTCATGGTTTATTACAACTAGGAGATGAGATTTATGTAAAGGTTAAAAATGCCGATTTAGTTAAAAAGCAATTGGATTTTCACTTTATTAGAAGAAACGAATAATTTTATTTTAAAACAATATTATGAAAAAAATACTATTTAGTTTATTATTAATCAGTTCATTAACCTATTCTCAAAACGAAAAAAAAGTAGGTGATTTTCATAAAGTAACTGCTTTTGATCAAATCACAGTAACGTTAATTGCTTCAGATGAAAATAAAGTAGTGCTTTCAGGAATTAATTCAAATGAAGTAGAAGTTGTCAATAGAAATGGGGAGTTAAAACTCAGAATGCCATTGACTAAATTATTGAAAGGAAATCTAGTAAAAGCTAAAGTATATTATACTGACTTGGATGCAGTTGAAGCCAATGAAGGTGCTCAAATTTCGAGTGAAGCTATTTTTAAAGAAGCCACTTTTGATATTATTGCAAAAGAAGGAGCTAAAATTGATGTTCGTTTAGAAGTCTCAAAATTAAATATAAAAATTACAAGTGGGGGTATAGTCAACACAGAAGGTACAGCTAAAAACCAAGATGTTTTAGTTTCAACAGGTGGAATTTATGAAGGTAAAGAATTAACTACTGAACAAACCGTAATTAGTAGTAATGCTGGTGGTGAAGCCGCTGTTTTTGCTACAGAATTAGTAGATGCTAAAGTAAGAGTAGGAGGTGATATTACTGTGTATGGAAAACCAAAACAAGTCAATCAAAAAACGATTGCTGGAGGGCATATTGAAATAGTAAAATAATAAGTATCAACCCAAATCCTATACTAATGATAAACGATATTTTAACCGGATTACCTTGGGGAATTTTCCTCAGTTTTATGATAGGCCCTGTGTTTTTTATTTTAATAGAAACTAGTATTACCAAAGGATTTAGAGCTGCTTTAGCTTTTGATTTAGGAGTTGTTTTTGGGGATATTTTTTTTATTGGAGTAGCTTACTTGGGCAGTTATCGTTTGATTGCGAGTTTAAAAGACAAACCTGCGTTGTTTATTTTTGGCGGAATTGTAATGGTTACATATGGTATTATTTCATTTGTTAAATTAAAAAAACAAGCTAAAATTCAATATGAAGCTATTGATGATGAAATCATTAAAAAAAATTATGGAAGTCTTTTAGCAAAAGGATTTTTCCTGAATATTATTAACATTGGAGTGTTAGGATTTTGGTTAGCCATTATCATTTCTGTAGGACCAAAATTAGAAATGCAAACTCCTAGAATGATGACTTTTTTTACTTCGGTAATTGTAACGTATTTACTGGTAGATTGTTTAAAAATTGTTTTGGCCAAGCAGTTAAAATCAAAGTTAACACCCACTAATATCCTTAAAATTAAAAAAGCAATTAGTATTGTTTTAATTGTTTTTGGTGTGATTTTAATTTCTCAAGGTTGGTTTCCAAAAGAAAAAGAAATGGTTAAAAATGCCTTGGAGAAGATAGAGTAAAACCTTTCGTTTATTAAATATTTACTAAAAAATTATAACAAAAAAAAGAGATACAGCAATGTGTCTCTTCTTGAGGCATCGTCCGTCCCGACGCTTCGTGAGAACCGGAGTAGGAGCTTTAATTTATCTAATTTTTTCTAAAAATTTAAAATAAAAAAAACCTCCAAGTTTCCTTGAAGGTTTCAGAGGCATCGTCCGGATTCGAACCGGAGTAGGAGCTTTTGCAGAGCCCAGCCTAGCCGCTCGGCCACGACGCCAATTGTTTATTGGGTTGCAAAGATAGCAAAAAGTTTAAAGTTTAAAAGTCTTATGGTAAAAACTTTATACCTAAACAGCATATCGTTTACCTATTAATTTCGATATTCTTCTAATTCAATGGTAACTGCTTCAACATCACCACCAATAGGCGGATTGATTTTAGAAACACCAATTTTAATTCGGGAAACAGAAGGTGCTTCGGCAAAAATGCGAATAATAATTCGATAAGCTACATGTTCTAATAAATCAGAACGAATAGCCATTTCTTCTACCACAATTTGGTTCAAAAGCACATAATCTACCGTATCTGCTAAATCATCTGAAATACACGATTTACGCAAATCGGTTTTTACCTCTAAATCCACGCTGTAATCCGATCCAATTTTTCCTTCTTCTACTAAACAGCCGTGATACGAAAAAGTGCGAATATTTTTTAGTTTGATGGTTCCCATTTTTGTTGTTTTCTAGATAAATTTTTATCCTTTTGATGGGATAAAAGTACAAAATGTTTTGTTTTTTTAGTTTCAAAGCCGAATAAACCACCGTATAAATCGACGAATCACCAACAAATTTGATAACTTTGCTTTTCAAAATTTTTAAAATGGCATCAGAAGAAAAATCATTGCATTTCATTGAACAAATTATAGAAGACAGTTTAGCCTCTGGTTTTCCGCAGGATCAATTGCGTTTTCGTTTTCCACCGGAGCCTAATGGGTATTTACACATTGGTCACGCTAAATCAATTTGTTTAAATTTTGGTTTGGGTTTAAAGTACAATGCGCCAGTAAATTTGCGTTTTGACGATACTAATCCAGCCAAAGAAGAGCAGGAATATGTTGATGCGATTAAAGAAGATTTGAAATGGTTGGGATTCAATTGGACTGAAGAATTATATTCGTCTGATTATTTCCAACAATTATACGACTGGGCGGTCCAAATGATTAAAAATGGAAAAGCCTATGTAGATAGCCAAACTTCAGAAGAAATGGCAGCCCAAAAAGGAACACCTACACAACCAGGTGTTGACGGTCCTTATAGAAACCGTTCTATTGAAGAAAATTTAGCCTTATTCGAAGCGATGAAAAACGGTGATTTTCCAGAAGGAACTCACGTTTTGCGTGCTAAAATTGATATGGCTTCGACTAATATGTTGATGCGCGACCCTTTGATGTACCGTATTTTACACCGTCATCATCACAGAACGGCAAACGAATGGAAAATCTATCCGATGTACGATTATGCACACGGAGAAAGTGATTATATCGAACAAATTTCACATTCTATCTGTACGTTAGAATTTGTGATGCACCGCGAATTATACAATTGGTTTTTAGACCAAATTAATGATGCCAATAAAGTGCGACCTAATCAATACGAGTTTGCACGTTTGAACTTGAATTATACCGTAATGAGTAAAAGAAAACTCTTGCAATTGGTTCAAGAAAATTTTGTAGACGGTTGGGACGACCCAAGAATGCCAACAATTTCAGGATTACGAAGACGAGGATATACGCCTAATTCAATTCGTAAATTCTGTGATATTATTGGCGTTGCTAAAAGGGAAAATGTAATTGATTATTCGCTTTTAGAATTTTGCTTACGCGAAGATTTGAATAAAAAAGCCCCTCGTGTGATGGCGGTTTTAGACCCTGTAAAAGTGGTCATCACGAATTATCCGGAAGGAAAAGAAGAATGGTTAGATGCCGAGAACAATCAGGAAGACGAAAGTGCTGGTTTTAGAAAAGTGCCGTTTTCTAGAGAATTATACATTGAAAGAGAAGATTTTTTAGAAGAAGTTCCAGCTAAGTTTTTCCGTTTGAGTTTAGGTAAAGAAGTCCGATTGAAAAACGCCTACATCATTAAAGGCGAATCAGTGGTGAAAGATGCTAATGGCAACATTACTGAAATTCACGTTTCGTATGACGAAGATAGCCGAAGTGGAAGTGGAAGTGAAGCCAGTCAAAGAAAAGTAGCTGGAACATTACACTGGGTTTCTATTGCTCACGCGGTAGCGGCCGAAGTACGTTTGTACGATCGTTTGTTCATTGATGAAGCGCCAGACAGTCACAAAGAGAAGAATTTCTTAGAATTTATGAATCCTAATTCGTTGCAAATTAGCACAGGATTTGTAGAACCTAGTTTACAAACGGTTCAAGCAGGCGATAAATTTCAGTTCCAACGCTTGGGTTATTTCAATGTTGATAAGGATTCAACAGCTGAAAAGTTAGTTTTTAACAAAACCGTAGGATTGAAAGATGCTTGGGAAGAAAAAGGTAAGAAGGAGGAAAATGTATTGATGAACACTCAAAAAGAAATCAATAAATACGTTAAAGAAAAAGACACTTCTGCCGCCGAAGCCATATTGAATACGATTGTTGAGAACATCAAAACCATTGATAATTATAGTTTAGTGAACCAAACGATTGTGAAAAATATCAAAAACGACAATAATTCATTATTGTTTGCCAATTTGATTTTGGAACATTCAGACAAAGTAAATCCAGCCGATATTGATTCAGAGGCATTGTTAAAATTATATACCATGTCGTTAAAAAGTCAATTGGCTTTAGTTCGAATCGCTGTATTACAAAACTTGATTCACGACACCATTCATTTGGATAATTTTAAATCAATGTTATTTGAATTGAAAGCCACAGAAAAAAATGAAATAGCTTGGTCTCTATTGAACCAAATTTAAAAAAGATCATCCTATCAATTTTATAAATTAAAAACCCGCTTTAGAGTGGGTTTTTGTTATTATAATCAATATTTATTGTTGTTTAATTTTTAATTGATTTATCCAATTAAAAACAGCTTAAATAAATCGATTTTGAGCAATCTTTTTTCTTTTTACAACACAGAATGCCATTTCGTAAAAAGAAAACATCTAAGCGCGCCTATTTACTTTTTATCTTATAAAAAGACACTTTAACGAGTTCTTAACTCCCAAAAGAAAAAAATTGTTGTATCTTTAATATAGAAACCGATAAAAAATAGAAATTATGTCAAATACTTCAGGAAATACTTTGATAGCACTATTAACAGGTGCGTTGATTGGAGCTGGAATTGGAATTTTGTTTGCGCCTGATAAAGGATGTAGAACAAGAGAAAAAATTAAAGATGGTTTTCAAGATGCTAAAGATGATTTGAAAGATAAATTAGATCAAGTGTCAGAACAATTAAAAAATAAGTTTTCAAATACCAAAGAAGATTTAGAAGAATCGTTCGATGACTTAGTGGCTAATGTGGGGTATAAAACCGAAGATCTTATTTCTTTTCTTGAAAAAAAATTGGACGATTTGAAAATGGCTCAGCCAGACAATAATTTTCCAGAATAATTGATTTAACTAAAATAAGTAAAATGGCATTTGAAGAAATAAAAAATCAAACCGAACAAATTCAAGAACACGCAAAGGGGTATATAGAAACCAATATTGAGTATTATAAACTTCGTGGTTTTAAAGTTTTAATGCAATCAACTACTTTGATTGTTAAATTCTTTTTAATTGTACTTTGTTTGAGTATGGTAATTTTGTTTGGTTCTATTGCAGTGGCGTTTGCTATTGGAAGTTATTTCAACAATACTGCTGTGGGTTTTCTAATCGTTGGAGGATTTTATTTACTACTAACAGGCTTATTATTTTTGGTGAAAGACAAGATTGTGGAAGGACCCATTTTAGAGAAATTTTCAGCCATCTTTTTTAATAATTAATTATGTCTAAACACTATTCATCCTACGACCAAATTAACGCTGATTTAGAAATACTAAAGTTGGAAAGAGAAATCCATTTGCAGCATATTTTGTTGAGCGTGGAAAAAACAAAAGAAACATTACAGCCCGAAAACCTTTTACAAGAAGCTTTAGACTCTTGTAAAACTATGTTTTCTAATTCGTATGTACGCATTTTACAACTAGCCATTCCGTATGCCATCAATTGGCTTATTCATAAAAAAAGAGGCAATTAAGCCTCTTTTATTTTTTGTATCAAGTCTAGAATTATAAACTAGCTATTGCTTTTTGAATTCGTAGAATGGTTTCTTGTTTTCCAATCAATTCAGCAATGTCAAATAGGTGAGGACCCTTTAAAGCTCCTACTAAACTCAAACGGAAAGGTTGCATTATTTTTCCCATTCCCATTTCATTAGCCGTCATCCATTCTTTTACAACAGTTTCAATAGTTGCTGCATTAAAATCTTCAATTCCCTTTAAAACCGAAATCAAATTTTGCATTAGCACCGGAGTTTCTTCTTTCCAGTTTTTAGTTGCTTTTTCATCATAAGAACTTGGCACCTCAAAAAAGTAATCACTCAATTCCCAAAATTCAGAGACAAAATGCGCACGTTCTTTAATTAAAGAAACAATGGTAATTAATTTATTTTCTTCAATAGTAATTCCTTTTTCGGTCAAAATAGGAGTGAAGGCTTTTGCCAAATCAGCGTCTGGCTGTTGTATCAAATATTGGTGATTGAACCATTTATTTTTTTCAGGATCAAATTTAGCTCCCGCTTTGTGTACTCGATTTAAATCGAAATTTTGGACCAACTCTTCCAAAGAAAATAATTCTTTTTCGGTTCCATCGTTCCAACCTAATAAGGCTAAAAAGTTCACCACCGCTTCTGGAAAAAACCCTTTTTCTCTGTAACCTGATGAAACACCTTCTTCGGTTTCCCATTCTAATGGGAATACCGGGAATCCCATTTTATCACCATCTCTTTTGGATAATTTTCCGTTTCCAATAGGTTTTAGAATTAAAGGCAAATGGGCAAATTCGGGTGCTTCCCAACCAAAGGCGCGATACAATAAAACGTGCAACGGCATAGAAGGTAACCATTCTTCACCACGAATAACGTGAGAGGTTTCCATTAAATGGTCATCTACAATATTCGCCAAGTGGTACGTTGGCATTCCGTCGCTTTTAAATAATACTTTATCGTCTAGTAAATTGGTTTCAAATTTTACGTCTCCACGAATGATGTCATGCAAATGCAAAGTTTCGTTAACCGGAGTTTTAAATCGGATTACATACTCTTCACCTGCTGCAATTCTTTTTTCAGTTGCTTCTTTGGATAAAACAAGAGAAGTATCTAATTTTTCTCTGTTGTGATGGTTGTAGATGAATGTTTTTCCTTGTTCTTCATGTTGTTTTCTATGCGCATCCAAAGCTTCAGCCGTATCAAAAGCATAATACGCATTTCCAGAATTGATTAATTGATCTGCATATTGTTGGTACAACTCTTTTCTTTCGCTTTGGCGGTAAGGACCAAATTTTTCATTTTTCCCAACGGTTTCATCAGGAGCAATTCCTAACCAATTTAAGGCTTCCAAGATGTATTCTTCGGCACCAGGAACAAAACGATTTTGGTCGGTATCTTCAATTCGTAAGAAGAAAGTTCCGTTATTTTTCTTGGCAAACAAATAATTAAATAAGGCGGTACGAACCCCGCCGATATGTAAAGGTCCTGTTGGACTAGGTGCAAAACGCACACGAATTGGCTTTGACATGATAGCTTTTTTTATCTTTTTATTCTTTTGCAAATATAGCTTCAAATTACTTGATATTTTGATTGATTTTTTAACAGTGGTGTATTCTTATAAATTGTTACTTTTATTGGTTAAAAATAAAGCCGACGTATTTGTCAACTGAAGGAATAATATATCAAAAATTAGAAGCTTTCATTCGGAAGTTTTACGCCAATGAATTGATAAAGGGAATCATCTTATTTTTCGGTTTAGGATTGCTGTATTTTCTTTTCACTTTGAGTATCGAATATTTTCTTTGGCTGAAGCCAAATGCACGCACCGTTTTGTTTTTGGGGTTTATTTTGGTTGAATTGGTTTTATTGATTCGGCTGATTTTGTTCCCCATTTTCAAGTTGGTTAAACTACAAAACGGAATCGACTACCAACAAGCTTCTGACATTATTGGGAGCCATTTTAACGAAGTAGGAGACAAGTTGACTAACTTTCTTCAGTTGGCACAAAATCCAGCGCAATCCGAATTGTTATTGGCGTCGATTCAACAAAAATCGATCGAATTACACCCCATTCCGTTTAGCAATGCGATTAATTTTACGGCTAACAAGAAGTATTTGCTTTGGGTTGTAGCGCCATTGGTTTTCATTTTGATTTTTTATGCAACAGGCAACGGCACTATTCTTACTCAAAGCCTTGACAGAGTCGTGCATTATAGCACAGCATTTGCTCCGCCAGCACCATTCCAATTCCAAATCATCAACACCACTTTAACTACCGAAGAAAATAAAGATTTTACAATTCGTGTGCGTGCCGAAGGAAAAGTGGTTCCTGAGAAAACAATGATTTTTTTTAATAACGAAAGTTATTATATGGAAAGCATTCGTCCAGGCGAATTTGAATATACAATTACCCATCCTACTCAAGATATTCATTTTCATTTGGAAGCGAATGAAATCAGTTCCAATGAGTATCGATTACAAGTAATTGCAGTGCCTTCGATAACCAATTTTGAAATGCAATTGCATTTTCCATCGTATTTAAAAAAGAAACCCGAAACCATTCAAGGAACAGGTAACGCTATAATTCCCGAAGGAACTCAAGTAGTATGGAAAATAACTACACAAGCTACTCAAAAAATGGATTGGAAAAGTGCTGAAACTGTTGTTTCTTTTGCTAAAAAAGGAAATCAATTTATTTTGGCTAAAACTATTCTTCAAAACACATATTATCAAGTCAGTAGTTCCAATTCTAACGCAAAACAGCACGAAAAATTAAAGTATCAACTTGCCGTGGTAAAAGACCAGTTCCCCACTATTCAGGTTAGCCATGCTCCAGATAGTTTGAAGTTGGGAACCAATTATTGTGTAGGTCAAATTTCGGATGATTATGGGTTGTCTAGGCTTCAAGTAGTGTATTATCCTAAAGACAAACCCGCCAATGCTAAACGCGGAACAATCACAATTAAACCAGAGGCTTTTGATCAATTTATTTTTTCGTTTCCAAGCAATTTACCGGTTCAATCAGGGATTGTTTACGAGTATTATTTTGAAGTTTTTGATAATGACGCGATACACCATTTCAAACGAACTCGATCGTCTGTTTTTTCTTCTCGTTTGGCCACGGCCGAAGAGAAAGAAGAACAATCCCTGCAACAACAAAATGAAAACAGCAATGGATTAGAAAAGTCGTTAAAGACTCAGGAGAAGCAATTGGCGGATTTAGATAAATTAAAAAAATTAGGAAAAGAGAAAAATGAATTTGAGTATAAAGAGCAACAAAAAGTAACGGATTTTTTGAAGCGTCAAAAAATCCAAGAACAAATGATGCAGGAATTTGCTGAGAAGATGAAAGCCAATTTAGAAAGCTTTAAGTCGGAACAAAAAGATCCTTTGAAAGAAGACTTGGTAAAACGTCTTGAAAAAGCCACTCAAGAATCAGATAAAAATAAAAAGGTGTTAGACGAACTTCAAAAACTAAATGACAAAATAGGAGCAGAGGAGTTACTTCAAAAATTAGACAATTACAAACAGCAAAGTAAAAATCAAACTAAAAATTTGGCGCAATTGGTGGAGCTCACCAAGCGATTTTATGTGGAGAAAAAAGCCCAACAATTAGCGGCTAAATTAGATCAACTTTCAGACAAGCAAGAACAATTGTCTAACAAAGGAAAAGAAAATAAATCCGACAAGCAAGAAAGTATTAATGCGTCTTTTGATAAGATTCAAAAAGAGTTGAAGGAACTTCAAAAAGACAATACCGAATTAAAAGCCCCGCTAGATTTACCCAAACAAGAAGCTAAAGAAAAAAGTATTGATGAAGATTTGAAAAAAGCGTTGGACGAATTGCAGCAAAATAACACTCCAAAAGCACAGTCGAAGCAAAAATCAGCCGCTAATAAAATGAAAGAAATGTCTCAAAAAATGCAAGAGAGTATGGAGTCTTCTGAAATAGAACAGTTACAAGAAGATGTGAAAATGTTGCGTCAAATTACAGATAATCTTTTGGCTTTTTCTAATGCTCAAGAAGAGGTGATGAAACAATTTAAAGCGACTAAATCAATGTCGCCTTCGTTTAATAAAAACATAAAAATCCAACAGAATCTAAAACAACAATTCAAACACGTTGACGACAGTTTGTTTGCGATGTCTTTGCGCAATCCTAAAATTGCTGAAGAGATTACCAAGCAGGTGGGCAATGTCGAATACAACATTAATAGCGCCATTGAAACCCTAACCAATTCTCAGTTTACTAAAGGGATTTCGCACCAACAATATGCCGTTTCGGATGCAAATAAATTAGCGGATAGATTGAGTGATATGCTGTTCAATATGCAACTATCTTTGTCTGGTATGAGTAGCGGAAAACCAAAGCCTGGACAAGGACAAGGAATGCAATTGCCCGACATTATTAAAAAGCAACAAGGCTTGGGCGAACAAATGAAGCAAGGAATGAAAGAGAATGGACAGCAAGGTAAATCTGGCAAGTCACAAAAGAACGATCAAAGTGGAGAACAAGGCGAAGGCGACGCTGAGCTGATAATGCAACTTTATAAAGAGCAACGCAAACTTCGAGAAGCGCTGGAAAACGAATTAGAAAAGCAAGGAATCGGAAGTAAAGGACAGTCTGTTTTAGATCAAATGAAACAGTTGGAAAAGCAATTATTAAACAAAGGTTTTAAGAACGAAACGGTTCAAAAAGTAAACAACATTCAACAAGAATTGTTAAAATTAAAAACAGCGCTGCAACAACAAGGAGAAGAAAATAAAAGAGAATCAGAAACCAATAAAAAACAATTTTCAAATTCGACTAATGCCTTACCTAAGCCTTTGTTAGAATATTTGAATAGCATTGAGATATTAAATAGACAATCCTTACCTTTGCGCTCGAATTTTAACGAAAAGGTTCAAAATTATTTTAATAAAAAATGATCGATTTCAATTACGAAACCAACTTTACTTTAGATAACGAAGACGCGATTTCTTCTTGGTTGTCTCAAGTAATTATTTCAGAAGATAAGAAGGAAGGGGAGATTAATTATATTTTTTGCGACGATGAATACCTTCTAAAAATTAACTTGGGATACTTAAATCACGATACGTTAACCGATATTATTAGTTTTGATTATTCGATAGGAAACGAACTAAACGGTGATATTTTTGTTTCGATAGAAAGAGTTCAAGACAACGCTAATGATTTTAAAGTTTCGTTTGAAGAGGAGTTAAGACGCGTGTTGGTTCACGGGGTGCTACACTATTGTGGATACAAAGACAAAACAGAAACTGACGAGCAGTTAATGCGTTCTAAAGAAGATGAAAAATTAGCACTGTTTCACGTGGAACAATAGCTAATTAAGCACAAATCACAATCAAGATGTTTCACGTGGAACATCTGCAAAATATATTCAATTCACAATCCAAGTAAGAGGATTAAATCAATAAAAAATGTTTCTAAACGAGTATGATGTAATTGTTGTGGGCGCGGGTCACGCAGGCTGTGAAGCTGCTGCCGCCGCTGCTAATTTAGGTTCAACAACGTTGTTGGTGACAATGAGTTTGCAAAACATTGCGCAAATGTCATGTAATCCTGCTATGGGCGGAATTGCAAAAGGACAAATTGTACGCGAGATTGATGCCTTGGGGGGTTACTCCGGAATAGTGTCAGATAGAACCGCAATTCAATTTAAAATGTTGAATAAATCGAAAGGTCCCGCCATGTGGTCGCCACGAGTACAGAGCGATAGAATGCGTTTTTCTGAAGAGTGGAGAATGATGTTGGAAGCTACTCCCAATCTTGATTTTTATCAAGAAATGGTGAGCGGTTTGATTATTGAAAACGGAAAAATTAAAGGGATTAGAACGGCTCTTGGAGTGGAAATAAAATCCAAATCGGTGGTGTTAACCAATGGTACTTTTTTGAATGGATTGATTCATATTGGAGAAAAACAATTTGGTGGTGGTAGAGCAGGAGAGAGTGCGGCGTATGGAATTACAGAAGATTTAGTTAATGCGGGTTTTCAAGCAGGAAGAATGAAAACAGGAACACCTCCGCGAGTGGATGGGCGTTCATTGGATTATTCTAAAATGAACGAAGAAAAAGGGGATGCCAAACCGGATAAGTTTTCGTATTCTGATGTAACGTCTCCACTGATTCATCAAAGGTCATGTCATATGACCTACACTTCCTTAGAAGTTCACGATATTTTAAGAGAAGGTTTTGATCGTTCTCCAATGTTTAACGGAAGAATTAAAAGTTTAGGGCCAAGATATTGTCCTTCTATTGAAGATAAAATCAATCGTTTTGCGGATAAAGAAAGGCATCAATTGTTTGTGGAGCCCGAAGGTTGGAAAACTTGTGAAGTGTATGTAAATGGCTTCTCTACTTCTTTACCAGAAGACATTCAGTTTAAAGCATTGAGTTCGGTAGCGGGGTTTGAAAAAGTGAAGTTTTTGCGGCCAGGTTATGCTATTGAATACGATTATTTTCCGCCAACACAATTGAAACACACTTTAGAAACGAAGCTCGTCGAAGGCTTGTATTTTGCCGGTCAAATTAACGGAACAACAGGGTATGAAGAAGCCGCTTCTCAAGGATTAATGGCGGGGATTAATGCTCACTTAAAAGTACATGAAAAAGCGCCGTTAATTTTAAAAAGAGACGAAGCCTACATTGGAGTATTAATTGATGATTTGATTACCAAAGGAACGGAAGAGCCATATCGAATGTTTACTTCTCGTGCTGAATATAGAACCTTATTGCGCCAAGATAATGCCGATTTTAGGTTGACGCCGATGTCGTATGAAATTGGTTTGGCTTCTGAAGCGCGTTTGCGCCGAATGGAATTTAAGTTAAACGAATCGGAGAAAATGGTGAATTTTTTCAAAGAGACTAGTGTTTCTGTAGCAGAAACGAATCCGATTTTAGAAGCAAAAGAAACAGCACCAATTTCGCAAGGCGATAAGATGTTTAAAATATTTTCGCGTCCTCAAATTGATTTAGAAGATATGTTGCAATTTGAAAAAGTTAAGACGTATATTGAAGAAAACAATCTAGATCAAGAGATTTTGGAACAAGCCGAAATTCAAGTAAAGTATTCGGGTTATATTGAAAAGGAAAGAAACAACGCGGATAAATTAACGCGTTTGGAAGAAGTTAAGATCCCCGAGGACTTTGATTATAACAAAATCAAATCAATGTCAATTGAGGCGAAACAAAAGCTAAGTAAAATTAAACCGGCTACAATAGCACAAGCTTCTCGAATAAGTGGTGTATCACCGAGCGATGTTTCGGTTTTGTTGATTTATATGGGAAGATAAATTGTTCCACGTGAAACCACGTCGTGAAGGCTTGTTTTTAAAAGGATTTAAATAAAAGAATATAATTTACAATGAATATTTCAAACAAAAAACATTTTCTTACTGTTACTGATTATTCTGTTTCCAAAGAAGTTTTTGACCTGTATCAAGACGAAGAGTTGGACATGTTGATTACGCATCCACAACCAAGTTTGGATGTGTTGGGAAAGTATTATGAAAGTGCCGATTATATTTCGCATACAGACAGCAAACGTTCCTTGTTTGAAAAAGCCTATCATTTTGTAAAATCGATTGCATTAAAAAACAAACTGAATTTAATCAATTCGTTGCAACCCAATAAAGGACGAATTCTTGATATTGGAGCAGGTACGGGAGAGTTTCTTTCGGTCGCCAAACAAAACGGTTGGGAAACTACAGGGGTAGAACCCAGCGACAAAGCAAAACAAATCGCCATGAACAAGGGTGTTTCTTTTGTAGAGGCGATCGCTCAATTAGAAGACCGTTCTTTTGATGTGATTACGATGTGGCATGTATTGGAACACGTTCCTGATTTGGATCATCAAATAAAAGAATTAAAACGTTTGTTAAAACCAACAGGTTCTTTAATTATTGCAGTTCCAAATTTCAAATCTTTCGACGCACAACATTATGGGAAATTTTGGGCAGCGTATGATGTACCGATTCACTTTTGGCATTTCTCAAAAATCGCCATTCAAAAATTGTTTCAAAAAGAACAAATGGAATTAGTCAAAATTCTCCCTATGAAATTCGATTCGTTCTATGTGAGTTTATTGTCAGAAAAATACAAAACAGGAAGAATGAACTTTGTAAAAGCATTTTTCATCGGATTATGGTCTAATATTAAAGCGCACTCTGATTTGGAGTATTCTTCACACATTTACGTCCTTAAAAATTGGTAAAAACCATTTAAAGCGCTTTTAAGGCGCTTTTTTCTATTTAAAAGAGATTTGCATTGTCTTTTTCAAGATCGTTTTTTTAATCAACTAATGTAGGCTCAATTTTAATAGCTTTGATTTATGACAAGAATGATTGGCATAACAAAAATTGATGTACTAAATAATGCAGCATTTTTTTAAGTTTTTGTTGAGGCTACCTATTTTTTTATATTTTTGTCTAATACACTTAAAATTTACAAATTCACAAAATGAAAAAAGTATTAGTAATTATTGCACTTTCAATTTCAGTTATTGCTTGTGACAAAAAAGCAGAAGTTAAAGAAGTTAAAACCGCTTACGTTGACACTTCAGAATTAATGAAAGAATACACCGAGGCAAAAGACCTTGAAGCAAAATACAAAGCACAAGCGGATGAAAAAGGTAGACAATTAGAGGCTGAAATTAATCGTTTCAAACAAGAAGCGGCTAATTTTCAATCGCAAGCACAAGCTAATGGACAAGCTTGGGCACAACAAAAAGGTGCTGAATTACAAAAGAGAGAGCAACAATTGGGTCTTGCACAACAACAATTGTCTCAACAATTGCAACAAGAAAGCGGAAAAGAAATGGATTCTTTAGTTTCTGGTGTAAAAAAATTCATTAAATCGTACGGAAAAGAAAAAGGATATTCTTATATCTTTGGAACGGGTGATGTAGCATCAGTTTTATATGCTGAAGACAAATACGATATTACAAAAGAGTTGATCAAAGCATTGAACGAAAAATACAAAGCGGGAGGAGCTAAAGAAGAAAAAGCGCCAGCTAAAAAATAATTGAGGTTTACTTCTCAAAAATGCCTTCATCTTGAATTAGATTGAAGGCATTTTTTTTGCATCAAACTTCTTAGGGAATCTTTATTTTCAATATTTTAGCACTCTCAAATCTATACGCCCGATGCAAACCATTTCCGAAGCTGCCACTTATACCTTACGATTTATTAATCAGACACAACGTTCTGTTTTTCTTACTGGTAAAGCTGGAACCGGAAAAACAACGCTTCTTCGCGAAATCATCGAAACGACTCATAAAAACACTGTTGTAGTCGCGCCTACGGGAATTGCGGCTTTGAACGCAGGCGGAGTTACTATCCATTCCATGTTTCAACTGCCTTTCGGCGGATTTCTTCCTGACAATTCTGCACCAGATTTTTCAGAAAGCACTAAGTTTGAATCCAAAGCTACTTTACGTCGCCATTTTAAAATGAGCGGTTTGAAGAAATCGGTAATTCGAAATATGGAATTGTTGATTATTGACGAAGTAAGTATGTTGCGTGCCGACTTACTCGATGCAATGGATTTTATGATGCAAACGGTACGCAAAAAAAACAGTCCGTTTGGTGGCGTTCAGGTGTTATTTATTGGTGATTTATTGCAATTACCTCCCGTAATTCGAGATGACGAATGGCGTACCTTGAAAAACTATTACAAAGGAAAATTCTTTTTTCATTCGCAGGTGGTACAACAAAATCCGCCGCTGTATATCGAATTGGATAAAATTTTTCGTCAGACGGAGGATACGTTTATTTCGGTTTTGAATAACCTGCGCAACAATCAAATTTCGAAAGAAGATATTGCCACTTTAAATCAATACGTTCAGCCTAATTTTGATTTAAAAGCCAATAAAGGTTATATTACTTTAACCACGCACAATGCCAAAGCGGATACGATGAACGCCGAAGCTTTGAAGTCCTTAGGAGCTAAAGAATGGTTGTATTCCCCTGAAATAACAGGTGATTTCCCAGATAAAATTTATCCCGTAGATGAGGTATTGCGTTTGAAAGAAGGGGCACAAATTATGTTTATTAAAAATGATTTGTCTTTCGATAAAAAATATTTCAACGGAAAAATGGGCGTGATTAAATCGCTTTCCTCCAAAGAAATTTTAGTGCATTTTCCCGAAGAAAATATGACCATTGAGGTTGAAAAATACGAATGGCAGAACATTCGCTACAAAGTAAACGATACGACCAAGGAAATCGAAGAAGAAGTCTTGGGCACGTTTGTACATTATCCTATCAAACTAGCTTGGGCAATTACCGTGCATAAAAGTCAAGGACTAACCTTTGACAAAGCAGCGCTCGATGTATCACAAGTTTTTTTGCCCGGACAAGCGTATGTGGCTTTATCTCGTTTACGTTCGTTAAAAGGACTTATTTTGCTCTCTTCGCTGCAAATGAATGGTATTTCTAACGATCAAGACGTAATGGACTATTCGTTGAACAAAGCTTCGGAAACGCATCTAGAAAACGCATTGCACTTTGAAACGAAGAACTTTATCCATCAATATTTGGTTCAAACCTTTGAATGGACTGAGTTAGCTCAAGAATGGCGTAACCATCAATATAGTTATAACGATAAATCAGAGGTGTCTTCCAAAGCCAAATATTCCTATTGGGCCAAAGAACAAACCGAAAGAATAGAGAAAGTGGTTGAGCCCTCTAAAAAATTCATTCAGCAATTGAATGTGCTTTTTAGACAGGAAACGGTTGATTTGAATCACATTTTGGAACGAATCCAGGCAGCCTACACCTATTTTATGGATCCGATGGACGAGTTGGTTTTTGAGATTTTGTGGAAACTAGAAGAAGTGAAGCGACTTAAAAAAGCCAAGGCGTATTTTGACGAATTAGTACTTTTAGAAGAGCTTCAAACCAAAGCCGTTTTGCGATTAATGAAGGCCAAACTTTTGATAGAAACTGTTGTGGCAGGAGAAACTATTTCGAAAGAAAAGTTGACTTCGCCTGAAATAAAAATGTACGTTAGTAGAAAAGTAGCGGCTATTCAAGCCACATTTAAAAAGGTGAATGCCAACTTGATTGAAGATGATCTAGACGAAGAACGCTATCTTCCTAAAAAGAAAACGAAATCTCCTACCAAGAAAACTACGATGGAAGAAACCTATGATTTGTGGAAACAAAATAATTCTATTGCTGAAATCGCCTCAATTAGAATGTTGACTAAACAAACGATTTACGGTCATTTCGTTCGTTTGATACAAACTGAGATGGTAGCTATTGAAGATCTTATCCCTTCGGATAAATTAGATGAACTTGCTGCTGCATTTGAAGGGTATAAAGAAGAATCCTTGAATGGATTAATGGAAAAACACAGCGATAAATTCAGTTGGGAAGAAGCCCGAATGTTCAAAGCCAGTTTGAATATATAGTAAATAAAAAAACCGCCTTAAAAGGCGGTTTGTGTTTTTATAAAGATTCAATTAAAATCCAAGCTTCGGGATTTTCTTTTGCTCTGATTTCATTTTTCAATTTTTCAGCTTCAGCATAAGTAGAAAAACTTCCGTAAAGTACCGGATATAAACCGTGTTTGTTACGCTCAATTCGTTTGGCTTTGTATCCTTTTTCACTTAAATCTTCAAAAATGCGTTGCGCATTAGCTTCATCTCTAAATGCTCCCGCCATAATGTGATACGGCAATTTACCTTCCTTAACAGTAAGCGTTACAGCTGGAATAGGACTTTCGATAAAAAAAGTAGCCTCTTGTATTTTGTTTTGAACCTGTCTTTGAACAGCAGTTTCTACAATAATTTTTTGAGTTTCTATTTCATTTTGATAAATAGGGTAACCCACTGTACCAATTAATCCTAATCCTAGAACAAAAATTGCAGCATACTTCAAGAAAGTAGAGTTGTTTTTGTGTTCTGGAACCAATTGAATTGTTTCTGTTTCTTCTAATGCTTCCAATTGTTGTTCGAAAATTTCTCTTTTCACAAGTGGAGAAACAAACGGACTCAAACCAAAAGAACTGCTTAAATAATTGGTTTGATCGTGCGGAGTGAAAATTAAATTTCTATCGGCATTCAGGCAAAAGTCACCTACGTTTTTGATAGAAAAAACACCAGTTTCTTGCAAGGTTTTTTTCCAATTAAACACTTCGTATTGGATAGCGCTAACCGCATATTCGTATGAGGTTTTTTCAGTCTGTGCAATATGGTTTGCCAATAACCCATCGTTATTTTTTAGATAGGCATTGAAAGAAATAAGTTTCTTTGGAGGAAAAAACGAGTTGGAACTTTCCACTAATTGAGCGGATTGGATTTCGGTTAAAAATGCTCCAAAACCAGGCACTGTTACACATTGGTAACGGTACAAAAGTTGCGCGATGTAATTTTCGATTTTCATAGTAACAAAGTTAGGCAACGAAAATAGTTATCAAAATTTTATTCACAATTTTTATTAACAATCGAAATTATTTTTACAGCTATTTCTTTTTCAGGGAGTTAATTAATAATCGCTATTTTTAAAAATAGTTGAAAACTAATTTCAAGTGCTAATTTTTAGTAAAAAAGAAATGCTTTTCAGACTTTATGCCTACTTTTAGATTCCAAATTTACCCCCAATGAATGACCAAGAATTATTTTATTTACTTGCCTTACAACGTGTAGAAGGCGTAGGCGATATTATCGCAAAAAAATTGCTCACGCATTTTGGTACTGCCGAAGCCGTTTTCAAAGCCAAATCGTCGCAATTAGCTTCCATTGACGGAATAGGGACTATTCTGTTGAAGAATTTCAAAGACCAATCTGTTTTTGCGAAAGCAGAACGGGAATTACATTTCATCGCTTCCAATCCAATTATCGTAACTACTTTTCAAGATGTAGATTATCCAGAACGATTGAAACATTGTTTTGACAGTCCGCTCGTGTTGTTTAGTTCGGGCAATATCGACTTGAAAAATAAGAAAACGATTAGTATTGTGGGTACGCGTCAAATTACTTCGTATGGCTTAGAGTTTTGTCGAAAATTTATCGAAGAGCTAACCCCTTTGAATCCCGTTATTGTGAGTGGTTTTGCTTATGGAGTGGATATTGTGGCACATCAATTGGCTATGGAAAACAACCTTCAAACGGTTGGAGTAGTAGCGCATGGGTTGAACCAAATTTATCCGAAAGCCCATAAAAAATATGTGGCTAAAATGGAAGAAAATGGGGGTTTTATGACCGAATTTTGGAGTTCATCCAATCCAGATAAAGAGAATTTTGTTAGAAGAAACAGAATTGTGGCAGGAATGACCGAGGCGACAATTGTCATCGAATCGGCAGAGCGTGGCGGTTCGTTAATTACAGCTAATATGGCGAATGAGTACAATCGAGATGTTTTTGCCGTTCCGGGTCGGGTGACCGATAAGTACAGTCAAGGATGCAATACGTTGATTAAAACTCAAAAGGCCAATGTCCTTACCAGTGCTGCTGATTTGATTTATATGCTGAATTGGGATATAGAAAAAGAAGTCAAATCGGTTCAAAAACAACTTTTTGTAGCCTTGGACGAAGACGAACAAAAAATCTATGATTATCTTTTAAAAACAGGTAAAGAATTGCTTGATGTTATTGCGCTGCACTGTGATTTCCCCATTTATAAAATTTCCGGAATCTTGTTAAATATGGAATTGAAAGGAGTGATTAGACCTTTACCAGGTAAGCTGTTTGAGGCAATATAATTTACGATTTTTGATATTGTAACGCAGATTGAAGAAATTTGAGAAATAAAATTGGTGTTACTCCATTTTTTCGAAGCCCAGTTTCTCTCTCACTTTTGCTAAAACGCCATTGGCTACATTACTCGCTTTTTGAGCGCCTTTTCGAAGTAATTCATCTACCTCGGTTAAGTTGCTCATGTAGTAATTGTATTGCGCTCTTTCGTTTTTAAATTTTTCCACAATCAGTTCAAACAAAGCTTGTTTGGCGTGACCGTAACCATAATTCCCGCCTAAATAATTGGTTTTCATGGTTTCAATTTCACTTTCAGAAGCCAAGAGTTTATAAATAGCAAACGCATTGCAAGTGTCTGGATTTTTTGGGTCTTCTAATGGTGTACTATCCGTTTCTATTCCCATGATTTGTTTGCGCAACGCTTTGTCGTCTAAGAAAATATTGATGACATTATTGGCTGATTTACTCATTTTTCCACCATTGGTACCCGGAATTAACATACTGTCTTCTTGTATTTTGGCTTCTGGGATAACAAAGATTTCTCCCATTTGGTGGTTGAAACGAGAGGCCACATCGCGAGTAATTTCAAGGTGTTGCAATTGGTCTTTCCCCACAGGAACAAACTCAGCGTCATACAATAAAATATCTGCCGCCATCAGCATAGGATAGGAAAATAATCCAGCATTCACATCGTCTAAGCGATCCGCTTTATCTTTGAAAGAGTGTGCCAAAGTCAATCGTTGGAACGGAAAAAAACAACTCAAATACCAAGACAATTCAGCTGTTTGAGGCACATCCGATTGTCTGTAAAACACTACTTTGTCCACATTTAATCCACAAGCTAACCAAGCTGCTGCCGTGCTGTACGTATTAGCGCGTAAGGTTTCTCCGTTTTTTATTTGGGTAACCGAATGCAAATCAGCAATGAAAAGAAACGATTCGTTTGCAGGATTGTTAGATAATTCAATTGCAGGGATGATTGCGCCTAATAAGTTTCCTAAATGGGGAGTTCCTGTACTTTGAACCCCTGTAAGTATTTTTGCCATTGTTGTTTTTTCTTGCGCGCAAAGTTCGCAAAGTTTGCTTCATTTTCGCAAGCTTTCGACGGATTTTTTAAATCCACAGCAATTTTGGTTAATGAAAAGTAGTCTGAAGCACTTTTAACATGGTAGGGGTAGACCAAGTTCCTGCTATAGTTTTTCTTCGAACGGTGAATTCAGGATGCGTTTTGTCTTTTGCTGAAGAGAGGATAAAAGCGAGTTTGAAATTTTCGGCTCTGAGTTTTGAGATGGCATTTTGATTCCATAATCCAAAGGGATACGAAAAATAATCAACGGGTTGGCCAATCAAGTTTTCCAATTGTTTTCGAGGGCGTATTAATTGGGTATTCCAATCGGTTTCAGTATAGTGAGTAACTGCCGTGTGGTCCCAAGTATGTAAGCCAATAGTGTGCCCCGTTTGAGATAAAATTTTGATTTGATTTTTAGTCATATAGCCCGGTTTTCCTATTGAAACGGTCATAATAAAAAACACGCCTTTGAAGTGGTATTTATTCATTTCGGCTACAGCCAAAGTAAATTGTTCTGCACGAGTATCGTCAAAAGTAATTAGAATGGGTTTAGGCGGCAGTGGCTTATCATGGATGAGATATTGGTACAATTCGTCAGGAGAAATGGTTTGGTAGCCGTTATCGTATAAGGTTTTCATTTGTTCTGCAAATCGTTTAGGAGTGGTGGTGTAGGCTTTGACATTAGGACCTGCCTTGGCACTAAAATTTTTAATGTTGTGGTAGCACAAAATGGGTACTTCTTTTTTATTATTGGGTTTTGTGTGGCAAGACCAACTGATGGTCAAAAAGGAAAAAATAATACCTAAAACAAGACTCTTTTTCATAGCTATTGGTATTGAATGTAAATGGGTTTTGGGGTAAATCGCAGTAGTTCTTCGGGCGAGTACAAACCAGCGCTATTCCCTTTGGTGTCGTTTTTATAAAACAATTTGAAACCCGTAAATTGAACCGGTTCTCTAAAAATGTAAGCACGATAGGTTGATTTTTTTAAGGTTTTGTTGCCAAAACCATCCATATTCATCACGACTTGAACTTCGGGAAGCGGTTTGATTTTTTTATAATCGGTGACCATTTTTTGGGTAAACCGATGTACAATTAGTACTTTTGGAGGCAATTTATTTTCTCGGACAATTTTTGCTAAAAACCGAATGGCATAGTTGATGTCTTCTGCCGAGTAGCTTCCAATCTTGGTTCCTGGAGGGTCATTGTTTTTCATCGAAAATTCAGGGTCAATGCCCAAATGAACAAACGGCAGTTGAAGGTATTTGCCTAAGGTGGGTAATTCATCTTGCAAGGTGCTATGTCCTACTTGTACATCTAAAAAAACGAGTCCATTGATTTCTTTCGCCCAAGACACTACAATATCAATTTGGTGGTGTGGCATTCGCAATCGATGGGTGTTACTTTTTCCAGGAGTGTTTTGTGCGGTAATAGCGATGTAATGTAGTGCAGGAATGGTGGTTACAGAAGCATCGGCTTTGCGCCATCGGTTGACTTCGTAATCTAGTTTTTGGAGCATTTGTTGTTTGGGTAATGCGCCTAAAATCCCCATTCGTTTGGAATACAAATTGCCGTAAAATGCCACGATGCGATGGTAAGGTAAAATAGCTCCAGCTAAGGGATAAACCGTTTTTACTGGCCATCGTCCCGAAACATCTTGGTTGCTCAGAGCCCAAAGACGTTGGTTATAATCAATTGTATCAGTCGTAGAAGTAAAGGAATCCTTTACAATTGTTGTGGCTTTCTTCTTTTTTGCAATGAACGCAGGTGCTGTGCGTGCTTTTTCACAACTGTTGACCATTGGTACAACAGCCAAAAACAACATCAAAACCAACACCTGTTTCATTAGCTTAATTTCCTTTTGATTAAAGGTACTTTGGTATTTTGACAAGTCAATTTATTTAAGACCAACCTCCTTTTTTCTCGTTAAAAAGCACAAAAAAGACCTAATTAATTAGGCCTTTTTTATATTGAATGCTAGGGTTTCTGACTTTGAGTAGCGCAGTTTAATTCTTGTTCTCGATTAATTTGTGGTAGTAAATATAAGAAACAGCTAAAACCCCTAAAACTACTAACGGGAAAAAGGTTTGTCCATTTACACCATCAACAGCACCATGACTGATTGCTGCAAATAGAAAGTCAAAAGCAAAACCCGCATACGCCCATTCTTTTACTCGTTGAGGAATTTGCGGAATAATTAAGACAAGTACTCCCAGAACTTTAAAAACAACCAAAGCATTTCCAAAATACTCAGGATAACCTAAATGTCGAATTCCTTCTTTTGCCAATTCAGTTTGTGAGGTCAAGGCAGGTAGCAGCCCTTCAAATAAAGCAATTAGAGTGGTTGCTGTCCAAAAAATAATTTTTTCTTTTTTCATTTTACTTGGTATTATTTCGCTAAATAACTATTGTTTTCCAATTTCACATCCGCCATTAAACCGCTTGGGTCAAGGGTGATTTTTTTGATGCTCGATTTGGGTTTCGCAATGCTAAATTCAAAAGTAGGATACGCCCAAGCCCAGTCGTTTAAAACCGTTCTTTTGATAGCAGGAGTTGGATTTTCTTTTTCAAAACTCATCAAACGCAACGGGATATAGAAACTTTCTGAAGTACCATCTGCATATTCTACTAGTACATCGATAGGCATTGGCATTCTTCCGATTCGCTCTAGCGTTACCGTAGTGTTTGCAGCATTGTCTTTTACCTCTTTAATACCGTAATCAATAGTGTTGGTGGTTTCCGTCCAGTCCAACAAGTACCAATCCAAATTAGCGCCTGTAACACGTTCTGCAGAACGTTTGATATCGTTGGGTGCAGGGTGTTTGAATTTAAAATCAGTATAGTATCGGTGTAATGTTTCTTTTAATTTTTCTTCGCCAATCAAGTAACCCAATTGTGATAAAAAGATACTTCCTTTCACATAAGACGAAATGCTGTACGAGCGGTTTTCATCGTAGCGATCGCCGTGGGTGCTTTGCGGTTGTTCTTTGCTAGACTCCACTAATTTGACGTACGCTATATAACTTCCTTTGAACGGATTGGCGACTTTCTTTTCGGCAAATTCGTTAAGTGCTAAATCTTCAATAAATGAGGTAAAACCTTCGTCCATCCACGGGTGTTTGGACTCGTTAGAAGCTAGAATATGTTGGAACCAAGAATGGCCTAATTCGTGTGCCGCCGTTCCCGAAATACCTTCAAAACTTCCGTTTCCTAGCATCAAGGTACACATAGCATATTCCATTCCGCCATCGCCTCCTTGAATAAAGGAATATTGTTTGTATGGGTAGTTCCCTACGGTGGTGTTGTAAAAGCCCATCACTTTAACCATTAGCGGTTGTAGTTTTTTCCAATTCTCAATAATCGCAGGATTGTTTTTATACAAAAAGTGAATCGCCACACCGTTTGGTCCTTCAACCACATCGTGAAGGTAGTTTTTATCAGCAGCCCAAGTAAAATCATGTACCATTGGTGCTACAAAATGCCAAGTTAGGGTTTTTGTTTTCTTGGTTTGCGCTACGGTAATTCCCGCATCTTGGTAACCATAGCCAATTTCGTTTTTGTTTTGCAAATACCCAGAACCACCTAAAACATAGTCTTTGTCGATAGTAATATTCACATCAAAATTTCCCCAAACGCCATGAAATTCTCTGGAGATGTAAGGATCAGCATGCCAACCTTCAAAATCGAATTCGGCTAATTTCGGGTACCATTGCGCCATGGATAACTCCACACCTTCGGCATTATTTCTTCCCGAACGACGAATTTGAACCGGTACTTGACCATCAAAATCCAAACTGAAAGTAGTTTTTGAATGAGGGAGTATTGGCTTCGCTAAAGTCACTTCTAAGATAGTTCCCACTTCTTTTGCCAAAGCAGTTTGTCCGTCTTGTTTGAAATTAGCAATGTGCAAATATCCAATTTCATTGGGTTGCAACGTTTTGATTCGGCTTTCTTTAATTTCGGTTTCGCCCACTTTTATTTTGCGAACCATTCGTGCATCTGGATCTTTGATACTTTGAATTCTCGCGTCCATTTCGCTTCCCGGTTGAAAAGCATTGTTGTACAAATGGTAATACACTTTTCGCAAGGTGTCTGGTGAATTATTGGTGTACACCAATTCTTGTTTTCCTTTGTATTGATAGGTTTTCACATCCATCTTCACGTCCATTTTATAATCGACATGTTGTTGCCAATAGGATGTGTTTTGTGCTATTCCGGTTATTCCAAAAGAAAAAGCAGCGATTAAAAAGAGGTTCTTCATGGTTTAAAATAAAAAAAGGAAGGGCTATTGCCCTTCCAAGTTGGTTTCTAATTTCGAATTATTTTTTTGACATTTTTGCAGCCATTTGCAAAGCGTTATACGCATTTACTATTTTTCCAGATTTAGAAAGTGCCGAAAATGGACGTGTATCTGCTAGTTTTCCACCTACAATTACATCGCTTTCAATTGCTACTCCAGAATCCATTAAAATGTGTTTTACTTGTTTAGCCGATAATTTTGGGTAGTAGGAGCGAATCAAAGCTGCTACTCCAGCTACGTTTGGCGATGCCATTGAGGTTCCTTGCAAAAATTTATACGTGTTGTTTGGTGTGGAAGCGTAGATTTTTACACCAGGCGCAAAGACGTCTACATTTATTTTTCCAATGTTAGAAAAACGAGCCACTACTTTGTTTCCGTATTCGTAGTTTAAGGCTCCTACTGTGATTACATTGTCAGCAAACTCAGTTACTTTGTCATCAGAATCATTCGGAAAATTGTCGTTGTAGTCAATATCTTTAGCGTCATTTCCAGCAGCGTGAACTATTAAAACGTCTTTCTTTTCAGCATATTTAATAGCGTCGTACACCCATTGTTTTTGCGGAGAAAAAGGTTTTCCAAAACTTCCGTTGATTACTTTAGCTCCGTTATCTACTGCATAGCGAATCCCTAAGGCAATGTCTTTGTCGTATTCGTCTCCATCAGGAACAGCACGAACCGTTAAAATCTGAACGTTATTAGCAATTCCGTCTCCACCCATGTTGTTATTACGTACTTGAGCTACAATTCCAGCTACGTGAGTTCCATGAAGAATTTCGTTTTTGTCTGGACCCATTACATTGTTGTTTCCGTATTTAGTATTGGTGATGTCTTTAGGATTGTCTCCTAACACTTTACGGTAATCAGTTTTAAGATTGTCTCCATTTAACAAAGCAACAAATCCGTCTAATTGTTTCTGAATGGCTTCTTTCAATTCAGCAATTGGCATCCCAAAAGACAACATTTTTTGCATATCAGCTTTGCTTTTTTGGATTGTCGGCACTTCAGAGTTAATTGCGTTTACTTCTTCGGCAGTATAGGTGGTTTTTCCTAAGTGTTTGCTTAAAGTAGCATCCCCTTCGGCAATAGTAGCTAACATTTGTTCCAAACGCGCTTTCCCTTGAGTGGCTTCGGCTACTTTTTTATCATTCATTGCTTTAGCAGCCAAATAGGTTTTTTCGTCAACCAATGATTTGTCTTTGATGATGCGCTCGTATTCTACATTTTCTTTGGTGATATCACCCAGAAAATTCCATCCGTGAATATCATCGATGTATCCGTTTTTGTCATCGTCAATTCCATTTCCAGGAATCTCTTTTTTATTGGTCCAGATTACTGATTTTAAATCCTCGTGCTCAATATCCACACCCGAATCTACAATTCCCACAACAACAGGAACGCCTTTTTTGCCTTTTAATAATTCGGCATACGCCTTATCTACGCTCATTCCCGGAATCGTGTCTTTGGCTAAATCCAAATGACTCCATCGGTTCAATTCAGTTTCTGTTAGTTTCGCTTTTTTAGTAACAGTTTGAGCAGTTGCCGAAAACGACAAACCAGCCATCACAACAAGTGATAAAAGGGATAAGTTTATTTTTTTCATCGGGTTGGTTTTTAATGATTATTCAAAAATACTTTTATTTCTGTAAATTAATCGCAACGATTAACTTTATTTTAATATTTCGTCCGCAGAAAACACATCTTTTAGTCGAACACCTCTTTCTGTTTTTTCCACCGTAATAATTTCGTTATGTGCGTCGTGTTGCAAGAACAAATAGTACTTATTTTCGGCTGCTGCATTCATGAATTTTGTTTTTTCCGGCATGGTTAATAGTGGTCGTGTGTCATAGCCCATTACATATGGAATAGGAATGTGTCCGGCTGTCGCCAATAAATCAGCACAAAAAACAATGGTTTTGTCTTGGTATTGAAGGTGCGGAATCATTTGCTTTTCGGTATGACCGTCTACAAATAAAATTCCAAAACCCAATTCGGACTTCACTAAGAAATCTCCTTCAGGTCTTTGAATAAAGCGAAGTTGCCCACTTTCTTGCATCGGTAAAATATTCTCTTTTAAGAACGACGCTTTTTCTCTCACATTGGGTTCTGTCGCCCATTGCCAATGGTTTTCATTGCTCCAAAAAACAGCGTTTTTAAAAGCGGGTTCGTAGCCAGTTCGGTCTTTGTTCCATTGAATACTTCCGCCACAATGGTCAAAATGCAAATGCGTCATAAACACATCCGTAATATCGTCGCGGTGAAAACCGTATTTAGCTAAAGATTTATCCAAAGAATGGCTTCCCCAAAGGGAATAATAACCAAAAAACTTGTCCGATTGTTTGTTGCCCATTCCGGTATCAATCAAAATCAACCGATTCCCGTCTTCAATCAACAAACAACGCGCCGCAATATCAATCAAATTATTGTCGTCTGCAGGATTGGTTTTGTTCCAAATGGTTTTTGGCACCACACCAAACATAGCGCCACCATCGAGTTTAAAATTTCCAGTTTCTATAGGATATAATTTCATTACTTTTTCAATTAAAACTGTTGCAAATTACTAAATAGTTTCATTCCAATTCTTGAAATCAATTTTTTCTATGCTAACATTAGTTATAAAAATCCTATTGCGTATGGCAATTCCTTTAAAAGGTATTATCTTTGTCCTTTATTTAGAAAAAATAAAAATAACAACATTCAGCACATGATAAAAGTTTCAGATACTGCCAGCAAAAAGATCATCGATATGATGAGAGAAGACGGTTTTGATGCTACCCAAGATTACGTTCGAGTGGGCGTGAAAAGTGGTGGTTGTTCGGGCTTGTCTTATGAATTGAAATTTGACAAAGAACTCACCGAAAACGACAAAGTTTTTGAAGATAATAATGTGAAAATTGCCGTAGAGAAAAAATCATTTTTGTATTTAGCAGGAACGGTTTTGGAATTTTCAGGAGGATTAAACGGAAAAGGATTTGTGTTCAACAATCCCAATGCAAGTAGAACTTGTGGGTGTGGGGAGTCTTTTTCACTATAAGATTAAATAATTTAATTATTTGAACCATTAAGAGATTAAGATAAATTAAGACTTAATGAATCGTAATCTCTTAACGGTTTTAAAAAAAATACAATGTCAAAATATACTGAAGACGATTTAAAAATTGAACTCGAAAACAAGGAGTACGAGTACGGATTTTATACTGAACTTGATTCGGAGACCTTTCCTATTGGGTTAAATGAAGATATTGTACGCGCTATCTCTAAGAAAAAAGAAGAGCCGCAATGGATGACCGATTGGCGTATTGAGGCGTTTCGTGCTTGGGAACAAATGGAAGAACCAGAATGGGCCAATGTTCATTATGAAAAACCCGATTTTCAAGCTATTTCGTATTATTCGGCACCCAAAAAAGTCGATCCAAACAAAACCCTAGACGATGTAGATCCAGAACTTTTAGCGATGTACAAAAAGTTAGGTATCTCTGTTGATGAGCAAAAAATGATGAACAATGTGGCGATGGATATTGTGGTGGATTCGGTTTCAGTAGCTACAACTTTCAAGAAAACATTGGCCGAAAAAGGCATTATCTTCATGAGTATTTCCGAAGCTATTCGCGAATATCCAGAATTAGTTCAAAAATATTTAGGTACCATAGTGCCGCAAAAAGATAATTTTTATGCCGCTTTAAACTCAGCGGTATTTTCAGACGGATCGTTCTGTTACATTCCAAAAGGAGTCAAATGTCCAATGGAATTATCGACTTATTTCCGAATCAATCAAGCAGGAACGGGGCAATTTGAACGCACGCTTTTAATTGCCGATGAAGGAAGTTATGTGAGTTATTTGGAAGGTTGTACAGCACCAAGTCGTGACGAAAACCAATTGCACGCAGCGGTTGTGGAATTAATTGCGATGGAGGATGCCGAAATCAAATATTCTACGGTTCAAAACTGGTATCCTGGAAATAAGGAAGGAAAAGGCGGTGTTTTTAATTTTGTAACCAAAAGAGGTTTGTGCGAAAAAAATGCAAAAATTTCGTGGACACAAGTAGAAACGGGTTCGGCTGTAACTTGGAAATACCCTTCAGTAGTGTTGAAAGGAGATAATGCAGTGGGCGAATTTTATTCGATTGCCGTAACCAATAATTTCCAACAAGCTGATACAGGAACGAAGATGATTCATTTGGGTAAAAACACTAAATCGACCATTATTTCCAAAGGAATCTCAGCAGGAAAATCACAAAATAGTTACCGCGGATTGGTTCAAATTAGTGCTAGAGCCGATAACGCCCGTAACTTTTCACAATGCGATTCGTTGTTGATGGGGAACAGTTGTGGAGCTCATACTTTTCCGTACATCGAAAGCAAAAATCCAACAGCTAAAATAGAACACGAAGCCACTACGAGTAAAATTGGCGAAGACCAAGTATTTTATTGCAATCAGCGTGGTATTCCAACCGAGAAAGCCATTGCCTTAATCGTAAACGGATTTAGTAAAGACGTTTTGAACAAGTTGCCAATGGAATTTGCCGTTGAAGCACAAAAACTACTAGAAATTTCGCTTGAAGGAAGCGTCGGCTAATTTGAAAATGTGGTAATTTGAAAATTTGAAAATGGAAGTTAAAGAAAACGTAATTATTAAACTAACTTTTCAGTTTGCATTAGATATAATAAAATATTCTGAAGGGCTACAGGAAGGTAAAAAGTTTGTAATTGCAAATCAACTTCTAAAATCAGGCACGTCGATTGGAGCCAATATTAGAGAAGCTCAAAATGCAGAAAGTAAAGCTGACTTTATACATAAATTTAAAATTGCAGCGAAAGAAATAGAAGAAACAATTTACTGGTTAGAACTCTGTAAATTTTCAAATAATTATCCCAATGTGGACGATTTAATAGAACAAGTTAATAATATATCAAGAATAGTAAATAAAATAATAATTACGTCTAAACAAAAGTAATTTAGGAATTTCCAAATTTCCAAATTAACTAATTTCCAAATTAATTATGTTACAAATAAAAAACTTACACGCTTCAATTGGCGATAAAGAAATATTAAAAGGAATCAATCTTGAAGTAAAAGCAGGAGAAGTACACGCTATCATGGGGCCAAATGGTGCTGGAAAAAGTACGTTGTCTTCGATTATTGCTGGAAACGAAAATTATGAAGTGACCGAAGGAGAAATCTTTTTGGACGGTGAAGACTTAGCAGACTTAGCTCCTGAAGAAAGAGCGCACAAAGGTGTATTCTTGTCGTTTCAATATCCAGTGGAAATTCCGGGAGTTTCGGTGACTAATTTCATCAAAACGGCTATTAACGAAAAGCGTAAGGCCAACAGTCAAGAGGAGATGCCAGCGAATGAAATGTTGAAATTGATTCGTGAAAAATCAGAATTGTTAGAAATGGACAGAAAGTTCTTGTCGCGTTCTTTGAATGAAGGTTTTTCGGGAGGAGAAAAGAAACGTAACGAGATTTTTCAAATGGCAATGTTGGAACCTAAAATTGCTATTTTGGATGAGACCGACTCAGGTTTGGATATCGATGCCTTACGTATTGTAGCTAACGGTGTAAATAAATTGAAAAACGAAAACAACGCGGTTTTAGTAATTACGCACTACCAACGTTTGCTAGACTATATTGTTCCTGATTTTGTTCACGTGTTGATGGACGGAAAAATCGTAAAATCAGGTACCGCAGCATTGGCTTTGGAACTAGAAGAAAAAGGATACGACTGGATTAAGGAAGAGTTGGTTTAAAAACAATTGTAACCATTAAGATATTAAGTTTCATTAAGTTTTTCTTAATTACCTTAATATCTTAATGGTTCAAGAAAATAATTTATTGTTTTTTCAATAAATAGTAAAACAAATGGAATTAAAAGAAAAATTACTATCGTCTTTTATGGCTTTTGAAGAGCGTGTGGATGTTCAAACTGAACTTCATGACTTGCGTACTTTGGCTATAAAAAACTTTGAAGATAAAGGCTTCCCAACCAAGAAAGACGAAGCGTGGAAATACACTTCTTTGAATGCAATTCTAAAAAATGATTTTAGCGTATTCCCCAAAAACGAAGTCACTATTGAGTTCAAGGATGTAAAAAAATACTTTTTACACGAAATTGACACTTATAAAGTGGTGTTTATTGATGGTGTTTTTAGTTCGCATTTGTCTTCTACCACACACGACGGAATCGATGTTTGTTTGATGTCTTCGGCATTGACCAAACCCAAATACAAAATGGTAATTGATACCTATTTCAACCAAATTGCAAACAAAGACGAATCGTTGACTTCTTTGAATACGGCTTTTGCCAATGAAGGAGCCTACATCAACATTCCGAAAAGCAAAGTGGCTGATAAACCAATTGAAATCATGTATTTTTCTACCGGTTCAGAAGCAGCGCTTTTGGTACAGCCAAGAAATTTGGTCATTGTGGGTGAAAATTCACATGTGCAAATCATCGAAAGACACCAATGTTTGAATGAAAATGCGGTGTTGACCAATTCGGTTACCGAGATTTTTGCACAAAAAAGAGCCATTGTAGATTATTATAAAATCCAAAATGATGAGCTTGAAGCTAATTTAATTGACAACACTTACGTGTCTCAAAAACAAGAAAGCCACGTTTCGGTACAAACGTTCTCTTTTGGAGGAAATTTGACGAGAAACAACTTGAATTTTTATCATTTTGGCGAACGTTTGACAAGTACTTTAAACGGAATCACGATTATTGGCGATAAGCAACACGTGGATCATTATACGTTGGTACATCATGCGCAACCGAATTGCGAAAGTTTCCAAGATTACAAAGGCATCTTTTCAGACCGTTCGACAGGAGTGTTCAATGGGAAAGTATATGTGGAAAAAGAAGCACAAAAAACCAACGCTTTCCAAAAAAGCAATAACATTTTGTTGAGCGATAAAGCGACGATTAATGCGAAGCCACAATTGGAGATTTTTGCTGATGATGTGAAATGTTCCCACGGTTGTACGGTAGGGCAATTAGATGAAACGGCTTTGTTCTACATGCAACAACGCGGTATTCCAAAGAAAGAAGCCAAAGCGTTATTGATGTATGCGTTCTCTAATGCTGTGATTGAAAACATTAAAATCCCCGAATTGAAAAACCGAATTACCGCTATTATTGCCAATAAATTAGGCGTAAAATTAGGGTTCGATTTATAGTCATTTCAAGGAATGACCCTTCTCATAAATTACAAAGAGCGCAAAGTTACATCTTGCGCTCTTTTTTTATTTCTAATAATGCCTTTTTAGCTTCAGGAGTTAAATCATAAGTTAATCTATTTTCTAATTCATTGTCTGATAAATTTTTAAATTCAATTTTGAATTTTTCAAACTTTGATTGACTTTCATTTAATTTTTCTTCTTCAGTACTAGAATTGAAACTTATAATTAAATCTAGTATTCTACTTTTATTATTATAAATAAATAAAACTAAAAAGAACAAAGGTATTAGTTCAAATTTTATGAAACCAATACTAAAAACAATTGAAAACGGCACAAAAGAAATAAGATTTAACACTCCCAAAAAGAGAATTAGACCTAGAGTATAATTTAAATATTTACGTGAAATAAAGTATAAAAAATAGCACAAAATAATAAAAGACAAACCCGTGTATAATTTGTAATTAAAAACCCATTTTTCAGAAAAACCCATTATTAAAAAAATAATTGATGTTATTGACATTGTTATTAATAGGTATAAATTTCTTTTCATATTTTTATTTTTTTATACTTCGTACAATTCCTCCGAGCAGCCCATTAAAATTAAACTCTGGGTCTTCTTTCAATCCCATACGTACTACAACTAAGTCGTGACTTGGAAAAATGGCAACCATCTGTCCTTGAAAACCACTGGCAAAATACAAATCTTTAGGCGCATCAGGAAAACGCCCGCCCGCATTCAGCCAAAATTGTCCTCCATATTGCCCGTTTGAAGTGTTGGTAGGTGTGGCCACATATTTTGCCCAATTGGGTTTAAAAAGTTGTTCTCCGTTCCAATTTCCTTGGTGCAAATACAACAATCCAAACTTCGCCCAATCACGCGTGGTAGCCCATCCATAAGACGAACCCACATAATTACCCATCATATCAGTTTCCACTATCATGGAGTGCATTCCTATTTTATCAATCAATGCCGAATACCAAAAATCGAGATATTCTTGATGGGTTCTAAACTGTTTTCTCAAAATCCCAGACAGCAAATTAGTAGTTCCTGAAGAATAGTACCAATGGGTATTGGGCTGGAAAGCCAATGGTTTTTCGAGTTGCGAACGTGTCATGTCTTCGGCTTGAAAAAGCATTTTTGTTACATCGGATATGGCGCCGTAATTTTCTTCCCATTCTAAACCGGAGTTCATGTGCAACAAATCGTTGGTGGTGATTTTTTTGCGCGCATCGTTTGCCCATTCGGGGATAGGAGCGGGTTGGTAAATGTTGTATTTCCCTTGTTTTTCTAAAATCCCGAACAGGGTAGCAGTAATACTTTTCGTCATGGACCATCCCAATAGTTTACTGTTTTTGTCAAAACCCGGGTCGTATTTCTCGGCAATAATTTTGTCTTTGTAAATCACAATTACAGAGCGGGTGCGTTTGTTTTTCTGTCCTTTTTTGTCAAATGCGTTTTCCACCGTTCGGTTCAATTGGTCGTAATCAATGTTGGAGAATACCGTGTCTTGTTGCTCCGTATCGCCATACGGATAAACCAAACGAGCCTTTGACGAAGTTCTTTTGGGAACCAAATACGGCTTTGTAGTATCAAAGTTATCGTTGATGAGCGTGGCGCCCAAACCTTCACGATAAATCGCTTTGCGTTCTTTTATGCCATTGACCGAAGCGGTAGCAAATAAACCTTTTTCGTCAATTGTATTTTGTGCCAAATCGATGAGGTTGATATCGTTGTCACCTTGTTCAATTAGTTCTTGCGAACGATGGTCGATAAAATGCGCCGAGGCAATGCTTTTGGCCGAAAAACCAGAGATTAAATCGAGTTTAGGGTAGGTGGTAAACCCAAAATACAATAGTCCAATAACTACTGATACACTAATAAGTTGAAGAATTTTTTTCATTGGGAGTGATTTGAAATTGATGCAATGTAAAGAAAAATTGGGAATTGCTTTTAATTCAACTTAAAAGAGGTATAATTTTTACAAGTCTTTGATTATATTTGATATAAATAAAGTCATCATACATTGCTTGATATTTATCATAAGTATTAAAAAACAATTAGACATATTTTTATAAACTAAAAATTCAATAATGACTAAGAATGATTTTTCAACTATTTACAAAGAAGATTTTCTAGATTTAATTATTAATTACGTATTGTGTATTTCTGTGATAATTATTTCTTTATATTTTTTAATCAATTTTTTAAGCGTTAATACATTTAAAGTTTCTAATGAGAATATATTAGTTATAGTTTTCGTAATTGTCGTGTCTTTAGGTTTAATTTCACTAGGATTCTACGGTTTAATTATTTTGATAAATCCTCTTAAAGTTTCTTTTTTAGAAAATGAAAATTCAAATTCAGAAAATATAGAATTAGTAAATCAATTATATTTTGATTTAAAAGCTAATAATCTTTTGCTAAAAGATAATTTAATTCAGTTCACATATAAGAAGACTTTTTGGAGCTATAGCCAGACCGTTTTTTGTTTAGTTGATGACAATTTGTTAGGACTTTATGTTAAAACTGACTCAGGTCCTAAAAAAGCATTTTTGGATTTTGGCGCATCTTCGAGGACACAAAAACAATTATTGGAATTGCTAGCAAATAAATTCTGTTAGTTTTTGTAATTGATCTAGTGTTAAAAACAAATCTATCTATTTTAGCCCCGATAGCAGCGGCATCCTTTTGGGCGATTAGCCCAAAAGATAGAGCGAATAGCGGGACAAAAAGGCTTTAAAATACAAAATAGATGCTCCTAAAAACAAGTGAAATAATTTTGAAAAATCCATTTCAATTTTACTACTTTTGTATTTAGAAAAATTCTAAATAAATGTTTGACATTCAAAAAATAAGAGCCGAGTTTCCGATACTTTCCAGACAAGTAAATGGAAAACCTTTGGTGTATTTTGACAACGGGGCGACCTCGCAAAAACCACAAGTGGTGATTGATGCAATTGCGACCTATTATCAGGAAATCAACGCAAATATTCATCGTGGTGTGCATACGTTGAGCCAGTTAGCTACTGATGCCTATGAAGCGTCTCGAACTAAAATCCAAAATCATATCAACGCTCAATTTTCTCACGAGGTGCTTTTTACTTCGGGGACTACACATAGTGTGAATTTGGTTGCCAATGGATTTGCCTCTATTTTGAAAGCAGGCGATGAGGTTTTGGTTTCGGCCTTGGAACACCACAGTAATATTGTGCCTTGGCAGATGTTGTGCGAGAAAACAGGCGCTATTTTGAAAGTCATTCCGATGAATGAAAAAGGGGAATTGGTGATGGCGGAGTTTGATCAATTGCTTACGAATAAAACAAAAATCGTGACGGTAAATCATATTTCCAATGCGTTGGGAACAATAAACCCAATTAAGTATATTATTGACAAAGCGCATCAATTTGGTGCGGCTGTTTTTATTGATGGTGCACAAGCTGTGCCACATTTGAAACCCAATGTACAAGAATTGGATTGTGATTTTTATGCTTTTTCAGGACATAAAATGTGTGGACCAACAGGAACAGGCATTTTGTATGGAAAAGAAGCTTGGTTGAATCAATTACCGCCCTATCAAGGAGGTGGTGAAATGATTAAAGAAGTCACTTTTGAGAAAACGACCTATGCTGATTTGCCTCATAAATTTGAAGCAGGAACGCCTAATATTGCCGGAGGTATTGTGTTAGGAACTGCGGTAGATTATTTAAATTCGATTGGGTTTGAGAACATCCAAAAACAAGAATTGGAATTATTGGCCTACGCCACCGAGCAATTATCAGCCATTGAAGGGTTAAAAATATACGGAACTGCCGAAGCTAAAACGTCGGTGATTTCATTCAATATAGATGGAATTCATCCGTATGATATTGGAACGATTGTGGATAAATTGGGAATAGCAGTTCGTACAGGTCACCACTGTGCACAACCGATTATGAATTTCTTTGAAATTCCAGGAACTATTCGTGCTTCCTTTGCTTTTTACAATACTAAAGAAGAAATTGACATTATGGTCGAAGCGGTGAAAAAAGCTAAAATGATGCTGTCTTAAAACCGACTAAAAAAATGAAAAAGAGTATCGTTTTGTTATTATCTATTTTGTTTTTTTCAGGATGTGTTGGGCAAAAAAAAGTAGTTGACAGCTTGATAAAAGTCGAATATAAAGCTTATTCAAGAGGATTCTTTCAAGTTATAACGGTTGAAAATCAAATGGTTTTTATATCTAAAAGCAGAGAAGATAAACCAGTTGTATTTCAACTTTCGGCTGCTGATTGGAATAGTTGGAACACGATGCTTCATGAGTTGGATGTAGCATCACTACATACTTGGAAGGCACCAACTGAAAAACGATTCTTTGACGGTGCAGCGATTGCGAATTTAAAAATAACCAAACAAGGGAAAGTTTACGAATCCCAAAGTTTTGATCATGGTTATCCGCCAGCGGAAATAGAAAAAATAGTGAATAAAATGCTTTCTTTTATAAAGTAAAGAAGGGACGAATATAAATTAAGTCGATATGACAATTAAAGAAATACAAGACGAGATAGTAGACGAATTTTCGATGTTTGACGACTGGATGCAGCGTTACGAATACATCATTGAGCTGGGTAAAAATTTACCGTTAATCAAAGAAGAGTTCAAAACAGACGAGAATATTATCAAAGGCTGTCAGTCTAAAGTGTGGTTGCAAGGGGAACAACAAGGGGACACGATTGCTTTTACAGCAGATAGTGATGCAATACTAACCAAAGGAATTATTGCTATTTTGATTCGGGTTTTTTCCAATCAAAAATCAGCTGATATCTTGGAAGCCGATATGGATTTTATAGACGCCATTGGATTAAAAGAACATTTGTCGCCCACTCGCGCGAACGGACTAGTTTCAATGATTAAAAACATAAAAATGTATGCCTTGGCATTCAATTCAAAAAAATAAAAAAATTATGACACAAGAAATAGACACTAACGAATTAGGAGAAGCGATTGTAAAAAAATTAAAAACGATTTACGATCCTGAAATCCCTGTTGATATTTACGAATTGGGCTTGATTTACGATGTAATGGTGAATACCGATTACGAAGTAAAAATCTTAATGACCTTGACATCTCCTAACTGCCCTGTGGCAGAAAGTTTGCCAAGAGAAGTAGAAGAAAAAGTAAAATCAATCGAGTATGTAAAGGATGCTGATGTAGAGATTACGTTTGACCCGCCTTGGAGTAAAGATTTGATGAGTGAAGAAGCAAAATTAGAGTTGGGAATGCTGTAAAATGGAAGACGAAATTATCAATAAAGTAGCTCAAAGTTCCTTGATGGTATTCGATTTAGAAGAGTATTATCCAGATGATCATGTGGTTGATTTAGATGTTTCGCAGTGGCTAACTGAAGGATCTATCTTGAGAGAAGCCGATTTTAGAGTACAATTAAAAGCGATGGATTGGACTCCATTTGAAGGTAAATACGTGGCTTTATATTGCTCCACCGATGCTATCTTACCCGCTTGGACGTTTGCTTTAGTAACGGTTCACCTAGCGCCTTTTGCTTTAAAAACGATACAGGGCAACAAAGAATTGGCTATTATTGAATGGTACCAAGACATTTTAAACAAACTCGATTATACAGATTATTTTGAAAATCCTGTTATTTTGAAAGGGTGTTCCAAAAAAGCCGTTCCGAATCAAGTCTATACTTTGGCTATTCAGAAATTAATCAAAGTTTCAAAAAGCGTCATGTTTGGCGAAGCGTGTTCGGCGGTGCCGTTATACAAAACATCGAAAAAAGTATAACCCCATCTTTTTATTTTGTATCTTTTCTTACTGATTCCAAATTTTCTCTTATGAAAAAAACTATCTTTTCGTTGTTGTTCCTTAGTTTTATTCTTTTCGTTCAGGCGCAAGAAAACACCAGCATACCAGTATCATATTGGACAAAAAAAGGCACTATTTCTTTGCTATTCAATCAATCCTCTTTTAATAAAGAATGGCAGGCAGGAGGAAGCTCCAATTATGCTGGAAATTTTGCCCTGAATTATGATGTCAATTATAAAAAAGACAATGTGGTTTGGGATAATAAATTCATTTTGGCATATGGTCTAACCAAAATTAAAGACGCTCCTAGAATTTCCAAAACCGATGACCGCTTAGAATTGAATTCACTTTGGGGTAAAAAAGCAAATGGAGATTGGTATTATTCCGCTTTTTTTAATTTCAAAACTCAAATGGATGCCGGTTATAATGCCGATGGAATTCGTTTGTCTCATTTCTTTTCACCGGCTTATTTTCAATTAGGGCCGGGAATTTTGTGGAAAAAAAGCAATAATTTCAGTGTTAATATTGCCCCAGTTACAACGAAGTTAATTGTTGTAGACCCCTATTTTACCACCACAACTACCTCTTTCGGAGTTTTACAAGGCAATCATTCCCGCCTGGAGTTTGGCGCCAGTATTTCGGGTTATTATAAATTCAATTTGATTACCAATGTGTCAGTTGAAAACCGCATTAACTTATACTCTAATTATTTAGATCATCCGAAAAATGTAGATGTTGATTATCAAATGAATGTGTATATGAAAATCAATCAATTTCTTTCGGCAAATATTGCTTTACAGACCATTTATGATGACAATTCCATTCAGGCTTTACAAACGAGAGAAGTTTTTGGTTTAGGAATCAATTATGGATTTTGATACTAACAAAAAGCCCTTTTGAATTTTCAAAAGGGCTTTGTTTTTATTCTTCTTTTTCGACTGCGTCTTTGTAATCGGGATACAAGAATTTATTATAAGGGAAACGCGTAATATGTATTTGGCGTACTGCTTCGTACACACGTTCTCTAAATTCTTCGAAGTTTTCCTTTTGGGTAGCCGAAATAAATAAAGCATTTTGTTCTCCTACACGATTCATCCAAGTCGATTTCCATTCGTTTAGCGTATAATGACGGGTTGTTCTTTCGGTCATTAAATCGTCTTCGTCAATAGTCAAATGTTGATAGGAATCAATTTTGTTGAACACCATAATCACGGGTTTATCATTGGCCTTGATGTCTTGTAAAATCTGATTTACCGCTTCAATATGATCTTCAAAATCGGGATGAGAAATATCCACGACGTGCAATAATAAGTCGGCTTCGCGAACTTCATCAAGCGTACTCTTAAACGAATCTACCAGTTGCGTAGGCAATTTTCGAATAAATCCTACCGTGTCTGAAAGTAAAAAAGGCAGATTTTTAATCACTACTTTACGAACAGTAGTGTCCAAAGTAGCAAACAATTTGTTCTCTACAAACACTTCGCTTTTCCCTACGGCGTTCATCAAAGTCGATTTCCCCACATTGGTATAGCCAACTAAAGCCACACGCACCATAGCGCCACGGTTGCTGCGCTGAATGCCCATTTGTTTGTCAATCGTTTTGATTTTGTCTTTCAAAAGGGAAATACGGTCACGAACAATACGACGATCGGTTTCAATTTCAGTTTCTCCAGGCCCACGCATTCCGATACCTCCTTTTTGACGTTCCAAGTGAGTCCAAAGTCCCGACAAACGAGGCAGTAAATAAATACATTGTGCCAATTCTACTTGGGTTCTAGCATACGAAGTTTCGGCGCGTTGAGCAAAAATGTCCAAAATTAAATTGGTTCGGTCTAGAATTTTGCAATCAATAATTCTAGAAATATTTTTTTGTTGTGATGGCGTTAATTCGTCGTCAAAAATAACGGTTGAAATGTCGTTTTCTTTGACATACAGATTAATTTCGTCTATTTTTCCAGTACCCAAAAATGTTTTAGGATTGGGTTTGTCCATTTTTTGCCAAAAGCGTTTTACCACCTGTCCCCCAGCGGTGAAGGTTAAAAACTCCAGTTCATCTAAATATTCCGTTAATTTTTCCTCCGATTGGCTTTGAGTAACAATACCAACGATGGCGGTTTTTTCGAAATTTAATACTTCTTTTTCTAGCATAACATTGAATAAGCCACAAATTTAATCATTTGCTTTTACTTATTCTGTTAAATCTGCATCGTATCAATTTTCAAAACGGAACTACTATTTTGATAGAAAATAGCCAGACTCTAATTTTGCTTAACTATTGTATTTTGAATCGTAATCTACCATCCATTCAATGCCGTATTTGTCTCTAAACATACCAAAATAAGAACCCCATGGACTATCGCCAATTGGCATTTCAACAGTTCCACCTTTTGAAAGCCCGTTGAATAGTTTATCTGCTTCCTCTTTGCTTTCGGCACTGATTGCTATTTTGCTTCTATTCTCGTTTTCATTTGTCTTTCCTAATATTTCGGGAACATCATTGCCCATTAAAACAGAATCTCCTATTGGAAGTGCAATGTGCATTATTTTGTTGGCTTCGTGTTCTGCAACTGGAAATTCAGGACTTGATAACGCAGAAAAACGCATCACCATGGCAAATTCACCACCAAAAATGGATTTATAAAAAGTAAACGCCTCTTCGGCATTGCCGTTGAAGTTGATATGAGGATTTATTTTTGCCATGTTTTTAATTTTAAAATAGAGACTGATTTTCAAAAATATAAAAAATAGTATTGAATTTTGTTACTTCTCCCCATAAATCTGAACATCATCAATTTGAAAAGCGCCGTCTAAGGTGAGTGTTTTTCCAGAACCTGTGTATCGAAATCCGATACGAATAATTCCTGTGTAAGAAGATAAATCGATACTTCCTGAACTAATAAATTGATACCATGGTGTGGCTTGAGTGGGTAAGTTGGCCTTTAACGGAATCCAAGTAGCTGTGGCTACGTTTAATCCGTCAAAATTAGTTGAAATAAAGACATCTAAAGCATTTAAAGGCGAATCAACGTCTAAATGATGCTGAGCTGCACGAAAGGTCAAAATCTCTCCGGTATGGGTGCTTAAATCAATTTTCGGAGAAATTAACCAGCCTATGTTTGAAGCTACCTTGGTGCCACTAATACTATAATCTGCACAACCATTTCCTGCATAGAGAGAACCCTGCCAATAGAGACTTCCTGTTTGAACAATATTTGTCCAGCCGGGTAGGTTGACATTACTATTAGATTCTACCGTTTCAAAATTTTCGGAAAAGAACGGTGTATTTCTTTTATCCGTTAAATTAAGATCTTTTTCAGACCGCGCCATTAATTGATAATCGGTATTGTATTTAGTCAAAACGCCTTTTATTTTTCCTCTCCCAGATGGAATTGTGTTTTTAGCAAAGTCGGCAAAACTGCTTGTTCTAAAATACACTTTGTTTCCTGATTTATCTTCCAAGTACCAGTTAGTCCCACCGCCTACATCATTTGAACTTTCATAATAATGTCGTCCAATAGCTTCTGACGAAAACTGTACGTCGGACAATTCTACTAAAGTATTGAGGTAAGCATCGTTAAATAATTTGCTTAATGTAATTGATTTAGTTAAAACTGATTCGCTGAGTGTAGAGCAGGAGCTGTGGAGTACTTTTTTGTATTCATTTGATGAAAGACGACCTACGCCCCCTTCGTTAAAAGAGTTGACATAAATGTTCCCGATACGCAAGCTGCCGTAAAAAATATCGGTGTATTGATCTTTGAGTTGGATATAGACTTTGTTTCCTAATCGGTAATCAATATAGGTATTGCTCACATCAATAGGAACACTAAATCCTATGGCAGGTTTTGTAGCGGTGGCCAAAGTTTGAAACGAAATAGTTTTAAAAAAATTACCATGTTCATCGGATGAGATTACATAGGCTTCGATGATGTCGTCGTATTTGTATTGGGCAACAATGGCATCGGCTGCGTTGCGTACGTCTTCTACGTTTCTGTTAACGGTTAACTTCGATTCTGTGCATTCTAGTGAGGGTAATGCCACTTCGTCTTTAACACAACTTATGGTTAATAAAGCTAATACAAAACTAAAAATGTGAATTGAGATACGAGATTTCATAGTGATTTGGGATTTATAAGTTAATAGAAAGGCTTACAAAATAGGTTCTTCCGTAGCCGTAAAAATAATTGTTACCAAAGTTGGGTGTTCCACTGGAAACATCTTGATTTCGTTGTCTAAAATTGGCATTTCGAGCTTGTTCGTAACCACCAGTTTTGAAGGAGGTATCCAACAAATTGTTGATACTAAAAAACAAATTCAGGTTCTTTTTGAAAACCCGCCATGACTTTCCTCCAACAAAATTCAATAGCATCACAGGGGCTAATTCTTCTTGTTTTAGGAGTTGTCTGCCGCGTTCTTCAGTAGCTTCTGGAAAAGGAAATCCACTTGCAGGATTGATAAAAAAGACTGAAGTTCGTGCAATGGGCGAGATGTCGACATAGTGATTGGCTAAATAATTCACATTGACGCCCAGCCACCAATATTTTGGATTGCGGTATTCTAATCCTAACGAATACGCCTGTTGTGGCGTTCCCGCTTGATGGTAGTTTTTGAGCGAAGCGGTACCAAAATTAAAAACGGGGCTCGTATTTTCTATAGAAGCTTTGGCATCATTGGTAATTATTACATTCGGGTTGCTAGTATAGATATATTCGCCAAAACCTGCCGCTAAAGTGGTTTTCAAAGTGGGATTCATTTGGTATTCAAAACTCAGTTCGGTTCCCCAGTTTTTTCTGTCTAAATCCGTCAAAGTTTGGCTCACAAAGGCATTGGTACTGTTGTTGCCCGCTCCGTTGTCAAAAATCCCTTCAGCATAAAAAAAGGACGTTTCGGTAGTGTTTTTAATTTGGCTAAAATATCCTGTGAGGCGCATTTTTAGTTGGGGTGAACGATACACATAACTCGCATCTAAACAACTGTTGTTTTCACTTTTGATTCCATCCACAATGGAATTGTTGAGTCGGGAATTAGGAAAAACCGCTTTTAAATTAGGTGCTTTGGATGCGTGAGAACCATTAAAAAGCAGCAATTGTTTACCGGATAATTTCCAAGTCAGTCCACCTTTGAAACCAAAGTTTTCAAATGAAATAGTTGGACTTTGGCCAAAGGAATTTGTCGGGTAAATCCCATTTTTGTATAAACCTTCCCGTTGATAGGTTGATATTGAAAACTCTTGGGCTAAGTAAAAATCGACTTTTTTGTATCGAAATTGGAATTGGGTAAACCCTTCAAATTGGGTGGAGAATAAATTGAAATTGTATCCGTAGGTGTCACCCACTTTTACTTGTCGGTTAGGGTTGTTCATATCAGATTGCGCTTGATCGCCTTTGTAAAAAGCATCAATATCTTCAAAATATTGTCCTCCCAATAAATCCAAGACATTCTGATGATTGTGAGAGTGTAATTTATGGAAAGAACCACCCGCATTGAGCCGTATATTTTCTGTCAGGGCTGTAGTGAACAGCACATTGAAAGCCAAAGTTTTGTTGTCTGTTCTGTCCTCGTAAAGGATGTATTTGCTTTTGCCAGGTTGATACCCCGTAATTTTACCATTGACATCCATAACTGGGGTTTGATTGGCTAGATACATCGTCGCCCAATCAATTTGTGGATGTGCTAAAAAAGCAGTTTTACTGAGTTCAGCATTTGCTAAATCAGGAGTAAAAGCACCCGAAAATTCCCCCTCATCATTGGCATATAGAGAACTAAAGTAACTTGGCATTTTTCGGTAATAAGAGGGATCGGGGCTATTGGCATGTTGATAATCGATGGCACTGTTGCCTATTTTTCCAAATTGGTAAAACGCGCTAAAATTTAATTGTGTGGTAGCATTAATTTTGAAATAATCGGTTAGCATAAAAACAGGTTCTTCAATAGTTTTTATGCGTGAATTGCGTCGTTGTCCATTTTGAAAACCCCAATATGAATTGTATTTTTTGGAAGTTAAAGAGGTAATTTCATCCGTTTTGGGTGAATTTTTTCCGTGGGAATTAGGCGTAAAAAAAGCGGTAAAGTTGAGCGAATGTCTATCAGTGAATTTTTTTTCGACACTGGTAAAAAAAGAATTAGCATCATACTTAGTACCTTCAAAATAACCTTCGCTGGCATATCGTTTTCCTGCCGAAATTACAAACGCCCAACCTTTTTCGTTCATTCCTGAGGCATAAGTAACCATAGTTCTCCATTGGTAATTGGTATTAGTTCCAGAGAAGGATATCCGAGTTCCTTTTTTGTAAATAGAAGCTTGTGTGCTGATGTGTTGTGTACCCAAAATACCTCCAAAAGCATAATCAGAAGGGCTACTGCCAATGGTCATTTCTTGGTTTCTTAATACATCGTTGATACCACCCCAATCGCTCCACTGTGGTCTGCCATCGTATGCCTTGTTCATCGTTATTCCGTTTATCATTAGTTGAGCATATTGACTGTCGAGACCTCGAATCCGAAATTGAGCTTGCCCCCAATTGAAAGCTGCAGCTTGCTGAAAAGCATCTTTGGAAGCCTGCAATAATCCTGAAGTGTTTTCGAAACTCCCGTTATTTTCATCTAAATCATTGTCTAAAATGGAGATGATACTAGCTTGTTCATTAACTTCACCGTCTTCTTCTAAAGGAATGGTACCTAAGTCAATTAGTTTTTCTTGGAGAATTTGGACAGCAATTAGTTTGTCTTTGTATCCTTGACTATGAAATAATAGCAGTTGATTGTTTCGTAAATCAGTTTTGAATTGGAATTTACCATCGGCAGAAGTCAGTTGCATTGCGTTGGTATTCTGAATAGAAACTATTACAGATACCAATGGAATTTGTGATTTAGCATCGATAATTTTTCCAGAAATAACAGTCTCTTTTTGAGCAAAGAGCAGACTTGCATACAATAAAAAACATAGGTTGGGGCAGAGGGCTTTCATACAATTTGGGATTAAAATGAAATAGGGATCTTTCAAAACAACAATGGGTTTATTGTTTTGAAAAGCAAATACAAAAAGGGTTGTTTTTGGAAAAAAGGATTAATAATGTGGTATTATAATCCAAATTTATAAGCTAAAAGTACTAAAAAAACGTATTGGTTACTATTTTTAAAATATTTTTTCTGTTCCGAAGGCAGTTTTTTATTGAATCATTAAAAGATTGAGGTAATTTAAGATTTCTTTACTCTGTGTTCCAACTTCGTACCTCGCGTATTTACTCCGTTGTCTTGATTTTAGAAACCATAAAAGAGATGAATACTCCAAAAATTCCAATGAAGGCGAACGAAAATTGTAAGCCAAAAGCTTCGGCGACATAACCAATAATAGGCGGTCCCATTAAGAATCCTAAGAAACTGACACTTGAAACTGCTGTTAAAGCTTCGCCGGTTGGAATTTCGGGATGTTTCCCTGCAATACTGTACAAGGTGGGAATAATGGTCGAAACCCCTAATCCTACAAACATAAAAGCGATGGTACACGGAATTAAATAAGGGAAAAAGACTGCTGTAAAAAGTCCGCTTGAAATGACGACACCACTAATTTGCATTACTTTTTTTCTGCCAAATTTTTGAATAAAACGATCGCCTAAAAAACGGCCGCTTGCCATCATAATCATGAATGAAGTGTAGCCTAAAATTACTAAGGGTCCAGGTGCTTTTACTACGTCTTTGAAATACACGCCACTCCAATCAAACATAACTCCCTCGCTCGCCATACAACAGAATCCGATGATGCCCAACCACAACAACATTTTGTCTGGTTTTCTAGATCCCTTTTCTTTTTTTGGTTGCGGTTTTTCAACGGCTTTGATGAGGTATTTGATGTTGAAAGAAATCAAGGATAATACAAGGATGCCCACAATAGCAAAATGCTGAAAAGGAGTTAGTTCTAATGCCAACATTCCCAATCCAACAAAAGCACCTGTAAATCCAGCCAAACTCCACATGCCGTGGAAAGACGACATAATAGTTCTTTTGAACAATCCTTCAGTATATACTCCTTGGGTATTTACAGAAATATTAGATAGATTTCCAAAAACTCCAAAAAAGAATAATCCCAAGGCAAGAAGCCAAGGGTTAGTGGCCAAACCTAAGTTGGTTAGACTTATAGCATACATAATTATCGCAAAAAGCAGCGTGCGATGGCTTCCAAAACGAGTTACTAATTTACCAGAAAACGGCATCATCGCCAACTGACCTACAGGCACAGCAAATAAAATAGACCCTAGAGTAGCTTCGCTAAGATGTAAAGTAGTTTTAATATCAGGAATACGGCTTGCCCATGAGGCAAAACACAATCCCATTCCAAAATAAAATGATCCCACTCCTAATCGGATTCTATTCAAATAAGAGGCCTTTGCTTCGCGGTAGCTTTTTTTGTATTTTCCTTTGCCTTTGAATCGGCCTAAAAAGTTTAAATCTATCAAAATGAAGTTGTTACGATTTCCTTGTCACAAAAATACAAAAATGCTGGATTCAAAAGGGATAAATTCAAAATGACAACCAATTATAACGTTATTGTTTATAAAAAGTAAATTTTGAACACAGATTTCACTAATTTCTTAAATCTGTCTTCCACCTCGCATATCGTAAATTAATAACCATACTAAGTCATATAAGAGAGTCGCTTCGCTCAATAGAAGAGCGGATAAGTTTTTAAACCATTAAGGAATTAGGTTCATTAAGCAGTTTGTCATTCCAGCGCTGGAGGGATCTTTTTTCACCACATAGATACATAGAAAGGATAGTTTTGAAAGACTGAGATAGACGTTTCACTTTTCACATAGCTATGTGAAAAATAGAGTTATTTCTATCTCTTCTTTTTGATTGTATTTTCAATCTATGTTTCTATGTGGTTAAATTTCTTGATTTCACAAATTTCATAAATCTGTGTTCTATCTCGGATATCGTAAATTTAATCTATTGTGATTACTTTTTGTTGCGCATTACTTTGAATAGCGGCTTCAATAATTTGCATCACATTAGTACCTTCTTGAGCTGTTACAGGTTCAGGTTGGTTTTGAATGATCGATCGATACACTCCGTCAAAATAATCATAATAATTTCCTTGAAGTGTTGGGATTTTTTCACGTATTATAGTGCCATTTATTTCGGTATGCAGCAGACCTTCTTTGTCTTTGGGTTCCGTTCCCCAAATGGTTAAGTTGGGTTTATTACCCAATTTCAATTCGTCTTCCTGCACATCTCCACGTGGTTTTAAGAATGATCCTTTTTTGCCGTGTAGAACAAATGCTGGATTAGCTTCACGAACAAAAAAACCTGCTTTCAAGCGCACTCTTTTGTCGGAATAGTACAATAAAATGTCAATATAATCGTCTACGATAGAATGTTCTCGAGTGATACGAATATCAGCAAAAACACCTTTTGGCATTCCGAACAAGCACAAAGCTTGGTCTATTAGATGAGGGCCTAAATCTTTTAAGATTCCAGCACCTGCATTATCAGTTTCTTTGTGGATTTTTGGGCTTAAAACGGGGTTGTAGCGGTCAAAATGGAATTCAGCTTCGACAATGTCTCCTACAGTGTTATTTGTAATTATTTTTTGAACGGTTTTAAAGTCGCTATCCCAGCGTCTGTTTTGAAAAACGGCTAATTTTAGCCCTTTGGCTTTAGCCAAATCGGTTAATTCTTGTGCTTCGGCAACAGTAGTTGTGAAGGCTTTTTCTACCAAAGCGTGTTTGCCTGCCAGCAATACTTTTTTAGCATATTCAAAATGTGTTCCCACTGGAGTATTCACGATAGTTAGTTCAGCATCAGACTCTAAAACCGCTTCTAAGCTTGGATAACTCGTAACTGTTGGATAATCTTCGTGGATTAACTTTTTGGTTCTTTCCCAAGAACCTAATAATTCAAATCCTGGGTGAAGGACTAAGAAAGGAGCATGAAAGACTTTTCCAGACATGCCGTAAGAGAGTAAAGCCGTTTTTATTTTTTGCATAATTTTTATGTTTTTGATGCGAACTATTGCAAAGTAACGGAGTTTTTTGCTGCGAAGACACAAAGGCATAAAATTTTTCAAACCATTAAGGGATTCAGTAAATTAAAATTTCTCCAATCTGCGTTTCACCTCGTAAATGGAATTAACAAACTTTTAGCAGCCTATGATTTTTTAAAGTATTTGAAATAGAAAAGAAAACCCTATTTTTGTGCGTCGAAATACGAATTAAAACAACAACATGGATATTGTTATCAAGCTTTCTCAGTTTTTATTGAGTTTATCATTATTAATTATTTTGCACGAATTAGGGCATTTTATACCTGCCAAATTATTCAAAACTAGAGTAGAGAAATTCTATTTATTTTTTGATGTAAAATATTCGCTTTTGAAGAAGAAAATTGGCGAAACGGAGTATGGAATCGGATGGTTGCCGTTGGGAGGTTATGTGAAAATTTCGGGAATGATTGACGAAAGTATGGACAAGGAACAGATGGCCTTGCCTGCGCAACCTTGGGAGTTTCGTTCTAAACCGGCTTGGCAACGATTGATTATTATGTTAGGTGGAGTAACGGTTAATTTTATTTTGGCATTTGTGATTTATATCGGTATGGCATTTGCATATGGCGATATGTTTGTAGCTACTGTCGATTTAAAAGACGGTCTTTTAATTGACAATCCTGTGATGCAAAAAGCGGGCTTCCAGACGGGAGATAAAATACTCGCAATTGATGGCGAAAACGTGTTGAAATTTGACAACCAAATGAACGCCAAAATTGTAATGGCAAAACAGGTTTTGATTGAAAGAAACGGAGACAGACAAACCATTACTATGCCAATTGAATTTGTAGACGAATTGTCTAAACAAGCTAAATCGCCTTTGGTTTCTCTTCGTGAGCCGTTTGTGGTAGGGTCTATTTCAGAAGTCTCTAAAAACACGGCATTACAACCCAAAGACATTGTCTTGCGTTTGAACGAAGAACCTGCTAAATACTTTGATCAAGCCAAAATCATTTTGGAAAAGAATAAAAACAAGCTGATTGTAGCTGGAGTTCTGAGAAATGACAAAGAGATACAGGTACCTGTTCAAGTAGATGCCGATGGAAAATTAGGAGTTCACAGAGCCGCATTGGATTTGCAATCTCTGGAAAAATTGGGGTATTATAAAATAAGCAAAAAAGAGTTTGGTTTCTTTGAATCGTTTCCTATAGGGATTCAAAAAGGAGCCGATCAATTAGTGGGTTACGGCAAACAATTAAAAATGATTTTTAATCCAGAAACTAAAGCGTACAAACAAGTAGGTGGATTTGCGGCTATTTTTAATGTTTTTCCTAGCACATGGAGTTGGGAAGTGTTTTGGAACATTACGGCTTTGTTATCTATTATGTTAGGGGTCATGAATTTATTGCCTATTCCAGCTTTGGACGGCGGACACGTTATGTTTTTATTGTACGAAATTATTAGTGGAAAGAAACCAAGCGATAAATTTTTAGAAAATGCACAAATGGTTGGTTTTGTTTTACTTATCACTTTGTTGTTATTTGCTAACGGAAATGATATTTACAAAGCAATTGTAGGCAAGTAAAAAAAAATAAAAATTTACAGCTAATTATTTGCGAAAAACAAATTTAGCCCTATATTTGCACCGCTTTAAAAGTGAAATACACTTTCCTCCTTAGCTCAGTTGGTTAGAGCATCTGACTGTTAATCAGAGGGTCCTTGGTTCGAGCCCAAGAGGGGGAGCAAAAGTCCAGCAGCAATGCTGGGCTTTTTTGTTTTAGTACCATAAGAAACAACACGTCGCAGCCATTTTAATCAAAACACAGTTTTCCGTTTTTGACAACTTTGACAAGTTTTTTGATAAAAAAAGGTATCCATTGAGGTACCCATCATAAATCTAGAGGTACCCATTTTAAAAACAGAATTGATATGCCAATTGTTTAACTCAAATCAATTGGAATATGCACCAAGAAAAAATCACAATTTTGTTTGTAATAAGTGCGAACAAGACTAATCAAAAAGGATTATGCCCTCTTAATTGCAGAATTACTCTCAACAAAGAACGAAAACAGTTTACTACAGGACTTTTTGTAAATCCTAATTGCTGGGAAAACAAACTTCAAAAAGTAAATATTCAAGACCCTAATCACAAATTTATCAATACACAGATAAATAAAATTCAATCTAAAATAAATAATATTGCATTGGTATTTCAACTTCAAAATGATGATTGTACCCTTGAAAATATTTATAATAAATATATTGGTATAGAAATTAAAAAGGAGGAAAATATACTTTCTTATTACAATCAATATTTACTTAAAATCAAAAAACTTGTAGGAATAGAAATTAAAGAGAATACCTATAATAAATTTGTATATGTTAGGAAACATTTAGAAGCATTTCTTATATGGAAATACAAGAAAAAAGATTACCCTTTAGAAGAATTAAATTTACAATTTCTAGATGATTTTGACTACTATTTGAAGACCGAAAAGAAGCAAGAACAAATCACTATTAATAAGACTATTCAAAGATTTAGAACACCTATAAAACAAGCTATTTCAGAAGGTTATTTAGTTAGAGACCCATTTATACTTTATAGGTCAAAAACTGTCCGTAAATCTGTTATTTTCCTTTCTACAGATGAATTAAATATGGTTGAAAAAGCAGTTTTGAAACAAAAAAGATTATGTATGATTCAAGACTTATTTATCTTCTGCTGTTACACAGGATTAGCCTATAATGAAATGTCTAATCTTGAAAATAATCATATTCAATTAGGTTTTGATGGCATTAATTGGATTCAAATGAAACGTGAAAAAACACAACGACAAGTTTCAATTCCTATCCTTCCAAAAGCTCAAGAGATAATCGATAAGTACGTAACAGAAGCCAATCGAATATTTCCTCCTATAAGCAATCAGAAGTTCAATTCTTACTTAAAAGAAATTGCTGATATTGTTGGAATAGAAAAAAGACTTACGCATCATATTGCTAGAAAAACGTTTGCTTCAACAGTCCTTCTGTACAATGATGTGCCAATGGAAATAGTTTCTGAATTATTAGGTCATTCTAGTATGATTATTACTCAAGAAAGCTATGGAAAAGTAGTTCAAAAGAAAGTTAGTGAAGAGATGAAGAAGCTGAATAAAAAATTAGCTAAAAAGAATTAGAGAATTGTAAGATGTTAAAAATCACACTCCACTCTAAAGGTTTGTCATAGGGTATAGTTTGTTTGATAACCTCTATACGTTTACACAAGATATTGCTTCCAGACTCACTAGAGCTTCTTTTAACAGGTACGCTGATATCTGTTATTTTTGATAATTCAGAAAGTAAATTTTGAACATTATTATTTTTATTTTCAAGGTAATTTGCATTTTCTACAATAAGCTTTTGAATTTCAATTAACAAATCCAGTTCCTTTATTGGTCTACCAAAAATTGTATAATTTATATCTTCATAACTGTAAATACCATCTTCAATAACAATTGGAGCATTAAATCCTAAAATATCACTTCTAAGGATTCTAATATCATTTCGAATAGTTCGCTCTGAAACACCAGAATATAGCCCTTGACTTTCAGATATCTTTTCAGAGCATTTCTCAATTAATACATTAATTGTACATTTTAAATTTTTGTTAGAAAGACATTCATCAATAGTCTTATAACGGATGAGGGCATTTAAATTAACTGGCATAGTGTATTGCAAATAGACTGCAATATTAGGTTTTATTATTGCAGAGTTAAAAAAATTATTATGAAAAAAATTATTATGAAAAAATCTAAATTTATCGTTTTGTTGCTAATTTGTTTAGCATTTGTTTCTTGTACAAATTCTGATTCTCCAACAACAGAAAATCCTTTTTCCAAACTAATTATTGGAAAATGGACTACTGAAACATCACCAGTTTGTGATTATCGAGAATTCAAGTCTGACGGAACAATGGTGTATACTCAGAATATTTGTACAACCCCGATTATTGATAATTTCACTTATAAAATAGAAGGAAATATTCTTAAATTATTTAGTAATGTTCATGGCGATAACGCTACAGACATAGAAAATATTATAAGTTTAACTGAAAATGAAATGAAAATCAGCTTCTCGGGAGGTTCGGGTGCTGCAACAGAGTATAGAACATTTTATAAAATAAAATAGAATTATCGACCTATCCATGATTTTAGGAATTTGAGATATAAATGGATTAAAACATTTTTATATTAAGAAATAAAATCTTTAATTTGTCGTTAGCCCTTTAACCTCAAATTCCAAATCATGAAAAAATCAATCTATTTTTTGTTGTACAAAACTATCTAAAACGTATTTGTACCAACTTGTCAGGAATCCATTAGATGGAACTTCCAGTATTCCTTATGTAATATTTCTTATAATTTATTTTTGGAGAAATTACATGCATTTTAAATTAATCTCAAATCAATTTATTAAACAAACTATTTATGAAAAATAATCTAATCCTTTTGTTTTTAATATTTTCAAATTTATCATTATTTGGTCAATATAATGTTAAGACAGTAAACCGACCAGATGGTATCACTTTGAAATATTTCAATCCAATACCAGTAGCTATTACCAAAACTCATGAAGTTGGACTTTCAATATATAAAAGTGTCGAAAACAGCAGTTATTTACTTTCAGTTACCGTTTTATTTAAATCAACTAATCCGAAAGAATTAAAAGGTAATTTGTTAATTCAAACTACAGGAAATAAAGGGATTTCATTAAAACCCGTAATGCATAAATTAATTAATATTAATGGGAAAAATGTTGCCTCTTCAATGTTTTTATTATCAAAAAGAGATGTTCAAGAATTAAATTTAAAACCATTAAAATTAGTTAGTTTTTATGTGAATTCACTCATAGTTGGATTGACCGTAAATAAAAATAAAGATGTTCTAATAAAAGAGTTTTCTCTACTTTAATTTGCGTAAATCATGAATGAAAAAATAAAAAATTATCTCCAGTTAGCACTTGTCTTTGTTGTCTGTTGGGGAATTGCAGGGATATTTGATGGTAGTGGATTTATTAACGGAGTTGAAAATCAAATAGATGCGATTGGTTCAATTATATCCTATATTATCAAAATTTCACTTTTCCTTGGTGGTATTTGGTTAATTATTGAAATTTTTAAAAATCCAGAAGATAATAAAGAAAATGATACCGCCTTAAATAACAATTCTTCAGTTTTATTTAAATCTAATGATTACGATGAGAATGAAGACTATGATTACGATGAGGATGAAGATTATGATTATGATGAAGAAGACGAGGAAGACGAAGAGGAAAGAGCTCAAATATTAATTGAAACAGCACCAATTTTAAAAGAAATTGGAAAGCCATATAATGGAATTGAAATTTTTAATATACAATTAGCAGACAAACATGGCGAACCGTATATTGATTATGATAATAATCCATATGCTATCGTAACATTCAAGGCTTTTTCAGAAGTTGGATTTGAACAGGCTAATGATGCTTTTTTTGATGAAGAATACCAAATTCCAAAAAGAAAATTATTAGCAATGAGAATGTCTATCAATAGCGCCGAAAATTTAAAAGTTGGAATGAATGGTTCTTTAATTCTTCATAATGTTGTTGATGCAGAGAATCATGTTTATTTAGTCCCTTTAAAATTTATTCCAAACAACTAAAACTAGTTACATAAATTTTTTAATTATGAAAAAAATAATTTTTTTATTGTTAATGTCTGTCTTTATATCATATTCACAAGAAATATCAACATCTACTTATACCCCTAGGTCATATTCAGAAACTATGTCAATCCCCATGGCTTTAAAGCAAAAATATGATGAGAATCAAAAATATTTGTATGCTCTAAAAAAATGGGTGATAGAATTAAAGGCACAAATTCAAGAGCCTACTTATTTGAGTAGGCTAAATGGCGAATATAGTATTTTGACATCAATGGAAAATGAAGATTTAGCACGAGCATCTAAAATTTTAAATCAAACTGAGATAGAAATAAGTGAGATCATCGCAGACTATAACAAATTTATTTTAAAACAAAAAAGTGAACAACCTACTCCTTTAACATCACAAGTAGACTTTGTGGATCAAGGAATTCAAGCATATAAGGGAAAAAGGTTTTCAGATGCTATACTTAGCTTTTCAAAAGCAATTGATAACGAACCAGATAATACAGATATTATTTTTTATAGGGCTTTGGCAAAAAGTGAAATCGGAGATAGATACGGAGCTATAAATGACTATAATAAAATATTGCTATTTGAGGGTAAAGTAACACCGCTAAATTATAAATTCTCTACAGTTTATAATAATAAAGCATATTGTTTAGTTCAATTAGGGAATTATATAGAAGCACTTCCTTTAGTACAAAAAGCATTAAATTTAGATGAAACAGAATGGTATATTTGGGATACCAGAGCAGAAATTTATTTAAATCTTGGAGAATTAGACAAGTGTATATTTGATTGTACAAAAGCAATTAAATTAAAGGCAAATGGCAATTCATATTTGGTTAGAGGAATGGCTTACATTAAAAAAGGTGAAAAAGTTAAAGGATGTCAAGATTTGTCGATTGCTGGAGAGCTAGGAGAGGATATTGCATATGAAAAAATAAATGCAAATTGCAATAAAAAAAGTAAATAAAATTTTCTTTTAAACTACTACAATAGCAACCTAACGGTTGCTTTTTTTATGTCTTAAAATTCACCTAAAAAAAAATTTTTTTATAATTTTTTTTCAGAGTAAGCGTGATACAACCGAACATCATGCCCCGACTCTTCCAAAGTTTGGGGCGTGCCCCCGGCTTGATCCAGTGGGGAAGTTGATTCTTGAATCCATTCTGATCAAGCTTGAGGGACATCCATATTGTTTAATCTTATAAATCAAAAAAACTATGGTTACGATTGTAAATTTTAAAACTTTCACTAAGGATAACGGTGAGAATTTTTTCGGACTAGTTGTCCAAGGAGGAATTGAAGTGGTTAAAAGCCAACAAACAGGTAAAACGTATTTTACTGCAAAGACAGCAACAGTTCCAACCACATTTGACGAACAGACTTGTATGGGTTTAATTGGGACAAAACTCGATGGACATGTTCAAAAAGTAGAATGTGACCCCTATGATTATACTGTTAAGGAAACAGGAGAAATAGTCGAACTATACCACCGTTATGACTATGTCAGTGAGGAAGATTTTGTAGTTGATACGAATCTCGTTCAACCTCAATTAGCGGTACATTAATTTAATTAGAAAGGACTTCAGCAATGGAGTCCTTTTTTCATTTAAATAAATTAGAGACCCTACAATAAAAATTAATAATCAATAACAAATAGTATGAAATTACAAAAAGCAGAAAGACATCAGGTCAAACTAAGAATAGGACTTTCAGGACCAAGTGGATTTGGGAAAACCTACAGTGCTTTATTACTGGCACACGGAATCACAAACGATTGGAACAAGATAGCCGTAATCGATACAGAGAATAAAAGCGCCAGTCTCTATTCTCATTTAGGCGATTTTAATGTGTTGTCATTGGACGAGCCATTTACCCCTGAACGCTATATTAAAGCCATAAACGTATGCGAGGAATCAGATATAGAAATTATTATTATTGACTCAATTTCGCATGAGTGGCAGGGCAAAGGTGGTTGTTTAGAGATTCACGAGCAATTAGGTGGGCGTTTCCAGGACTGGAGTCGCGTGACGCCTCGACACAATTCCTTTATCGACACCATAATACAGTCTAAGTGCCATATTATCACAACTATACGAAGTAAAGTAGATTACAGTCTCGATAAGGATTCTACTGGTAAAACAAAAGTGATGAAATTGGGTGTAAAGGAAATTACGAGGGAAGGGTATTTATATGAAATGACAACTCACTTTGAGTTCCTGAATGACAAACATCTCGTGTCAGCATCGAAAGATCGAACTGGCTTATTTATGGATAAACCTGAATTTATAATTAATTCATCAACAGGTAAAAAACTAATCGAATGGTGTAGCCAAGGGATATCTATTGATAAAATCAAGGAGCAAATCAATACTTGTGAATCGCTTGAAGCTTTGAAACAAATCTACAATCAGTACCCTAATTTAAGCAAGGAACTTTACCTAGTGGTAATGAGTAGAAAACAAGTTATAGATGCTGTTTCAAATCAACTCATCGATAGTCATTCAGTAATTGAAAATAATAATCCAAATCTAATACTAGAAGAAAATGAGTTTAGTACAACATAATACTACTGAGCATCAAATCATTGATGATAACGAAGTGATACAATTTCCAAGGAGAAACTTCATTGAAGCCAATACTTTAGAAGTTACATTAGACCACCTAAAAGAAGAGTGTACAATTCCTGTGTTTGCTAAAGATAACGAGTGTACTATAAGTCATTATGAGTTTATCAATAGCACAAAAGATGTAGTAGAAGATATTCTTAACTATAAAGGCGATTTAAAGCCCAGTATTAGAACATCTCACGTAATTAAAGGCAGAATACCATCAGCAATTGGGAAGCCTGCAAAAGAGCTCTTAGAGAGCGAGAAAACCATTTATTACGAACGTATGGCGTTCGTTATTGAAATACCGGAAATCAGTGAGGTAATCAACGGGAATAAGCTCAATTTGACCATTGGCGGGGTTCGGTCTTACAATCAAGAGAATTTGTTTAGCAAAAAGTCTATGGAGAAATTTAAAGTATTTATTGGATTTCAAAACACCGTGTGTACTAATCTTTGTATTTCAACAGATGGACTTAAAGATGACCTCAGAGTTAGTTCCGTTTTAGAATTAAAATCTAAAATCTACGAATTGATTAACACTTACAAAAAGAAAGAACATTTAATTGCTATGGAACGAATGTTTAGGTATTCATTAACAGAGAATCAGTTTGCTCACCTTGTTGGCAAAATGAAGTTATTTCCTTATCTCTCAAAAGAGGAGAAACAAACTCTTTTCCCATTAGCCATGAATGATTCTCAACTCAATACAATTGTAAAAGATTACCATATCGATACTCATTTTTGTAAATCAGAGAATAATACCATTAACTTCTGGAACATTTACAATCTATTTACTGAGGCAAATAAATCCACTTACATCGATAATCATTTAGAGCGTAATGTAAATGCTTATGCCTTTATCAATTACCTTATAAATTCGATTGAAAAAGGAGATTCTAATTTTTTCATTCAATAATATTATATAGCTTTTTTATTGCTAGAGGGTTTCTGTGAGCCCTCTAAAAAACAATATTATTAATCATAGTAATGACAAAAAAAGAACTTTCGGATCAATTAAAATACAGTTCTCCTAAAGAACTATGGGTAATTACGTGGAATAATATACTAAAACGACTGTTTTGTCCTTTCCGAGTAAGAGTATTACAAGATATTGGAGCGCTGAAGAGAGGACAAATAGTTTTAGTTAGCGAAGTCAAAGTTACCCTTGAGTTAAAAACAGTCTATGTTATAGACAAGGAAGCCTACTATTATTATCACTTTGAAATTTTAGTGTAAAAAGGCTAAGCAGTTATGCTGTATTTTGTATACCCAAACTTTTGAGACGGTTCTGCTTCATCAAAAAACCCCTGAAAACGTTTTTTGCAAAACTAATTTACAACCACAAATTTTAAATTTTTGTGGTTTGTAGATTAATTATTCATAAAAAAAGGGGTCAAAATTAAAAAATATAGTTGATGTAAAAACAACATAAAAGCTATTACTGTATACAAAAAAAACGACATTTTTCGCAAAAACTATTGACTTTTGGAGTCAATTGTGTTATATTGGGGTAAATCGAAAAAATGATGGTTCTCATCGTTAAATGTTCCTACACTTCTTTGGAACAAAAAAATCAACAAATTAATTTATAAAATGTATAATCTTAAAATCAATGCCTATGAGTTAGAGTAAAATAAATATTCCAATTTCAATACGAAAACATAATAATGTTTGTATTGAAGCTCCCTGTTCAATGCGTAAAATTATTGATCAAAGTACAGCTTTAACTCTCGGCTAAATGGAAAACGGTAAATGAATAAATGATAGAGAGCTATAAAATTTTAAATTAAACATAATGATAGAAAATTATCTTAACGAAAGATACCAATTTAGGTATAATGAAATATTGAATAGAACATTCATTAAAGAAGTAGGAGGAACTAATAGCTTCGAATTACTAAAATCCTATAAGCTCAATTCAATAAAACGCGAATTGAATAATAAAGGGATTAATGCAACCCAATCAGATTTGAGATGCTTACTAGAGTCTGACTATGTTCCAAAACATAATCCGATTCAAGAATATTTTAATAGGTTGCCTGAATGGGATAAAAAAGCGGATTATATTCAAGAATTAATAAACACAATTCAAACTACCAATCAAGAAGATTTTGCTTGGGCATTTAAAAAATGGATTATTGCTATGGTGGCTTGCGGTATAGATGAAGAAATCACTAACCAGACGGTATTGATTTTAACAGGAGGTCAGGGTCTTGGTAAGACCACTTGGCTAAGGAATTTAATTCCTAACCAACTCAAAGATTATTATTTCAGTGGTAATATTAATCCAAGTAACAAAGACACTACGTTGTTAATGTCTGATAAGTTGATCATAAACCTAGACGAACTCGCTTCTTTAAACAAAAAGCAGGTTGAAGCATTCAAAGAAATGATTACAAAAACAACCATCACAGAAAGAAGGGCGTATGCGCACTATACAGAAGACTATATAAGAAGAGCTTCTTTTGTTGGAAGTTCTAATCACAATGAAATATTGATGGATGTTACTGGGAATAGGAGATTCCTTTGTTTTGAGACCATAAAAATTGAATACCAACACACGGTTGACCTGGATAAGGTTTATAGTCAAGTGATGTATTTAATAAAAGAAGGAAAATTTATTTTTCATTTTGAAAAAGAAGATGTTGTAAGATTAGAGGAGAATAATAAAATGTATTTACAATCTTCCGAAGAAGTAGATTGGATAGAAGATTTATTTGACTTTCCCAATGACACAGGAATTGTAGATTATATGAATGCAACGGAAATAATCCAATACATTAAAAACAAAAAAGGGGTATATAAAAATATGGAGGTTCAGTTTATTGGCAAAATTATGACTGCAAAAGGATTTACTAAAAAGAAAATTAATGGTACTTCAAAATACATTGTAATTAAAAAATAATAGGGTAAGGGGGTAGGGTAGGTAACTATTTTTAAAAACTTTCTAGACCATTTTATTTAAAAAATACTACAATTATATTTTATTGAAAAGTTTAAAAAATAGCCTGCCTGCCTGCCCTTTTTAAAAAAATTAATATGGCAAATACAGAAAATACAAAAGGGATAATTTATAAGGCAACTAATTTAATAACTAATGAAACGTACATTGGAGCAACCACAAAATCAATCGAGGAGAGAAAAAATGATCACATTCAAAAATCAGATAAAGGCAAGGGTTATAAATTTCATAATGCTATTAGTACATATGGAGCAGACAACTTTCGATGGGATCAAATTGATACTGCTTCAGGCGTTGACGAGTTAGCATCTAAAGAAATAAAGTATATTTCAGAGTATGACACATTTGGAAACGGCTTAAATTCCGACAAAGGAGGAGGAATCAAGAAAACAGTTTATCAATACAACTTAGACGGTTCTTTAAATACAACATTTGAAGATTTGACATTAGCAGGGAATAGTATTAATGTTCGTAAGCAAGACATTTCTCGAGCTTGTTGGAGCGTGAATAATTCTTTAGGTGGCTTTATTTGGAGTTATGAATATAAAGAACCTTTTATTCCCCAAACAGATAATAGAAAGAAAGAAGTAATTCAATATTCATTAGGAGGTAATAAATTAGTTCATTACGTTTCTGCTTCTGAAGCTTCAAGAAAAACAGGAATTTCAAAAACCTGTATTACTCGTTGCTGTAGAGGAGAAAGAGAACAATCGGGAGGATTTCTTTGGAGATATTCTTAAAATAAGAGACGGCTCGAAAGAGCTGTCTTTTTATTATATTTACTGTTTAAATTGTAAGAAAAATGGATTTAATAATTAACCGTGTAAACGGGGGAAAAGGGCTTTGGGAAAAGACAGGAGTTTATCAAGATGCTATTGTATTTTATTCCGAAGAACATAACGGATCTTGGCGTCATGATTTTGATAAATTACCTTTTAAAGGATCATTAAAAATTGAAGGTAAAACGATTTTTAATTATGTATATCATAATACATTTTTTGAAATCCAAGAAGTATTAAAAAATGGCAATTTATCAGAATGGCGGGAAGTGAAAATTAGTCAAATTTGGTGCGATTAAAGAGAATTTCAAAAAAGTTTTGTTTAAAACCTTTTTAAAAATTAAAAGTTAACACTAGATGAATTAGTAATTAATTAATTAGTTTTGTTTAAATAGCTAAAAATCGAATGACACCTATAAAAAATAAAAAAGTTGAGGGGATAATTACTGAAATTATTGATCAATATGCATATGCGGATAAATCTGACAGACCATGGATTATAGGTTTTAGTGGAGGAAAAGATTCAACAGTTTTGTTGATGCTTGTATGGATAGCTCTTCAGAGAATTAGAAAAGAATTGCCTTATCCATTTCAACTTAGAAGAAAAGTTTATGTGGTTTGTAATGATACAATGGTTGAAAATCCAATTATTGCAAATTATGTTGAAGATGTACTAGCTAAAATTACTGAAGCAGCAAGAGATCAAGATTTGCCGATAATTGTGCAAAAAACGACCCCAAAACTTGAAGAGACTTTTTGGATTAATGTAATTGGTAAAGGTTATCCAGTTCCGAATAATGCTTTTAGATGGTGTACAGATAAATTAAAAATAAGACCTACGTCAAGTTTCTTAGTGGAACAAATTGATGAAAAAGGAGAGGCGATAGTTTTATTAGGAACCCGTTATGATGAAAGTGCAAATAGGGAACGTTCAATAAGAAAACATGAAGTTACAGGAAGTAGATTATCAAAACACCAAACTACTGTCAATACTTATGTTTACGCTCCTATTAAAGAAATGATTGTAGATGAAATTTGGTATATTATAAATGCTGTTCCATCACCTTGGGGATTTGATAATTCTATTCTTTTTAAGATATATGCTGATGCAAGTGCAGACGATTATGAATGTCCAACAGTTGTAGTAAACAGAGAACATAATTCATGTGGACAAAGTCGTTTTGGATGTTGGACTTGTACGGTTGTAAAAAATGACAAATCCATGTCGTCTTTAGTTAATAATGGTCAAAATTGGATGGAGCCTTTATTAGCTTTTAGAAATAGATTAGTTGAAGGTAGAAACATTTCTGAAAATCGTTCAGACACTAGAAGAAATGGTCAAGAAGCAATCAGAGAAGATGGGACTTTTAATGGTAATTACACGTTTGAATATCGCTATCAAATTTTAAAAGATTTGTTACTTGTTCAAAAAGATATTCAAAAAGAAAGACCTCATATTACTTTGATTAATAATCAAGAATTAATTGCAATTCAAGTAACTTGGAATAGAGATGGTTATTTTGAACATACGGTTGGTGATTTGTATAAAGAGATATACAACAAAGAAATTAGTACGAACAATATTAAATCACTAGATGATACAGAACGAAGAATTTTACGTGACGTTTGTGAAGAAGAGCCAGGATATTATCATTTAATTGATAACTTAATTGCGTTACAAGAAACCAAAACATTGATGATCTCTAAATATGGACTTCACAATGACGTTGAGAAAAGAATTGAAAGCTTTGTAAATGAAAATGGACTATGAAAATTAATAAAATAAAATTCCAGAATTTTAGAATTTACAAAGGAGAAAATGAGATTTTATTTACTCCCAATACCTCTAAAAACATTAGTATCGTAGCAGGTAAAAATGGATTTGGAAAAACTACTTTTTTGACTTCTCTTATCTGGGTTTTTTATGGTAAGATGATGAGTGAAGTAGAAGATAAATACAAAAAAGACATTAAGAATGCTGGTGGATACGAAAAATTTATAAAAACACTTTTAAATAGAGAAATTAAAAGTGAATACGAAACAAACAGAAAAAATAATCCTGTATTTTCAGTTGAAATTGAATTGAAAGATATATTAATTCCTTCTATTCCGTGTAAGTCAGTTTTGATTAAAAGATCGTATAATCTTAAAACTGATTTGGAAGAATTAAGTATTAAGATTGATGGTTTAGAAAACGAACTAACCAAAGAAGTCGGTTTTGAGGTTTTTATCAATGATTTTATTTTACCCCGAGAAATTGCTAAATTTTTCTTTTTTGATGCTGAAAAGATAGTCTCTCTTGCAGAAGCAAAATCAAAATCTGAATTAAAGAATTTAAGTAAGGCCTATTCTGAAGTTTTAGGAATTAAGAAGTATGAAGATTTAAAAAAGAATCTAGAAACCTTACTAATTAAACTTCGTAGAAATGGTGCTTCACAAGTGGAGCAAACCAAACTGTTTGAGTATACAAATACTGAGGCTGAATTAGTGGAACTAATTGAATTTAATCAAGAGAAACAAGCTAACATTGACCGAGACTTAACCAATCTTAAAATAACTAGTGATAGTATTCAAGAAAAGTTAATTCGTGAAGGAAATGGAATAACTTTGGAAGAACTTCAAAAAATGAAGTCGGAAAGAGACCATTTAAAACATGAATCAACAGAAATAAAAAACAAGTTAAAAAAATTAATGGATATTGCCCCGCTAGTTATAGCAGGTAAAAAATTAGTCCAACTTAAAGAACAATTAGTATTTGAGCAAAATGCAAATAGTAATTCAGTAGACAAAAAAATTCTAATTGAAGAATTGAATTCTTTTTCATCCATTTTATTAAAAAAATTGGAGGCCTTAAACTTGGATAGCAAGGCAAAATCTAATGTTGAAGAAGCACTTAAGCAAACTATTTCTGAAAAGCAAGCTACAAAGGAATCTGTCACTTCAGGCAAGGTGCTTTTAGATTTTACAACAGAACAATTTAGAAAATTTGAAGCGGTTTTTAATAATATCAAAGGTGCATTTTCAAGCCAGTTTAACGCAGTGGTGCAAGAAGAGAAAAACAATAGAATTTATCTTTCTAAAATATACCAACAGATTAAACAAGCAGAAGCTAGAAAAGATAATCCTTTAGCTCAAAAATTACGCGAAGAGAAAAAAGAAGCCGAAGATAAAATCACAATCTTAATCCTGAATAAAGGAAAATTGATTGAAGAACACGATAGTTTAAATACTAGATTAACTTCAACAAGAAAGGTTTTGTCTGAATATGAAAAGAATTTCAAATTGGTTGAAACCGATCAAAAGAAATTTGAAGTGACAGAAAAATTACTTGTAAAAATCAATGCCATCATTCAAAAAATAAAAGAAGACAAAAAATTTTCTTTACAAAAATCTATTATGCTTGGTCTTAAAAAAATCATGCACAAAAACGACTTTATTTACAATGTTAGAGTAAACGTAGTAGATGATGTTATGGATATTGATTTATTGGACAAAAACGATGAAATCATTGACAAAGATTCATTGTCTAAAGGTGAACAACAATTATATGCTACAGCGTTGTTAAAAGCTTTGGTTGACGAATCAGGTATTAAATTCCCAGTGTTTATTGATAGTCCTTTACAGAAGTTTGATAAATACCATTCTAAAAACATTATAAAAGAGTTTTATCCTGCTATTTCAGAGCAAGTGGTATTATTTCCTTTATTGGAAAAAGAATTATCTGAATTGGAATATGACTATTTAAAACCTAATGTGAATAAGGTTTTCGTTATTGAAAACCACAACAATGGTTCTAGTTTTAAACCGTATGCTGTTGATCAATTATTTACTCATTTAAAACAAGAGCAAGATGTTTACGCAAATTAAAACGAGTAGAAAAAATAAAGAAGTAGTTGCCTTGTTGACTCGTAAACTGGGATTAGGAACCGAGAATATGATAGCAAGAATGGCGTTCACTTATTCTTTATCACAAGATAAAAAACTAGACCTAAACGACATCAAAGATGCAGGAGGAAAAGAATATTCTAAATCAGTACTGTTTGGTGAATATTATGATATATATCTTGGCTTACTTTGTGTACACTATGGTTTATACAAAACTGATAAAGATATTGGTAGATATATCAAAATGCATGTAGATGAAGGTTTAGAACTTTTAAATCAAGAAGTTAATGAACGTTCGAATATTGATGGTTTTGATTTTTTGACTGAAAAAATTAATAATGGAATATCATTAATTTAGTTTAAAATGGTTACTATTGATATTGAAATATCAGGATTGAATCCACAAAAAAATAAATTCTTGAAATAGAGCTATAGATTTTTTTTTATCCTTCAAATAGATATAAAAGGCAGACGAACTGATTATGATACTAATTCTTGGGTCATATTTTTTGTTAAAAAAATAATTTTTAATTCAAATTTTAATTATTTGGAATAAATTTTTCTTTACAATATTCTTCAATTTCTGTATCATTTTTAAAATAACTATCGCAAAATTCTTCCAACTCTTTTTCAGTTGATTTATAATATTTATCACTTGCAGTCATTAGTTTTTCGATCTGTTCAATAAATTTTTCAAAATCTTTATTTATTTTGCATAGTTTATCAATTGTTTTGAAATCTAAATCTTTATACTTAGCAGGAAATAATATTTTACTTTCATAAGGATTAGCTTTTAATTCAATTATTCCTATTCCGAATGATTGATTTAGTCGTTCCATTTCTTCGCTTAAACTATCGCTAATTTCAAAAGCAACAAGATAACCATAGTTTGCCCAGCTTGAGTTTGAAACCGCTTGAAAAAATGTTTTTTTAAGTTCATAATCTGAATTAATTTCACGTTTAATTTCAAATGATGATATTTTAAAAATATCTAACTTATTAATTGCTTTTAAAAAAGTTTGATTAATCTTTGATTGGAGATTCAAAAATTGAATTCCAACAATGTCTGGATGAATCCATTTCTGGTGATTATCCTTCGAGTTAGATGATTGTTCATGAAAAATTGTCTTTGAATAAGTATCAGTGTTTTTTAAAAAACTACTTAATAGCTTATGTAAATCTCTTTCTTGATAATCATTTTTTTTAGGCTTTATCTTGTCTGGGTCTATATTAGAACCTAGTTGATCAATTAATACTGTCTTCTCAATTTTTGACAGGTAATATTTATAAGTTTCACCAGAAATTTTACTTCTTTTAATTCTTGAGTCTCCATTTTTTACAAATTCTCCTAACATTGCAGAAACTATTGCAATTGGTTTTTTTGCACCAAACTCATAATAACCTTTATTCACAATATGTTTATAAATTTCTGAGGCATTAGCAAGACCATTTATATCCTCTAAGCTCTTTAATATTGATTCTTTAATTGTCATACAATAGTTTCTATAAAATTAATTTTAATGAAAATTATACTTGAAAGTTTAATCCAAACATTTTTTTAAACATATACTCACATAGATCACGATAAACTTTCAAATCTTCATCAGTTATTGTTACAGCTACTCTTTTGTGTACTAATTCACATCTTAAATTATAGTAGTAATTAACTCTGGTCCAAGTATCTCTTTTAAAATTGATATATAAAGCAATTTCATTATGTACTGTGGCTCTATTTGCCATTATTGTTGCTAATCGCGAAGAAGAATATGTATTAGCAGGAGTTTCATTTATCAAATAATCTTTAAAAGCAATTTCTAGAGTGCTATCAAGAATCAAAAGACTAATTCTATTGTTTTGCTCAATATTTAATTTTGAAATTTCTTCTACTGCAATTAATGCTTCATAAGTACCTTTAACCCAAGGCTTTTTTATAGCAACAGCTTTGTTATTTCTTTTAATTACATCAATATACTTTTTATTAGTTTTTCTTGGTATTGGTATAAGGTGTAAATCTGTGTTTTGTGTCAATTCAGAAATTGCTACTTCTTTTACAATCCCAGTTTTGAATGGGAAAACTTTGGTTAACCAATCATCTGCCATACTTCTAGACGCTCTAGAATAGTTAGTTATAATTTGCATAATCTGATTTTCTAGTGCTTTAAATGTATGATTTTTTGTATTGATTTCTGATTTGGAACTATTCCAAGGCATTAACTGTGAACCTCCTGTTAATCTTACAATAACCCTCACTAAAGAAATAGAAGGGTGAGGTTGACCCGCCATTGAAGTCTTATATCCTACTTCATATCCTTTGAATGCTCTTGAGACTAATCTATCGTTACAATAAAGATAAAGTCCATATTCTCCTCCAGCAGGATCTTTTTGTTTGGTTAATCCAGCAATAATATCAAAATTAACTTCTTTAGAATCTACAAGCACTTTTCCAGAATAATGCTTTGGCTCAAAATCAGGAGGATATGACCAACTTTCAAAAACTATTGGTGTAATTTGTTTTGAATTTAATATAATTGAAAAGTTAGTTTTCGATAAAAACTGAGAATATGTTGCTCCCAAATGATTAATTAACCTTTCTTCATTATCAAAGCTGATGGGGTCTCTTAGTTTTGTTAACTCAATAATAGTAGTGTTTTGGTCTATTGTATCAGTTTCATAAATTGTAATATTCCAATCTGGATCAGCAATCCAATTATCGTCAAATTCAACTAATGTTGTTCTGTTATTTTTATATCTTGAGTATATTTTTATTTGTTGAGCTAAAGCTACAACAGCCCTTTTTGATCCAACACCAAAAAGTCCTATAACTTCTTTATCTATTTCATTTCTTGATTCACCTGGACTAATTACTAATTTCATCTCACTTTCAGGAATACCTCCTGAATTATCAATGACTTCAATTGTTTGTTGCTGATAATTTAAATTTATTTTTACCTCAAGAGATTTTTTCTGCCCATTATATGTCCAAGCATCAATTGCATTGTCTATTAATTCACATAATGCTAATGATAAATCATAATCTGATATTATTGATAAATAAATTCTTTTAGAAGGTGTTGCGTCAATCTCTTGAATTTTATTTTTCATAATTTTAAATGTTAGGTTATAAACAACTTTAGTAAACTAAATGTTTTTTATAATTTAAGTCATTGATTTGTACAAATCAATAAACATATAATGAGAATTTTCCAATTCTCCCTTATCCAATAAACCATGAAGGTATTCTAGACCACCATTTGCGTATTCTTCAAAAAATGTAATGATTTTACTTATTACATTATTAAGTTCAGCATCTTCCATATCTTCTAAATCGTTCCAATCAAAACCTAACTCTTCACTTCTTGTAAACACAATCATTAAGAGAAAATCTACCAGTGAAGAATCTCTTTTCCATTTACCTAATTCTAGAAAATCTGTTGTTAAGTCTCTAGGGGGTAATGGTAGCTTTAAATTTTTCTTTAGCCCTAACATAAATGCATAAATATATAATTCATATATAGGTCCAAATTGGCTATACTCTGAATTTCTACTTCCCTTATTTGCTAAAATTTCTAGAACAGGAATTCTACTATTGGCATATCTAGGCCTCTTAATTAATAAATTAGCTTTAAATTCTTGACTATTCATTATTTCAATTTTATTTTTGTTGTAATTAATTCAACTTGTTCAACTCCTTCTGTTACTTGGTTAACGTAAACTCTTTTTACAAGATCACCTTTGATAATTTTTTTTCCTAGTTCATTAATTTTCATTTCATCATCTTTATCATATAAATCATTAACTAAAATAATTGATTGAGGAAAGACTTTTCCTGTGGCTTCAAAAAAGCCCTCTGTAAATGCAGAGCCAAAAGCAGAAAGTGGTGCGTCTGCTAAAAGTGGATAATTATATTTATTAGTATTTGCAGATATTACTGCCATAACTACTGAAAATTTCTTCATTCGTTGAAAACCTTCAGCAGCACCAGTTACTAAATTTCCCTTATTATCTATATAATTAAATTCGATTGCTCCACTTGGTGTTTTATCAAATTTAAGATGCCCACCTGCTAGCTCATTATATTTAATCAAATTTTGAAAATGCTCATTAGCATATTTTTCCAATAAACTTACCATATTATTAAACACTCTGTCTTTACCTTTTTCAGTAGCATCTGCTAGATCAGAACAAATTTGATAATTCAATAGATAACCTTCAGGAATATTTGAAGATCTTAGTGATTGAATTTCTTTTTCTGTATTCTGTATATTTGTTTTAAGTTTTCTTATAGTTTCTTTTAAACGTTCAATTTGAAAAGACGAGCTTTCCATCCGTCTAATAGCCCCCTTGTATCTATTAATTACTGTTTGAGCATCTTCATCTTCACTTCCAGAAATTAAAATATCTCTTCGTTGATCTTTTAAAACTTTTAATTCTTTTTTTAATTTAGTTAACCTTTCATTGAGAGCAATTTCTCTTTCTCTAGTTTTGAGAATACTATCTTCTATACTTGAAATTTTGTTATAAAATGGTTGAGCATTAATTTGTAAACCGCCAAAAAATCCTTCTAAATTATTTTTGACAAATTCAACATCATTTTTTGAGTCTACTGCTCTATTTTTAAGCTTAATGAAATGATTATGTGCATGCGATCCCTCTTTTGCTTCTCTATCACAAACAAAACAATGTTCCCTATCAATCATATTTTTCAATGAGACACTATCAGGTGAATCTAAAGGTAAAAAATGAAATTGTTTATTCGGATTTTCACTTATATTTTTCAAAGCTTTCTTTTCATAGTGAATCTCTCGAAATTTTTGAATTTTCTCTTGAAAATCAGACTCAACATTCTCAAATCCGAGAGAAATCCATGAAAAAGCACCATCAAAAAAACGACCATTTATGCTCTCTAAAAAACTTGAATATTCATCAGCAATTTCATTGACTTTTTTATTTTTTTCTTTTATTTTAATGTCAAGTTCATTTCGCTTTTCTGCATTTGAAAAATTTTGCTCTAACTCGTTTTTTTCACGTTCAGATTCATTATATAAATTTTCAAATTCTACTAACTTAACTTCTTCATTTCCAAGATTTTTTTCAAATTCTTCTTTTAACTTAATTGCTTTTTCAAGTCTATCGTTATGCTCAGAATTTGATTTTGTTTGCTTATTTAAATCTTTTTCTGCTTTATCTTTAAAATCTTTTGTTAATGAAACTAGTTCTTCATATTTACTGATATCCGTTAAAGTTCTAACTGCTTCTTCGATACTAGATTTTTTGCCAAAATCAATAATACTATCTACTTCTTCTCCTTGAAAAAAAGAATATTGTCTTAAGTTTGGTAAAATCAATTGTTTTATAATGTTGTTTTTCTCCTCTGCATCATAAACAGGTTTGTATTTAGGAAGTATATGGTCTGTTTGGTTTACCTCAATATCATTTATAATGATTTGCCAGCTATCAAAAGAGGTAATATTTTCTCTTAATCTAGTAGCAGTAAAAGATTTTGTTATTTGATATTTCCACCTTCCTGTTGAGTATTCAATTTGTATTCCAGTTTCAACACTATCACCGATAGCAGTTTCATTCTTTGCTTTATCAGAAATAATTTTAACAGCAACATCTTTAATTCCTTTTTTTATTTTATCATCAGAGTCTAAAATTTGATCATAAAAAAGCCATAAAAATGCATTGAAAAATTTAGATTTTCCAGCTCCATTATCGGCTACAACTATGTTCACTCCCTCTTCAAAATCATATCTCGTATCTTCAAAATCACCATAGTAATTGAAGAAGTTTTTAAATGATATACTATTAATTATTGATGCCATCTTTAACCTATATTATGTATGTTCTTAATCCTTTTATAAATTTGTGTATCACTCAAATTATTATCGTTCTCATTGATAATAACAGACAATACTTCAACAAGTTTATTGTTGTATGGAGGATTAGATGTTAGGGTATTAATATCTTTAATTTTATATTTTTCACATAATTCTTTATCAGAGAGAATTTCTCTTAAAACTTGATTTCTATCCATTTTAAAGTTCGTTTATTATTGTGTCTAAATCCAAATCATATTTAAAACAAACTTGTTCTAAAGCTTGTTTTGAGTCGTAAAAATTTAACGCTAAACTTGCAAAATAGCCAACTCTTCTCAATTCACTCTGAACAAGATTTCGTTCCATTTTATAAAGTTCAACATTGTTGTTATTCAATCGTGGTATCACTACCATATCGTATATAGTTGCAAAAGGTTTGTCATCGTGTTTTCTTAATAATCTACCTCTTCGCTGTATAAACTGCCTTGGGTTTCCGGTACTACTCGCAAAAATTCCAACTTCTGCTCTAGGAACATCAACACCTTCATCCAGCATTTTCATTGCAAATAGCATATCAATTTTTCCTTCTGTAAAACCTCTTAACAAATCATTCAAATTTTGCTCACCACCTATATATGAATTCATTTTTAAATTTGGTAATGTCTCATTTCCAGCAACTAAAAATTTGTTTAGCATTCGTTCAGATGTACCATCTTCCTCATATATATACCCTTCGGGTATGTATGTGAAAATATATTTAAGCTTACCAATTTGCTTTAATTCAAGCAAAATATTTTTAAAACATTCAATTTTATTGTTTGCTTTATGAATGATGTTTTTACGTTTTAAGAGTAAAATCTCAACAATTGGGTCATTCTTAAAAACGCCTTTTTCAAAATCAAAAAACTTCAACAGCTTCTTTGAAATTTCAATATACTCCTTTAATTCATCTTCGTTTAACTCAACAATTACAGGGTAATATTTATAGTTGCACAGATAATCATTATCCATTGCTTCTTTCATCGAAAAGCTATAAGTATAAGGTTCTTTATCTTTAAAAAATGTATCTATAAACTCAGTTCCTTCAGGATCATAAATTCGTTTTGGTGTAGCTGATAAACCGATTCTTTTTTTAATCGATGAATTATTCATTGCAGCTTTGATGTTTTTTGCACCCATATTATGTGCCTCATCTGCAATCAATATAAAATCATTCTCAATTTTATTAAAATACTTTTTAAACTTTGGGCTAGTAAAACTAGCATAAGTTGAAATTATCACTAAGTTTTTTTTAATTCCAGCTACAAAATTACTAACGTAATTAGAAAACTCTTTTTCCCAATTATTGCCCCCACCAATTTTTAAAATATTTTGAAAATTAAATTCTAAAACTTCTTCTTCCCACTGATTTAGTAGAGCTATTGATGGGACCAGTATAATGACATAATAATTATTTGTCTTTTTATATTCATTAACTACACAATTTAGAGATGTTTTTGTTTTACCTGTACCAGTTGCCATTCCAAAAACACCAGAAAAATTATTATTAACCCAATTATTATATGCAATATTTTGATATTCTCTTGGTAAATATGGTGATGGAAATTTTGGGCTGATAAAAATTTCTTCAACAGATTTTTCAAATTTATCTTTTAAAAAAGCATTTACTTTTTTTATTTTTATTTCTTCTTCAGTGTAAGTATTGGTGTTTATATCAACTAAATTTAATTCCTCTTCTAGAAGTTGTTTTTCAGTAAGTGAAATAGATTTTTCTTTAACAATATTTATTAATTTTTCTGGATTTAAATAAATAAAATCTTTTGACTCTTTGTTAAATATCGTTTGATATTCTTTTATCTCATTTGAAATATTAGCTTTTTCAGATGCCTCTCCCCATGATCGATTTATGACAAAACTTTCTCCATTACAAACAATTCCTTTATATGTGAAATTGCAACTTCCAACAATATTAATAACATTTTCATCATTGTCCCAAAAAAGCGCTTCTTTATAATGTGATATTTCCCCTGTTTTAGTTGTAACTGGGATTATACTAATTCTATTATTGTCAATTAAGTACCTTAAACAATTATAAAAATGATTAACTTGTTTTTTTGTCAATACATCATTTAATTTTTCTAAATCACGGATTATATTTGACTCTATTGAGTTGTAAAATACGGTATCTAAAACAAGATCATTGTTTAATAATTTAAAATCATTTTCTGTTACAAAGTGATTTATCAAAAAATCTATAGTTCCACCATTATAAATAAATTGAGCAAATCCATATGATAATGTACTTATTGAGTTTGAACTAAAATACCCTAGTTTAAATTGAATTTTTTTTGCTAAAGGAATAACTTCTCCAAAAAATTCAAGGGGAATCATTTCTCCAGAAGAAGAAATTTTAAGTGTAAGTGGAAAATTAATATCTTTGAAGTTCATAAATTGGGGCATGTGTTTAACTAACAAGCCACTAATGTAATAAAATATTTATAAAAGGCATACAATTCGGTTACCAAAGAAAATAGTGGCTGTCTAACTATAAGGTAATGAATGTTTTATTCTCCTTGGTTCGAGCCCAAGAGGGGGAGCAAGCAACAATAAGCCTTTACAGAAATGTAAAGGCTTTTTTGTTATTCTTGTAATTCCAATCTCATCATAATATCCGTTTGCTCGTCGTCTCCAAGGGTAAAAATATGTTGACCAAAGGCTACAAATCCGTTTTTGGTGTAAAACTGAATGGCTCGGTAATTTTCTTCCCAAACTCCTAACCACACAAAGTTCACTTTTTTGTTTTTAGCGATTTGAATCGCTTGGTCATACAGTAATTGCCCTACTTTTTTTCCGTGAAATTCTTGTAGTACATAAATGCGTTCTATTTCAAGACTTTTTTCATCTTGCGTTTCTGTTTGCGCTTGTCCAAAGTTGATTTTTAAGTAACCAATAACAGTTTCATTTAGCGAAGCAAAATAAAATTCAGACTCTGGATTTTGTAATTCAGCAGTGAGTTTTTCGACAGAAAATCCTTCTTCTAAATAGGTTTTCATATTTCCTTCTGTATTGGAAGAGGAGAAGGTTTCTGTAAAAGTTTGTCGGCCTATTTCTTGTAATTGAACTAAGTTGGCAAAGCTTATTTTTCTAATTTCAATGTGATTCATAGTAACAAAGATATACTTTTAACAAAGAGCGGTATTACATCTTTCGGTTAGTCTTTAAATCGCTAAACATCTTGAGCATAATTAGCAAGTAAATTCTATAATGTTGATGTCTTCCATTAATATTTGAGATAATTTAACATGTAATTTTTTGTGAGCTTGTATGTCCCACTCTAAATTTATTTTATCCGCTGTTTTATGGGCACGTACCAATTTGTAATTTATTTTAAAATCAGAAAATATAGCTTCTATTTTTTCAATCGAATCTTTTTGGTATACCACTAAAACGGAATATTTTTTTGCTTGATTTAGGGTGTCAATATATAACTCTAAATAAGGGAGTATCGCTAATATTAAAATCATGAACACACTACAACAAGCAGCGGCAAAATAATATCCAGCACCAATACCCATTCCTACGGCAGCAACGACCCAAATGGTAGCAGCGGTAGTAATTCCATTGATTCTATTATCTCCTCTAAAAATAACTCCCGCACCTAAAAAACCAATACCAGAAACGATGTTAGATGCAATTCGATCTGCATTATTGGGTGCGCCAATTATTTTAGAAATAATAGTAAAAAAACAAGCACCAAGAGAAATCATAATCATAGTACGAAATCCCGCCGATTTACTCCTATATTCTCTTTCGGCACCGATTATTCCTCCCCAAAGGATTGCAAGTAAAAATTGAATAATTAATTCGTTGTTCATATGCTATTTTTTTTCATGGTTATAAATGGTTATTCAAAGATAAATGTTTTTCATAAGTTCAATCCCTCTATTAATATAAACAAGAGTATTTATTACCAGTTAGATGTTATGTTTTTTAAAGAACCAAACTTTTAAAAGGTCAGCAGTAATGACGTAGCCGCCCACAATGAATAGCATAATCCCTAGAGTGAGTAAGGGCAAGGGTGTTAAACCAATATCTTTTGCAAAGGGCAAATAGGGTAATCCAACGGTTAAAACAAAAGCGATAATGCTGAAGATGAAAAGGTATTTTCCAGGCCGACTTTTGAAAACATTTTTATGCGTTCTAATGATGAAGACAATAAAAAGTTCGGAGAGTACAGATTCTATAAACCAACCCGTTTGAAACCCGTGTTCTTTTACTTTTAAACAATAGTAAAGGGTTACAAAAGTAAACAAGTCAAATAGGGAACTGTGGATGCCAAATAGAATCATATAATTGCGGATGTGGTTCAAATTCCATTTCCCCGGTTTCTCTAATTGTTCTTTGTCAACATTATCTGTTGTAACAGCAAGAAACGGAAAATCGGTAAGAAAATTAGTGAGTAGAATTTGCTTTGGCAGCATGGGCAAAAAAGGCAAAATAATAGAGGCTGCTGCTACACTAAACATATTGCCAAAAGTAGATCCAGTGTTGATATATAAGTATTTTAGAGTGTTGGCAAACGTTTTTCTACCTTCGCGGATGCCATCAACTACGACCATTAGGTTTTTTTCCATCAGCACAAAATCAGCTGCTTCTCGAGCAACATCTACGGCATTTTCTACAGAAATGCCTACATCAGCAGCACTTATGGCAGAGACATCATTGATGCCATCTCCCATATACGCCACAGTATACGTTTGTTTTAATGCGAGTATGATGCGCTCTTTTTGTTGCGGCTCTACCTCGGCAAAAATATGCGTTTTCTTCACAAGCTGTTTTAAGGCCTCGGGACTGGTGTTGAATAATTCGTTACCCGTCATTATCACCGGTTGTTTGATACCAATAGTTAGCGCTATAGATTTTGCAATATTTTTATTGTCTCCTGTGATTATTTTTAAGTTTACTTTGAGTTTAGACAATTCGGTTAGCGTTTCGGTGATACCCGACTTAACAGGATCATTCAACAGGACAAAACCCGCAAAAATCATATCTGTTTCCAGTTCTTTTATAATCGATGAAGTTTCAATTTTTTTGTAACAAACCCCAATTGCCCGTAGTCCAGCATCCCCAAATTGGGCAAATGTCTCCTCTAATTGATTTTGGTGAGAAGCAATAGCTTCAATACGGCCATCATTTTTTTTAATTTGGGTACAAATACTTAGTATTTGCGAAAAAGCACCCTTACTTACCAATAGTTTTTCGTCTCCAGTTTGCAGTCCAATACTCAATCTTTTTCGAATAAAATCATAGGGAATTTCACCCAATTTATCTGCAGCTAAAAGAGTCTTGAATTCCAGGTTTTTTAAAGCTTCGTCAATCGCATTTGTGTATCCAGTTTCGAAAGAAGCATTCCAAAAAGCCAGTTGCTTTACCCACTCACTTTCTTTATCTTCTCCATCTACACATCCAGCCACTTTGATAGCGCCCTCTGTAATGGTTCCAGTTTTATCGGTACATAATAAGTTGACTTCTCCTAAGTTTTGAATGGAATTTAGCTTTTTTACGATGACTTTTTTTGCAAGTAATCTTTTGGCACCGGCACTCATAGCAATTGTCGTAATGGCAGGCAACAGTTCAGGAGCCATACCAACGGCTAATGCCAAAGCAAAAAGAGCTGAGTCCATGATGCCTTTATGGTTTAGTAAATTTACGATGAGAATAAATACAGCAAGAACTAAGGTTATCTTCATTAGGAAGAATCCAAAGTCTTTTATTCCTTTTTCAAAAGTAGTTTCTGTTGTTCCAGAGGCACTAAGCGAAATAGCCCCAAAAATAGTTTGTTCCCCTGTTTGAATTACTAAAGCTTTCGCATTGCCACTCACAATATTAGTCCCTTCCCAAAGGCAGTTGATTCTTTTGGCTAATTCGGTTTGAGGCTCTAAAACGCCAGCCGATTTTCTTACAGGGAAGGACTCTCCTGTTAAACTGGATTCGTTGGCGTGCAGTTCATTGGCCTCAATAATAAGACAATCGGCAGGAATCATGTCTCCTGCTTTTAACTGAACGACATCTCCAGTTACAATGTTTTTGGAGACAATTTCCTGAGGAATTCCATCTCTTAGAACGGTTGATTTTAGAGAAATCATAGATTGTAGTTTTTCAACTACCCGACCCGCATTTCGTTCCTGAAAAAAACTAAGTAAGCCCGTAGACAAAACAATGAATAAAATAATAAATACATCAGAAGCATCTCCTAAAAAGGCCGATATAATTACGGCTCCAATTAAAAGAAGCATAAGTGGGTTCTTAAATTGACTTAAAAAAAGAAACACTTCTTTCTTGAAATGAGATTTACTTTTAGGATGGACTCCTTTTGCTTTGAGTAACAGAGCGGCTCTTTTATGCGACAAGCCTTGTTCTGAACTATCGAGCTGTTGTAGCCAATAGTGGGTATCCTGTGTCCAAAATTTATTTTCTGATGTCGTTGGCATATTCTCCATTTAGGTACAATCTATAGAAGTTCTAATTCAATATAAATTTAGCTTTATTCTTTTAAACAGTTGTCTTTAAATGGATTAAATTTCAAAGGATGTTATTTTAGTGAACGAATGGGGTTTTACTCTGTTTAGATAAAGCACATCATGTGCCAATAGTTTTTTATTTATATTTGTTTCCATTACACAAACTATTAAAACCAACCATTTTGATGAACACTTCTTCAATACAATCGAAACCCCATTATCCAATTTTAGACGGACTGCGTGGAGTTGCAGCCTTATTAGTTGTTACTTTTCATGTTTTTGAAGCTCATGCTAAAAGTCACGTAAGTCAAGTAATTAATCATGGCTATCTAGCAGTTGATTTTTTCTTTTTGCTGTCTGGTTTTGTGATTGGATATGCGTATGATGACCGTTGGGAAAAAATGACTGTTGGCAATTTTTTCAAACGTCGTTTGGTGCGATTACAACCTATGGTGGTTATGGGAATGATTATTGGCGCAGCCTTATTTTATTTTCAAGCCTCTAATTTGTTTCCTATGATTGCCGATGTGCCTGTTTGGAAGATGCTGCTCATTATGGCAATTGGGTTTACATTAATTCCAGTACCAGTTTCCATGGATATTCGCGGGTGGCAAGAGATGCATCCTTTAAATGGTCCCGGTTGGTCTTTGTTTTTTGAATATGTGGCTAACATATTATATGCGCTTTTTATCCGTAAATTTTCAAAGACATTGTTGACTCTTTTAGTTGTTTTGTCTGGAGCAGCTTTAATTCACTTGGCTCTCACTACACCCAATGGAGATCTTACGGGTGGTTGGTCCTTGGAGCCAACACAATTACATATTGGAATTGTTCGTTTGATGTACCCGTTTTTTGCAGGATTATTATTGTTTCGTTTAGGGAAGTTAATTCAAGTAAAAAATGCTTTTTTATGGTGTAGTTTATTAATTGTCGTCTTGCTTTCTGTTCCAAGAATAGGAGGAGAAAATCAGTTTTGGATGAATGGGTTGTATGAGTCTTTGACGATTATTTTCTTTTTCCCCTTGGTTGTTTTTTTAGGGGCAAGTGGCGAAGTGAATGGAAAATGGGCAAAACGAGTTTGTAAATTTTTTGGCGATATTTCGTATCCAATATACATCACTCATTACCCAATTATTTATATCTACACCGCTTGGGCCGTGGATAATAAGCTGCCTTTTAGCGCAGCCTTTCCTGTTAGTATTGCAACAATAGTAGCCTGTGTGGCTTTGGGCTATGCTTGTTTGAAATGGTATGACGAACCCGTTCGTAAGTGGTTAGGGAAACGAGTATTTAAAGCAAACTAATTGCGTCTCATTTAAAAATGAATATTCAAGGAATTCCTATAGATGAAGTGTTGTTGCTACGTCAAAGGGTGCTTTGGCCTGACAAAGATTTAGATTTTGTAAAAACGCCTCAGGATGCTCAAGGTGTTCATTTTGGATTAAAAAAGGACGAAAAATGGATTTCGTGCATTTCTCTTTTTATAACTGAAAATACGGCACAATTCAGAAAATTTGCCACCTTACCAGACTATCAAAGAAAGGGATATGGAAGTCAATTATTACTACATAGTTTTCAATTTTTGAAACAAAAAGGGGTGAAAAATATAACGTGTAGCGCCCGAATTGAAAAGCAAGAATTCTATATAAAATTCGGAATGATACCTGAGGGGAGGGAGTACCTCAAAAACGGATTATTCTATATTCAAATGACAAAGCAGTTAGATTATAACAAATTTTGAGGATTAAACAGTGATATTTTGGATAAAAAATAGTAATTTTAATTGTTGTATTCCGTTGTAATAAAAAGGAATAATAACCAAAGTACCTCTCTCCTCATGAAAAAGCGAATAGCGATAGTTTTAATTTTTTTGTTGATCACAAGTGCTTCATTTGGACAAAACTATGAAAAATTAGCGCCTGCTTTTCGGTATTTTAAAGAACGCCAACTCTATAAAAATCAATCAGCTCCCATACCTTCTTTATTCAATAAGTCCGAATCCAAAAGAAAAAATCATACTACAGGAAACAATGAATCAGGATATAATTGTATTATTTATACCAAATCACCTGAAGTTCTTACAGCGAATGGAGTTAGTATTCAAAGTACTCACGATTCCTTTGTCACGGCCTGGCTTAGTATAGATCAGATTTCAAAAATATCGACTTTAGCCGAAGTGAATTTTGTGGATACTCCAAAATTTTTAAAGACTAATAATGATATTTCTGTAGCTTCAACAGGTGCTTCGCTTTTGCACGCTGGTAAATTAGACAACACTACTTACAAAGGAGACGGCGTGATTGTAGCAATCATTGATACAGGAATTGATTGGGACCATCCTGATTTTAAAAATGCTTTGGACCAAACCAAAAGTAGAATTTTGAGAATTTGGGACCAAACGTTGACTCCAACAACAGGCGAAGCGGCTCCTGCAGGCTTCAGTTTTGGGGTGGAATATACACAGACACAAATCAATAATGAAATTGATGGAACACCTGCTGGTTTTGTGCGTGAAAAAGACACAGATGGACATGGTACCCATGTAGCAGGGACGGCTGCAGGAAATGGTGCGGCTTTGAGTGAAAAGTATGCAGGTTTAGCTCCTAATTCGGATATTGTTATTGTAAAAGCAGGAAACGGCACTTTTGATACCTCAAATATAATTTCGGCATTAGATTACCTGAAGAATTTAGCAACAAGTTTAGGAAAACCCATTGTAGTTAATATGAGTTTAGGCTCACAAAATGGGGCTCACGATGGTACAGATCCTCTTGAGCTGGCGATAGATAATTTTACGGATACTGCTGCTGGCCGAATTGTGGTAGTCGCTTCTGGTAATGAAAATGGTGATAATATTCATAAACAAATTGGATTAGTTGGTAGCGCAAACACTACTATTAGTTTACAAGTTCCTACAACTTCTACAACTACCTCACAAGATGTTTTTCAGTTTACATTGTACGCTAATGATAAGAGTACATTAACCGCCTTAGTAACCGCTCCCGATGGAACTCAGACTACTTCAACATCTAACAACGGAGCAAGTATTTTTGGAGGTAAAGCAAGGGTTTATTTGTCAAATAGTATTGATTCTGAAAGTGGCGATCGTAAAGTACAAGTTTATGTGACTAGAACAACTACTTCTACTGATGTAGCAGGAGCTTGGACTATTACTTTAACGAATACTACTTCTAATACAATTACGCTTGACGGTTGGTTGGACACTAAAGGAGACGATTTTTCAACTATTACGCTAACTGGAGGGGATAGTAATTATTTAGTAGGAACTCCGGGATCAGCCACCAAAGCTATCACTGTCGGTGCGTATATGGCAAAAATGGATTGGTATGGAGGAACTTCAACAGGATATGCTGGATACAATTATACAAGTGGTATTCAAGATGATATTGCAGTATTCAGTTCTATTGGTCCACGAAGAGATAATGTACAAAAGCCAGACATCACCGCAAATGGTCAAGCCGTTGTCTCTTGTTTGTCTTCTGATTCGGGATTAGCCAATAGCTCACCTTATATGGTGGTCAATGGTTTGTATCGAGTAGAACAAGGAACGAGTATGGCAACACCAGCAGTAACGGGTTGTGTAGCATTATTATTGCAAAAAAAATCCAACGCGACTTTTGCCCAAATCAAAACAGCAATTGCTACTACGGCAACAAAGGATTCTTTTACAGGAGCGACAGATAATAATACTTGGGGTAGTGGTAAGATCGATGTATTCAAAGCGGCTTCTAGTTTCTCGTATTGTCAACCTTTAAATAGAACTACCTATAACTATGAACAGGCTTATGGAAGCTCAACTAATTATTCGTATAGCTTAACTTCAAAGAGAGCTGCTTTACGATTTACTGCTTCGGCATCAGGAAATCTAGGAGGGGTTTATTTTAAAACAACAGCTGGTACAACGCTAACTAATTTCACTATAGAATTAAGAACAAATAATGCAGGTATTCCAGGGACATTTATTGCTTCATTGCCTGTTACCCCATCTAAAATTTCCAAGAATAGTTGGAATTATTTTGATTTAAGTTCGCTAGGGGCAGCTGTTACTAGTGGGACCGACTATTTTTTGGTTTTGATACCTGGAACAACAGATACTTTTAGCTTGGGTCAAGAAGCCATAAATAGTAGTAGATCGTATACTTCGACTAATGGAGTAACCTGGACTTCAGTGTCTAATCTAAGAATCCGACCGGTTGTGTATACCAATACAGGAAATTTAATTCCTTCTATGACTCTTAGCTCTGCCACAGGAACAGAGGCACAGACCAATTGTATCAACACGCCTATTATTCCAATAACCTATACTACTGTTGGAGCTACGGGAGCCACTTTTTCTGGATTACCATCGGGTGTAACAGGATCTTGGGCAACTAATACAGTAACCATTAGTGGTGCGCCAATAGTAGCGGGAACATTTAGTTATACTGTTAATCTAATAGTGGGCTGTAATGCAGTTTCATCCACAGGGTTTTTTACTATAAATGATGTGCCTACCATCAGTTCTGTATCTGTTATTTCAGCCAATAGTCTATCTATTAGCGGAACCAATTTTATAGTTGCAGCTCAACAGCCTACGGTAAGCATAGGGGGCGTTATAGGTACAATAGTAAGCGCTACAAATACGACTATTGTAGCCAATTTCGCTTCAGGGAACAACGGTGGAAATGTCATTGTAACCAATGGGTGTGGTGTAAATTCAGTTCCTTTTGCATTTTATTATTCACCACCCGTAATTGCATTTAACCCAACAGACTATTTGTTTACTCAAGGGGTAACTATAAGTCCAATAACGCCTCAATTATTGGGTAATCCAGCCGCTTCCTTTTCTGTCAATCCCTCTTTACCCTTAGGATTGAGTTTTAATACAAGTACGGGAGTAATTTCGGGTAAATCCACACTTTCTCTAATTCCAACTAGCTATACAATCACAGCTACCAATTCAGGAGGTAGTTCATCGGCAGTAATTAAAATAACAGTAGCGCCAGATGCTGATGGAGATGGAATTAGAGACAAAATAGACCTTTGTCCTAATTCAACCCCAGGAGTAACAGTAGATTTTAATGGATGTGAAATCTTTATTTTACCCTCTAATAATTATACAGTAATGGCAACTGCTACATCTTGCGTTGGGCAACAAAACGGAGCTATTAGTGTGGGTGCAATCAATACAAATTACACCTACATAGTTACAATTAATGGTCTAACGGGTTTTGAATTGAATGCTTCTAATAGTTTTAAAAACCAAGTACAGAATTTGGCGCCAGGCAATTATGAAATTTGCATCAGCATTCAAGGGAAAACTAATTATCTACAATGTTATACGTTAAAAGTAACTGAGCCAATACCGCTATCGGCTACGAATAAAATAAGTGCCAACGGCAAACAAGTAACTTATAATTTGAGTGATGCTTCGAGTTATTTAGTTACCCTTAATGGAATTACTCAAACATATACATCTAACGAAATTACTTTGGACTTAGCTCCTGGTCAAAATACCATTAGTATTGCAACTGATTTAGAGTGTCAAGGGAAACTAACAGCTATCATTTTCATAAGTGAAAAGGTGATTTTGTATCCCAATCCTACCCGCGATTATACAAACATATACCTAGCAGGATTAGATAATGAAGTTACTGTAATAATCACTACTCTTTCGGGACAAATACTATCTACTATTTCAAAATCAATTCCGGAAGAAAGAATACTAGAACTGAACGTAAGTCCGTATCCAAAAGGCATATATTTGGTTCATTTGAAAGGCAAAACGATTAACGAAACCATTAAAGTAATAAAGCAATAATTTAAACATATGAAAACATCCATTGCTTTAATCAGTTTATTTTTTTTGGCACTAATAACGTCCTGTGGCGGAAGCGATTCAGGACCTTCAACACCGGTGGTAAATTCGCCAGGGAAATCGGTTTTAATAGCACCTATAAATAATAAAACCTGCGAAAACGGAACCAATAGTTCCACCACTCAAAGCACAGTTGCTTTCAGTTGGAATAGCGCTTCGGATACTGAAACCTACGATTTGAAAATCATTAATTTGAACACTCAAGAAGTAACCACTCAGGCTGGAGTTACAACCACAACTAAGGACGTTGTACTAACTAGAGGTGTGCCGTATTCTTGGAGTATTACTTCTAAAAACAAAGGAACGACAACCACGGTTAGCGACACTTGGAAATTTTATTTAGCAGGTAATGGGGTGACCAATTATGCGCCTTTTCCTGCTTCGGCAGTGAGTCCACTACCAGGAGTTGTTGTCACTCCAACCAATGGGAAAGTAACCCTAACTTGGGAAACGAGCGATATAGAGGGAAGTGCGTTGACCTATACATTATACTTTGATACCATTGATGGGAAACAGACTCCGCTAGACGCCAATAAGAATCTGACTGCTAAGTCCAAAGAAGTTTCGGTAAACTCCAATACTGTTTACTATTGGAGGATTGTAACAAGTGATGGAACCAATACATCTACAAGTGTTGTGTATACTTTTAAAACCAATTAACAAATCATAAAACCATGAAAAAGAAGCTATTTTCAAATGCCTGTATCTTATTTTTTAGTGCATTCAGTTGTATTACCTATTCTCAAGAAAAAACAAATGTAAATACATTAACCGAAGCCGAAAAACAAGCTGGTTGGCAATTGCTTTTTGATGGTCAAACGACCAAAGGCTGGCATTTGTATAACGAAGGAAATATCAAATCGGCTTGGGCAGTTAAAAACGGTGAATTGGTTTGCGATCCCAATACGGAGAAAGTACAACGAGGTGACTTGGTTTCAGACAATCAATATGAGAATTTTGATTTTACTTTTGAATGGAAAATTTCAGAAGCAGGAAATAGCGGCGTGTTTATCAATGTGCAAGAAGCGCCTGAATTTCCAACCGCTTGGACTACAGGTCCAGAATACCAATTGTTGGACAATGCCAACATGCCCAAAGACTATTTGCTAGACGGCAAGCACGCTGCAGGTTGTGTATATAGTTTGGCGCCTTTATTGAACGAAGTACAACCAAAACCTTCAGGGCAATGGAATAGTTCTCGAATTCTACAACAAAACGGCGTAATCACTTTTTGGTTAAATGGAATCGAAACCGGACATGAGGATATGAAAACCGAGCGTTGGAAACAATTAATCGCAGGAAGCAAATTGGGTAATTTTCCTTCTTTTGGGAAAGCAGTCCGTGGGAAAATTGCCTTCCAGGACTGGGCAAAAGGAGTTGCGTTGCGCGCTATTAAAATCAAAGAAATAAAATAATATAAAATTCTATGCTATTAAAGCCTGACAATTTTGTCAGGCTTTTTGTTTTTTAAAATAATTATTTTCATTGTGTATAATTGACACATTAATTGTATGTTTGCACTTATTTTAAAAAATCAACCTTTTTATGTATAAAGTTTTACTTGCCATCATTGCCTTTCTTTTTAGCACATTTGCTCATGCTCAATATGCCAATATTGAAGCCTCTACAGGAGGATTCTCTTTTATTCCTGCCTTCACATCTGACGATCCTCATTTTGTAATTAACGCAGGAACCAATGAAAACAAAGCGCTGTCTTTCCATTTATTGTCCACCGTTCGGATGAGTAATTTTACACCAAGAGGTGTTGTTTTTATTTCCCGATACAAATTGATAGACCAAAAATTGAAAGCCACTGTTGGAATCCATTTGCCAGCCATTCAAATTAGTGATGATTATAACGTGGACACGTTCTTTGCACAAGAATTTATTGCAAACTATCCGGTTTCGAAAAACGTTTCAATTGGGGCTTTTTATTTGCATGGTAAAGGAAAAAACAATGATTTCGAGGCTAATTTCTTGTCTTTCAATACCAATATTATTCAAGGTAATTTCAGTTTCTTGTCGCAATTGTACGGATTGGATTTGGACCATACCTATGGCGTTTCAGAAACGATTACGTATAAAGTTAGTAAGAACATTGATTTTAGAGGATTTGCTAATAAGACGCTGTCCAATGGCAAATTTAACTGGACATTAGGGGCTAGATACAATTTGTAAATAGTTGTATTCATTGCGTTTAACGGACACAATATTTTTATATATTTGAGACACATTTAATTATTATACTACCAAAAAACCATATATAATGAAAAAACAAATCGTATTACCTGCTTTGTTGCTACTTCTTGGAACACAGATGGAGGCGCAAAAAAAATGGGCTGAGACTTCCAAAGGAGATTTTCACCTTATTGAAAATAAAGGTGGACAAACCTTAGGCTATTCGCCAAAATCAGGAGTAAAAATCTTGACCGTCGATGGATTAGCCTTCAAAGATTTAAACAAAAATGGCAAATTAGACAGCTACGAAGATTGGAGAAAACCTGTAGCAGAACGCGCTAAAGATTTGGCACACCAAATGACTGTGGATCAAATTGCAGGACTGATGCTATATAGCCGTCATCAATCGGTTCCAGCACAGGCAGGAGGTTATTTTGCAGGTACGTATAATGGAAAACCTTTTCCAGAAAGTGGCGCAAAATCAACCGATTTGTCTGACCAACAAAAAGCCTTTTTAACGACGGATAATTTACGTCACGTTTTGATGACTTCGGTAGAAAACCCAACAGTATCCGCGCTTTGGAATAACAATGTACAAGAATTAGTAGAAAGCATTGGAATGGGAATTCCGGCCAACAATAGCTCAGATCCAAGAAACGGTGCCAATAAAGATTCAGAATACAATGCGGGTTCGGGTGGTGCTATTTCGCAATGGCCAGAAGAATTAGGTCTTGCAGCTACATTTGACCCTGCTATTACACAACAATTTGGAACTATTGCAGCCAAAGAATACCGAGCTTTGGGAATTGCAACGGCACTTTCGCCTCAAATTGATTTGGCTACTGAGCCAAGATGGAACCGTTTTGTGGGAACTTTTGGCGAAGACCCAAAATTAGCTACCGATATGGCGAGAGCCTACGTGGATGGATTTCAATCGTCTCCAAAAGCGATTGCAGCTTACGAAGGTTGGGGTAATCAAAGCGTGAATGCGATGATCAAACACTGGCCTAGTGGTGGTCCTGAAGAGGGTGGTCGTGATGGACATTTTGCGTATGGAAAATTTGCGGTGTATCCGGGAAACAACTTCGAAACCCATTTAAAAACGTTTCTTGATGGGGCGTTTAAATTGAACGGAGGTACAAAAAAAGCATCAGCGGTGATGCCATACTATACGATTTCGTACAACCAAGATAAAAAATACGGTGAAAATGTAGGGAATGGATTCAGCAAATACATTGTTACCGACTTGTTGCGTGATAAATACGGTTATGATGGTGTGGTGTGTACGGATTGGTTGATAACCGGTGACGAAGGGAAAACACCAGACGTTTTTGCTGGAAAATCGTGGGGAACAGAAAAAATGACTATTGCCGAAAGACATTATAAAGTGATGACGGCAGGTGTGGATCAATTTGGAGGAAATAACGATATTAAACCAGTTCTTGAGGCCTACCAAATGGGAGTAAAAGAACACGGAGAAGCTGCAATGCGCAATCGTTTTGAGAAATCAGCCGTACGTTTGTTGTTGAATATCTTTAGAGTAGGTTTGTTTGAAAATGCGTATTTGGATCCAGAAGAAACTAAAGCTATCGTTGGAAAACCAGAGTTTATGAAAGCGGGTTATGATGCCCAATTGAAATCCATTGTTTTGATTAAAAATCAAAATAAAACGTTACCAATTGCAAAAGGGAAAACGGTATACGTTCCAAAAAGAACAACACCAGCGGGAATCAATTTCTTTGGATTTCCAACACCAGAAAAAACAGAATATCCAGTTAATTTAGAATTGATTAAGAAATATTACACGGTAACGGATGATCCTACCAAAGCTGATTTTGCTATGGTATTTATCAAAAGCCCTGTAAGTAATGGGTACAGTAGAGCCGATAGAGAAGCAGGAGGAAACGGTTATATGCCAATCAGTTTGCAGTTGAAAGACTATACCGCTGTAGATGCTAGAGCGCAAAGTATTGCGGCTGGCGATCCTGTAGTAGACCCAACAATTACGAATCGTTCGTATTTGAACAAGACGTCAAAATCCAATTCGTATCCAGATTTGAATACCATTTTAGATACTAAAAAAGCGATGAATGGAAAACCAGTATTGGTAGCTGTTACAGTATCTAACCCGATGGTTTTTGGCGAATTTGAAAAAGATGTTGATGCTATTGTAGGAGAATTTGGAGTACAAACGGAAGCGTTATTGGATATTGTTTCCGGAAAAGTAGAGCCTTCAGCATTATTGCCATTGCAAATGCCTATTGATATGTCTACTGTTGAAAAACAGTTTGAAGACGTGCCGCACGATATGATTCCGTATAGAGATTCTAACGGAAATGTATATGATTTTGGTTTCGGATTGAACTGGAAAGGTGTCATCAAAGATGCTCGAACAGAAAAGTATAACATTAAGAAATAACCGTCTTTAACAAGCAAAGCCTCTGGATTACAACAGAGGCTTTCTGTTTTTATAACGTATTATGCTAAATATGTTTTTTAAGACATAATTAAGTCAAGAAGCTATTTTTTTTAATACGTTTGTACTTTCCTGTATCTAAATCGAATGTTGTGAAAAAATTAGTATTACTCTGTAGTTTTTTAGTAGCCTCCTTATGTGCAAGTGCACAGGTTAAAGATACTATAATCGACGATGTAAAATCTCAAATATACACCTTGCCTAATGGCGAAATTTATACCTATAAAAAACCTAAATTTTTTGAGTGTATAACTAAAGTTCCTAAAGACTTCACAGGAACATTACACGATGTAACTAAAAAAAATAATTTAATTGCTTTGGGAGCAAGTACTCTGGCAACAGTAGTTTTGATTCAATCTGACCAAACAATATTAGAACAATCACGTAATTTTGGAGAACACTTAGGCTTAAAATCAGAAGCATTGTATAATAATTTTGGACCATTGAGTAACGTTCCTCCCAATGTAACATCAGGGATTTACTTAATTGGGAATGGCACCACTCCAATTTTGTTAAGTATGGGATTTGCCACTTATGGTTTAATCAAAAACGACTACCGCTCATTAAATACCGCTTCGGGTCTGATAGAGAGTTTAGCCGTTTCGGGAATCTTTAGTCAAACTATCAAACGTATTTCGGGAAGACAAAGTCCTGCTCCTGCTTTAATAGATGGGAATCCAGGTGGCAATTGGAATCCGTTTCCAAGTTTTTCGGCTTTTGCCAAAAACACTCCTAATTACGATGCGTTTCCTTCGGGACATATGATGACAGCCACTTCTGCTCTATATGTTATTATGGGCAATTATCCTGAAGTGAAATGGATTAGACCGGTTGGATTTACTTTGATTGGTGTTTTAGGATTTGAGATGGTTCAAGCCAATGTGCATTGGGCCTCTGATTATCCAATAGCAATGGTGATGGGTTATATTATTGGAAAAAACATTGCTAATAGTAAAATGACTAAAAATAAACTCAACACCATAGATAAAAAAGTTACTATAAACTACAATGCCTCACGCGCTTATGGGTATAATATGATTGGCGCAAAACTGACTTTTTAATTATGACAAATAAATTAACGGCCTTGCTACTATTATTGCTGGTTTTTAAAGGGAATGCCCAAGTAATAGATAGCTCTTCAATAGTAAAGCAACACGATAAATTAGCTTTAAAACAGTTCATCGTTCCTGCAGCATTAGTAACTAGTGGTGCATTGCTATTACATACCCAAGCCAATCAAAATGTACAAAATGATATTCGAAATCAATTTGGTTCAGATTTTCATACCTCGGTTGATAATTACATTCAGCTGGCCCCTGTGGCTCAAATTTATGCCGGGAAGTATTTGGGATTTAAACCTAAAAATGATTTTGTACATCAGACCATTAATATTGCAGTAGCTAATGCTATTATGGGAACCCTTGTTACCGTAATGAAACATTCTTTTCAAGAAGAAAGACCAGACGGATCTAATAATTTAAGTTATCCTTCAGGGCATACAGCGACTGCTTTTACTAATGCTTCGTTATTGTTTTACGAATACAAAGACGCTAATTTGTGGTACGCAAGTAGCGGATTCTTGTTTGCAACTGCCACAGGAGTGTTGCGAATAGCGAATAACAAGCACTATGCTTCGGATGTGTTGACTGGAGCGGGAATAGGAACTGCAGTAGGATTATTAGTGTCGTATTGGCATCCTTTTCAATCCTTTAGTTTATCGAAATCTAAAAAAACTACTGCATTAGTTTATCCACAAATTGGAAATCAATTAGGGCTAGGATTAGTGGTTCAGACCAAATAATAAATAAAAAGACCATCTTTCGATGGTCTTTTTATTTATATCCATTACGTTATTCCAAATAAGTAATTTAAAATGATTACTTTAGATTGCTATTAATTTTAAAAAATCAGATATGAAAACGTTTAATAAAATACTGTTCTTATTGCTGTTGGTGTTTAGTCTTGGGAATGCTCAAACGGTACTTACGGGTAAGGTGCTGAATTACAAAAAGAAACCAGTTGCTAATGCTTCGATATATATAGACACTATTGACTCTAATGTTGTTACTAATAAAGATGGGGAATTTAGTCTGACTGTGCCTGAAAAAGTCAAAACTATTAAAGTTCATGCTAAAAAATACGGTTGGTTAAGTAGTGCGTATAATAATGAAACCAAGATGAATTTTATGTACTTAGAGACGGATAAATTTCAAGAAAAAAAAATAACTACTGATAATTCACAAAACTTAAATGCTGAACAAGACAAAAACTCGTCAACATATAGAACCATTTTTGATATGATTCGAGGTAAATTAGCTGGGGTTGTAGTAACTCAAGATAATAAAATAACAATAAGAGGAGTTAGTTCGTTTTATTATTCTTCAGAGCCTTTGTTTGTAGTTGATGGTGTTGTTGTAAACAGCATTGATGAGATTTCTCCTGTAAATGTTAAAAGTATAAATGTCCTAAAAGGAGCAGATGCCTCAATTTATGGTTCAAGAGGTGCTAGTGGAGTAATTGTAATCAAATTAAAAAAATAATAGAATTCGATATAAATAAAAACAGAATATTGTTTGATAAGTATAATAATTAATTTGATATGTATTATTTTTATACCTTATAAATAAGGATTTTTGTAATCTAATTAAAATCAAGTTGTTTGTTTTATGTCACAAATTATACAATTAAAGAAGCGTTTTGCGCTTATTATAGTAGGAATACTTTTTACTACGGTTGTTTTTTCACAAGAAGGTACTAAAATCAGAACTTTTTCGGGTGCCATTACCGCTACTAATAACGGAATCTCAACTTTCCCTAATTTGTCTTTAGGGAAGCCCGCAGCTATTTTTGATTTTTCTATCAAGTCAAAAAGATGGAGTTTTGATCCTCAATTGCGATTTTCGATGGAAGGGAAGCCTTGGACGTTTTTGTTTTGGGGAAGATATAAAGTGATTGATGATAAAAAAATTAAATTTACCATTGGAGCGCACCCTGCTTTTTCTTTTAAGGAAGAAAATGTTTTGGCATTAAATGGAGATGCCAAAACAGTGCTGAATGTCTACCGTTATGTAGCTGCAGAATTTGCGCCCAATGTAAACTTGACCAAAAATTTCAGTGTAGGGTTGTATTATTTATATTCTCATGGTGTTGATCCAGGAACTACAGCTAATAGTCATTTCATTAAATTAAATACCGCTATTTCAAATATCAAATTGACTGAAACTGCCTTCTTGAAATGGCAACCACAAGCATATTATTTAAAAATGGATAGCCGAGATGGGTATTATGCTTCTTCTACGCTTACTGTAACTACTAAAAATTGCCCGTTTGCAGTTTCGTCAATAATGAATAAAATTATTCGATCAGACATTCCTGGTGATGATTTTGTTTGGAATATGTCCTTGATTTACAACTATTAATAGTGGGTTAACAAAAGGTAATTCGGTATGGAAAAACCAGAATCGTTAGCTGATTTTTACAAGAATAAATTCGATTGGATGCCCGATAATTTTAAAAACGAAATGGGGCATTTTAATGTGTTTACTTTGGAACCTTTTATCGGAGAAAAAGCACAGCCTATTCCGTACAAACGGCGTGATTTTTATAAAATTAGTTTGGCTAAAGGGAACAGTAAAGTCTATTTTGCAGATCAGGTAATAGAAGTAAAGAAACAGGCATTATGCTTCTCTAACCCTCAGATTCCTTACAAATGGGAACATTTAGAAGAATACAGAGCGGGTTACTTTTGTATCTTCAACACGCATTTTTTTCATCAATTTGGGAACCTTAATCAGTATTCCGTTTTTCAACCGAATGGCACGCATATTTTTGAATTGACCGATGATCAAGTGGCAAAAATTGAACCGATTTTCCAAAAAATGGTGGACGAAATCAACTCAGATTACGTGTATAAATACGATGTGTTGCGCAATTTGGTTTTTGAGTTGTTGCACTTTGCCATGAAAATGGAGCCATCCGCTAGTTTGGAAAACAAACAGTGGAACGCCTCGCAACGAATAACGACTTTGTTTTTGGAATTATTGGAACGTCAATTTCCAATAGACGATGCGCATCAAAGAATGCAACTGCGCACGGCATCTGAATTTGCAAGCCAACTCAATGTACACGTAAATCATTTGAACCGAGCCATTAAAGAAGTGACTCAAAAAACGACTTCCCAACTTATAGCAGAACGAATAGCGCAAGAAGCTAAAATTTTGTTGAAACACAGCCATTGGAATGCCGCCGAAATAGGATTTGCATTAGGCTTTCACGAAGCAACGCATTTCAATAGCTTCTTTAAAAAACAAGTTGGCTTATCTCCTTTGAGATTTAGAAAAGAGTGATTTTTGGTTAACGAATAAATTTTAAAAAACATGAAAACACGTCAATTAGGAAAAAGTGGTCTTGAAGTTTCGGCTTTAGGATTGGGTTGTATGGGAATGAGTTTTGGTTATGGTCCAGCCAAAGATAAAAACGAAATGATTCAAGTAATTCGCGCAGCAGTAGAGCAAGGGATTACGTTTTTTGATACTGCTGAGGTGTATGGTCCGTTTACCAATGAAGAGTTACTTGGCGAAGCCTTGGCACCGTTCAAAGGACAGGTAACGATTGCTACCAAATTTGGTTTTAAAATTGATCATCAACTGATGAAGCACGTTGGCATTGATAGCCGACCTGAAACTATTAAAAAAGTAGCCGAAGCTTCTCTTATAAGATTGAAAGTCGATGCTTTAGACTTATTCTATCAACATCGAGTAGATCCAAATGTACCTATTGAAGAAGTAGCTGGAGCTGTAAAAGACTTGATTCAAGAAGGAAAAGTAAAGCATTTTGGTCTGTCGGAAGCAGGGGCTAGTACGATTCGGAAAGCACATAGTGTTCAGGCAGTTTCGGCTTTGCAAAGCGAATATTCGTTATGGACACGCCAACACGAAAAAGAAATTATCCCTACTATAGAAGAGTTAGGAATTGGACTTGTGGCTTATAGCCCTTTAGGGAAAGGGTTTTTGACCGGTGCGATTGACCAAAATGCCAATTTTGGGACAGATGATATTCGAAATGTATTGCCTCGTTTTACACCAGAAGCACTACAAGTTAATCAGGCTTTGATTGCAATATTGCAAGCAGTAGCTAAAGAGAAAAATGCCACTCCAGCTCAAATTGCATTGGCTTGGGTTTTGGCTCAAAAACCGTGGATTGTCCCTATTCCAGGAACCACAAAAATCAACCGATTGACCGAAAATAATGGAGCCGTAGCCATTGAATTGAATTCAGAGGAATTACAAGCTATTGAAAAAGCCTCTTCACAAATAGCCATTGTTGGAAATCGCTATACGGATGCCATGGAGCAGTCAACGGGATTGTAGATAAAGTTAACCTTTCTATTCTTTAGCGGTTCCAATCAACAATACTTTAGTTTCAAACTGTTCCCTAGGTCCTTTAGCCTTGTTTTTTATTTGAGAACGGTAGTTGTAGATGGTAGAGGCAGAGTAGCGTAAGAAATCGGCAATTTTAGCACTGTCTTTGATTCCAAGTCGAATCAGCGCAAAGATGCGCAACTCAGGATTTAAAAGTTCCCCTTTTTTGATGATAATGCTCTCTGGGTCGTTCAGCAAAGCCTTAAATTCCTCCACAAACGTAGGGAAAAGTTGCATAAAGGTTTGGTCAAATTGCGCATAGAATTCTTTCAATTCTTTGTCGATAAATGCTTTTGATTTGACGGTACTCACTAAATCGTTTACTTTTCCTGCCGTAGCCATCACCTTTAGTTTTTGGCTGTATTCTTCCATTTTCCCAATATAGATGGAGCATTGATCCATATAACGACCAATATAAATCTCTTTGAGCAAACTCGTTTCGGCCAACTCTACATTCGTTTGATTGAGTTTAGCGTTAAACCCTTGTAATTGTTGGTTTAATATAGAGAGTTGGTCGTTAGCTAATTCTACGCTTTTTTGGGCTTTCGCCAATTTCTTCATCTGCTTGAAAAGCAAAATAAGGACTCCCAATAAAAACAGTGATAAAACACTCGCGCTGATTAAAAAGACAATCAACTGAGATTTAGCCGATTTGTTTTTGGCTTCATAGGTTTCGTTGATGATGGGTAACATCTTCGAAATTTCGTAGGTTCGCAGTTTCGAATTACAAAAAACGGCATCGTCTAAGGAACGTTTAATGTACTCGTAAGCCGATTCAATATCGCCTTCTTCGTATAATATAAAAGCGAGTTCTCGAAGGGAAATATTTTCTTTTTTAACCAATTCTAAATCAGAAATGGCAGAAATGGCCAACCATTTTTTCTCTTGCTCTTTGTCTTGTTTAGCCTTATAATTTTCTGAAATTAGATAAGCAATCACGGCTCTATTAGGGTCGGTTTTTAGTGTTTTTTCAAAATACGGAAGCAACAAATCAATAGCCTGATTGTACTTTTTTTGAGACAATAATTGTCCAGCTGATGCGGCAATAAATTCGGTTGAATTTTTTGATAAATTCGCTATAGCTTTGTCTCTATAGTTGTTTCCAAGTTGATTGTATTTCTTTTTTTCTTCTATACCATTCGCATAACCCGAAAGCCCGCCATAAATGATTCTTTTTGTCCAGTAGAATTCTCCTTTTAATAGGGGAGCTACTTTAGATTCCATTGGATCGAGAATCTCTAAAGCTTGATTGTACATTCCGAGTGTACCTAGAATAGAAGCCAAATTGAGTTGTGCTTTACTGATTTGACTGTTGTTTTGATTTTTGTAGGCGATGTTTAAACTCCTTTTGGCATATACTAAAGCAGAATCGGATTGATAGGATTTGTACTCATCGTATAATTTTTCGTAGAGCGAATAGCGAATCTCGTTAGAAACAGAAAAGCGAAGATTGCTTTTAAGCTGATTAATTACACTATTTTTTTTGTTTAAGTACAAAGGTTCATCAGCAAGGGTTTGATCCAGTTCTTTTTTCAAAAGGTCAAAAGAATTCTGTGCCAATAAAGAATTGGATATAAAAAGTAAGAGTAAAAAGAACCAATAATTTTTAAACACAGCTTTCACAGGTTGCTAATAATTAAACACGAATTACACGAATTGTCACAAATTTAAAAATCTTTTATTTCGCGCATTTCAGCGCCAATTTTTCTAATTTATTCAATCGGTGTCCCAAAATTGTATATCAAATATCGTAAATCTGACTTTAATTATTCTTTTGTTACATATAGATGTCTAATAATTTCCGAAATCAACCCCGTCCAACCCGTTTGATGGTTCGCGCCAAGTCCTTTCCCAGTGTCGCCATCAAAATATTCAAAGAACAAATGATTTTTATGGAATGCAGCATCTTTTTGGAATTTATCATACTCCCCATACATTGGAATTTTTTGATTGGAATCGGGTACAAAAAGTGCCAATAGTCGTTTAGATACTTCCTCTGCAGCTTCTTTGATGGTCATCATTTTTCCAGAATTAGTAGGGTATTCTACCTCATAATCAGGTCCATAATAATTAGAAAATTTCTCCAATGAGTCCAAAATCAAATAGTTCATTGGGAACCAAATAGGCCCTCTCCAATTCGAATTCCCCCCAAACATATCTCCAGTGGCTTCGGCAGGAGTATAATCTACTTGTATCATCCCACCTTCGTAATTAAATTGATACGGATGGTCTTTATGATATTTTGAAAGCGAACGAATGCCGTAATCTGATAAAAATTCCGTTTCGTCAAACATCCGTTTCATAATCATCTTCATTCGGTGACCTCTCAAAATAGCAAGTAAACGAGTTTCGCCTGAACCAGGATTGTCCCAACTCGAAACTAAACTCGCTAAATCAGGGCGGTTGTTCAATACCCATTCCACACGACGTTTGAATTCAGGTAATTTCTCCAAAAGTTCTGGGGTTAATACCTCTACTGCAAATAGCGGAATTAAGCCTACCATAGAACGTACCTTGAGCAATTCGGCATCACCATTGGGTTTGTGTAACATGTCGTAGTAGAACTGATCGTCTTCATCCCAAAGGTTGAGTTTGTCTCCGCCAATAGCTTGCATAGCTCCAGCAATATGCAAATAATGTTCAAAAAACTTCGAAGCCATATCTTGATACACCGGATTTTCAATCGCAATTTCGCAAGCAATGCGCAGCATATTCAGGCTATACATTGCCATCCATCCCGTTCCGTCTGCTTGTTCCAAATGCCCACCTGTTGGTAAATCGGCAGAGCGATCAAACACACCAATATTATCCATTCCGAGGAATCCACCACCAAAGATGTTATCGCCCCCTTCGTCTTTCAAATTGACCCACCAAGTGAAGTTGAGTAGTAATTTGTGAAAAATACGTTCTAAGAAAACAGTATCGCCTTTACCACCATTCATTTCCTTGTCAATCTCATACACTTTCCAAGTGGCCCAAGCGTGTACTGGCGGATTAACATCCGAAAACGACCATTCGTAAGCCGGAATTTGGCCGTTAGGGTGCATATAATATTCTCGCAAGATGACGGATAGTTGTCTTTTGGCAAAATCAGGGTCTAATCGAGCCAAAGGCAGCGTGTGAAAAGCCAAATCCCAAGCAGCAAACCAAGGATATTCCCATTTGTCAGGCATGGATAAAATATTGGCTGCATAAAGGTGTTTCCAAGCATTGTTTCGGCCTTTTTTGCGTTCTGCATCTGGTTTAGGCATGGCAGGGTCACCTTTGGTCCATTCAAAAACATTGAAGTAATACCATTGTTTGGTCCAAAGCATTCCAGCATAAGATTGACGCTGAATGGATTTTAAATTGTCATCCTCAATTCCTTTTTGAAGCGAAGCATAAAATTCATCAGCTTCAATTTGGCGTTGTTCAAAAATCGCATCAAAATCGGCAAAAGCGTCTTCTGGAGTTTGATTGGTAAAGCGTAGTTTAAAAACTTTTTTTCCATTGCCTGGAATAGTCTGAGTATATTTTGCAGAAGCTTTGGTCCCAATATGATTGGGATTAATGGCTTCTGTTTTTTTGTTTACAATGTAGTCATTGATACCGTCCTTGGTGTAGTGACTTAAATTGGGCGAATTATATAGTTTTTCAAAGTTAGTTTCGTTATCACAAAACAAGAATTCATCGGCTGCTTCAGCATATAATTTGAATCTTCCCACCACTTGATGGTTAACTTCAATATGTGATTTTCCAATGCCTGTTAAACTCGGTTTGTGTTTGTAGTTTTCGTACCCCCAGCACCAAGTGTTTCTGAACCAAACAGTTGGTAAAACGGTAATTGGAGCTGCAATTTTAGAGCGATTTTCAATAGTAATTTTGATTAATAAATCTTGCTCATCGGCTTTGGCATATTCCATCGAAATGTCAAAATAAGCATCTTTGTCAAAAATACCGGTATCAAGCAATTCGTATTCAGGCTCTAATCGGGAACGTTTTTTGCTTTCTTCTACTAATTTAGAATACGGAAATGCTGCTTGAGGGTATTTGTACAACATTTTTTGGTAAGAGTGAGTAGGAGTAGAGTCTTGATAATAATAGATTTCCTTTACATCTTCCCCGTGGTTGGACTCGCTTCCAGTTAAACCAAAAAAACGTTCTTTTAAAATATGGTCGTTATGATTCCAAAAAGCAAAAGCAAAACAAATGTGCTGCTTGTTGTCTGAAATTCCTCCAATTCCTTCTTCTCCCCAGCGGTACGCTTTGGAACGCGCCATATCATGAGTAATACTGTTCCAAGCATCGCCACCTTTAGAGTAATCTTCTCTTACAGTTCCCCATTGGCGTTCTGTAAGGTAAGGCCCCCATTTTTTCCAACCTTTATTATCGTTTCGTAATTTTAATCTTGCTCTCTCTGCGCCTTTCTCTGACATGATAGTGTATTCTAAATTTGGTGTTGCAATTTATATAAATGCGTCCTAAAAACAGCTGTTTATTTTGTAAAAATCTAAATCAATTTATACTAAAAACAGAATTTTAGAAGCTTTTTTTATTGAACTTTGAATTGTATATTTTTTAAATATCAATTTTAATTTTTAAATAACTTTTTCTATATGACTATTTTTAAAATTTTAATTAATAAAAGTTTTTTTATTACAAAATAAGTTCAAAACCACGTATTCGGTATTGTAAATTTAGTTTGTAACTTTGTACTCCAATGAAAATGGATATGAAATACCAAGTAGTGATTTTTTGTTCTCTTTTTTTACTGATGACATCTTGTAAAGACGACAGTCAGCAGCGTGATGCCGAGAATAAAAAAGCAGCACAAAAAAAGGAAGTAATTTATAAAAATATCAGTAAAAGCTGGGATTTTTATGCTACTCCTATTAACACCACTTCAGAACAAAGTGTGGCGAGTTGGACTGAATTTCGTCAATTCTTAGATGAATTAGGGCAAAAGCCAAGAAAAACCATTGGAGCGTTCCAGAAAAAAGCTGCCGCACTTTCTAAGAAAGTGTTGCTATTAAACAACAACATTCCGTATCAATTCCAACAACCCCAAATCAAAAGCCGAATAGGGACTTTGATTACCAAAGTGCGGTTACTGGATTTATTCATTCATTTAGATAATATTCCGGATAAAAAAGTGATTGTTTTGGTGGGAGAAATCAATGCTGAGTTGGTTTCTTTACAAAGGCAAATGGATAAAATTACCGAAAAAAGTAAAATTCCTGTGGAAGAAGGCGAATTAGAGATGTTGCGAATGCGGGACACCACAAGAGCAATTCCAAGTACAACTATAGATCCAAATCTTCCACGCGTTGAGTAAAACAGTCTATTCCATTTACGATAATTCGCCTAAAACAGAGCAAATAGCATCGTTGTTAGGGCAAAATAATACTCCAAAAGTACACCTTTCGGGTTTGGTGGGATCTTCAATTTCATTTGTAATTCGTTCTGTTTTTAAAAAATCAGAATTGCCGTTTTTACTCATTTTAAACGATAAAGAAGAAGCCGCTTATTATTTGAACGATTTGGAACAAATGGTGGGAGACCAAGACGTTTTGTTTTATCCCGCTTCGTTTCGTCGTCCTTACCAAATAGAAGAAACCGATAATGCAAATGTATTGCTTCGTGCGGAAGTCTTAAATCGCATCAATTCGCGCAAAAAACCAGCCATTATTGTCAGTTATCCCGAGGCGCTTTTTGAAAAAGTAGTCACTCGAAAGGAATTGGATAAAAACACCTTAAAAGTAGCTGTAGGGGATCAAATTTCGATTGATTTTATCAATGAAGTTTTATTTGAATACGAATTCAAAAGAGTCGATTTTATTACCGAACCAGGTGAGTTCTCTGTTCGAGGCGGAATTGTCGATGTGTTTTCATTTTCGAATGATAATCCGTACCGAATCGAGTTTTTTGGTAATGAAGTCGATAGTATTCGAACCTTTGATGTGGCAACGCAATTGTCATTGGAACAACAAAAGAAAATTACAATTATTCCTAATGTAGAAAACAAATTTTTTCAGGAAAACCGGGAAAGTTTTTTAGATTATATTTCAGAAAAAACAGTTCTTTTCATTCAAAACACCGAAGGTTTTTTAAGTCAATTGGACAAACAATTTGTTAAGGCCGAAGAAGCGTTTGAAAAACTATCCAAAGACATCAAACATGCTAGACCGGAGCAGTTATTTTTGAATCAAGAACAGTTTATAAAAAGAGCGTTGGATTTTTCGGTGGCTGAATTGGCTTCCAAGCCCATTTTTAAAACCACTAAAAAGTTCGATTTTCATATTCAGCCGCAACCGTCTTTTAATAAGCAATTTGATTTGTTGTTGAACAATTTGAACGACAATCATTTTAATGGTTACAAAAATTATTTGTTCTGTTCCAATGACAATCAAGCCAAACGGTTCCACGATATTTTTGAAACTTTGGACGAGGCGAATTCAGAAAATATTCGCAAGCAATACAATACCATAGTACTGCCTTTGTACCAAGGATTTATTGATGAAGAAAATCAAATTACGTGCTATACAGATCATCAGATTTTTGAACGCTACCATAAATTCAGCATCAAAAACGGCTATTCTAAAAAACAGAATATCACCTTAAAAGAGCTGACTTCGCTTTCGGTGGGCGATTATGTAACTCATATTGATCACGGAATTGGAAAATTCGGGGGGTTACAAAAAATACAAGTAGAAGGCAAAACGCAAGAAGCTATTAAGTTAGTCTATGCTGATAATGATATTGTGTATGTGAGTATTCACTCCTTGCACAAAATTTCAAGATACAATGGCAAAGACGGTACACCTCCTAAAATTTATAAATTAGGGTCGAATGCTTGGAAAGTGTTAAAGCAAAAAACCAAAGCTCGAGTAAAACATATTGCGTTCAACTTGATTCAGTTGTATGCCAAAAGGCGTTTGGAAAAAGGCTTCCAATATGCGCCAGATAGTTATTTGCAGAATGAATTAGAAAGTTCGTTTATTTACGAAGATACGCCCGACCAAATCAAATCGACTCAGGAAGTAAAAGCCGATATGGAAAGCGAACGCCCAATGGATCGCTTGGTTTGTGGTGATGTAGGTTTTGGAAAAACAGAAGTCGCTATTCGCGCTGCTTTTAAGGCGGTGGATAATAGCAAGCAAGTCGCTGTTTTGGTACCTACCACCATTTTGGCTTACCAACATTACCGAACTTTTTCGGAGCGATTGAAAGACATGCCGGTTTCGGTAGGGTATTTGAATCGTTTTAGAACTGCCAAACAGAAAGCAGAAACGTTGAAGCAATTGGCTGAAGGAAAATTGGATATTGTTATTGGAACTCATCAATTGGTGAATAAAAATGTGGTTTTCAAAGACCTCGGTTTGCTGATTGTAGATGAGGAACAAAAATTTGGCGTGAATGTCAAAGACAAACTCAAAACGATTGCTGCCAATGTAGATACGTTGACTTTAACTGCAACACCTATTCCGAGAACCTTGCAATTCTCGTTGATGGCTGCCCGAGATTTATCGGTAATCACGACACCACCACCGAATCGTTATCCTATAGAAACCAATGTAGTGGGATTCAATGAGGAGTTGATTCGCGATGCCATTTCGTATGAAATTCAGCGTAACGGACAAGTATTTTTCATCAATAACCGCATTGAAAACATCAAGGAAATTGCCGGAATGATTCAGCGATTAGTCCCTAATGCCCGAGTGGGAATTGGTCACGGCCAAATGGATGGAGCTAAACTTGAAGAATTGATGTTGGCTTTTATGAATGGTGAATTCGATGTTTTGGTAGCTACTACTATTATTGAAAGTGGTTTAGATGTACCAAATGCTAACACGATTTTTATCAATAATGCCAATAATTTCGGACTGTCTGATTTGCATCAAATGCGAGGTCGAGTAGGACGTAGCAACAAAAAAGCGTTTTGTTATTTCATTTGTCCGCCGTATTCTGCGATGACTGATGATGCACGCAAACGAATTCAGGCTTTGGAACAATTTAGCGAATTGGGAAGCGGATTCAATATTGCTATGAAAGATTTGGAAATTCGTGGTGCAGGTGATTTGTTAGGAGGAGAACAAAGTGGTTTTATTAATGAAATTGGTTTTGATACGTATCAAAAAATCATGAACGAAGCCATTGAAGAGCTGAAAGAAAACGAATTCAAGGATTTGTATCCAGAGCAAAACGATATCGAAACCAAAGAATACGTCAAAGATTTGCAATTGGACACGGATTTTGAATTGTTATTTCCAGACGAATACATCAATACAGTTTCGGAACGACTGCTTTTGTATAATGAATTAGCAGATATTAAAGACGAAGCCTCACTTTTGGCTTATGAAAATAAGTTAATTGACCGTTTTGGACCTTTGCCTAAACAAGCCGTTTCTTTATTGAGTAGTATGAAAATCAAATGGATTGCTACTCGTTTAGGGATTGAAAAATTGGTCTTAAAACAAGGTAAAATGATTGGTTATTTTGTATCGGATCAACAATCGGATTATTACCAATCGGGACGTTTCCATCAAGTGCTTCAGTTTGTACAAAAGCAAAGCGCTTTGTGTAAAATGAAAGAAAAACAAACCCCTAACGGATTGCGATTGTTGTTGACTTTTGATAATGTGAAATCGATTCGAAGAGCTTTAGAATTAATGGAGCTGATGGGGAAATAATAAAAACAAAAAAGCCTCTATAACAACCCTCGCAGGGTTCAAAACTCTCCTTTTTTAAAATTAATTGAAACAACAGCTTAGTATTGCAAAACTATTTTTCTTATATTTGAAAAGCCCCTGTAACTGCAATAGATCCCGAGTCCATTTCCTTTACAGATTTATAAAAATTGACGCTTTCTTGCCAATCAATTTTATTTCGAGGTTGGTTTTGCTAATATATTTGTATCAAATAAACTTGTCATAAATGAAAACAGCTATAATTATATCAACGATATTAATCCATTTTTCTTGTTATTCTCAGACTACTAAAGAGAAATACATCCTTGACGATGTTGGAATTATGGTGGAAAATTTTGAAAAATCAAATCAAGACGATGATAAATACAGTAAAGACAACAAAATTTACACTATCGGTAAAAAGTTTTATTACACCTATTATTATGAAAATATGAAGGGTGATAAATTTTTAATTGAGAAAGGGGAAGAGATAAAGAAAGAAGGATATAGTGTTTTTGGTTGGCGATTTATTGAGATTGCAAAACAAAATGCCCAAACGCTTAAAAACATAGTCCTAAAGCCCATTTCTGGTAATCCGTTTGAAGAGCAAATCCCAGATTATAATCAAACAGGGATTTCATATGAATATTTAATGAACAACAATCTTCCCTTGACAATGGAAGTAACAGGAGCAATAGAAAATGAGGTTAATACTTGGATTCATCCACCGCGAAGTAGTTTTTTCCAAATTTTAGAGTTAAATCCATTTCCCTATATAAAAGCACCTTATAAGGTTGGAACTAAATGGAATTGGAAACTTGAGATTGGAGATCATTGGTCTGATAAAAGATGGCTCGAATGGAAAGGCAGAATTGAAAATAATTATGACTACCAAATCACAGAACAAACGACTGTTTCCACAAAAGTAGGGGATTTGGAATGTTTTGTGATTAAGGCAAAAGCTAAAAGCAGGATTGGCGAAACTGAACTTATTTCTTATTTCAATCCTGACTATGGTTTTATAAAATTAGAATATAAAAATATTGACGGGACAAAAATCGTTCTAGAACTCGACAAAATGGAATAAAAACCCCGATTTAAAAACCCTCGCAGGGTTCAAAACCCTGCAAGGGTAAAAACGGGTTGCTTTAATTCTTCAAATCCTTAATTACTTTGAAAGCAACATCAACTTCATCTTCACTTACTAAAATAGTGAACTCATTAGAGGTAGAGATTACTTCATTGATGATGATTCCTTCCCAAGCTAAGCGTTGGAAAATAAAATAATAAATTCCAGGAACCACGATGTTTTCTTTGGGTAGTTTTACCGTAATGGAAGCTAAATTTTCTAGTTTTTGAATCAATTTTTCGTTAGCAAAATGTTTGTCAACCAAATGATTCACACTGCTACTCACTACGATATTCGTTTCATTTACCCCTCTTGATGAAGTGTAAAAAATATCAGAGTGACTATTAATGTCTGTAATTAAATCGGCTTGTTTGTTTAAAACGGTTTCTGAAGCTGCAAAAGTGTAATCGGTCAACTCAGAACGAACGGTAATTTCTCCGATATTTTTGATGACTTTATTGATTTTGTGATTCAATTTAAAGTCCAACTCTTCAGTTAATCTTTTTAGCGCCATTACCACGGCACCTTGTTTTACTTCTTTACCAAATTCATTTTCTAATTCGCTCATAATATTACGCGAAAGAGAAGTTAAATTAATGATTCCCAATGATAAAGCATTTAACAAAAAGGGTTTTGTTTTGATGTAATTTTCTACAATGGACGATACAGTTTTCATAGTAGTTGCGTTAAGTTGTTGTTTTAAAAATAGTAGTTAGGGTGTTGTAGTTGTGTTAAAAATCACTGCAAATATAAATAAAAAAACAATTTGTTACAAATATAACATTAAAAAATACACTTAAAAATGAAAAAAAGCATCTGTAAGGTGTTCAATTACAAAATCTTGCCCTTTTTTGTTGATGGCAATGATGTCAAAACGCACCTCAAGATCCAAATCGTTTTCGGTTACATAAGCATTAACCGCTTTTACCAATAATTGGATTTTTTTAGGTTTTACAAAGTCTTGTGGAAGACCAAAATCAACAGATGAACGCGTTTTTACTTCAACAACCGCTAAGGTATTGTCTTTTTGAGCCAAAATATCTATTTCTGCTTTTTGAAAAATCCAATTGGTTTCCAAAATAACATAACCTTTTTTTTGGAGGTATTCTACCGCCAGTTCTTCTCCAAGTTTTCCTAATTCGTTGTGTTCGGCCATGGTGAGAAGGATTGGTGTTGGCTATTCAAAAACTATAGTGCTACAATTTTCGGTTACTTCGATAGACACAGTATTTCCTAAAATTAAGGCTCTATTGTCATGAATATGACCTGCAGGAAAATTAAAAATCATAGGAATATTGTACTTTTTAGTAACATCCTGAACAATTTCAAGAGCATTTTTACCCCAAGGAATATCATTGTCCTTCATATCCGTCATAGAGCCCACAATGATACCTTTCAGGCTTTCAAGACAGCCGTTACGTTTTAGGTTCATCATCATACGGTCAATATGGTAGAGGTATTCGTCTAAGTCTTCGATATATAAAATTTTGTCCTTGCAGTCAATTGCTGAGGGCGAACCCAATAAGCTATACAATATGGATAAATTCCCACCAACTAATTCGCCAGACGCTTTTCCCAATCGATTCATAGGATGTGGGTCAATAGAATATTTTAAAGGTTGTCCAAATAATGACAAATGCAAACTTTCAATTGCTTCCGGACTTGCTTTAGCAAGGCTAATAGGCATAATTCCGTGAATGGATTTGTAGCCCATAGTATTGAGATGATTGTGCAATACAGTGACGTCACTAAATCCTACCAACCATTTTGGGTGTTTTTTGAATTGCGTAAAGTCAATTAAATCTACTACTCGTACGGTTCCGTAACCACCGCGTGCGCACCATATTGCTTTGATATTGGGGTTGTCCAATTGCTCTTGCAAATCGGCAGCACGATCTTCATCCTTTCCTGCCAATTGATTTTCTTCTAAACCAATACTCTTACCAATGACTACATGTAACCCCCAACTTTCTAACAAATCAATAGTAGGTTGCATACTTTTCACAATATGTTTTCGGGCAGTTGCTAAAATGGCAACAGTGTCTCCTTTTTGTAAATAAGGTGGTGTAATCATAGTCGTTTGGGCTTGCATAGTGATAGAAAGTAAACTTAAAATGAATAAGAAGAAAGATTTTCTCATAAATGAAATCTGTTATGCAACAGTATTTATTTTTAAACAAATATAGACAAATCCGAAATCATTTTTAATTTCAGTTCTAATTTCTTAGTTTTACTTGACCTGAAAATTAGTATCCTAAATCCTGTCCTTATGAGAATTGGCCCCATTCTTTGTTGTGCACTGTTATTGTTTTTGTATCCAAAAACGTTTGGACAATCTAAAAAATTTCGAATTCATACCGTTGCGTTTTACAACTTTGAAAATTTGTTTGACACCATTAACGACCCCAATACGTTTGATGAAGACTGGACTCCAAAAGGATCTCAACATTGGACTTTTGATAAATACCAAGACAAGTTACATAATCTGTCTCGCGTTTTAGTCGAAATTGGCAGTTCAGAAAATCCGGATGCGCCCACTTTCATTGGCGGATGTGAAATTGAAAATCGAGGCGTTTTGGAAGACTTAATTCTCCAACCGAAGTTAGCAGATAAAGAATATGGTATTATCCATTTTGATTCCCCAGACAAAAGAGGTATTGATGTAGCTTTGTTGTATCGAAAGCATTATTTTCAGCCCACTACTTATTCTAATATTCCCTTGTATGTGTTCCAAGGGGAATCAAAATCCAAACTTGATAAAGGGGAAACTACGGATGATGTGTTGGAGGTGAGTTCAAAAAATAAACGAATCTACACTCGAGACCAACTTTTGATTACCGGATTTTTAGAAGGTCAAGAAATTCATATAATTGTCAATCACTGGCCTTCTCGTTCTGGAGGAGAACAAAGGTCGAGTCCGTTTCGCGAAGCCGCCGGAGCTTTAAATAGGAAAATTATCGATTCGCTACAGCAAATTAATCCGAATGCCAAAGTCATTACAATGGGTGATTTGAATGACGGTCCGTACAATAAAAGTGTGAAAATAGCTTTGGGTACCAAAGCAAAAAAAGCTGATACACAGCAATTTGGGATGTACAATCCTTTTGAAGAAATGCAAAAAAAAGGAATGGGTACGATTGCGCATCGCGATGCTTGGGATATTTTTGACCAAATCATAGTTTCGGAATCCTTACTAAAAACAGATTATTCCTCCTTGCAATTTTGGAAAGCAGGGATTTACAACAAGTCTTTTTTAGTTCAAACTAGCGGTCAGTTCAAGGGGTATCCTTTGCGTCATTCGGCTACCGAAATTGGTTTTAGCGATCATTTTCCGGTCTATATTTATTTGATAAAAGAGAAAAAATAGCACGCTTAATTTAGTAACTTTACCCTTTTAAAACGAAGTACTATGGCAATTGCAAAACCGTTCAACTTGAATAAATGGATTGACGAAAACCGTCATTTATTGAAACCACCTGTTGGCAATAAAAATATATATACTGAATCAGGTGATTATATCGTGATGATTGTGGCAGGGCCAAACGCTAGAAAAGATTACCATTACAACGAAACGGAAGAGTTGTTCTACCAATTGGAAGGGAGTATTAAAGTCATCATTCAAGAAGATGGGGAGCGCAAAGTGATGGAATTGAATGCAGGAGATATGTATTTGAATCCAGCCAAAATCCCACATTCACCAGTTCGTTCAGAAGGCTCAATTGGTTTAGTTATCGAGCGCAAAAGAGCAGGTTTAGGTTTTACAGACGGATTGCTTTGGCATTGTGATACTTGTAATCACAAATTACACGAAGTCTATTTTGAGCTACACAATATTGAGAAGGACTTTTTGTCTCATTTCGAACATTTTTATAGTTCAGAAACCTTACGAACCTGTTCCAAATGCGGCACCGTTATGGATACGGATCCAAGATTTATAGCTAAAAAATAATCAGATTTAGTTTCTCCCTTTTTCGTTAGGGTACAAAATGTCTAAATTTTCACTTTGCCAATAGGCTTTAGAATCCGCATCCATAATGGTTAATGGGCCTCTAAAAGCCGCTCCGGTATCTACATTCCAAACATTGGCCATTTGAACAGGAGTTGTTTTTCCAATTCTTGAAACGGGGGTGTGTCCAATGAAGATTTCGCGATATAAAGTAAAACGTTTTGGATAAGCTATATCCGTTGTTTTCATATTTTTATCCAAGGCTAATGCGGTTTCCCAAAGGGTTCTGTCCCAATAAAAAAGTTTCGAAAAATATTCAAAATCAATACCGTTCATATTGGTAAATCCAGCATGAATAAACAATCTATTTTGTTCATCAAGATGATAATCGTCTAACGCTTCTAAGAAACGGATATGGGATGCTAAAGTTTTTGCATCTCGGGTTTGATAAGCCGCAATAGTAGCCTCTCCACCGTGTTCGTGCCATTGTGGATTGTCTGTTCCATTTTTGAGCCAGTCCAATAATAAATCATCATGATTGCCACGAATACAAACAATGTTGTGTGTTTCTTTCATTGAAATCAACAAATCAATTACTTCAGGCGATTGGCTCCAGCCATCCACATAATCACCTAAAAAAATGAGTTTGTCATTTAAACCAACTTTGGCTCTTTCCAAGATTTGATGTAATGCGCGTAATCCACCATGTATGTCGCCAATAACTAATGTTCTCATAGAAAAATTGTTTACAAAGATCGATTGACTATTCCTGAAGAAGCTTGAGCAGTCGGCATCACTACTAAATCTGCAATATTCACGTGATAAGGTCTTGATATTACAAAATGGATAATATCAGCAATATCTTCTGCTTGCAAGGGAGTAAATCCTTTGTACACATTTTTCGCTTTTTCTGCATCTCCTTTGAAACGAACATCGCTAAATTCTGTCGAAACCATTCCAGGATGGATAGCGCCTACGCGAATACCAAAAGGATTCAAATCGATTCGCATTCCTTGATTCAAAGCATCTACAGCGTGTTTGGTAGCGCAATATACGTTGCCGTTTGGGTATACTTCTTTGGCGGCGGTGGAGCCAATGTTGATGATGTGTCCTGATTTTCGTGCAATCATTTGCGGAATAATTGCTTTCGAAACATACAACAGTCCTTTGATATTTCCGTCTATCATAGCATCCCAATCGTCTAGACTCCCCGTCTGAATAGGGTCTAAACCGTGTGCATTACCCGCATTGTTGATTAGGATATCAATCGGAGAGAAAGCGTCTGGTAACGAACTAATTTGCTCAAAAACAGTCTCTTTATCTCGCACATCAAATTGTAAAGTATGTACGGATGTAAATTTTGATAGTTCTTTTTGTAGTTCATCCAAACGATCTTGGCGACGGCCACAAAGCACTAATTTGTAATTGTTTTTGGCTAAAATTATGGCAGTTGCTTTTCCAATTCCGCTAGTTGCTCCAGTTATTAAGGCTATTTTGTTCATTTTTTTATTTTGTAATTAAGGCACATTTTTACCCATACTTTCACTCCAAATAGCGAACCAATCCTCTTTTTCTAAAGGCAATTCGGTAGCTTTCATCAAAGCTTGAATTCGGGCAACGTTTACCGTTCCGGCAATTGGAATTACTTGCGCAGGATGTTGCAAAATCCAAGACAATAAAATCGTATCGGATCCTACTCCATATTTGGAAACCAATTGCGCCAACAATTTTTTCATGCGTCGGGTTTGTTCATTATCTTCTCGAAACACACTTCCTAGTGGGTTCCAAGACATAGGGCGAATGCCGTTGGTTTGCATATAATCCAAACTTCCGTCCAGCATCGCTTCATGGTGCGAAGCAGAAAATTGAATTTGGTTGAAACTTACGGTTGTTTTTTGACGAATCAACTCGGTTTGTGAAGCAGTGAAATTAGACAACCCAAAATCGATAATTTTACCTTCTGATTGTAATTTTGCTACCGCTTCGGCAATCTCGTCTGCTTGCATCAGTGGACTAGGGCGATGCAATAATAATACATCTAAATAATCTGTTGCCAAGTTTTTCAATGAATTCTCTACAGACCAAATAATGTACTCTTTGGAATACTCGTAATGTTTGATCGTATTGTTTCTGTTTTTGGTTACCATTTGGATACCGCATTTCGAAATCAATTGGATTTTAGTTCGGTCAATTTTACTGGAAGCAAATGCTTTTCCAAAATCGGCTTCGGTAGTATAATCGCCATATATATCGGCATGATCAAAAGTAGTAATCTTGTTCTCTAAACAAAGATGAATGATGTTATCCATTTCTTTGGTGTTGAGATTTTTGTCCCAAATTCCCCAATTCATTGCTCCGGCAATAATAGGAGATAAAGTTGTTTTACTCATTGTGGTATAAAGTATTTCTAATTTGTAAATCTAGTATTTTTAATCGAATTGAATCGAGTTCTTAAAAATAGGTAAATTCTATCACAATTCGTCCTTAAAATTAGGCTTTTCGCCGAAGTTTTAACCATTCTTTAACATCTTACTTCTAAAAAAAAATTCAATTTGCACTCGCAAAAGAAAACCGTATCAATATTGGTTTAAAAAATATCACAATGGAAGAGAATACAGCGACTTTAGACATTAGAGCAATTAATGAGAAAATAGAAAGAGAAAGTGCCTTTATTGATCTCCTTACTATGGAAATGAACAAGGTAATTGTGGGTCAAAAGCACATGGTAGAACGATTGTTAATTGGACTTTTGGGCCAAGGACATATTCTATTAGAAGGGGTTCCAGGACTGGCTAAAACCTTAGCGATTAATACGCTTTCGCAAGCCGTTGCAGGGTCGTTTAGTCGAATCCAGTTTACACCCGATTTATTGCCTGCGGATGTAGTGGGAACGATGATTTACAACATCAAGCAAAATGAATTTTCTATTAAAAAGGGGCCTATTTTTGCCAATTTCGTCTTAGCCGATGAGATTAATCGTGCGCCAGCCAAAGTGCAATCGGCTCTATTAGAGGCGATGCAGGAAAAACAAGTGACTATTGGTGATACCACTTTTAAATTAGACAGGCCTTTTTTGGTTTTGGCTACCCAAAACCCAATTGAACAAGAAGGAACGTATCAATTGCCTGAAGCACAAGTCGATCGTTTTATGTTGAAAACAGTGATTGATTATCCAAAAATGGATGAAGAGCGATTGGTTATTCGTCAGAATTTGAGCGGAAGCTATGAAAAAGTAAACCAAGTAGTTTCTATCGATCAAATTTTGCGCGCACAAGAAGCCGTTCGTGAAGTGTATATGGACGAAAAAATCGAGAAATACATTCTAGATATTATTTTCGCTACACGTTACCCAGAAAAATACAAATTAGCCGACTTGAAACCGTTGATTAGTTTTGGTTCTTCGCCACGTGGAAGTATCAATTTGGCGAATGCCGCTAAATGTTATGCTTTCATCAAACGTCGTGGGTATGTAATTCCAGAAGATGTTCGTGCCGTAGTTCATGATGTGTTGCGTCATAGAATTGGCGTTACCTATGAAGCAGAAGCCGAAAACATTACTTCTGTTGACATCATCAACAAAATCGTAAACGAAGTTGAAGTTCCTTAAATTTTAGAAATACAAACTTTGTGACCTTGCGCCTTTGTGGCAGTAAAAAAAATGGATACAAAAGACCTACTCAAAAAAGTCCGAAAAATAGAAATCAAAACCCGTAGATTGAGTGATCATATCTTTTCGGGAGAATATCATACGTCTTTTAAGGGACGTGGGATGACTTTTAGTGAAGTACGTCAATACCAATACGGAGACGATATTCGAGCCATTGACTGGAATGTAACCGCGCGTTATAACGAGGCACACGTCAAGGTCTTTGAAGAAGAACGTGAATTGACGATGATGTTAATGGTCGATATTTCGGGTTCGGAGAGTTTTGGTTCTAAAAATCAGTTTAAAAAAGATATTGTAACTGAAATTGCCGCCACGATGGCTTTTTCGGCAACGCAAAACAACGATAAGATTGGATTGATTTTGTTTTCAGATGAAATCGAATTGTACATTCCACCCAAAAAAGGCCGCTCGCATGTGTTACGAATCATTCGTGAACTCATCGAGTTTGAACCTAAAAGCAACAAGACCGATTTGGCACAAGCTTTAAAATTCTTGTCGGGAACGCAGAAAAAGAAAGCCATTGTTTTTGTTATTTCGGATTTTATGACGCAGGAATACGAACAGACATTAAAAATAGCTTCTAAAAAACACGACATTACGGGAATTCGAGTGTACGATATTCGCGAAGAAAAAATGCCCAATTTAGGAATGGTGCCTATGTTGGACGCCGAAACAGGAGCAGTACAATTAGTAGATACAGGTTCTAAATCAGTTCGTATGAATTATGAAAAATACTATCACGATCGCGTGGCGTATTTTAAAGAAACCTTTAGTAAATCAGGTTCTGGAGTGGTGAACACTAGAGTTGATGAAAGTTATGTAACCAAATTATTAGGGTATTTTAAATCGAGATAAAGATTGTATCCAAACTCATAAATGAAAAGAATAGCATACATAGTATTTTTTCTAATTTCCACGTCGCTTTTTGCACAAAAAGTGACAACGGCTTTGGACACGACACGCAATAAAATTGGTGCCGAGTTCAAATTGACGTTGAAGGCTTCTGTGGATACTTCGGCAAGAGTGGTTTTTCCAAATTTAAAAAATATAGGCGCCTTGGAGGTGATTCGTTCGTATCCTATTGATACGATTCGAAATAATGATCGCTATGAATTGGTTAAAAAATACGGCTTAACTCAATTTGATTCTGGAAAATATACTATTCCAAGAATACCAATTTTGATTAACAAAAAACCGTTTTTATCCGATTCTCTTTTAGTTGAGGTAGCCAATGTGAAAGTAGATACGTTGCAACAAAAAATGTATGATATCAAGGATATTGTAGCTGCTGAAAGTCATTGGGGCAATTGGTGGAAATACCTGTTGACTATTATTATTTTAGCAGGAATAGGCACTTTGGTGTATTGGTATCTTAAGAAAAAACAACAAAAATCTATTGAAGAAGAAGTTTATAAAACACCCATTGAGAAAGCAACTTCTTTGTTGACCATTTTGGAGAAAAAAGAATTATGGCAAAACGGCGAAATCAAAGAATATTATAGCGAATTGACCGATATTGCCCGAAATTATATTGAAGAAGCTATCGAAATTCCAGCGATGGAAAGTACCACTTCGGAACTGATTACAGCTTTGAGAGCAGCTTCAGTAAAAAAGAAAATGACGCTTTCGCAAGAAACCATAGAAAATTTAGAGCGCGTTTTAAAACAGGCCGACTTGGTCAAATTTGCGAAGTCTAAACCGATGGATTTTGAAATTACTGAGGACAGAAACAAAATCCAAAAAGCCATTTTGACTTTGGATAAAGCCATTCCTGTGGAAGTGCCTGAAGAAGAAGATTTGTTGCTAAACGAAGCACAAAGACAGCATCAAATACAATTGCAATTAAAGAAAAAGAAAGCCAAACGAATTCGTGCTGCGATTGTTTCAGTGGTACTTTTGGTTGTTGTTATAACTGGATTTTTTGTAGCCACTCGAGGTTTTGGGTATGTTATTGATACTGTTTTTGGTCGTGAAACCAAAGAATTATTAGAAGGAGAATGGGTAAAAAGTGAATACGGAAATCCAGGAATTCTAATTGAAACGCCTCAAGTACTAAAACGAGTAGATGCCGAAAAAGTGTTGCCAAAAAACACCATGGCATTGATTAAAGAAATGCAATTGTTTCAATATGGAGACATGATGAATAGTTTTTACATCATGGTTTCAACGAGTCAATTCAAACAACCTACCGATATTGATTTGGCGAAAGCCATGGAAGGGAACTTGAAAATAATCGAGGCACAAGGAGGTCAAAACATCATTGTAAAACAAGAAGATTTTGAAACCGAAAGTGGCGTGAAGGGTTTAAAGGGTTATGGAACAATGACGATGCTTAATCCGTTGACGAAGTCAAGTGAGAAAGTGTTTTATGAGATTTTATATTTCAAACAAAATCAAGGATTACAACAAATTATGATTGTGTATCCTGAAGGAGATCAATACGGAAGTGCCATTGCAGACCGAATGTTACATTCGGTTGAACTAAGACAATCAGGTAAATAATGGAAAAATTAAGCTTTTTAAATCCAGAATTTTTTTGGTTGTTGCTGTTAATTCCAGCAGCAGGGGCTTGGTTGTATTTGAAAAGAAACCAACAAACAGCTACCTTAAAAATAAGTTCGATTGCAGGTTTTGCAGGTACAAAATCGTTTTTTGTAAAGCTGTATCCGTTTTTAGGGGTCCTTCGATTATTGGCATTAACAGCTTTAATTGTAGCTATGGCAAGACCTAGAACGGTTGATGTTAGTAATAAAACTAAAACTACAAAAGGAATCGATATTGTGATGGCGATTGACGTTTCTGGGAGTATGTTAGCCAAAGATTTGAAACCTAACCGAATGGAAGCGCTAAAAAAAGTAGCTTCTAGTTTTGTTGACGAAAGACCTAACGATAGAATCGGATTAGTGGTGTATGCTTCAGAAGCGTATACAAAAACTCCGGTAACGAGTGATAAAGCCATTATTCAACAAGCGATTGAAAGCATCAAATACGATAACGTATTGCAAGACGGAACAGGAATCGGAATGGGATTGGCGACAGCCGTCAACCGTTTGAAAGACAGTAAAGCCAAAAGTAAAGTCATTATTCTGTTAACAGATGGTGTAAATAATGCAGGATTTATTGAGCCCGAAACGGCTTCGGATATTGCTAAACAATACGGAATCAAAGTATACACGGTTGGAATTGGAACTAATGGAATGGCAGAGTTTCCGTATGCGATTGCGCCCAACGGACAATTTTTATTCCGTATGATGCAAGTAGAAATTGACGAACAGTTGATGAAAAATATTGCGCGCAAAACAGACGGAAAATATTTTAGAGCAACTAGTAATTCTAAGTTAGAAGAAATATACGCAGCCATCAATAAACTAGAAACCACTGAAATTCAGGAGTTGAAATTTTATGATTATGACGAGAAATTCCGTCCATTTGTGTGGTTAGCAGGTTTCTTTTTGTTGTTAGAAATTGGATTGCGAAATACAGTATACCGATCATTTATTTAAAATGGAATTAGACGAAAAAATATATTTGTACTTACTACTGCTATTGCCATTATTGGTGCTGTTTTTTCTTTTCAATATGTATTGGAAAAGAAAAAAACAGCGCGAATTTGGTGATCTGGAACTGGTGCAGCGATTGAGTCCAGACAGTTCTGTTTTTAAACCTATTTTAAAATTAGTGGTGCTGCTTTTGGCGTTAACAAGTTTGATTTTAGGCTTGGTCAATCCAAAAATTGGCACTAAAATGGAAACCGTAAAACGAGAAGGAATCGACATTGTTTTTGCCATAGATGTTTCTAAAAGTATGCTGTGCGAAGATGTGGCACCGAGTCGTTTAGAAAAAAGTAAGCAATTGGTTTCTCAAATTATCAATCAATTGGGGAATGACAGAATTGGGATTGTGGCTTATGCGGGAAGTTCGTTTCCAGTTTTACCCATTACAACCGATTATAGCGTAGCTAAAATGTTTCTGCAAAGCATGAATACCGAAATGGTTTCGTCTGTAGGAACGTCTTTGGATGAAGCGATAAAATTGTCGGCCACTTATTTTGATGACAAAAAAACCAGTAAGTTGTTGATTTTAGTTTCAGATGGAGAAGACCATTCGGAAGGCGCCGAAGCTGCTGCGGAAGAATCTAATAAACTAGGCATTAAAATCATTACGATAGGGGTGGGAACTCCAAATGGAGGAACTATTCCGTTGCGACGTAATGGAATTTTAGAAGGTTTGAAAAGAGACAATAACAACGAAGTGGTAATTACGAAATTGAATTCTGAAAGTTTGACTGCTATTGCTAAAGCTACCAAAGGAGGTTATGTAAATGGCGCCAACACCAAACAAGTAATTGATTACGTGAAAAATGCCTTGAATAATATTGAAAAAACCGAATTTGAAGCAACACAAATGGCCGATTTTCAATCACAATTTCAGTGGTTTTTAGGATTTGCATTTTTGTTATTATTCGTGGATGTTTTTCTATTGGAACGCAAAACCAAATGGGTGAATCAACTCAATTTGTTTAATGAAAAGGAACAATAAAATGATTAAAAAGGTATTTCTATCTATTTTGCTCGTGTTTTCTTTGGCGATTACAGCCCAAGAGAAAGATGCTCTTTTGCCCAAAGCAAATGAAGACTTTGCAGCAAAAAAGTATGCCGATGCCGAAGCCAATTATAGAATTTCACATTCTAAATTCCCAAGAAGAACGGTAGCTTCGTACAATTTAGGAAATGCTATTTACCGTCAAAACCAATTTTCGGAATCCAAAATCGCATTTGCCAATGCGTTAAAAAATATTAAAACGCGTCCGCAAAAACACAAAGCTTTTCACAATTTGGGTAATGTGTTTATGAAAGAGAAGAACTATTCACAGGCTGTCGAAGCCTATAAAAATGCACTTCGCAATAGTCCTGAAGATGAAGAAACGCGTTACAACTATGCTTTGGCAAAAAAAATGCTGAAAGATAATCCGCCAAAAGACGATAAGAATAAAGATAAAAACAAGGACAAGGACAAGAACAAAGATAAAAAGGACGACAAGAAGGACGGAGAGAATAAAGATAAGAACAAGGATAAAGGCGACCAAAATAAAGATAAAAAGGACGACAAAGGCGATAAGGATAAAAACAAGTCGGATAAAAAGGATGATCCGTCTAAAAATCAAGGACAGCCAAAACCTAATCCAGGTGGAATTTCGCAGCAGCGAGTTCAGAATTTGTTGGACGCCGTGAATAACGAAGAAAAGAAAGTTCAGAATAAAGTCAATGCCCAAAAAGTAAAAGGAAAACCAGTTCAAACAGAAAAAGATTGGTAAGTAATTTGAAATAAGAATACCATTTTAACAACAAATGAAAAAATACATACTGCTATTATTAATCAGTTTTCAAGGACTATTGGCTCAAGTACAATTTGAGGCAAAAGTCAGCAGAAATACGCTCGGACTTAACGAAAGACTTCGAGTAGATTTTATAATGAATGTAGATGGGGATAATTTTGTTCAGCCTAATTTTGAAGGTTTCCGAGTAATTGCAGGGCCAAGTCAGCAAATCAGTCAGTCGTGGATTAACGGACGAAGTTCTTTTGAAAAAATATACTCTTATTTTTTGTTGCCTTTGCAAAAAGGAAATTTGGTTATCAAACAAGCGACGATTGAGTTCAATGGCCAATTGTATAAAACAGCCCCAATTCGAGTGACGGTTACCAATCCGGTGCAACAACAAGCCGATCCAAACGATCCGAATGCCCCTCAGATATCAGCCGATAATAACATTTACCTTGTAGCCGATATTTCTAAAACCAATCCGTACATTAACGAACCGATTACGGTGGTGTATAAATTGTATTTTAGTTACAATATTGGAATTACCAATTGGCGCGAGTTGAATAAACCCAAATACAATGATTTTTGGAGTCAGAACATCGATATCAAACAATTAGTTGCCGAAGAAGGGATGTTTAAAGGACAACGCTATCGCTTTGTAACCTTGCGAAAAACAGTGTTGTATCCGCAAAAATCAGGCAAATTAAACATTGAACCTTTATCCCTAGATATTGATGTGCAATTACCAACCAACCGTAGGGATATGTTTGGTAGAGTAATGATTACCGAAGGCAACAAACGCGTTTCGGCAGGAACCAAAACGATAACAGTAAAAGCTCTTCCTGAAGCGGGTAAACCAGAAGGTTTTACAGGAGCAGTCGGTAATTTTGATTTTAAAGTAACGCCAACAAAAACCAATTTAAAAAACGGAGAAAGTTTGGACTTGGTGGTGAGTGTAAGCGGAAAAGGGAATTTGAAATTATTTGATTTACCCAAACCGGTAGCGCCTAATGCACTCGAAATGTATGATGCGGTACACAAGGAACAAGTGAATACAGGCTTGACCGGAATGTTAGGAAAAATTTCAGATAGTTACACGATTGTTCCACAATACAAAGGAAAATATCCAATTAAACCCATGCAGTTTAGTTATTTTGACTTGAGTTCGGGTACATACAAAACGCTAACATCAGAGGAAATACTAATTAATGTATTGGACGGACCAACAGCAACACAAGCTGTGGCGTCAAATACAGGTGCGAATAAAACCAAGATTGAAAAATCAGAGCAGTTCAAGTTCATTAAACTGAAAACAGAATTGTTGCCATTGCAGCGCTATGATTTCTTTGGTTCGTTATGGTATTATGTACTGTTGTTATTGCCATTTATAGCGTTGCCAATAGTAGTGCTTCTTAGAAGAAGAAAAGAAGCATTGGATGGAGATGTGACTGGAAACAGAATTCGAATGAATAACCGATTGGCTAAAAAATATTTATCAGAAGCTAAAAAACAAATCAATAATAAAGAACCGTTTTATGTGGCTTTGGAAAAAGCAATGCACAATTTCTTGAAGGCTAAATTACACATTGAAACTTCGGAAATGAGTAAAGACAATATTCAAGAATTGTTGTTGTCTCGCAACGCCAATCCAGAAGCAGTTACTGATTTTATTGCCTTAACTGAAAACTGTGAGTTCGCTCGTTATGCACCAGCATCAAGCACGTCTATTCAGAATGATTTTGATAAAGCAGTGTTGATTATTTCAGAATTGGAAAAACAGATATAACAATTGATAATTCAAAATTAACAATTGATAATTAAAACAAAATGAAACATTTAGTTTATATATTTTTATTCATCACTTCTTTTGTATTCGCTCAAAGCGGATTTGAAAAAGGAAATGTTTTGTATCGAAAAGGGCAATACGAACAAGCGATTCAAGCTTACGAAAGCGTGTTGGAAAATCATCAGCAGTCAGCCGAGCTATATTTCAATTTAGGAAATTGTTACTATAAGTTGCATAAAGTAGCGCCATCCATCTACAATTACGAGAAGGCTTTGGTTTTACATTCCGAAGATGCTGACATTGCCAATAACTTAAAATTCGCACAGAAATTAACTATCGATGAGGTAAAAGAAGTGCCGAAAGTGGGTTTTGCCAAACTACTTCGTGATTTTACGGCTATTTATCATTACAATACTTGGGCATGGATTTCGGTAGTATTTGGATTGCTGTTTTTAGGCTTTTTTATGGGATACTATTTTTCGCCAGTTACGGCGTCAAAACGCATTTTCTTTTTTGGAATGTTTGTATGGATTTTATTCCTGTTAATTAGTGTAGGAGCCGCTATTTTTGAAAAAAATCATTTTGTAAACGAACGTCCAGCTATTGTTTTTGCAGAGGTTGCCGAAGTGAAAAGCGAACCTCAAAAAGCCAGTCCTGTTACTTTTGTAGTTCACGAAGGAACTAAAGTCTTTGTCGAAGAAGCTTTAGGTAAATGGAAAAAAATTCAATTGACAGACGGCAATGAGGGTTGGATTGAATCCGCAGCCATTAGAGAAGTGAAATAATTATTAAATATCTTTCCAATACTCACTATAAAAATTATTGGTTTGTAAAAGTTGTTCGTGATTCTTGTGACGGGTAATTCTTTATCCTTAAATCTCATTACCTATTTTACACTTCAAATTATCAAAAAACTGTTCTATCAGTCGTCTATTGTCAGTAATAATCTCAGCTGTTCCTTTAGCTTCTGCATGAAATCCAACATCTTTCCGTAATTTTTTTAATCCATTTGGAAGACTTACATTAACTAGATATGAATTGATTTATTTTTGATTTGTATCTAAGAATACTTATTATAATAATTCTAAAAAGGTATTTGAGCTGTATCATTGATAATTGCTCTTGAGTTTAAAAGAATAATAATTTTACAACAAAATAGATAGGATGATAATAAATGTCAAAATTAATAAGCAGATTAGTAATGTTTTTTTTGGTATTTTTTAATTACCTAGTTCTAATTGATTTTTTATTAAATTATAGTAATCTGCTTTGTTTTGTACCAATTGTTTGTGATTGCCTACTTCTGCTATCTCTCCGTTTTTGAGTACTATAATTTGGTCAGCATTTTTGACGGTGCTTAAGCGATGTGCAATGATTATTACAGTTTTGTTTTTAAAAAATGTATTTAGGTTTTCCATTATAATTTTTTCGTTTTCGGCATCTAAACTACTTGTCGCTTCGTCAAAAAATAAATATTTTGGGTTTTTATAAACGGCTCTTGCTATTAAAATCCGTTGTTTTTGACCTCCTGAAATTCCACTACCAGAAGTGCCAATTTTTGTTTTGATTCCCATGGGTAAATTGTTAATGTAATCTGTTAAATTGGCTATTTTTATTGCGTTTTCTAATTTTTGAATATCAATTTCAGTGTCAGATGTTGCTATGTTTCTCTCTATTGTTTCTGAAAAAATATATCCATCTTGCATAACAACACCATAATCATTTCGCCAGTCATTGAGTTTTAAGGTTTTTAAATTTTCTGCATTAATTGAAATTTTACCATTTATAGGGTCATAATATTTTAAAATTAATTTTAAAAGTGTAGTTTTACCACTACCGCTAGTTCCTACAACCGCAGTTATTTTATTTTCTGAAATAAAGTGATTAATATTTTTTAGTATATATTGAGATTTTGGGCCTTCATATTGAAAATTTACATTGCAAAATAAAATTCCTTTTTGTTTTGTATCATTTATTTGTTTATTTTTATTATGAGTCTTAATATTTTTATTTGTTACTTCTTTAAAATTGTGAATTTCATTTAATCTTGAAAAACTTAATTTAGCATCTTGTAAAGAACGAAAGAAACTTATTAATTGATTTATTGGAGAATTCATTTCGCCGATAATGTATGAAATACTTAACATACTCCCCAAAGTAAGATTATTGTTAATTACATTTTGAGCTACAATAAATGTAACGATAATATTTTTTACACTATTTAAAAATTCATAACCAGAAAGCTGTAATTGGTCTAAATTAAGAACTTTTAAATTTATTTTTAAAAGTTTTTCCTGTATCTCTTTCCATTGATTTTGTTTGTATTGTTCAAAATTGTTTAGCTTTATTTCTTGCATACCAGTAATTAACTCATAGGTTGAACTTTGATTATCCGCTAATAATTCAAATCTATTGTAGTCTAATGTTTTTCTTTGTTTTTGAAAATGTAATACCCAAAGAATAGAGAATAAAGTGATAGAAATGTAAATAATTAGGATTGACCAATTGTAATATGCCAGTACACCAAAAAAGACAGAAAAATTTATTAGAGAAAAAAGAGTTTGAATACTTTGTGATGTTAAAAAACTTTCGATTCGTTTGTGGTCTTGAATCCTTTGGGTTAGATCGCCTATTCTTTTTGAATCAAAGTATTTTAAAGGCATTAGCATTAATTTTTCTAAAAAGTCTGCAATAATACTGATGTTAATTTTTGAGCCAACATAAAGTAAAATTCTATTTCTTATTATTTCTACAATTGTATGACCAAAAAAAAGGGAAAGTTGAGCTAAAAGAATTAAGGTTACAAAATTAATATTTTTTGGATTTATACCTTTATCAACTAAATTTTGTGTTAAAAATGGGAATATTAAAGTTATTAAACTACCAATTATTAAGCTACTAAAAATTTTTATCATTTGCCATTTAAAAGGCTTGATATAATTGAAAAGATATGAAAAATTATTTTTTTCTTTTATTTCTTGTTGGTTGAAAAATATTTTAGTAGGAGTTAAAAATAATGCAACACCTTTGTTCTGAATATTCATCCATCCTTTACAAAAATTATCTTCGGTTAACTTAATTAGACCGTGAGCTGGATCAGCAACATAAAAATAATATTTTTTAGAGAATTTACTTTTTTTGATTTTATATAAAACTGCAAAATGAGATTGATTCCAGTGTATAACACAAGGGATGTCATCTTTTTTTTCTTTAAGTTTTTCTAAAGTTAACTTGGCGGATACTGTTTCAAATCCGATGTTTTGTGCTGCTTGGGAAATTCCTAAAAGACTAACACCATTTTTGGTTATAAACGAATTGTCTCTAAAAAAGGGTAGGCTAAACTCTTTTCCATAATGTTTAGAAATCATAACTAAACAAGATGGACCACAATCCATCTCGTCTAATTGATATGTTATTTTAAACTTTGCCAATTTCTTCTTTTTTTTGTCTAATGTAATAATCTAAAAGTAATTTGTCCTTAAAATTTGATTTAAATGGAGGGCAAGCAGGGGTTCCTTCGTACCATGATTTGGGACACCCCCCGCCACAGACGGGTAAATGTAAACAAGTTTTACACCAGGTTGTACCAGAGTCTAAAACTGTACTCCAATCTCGCAGAGTTGCATTCATATTGTAGGTTTCTTTTGGATTAAAAAGATTTCCTATTAAACTATCTCCTTTTCCGTAAGTTTCTGAATATGGAAATTCCCAACAAGCATAAATATTCCCAAAAGCATCCCAAACTTCGCTATCCTTTTGTTCAACCATACAAACAGAATAACTTCTTTTGGGTAAAATATCTATACTAATATTATATTCAAAACATTTAAAAAGCCATTCAATTTCTTTTTGAGCAAAAAAATCTTTTGTTAAACTTTCTTTTCCTGCATCATTCCCTCCAAAATCAACAATTGTTGCAAAGTACATAGAAACTTTATCTTGCAAATTCATGTCTTTTATGCAGTCAATCAATGGTTCCACATACTGATAGTTTGTTTTATCAATATTTACTCTTATTGAGATATTACAACCATAATCTTTATAAGTGGTTGTATTAGTAACATCAACAATATTTTTCATAATAAGATCAAAGGTTGGCTCTCCTGTTTTAGTAATTCTACGTATATCGTGACTTTCAGCTGTGCCATCAATTGTTATTTGATATTGTGTAACACCACATTCCTTAACAAGTTCTTCAAATAATTTAGGTTTTAAACTTAAACCGTTTGTAATCATGTCTGAAATATATGTAAACCCTTTTGCTTGACATAAAGCAATCATTTTTTTTGATGCGTTTTTGATTGATGAATAACCAGTTAAAGGTTCTCCTCCATACCAAGTTATAGCAAGTCCATTATAAATATCTTTCCCATTTAATAAAAACTCTATTCTTTCAAGGTATTTATCAATAACATCTTCCTTTGCGTAATCTTTGGTATGATTTTGACCACAATAATGGCAGCCTAATTGACAATTCGCTGATGGTTGAATAGTCATTGATAAGAAATTTACTGTATCTCGTATTGTAGCATTTGTGGACATTACGTATTGATATTCATCTTCTTGAGCATTAACTATAAACTCTTTCTCAACTAATGTGTTGTAGATTTCTTTATCAATTTTGTCAAACTCATTATTAATAGCCAATTGATAAATATTTTCTTCAATTAGTATTGAAGTGGCAGTTCGAGTTGAAAAAATAATTCTTTTGTTTGGCATTTCTACATCACTTAATTCATCAGTAGATAAATGGTATTTTGAAAACTTCATAATTTATTTTTATTAAGGCGAGTCATGAAACTCGCCTATTGTTAATTATTTAAGCATTATTGCATTTGAGCATAAAATTGTCCACAATGATCTATTGTCAATCTGTCACAACTACCATGAAATTCTCCACAACTTTGAAGAACCCTACAACCACCTGAAATACTCGCAGTTTGCCTATCATTTAAAATTTGAAATGAAATTGTAGTGATTTCTTTCTTTTTTTGAACTAACTCTTTGAATTTATTTTTAAACATGAACTATATATTTAAAATGTTAGAAAAAAGTACAGTAAAAACGTTAATGTTTTTACTGTACTACGAAAAATAAATTTTCAAATGGCATTGTTATTCCATCACTTCTGGTTCATGAAATCTTTGACAAGTTTTTAGATTTGGACAAGTGCCATCGAATACACCACAACCTGATAAAGCTCTACAACCTCCTGATAATTCAGAGGCTTGTTTGTCGTTTAAGATTTCAAAAGAAACTTCGGTTAGTTCTTTTTTGTTTTGAACTAACTCTTTGAATTTGTTTTTAAACATAATTAAATGATTTAAAAATTATAAAAAAATAGCGTTCAGCATATAAACCGTACTGATGCGGCTTGGTTGCAACCAACTATTTAGAGTTTCTTTCTTTTATACTGCGCAATACAAAATACTCAAAACGATAAATCTTTTTAATTTGTGGCTCTGCCTTTTTCTTCCGAATTACTTTCTTTGGTTTCTTTGTTCTTTAATTTATTGTTTCCCAACTTGTATGAAATAGATAATGTTATTTTACGCACATCCTCATAATTAGTGCTGTAGAAATTAATATTATTTATTTTTTGAGACCATCTTTGTTTACTGGTTCTAAACACATCATTAAATGAAATGTTTAGTACTAAAAGTTTATTTAGAGTTAAATACTTAAAACCAAAATCGGTACTATATTCACTCTTATTCTTAGAGTTTAAAATAGTGCTTGGAAATACATAATAGAAGTCTAAACTTCCTAAAAAAGTTTTTGATTCATTGAATATAAATGAATTATTAGACGAAATAAATGCACCGAAACCTTCAGTAACTTTTTCAATGCTTAAATCGTTAGAAACAGTTTTTGTATAACTTAAATTTGCAGAATTATAACTTTCCCATCCTTTATATTTATTGTAGACGTAGGATTCGTTTAAGCCCATACTTTCTGATTTATAATAATTTAAACTTGTTGTAACTTGGTTTAAGCTACCATTGTTTATAAAAGTAATGACACCAAAACCATTATTTTCAATAGAATAATAAATAGATGTATTTAGATTGTTCTTAAAAGTGTGATCAAAACTAATATTATGAGTAGTACTAGGTTGCAAAAATGGATTACCCTCAATATATGAATATGGATTACTATATTCTCTAAAAGGATTTAGTATAGCATATTTTGGTCTATTAATTCTTTTACCGTAATTTATTGAAAATATGTTATTTTCATTTGGGCTATAAGTAATATAAGATGTTGGAAATAATTTTGAGTAATCTATTTTGTTTTGCTGGTTAATTGTAAATGAATAACCAATTGCTAGGGTATTTTCGAATCTTAAACCAAATTGAACTTCCCACTTGCTATTTGCAAATTTTTTAGTTGTGGAAAAATATAACGCTTGATTGTTTTCTTTATATTCAAATTGGTTACTCTTATTAGAATCAAAAATGGGATCACCACTACTTAAATTGAAATAATTAATATTACTATTAGTTTTTGTAAAAGATAATTTACCACCATAGTTTAAATTAACCCATTTTAATGGATGCTCAACATCTATTTTTACAGAATAATTTTCGATATTTTGTTTTCCAGTGTTGTTTGTTGAAGCGAAAGAGTTTGCATTACTTATTGAATTATATTCATTAGTTGAGTATACTTGATTATTTTTTCTTTGATAATTGAAATAATCAATATCTAAATTAACCTTTCTTCCAATAGTATCTATATCATATATACTATGAATATTAACGGAATGATTTATATTGTTTTTATTATCATAAAGATTAGTTTCAATTCTTTGATTGGTAGCATTATTATATATATCAGAAAGTATTGCTAAATTTCTTAGGTTGATATTTGGTTTACTATTCCCTCCTGAATATTGCAGACCTAGTGTTAACTTATTATTTATTTTGTAATCGACCACAATTTTGCCACTTACAATATTTGTATGGTTTTTTATGTCGTCACCACTATTCCAATTCTGTGTTGAATAATCAATTTTTTGAGTTTCTTGAGTATAGTTTGCTCCATTGGTATAATTAATATTAGTAGTTACGGTTGTTTTATTTTTTTGATAATTAAATCCATTTCCTAATGATCCAGTTGGATAAAAAGACTGTTTATAGGATGAACGAAAAGACGAACTCCATGAGTTTGGTTTTGCCTTTTTTAATTTAACATTTACAAGACCGCTATTTCCTTCCGCTTCATATTTTGCAGGAGGATTTGTAATTAACTCAATATTTTTAATATCATCAGATTTTATTGTTTTCAAGAAATTAACTAAATCATCTCCAGTAAGTTGAGTTAATCTATCGTCAATCATTATCATTAAATTACTTTTTCCTATCATATTAATTCGGTCTTTTTGGACACTTAGACTAGGTGTAACTTTTAATGCATCAAACGCATCACCACCTGTTATCGATATAGAATTCTCCACATTAAAAACCAATCTGTCTATTTTTCTTTCTATGAGCTTTTTCTTTCCTTTGACAATTACTTCTGACAAATTCTGTTCCTGATCATTTACTTTAATTATTTTAAGGTTCAAGTCTTGATTTAATTCAATCTTTTTCTTCCATAATAAAACCCCAAATTTTCTTATTCCTAAGGAATAATCTCCTTTTCCTGTTAATATAGCAAACTCTCCATCGTGATTAGTTAACTCACTTTTTAAGGCAATAGAGTCTTTATTAAACATCAATATCTCAATGTTTTCTAAAGGCATATTGTCTTTATTAACGATTCTTCCCGTTATTTTTATTTGAGAAAATAACATAATTGGGAAAAGTATTGTAGATATAATAATTAGACAGAAATTTTTATTCATTATACGGTTTCTAATTTGCAGATTATTGACTCTACTATTGTTATTTTATAGTTTTACTCTATTTAAAAATTTTTGATTTTTTTATGCCAATTGAGTCAAAACAATAAAATGAATTTGGATAAATATTGATTGAAGTATGGATAGAAATTTTTAAAAAATTCTTCATAAGATTTGGTTTATAAATTAGAGGTTGCTAATCTGTTGTTTAATTATAATAAGTGTTAAAACTTACTCCAAAACAAAGAGAATAATAAAAATCGTTCCTAGCAAGAACAAAAAACTACTAAATCAGTCCTGCTAAGAATGTGATTTTTGAAAAAGATTTCTTTCATTTTATTATTTTTTGTAACATTGTACGTTCCCCCACTAAATTAATGTTACCGTAAACTAAATTGTAAATAATATGATGCCTGTTATTCTTAAAACGATTCGTATTTCTAGATTAGAAAAAAATCTAACTCAAGAAGACGTAGCAAAAAAGCTAAATTTTACTCAAAGCTATTATGCTAAAATCGAAAATGGCAAAGCAGATATTACACTCCAAAATTTATTAAAACTTTTAGAGATATTTGAGGTTAATTATTTTGATTTTCAAAAAAAGATTAAGAAAAGAGTTCTAGATGATTTGAAATAATAAATCGACTATTTTGTTGCTTTTTGGTACAATTTCTGGATGGAAGGGAAGATAAAATCAGCTGTTTTTTGTATCGGATTGAAGAAAATAGAATGGTCTAAAGTTTCTTTTTTAGCTAAAAAATGATTGTAGTTGATTTTCTCAAAAACACTAAACAGGATACTTACAATTAAAACCGTTTTCAACATTCTGAAAAAACCACCCCCCGCTTTGTTTATCCATCCCATATAAGCGAAATTCACCAATTTAGTCAAGAACTTTCCGGCTAAAGACACTCCAATTATTACGACCAAAAAAGTAAGGATAAAAGCAATAACTTGGATGGAATACGGATTCCATTTTACTACTCCTGCTAGCGCAGTTTTTGCCATAGAGGAAAATTGGAAAGCCAAATAAATCCCTGCAATTAAAGAAAAAAAGGAAGCCAGTTCTACAAAAAGTCCATTTTGAATTCCTTTGAATGCAGCATAAATCAATAATGCCCCAATAATAATGTCTAAAAATCCCATAGTTGTATTGTATAAAAGCACAAAGATAAAAGAATTGAGTATTGTCTGTTGTCAATTTTCTACTTCTTATCTTTGCGATTCAAATTTTGATTTCGTTTTGCACTTCGTAAATCGTAAATCGTAAATCGTAAATCCAATGTCAAGAGACGCACAATTGAAAGAACGCTGGGAACAGCTTGTAGTTATATTATCCGATCGGTTTTCGCAAGGCGAAGATTTGGATTTGGATGCCATCATTTACTTAATCGGAATCCAGGAATTGGGTCAGGTGCATCGCGAGTTCAAGAAAGATGAAAAATTGAATTTAATGCACATTGCCATTTGTCGATTGCTGGAGCCGTATGGGTATTATGAATTTGAATTTTTTGACGAAGAAGGTTGGCCTCATTACAAAGTAAAAGAAGAATTACCGCCTTTAAAAGCAGGGGAGCAATCGGTATTGATGAAAGAGGCGATTGTGAATTATTTTCTGGAAAGAGAATTAATTAACTAATAGTGACTGGTAATTAGTGACTCGTAATTAGTCTCACTTAAACCGAATTACGAATTACGAATTACGAATCACGAAACTAGGTTTTACTTTTCACTAAAAAAACGTAATTTTGCACCTTTACCAAAAGACTGATGATAGATAAGATAAAAGAATATATTAGCGAAGCACAAGGATTTTCCTCACAAGATCCAGCAGAACTAGAAGCTTTCAGAATTAAATTTTTAGGAAGTAAAGGACTTTTAAAAGAGTTGTTTGCCGAATTTAAAAATGTTCCTAACGAACAGAAAAAAGAATTTGGACAAGTAATTAATTTATTGAAAACGTCTGCCGAAGATAAAGTAAAGGCCATTCAAGAAGCGTTAGAAAGTAAAGAAGAAAGTAAAGGATTCTATGGCGATTTAACTCGTGCGGCAGAGCCACTATTGATAGGGTCACGTCATCCAATTTCGTTGGTTAAGAATCAAATAATCGATATTTTCTCAACTGTAGGTTTCAACGTGTCTGAAGGTCCAGAAATCGAAGACGATTGGCACAATTTTACCGCTTTGAACTTGCCAGAATACCATCCGGCTCGTGACATGCAGGACACCTTTTTTATTCAAACGAATCCTGATATTTTGTTGCGCACCCACACCTCATCAGTACAAGTGCGTTATATGGAAAATAACAAACCGCCAATTAGAACAATTTCTCCTGGGCGGGTTTTTCGTAACGAAGCCGTTTCGTCTCGTTCTCATTGTATTTTCCATCAAGTAGAAGGCTTGTATATTGACAAAGACGTTTCTTTTGCTGATTTAAAACAAACCTTATTGTATTTCACAAAAGAGATGTTCGGAAAGTCAAAAATCCGTTTGAGACCGTCTTATTTTCCTTTTACAGAACCAAGTGCCGAGATTGATATTTATTGGGGCTTGAAAACCGAAACCGATTACCGTATTACCAAAGGAACAGGTTGGTTGGAAATAGGAGGTTGCGGAATGGTAGATCCGAATGTGTTGAAAAACTGCGGCATCAATCCTGACGAATACAATGGTTTTGCTTTCGGAATGGGAGTAGAGCGTATCGCCATGTTGCTGTACCAAATTGGAGATATCCGAATGTTTTACGAAAATGACGTTCGTTTCTTAGAACAATTCAAATCAATAGTATAATAATTAATTCGCCCTTTTTGAAGTAACATTTAGAAAGGGTTTTTTACAATATGAAGAAAGACATTATCATCCCCGAAGTAGAAAATGTTTTCATGGTAGTCGTTCAAGAATGGAGCGATGATTTCATGGAAAAAGTGTGGTATGCCTATTTAGTCAACGATTCTGATTTTCAATTGGACGGAGTAATGGTCGTTTCTAAAGCATTTGGAACCTTAGACGGAGAGATGAGAAAAACATCACTTTTACGTCATGCTTTTGCGGAAATTCCTGAGGTTTCTGTGGCCAAAATCGAGATGATTGAAAAAAGCCTATTGGCTTTAAACAATGAGTTTATGGTGACCTTTTTTATTGGCAATACTTTGTATGACAAGAAATTTATTTTTAAAGCTAACTCTATACATGAAGCTAATCAAGAAGAAGTACCGATTCTATTTGTAGACGGTGTAATTGTTAGATAATTAGTTACCCTCTCTGCGTTTTTTAGCGGTCCAGCTAGAGTAGCCCAATATAAAAATTCCAAAAACAATATAACCCACGGCTCTAAAATAGTAGCCGTTGTCTGCTAATTGGGTGGCTAGTGGTGTTGTACCAGATAGGTACCAAGTAGAGAAACCTATCATAAAAAGTCCCCAAAAAACACCTGTTTTAACCTGATATTTCCATCTTTCGCTCATATTTTTGTATTTAATCCAATTGGTCTGTCAAATTTTTGAATACTTTTTTCGCATTCTTCCCTTCGTATAAAATGCTGTATACCGCATTAATAATTGGGGTGTTGGCTCCGTAACCTTGATTCAATTGGTACGCACTTTTAGTGGCATAATACCCTTCGGCTACCATACTCATTTCCATCATCGCACTCTTTACGGTATAGCCTTTTCCAATCATATTTCCGAACATTCTGTTTCGAGAAAAAACAGAATAACCCGTAACCAATAAATCGCCTAAATAAGCCGAGTCATTGATGTTGCGTTTCATTTTATGTACTTTTTTGATGAATTTCTTCATCTCTCGGATAGCATTACTCATCAAAACCGATTGAAAGTTATCTCCATAACCTAAACCATGAGCAATTCCCGCAGCTACCGCATAAATGTTTTTTAACATCGCCGCATATTCAGTACCAATAATGTCATCGGTAATTTTAGTTTTGATGTAATTGCTGGATAAATTTTTAGCCACAATGGTTGCTTTTTCAGAATCTCCACACGCAATAGTTAGGTACGAAAGTCGCTCTAACGCTACTTCTTCAGCATGACATGGCCCTGTAATTACACCTATATTATAATAAGGAATGTTATAATTGAAATGAAAATGTTCACCCACAATTAAACTGGTTTCAGGAACAATTCCTTTGATAGCAGAGAAAATGATTTTGTTCTCTAGCGTAGTAGTTAAATTAGCCAATTCAGCTTCCAAAAAAGCAGATGGAATAGCAAAAATTAGATAATCAGCGTAAGCAACCGCTTCGTTAATATCGTGCGTTAATCGTAGTTTATTGGTGTCAAACTCCACCGAACTTAAGTAATTCGGATTGTGTTTTTCTGTTTTGATATGCTCAATTGCAGCTTCGTTACGCATGTACCAAGAAATTTCAGGTAAATTAGTACATAACATTTTCGCAATGGCGGTAGCCCAACTACCTCCACCAATCACTGCAAATTTTAAATTTTCGGCCATTTTATGTATTGGATTTAATCAAAAGTAGGTAAAAAAAACAAAAAACACCAATTTATTCTATTTAGCATCATCAGACGTAATAGGCGTTAGCAATACAACGACTACTTTTTTATTTATTTTTTGCACTGCTACACAATAAAAAATAATGATTTACGTTGTAAACTATTATTAATGAAGTTTTTATAGTTAAAAATGCACTTTGAGTTAGTTAGTTTTGTTTTTGTATTTTGAAAAGGCGTCCCACAATAGTTAGTAGAACGCCTTTTTATTTTAAACTAATAACTCAATTCGACAATCTCACGTAGTTTATCTAAAGTAAGGTTTTGTCTTTCTCCCAATGCTTTCCAACCTCTTTCTTCAAATCGATTTACGATAAAATCAGCAGTGTTTTCAATGTTTGAAGCGTTTTCAGAGATTTTAGTTTTCATTCCCATAGTATGGTAAAAAGCTACAGTTGTTTCAATGGCTTGACGGGCGATTTCTTCTTCGGTTCCAGTCAATTGAAATACTCTTTTTCCGTATTGCGCTAATTTTTCTTTTTTGGTTTCAAACAAAACGCGGAAAAGATTAGGCCCAATAATAGCTAATGTTCTGGCATGGTCAATATTATACAACGCAGTCAATTCATGTCCAATCATGTGGGTCGCCCAATCTGAAGGGACTCCTTTTTGAATCAATCCGTTTAATGCCATGGTACAACTCCACATAAAATTTGATGCCAAGGTATAATCGGTTGGATTATCCGCTACTTTAGGACCAACTTCAATTAAGGTTTGTAAAATGCTTTCGGCAATTCGATCTTGTAAATAACCTTCGTGTGGATAAGTTAAATATTGTTCCAAAACGTGAACATAAGCATCAATAACGCCATTTTGCAGTTGTCTTTTTGGCAAAGAAGCAATTACGCTAGGGTCGCAAATAGAAAACTTTGGAAACATAGCCGAACCGCCAAAATCGCGTTTTTCTTGTGTCGCTTTTATAGAAACCACCGAGCCTGAATTCATTTCACTTCCTGTTGCTGGCAAGGTCAGAACAGTTCCAAAAGGCACCACATCAGCACCTTCTTTAAAGATGATTCTTTGGTGTAAAATATCCATTGGATTGCCTTGAAAATGAACAGCAGCCGAGATGAATTTTACACCGTCTATTACGCTTCCGCCACCTACGGCTAGTATGAAATCTATTTTTTGTTCGCGAATGATTTCCACAGCTTTCATCAATGTTTCATAATACGGGTTGGCTTCGATTCCGCCAAATTCCACTACATCAAAACCGTGTAGCGCCGTTTTTACTTGGTCGTAAATTCCATTTTTAAAAATGCTTCCACCGCCATAAGCGACTAATACTTTCGATTTTTTTGGAATTAAAGTACTTAATTTTTCTATTTCTCCTTTTCCAAAAATTAATTTGACAGGATTGTATAATTCAAAATTTAACATGACTATAAGTTTTTATTAAAAATACTAAATAAGGGAGTAACAGCTTAGTAAACAACTGTTAATTGTACGGATTTATTTTTTGTAAAAATTGTTGTGATCAATGTATTCCCAAACTTTTGGAGGCAGTAAAGGCAGTACATTTTTTCCATTTTTGATCTGATCTCTAATAGACGTAGAAGAGATTTCTACTACAGGAGCATCAATCAGATGGATTTTTGGATGGTTTTTAAAAAGTATATTTTCGGTAGTATCAGCGGTAGCATCTAGTCTTGGATAGACATAGATTTCATGATGCGCCAAAATAGCTTCATAATTTTTCCATTTGTGGAATGACTTAAGATTGTCTTCGCCCATAATTAAGGAGAACGTATGCTCGGGGTATTTTTCTTCTAAATGAACTAAAGTGTTCACCGTATAATTGGGCTGCGAAAGCTTGAATTCAATATCCGAAGGTTTGATTTTTGGGAAATCTTCTGTTGCTAAAAAAACCATCTCTAATCGGTGATGGTCAGCCAGCAGTGTGCTTTTATTTTTCAACGGATTGTGTGGAGTAACCACCATCCAAACCTGGTCTAAATCGGCATGTTCCGCCATGTGATTGGCAATAATTAAATGCCCCACATGAATAGGATTAAACGTTCCGAAATAGAGACCTATTTTCATTATAATTTAATTAAACACAAATTTCCCAGATTTCACAAATTAAATAATTTGGTGTTAATTTGTAGAACTGGTGTTGATGAAATTTTTCACTAATTGATATGCTTCGTCTAAAGCCACCTCTAAGTCGTAATTTTTTATGATTACATCAAATTGTGGGGCAGTGGCCAATTCTACGTGGGCCTTTGCAATACGCATATTGATTTTTTCTTCGCTTTCGGTTGAGCGCTCTTTCAACCTGCGTTTTAGTTCATCTACGCTTGGTGGTTTCACAAAAACGGCTAAGGTTTCTTCTGGAAATTTAGACTTGATACGTAATCCGCCTGCTACATCAATATCAAAAATCACATTTTTGCCTTTGGCCCAAATGCGTTCTACTTCGCTTTTTAAAGTTCCGTAAAAATTATCGCGGTACACTTCTTCCCATTCTACAAAATCTTCGTTTTTGATGTGTTGTTTGAATTGGTCTAACGACATAAAATAATAGTCCTTACCATTCACTTCTTCACCACGCGCTTCGCGAGTAGCTGCCGAAATGGAGAACTCTAAATTCAAATCAGCTTGCGCCAATAAATGTCTTACTATGGTAGTTTTTCCTGAACCCGATGGGGCCGAGAATACGATTAATTTTCCTTTCATATTATTCTAATTACAGCACATTCAACACCTGCTCTTTAATTTTTTCCAATTCGTCTTTCATCTGAACGACTAATTTTTGCATTTGTGCGTGATTCGATTTAGAACCCATAGTGTTGATTTCGCGTCCCATTTCTTGAGTGATAAAACCTAATTTTCTACCATTGGCTTCCGTTCCTTTGATCGTTTCTAAGAAATAATCTAAGTGATTCGTTAAGCGCACTTTTTCTTCGGTAATATCTAATTTTTCTAAGTAGTAAATCAATTCTTGTTCGAAACGATTTTCATCTACGTTTACTTTTAATTCGGCAATGGCAGTTTGCAAACGGTCTTTAATGGCCTGAACACGTTCTGGATCCAGTGCCAAAGCCTCGTTCATGTACTGACGAATATTGGCAATACGCAATTGAAATTCTTTTTCAAGTGATTGCCCTTCGTCTTTTCTAAAATTCAATATATTTTGCAACGCTTCGTTGATAGCCGTTTCAATTTGCGACCAATCCTTTTCGTCAATTTCTTCACGCTCAATTTTCATGGTATCCGGCATGCGAATCGCCATTTTCATCAATTCCACTTCATCAGCTTCAGTATAAACGGCTCTCAATTGTTCGATATACCCTTTTACAATTGGCACATTGACTTTGGTTGACGTTTGCTCGGCCGTACTTTCGATGAAAATCGAAAAATCGACCTTGCCTCTTTCTAATTTTAGTGCAATTTGGTTGCGTAAACCCAATTCCATTTCGCGGTAAAGCGAAGGGATTCTTACATTTAAATCGAGTCCTTTACTATTTAAAGATTTTACTTCTACCGTGATTTTTTTGGTTGGTAATTGCAAAGTGGCTTTACCAAAACCAGTCATTGATTGTATCATATATGAATTGTGTAATAGCTACAAATGTATTGAAATTTTAGGATTTCTTCATTGTAACCAGATAAACCCCACTAAAAATTAGCGCTGCCGAAATTATTTTAACGCCATTCAATTCGTCTTTTCCTAATCCAATGGCAAAAATGGTGGCAAAAAGCGGTTGTAAATACACAAAAACAGCAACTGTAGTTGGACTTAATTCTTTCATGGAAAGCAGGTTCAATAAATAGTTTAGGAAAGTCGAAAAGAACACGACGAAGCCAATTTTCCAAAAAACAGGGATGGGTACTACAGCCCAATTGACGGTTTGAAAAACATCCCAGCCAAAAGGCAAAACCATTAAAAATCCGATTAAATAAATCCACTTTACAAAAGTAAAGGCATTGTAGGTGTGCATTAATTTTTTGACAATGATGAGGTAAAACCCGTAAGAAATAGCATTGATTAATACTAATAAATTGCCTAAACCTGCATTGGTAGCGTTCCCAACAGATTTGCCATACAGAATAAGGAAAGTAGTTCCAATCAACCCTAATAGTAGTCCTGTAATCATCCGTTTTCGTAAGCGTTCTTTCAAAATAATTGCCGAAAGCACCAAAACAATCATAGGAGTGGATACCATAATTACGGCGGCACTGATAGGAGAAGTAAGGCTTAACCCTTTGAAAAAACAAAGCATATTCAAGGCTATTCCGAAGAAAGCGGCTGCGATTATCCTTGGAAAATCAGAACGGCTAATTTTTTCGGAAGGGACTTTACTGCTGAATTTTAGCACAACCCAAATTAACCAAAACAAAATGGTGGAGCCTCCCGCTCGAAATACAATAAACCCATAAGCATCCACATATTGAGGCATCACATCTTTGGCAATGGTAAAGGTCATTCCATAGATGATAGAAACAAAAGTAGCGGCGAGTAAGGCGAGATTCCGTTTAGACATTAGCGTAATGCTTTATGAACTTGGAGTATATTTTGTTGGCTGTTGCCAATGTAGATGGCTCCGTTAATAATAAAAACGGGACGACTCAAAAAAGTATAATGTTCTAAGAGGTATTTCTTAAAATCGGATTCGGACAAGGCTTTGTCTTTTAATCCTAAAGACTTATATAATTGTGCTTTTTTGCTAAAAAGGGATTCGTAGCTACCTGAAAGTTGGTACATTTCGTCTAATTGCTCTTCACTAATAGGGTCTTGTTTGATATCGTGAAAAACTAAATTATGGCCTTCTGGCAAGGCTTTAATTATTTTTCGGCAGGTGTCGCAAGAAGCGAGGTAGTATATTTTGTTCATATCGAAACGGGATTACTTTTTTGCAAAGAAAATTCATTTGATACTTAAAATGATTATTTTTAGCAAAAATTTCAAATCAACACCCAATGGAACAAACATTCGAACTGAACAGAACTAGCCGAAAATTAATCGCTCCCTTTTTAGAAGACTACACTTTAGACCAATTAAATACTATTCCGGAAGGATTTAGTAATAATTTATTTTGGAATATTGCCCACGTTGTAGTGACTCAGCAGTTGTTAATTTACAAGCTTTCCGGTTTGAACATGTTGGTTTCTGACGAATTAGTAGACAAATACAGAAAAGGAACTAAACCAGAACAAGCCGCTACTCAAGAGGAAGTTGACGAAATAAAATCCCTTTTATTCGATACTGTAAACCAAACGCAAGCTGATTATGGGAGTGGTTTATTTACCCAATTTACCGAATATCCTACTTCTAGTGGATTTGTCTTGAAAAATGTCAAAGACGCAATGGCGTATAATAATTTTCACGAAGGACTTCATCTGGGTATTATAATGAGTATTCGCAAGTTGCTGTAAAGTATTTTTTCTTGAAATAATAAAACAATCATTTTTATGTAAAAATTGCGAAAACTATATCGTTTTCGTAAATTTTATTATTGTTAATGTAAATTTCTTTAAAATAGCTTGTTAAAAAGATAAATCTGCAAAAAAACTCGTTAAATGGCGTGGATTTATTCTTCAATTACATCTATCTTTGTTTGTAGTTACGAAATCGATTTCTTAAAAACCGATTTGAACTTAAAATCAATTGTATTGACCTAAATTTAGCTCTTAAGATGGAAGAAAAAATAAATCAATTTATGGCTTTGGTAGAAGCCAAAAATCCAAACGAACCTGAATTCATTCAAGCCGTTAGAGAATTTGCTGAAACAGTAATTCCGTTTATTTCAGAACGAAAAAAATACGACGGAAAGAACATCTTACTTCGTATTGCCGAGCCAGAGCGTTCTATCATTTTTAGAGTGCCGTGGGTAGATGATAAAGGAGAAATCATTGTAAATCGTGGATTTAGAATCCAAATGAACTCGGCTATCGGACCGTATAAAGGAGGAATTCGTTTTCATCATACCGTGAACTTATCAGTATTAAAATTCTTGGCTTTCGAACAAGTATTCAAGAATAGTTTGACCACATTACCAATGGGTGGTGGAAAAGGAGGTTCTGATTTTGATCCAGAAGGGAAATCGGATGGTGAAATCATGCGTTTCTGTCAATCGTTTATGACGGAATTGTGTCGTCATATTGGACCAGATTTGGATGTTCCTGCGGGAGATATTGGAGTAGGAGCAAGAGAAATTGGCTACTTATTCGGACAATACAAACGCATTCGTAATGAATTTACGGGAGTATTAACCGGAAAAGGATTGGCTTATGGAGGATCGTTAATTCGTCCAGAAGCAACAGGATACGGTGTAGTGTATTTTACAGAGCAAATGTTGCGTACCATTGGTCAAGATATCAAAGGGAAAACCGTAGCAATTTCAGGTTTTGGAAACGTGGCTTGGGGAGTTGCTTTGAAAGTGAATGAATTAGGCGGAAAAGTTGTGACTATTTCTGGTCCTGACGGATATATTTATGATAAGGACGGAATTTCAGGCGAAAAAATCGACTTTATGTTAGAGTTAAGAGCGCGTGGCGATAATAAAGCTGAAGCCTATTTAGAGAAATATCCTAACGCCATTTTTCATAAAGGCAAAAGTCCTTGGGAAGCTAAAGTAGATATCGCGATTCCATGTGCGACTCAAAATGAATTGAACGAGCAAGATGCTAAAAATTTAATTGCCAATGGTGTGATTTGTGTGACTGAAGCGGCAAATATGCCATGTACTTTAGAAGCAATCAAATTGTTCCTAGAAAACAAAGTGCTTTTTGCTCCAGGTAAAGCCGCTAATGCGGGTGGAGTTGCGGCTTCTGGTTTAGAAATGACGCAAAACTCGATTCGTTTAAATTGGACGAGCGAGGAAGTAGATGCGCGATTAAAAGACATTATGGTGGGTATCCACAATCAATGTAAAAAATATGGTGCAGAAGAAGATGGGTATGTTAACTATGTAAAAGGAGCCAATATCGCTGGATTTGTGAAAGTAGCTGATGCAATGCTGGCACAAGGGGTGGTATAAGACTATTAATTCAAATGCTAAAAAACCTTCTTTCGATTTTCGGAAGAAGGTTTTTTTAGTTTGTGCGGTAGAGTGTGCTATATTTGTGAACCAATATTCAATACATGCAAGTCAAAACCAAAGCGATTGTTATTTCGGCATTAAAATTTCAGGAAAAAAGCCTGATTGTAAAATGCTTTACCTTAACGCATGGTTTGAAATCCTATTTTGTTCGGGATGCTTTTTCGGCTCGAAAATCGAATCAAAAAATTGCCTATTTCCAGCCCTTGAGTATTTTGGAAATCGAAGCGGTGCATAAGAACAAAGGTACCTTGGAGAATTTTAAAGAAATTAAAATTGCCACGCCTTTTCATTCGATTCATACTGACATTGTCAAAAGTACCATTGTGTTGTTCTTGTCGGAGATTTTGCACCATTCCATTCACGAAGAAGAAAAAAACGAAGCGCTTTTTACGTTTATAGAAGCGGCTTTGCAGTGGCTCGATAATCACAATGAAACGGCTAACTTTCATTTAATTTTATTACTCGAAATGACCAAATATTTTGGTTTTTACCCTGATGTAACTGACAGGGATCAGGCTTTTTTCGAATTAGTAGAAGGTGTTTTTTCTCCTTTTCATGCGGTGAGTTCGTTGACGGAACACGAAACCCTTTTGTTTAAAAAACTGATTGACTTAAAATGGGATTCGGATCAAAAGATTTTTCACGTGATTGAAAGACAAATCCTCTTGAAAATCCTAATGGATTACTACAGCTATCACTTGGACGGCTTTAGAAAACCCAAATCCTTGGACGTATTGAAGGAAGTTTTTGCGTAAAAGAAACACAGATTGCACAGATTTAGGGTGTTTGAGAGAAGCATTTTGCCCCAGTAGGTGGTAGCCCAAAAAAAATTTAGTTTTTGAGTTTTATTATCCGATTAATGAATCTATATAAAAGTATAAAACTTCCAATAAGTAATAGTGGAATCCATACCACAAAAGAAATTTCTGAGGCTTTTTTAATAAAAGGTGTTACATTTCCTTGATAAGTAAATAATGAAGCAGCAATAAAAAAAACAAATGCACTTAAAACAACGAAGCTAATTCCTATTTTGGAATAAATAGACAATTTCATATTTTCTAATTTAGTTTTGAATTTTATTTCGTGCGTTGGTAGAGGGATTATTTTTCTTTTAAACATTCTGTTATTTCAAAATAAACGGTTGTCATTTCATTTATTGCGTTTACATCCTTCTTGAAAATTTCAATGTGAATTAAGTTATATATTTTGTTTTTAACTTCGTAAAACTCACTCCCAAAAGGTTTCCAGTCTACATTTATTAATCCATATTTACTTTTTAAATATTCATTTTCTGCCGCAATTCCTTCGTCTTTATTTTTAGCATTTTTAATTTTAATAGCACTTTCAAATAGTTCTCCGTTTCCAACTTCATAGATAATTCCTGGAGCGTTGGGAATTGTAATGATAGTTTTTTTAGCTTTCTGTGCGCTACAAATGGATATTGTAAATAATATAAATACAAGTATCTTTTTCATTTCTTTTCATTTTTTAGTTTCTCAAATATATCCTTTTTTCATAAATCTTTTAAGGAATTTTTAATTTTATCAATCTGTGAAATCGGTGAAATGGGTGTTGGATTTTAGTATTTAATTCCCTCTAAAAATCACACATTAATCAGTATCAATAACTTTTAGCTATTGCCTTTTGCCTTTTGCCTATAAATCATTACTTTCGCAACTCGATTTAGAAAAGCATACCATGAGCACAAAATTTACTGAATACAAAGGACTTGACTTGCCAAAATCGGCAGAAGAAGTGCTGGATTTTTGGAAGAAAGAAACGATATTTGAGAAAACGGTAACTACCCGTGAGGGGAATCCGCCGTACGTGTTTTTTGAGGGGCCGCCTTCGGCAAATGGCTTACCAGGAATTCACCACGTGATGGCACGTGCTATTAAAGATATTTTTTGTCGCTATAAAACTCAAAAAGGGTTCCAAGTAAAGCGTAAAGCAGGTTGGGATACCCATGGTTTACCGGTTGAATTAGGTACCGAAAAAGAATTGGGAATTACTAAAGAAGACATTGGTAAAACCATCACCGTAGAAGAATACAACGAGGCGTGCAAACGCACCGTGATGCGCTATACTGACGTTTGGAACGATCTAACGGAAAAAATGGGGTATTGGGTAGATATGGAAAATCCGTATGTGACGTACAAACCTAAATACATGGAAACCGTGTGGTGGTTGTTGAAACAAATCTACAACAAGGATTTGATGTACAAAGGGTACACCATCCAGCCGTACTCACCAAAAGCGGGGACAGGATTGTCTTCGCACGAGGTCAATCAGCCGGGTTCGTATAGAGATGTAACTGATACAACGATTGTAGCACAATTCAAGACCAAACCCGAATCGTTGCCGAGTTTTTTGCAAGGATTTGGAGATATTCATGTTTTGGCTTGGACGACTACTCCTTGGACATTACCATCGAATACCGCTTTGACCGTAGGTCCAAAAATTGATTATGTGTTGGTGAAAACCTTCAATCAATATACGTTCTTACCAACGAATGTCATTTTGGCTAAAAACTTGGTGGGAAAACAATTTGGCAAAACGTTTTTCGAATCGGCAGAAGCTGCTGATTTTGAAAACTTCAAAGCAGGAGATAAGAAAATTCCATTTCAAATTTTGGCGGAAGCCAAAGGAGCGGACTTGGTTGGAATTCGTTACGAGCAATTGATGCCATTGGTTTTGCCGTATCAAAATGCTGAAGATGCGTTCCGTGTGATTGCAGGAGATTTCGTTACTACCGAAGACGGAACAGGAATTGTGCATACCGCGCCTACTTTTGGTGCAGATGATGCTAAAGTGGCGGCAGCAGCTACTCCAGAAGTGCCGCCAATGTTAGTCTTAGACGAAAATGGCACGCCAGTTCCTTTGGTGGATTTACAAGGTAAATTTGTCAACGGCTTAGGAGATTTGTCTGGTAAATACGTTAAAAACGAATACTATAACGAAGGCGAAGCACCAGAGCGTTCTGCCGATGTGGAAATTGCGATTCAGCTAAAAGAAGAAAATAAAGCGTTCAAAGTAGAGAAATACGTCCACAGTTACCCACATTGTTGGAGAACGGATAAGCCTATTTTGTATTACCCATTGGATTCTTGGTTCATCAAGATTACCGAAGTGCGTGACCGTATGTTTGACTTGAACGATTCGATCAACTGGAAGCCAAAAGCTACAGGTGAAGGGCGTTTTGGAAACTGGTTGAAAAACGCTAACGATTGGAATTTATCGCGTTCTAGATATTGGGGAATTCCGTTGCCGATTTGGAGAACTGAGGACAAACAAGAAGAAATCTTGATTGGTTCGGTTGAAGAATTGTACCACGAAATTGAAAAATCAATTCAGGCAGGTTTCCAAAAAACAAATCCGTTTGCTGGTTTCGAAATTGGAAATATGTCGGAAGCGAATTATGATTTGATTGATTTGCACAAAAATGTAGTGGACGAAATCACTTTGGTTTCGGCTTCAGGAAAACCAATGCAACGCGAAAGCGATTTGATTGACGTTTGGTTTGATTCAGGTGCAATGCCGTATGCGCAATGGCATTACCCATTTGAAAATAAAGACTTGATTGACCAAAACAAATCATTCCCTGCAGACTTTATCGCTGAAGGAGTCGATCAAACCCGTGGTTGGTTTTATACTTTGCACGCTATTGGAACTTTGGTTTTTGACAAAATCGCGTATAAAAATGTGGTTTCTAACGGATTGGTATTGGACAAAAACGGACAGAAAATGTCGAAACGTTTAGGAAATGCCGTAGATCCTTTTGAAACCTTGAAAGAATATGGTCCAGATGCGACACGTTGGTATATGATATCCAATGCGAATCCTTGGGACAACTTGAAATTTGACCTTGAAGGAATTGCTGAGGTGCGTCGTAAGTTCTTCGGTACCTTATACAACACCTATTCGTTCTTTAGTTTGTATGCCAATATTGATGGTTTTACCTATTCAGAAGCTGAAATTCCGTTGGCGGAACGCCCAGAAATCGACCGTTGGATTATATCAGAATTGAATACGTTGATTAAAGATGTCGATGGTTTCTATGCTGATTATGAACCCACCAGAGCCGCTCGTGCGATTTCTGACTTTGTTCAAGAAAACTTGAGTAACTGGTACGTTCGTTTGTGCAGAAGACGTTTTTGGAAAGGGGAGTATGCACAAGATAAAATTGCCGCTTACCAAACCTTATACACTTGTTTGTTAAGCATAAGTAAATTGGCTGCACCAATTGCGCCATTTTATATGGACAAATTATACAGAGATTTAACACAAGCAACACATTCAGAAGGTTTTGAGAGTGTACATTTGGCAAAATTTCCAGAATACGTTGAAAACTTTGTTGATAAATCGTTGGAAAGCAAAATGCAAAAAGCCCAAACGATTTCATCATTGGTATTGTCGCTTCGTAAAAAAGAGATGATTAAAGTGCGTCAACCTTTGCAAAAGGTAATGATTCCGGTACTTGACGACAATCAAAGAGCTGAAATCGAAGCAGTGTCAGACTTAATAAAAGCAGAAGTAAACGTAAAAGAAATTGTGCTTTTAGACGATGCTTCGGGGATTTTGGTCAAACAAATCAAACCTAATTTCAAGACATTAGGACCTCGTTTTGGAAAAGATATGGGCTTGATTTCTAAGGAAATACAAGGATTTTCGCCAGATCAAATCAATGAATTGGAACGCGAAGGAAGTTTAGCTATTGTTATTGCGGGAAATACCGTATCTTTAACTATAGAAGATGTAGAAATTACATCGCAGGATATTGAAGGTTGGTTAGTAGCTAATTCAAACGGAATTACAGTAGCGTTAGACATTACCATTTCGGCAGAATTGAAACAAGAAGGGATTGCGAGAGAATTGGTCAACCGAATCCAAAATATCCGTAAAGATTCAGGGTTTGAAGTAACAGATAAAATTAAAGTGACGTTACAACAAAATACTGAATTACAAGCAGCCGTAGTAGCTAATGAAGAATACATCAAGTCAGAAACGTTAACCGAAAGTTTGATTTTTGAAAATGAAGTAGCTAGCGGATTTGAAATAGAATTTGATGATATAAAAACAAGAATAATAATCACTAAATAATGGAGTTATGGTAGATGAAATTGCAAGATACTCAGATGCTGATTTAGCAGAATTCAAAGAATTAATCCAAAAGAAAATACAAAAAGCTCAAGAAGATTTAGACTTGATTAAAAGTGCTTATATGAATGATTTGAATAACGGAACAGACGATACGTCTCCAACATTCAAAGCGTTTGAAGAAGGTAGCGAAACCATGTCTAAAGAAGCCAACTCACAATTAGCTATTCGTCAAGAAAAGTTTATTCGTGATTTGAAAAATGCGCTTTTCCGTGTTGAAAATAAAACGTACGGAGTGTGTAAAGTGACAGGAAAATTAATTAGCAAAGAACGTTTGTTAATTGTGCCTCACGCTACAATGAGTATCGAAGCTAAAAATATGCAACGATAAGAAATCGCTGTAAAAGCATACCTTTCCAAATTTCAAGAATTTCTGATTAGAAATCTTGGGATTTGGAATTTTTATTTTTGGAATTTATTTACTTTTGCCGCATGAAACACAATTCAATGTCATTACGAAGCGCTTACTTTCTTGTTGTTCTTATATTAGTTATAGACCAAGTGTCTAAAATTTACATCAAAACCAACTTCATTTTAGGTGAAGAAGTGGAGGTGTTTTCTTGGTTTAAAATTTATTTTATTGAAAACGAAGGAATGGCATGGGGAACCAAAATTCCAGGAGAATATGGCAAACTAATTTTGACAGTATTTCGTTTGTTTGCAGTTGCAGGAATAGGGTATTGGCTTTGGGATTCTGTAAAGAAAAGACACAGTTCTAATTATTTGATTGTGGCCATTGCTTTGATTATGGCGGGTGCTTTCGGTAATATTTTAGATTCAGTTTTTTATGGTGTGTCGTTTGATGATAGCCAACAAAATGTAGCTACTTTATTTTCAAATAAACCTTATGGAACTTGGTTTCATGGGAAAGTGGTTGATATGTTTTATTTTCCTATTTGGCAAGGTAATTTACCAACTTGGTTACCAATTTGGGGTGGCAAAGAATTTACATTTTTCAACGCTATTTTTAATATTGCCGATGTGGCTATTTCTACAGGTGTTGGAATTTTACTTTTCTTCAATAAAAAAGCATTTCACAAGTACGAATAGTTCTTGATAATGATATAAAAAAGGCTTCGTTATTTTAGTGACGAAGCCTTTTTCTTTAGAATTATTTTCTACTATTGAGTATAAAAATCTCTCACTTTAGCAACAATTTGATTGATTGTCATTTTATCCGCAGTAGTAACGCCTTTTAATTTGTCAGGAGTGATAATTTTTTCTTCCTGTATTCTTTTTTTTAATTCGGTTTTAGCACCTGCAGGACCAAATACATATAATTCATCTGATTTTTTGACATAATCAATCACCGAGTCCATAAAGTAATTGGTTTGTTCTTTTTTACGGTTATTCAATTGAGTTTCGTTAGCACTGTGATGATTTCCAGAGAATGTACCTTTGTTTCCTTCGCGGTTGTGGTGCGATTTGTTTTCAATGTCCGAATCAATTTCGGTAATACTTTCTTTTTTGCCATCTAGGCTAACAATAATAGCTTTTGAGCTGTCAATCCAAATTCCAGTTTGTCGTTTCATGATTCTTTATTTTAAGTTAAAACATTGTTTTACTTAAAGTTAGAAAAAAATAAAAGAGCTTGGAATTAATTAACGCGCCATTAACGATTCGGTTGCTTTTATGGCGCAAAGGATTAATCTATAAACACAGAGTGTTTTTTTTAATCAGTGGCAATTTGTGAAATCGGGGTTAGTGAATTAGCCAAATAATTCTCCAGCCACATCTTCAATTTTAGCTACTAAACGAATTTTTATTTCGGTATTTTTCAAGGCAATTTTATTGTACTTGGATACAAAAATGGTTGAAAAACCTAATTTTTCGGCTTCTTGAATACGTTGATCTACACGGTTTACAGGTCTAATTTCGCCAGAAAGACCTACTTCGCCCGCAAAACAAAAATCTTTGTTGACAGGAATGTCTTCATTTGAAGATAAAATGGCTGCTACCACGGCTAAATCGATAGCGGGATCGTCCACTGATATGCCTCCTGTTATGTTTAAGAAAACGTCTTTGGCTCCCAAACGAAAACCCGCTCGTTTTTCTAAAACAGCCAAAATCATATTCAGTCTTTTGGCATTGTACCCTGTTGTGCTACGTTGAGGAGTTCCATACACAGCGGTGCTTACTAAAGCTTGTATTTCGAGCATCAGAGGGCGCATACCTTCTAGAGTAGTAGCAATGGCAGTTCCTGATAATTCTTCGTCTTTATGAGAAATCAAGATTTCAGAAGGATTGGATACTTCGCGCAAGCCGCTGCCTAACATTTCGTAAATTCCGATTTCGGCAGTAGAACCAAAACGATTTTTTAGCGAACGTAAGATGCGGTACACATGATTTCGATCACCTTCAAATTGCAAAACGGTATCGACCATGTGTTCTAAAATTTTTGGTCCTGCAATAGTGCCGTCTTTGGTAATATGACCAATTAAAATAACAGGAATATTGGTTTCTTTAGCAAACTTGATCAACTCAGCCGTTGTTTCTCTAATTTGAGAAATACTGCCTGGTGTGGATTCAATATAATCGGTGTGAAGCGTTTGAATCGAATCAATAATGACAATTTCGGGTTGGATAGCTTCAATTTGCTTGAAGATATTTTGTGTTTTGGTTTCAGTCAGAATATAGCAATTATCGCCATTTGGCGTAATGCGTTCAGCACGCATTTTGATTTGTTTTTGACTTTCTTCCCCCGAAACATAAAGCGTTTTATATGGTAAACTTAGGGAAATTTGAAGCAAAAGTGTACTTTTTCCAATGCCTGGCTCACCTCCTAAAAGAATCAAAGATCCAGGAACAATTCCGCCTCCTAAAACGCGATTGAGTTCTTGGTCGGTCGTGTCTAATCGAATTTCTTGAGTGGAATCGATTTCATTTATTCGCAAGGGTTTTGGTGCTTTTCCGGCAACTGTCGGTTCGCTTTTCCAAGTTACTTTTTCTTGTTTCTGAACAATTTCTTCGGCAATGGTGTTCCACTCTTTACAGGCGTTGCATTGTCCTTGCCATTTAGCATATTGCGTTCCGCAGTTTTGACAGAAAAAAGTGGTTTTAACTTTCGACATAATTCTTGGAATAAATTGAATTCAAATTTACAGTAAAGAATTGTCTAATAAAAATATTGTTTTCAATCCTTTAGAGGTTTCAAACTTTAGCAGGGTAAATATGAAATAAAAAACCACTCCTTTTGAGAGTGGTTATATTCTATATAATGGGTTCAATTATGTCAATGAATTGTCATTTTCATTTGGAAAAATAATCCACGGCTTGAAAGTTTTAGCTTCTTCAAATTCGAGTGTTGCATACGAAATAATAATAATGATATCGTCTTTTTGTACTTTTCGAGCGGCAGGACCGTTTAAAGTGATGGTACCTGAATTTTTTTCTCCTTTGATAGCATAGGTTTCAAAACGTTCACCATTGTTCACGTTCACGATAGCTACTTTTTCGCCTTCAATAATGTTAGAAGCTTCGAGTAAGGCTTCGTCAATAGTGATGCTCCCGATGTAATTTAAATCGGCTCCGGTTACTTTAACGCGGTGTATTTTTGATTTTACTACTTGAATTTGCATGGTGCAAAAGTAAATTAATTTAGTGAAATGGTATCAATCAATCGAATATTGTTAACAAAAACCGCAATAAATGCACGGTAATTCTTACTTTGTTCTTTGGTCGTGCAAGGCAATAGCGTCTCTTCATCGGCGATGACAAAGTATTCCAAGTTAAATAGCGGGTGGTTTTTAAACGTCTGTTGTACCGATTGATTCACACTTTCAACGGTTTCATTTTGAAATTTCTCTTTTGCCTGAAGGAGTGTTTTGTAAATTAGGCTTGCTTGATCTCGTTCTTCAGTAGATAAGCGTTCGTTTCTTGAACTCATGGCAAGTTGATTGGCTTCTCTGTAAATAGGACAGCCGATGATAGTAACGGGTAGCTGATTTTTGACTACTAGTTTTTTGACAATTTGCAATTGTTGGAAATCTTTTTCGCCAAAATAAGCATTCGTTGGCGTTACAATTTCGAATAAACGTTTGACAATAGTGCCTACTCCATCAAAATGTCCAGGTCTAAATTTGCCTTCCATTTGATTTTCTAATCCGTCAAAATCAAAAGATTGAGAAACAGGATTACCATCGTAAATATCTTCAACAGAGGGTGCGTAAACGATAATTTTCGAACTCAAAGCAGTAATTTTTCTTACATCTTCTTCTAAAGTCCGAGGGTATTTGGCTAAATCTTCTGGATTATTAAATTGAGTTGGATTTACAAAAATGCTCACCACAGTACAGTCATTTTCCTGTAAGGAACGTTCCATTAAAGCCAAGTGTCCAGCATGCAAAGCGCCCATTGTTGGAACAAATCCAATAGTGGAATGTGCTGATTTAATAGGTTTTAGATGTGCTATTAAGAGTGCTTTTCCGTAGAAAATCTGCATGTTAGATGTTTTAAATGGAGTGCAAACTTAACATATTTGTTATAAAGTGCATAAATTTTTGTAATTTTGCTCGGTTTTTATTGCCAAAAAATTAAGTAAATTATAATATGAAAGACAAGAGGATATTATATGTATCATCTGAAGTAGTTCCTTATCTTGCTGAAAATGAGGTTTCTTTGATGTCCTACGATGTGCCGAAAATGATTAATGATCAAGGCGGACAGATTAGAATTTTTATGCCAAGATACGGAAATATCAATGAGAGAAGACACCAATTGCATGAAGTAATTCGACTTTCAGGGATGAATTTGGTAGTAAATGATTTGGATATGCCATTGATTATCAAGGTGGCATCAATTCCAAAAGAAAGAATACAGGTGTACTTTATTGATAATGACGAGTACTTCAAAAGGAAAGCCACATTTACAGATGAAGAAGGGAACATGTACCCAGACAATGACGAGCGCGCTATTTTCTTTGCAAAAGGAGTAGTAGAGACGGTTAAAAAATTGAATTGGGTTCCGGATATTATCCATGTTCATGGATGGATGGCTGCTATGTTGCCAATATATATGAAGCATTTTTATAAGAATGAAGCGTTATTTTCTGAAACTAAAATAGTCACTTCAGTATACAGTCAGTCATTTGAAGGAACGTTAGATGCAGAAATGATTAATAAAGTTAAATTTGATAATGTCCCTTTAGAATCTATTTTAGATTTGGAAGTTCCTGATTACGAAAATATTATAAAAGCAACGGTAAAGCATTCAGATGCAGTTATAATTGCTTCTGAAAATCTATCGCCAAGTTTAACAAAATTTATAGAATCTTCAGGAAAACCTTTTTTACCTTTCCAATCGAAAGAAGTATTTGCAGAAGCGTATACTAATTTCTATAAAAATGAAGTTCTTTAAAATTAAACTTTAAAACGAAACATGTACAATACCTCTTTTATTAAGAAAATGCTTTTGGTTGTAATGAGCATTGTTTTTTTATATTCTTGCGATAAAGATTATAATTCTATCGGTGGAAATTTGATAGGTGATAATCATTTCGATTTGTTACAATACACTTCGGCTGTTGTGGCACACAACCAAAAAATTGGACCTGTTGCCACTAATAATTTAGCAGTAAACGCTTTGGGAATTTATGATGATCCAGCGTTTGGAAAAACTACAGCTCATTTTGCAACGCAATTGAATTTAGCGGCTTTGGCTCCAACAATTGGTGCTCATGCTGTTGTAGATAGTGTGTATTTGTCAGTGCCTTATTTTAGTACACTTACAACAACTAACACCGATGGTAGTCATGTGTATGAATTGGATTCTATTTATGGAGGTCAAGCACCAATAAAATTAAGCGTTTATGAATCTGGATATTATATGAGGGATTTAGATCCTTTAGGAGGACTTCTACAAACGCAATCTTATTTTACAGATCAAAACACCTTGTTTGATAATGCTAAAATTGGTTCAAGATTGAATAATTCAACAAATGCAGCACAAAATGATGCGTTTTATTTTAGTCCTAAAGAAATTGTGCAAACTACAACTGCAACCGATGGCAAGGTAACTACCGCCCGTTCTGTCCCAGCGATGCGTTTGAAATTGAATAGTACTTTTTTCGCCAATAAAATTTTAAGTGCGCCTGATAAATTAGTCACTAATGATGTATTTAAAGATTATTTTAGAGGGTTATACTTTAAAGTAGAGAGCGTCTCAGGAAGTGCAGGAAGTATGGCAATGATGAACCTTAAAGCAGGTAAAATCACCATAAGTTATACAGAAGATTTAGTAGATTCTAATGGTGCAATAACTAGAGTTCAAAAAACAATTGATTTGAATATGACTGGGAATTCAGTTAGTCTTTTGGATCAAAGTGGAGCTAACGGAACATATACCTCGGCGGTAAATAATCCAAATACCTCTGTTGGGGATGCTAATTTGTATGTAAAAGGAGGCGAAGGTTCAATGGCAGTTATTAATCTTTTTAATACACCAGGGGAACTCGATTTAATTAGAAGTAAAGGTTGGTTAATCAATGAAGCCAATTTAATTTTTAATATTGACGCCACTAAAATGGCTAATAGTACAGAGCCAAATCGAGTATATTTATATGATCTGACACATAATATACCCGTATATGATTATTATGTTGATGCTACTAGCGCAGCTGACACCAAAAAATCGAAATATATCTTTAGTGGATTAATCAATAAAGAAGCGGTTACTAATGGAAGAGGTCAAACATATAAAATTAGAATTACCAATCAGATTAGAAATTTAGTAAAACATGCCGATTCGACTAATGTTAAATTAGGGCTTGTGGTTACAGAAAACATTGGAGATGCCTCATTTACTAAGTTGAAAACTGCAAATACATTTTCGTCAAAAGTGGCCAAATCATCGGTTATGAATCCGCTTGGAACAATTCTTTATGGAAGTCACCCTTCTGTACCAGAAGATAAAAGACTAAAACTTCAAATTTATTATACAAAACCTAATTAGACTAAAATTATGTGTGGAATAGTTGGATATATTGGTTATAGAGAAGCTTATCCTATTGTTATCAAAGGATTAAAAAGATTAGAATACCGCGGTTATGATAGTGCGGGTGTCATGCTATATGATGGTGAAAACTTGAAACTATGCAAGACCAAAGGTAAAGTTTCTGATCTTGAAGCAAAAGCAGCAACAGAGATTACAACCAATGGTACTATAGGGATAGGACATACAAGATGGGCTACTCATGGGGTGCCTAACGATGTTAATTCACACCCACACCTTTCTAATTCAGGAGATTTAGCAATCATTCATAACGGAATTATTGAAAATTATGCTCCTTTAAAAGAAGAGTTGCGCAAAAGAGGGTATGTTTTTCATTCAGATACCGACTCCGAAGTATTAGTAAATTTGATTGAAGATATTCAAATCAAAGAAAAATTAAAATTAGGAAAAGCAGTTCAGGTGGCTTTGAATCAAGTGGTAGGAGCCTATGCGATTGCTGTTTTTGATAAAAAAAATCCAAATGAAATTGTAGCAGCTCGTTTAGGTAGTCCATTAGCAATTGGGGTAGGTGAAGGAGAATACTTTATCGCTTCAGATGCTTCTCCATTTATTGAATACACTTCTAATGCTATTTATTTAGAAGATGGCGAGATGGCTAATATTAGGTTGCACAAACCAATGAAAATCAGAAAAATCAAAGATGATTCATTGGTAGATCCATACATTCAAGAGCTTCAATTAAATTTGGAACAAATTGAAAAAGGAGGTTACGATCACTTTATGTTGAAAGAAATCTATGAACAACCTAGTGTTATCAAAGACACATACAGAGGACGATTACACGCTAACGAAGGTTTAATTCAAATGGCTGGTGTAGAAGATAATTTAGAGAAGTTTCTTAATGCTGACCGAATTATCATTGTGGCTTGTGGAACTTCATGGCATGCGGGCTTAGTTGCTGAATATGTTTTTGAAGAATTTGCAAGAATTCCAGTTGAAGTAGAATATGCTTCGGAATTCAGATATAGAAATCCAATTATTAGCAGTAAAGATGTTGTTATTGCGATTTCTCAATCAGGAGAAACGGCCGATACTATGGCCGCTATTAAACTAGCAAAAGAGCACGGCGCTTTTGTATTTGGTGTTTGTAATGTAGTTGGTTCGTCAATTTCAAGAGAAAGTCATGCAGGAGCTTATACGCACGCTGGACCTGAAATTGGAGTGGCTTCAACCAAAGCATTTACTACTCAAATTACAGTATTGACAATGATAGCGTTGCGTTTGGCTAAAGCCAAAGGAACTCTGTCAAATTCAGATTTTCACATGTACTTACAAGAATTAGAAATAATTCCTGAGAAAGTAAAAGAAGCTTTGGAAACAAATGAAAGAACAAAAGAAATTGCAGCCACTTTTAAAGAAGCACACAATTGCTTGTATTTAGGAAGAGGATATAATTTTCCGGTAGCTTTAGAAGGAGCATTGAAATTAAAAGAGATATCTTATATTCATGCCGAAGGATATCCTGCAGCTGAGATGAAACATGGACCGATTGCCTTAATTGATGAGCAGATGCCCGTAATTGTTATTGCTCCAAAACAAGGACATTATGATAAAATTGTAAGTAACATTCAAGAAATTAAATCAAGAAGTGGGCGTATCATTGCGGTAGTAACCAAAGGAGATACACAAGTTCGTGAATTGGCGGATTATGTGATTGAAATCCCTGAGACTTCAGATGCTTTATCGCCATTAATTACTACAATTCCATTGCAGTTATTGTCGTATCATATTGCAGTGATGAGAGGTTGTAATGTAGATCAACCACGAAATTTAGCCAAATCAGTTACGGTGGAATAACATTTATTTATAAAAATTTAATAAACACAAAAAGCGAGGTATTTCTCGCTTTTTGTGTTTATATTTTTCTGCAATTTCTAATTTTTGTTATTTATCTATTTTTTATTCGGATTTGGTTGTGCATCTAGTATTTTTATTTGTTTATGAAACAATTTGTTGTCAATAGTTTAATTATAATTACGACTGATTAGTTATAAATGGGATGAATTGTTGATAAATATGAAATTTTTAGCCTGTAATTTTAATAATAGCCAAAAATATTTGTATTTTGGTCGCATAAACCAACAAAATTTTAACCAATGAGAGTATACCTACTTTTTTTGACCTTGTTTTTTTGTAGCATTTCATTTGCTCAAAATTCAATTTCAGGTTCTGTTTCAGACAGTAATAATCAACCTATTCCAGGCGCCAATATTAAAGTGACTGGTCAAACACAAGGAACCATAACAGATAATGAAGGAAAATTTAGTTTAAATTCGTCTAAAAAATTTCCTTATCAAATCGAAATTACAGCTTTAGGTTTTGGATCTAAAAAAGTGATGGTTGCGTCATCTAATCAAAAGGTGATTGTGAAATTACAAGATGAAGAAACAAAATTAAATGAGATTGTAGTTTCGGCTTCAAGAACGCCAGAACGTGTTTTAGAATCACCAGTAACTATTGAAAGAATGGGGATTGCGGATATTAAAAAAACGGCATCGGCTACTTTTTATGAAGGTTTAGAAAACATGAAAGAAGTTCAAATGAACACGAGTAGTTTGTCTTTTAAATCAATTAACACAAGAGGTTTTGCTACTGTTGCTAATACTCGTTTTATGCAATTAGTAGATGGAATGGACAACTCTTCTCCATTATTGAACTTTGTGATTGGTAACATGATCGGGGTTTCAGAAATTGATGTGCAAAGTGTTGAGTTATTGCCAGGGGCATCCTCTGCATTATATGGTGCTAACGCGTTTAATGGTGTTTTATTTATGAACAGTAAAAGTCCATTTACTAGCGAAGGAGTTAGAGCCTATGCTAAATATGGTCAGACTAGCCAAAAAGCGGCAGGTGTTAACGATTATGTAGATTACGGTATTCGTATGGCAAAAGCTTTCAATCCGTATTTTGCAGCAAAAGCCAATTTAACATTCATGAGAGGTACAGATTGGTATGCTACTAACTATGATGATAAAACGGTTGTTGGAAGAGATAGAAGTAATGTGAATTATGATGGTATTAATGTGTATGGAGATGAAGTTTCAACCAACATAAAAGGAGTAGGTAATGCATTAGCTACTATGGGATTAATTCCTGCTAGTGCAGTTAATTTATTGCCTAGTTCAAATGTGAGTAGAACGGGATATAATGAGGTGGATTTAACAGACAATAAAGCAAGTAATGCTAAAATAGATTTCTCTTTACATTTTAGACCTTTTGGGAATGAAAAATTAGAGGTAATCTGGCAAAGTAAATTTGGTTTTGGTAACGCAGTTTACCAAGGTGCTAATAGATATTATTTGAATGATTTCTTTATGCAACAGCATAAATTAGAATTTAAAGGTAAAAACTTTTTCGTGAGAGGATATACTACAACTGAAGATGGAGGTCATTCATACGATATGTTGTTTACAGGAATTAATATCAACCGCAAATGGAAATCAGATAGCCAATGGTTTGGAGAATATGCAGGAGCGTATATTCAATCTACTTTGGCAGGGATGACTCCTGAAAATGCTAATAAAATAGCTAGAGCGACTGCAGATACTGGAAGATTTTTACCAGGTACTGCAGAATTTAAAAATGCGTTTACTCAAGTAACTAATGAAGCAAGTGTGCTTTCAGGGTCTAAATTAGTAGATAACTCTAGAATTTATCATTCAGATGCTAATTACAATTTTAAAGATGTAATTAAATTCGCTGAAATTCAAGTTGGAGGTTCGTTTAGACAATACCAATTGAATTCACACGGTAGAATTTATACAGATGCATCAGGTCCAATTAATTATAATGAATACGGTGCCTATACTCAAGTAACAAAAAAATTAATGGATGACAGATTGAAGTTTACAGGATCTCTTCGTTATGATAAATCTAAAAACTTTGACGGTAATTATTCTCCAAGAGTATCATTGGTGTACACTGCAGGGGAAAGTAGAAAGCATAATTTTAGAGCGTCTTTCCAAACAGGGTTTAGAAATCCTTCTACACAAGATCAATATATTGGATTTAATGTAGGAAGTGCCATTCTATTAGGGTCTGCTCCTGATAACTTGACAAGATATACAGAAACTTTACCTATTGCTACAGCAACGGGACAATTTTTTGCAGGAGGAACTTCAGTTGCAATCACAGGGTTAAATGCTTATAACAACTCGTATACTGCTACTTCTGTTGCGGCGCTTACTGCATCTGGGAATCCTGCGTTGTTGAAAAAAACAAATTTAGCGTTTGTTAAACCAGAGGCGGTTAAAGCAATTGAGTTAGGATACCGTTCAGTTGTTAAGGATCTTTCAATTGATGTTAATGGATACTACAATGTGTACAATAACTTCATTGGAAATTTAAATGTGGTAGCTCCATTATATGGTAAAGCACAAGATGCTCCAAATCCAGCCGGAGGAGCAACGGATTTAGGTACTCAGTCTTTGCATGCACTCCAAAACGGAAATTACAGAGCTTTCCAATTGTACACTAATACAGATGTTGAAATTAAATCAATTGGTTTTGGTTTAGGGCTTTCTAAAAAAGTGTACAAAGATTTTGAGGCAGGGGTTAATTATAACTATGCTGAATTTAATTTTGACCAAGCTAAAGATCCTAGTTTTAAAGCAGGTTTTAATACTCCAAAACACAGAGTAAAAGCTTCTTTTGGAAATGAAAAATTATTTAAAAATTTTGGATTTAATGTAAGTGGAAGATGGAATAGCGAATATTTATGGCAATCAACAATGGTTGATGGTATGATTAAATCAGCAACTGTAATCGATGCTCAAGTAAATTACTTATTGCCTAAATTGAAATCGACTCTTAAAATCGGAGCGGTAAATATTGGTGGTAAAGAATATACTCAAGTGTTAGGTGCAGGAGCTATTGGTCAACAATACTTTGCTTCATGGACAATCAACCCTTAATTTGGTTACTAATTAAAAAAATACAATCATGATAAAAAATTTCAAGTGGCTATTCCTGGTTTCGTTGACCTTTGTAGCGTGTACTAATAATGATGATACTACAGTTGTAGAAGAACCTGTTGTAGCGGGTTCGGCAAATTTCACTAAATATGTTGCCTTAGGGGATTCTTTTGCAGCAGGATATAGTGATGGAGCTCTTTTTAAAACAGGTCAAGAAGGATCATATCCAAATATTTTGGCACAACAATTTGCTGCGGCAGGAGGAGGGACCTTTACAACTCCATTCATGTCAGATAATATTGGTGGATTATTATTAGGAGGAAATGTAATTGCGGCAAAACGTTTGTATTTTAATGGGTCGGCTCCAGTTTCAGTTTCAGGGACTTCGACTACAGAAGTAAGTACAAAAGTTTCAGGGCCATTTAATAATTTAGGTGTTCCTGGTGCTAAAAGTTATCATTTAGTTGCTGCTGGTTACGGGAACGTGGCTGGAGTGGCTGGAGGATTAGCAAATCCATATTTTGCGCGTTTTTCAACTTCTGCAACTACTACTGTTTTGGCAGATGCCTTAGCTCAGTCTCCGACTTTCTTCTCTTTATGGATTGGTGGTAATGATGTTTTAGGGTATGCTACTTCTGGAGGTGTAGGAGTAAACCAAACAGGAAATAATAATGCAGCAACGTATGGTTCAAATGACATTACAGATCCTGGAGTTTTTGCCTATGTTTACAATGCTTTGATTACAAACTTGACCGCTAATGGCGCTAAAGGGGTAGTGGCTAATTTACCGTATGTGTCTACTTTACCTTATTTTACAACAGTACCTTACAATCCTTTGAGTGCTTCGGTATTAGGCTCTGGTAATGCAGCTGTAGGTCAAGCTACTATTTCGGCTTTGAACACACAATTGTATGGGCCTTTAAAATCAGCATTAACTTACTTGGGAGCGGGAGATAGAATTAACTTGCTTTCAACAACTGCTTCTAATCCGTTATTGATAAAAGACGAATCATTATCTAATTTATCATCACAGTTAACAGCGGTTCTTACTCCAACATTGGGCGCGTCGAATGCTGCATTTTACGGGGCTGTTTATGGACAAGCGCGTCAAGCTACTGCGACTGATTTGATATTGTTACCAACACAATCTGTTATTGGAGCAGCTCCAACAGCTTCTAATTCTGGATTAGGAATGGCACCGCCATCTCCTTTGGATAAATTTGGGATTACTTTTCCTTTGCAAGACGCACATGTATTGATTCCTTCTGAAACGGCCGAAATTAAAATTGCTACTGACGCATATAATGCAAGTATTAGAGCGATTGCTGATGCAAAAGGATTGGCTTTTGTTGATGCTAAAGCCATTATGGATAAATTGTCAACGACTGGAATTGTAAGTAATAATTTTACAATGAATTCGATATATGTTACAGGAGGTTCTTTTTCTCTTGACGGAGTTCACCCAAGCCCAAGAGGCTATGCTTTGATTGCCAATGCATTTATTGATGCAATTAATGCGAAATATTCTTCTACTTTGAAAAAAGTAGATTTAGGGAAATATAGAATTTTATATCCTTCCAGTTTATAGTTAAAATATTCTATTTAGATTCAAATAACAAGCCATCACATTTTTATGTGGTGGTTTTTTATTTACTGCTAAAATTATACTGATTTTTTTAAAAAAAATTATTGATTTTATATTTTAAAAATTATCTTTGCACTCTGTAAAAAGTATTTAATCGAGGACTTTCGATTAAGTCAATTTCATAAACCTAAATAGCTATTTAATAAATACATAAGTAATGTCTAAAGTAATAGGAAAAGTTGCCCAAATCATTGGTCCAGTAGTTGATGTTGTTTTCAACGGTAAAGATGTTGAACTTCCAAAAATTTATGATTCGTTAGAAATCACTAGAAAAGATGGAACTATTTTAGTTCTAGAAGTGCAATCACACATTGGTGAAAACACCGTTCGTACCATTTCGATGGACTCAACAGATGGTTTGAGTAGAGGTTATGAAGTAGTAGGTACTGGAAATCCAATCCAAATGCCAATTGGTCCGGATGTTTACGGACGTTTATTCAACGTAATTGGAGATGCAATTGATGGTTTAGGAAACTTGCCTAAAACAGGAGAGAATGGATTGTCAATTCACAGAGCTGCTCCAAAATTCGAAGATTTATCAACTTCTTCTGAAGTTTTATTTACAGGTATTAAAGTAATCGATTTGATTGAGCCTTATGCAAAAGGAGGTAAAATTGGATTGTTTGGAGGTGCTGGAGTAGGTAAGACCGTATTGATTCAAGAGTTGATTAATAATATTGCAAAAGGTCACGGAGGACTTTCAGTATTCGCAGGAGTAGGAGAAAGAACACGTGAAGGGAATGACTTACTTCGTGAGATGTTAGAGTCAGGAATTATCAAATACGGAGAAGATTTCATGCATTCTATGGAAAATGGAGGATGGGATTTGTCTAAAGTAGATATGCCAGGAATGAGAGAGTCAAAAGCTACTTTCGTTTTCGGACAAATGAATGAGCCACCAGGAGCTCGTGCTCGTGTAGCACTTTCTGGATTATCTATCGCTGAGTATTTCCGTGATGGAGCAGGAACTGATCAAGGTAAAGATGTATTGTTCTTTGTGGATAACATCTTCCGTTTTACACAAGCAGGTTCTGAGGTATCGGCACTTTTAGGCCGTATGCCATCTGCAGTAGGATACCAACCAACATTAGCCACTGAAATGGGAGCTATGCAAGAGCGTATTACTTCTACAAACAAAGGATCTATTACTTCTGTTCAAGCGGTTTACGTTCCTGCGGATGACTTAACTGACCCGGCACCAGCAACTACATTTGCTCACTTAGATGCAACAACTGTATTGTCTCGTAAAATTGCTGAGTTAGGAATTTATCCAGCGGTGGATCCATTGGATTCTACTTCAAGAATTTTGACTCCACAAATTTTAGGAGATGAGCATTATGACTGTGCGCAAAGAGTAAAAGAGATCCTTCAAAAATACAAACAATTACAAGATATCATCGCGATCCTTGGTATGGAAGAGTTATCTGAAGAAGATAAATTATCTGTATCTAGAGCGCGTCGTGTACAACGTTTCTTGTCTCAACCATTCCACGTTGCTGAGCAATTTACAGGAATTCCAGGGGTATTAGTTGATATTAAAGACACAATCAAAGGATTTAATATGATTATTGATGGTGAATTAGATCACTTGCCAGAAGCTGCTTTCAACCTTAAAGGGACTATTGAACAAGCTATTGAAGCTGGAGAAAAAATGTTGGCAGAAGCATAATTGGTTGTTGGTTGTTGGTTATTGGTTGTAAGATTTACAGCCATCAACTATCAACTATCAACTATCAACTAAAAAAATATGATTTTAGAAATAGTATCACCAGAGGCAAAGTTATTTTCAGGAGAGATTACTTCATTGTACCTTCCAGGAGTAGATGGAGATTTTCAAATCTTGAATAATCACGCGCCAATTGTTTCTTTGCTTAAGAAAGGTACAGTAAAAATTGCAGCGCCAAGTTTTACTCTTTCTAAAGAAGCAGCATCTAAGTTAACGAAAGTAAATGACCAATTGTATACTTTATCAGTTGAGTCGGGAACAATCGAAATGAAAGACAATAAAGTAATTCTATTAGCAGACTAATACGAATTTAATTTTATAAAGAAAGCCTAACATTTGTTAGGCTTTCTTGTTTTAGACTTATTATAGTTTTTGATTGCAATAATTTTTATTGTGTTTTCCAGCAATTACTAAAGCACCTGCTACCAATACTAAATTTTTGATGATGTATTGACCAACTAAAGTGGGACGATAGGGGAAAGCATCAAAACAAGCGTCTGTTAGTATAAAAAGAGGGAAAATAGTAGCTACCATGTGTAGCAATAATAATAAAACAGTAATAGGTACAAATCGTTTAATTAATAGTCCCAGACCTATTATTACTTCGCAGACTCCAAGTACAGGAATAAATATTTCTGGTTTGAACCAAAAAACGGTCTGCTCTACTAAATCACCCGCAGGGCTTATTCCGATTACTTTTAAGGCGCCAAACCAAATGTAAACAATAGCCAAGGCAATACGCATTATGATAACACTATGTTTTTCTATTTTTTCGCTAAATGAAAAGTAAAACGAATTAAATAATTGTGTCATGGGAGTATAATTTTAAAAATTTGTGTTTAAATTAATCTCAAGCAAATACCTAGTATTTGCTTGAGATTAGTTGAAAATAAAACAAACCACTTATTTAAATTTTCAACTTGTATTTTAATTTATTCAGCACCGTCAATACGTGCTCTTGTAACTGCAAATCCGCCAACAGTTTCACCTAAAAGCAATCCTTTTTCACAGTCACTTCTATAATGAATTGCCCCAAACAATCGTGAGTTAGAAGCATCTTTTGCCAAAGCTTTGAATTCTTCTGTTTTGGCAGGAATTATATGAGATAATACAGTAGCAGCAGCTCCACTAAAAGTAGAATGTCCAGACACATAAGCAGGGAAATTCGGGATACCGGTTAACGTTTTAATAGAAGAATCCATTTGTGTTGGTCTTGGATTAAAGTAATAATATTTAGCATCCCAACAACTAATAGCTGCGTCCATTAAAGAAAGGTTCAATAGTGCCATATTTCTTGCCCAACGTACTTCGCTATAATTTTGTGGTACGAAAGCATCAGCAGCAATGGCATTCCAGTGTCCAGGTGGAGTATATGTTCCCACTCCATCTGCCCAAAACGTAACAATTTCCATTTCTTTTCTTGTTGCATTTTGACTGAATGATTTTACTTCGGCTAATTCGGTAGCAAATTGGGTTGATCTCGTTGAAGGAGGCGGTACAGGACGACTTGCTAATACATCAGAAGACGACATTAAGAACGAACGAACACTTCCAAATAAAGGCAACATAGGAGGTCTAACAGGTAAATCTAAAGATAACCAAGGCGTTTCTCCTGTAGCACCTGTTTGTGTTTGTAATTGAGTCCAAATTGTTTGGTTTCCTACGGCAGCTCCCATTCCGTCCCCAGCCGCTCTTGTAATGTATTTAGCTGCAATTTTTCGACCCAAAATAATTCCAGCATCCACATCACTACGCACGTTAGCACCACTGATTATTCGATATAATTTTTCTTCCTCTGCTTTTCCGTCGATATACGCAATTTCAGTAGGGAATAATAATTTCAACAATTCTACTGTAACACCTGCTAATACTCCGTCTTCAGATGGATAAGAAGTCATTCCGTTTTTTGGAACTAATACGTTCAAAGTATTGTCTGCTACATATGGAGCGACTCTATTATACAATCTTTTGTAATGCCAAGTAGCTACTAAAGCATCATATTGTGCCGCACTTACATAAGCATAAGCACGTGCCGCATAAGGCGGATTTGAAAAAGGGAAAGGAGTACTAGCAAATGGATTGGCAGAAGATGGAGTTGGGTAGGTCCCATCTGCATTTTGATAAGGAGGTAGATTATGTTTAGCAACTAAGGTGCGCATAATTTCGTTCCAACGCAATACACTACCTGCACTCCAGTATTTGATGATAGCTTTTTGTTCATCTGTAATATTGGCTTGATAGCTTTTAATCTCGTTTAATTCTCTTGTAAAGGCAGCATTCGTTGTAGCTACAGGAACGTCTAAGCTGAATTCATCTGGAGCAGATAATAAAATTGGTCGCCAAGTCCCTGCTAAATCATCATTATTAGAGGGGATTAGCATTGGGTAGCTTTCAGAACGATCGTAGATATCACTGCTACAAGAAGAAAGTGAGGCTAATGAAATAAAGGCAAAAAGAGTTATAATTATATTTTTCATTTTATTTTTTATTGAAGTTGATGATATAAAAAAGGCCTGCATATACCGCATTGGTTTGACCAACATTACGTCCGTCTAGGACACGATTGAATCCTCCCACAAGCGAAAGGGCTTCTTTTTTAGGGAAAGTATATTTGGTATGAACACCTACTTTAACGGCATTCATAGCATTGCTAGGAAAAGGCATGTTGTTTTTTGTAATATCAAAACCACCTTGAGTCACTTGGTTGTCTACAATAGCTTCAGCAATCAAACGATTAGAACGATACCCCATTCTAAAATTAACATTGATTACATCAGGCATTACTACCTCATTAGAATAAACCATTTCGGTTGTGAAATAGGCATTTCGATCAATTGTAATTTTAGCTCTTTTTAAGTAAGCTCCAGATAGCGTAGTGAAAAAGTGACCTCTTTGATAATCTCCCATCAAACGGAAAGTTCCTGTTCTACTTTGTGATCCAATGCTTAAAGGCAAAAAGTCGGCAGTATAGTTTGTTGTTGGAATTGAAATCCCTGCAATAGTGTATAAAGAATAAGTAGCTCCTCCAATAGTCTTTTCAATAGGCATGTATTTCACCGTTGCTGAAAAATCTTGCAATCCATTTTGCCCTTTTAAAGTACCTGCAGAAGCTTTAGAGGTAACATAAGGCAAGCTCACAATAACATTCAATTTATCAGAAAGACCATAGTTAGCATTTACACTGATATTGTTATTAGAGACGGTTCCTAAATTTTGATTGTCTCTCTTAAAACTACCTTCCCAGTAATTGTTCCAAGCATTGTACTGATAGACTGCACCAGTACAAAGTTGATTTTTGCTCATCATAATACCGTCAATTTCGGTTTGAGCGTTGGCGAATAAAGAGCCTAATAGTAGGCAACAGAAGTAAATTTGTTTCATTTGTTAATATAGTTTAGTTGTATGATTTTAATTATTAATGTGATACGCTCATTTTCATAGTGTTGTTTAGGCTAAAGCGATACGTATAGCCAACATTGATTGAATAATCAGCAAAAGCAGCATCCCCTTGTACATGAACATAGTTTGCAGGATTAGCAATACGTGCATTTTGTATGTTTTGATCAGCAATGTCAGCCGCACTTTGAATTCTGTTTTTAACAAAATTGTAAGGAACAAATAAAGTGATGCCGTGTTTTCCTTTACGGTATGAAATTCCGGATTCTACCGCTATAACATAACCGGGTCTTCTATAAGCAACTTGTCCACCAATCGCGTCGAATGCTGGAATCCCTTCGATACGGCCCGCAAGCGATACACTTAAATTATTTTTTTTGTCTATTGATGTCATAACTCCTGCTCTACCAAAATATTGATCTGGACAAGCGTAAACATTATATCCTTCTAAACCTAATTTAGCTGCCGATTTGAATGTTCCGTTAGATTCTCTTGGGTTGAATAAATAATATCCATTAGCAAATCCATATAGTTTTCCAGTTAATTTTCGGAAACCTTGGAATTCTAATGAAAAACCAACACCGCCATCTCCTGGTTGAATGGCTTGGTCCATCACCACATTTTGAATGGTTCCATTGGCTTGAGGTGCATTGTCTGTTTTGTCATGGCTACCTGTGTTTAGTTTAACTCCAACCCCTACCATGACATTTCCTTTTTCAGCTTTTTTGGGATCAAAAATCCAATAGTTAGCACTTAATCTTACATCTGCAAGTCCTTGTGCATACACACTATATCTAAATATTTTGGCTGTTGGGCTGGTTTGATTTAAAACTTGTGATCTTTCGTTGTTTACATAGGGAATAGTTGCGTTCAATTGTAGTCTATCGGTTGCACCATAAGAAACAGTAAAATCAGCCGCATGGGAATAAATGTTTACCGCATTTCCTAAAGAGTTTCCATTAGCATCAATTCCACCACCGGTGGTTTGACGTTGCGGTTGTTCTTCGGTTCCAATAAAATGTCTCCAAGAATGAAAATAACGATAGTTAGCACCTACTTGAAATTCTCCTTTTTGTAAATTATAAGAATTGGTAGAACACAGACTAAGTCCTCCCATTTGTCGAACGGCAACACAACCTTGAGCATTGGTTTCTTGGGTAAAAAAAGCCGTTAGAATTACTGTTAATAGAATAAATACGCGGTTTAAGAATATATAGTTTTTCATTGTTTAGTTAAATATTGATATAAATTAGTTGCATCTCTTCTGTAAAGAAGAAAATCAAAAATGATTAAATCAACCCTTAATTGTAAGGTTGGTCTAATTGATTTTTCTTTTTGGGAATGCCCAAAGAGATAATTTAATAATTAGTGATAGGATAAAATAAAAGAGTGAATGTATCCTGATGAACAAGATAATTCGGGTTATTTCTAAACAACAATCGAATAAATTATGAATGAACAGCGATTAGTTAAATAGTACAATAACTACAAAACAAATTGATAGGTTCGGGATTTAGTACAAATCACTAATAACCTGCTGTCTTCAAAAACGGAAATTTTTTAGAAATAGGGAAATTAAATAAAATCCGGAGGGGAATAAGGTAAAGAAAGATGTCCTGGATTAGTAAAGTCAACTCCATTGGTTGTAAACAACTCCATTGAAGCCACTTCTTTTGTTTGCATAGGTATACAAACCTCAGGGTTATCGATGTAATCTTTGATAAACGATTTTAATAGTTTTTTTACTGGAGATTCTTTTGAAGATCCACTATTGAATAATTGACTATCCACAATATCATTTAAGTCTTTACTAACCGTATTTTCGTTGGTATTAGGCAGGTAGTACAAACTCAAAACATTGTCTTTGACTTGTTTTTTAAAGATGTGATAGCTTTTGTTATTGATGATTACATCTTCATTCACTTCTTCAAATTCAGTATCATCGGCAAAGGAATACAAAGAAGCATTTAAACGCATTACACGAAAATCAGTATGGATTGTTTTTTCCATACGCGCTACCCATGCTTGCTGTTCTTGGTAAGCAAACATTAAATAATAACCTATCATATTATAGAACAAGGTTACAATTAAAAAAAGGGTGGCTATTCTTTTCATTGTCGACGAAAGTAGAAAACTATTTGATTGACTCACCCTTTTAATATTTTATTTTAACATTTTTTTAACAAAAATAAAATCATTCCAAAATCGAAATCGGTTTCGATTTTTTCAACCATTCAAGTTTCTAAATTTTAAGAAACCAAAAGATCAAAAAATTGCCTTATTTTTGTCGAATATGAAAAAATTACCTGTAACTCTTTCAGATAAATTAGCGCTTCGGTTGCAAAACAACGCACTAAGGCGGTTGCCAAAGGCTTCAGGCTTGGTTGATTTTGCTTCGAATGATTATTTGGGTTTTTCCAATTCCAAAACAATTTTTGAGAAAACGCATCAATATTTGCTACAGCATAACCAAATTCAAAATGGAGCCACAGGTTCCCGACTACTTTCAGGGAATCATACTGTTTATCAAGCTGCCGAAGAATGTATTGCACAATTTCATCAAGCACCAGCAGCCTTAATTTTCAATTCAGGTTACGATGCGAATGTAGGATTTTTTAGTGCCGTTCCTCAAAAGGGAGATTTGATTTTGTACGACGAATTGTGCCATGCATCCATTCGTGATGGAATCCAATTGTCGAATGCCAAAGCCTATAAATTCCAACACAATGACTTGGAAGATTTAGAACGATTGTTAGTTCGACATCCGGATATGACTATTTATATTGTTACCGAATCGGTTTTCTCAATGGATGGTGATACGCCTAACATGGAAGAATTAGTCCAATTAGCTGAAAAACACAAAGCGTATGTAGTAGTTGATGAGGCGCATGCTTTGGGAGTTTTAGGCGAAAAAGGGGAAGGGTTGGTGCAAAGTTTAAATTTACAAGAAACTGTTTTTGCTCGAATCATGACGTTCGGAAAAGGGTTGGGTTGCCATGGAGCTGCCATTCTAGGAGGAGAGGACATAAAAAGTTATTTGGTTAATTTTGCTCGGAGTTTTATATATACAACGGGTTTATCACCCCATTCGGTGGCGACTATTTTGACCGCTTATCAACAGTTGGAAACCGCAACGGATAGCCAACAACAATTAAAAAACAACATCGCTCATTTCAATCAAGAAAAGAATCGGTTGAGTTTAAAACCGTTGTTTGTTCGCAGTAAATCAGCTATTCAATCGGCTATAATCCCGGGAAATGAAAGAGTCAAAGGCATAGCACAACAACTTCAAAGTAAGGGGTTTGATGTTAAGCCTATTCTATCTCCCACCGTTCCCGAAGGGCAGGAGCGTTTGCGATTTTGTTTGCACAGTTTCAATTCAGAAAAAGAAATCACCGATGTGTTGCAATTGTTGAGTGCTCTTATTTTTTAAGGGCTTAATTGTTGTGAACTTAGTGAAAACTTAGCGACCTTTGTGGTTGAATTCTCTATAATATGAAATTATTTATAACAGGCATTTCGACCGATGTAGGCAAAACAATTGCTTCAGCAATTATTGTGGAAGCACTCCAAGCTGATTATTGGAAACCTATTCAGGCGGGCGATTTGGAACACTCGGATACACATAAAGTACAAGCTTTAGTTTCGAATACACAATCGCAATTTCATCCTAATAGTTACGCTTTGCAAACTCCGGCAAGTCCACATTTAGCCGCTGCAAAAGACGGAATAACTATCGATTTGAACCAAATTCAAGAACCTCAAACTAAGAATCATTTGGTCATTGAAGGAGCGGGAGGTATTTTGGTTCCGCTTAACGACACGCAATCTGTAGTAGATATTATTCAACCAGATTATAAAGTGATTGTTGTTTCGCGTCATTATTTAGGAAGTATTAATCATACTTTATTGACGGTAGAAGCTTTGCAAAACCGAAAATTATCCATTGCAGGAATTGTTTTTTCTGGCGATGAAAATACAAGTTCTGAATCCATAATTCTGAATAGAACAGGTTTGCCGTGTCTTGGCAGAATTGCTCAAGAACCGTATTTTGATACCAATGTCATATTAGAATATGCCAATTTGTTTCGAGACAATCTTTTGAAAATTCAATAGTAAATAGCAATATCAATAATCAAAAATCCAATGAGTCTAACCGAAAAAGACAGTCAATTCCTTTGGCATCCGTATACACAGCATAAGACCGCTTCGGCTCCTATTGCAATTACAAAAGGGAAAGGGGCGTTGTTGTGGGATGAAAATGATAAGGAATACATTGATGCAATTGCGTCGTGGTGGGTGAATCCGTATGGGCATTCCAATACGTTTATTGCAGAGGCAATTTACAAGCAATTGACTACTTTAGAACACGTACTTTTTGGCGGATTTACACATGAACCTGCGGTAGTTTTGGCTGAAAAATTGATGGCTATTTTGCCCAAAAGCCAACAAAAATTATTCTTTTCAGATAATGGATCTACCGCTGTAGAAGTTGCTATTAAAGTGGCATTGCAGTATTTTTTCAATAAAGGAGAAAAGAAAACAACGATCATTGCTTTCGAGAATGCGTTTCATGGAGATACATTTGCGGCTATGGCAGCGAGTGGAATTTCTTTTTACACCTTGGCTTTTCAATCGATGATGATTGACGTGGTGCGTATTCCTGTACCCGTTGTTGGGCAAGAAGACGTTAGTTTTGACGCTTTGGCGGAAGTCCTAAAAAATCACAATTGCGCTGGATTTATCTACGAACCTTTGGTACAAGGTGCTGCAGGAATGGTGATGTACGAACCCGCTACTTTAGATACCTTAATCCGAATGTGTAAAGAGAATAACGTCCTCACTATTGCTGATGAAGTGATGACGGGTTTTGGGAAAACAGGAAAAACCTTTGCTTCGGATTATTTGGCAGAACAACCCGATATGATGTGTTTGTCTAAAGCCTTAACAGGTGGTACAATTCCGATGGCAATTACGACCTTTACCCAACCCATTTTCGATGCTTTCTATGACGAAGATATTAATAAAGCTTTGTTTCACGGACATACGTTTACGGCGAATCCAACGGGTTGTGCGGCAGCTTTAGCAAGTTTGGAATTGTTGCAAACTCCTGAAATGCAAGCCAATATTTTGCGAGTAAATGCCAATCATTTGACTTTTGAAAAACGGGTTAAATCACATCCAAAAGTAGTAACTACTCGAGTGTTAGGTGTTATTTTTGCTTTAGAAATCAAGACCGAATCGGCTGCAAGTTATTACGGAAATTTGCGAAACAAATTGTATAATTTCTTTATTGAAAACGGGGTGATATTACGTCCTGTGGGCAATATTGTGTACATCTTGCCTCCCTATATAATTACAGATGAACAACTAGAAAAAGTCTATCAAGTGGTCGAAAGTGCTCTTGAAATAGTGTAATTTTGCATAAAAATATTCCTTTGTCACCAACTATCTCCATAACGGCCATTGCTTCTGTTTCTCCTTTGGGAAATGAACCAGGAACTATTTGGAATAAGTATCAAAATCCTAATCCGTGTTTTCAAAGTCGGTTTTTAGATCAACAAAATACTTGGGTAGGTCTTTTGGATGAAGATTCGAAAGCCCAAATTGCGGCTTTGAGACAATCTGATAGTAAATATAAATCTTTAGACAATTCCGTTTTGTATGCTATGTTGGCTTCTCGTAAGGCCATTGCCAAAGCGGGTTGGTCAAAAAACGATGTTTTCGGAATTAATATCGGTTCGTCTCGTGGGGCGACTGATTTATTTGAACAACATTTTCAAGAATACATCAACACGGGAAAAGCACAAACCTTGGCTTCACCCACCACTACTTTAGGTAATATTTCCTCTTGGGTAGCGCATGATTTGCAAAGTGAGGGTCCGGAAATTTCGCATTCAATTACTTGCTCTACTGCTTTACATGCGGTCTTGAATGGCGTGGCTTGGTTGCGTTCGGGAATGTCAGATAAATTTTTGGTTGGCGGTAGCGAAGCTCCTTTGACTGATTTTACAATTGCCCAAATGCGCGCCTTAAAAATTTATTCTCGAAGCGAAGAACACTACCCGAATCGCGCTTTGGATTTGGATAAAACGAAAAACACGATGATTTTGGGCGAAGGCGCTGGTGTTTGTTGTTTGGAAATTGGGAAAAAAGAAAATGCCTTAGCTTATATTGAAGGCATAGGGTATGCTACCGAAATTTTAGAACACAATATTTCCATTTCTGCTGAGGCGGATTGTTTTCAAAAATCCATGAGAATGGCTTTGGCAAACACCAATGTATCCGAAGTAGATGCCATCGTAATGCACGCTCCGGGAACTATAAAAGGCGATTTGACAGAATATAAAGCTATTGAAAAAGTATTTGGTTCCAAGCTTCCTTTATTGACCACTAATAAATGGAAAATAGGACATACTTTTGGCGCTTCGGGCATTTTGAGTTTGGAGTTGGCAATCTTGATGTTGCAACACAATCAGTTTGTGGGCGTTCCTTTCGCGAAAGCACAAACACCAACAAGACCTATCAAAAAAGTACTGGTAAATGCGGTTGGTTTTGGGGGTAATGCGGTGAGTGTGTTGTTGACAATCTAATTTTTCCCAGCTTCTAACTCTTTCACTTTTTCGTACACTAAATTACTTTCGTAGCCTTTTCGCAATAAGAAATCGCAACATTTTTTACGTTTTTTGAGTCCGTTGGATTCTTTAATGGAATGCCAATTTCGTTCGGCCAAAGCATTGAAATTCGCTTCATATTCTTCAGGGGTAATTTCTTTGAGTGCCAAATTGATATTGTAAGTTGTGATGTTTCTCAATTTCAATTCGTTGATGATGCGCACTTTGCCCCACAACTTAATGCGGTGTTTTCCTCGGGCAAAACTACAGGCAAACCGACTTTCGTTGAGGTAGTTTTCTTGAATTAAATGAGCCAAAATTTCGTCAATTTCTGCCGAATCCATTTTCATAGTGCGTAATTTTTGCACCACTTCATCGTGGCAACGTTCCTGATAGGCACAGAAATGTTCTATTTTATGAATCGCTTCTTTAACGGAATTGACTTCGCTCATTGAGGTAGTTTTTATACTTGAAAAGTAAGTATTTTATTTTTAAACTTCTTTTAAAATAGAAAAACCATCGGTTAAGATGGTCTTTGCTGTTTTATTTTCCTTTTATAGAAGCTTCTAAATTTCTTTCGATAGCATGTCCTGGGCGCGACCATTTTGGTTTTTCACCTAAGGCAGCATATCGAGAATCCTCGGCTTCTACTGTTGGTGGTTGTACCATTTTAGTAAATGGTTTTTGTGGCTTCAGGCCTAACATTTCAAACATTTTCATGTCTTCATTCACGTCAGGATTTGGGGTAGTCAATAATTTATTTCCTGCAAAGATAGAATTGGCACCTGCAAAGAAACACATCGCTTGACCTTCTCGACTCATATTGGTTCTTCCTGCTGATAAACGCACTTGTGTTTCGGGCATTACAATTCGAGTTGTGGCTACCATTCGAATCATTTCCCAAATTTCAACAGGCTCTTCATCTTCCAAAGGAGTTCCGTCCACAGCCACCAATGCATTAATTGGCACTGATTCTGGTTGCGGATTTAAAGTAGAAAGCGCTACCAGCATTCCTGCTCTGTCTTCGATACTTTCTCCCATTCCGATGATACCACCACTACAAACGGTAACGTTAGTTTTACGAACATTCTCTATAGTTTGCAAACGGTCCTCGAAACCGCGTGTCGAAATCACTTCTTTATAATATTCTTCTGAAGTATCTAAATTATGGTTGTAGGCATACAAACCTGCTTCAGCTAAACGCTGTGCTTGGTTTTCGGTAATCATACCCAAAGTACAACATACTTCCATGTCTAATTTATTGATGGTACGCACCATTTCTAACACTTGGTCAAATTCTGGTCCGTCTTTTACATTACGCCAAGCAGCTCCCATACACACACGAGAAGATCCGGCTGATTTAGCGTTCAAAGCCTGTGCTTTTACTTGGCTAACCGTCATTAAATCATTTCCTTCTACGCTAGTGTTGTAACGCGCTGCTTGAGGGCAATACCCACAATCTTCGGAACATCCACCCGTTTTGATGGACAATAAAGTAGAAACCTGTACCACGTTTGGATCGTGATTTTCTCTATGAATTGTTGCTGCATCATACAACAAGTCCATCAAAGGTCTGTTGTAAATAGCGATAATTTCTTCTTTTGTCCAGTTATGTCTTGTGATACTCATTGAGATGATTTTAATGCCCCAAAAGTAATCAAATAGTTTCAAACAAGCAATGTAGAGCCTACTAAAAAGGATTTTGAAAATAATTCTAAACCGCTCTAATTCTTAATCTGTTATATATTTGTTGTTTGTGTATAACATAATAAGAAGGGTTACAATTATCGAAGAGGCGATACCTTCAAACAATAGAGAAATACAATAGGTAACAATCGTAGGATTTCCGCCAAATAGGAATGTTTTAGATAAGGATTGGATATAAGCGTCTCCTCCTTGAATATAACTATAAATCAAAAGTCCTATAATACTTAATACTACCCCAATAATAGAAGTAATAAGTGCTGAAACAGCATTTAAAACAAAATTTTTATTTCCCTCATTGAGGTTTATTTTAATGGTTCGGTTCACTCCATAAAAAACGAAAACCACGTTCAATAAACGTAAGGCCGAGATATCTCCTAATCCTAATAAAATCATCAATAAAAAATAAAGGCCAATTCCTAAAAATATGATGATTCCGTTGCGAAGTTCTTTTGGTAATTTCATAAGATCAAATTTAAAAGATGAAAGTAATAATTTGTTGATACACAATAAAATATCTTTTAAATTTACAAAAAAACATATTGATGTTTTTTAATTTTAACAAAAGATTTTTATTTCTTCAAATGTTCAACAAATGCTGTTGCTTCTTTTTGATCTTTTTCCAGTTGCATTTTTAGTAATGCTACTGACTCAAATTTCTTTTCTGAACGAATGCGTTGTAAAATGGAAACCTTGATGTGGCGATTGTATATATCAGCATCAAAATCGAAAAAATGAGCTTCAATCGTTCTGTTTTTCCCTTCAACAGTAGGGTTAAAGCCAATATTCATCATTCCAAAAACGTGTTTGTCTTCTATTTCAGCACGAACTACGTAGACTCCGTTTTTTGGAACTAATTTGTACTCTTCTTCTAATTTAATGTTGGCCGTTGGAAAACCAATGGTTCTACCTAATTGTTTGCCTTTTACAACGGTTCCGCTTAAAAAATAAGCATAGCCTAAATATTCATTAGCTAAATGGATGTCTCCTGTTTCAAGAGCGGTTCTAATTTTGGTTGAGCTAATTGAAATTGCGTTGATTTCTTGGGCTGATATTTGCTCTACTTCAAACCCATATTGTGTCCCAAAAGTGGTTAAGTCATCAATGTTTGCTGTTCGGTTTTTTCCAAATCGGTGGTCGTAGCCAATGATGATTTTTTGAACATGTAGTTGGTCTACTAAAACGGTTTTTACAAATTCTTCGGCACTTAATTGAGCGAAACTTTCGTCAAAAGGATGGATGATTAAATTTTCAATTCCAATTTTTTCTAACAACTCCATTTTTTCATTGATGGTGTTCAGTAACTTCAAATCGGATTTTCCTTGCAAAACCATTCTTGGGTGTGGAAAAAAAGTGAGTACCGTACTTTCAAATTGTCCATCATTGGTATTTTGAGTCAACTTTTTTAGAATTGCCGCGTGACCAATATGCACCCCGTCAAAAGTACCAAGCGTTAAAATGGTTTTCTTGTCAGAATGAAATTCGTTTATGGAATGAAAAATTTTCAAGTCGGTTTCCGTTTATTTTGCGTGCAAATTTAAACTAATCTATTCAAAATTTCGTTTCAAAATGAATTCCTTTTGAACGAAACTTCAAACTATCAGCCAAAAGAAGATGAATTCCTGTTTTTTAAAATAAAAATCAAGATTTTGAACCCTGTTTTTAAATCAAAAAAACTAATTTTGGAATTCAAAAGATACCAAAATCTATGAAAAGATATTTTCAATACGTACTTCTTATCTTTTCTTTCTCACTGATACAGGCCCAAAATGTATCTCCATGGAAAAGAATTTCCCATGCCCAAATTGCCTTAACCGAGCGTGTTAGTACTAGAGAAAATCAAGAAAATGTACTGTTGTTTGAATTTGAGGTGTCAGCTTTAAAGCAAGTATTGCAACCCCTTCAAAATTCAACTATTGTTAGCGAAATTGAAATCGAAATTCCAAATAAGAAGGGCGAATTAGAACGATTTAAAATTCATGAATTCTCTAATTTCGAACCCGCTTTACAAGCTCAATTTCCAGAGATTCGATCGTATTCTGGAGTGGGTTTGACCGATAAAAACGCATCTATTTATTTTAGTTTGTCACCAAAGGGAATTCAAACGATGATTTTGCGCTCTGATACTACTACTGAATTTATCGAACGTTTTTCAGACAGTCAAGATATTTATGAATTGTTTGATTCCAATAATAGAAAAAAAGGAAATTTGCCTTTAAGTTGTGCTACGGCTGATGTGCTCTTGAATAAACAATTGGTTGCTAAAACGGTTGCTTCTTCCATTACTACTAATGGAGTATATAAAACCTTGCGATTGGCATTGGCATGTACAGGTGAATATACTGCTTATTTTGGAGGAATTACTCAAGCATTAGCTGCAATGAATGCAACATTGACTCGTGTGAATGGGATTTTCAATAGAGACTTGGCATTGCATTTAAATTTGATTGCTAATAACACGATTTTACTTTATGAGAATGCGGCTATCGACCCGTATTCACCTTCATCTGTTGGAGCTAATGGCGCTTGGAACTTAGAACTACAAAATGATTTGACAGCTAAAATAGGAAATGCTAATTATGATATTGGACATTTATTTGGTGCTTCAGGTGGAGGAGGGAACGCAGGTTGTATTGGCTGCGTGTGTCAGAATCCAATATCGTCAACTGATTTAGCTAAAGGGAGTGGTTATACCTCTCCCGCTGATGGAAAACCTGAAGGGGATACGTTTGATATTGATTTTGTAGCGCATGAGATGGGGCATCAATTAGGGGCAAATCATACTTTTTCTCATGAAACTGAAGGTACGGGTGTTAATGTTGAACCAGGTGGAGGTTCGACTATTATGGCCTATGCAGGAGTTACTGATTACAATGTGCAGAGTCATTCGGATGATTATTTTGCCTACGTTAGTATTGCACAAATACAAAATAATTTAGCCACAAAATCCTGCCCAACAACTACTGTCTTGTCTAATAAAACGCCAACGGCTATTGCGGGTGCAGATTTTGTCATTCCAAAAGGAACGGCTTTTATTCTGAAAGGCTCGGGTTCAGATCCTAATGGAGATGTGTTGAGCTATTGTTGGGAGCAGAATGATTCGGCTACTAGTGCAACAGGAGCAAACAGTATTGCGTATTTGACCAAGACAGATGGCCCTCTTTTTAGGTCGTTGAGTCCAAGTATTTCACCTATTCGGTATATGCCTGCGCAGAATAAAGTACTGACTAATATGTTAAGTTCTACTTGGGAGTCTGTTTCGGATGTGGCTCGAACCTTGCATTTTACACTTACCGTACGAGATAATGCTGCCGAAGGTTTGGCACAAACCAATACTGATGCCATGGTGGTTACCGTAGACGCTACAAAAGGACCTTTTGAAGTGACTTCTCAAAACACAGCTGATTTGTCCTGGAAACCTTTGAGTCTTCAAACGATTACTTGGTCAGTGAATAACACGATCAATTTACCAGGTTCGGCAAATGTCAATATCAAGTTGTCTGTTGATGGAGGATTAACTTTTTCGACAGTTTTAAAGGCGAATACGCCTAATGATGGTTCGGAACTGATTATTGTTCCTAATGGAATCACGGGAAAAAATTGCCGAATTTTAATTGAACCTATCGCCAATATTTATTATGCAATAAATAAAGAACCTTTTGCTATTGGTTACACCACCGAATCTACTTGTGCTACGTATGCATTTGCAACTCCTTTTGTTATTCCGGAATCTACTACATACGCGACTAAAACAATAACTGTACCTACTACTTCTGGTACGGTTTCAGATGTGAATGTGGCTTTAAATTTCACGCATCAATATTTGTCAGATGTTCAGATAGAATTGGTTAATCCACAAGGAAAGATCGTGAAGTTGTTTGAAAAAAGCTGTGGAGACACTAATGGTAGTTTAGTGCTTACGTATGATGATTTGGGAGGTATTATATCTTGTGGAAAGCAAACGCCACAAATAATCGCGCCTTATGAGTCTTTGAATTTGTTTAATGAATTAGATCCTTCCGGAACTTGGACTTTGCGAATTAGAGATGGATTTGTAGGGGATGTTGGGACATTAAATTCAGCTTCAGTGACTATTTGCACGAAAGCCTATACTTCTATGGCTCCAACAACTGTTGATTTAAGTAACGTTTTGATTTATCCTAACCCCAATCAAGGAGAATTTAATGCAATATTCTTTAGTGAGTTTACTTCTGGAGTAACTATTTTAGTCCACGACCTATTAGGGAGAAAAGTTTATGAAAAAGGATTTCCAAGTGCGCCGTTATTTAATGAACCGATACAACTAAATACGATTCAAGTAGGAATTTATCTTTTGACAATTATTGATGGTAATACTACAACCGTTAAAAAATTGGTTATATATTAATCAAATCTTTTTATTTGCCGTTAAATGAGGTCATGGTATTTTCTAACCCAGCTGTTCCAAAAGATTTTATAATTTCAGAGGCTAATTCAAGTCGTTCAGGAAGTTTCGTTTTTTCTTCTTCGTCCCAATCGCCTAACACATAATCTACTTGTTGTCCTTTTTTAAATTGGTCACTAATTCCGAAACGAAAACGAGTATAGTTTTGGGTATTCAAAATCAAATTGATGTTTTTGAGTCCGTTGTGACCGCCATCACTTCCTTTTGGTTTGATGCGAATGGTTCCAAAAGACAAATTCAAGTCATCTGTTATTACTAATACGTTTTCCAATGGAATATTTTCTTTTTCCATCCAGAATTTCACCGCTTTTCCGCTTAAATTCATGTAGGTATTCGGTTTTAGCAATAAAAAAGTGCGGCCTTTGAATTTGTATTCGGTAAGAGCACCTAATTTGACAGTTTCAAAGGAGAGATTTTCTTTTTTGGCTAAAAAATCCAACACTTTAAATCCAATATTGTGGCGTGTATTGACATATTCGGCTCCGATGTTGCCTAGTCCTACAATTAAAAATTTATTACTCATGCTCTTCATATTGTTTTTTTGGTGTTCGTGAACCTCTGGTTCCATAGTATCAGTATCACTTGTTATTTTTTTTGATGCAAATAAGTGGGCTATCCATTGTATCATGCTGCAAAAATAAACTTATTTTTTAATTAAATCTTTCAGTCTTTAAAAGGGGAGTAGCTTTAATTGAAAAAACAGAATCCAAAAAAAAAGCACCAGTTGTAGAACTGATGCTTTTTCGTGTGATTGAAAAAAATTATTTTTTCTTTCCTTTTGCAGGTGCTTTTGCAGCTTTTGCAGCTTCTTGAGCAGCTTTCATAGCAGCACGAGAAATTCTTACTTGACAAACCACAGTGTTGTCTGGGTGCATTAATTTGTATTTGTCAGAAACTAATTTCGTAACGTACAATTTGTTACCCATTTCAAGTGGAGTAATGTCAGCTTCAACAAAATCAGGAAGATTTGCAGGTAAAGCTTTCACTTTTAATTTACGAGCGTTCAAACGTAGAACACCTCCAGCAAGAACACCTTTAGATGTACCAACGATTTTTACAGGAACTTCCATTGTGATTTCTTTGTTGTCAAACAATTGGAAGAAGTCAATGTGTAAAATTTTGTCAGATACAGGGTGTACTTGAATGTCTTGAAGAATTGCATTGTATGATTTTCCATTACCCAAATCAATCACAACTGTGTGTGCGTTTGGAGTGTAAATCAAGTTTTTGAATGCTTTTTCTTCTGCTGAGAAATGTACTGCTTGATCTCCTCCGTATAACACGCAAGGAACCGCTCCAGCATTACGTAAGGCTTTAGTAGCAACTTTGCCCACGCTTTCTCTTTCTGATCCTTTAATTGTAATCGATTTCATTGTAAAAAAATATAGTTATTAAAAATATTACATAATAAACTTTCCACTAATGGAATTGTTGTGATGCACCATGTGCATTACTTCTGCGAAAAGAGGCGCACAACTCAACACTCTAATCTTATTCGATTTTTTCTTCAACGGAATAGAATCGGTAACTATTAACTCACTTAATTTTGAGTTTTCTATTTTTTCGTAGGCTTCTCCAGATAAGATTGGGTGAGTACAAATAGCTCTTACGCTCAATGCTCCTTTTTCAATCATTAAATCCGCGGCTTTCGCCAAAGTACCTCCAGTGTCGATCATGTCGTCTACTAGAATTACATTTTTGCCTTTCACCTCTCCAATTAACTCCATAGTGTCAATTACATTGGCTACTTTTCTTTGTTTGTAACAAACCACCACGTCTGACTCTAAAAATTTAGAATAAGCATAGGCTCTTTTTGAACCTCCCATATCTGGAGAGGCAATCGTTAAATTTTCCAAACCTAAGCTTTTTACATACGGTAAAAAGATAGTAGAAGCAAAAAGGTGATCGACTGGTTTTTCGAAAAAACCTTGAATTTGATCTGCGTGCAAATCCATAGTCATTACTCTAGTTGCTCCAGCGGCATCCAATAAGTTAGCTACTAATTTAGCTCCAATTGGCACCCTTGGTTTGTCTTTTCTGTCTTGTCTTGCCCAACCAAAGTAAGGGATAACAGCAGTAATATGTCGGGCTGACGCGCGTTTAGCTGCATCAATCATCAATAACAATTCCATCAAATTATCAGCACTAGGAAACGTTGAACACACAATAAAAACACGTAATCCACGGATAGATTCTTCAAATGATGGTTGAAATTCTCCGTCGCTGTAGGTTGAGGTAATTACCTTACCTAGAGGAACTCCGTAAGCTGCTGCTATCTTCTCTGCTAGATATACACTTTGTGAACAGGCAAAAATTTTAGCTTCTGGTTCGTGGTGTGACATTGATAATTTGTTGTTAATACACCGATACATTTCATATAATTAAGCTTTATTACGTAATACTAGCTCTTTTGTATGTATTTGTCTCGGCTGTAGTTAGTTAGTAAGTTGTGTTTTAACAGGCTGCAAATTTAGAAAATTTATTCAACTCTGAAAGGAAAAAATTAAGTATTTTTTTTAGTGTTTTTAATTTTATTTTTTACATTTGCAGCGTGTTAAAGGAATCGATGGTTGATTTATAACAATCTCCTCTTTTATTGCGTTAAAATAACTGTTGTTATTTTATGTCTGCTAAGCCCGGATGGCGGAATTGGTAGACGCGCTGGTCTCAAACACCTGTGGGAAACCGTGCCGGTTCGACTCCGGCTCCGGGTACATAGACGGACTCAATAGCTTTTTGCTGTTGAGTCCGTTCTTTTTTTGTCTTATAATTACTTAGAAAACAATTAGTTAAATCCATTGTAAAACTTCTTATGGAAGTTAGATAATGCTTCTTTTTTGAATGAATAAAGAATTAATATATTCTTAATCTCCTGTTTTAAAACTTAAACTGTACTAGGATTTCGTTGGTGTTTTTAGCAGCTGCCAATGTGGGTTGTGTGCTCATCTCGTAGGCAAACCCAAACAACATGCGATTGCTGATTAGTACACTGGCCATCGCTGCGTAAGCTTTGTCGGTTCGGTACATACCACCTACTTCTAGTACTTTCTCGATTTGTAACATTGTCGTGAAATCTATCGATACCGGTGCGCCACTTACATAACGCAACATCGCAGAGGGTTTTAAGATAAGACTTGAGAATTCTCCTTGTAATGGAACATCATAACCTCCACTTAAATAAATATGCGGACTATCGGTAGCTACACTAGCATAACCAGCATCGTTTTTGGCTCTTTTAGTATTCAATAGTCTTGGAATAGATAACGACACATATAGTGGTCCTTCTCTGTATACTGCACCTACTCCTATATTAGGATTGAAGGTGCTGATAGATGCTAAAGCAGGATCCGCTTGTACATTGTAGGTTTCTAGTCCTGAAGTATTCACACTATACGAGTTCCCGCCTGCCTTGATACCGAAGTACACCTCAGCAGTTTCGCTCATCTTTAGCTTGTAAGAGAAGTCCAAACTCACATAGGTTTGTTTCTCAATGAAGGTTTTATCGCTAATCACCGTCATGCCAAAGCCTACTTTCTTACCTAGGGTAGTTCCAAAAGATATTGCCTGAGTTTCTGGTGCATTGGCAATACCAGTCCATTGTTTTCTTAAAGTACTAGTGGCTACAGTGGCACTGTCCATTCCTACATAAGCCGGGTTTACTAAATTCATGTGCTGACGGTAAAACGTATAAGCACTCTCTTGTTGGGCCATAGACACACTACTTACAAGAAGTAGTGCTGTGGCTAGTATATATTGAATCTTTTTCATCTTGTTATTTTTATTTTGTGATATACATCCAACCTTGCGAGTCTATTGTTCCATCTCCTCCTAAATCAATTTGAAACATATAAGAACCTACCGGTAGCATTTCGCTACTGCCTTGGTAATTCCCTGTCCAATTGTTTTGATAATTGGCAGAATAAAATACTTGTATGCCATTAGCACTGAATACACGAACGGTAGAATGAGGATGATTCTCTAAATTATAAATAACCCAAGTATCATTAATTCCATCTCCGTTGGGTGTAAGCGCTTCTGCCGTATCGAGTTCAATGGTATCACAAGCATCGCCTTTACCGTCATGGTCTCTATCGGCTTGGTTAGCGTTAGGCGTGTTAGGACAGTTGTCTGAAGTGTTGTTCACCCCGTCTCCGTCCATATCTGGATCACAGCTATCAATAACACCATCACCATCTAGATCGGTGCCATTATCTGGAATTCCGTCTCCATTACTATCTACATCACAAGCATCTAAGATACCATCATTATCATCGTCCGTATCGACATTGTTTCCTATTCCATCATGATCCGTATCAGTCCATTCTAATCGGTTTATTGGAAAAGCATCGTTAACATCTAATATACCGTCACCATCTGAATCTACATCTAGATAATCTGGTATTCCATCGCGATCGGTATCTAATGAAGCACTTGGATTAGTATAGTTGTACCCCTCTTTATAATTAGAGATTCCATCATTGTCTGAGTCTGTTAGATCTGCCACATTAGGGTTAGTCCCTAATCGAATTTCAATATAATCCGGGATTCCATCTCCATCAGTATCAATCAATATGTCCCCTGGCACACTTGGATTAGTGCCTTGCTGCACCTCGATATAATCCGGAACGCCGTCTCCGTCAGTATCTTTTGCACCTGGTACATTAGGATTAGTTCCTTGTTGCACCTCAATATAATCCGGTACTCCATCGCCATCGGTATCTTTTGCTCCTGGTACATTAGGATTAGTTCCTTGTTGTACTTCGATATAATCGGGTACTCCATCGCCATCAGTATCTAATGCATCACCTGCCTGATTTGGATTAGTTCCTTGTTGTACTTCAATATAATCAGGAATACCATCGCCATCAGTATCTTTTGCGCCTGGTACATTTGGATTAGTTCCCTGTTGCATCTCAATATAATCGGGTACTCCATCTCCGTCAGTATCTTTTGCGCCTGGTACATTAGGATTAGTTCCTTGTTGTACTTCGATATAATCGGGTACTCCATCACTATCAGTATCTAATGCGCCTGGCACATTTGGATTGGTACCTTGTTGCACTTCAATATAATCTGGAACCCCATCACCATCGGTATCTTTTGCACCTGGTACATTAGGATTAGTTCCTTGTTGCATCTCAATATAATCAGGCACTCCATCTCCGTCAGTATCTTTTGCGCCTGGTACATTAGGATTAGTTCCCTGTTGTACTTCGATATAATCGGGTACTCCATCGCCATCAGTATCTAATGCGCCTGGTACATTAGGATTAGTTCCTTGTTGCACCTCAATATAATCGGGTACTCCATCTCCGTCAGTATCTAATGCGCCTGGCACATTTGGATTGGTACCTTGTTGCACTTCAATATAATCTGGAACCCCATCACCATCGGTATCTTTTGCGCCTGGTACATTAGGATTAGTTCCTTGTTGCACCTCAATATAATCGGGTACTCCATCTCCGTCAGTATCTAATGCGCCTGGTAGATTTAGATTGGTACCTTGTTGTAACTCTACATAATCTGGGACCCCATCGCCATCGGTATCTTTTGCGCCTAGCACATTTGGATTAGTTCCTTGTTGCATCTCAATATAATCAGGCACTCCATCACCATCAGTATCTAATGCGCCTAGCACACTTGGATTGGTACCTTGTTGCACTTCAATATAATCAGGCACTCCATCACCATCAGTATCTAATGCGCCTGGTACATTAGGATTAGTTCCTTGTTGCACTTCAATATAATCAGGTACTCCATCACCATCAGTATCTAGTGCGCCTGCTACATTTGGATTGGTACCTTGTTGAATTTCAACAGAATCTGGTACTCCATCCCTATCCGAATCCCCATCTATCATCACTGAAATTATTTTAACATCTGAACCCGCAGCATTAGTTGCTGTAATGGTGTAATTAGTTACTGCTTTTGTTTCCAATGGTATTCCTGAAATACTACCTGTAGTTGTATTAAATACCAACCCATTTGGTAATGCTGGAGTTATAGAATACCTACTGATAGCAGCTCCTGTATTAGTAGGTACAATTGTAGCGATGGCTACATTAACTAATCCTGTATAGTTAGATTGAGCAAAACTAATACTTGGTAGGGCTAGGGTTCCAACTCCAGTATTGGTTGTTGAAGCTACAGGGTTTCTAAACGCATCCTGATAAGCTAATGTTACATCATATGTTGTGAATTCCAATGCTGTACCAGAAACAACATTTAAAATAGAGGTTGGTGCTGTTCCTACTACATAATTAAATATTACTGACATGGTATTACTCATCGTCCAAACAATTGGTGTTCCTCCAGCAGTTGGAGTAAATATTAATTTAACAGAACCTACAAGAGGAGCCTCGGGTAATGAGTAGTTAAAGTTTAAAGTAGTCGATCCTGCCGTACCTATTAATGGAGAATTTAACACTGGGGGTTGAGTTGTTCCTAGATTTACTGTAATCATTGTGGTTGCTGTACAACCATTATTATTAGTAAAAGTAATCATTGTGGTTCCAGTAGTTAATCCACTTACGACTCCTGTATTAGAGACTGTCGCCACGGTAGGATTTGAAGAAATCCAAGGATTATTTGTTGCTGCAGTTGTCGTTGCAGTCAATGTAATGTTATCTCCTGTCCCTACTGAAGTTAACCCTGAAATTACTGGCAACTGATTAACTGTAATAGTGTAGTTTCCTGTTGAAATCCCGGAACAATAACCACTTATTACGGTTGCTCTGTATGTTGTATTTTGAGTCAGTGCTGGGGTGGTAAATGTTGTATTTGTTTCTCCTGTTAAATCAGTCCAAATTGGGCTATCATAACGTTGCCATTGGATGATACCAATGCTTCCTGTTAGAGTTAATGTGGATGTTACACCTGTACAAATAGAATTAGTTCCTGAGATTGTTCCCGCAACAGACGCAGGCGAAACTACAATAGCACCGGAAACAGCACTCGTAACAGATGGTGTACAAGTTCCACTCACTACACAATAATAATAAGTAGTCCCAGCAACATTTGTCAAAGGAGAATAACTTGCATTTGTTGCTCCTGTTATTGCTGTTCCTCCTGTATTGGTTGCGGTAGTAGTTTTATACCATTGATACGTTGTAGTGACATTCGTAGCTGTTACGGTTAGTGCTGTTGCAGCAGCATTTAAACATAATGTTTGAGATACAGTTGAAGGCTGAACCGTAATTGATGCTACTATTATAGCAACAGTTTTAGTAGCCGTGAATGAACAACCATTCAAAGTGTAAGCATAGCTCAAAGTAACATTTTCGGCCCCTGAACTTGTTAGTAAACCTGTGCTACTTACACTAGCATTCGCACCGTTAGATACCGACCAAGTCCCTCCTGAAATTGGATGTGTGTATTGCGAAGTAGTAGAGGCACAGATAGATGATGCGCCTGAAATATCTAAATTGTAAACACTACCCACAAAATTAGAAGTGGTTCCAGTTTTAGTAAAATTGGTTAAGGCACCGTTTGAAGTGCTATTTACTGGATTAGCGATACTGGTCACCGCTGTATTGTTTCCTTCAGCAACACCTTGATTAAAATTATAATAGGCAACAAGCCCAGTTTCATTACCATTTAATGCACTGTCTTTTGCTTGTTGAATTTGAGTAGCAGTTCTGGCGACATTCCATATACGTGCTTCATCAATACTTCCATTAAAGAAATTTGATGGGGAACTATTCGTGTACATGGCTCCAATAGCCACTTTAATGGCTGTAACATTTGATGGTGTAATACTACCTGAGGCGGTAACAGAATTACTTAAAACACCATCAATGTATATTTTTAATGAAGAGCCATCAAACACACCCGCAATATGATGCCACTCATTTAATGACAGGCTACTCGTTGCATTAACTGCCCAAGGGGTATATTCTCTTGATAAATAAGGTACCCCTGTTGAACTAATTCCTAACGAATAGTTTCCTGCAACATTTCCATTTTGTTTTGCTATAATTGATGCGTTGCCACTCGTTGCAGCGGTTCTTTTGACCCATGCTTCTAAGGTGTAATTAGTAGTGTTGGCAAATTGTAAACTAGTATTAGACCCTACATTATCTAAAACCACATAATCGTTCACTCCATCAAAATTCAACGCATTTCCAAACGGTTGGGTACAATCTAATACTTTGATGGTAGTTGTTGTTGTGCAACCGCCAGAAGAGGTATAAGTAATTGTTGTTGTGCCTAATGCTACTGCTGTTACTTCACCTATAGCTGAAATTGTAGCTACTGCTGTATTAGACGATGTCCATGGAGTGGTTGCGTCTGGTGTTCCTGTGCCTGTTAATTGTAAAGTGCTTCCTCCTACAGTCATGTTTTGCGCTCCTAAAATGGTTGGAATCGCATTGGTATTTACGGTAATTGCTGCACGCGGACTCTCGCAAGAAGTTGTATTATTCTTTTGACCTACATAATATGTTACAGCTCCTAAAGTTGTTGTACTTGGAATAGGTGCAGTTGTACTTGCTACACCTCCTGAAACTACCGTATACCATTGTAAGGTGTTTCCTGTAGTGGTTGTTGCTGTTAATGCTGTTGCTGTTACTCCTTGACATAAATTAACAGTTGTCGTTGTAACTGGTACCGCAGGAGTATTTATTATAGCTGCTTTAGTTGCTGTAAACGAACAGCCATTCATGGTATAAGTATAAGACAGTGTAATATTTTCATTAGTGGCACTAGTTACTAAACCTGTGCTACTTACTGTTGCATTAGCTCCACTAGAAACCGACCAAATTCCACCAGCAACAGGGTGTGTGTATTGTGAGGTGCTGTTTGCACAGATATTGGTTGCGCCTGTAATATCCATATTAGAAATGGTGCTTCCAACAAAGTTAGATGTAGTCCCTGTTTTAGTAAAATTAGTTAACGTTCCATTTAATGTATTATTTGCTTTATTTGTGAGTGTAGTAGTTGCAGTGTTAGTTCCGCCAGCAATACCTTGATTAAAATCAAAATAAGCAAGTAAACCGGATTCATTACCAATTAATTCTGTATTCATTGAGGTTTGAATCTGATTTTGTGTTCTTGCTGTTGACCAAAAACGGACTTCATCTAAAGCACCACTAAATTGTTGGTCTGATTTTCCTAACCAATACGCATTATCAGGAATATCAATTGTTGCAGAACAGGCTACACTCGTTATTTGAACACCATTTACATATAAGCGCATCGTTGTGCCATCTTTCACTAAAGCTACATGAGCCCATTTATCTTGTATTAAGGAAGTAGGACTACTTGCAGAAACAGGAGTTCCAATAAACGTAGCACCTTCATTCCAAGAAGCATGTAATACTCCATTATTTGTAATATAGATTGACGGACTTCTTTTAGTTCCGGTATATCCTAAAAACGCCAACCAATTTGTTCCTGGTGTTCCTGAAATAATATCTGCTGCTGCAGGTTTTATCCAAGTTTCTATGGTAAAATTAGCTACCGTTTGACTTGGGAAAATTCTAGAATTAACCTGTACATAATCTGCAGAAGCCGCTGTTGTTCCCACTCCAAAAGCTAAAGCATTCCCAAATGGTTGTGCACAGTCTATTACACGAATAGTTGCTGTTATTGAACAACCACTAGAAGTAGTATAGGTAATAGTTGTTGTACCTCCTGCTACTGCGGTTACTTCACCTGTAGTAGAAACAGTTGCCACTGCTGTATTGGACGATGCCCATGGCGTTGTTGTGTCTGGTGTTCCCGAACCTGTTAATTGTAATGAAGAACCTCCTAACGTCATATTTTGCACACCTGAAATAGTTGGAATAGCATTTACATTTACAGTAATTGCTGTACGCGGACTTTCGCAAGGGCTAGAAATTGAAGTCCCTGCTAATGTAAAAGTTAAATCAAGATTTGTATAAGGAGTAGTTCCATTATATGCATTTCCTGTGATTATATTCGACTTAGGATCCATCACATAGGTAACTGCAGTACTTGTTATTTCAAAATAATAGGTTTGATTAGCATTCAACAATGTATTTGTAAAATTGAATACCGGATTATAATAATAACCTGTTGAGCTTAATGTAACCGTATTACTTGATGTTGCAATTAAAGAACCTCCAAATCCATTATATATCTTCATAACCGTAGAACCTCCATAAAAAAATGTTCCTAAAGTTATAGAAGTTAATGACGTATTAGAAGTCAGAGTAAATGTTTGACCAAAAGTAGTTCCTGTTCCTATTGCTGTGTATGATTGTGTTGTACCACTTGTCGTAGATAATGAAACATTTGTGGGAATTGCCTTTTGACTCACATAATAGGTTGTAGCACCTACGGCCGTCGTTGTTGGAGTTGGTGCTGTAGTGCTTGCCGTACCTCCAGTAGCCACGGTGTACCATTGTAATGAATAACCACTTGTTGGTGTGGCAGACAGGGCTGTTGCCGTTGCCCCTTGGCAGTAATTAACAGTCGTTATTGCTGTTGGAGCAGCTGGTGAAACATTCACTGTAACTGTAAAGTTAGAAGTAGTTACACTCGAACAAGGACCACTTGTAAGTTGTGCTCTATAAATCGTGTTTTGAGTCAAGGTTGGTGTCGTAAATGTCGTGTTAGTTTCTCCTGTTAAGTCAGTCCAAACAGGATTGTCAAAACGTTGCCATTGGATGTTTCCTGTAGCTCCTGATAATGTTAAAGTAGTAGCTCCTGAATCACAAATACTAGCTACCGAAGAAGCAATAGTTCCTGCTACCGATACGGGATAAATTTTTATCAATCCAGAGACATTGCTGGTTACTGAAGGTGAGCAAGTACCACTTACTACACAATAGTAATAAGCATCGCCAGCAGTTGTTGCTAGAGGTGTGTAACTTGCGCTTGTTGCCCCTGTTATCGCTGTTCCTCCGGTGTTAGCTGATGTGGTATTTTTATACCATTGATAGTTCAGCCCAGCGCCTGTTGCTGTTACAGAAAGAGCTGTTGTTGTTCCATTAATACAAACGTTTTGAGCTGTTGTTACTGGCTGAGTTGTAATAGCAGGAATGTCTAAAACAGTAAATAGCTTCGTGCTTGAAAAAGTACAGCCGTTAAACGTAAATGTATAAGTAATGGTTGCTGTACCTAAGGCATTAGCAGTCGCAGCTCCAGTACTTGGATCAATTGAAATAACATTAGCGTCCGATGTTGACCAAGTCCCTCCGATATCTGTATGTGTTAAAGTAGCAGTAGTATTTAAACAAATAGTTGGTGTGCTTAAAATTGCCGGTCCTACTTGGATAATGTTATTGGTGGCGCCATTCATAGTCATTGATGAAAGTGTCAAATGATTCGCATTGGCTGTCAAATCTGTTAAACTTGTAATCGCGGTATTGTTTCCACTGCCGATTCCTTGGTCAAACTTATAATAAGCTACTAATGCCGTTTCATTACCCACTAGTTGTGTAGCGTAATTAATTGAAATTTCGGCATCGGTTTTTACCGCATTCCATACTTTTACCTCATCGATATTTCCAGCAAAATTTCTAGATGGAGAACCGTTTCCTGTTCCATTATTGTACCCTACTGTTAAATTAGCCGTTGTAAAATCAGGAACAAAAGACTGAGTTCTAGTATATGTGTCAACTAAAACACCATCCACATACATTTTCATTTGTTTGGTAGATGCATTATAACTTGCCGCCACATGTTGCCATTTATTTAACGTTAAAACATTCGTGGCAGAGGTACGCAATTCCCAACTCCATGATCTTTCAATCATAAACGCCAATGCACCATTGGTAGCTGTCATCAATTGAAAATCTTGTTTTGCTACAATCCCCGCATAATTATTAAACGCTGTAGGATAAATCCAAGCTTCTACTGTAAAGTTTGTTAACCCTAAAGAAGATGTTGTTGCTTTTGTTAAATAACCTGTTGACGCAAAATTAACTGCTCTGTCATACGGATATGGCGCTGCAGGCACCGTAACTGTAATTGCACTAGTTGCTCCTGCTGTACAAGCACCGCTAGTTACGTTAGCTCTATAATAAGTTGTTTTTGTTAAAGCAGAGGTAGTATAACTTGCAGAAGTAGCACCTGAAATATCTGTCCAAGTACTATTATTTAAAGAGGACTGCCATTGTATAGTACCTGTATTTCCTGTTAAAGAAAGTGTGGTTGTAGTGCCTGAACAGATCGTTGTAGCTGCTGCCGAAGCCGTACCTGCAACAGAAGCTGGGCTAATCGTTACTGCCGATACTGAACTAGTCACTGTGCCACAAGAACCGGATACTACACAATAATAATACGTAGTACCGGCAGTAGCAGTTGCTAAGGTTACAGTAGCAGTTTGCGCACCACTAGTAGCACCTAGATTTGTTCCTCCTGTAGTAGAATTAGTAGTGTTACTATACCATTGATAGGTTAAACCAGAACCGGTAGCCACTACATTGATGGTATTACCTGTACTAGCATTGATACAAATGTTTTTAGTTGTTGATGGTTGTGTGCCGATAGCTGTTGGAGCGTATAAGGTTGCTCCTACTGCTTTGGTTACACTAGTTGCTCCTGTTGAAGCCATCGTTATATTGGTGCCTGAATAAGACCCTGTGGCTAAAGCAGGAATTGTTCTTACATATACCGTGGCAGTTGCCACAGTTCCTGAACTCGGTGTTAAAGTAATAGCCGTTGGTGTCGTAGTAGTTCCTATCCAAGTGGTTTGATCAGTAGAAACTTGGAAGTTGGCGGGAGGTGTTATCGTTAAATTTGCCGTCAAATTTACTCCTGAAACCGTATAATTTTCATAATACGGTAACACTGCGATAGCCCCTGAAACGATACCTGTAGTTTGATCAAATGTAATCTGAGGATTAGCTGAAGGAAAATTTCCGGCTAATGCTTTGATTCCAGAATAAGTTGTCATTAAATTATTTAATGATGTTGCTGAAGCCCCACTTATTCCCGTCCCAACAGTTGTATAAAGATAAGATCCATAATAATTTCCATCAGCTGCATTTTTATATACTAGTAATGGATTGCCATAAGAATTAAGATATACTAAATCCGATGATGTAATTACAATATCTGTACCCACAGCCGAATGATCTGTAATAACTCTTGGTGTTTTACAGTTTGAAATGGTATTAAGTGCCGTACTACTTACTGTAATTGCCGGTAATTCCCCTATTTGATTTCTTAATAGATAGAATGTGTAATAATTATTTCCTACCACATCTAATTTTCCATCATTATCAAAATCAATTACATTTAAATCTGTAATTGAGGCTTGGGAATTGATTAAAATTTTGGTTGCGAAAGTCGAAACGCTAGCTCCCTGATTTGTTGTGTTTTTAATAAAGTAAGTTCCTGTATTATCACTTGCAATGATATCAATGTTGCCATCTCCATCTAGATCCCCAAGTCCAACACCTTGTGCCGTTGATAACGTAATAGTAGTAGCAGAAGAAAACAATACTGAACCTGATGTGGATGTATTTAAATATATTCTAAGGTTGCTTCCTTCAGAAACAATCACATCCAATTTCCCGTCTTTATTAAAATCAGCTGTATTAATTGTATTAACGGTACTTAATCCAGTGGCAATTGTAGTATTTGAATAAGTAAAATTAAGTTGATTCGCATTTGCAGCAGTTATATTACGAGAAACAGCAACTCCGGTTGAATATCCAAAAACTAAATCTTGTTTACCATCTTGATCTACATCAAACGATTCTGTAACTGATGGTAATGGAGAAATTGAAGAAGCAGAATAGGCATATGAATTAGCAGTATTCCCTGTTGCTACCGAAAATGTTGTCCCTGTTGTAGTGTTAACAGAATTATACAACCAATTAGCATTATAAAAACCAACAAAATCAATTTTTCCATCTGAATTGACATCATAAGGTTCAAAACCACTAGTTACATTATATTGTGCATTCGAGCTTCTAATATCTGATGCACTATTAAATGCTAATGTCCCAGAAGTAGAATTGTTAATGTTTGCAAATCCGCCGTTATATCCTCCATCTGTTACTGCTAAATCTAATTTTCCATCACCATTCAATTCTGTAGTTAACATTGTACCATTATTAGTATAAAATCCTGAAAATGGTAAGTTTATAGTTGTTTGAGTAAATGATGAAGACGTTAAACTTCCGCTTGAAGCATTATTCTTATAAATATTTAAAATACCACCTGTTGTATAATAGGCAATATCCATTTTTCCATCATCGTTGTAATCTCCTACTAAATGCGTTCTTTGCACTGTTGGTGCAGTGGTACTAAAGCTTGCAGTTAAATTATTTTTTACAAAAGCGGTGTTATCAATTGTTTGATTTGAATAATTAGATAATACAATAAACTTATTATTAGAATATGCACTTAAATTAGTTCCTAAATTAGTAACCAAAAATTTTCCGTGCCCTGTTCCTGCCGGTACTGTCAAGGTCAATTGAGTGGCTGTTGCAGCAGTAACAGTACACTTCATTCCATTCAATCGCACTACATTATTAGCTGCAGTAGTATTAAAACCAATTCCTGTAATAGTTACCGTAGAGCCAACAGCTCCATTGATGGGTGTAAATGATGTAATCGTTGGTATAGGAGGTAAAATAGTTGCTGTTTTTGAAGAAATTATACTAACACATCCGGTAGTTCCGTTTTTAACAGTTATATTAAAATCATAGGTGCCTGGGGTTGAATTTGCAGGGATTGTAACCGATAGATTACCTGTTGCTCCTGAAAATGATGCATCAACAATTGGTGTAAAACCACTTAATGCATTTGTTCCCGATGAAACAGAATAAAGCGTCGGTGAATTAGCAATTGCAGTATAAGGAATAGTAAAAGATGTTGCTGACTGCCCAACATAATTAATGGCCCCAGTTGTAATTGATGGAACAGAATTCACAACTCCTGAAACGGCAATTGTTTTTGTGGTAGCTCCAGTTGAACTTATTGAAATATTTCCGGAAGTCAATGAGGTGCTTGCAGAAGTCATACGAACATAGACTGTTGTAGATGCTACTGTTTCCGCCACAGGTGTAAATGAAAGCGTAGATGTATAACTTGTGCCGTCTAAGGAATATTCAAGATTTGTATATGCTGCAACTACTAAATTGGAAGTCAAATTAGAGCCAGATACTGTAAATGTTTGTGATAAAGATGGCGAGCCTGTACATTTTGAAAAAGCAGATAAAGTTGTTGTCTGTAGGGTAGGAACATAAACATAATTTGAAGAACTATTTCCGGTGCCTTGATTTGTTGTAACAGCTATTAATCCTGTGGTGCTTTGAGGAGCGATTGCTGTAATTGAAGAATTGCTATTAACCGAAAAAGAGGTAGCTTCAACACCATTTAGTTTCACCGACGTTGCTCCTGTAAAATTAATTCCGCTTATTGAAATACTGGTCCCAGTTGTTCCCGTTGTTGGTGAAAAACAACTTACAAATGGGGTTAAATCCGTATATTCATAAGCTCCAATATCTGGGGTACCAACTCTAGTAATTCCTCTTTGATCAATAGTTGGTATATTTACTCCATTATTAGCAACCGTAGAACCCCCTTCAATATTTAATCCGGTAGTTCTTAAAGAAACTATACCGTTTGTAGCGCCATTGATTCCTAAAACAGAATCGACGTTTAAAAGACATTTCTTAGTCGCATCGCCAACATTTTGATAGCCACCACCTGTACTAGGGACCCAGGAGGTAGAATTAAAAGTTATACCTGTTTGTGTCCCAAAAATATTGTTTCCTTCATCTGTTGCCGAACCTCCTGCAAAAGCTATTTCACTTTTCCCACTAGCAAATAGTTGACCACTTCTTGTACCATTCACAAAAATGTCGTTTTTTAGCTTAACATTTCCTTGTCTAATCAATATAGACGCACCATCGCCTGTGCCTGAACCATTTGAGTTATTTAAATCATTATAAGAAAAAGTACAATTTGTTATAATATTTATACCATTTAAAATCCATATTGCCCCACCACCAACTGTTGCAACAAGTGCTAATTGTTTATTATAAGCAAAAGTAGAATTGGTAATTATAAAACTACCAGATGCATTATTAAAATTATTAACTAAAGCTCCTCCAGAATTCGCTTGATTATTATCAAAAGTACACCCATTAATATTCATTGTGTTGTTAGAAGTATGCATTATACCCCCGCCAGATCCACCTGAATATGAGGAACCTGCAATCGCATAATTTTGTGATATTCTACAATAATTTAATGTTAAAGTACCAGAGTTGTATACTCCCCCGCCATCTGCAGGAGAAACCGTATTGTCTAAATTTGCAACTTTACCATTTTGAATAGTCAGTTTTTCTAACACAACTGAAACTCCCGAATTGATGGTAAAAACTCTTCTATTAGCAACATTGGGTAAAGCATTTGCTTGTATAATAGTTTGATCTGCGCCTTGACCTCTAATGGTCATGTTTTTGCTAATTGTGAAACCAGAAATGGCAGCTGTAGTTTCACTGACATCACTCCAAGTAAATGTTCCCGTTAGGTCAATGATACTTCCTGCAGGTGCTGCAGCAAAAACAGAAGTAAATGTTTTTTTAGGAAAACCTGCAAGACCTGAATTGGCATCATTTCCATTTACACTATCAGCATAATAAACGGTTTGAGCAAAACCTGAAGAAAAAAGAAGTAAAAAAAATATACGGCCTAAATGTTGAATTGATGTTGAAAAAAGCAATCTTTTCGTCATAATTATATGTATTGTCTGTGGGGTGAATAACGATGTAATTTAATTTAACCCGCAAAAATATTTTTTTAGACGAAATTTTACTCTTGATCTAGGTTCATAGTTGTCTATTTTTTTTTTTTTTTTTGGACAACTTCTGTTCGGTAGAATTCATTTTGTATAAATTGTCTAGCTTTAATGACATTGTATTTGTTTAAAATAAGTGAATGGCATGCCTGGAATATGATAAAAAAGACAGCTTTAATTAGAGGTATTTAATTGCTTAATCTAAAAGTAATATTTGAAGTTTAGTATTTTATGATATATTTGGAAAATATTATTCCCCATATATTTTACCATGAAACCATTATCTGTATTCTCATATAAATTTAATATTACCACTGTTTTAATACTCAGTATCTTTATTCTTTTAATGGTGTCTTGTAATGAAAATACAGAAGTTGATACGACACATTTTGATATTTCAATTGCTAAAGCAAAACAAATTCTTAAAAAGCAACCCGATTCGGTTCTTGTCCTAACAGATAAACTACTACAATCCTCCTCAAAAACTAAACTCAACGTTAGTAAATTAGTTGCACTATACTTATTAAGACAAGAAGCTTTTGCACAACTTAAGCGAATGGATTCGGTAGTGATAATAGGTGAACGAATAAGAGACATTGCAAAAAAAAATCCAGATTCGCTTTCAATTGCTCAATCGTTATTGCCTGTTAAAGGGGATATTGATTTTGCCACTCAACAAAAAATGGCACCTTTTTTCCCAGGATCAATACAAGTCTTTAAACAACACAAAATGAACTATGAACAGGCTAGATTGAGTGCTTCTTATGGTTCTATTTTAGCGCATCAAGGGGATTTTGTAAATGGGCAAAAACAATTGATAGAGGCGTTCGTCCTCTTTAGTAAAATGGATAGCATTAAGCCAATAATTAATGTTTGTAATAATATTGGAAGTACTTATTCGTACACCAAGAATCCAAGTAAGGCACTGCTGTATTACCAAAAAGCGTATGAGGCCGCATTAAAAGTTAAAAATAATGAAGCGCTTTCCTCTATTTTAATGAATATTGGAACCGAGTACAATGATAGTTTTAAAAATCATGATAAAGCCATTAGTTATTATAAAAAAGCGTTAGCCGTTTTGCCTGCGGGAACGGCTTATTTTCTCAAAATGAAAATTGACTACAATATGGCAATTGCTTCATTCGAAAAAGGCGATTTATCTACTTCTGAACGAACGTTCAAGAATATGCTGGATCAATGTGTAGCAACTAAAGAATTTGAAGGGGTGGCTATGGCAAGCAAAGGATTGGGCGATGTTTATTTTAAACAAAAGCAATTTGCAAAAGCCTTATTGTATTTGAATCGTGCGCTTCACTTATCGGATTCGTTAGGGATGAAAAATGAATCGTTATTGATGCTCCCTTCTTTATTACAATTGCACAAGGAAAACAATGATTATAGCAATGCATTGCAAATTTCAGAACGATTAAAAGTACTCAACGATTCTATCCTTTCATCAGAGAAACAAATTGCCGTACAAGAAATAGAAGAAAAGTACCAATCTGAAAAGAAGAATATCGAAATCGTAAATCTTCAGCACATTTCAATTCTTAAAAGTATAATAGTAAGTGTGCTTTTGGCTTTTCTGGTAGGTTTGTTTTTCATGTTACGATACAGAAATAGGTTGTATAGAGAAAAACAAAATGCGTACGCTGTCTTGATGAAAAAATACAAAGAAGAAAGAGAGCAAGGTTCTAAAAAATCCATTGCAGCTACCTCACAAATGGATTCAAACGAAAATAAAGTTGAAGATGTAATTGATGGTTTGTTTCAAAAATTAATGCAACTTTATATAGCAGAGCAACCTTTTTTAGACCCTAAATTGAAACTAGAGTTTATTGCCAAACGATTGAATATCGCACCGAGGGTTTTGACCGCTAATATTAAAGCCAATGGATATTCAGGGTTTAATGTGTTTACTAATAAGTTTCGAGTAGAAGAGGTCAAGCGACGATTTGAAGACCCTAAGTATGCCAATTTTAAATTGGAAGTTATTGCTGCAGAATCAGGTTTTGGGAGTAAACAAACATTTTATACCGCCTTTGAAGAATTTACAGGGGTAAATCCAGGTTATTTCCGTGATGAAATAATAAAAAAATAGGATATAAATTAGTTAAAAACCAAACAGTTGTGTTTTTTTAGACAGTGTTTACAGTATTTTAGACTTTGAGTCCAAAAATAGTGGTTTGAACTGTTTTTACTTTGCGGTACTTATTACTAATAATAGTTACCATGAACCCCACATTTACTTTTAGCAAAGTATCACGCTTTGTATTTTCGATTTTATTTAGTGTAGTGTTGTTGCCTCAACTTATCGCACAACCTACTTTTACTAGCACGCCTACCACAACCGTTACGGCAGGCAATTATTACGCTTATCCAATGCGTGCTACTGCTTCTACAGCTAATCCAATTAACTTTTCAATGAATAGATTGCCTTCTTGGTTGAGTTTTTCAAGAACGGGTCAAACTATGAGCCAACAAATTGGTACTACATTTCAATCAGGGTATGGTCCTGGTGCCGTTGCGGCAGATGCTAATGGCAATGTTTATGTTATACCACAAGCAAGTATAATTCCTACTATTTATAAAATTGCACCAGATGGTACGGTTAGTACCTTTGCAACTAAATTGCATTATGGTGGTGGAACGGGTGTTGCCGGATCAGGAGGAGGTAATACTTATGGAAGTGCTGTAGTAATTGGAGACTATTTGTATATGTCGCAGACTGTAGCAAATAGTAATTCTTGGGTTGGGATTACTCGTTACAATATTACACAAACCAATCCAATAGGACAAAACGTTTATGGAGGGCCACAAGCTACCTCAGATTATAATATATCAGGAATGGTATATTACAATGGGGCTCTTTATGCATGTGCTAAAGTCTCAAATAAAATAAAAAAAATTATTATTAATGATATCACTCCAAGTGCTAGTACAGTATCCGATTACATTACTACAGGGATTACAACTCCTAATGGTTTAGCCTTTAATAGATCAGGCGATCTTTTTGTGACAGAAGATGCAGGAACAGTTAAAAAATATACAGTTGGTACTACCACTAGTCCAACACAAGTCCTTACAAGAACTGGTAGAGCTACAGGCATAGTATTTGATTCTCAAGATAATTTATTTGTTGGTTCAGATCAAGCTGGGGTAGCTAAATATAATCCAACGTTAACCACTTCTATTTTGATTTCTAACCTATCTCAAGATGCTTATACTTATGGATTAAATCTCGATGCAAATGGAGCGGTGATTTATGGAAATTATAACGTAAGAAAAGTATTTAAATACGAAACAGGAGCAGTAATCCAGGGTACACCTACCAATGCTAACGTAGGGGTACACCCAGTGAGTATTGCGGCTAATGATGGAGGAATTACTTCCCAAGATTTTAACATTACAGTTGCGCCAGGAATTCCGCCGGTTCCTACCGGATCGGCTACCCAAACAGTATGTCCAAACCCGGTACCTACTTTAGCTAGTTTAGCTGTAACGGGAACAGATATCAAATGGTATGCTGCTGCATCAGGAGGGACAGCTTTAGCGAGTACAACACCTATAGTCAATGGAACACGGTATTATGCCACTCAAACCGAATACAATTTAGAAAGCACGACCCGATTAGCAGTTACAGCTACTATCTCAGAGAATAGTTTATACGGCAATGCATTGGATTTTGCAGGGTATGAGTATGTTCAATTAGGAGCATCTACGGCTTTAAATACGTATGCCAATTTTACCGCAGAAACATGGATTAAGGTACCCTCTTCTGTATCTTCATTTCCCGCAGCTATTTATGCAAAAACAGGGAATGAAAATTTTATTTTTGCAATTACTGGAACGAATAGTACTGATATGAAATTAGCTGTTCAGCAATCTGGTGTATCGAACGGAGGTTTTATTGATTCTGGAACAACCACTTTTTCGGCAGATAATTGGCAGCATGTAGCCTATGTGCAAGATCAGGGTGTTGGAACACTTTACCTTAATGGTATAGCAGTAGGAACGGGATCAGTTCCAGCAAATCAGTCTGCAGTTGATAATTTTATTGGGGCAGCTGTAATTCAAGGAACTCCAGGATTTAATTTTACAGGTAAAATGGATGAATTTCGTATTTGGAACACACCCCGAACAGCTGCTGAAATCCAGGCCAATATGTATACTACTTTGACGGGGAGTGAGACAGGATTAGTAACCTATTATAATTTTAATCAAGGAGTTTCGGGAGGGAATAATAGCACAATCACTGCATTAACGGATTTAAGTTCCAACGCTATTTCTGGAACTATATCTAATTTTAGTCTAAATTATTCCTCTAGTAACTTTCTTAATAACGATAGTACACCTGCAATAACAGGAACTACAAATAGCGTTTGTTCAGGAGGATCTATTCAATTTTCTAACCCTGTTTCTGGCGGAACATGGTCTTCGTCAGATACTAGTATTTTTACCATCTCTTCAACAGGGTTAATTAGAGGTGTTGCGGCAGGAACTGCCAATGTAATCTACGAATACCAAAATAATGGTTGTTTGCGTCGTGCAACTTTTGCAGTTACTATTACTCCAGGACCAGCAGTAACAGTTAGCCCATCGAGTGCTAACTATACAGCAGGAGGTACAGCGGTAACCTTGACTGCCTCAGGTGCTACTACATATGTATGGACGCCAAGCACTGGTTTGTCTACTTCTAATACTGATGTTGTTACTGCAAGTCCCAATGCCACGACAACTTATTCAGTAGAAGGAACCACAGGAGGCTGTTCTACGACAGTAACCACTACTATAACGGTTCTTATTCCTGCACCTTCTAATTTATCGTACAGTCTTCCCAATACGTTTACAAAAGATACTGCTATCACTAATATACAACCTACAATTACGGGAACCACAACGGGTTTTAGTGTAAGTCCAGCATTACCAACAGGTTTATTTTTAGATACAACTACAGGAGTTATTTCAGGAACACCAACAGTACTATCTGCTCTTACTTCTTATGTGGTAACTGCAAGTAATAGCTCTGGAAGTACCAATGCTACAGTGTCGTTTGCAGTAAATAAAGCAACACCTGTATTGAGTAGCTTTAATGCTATTACTAAAACAACCGATAATGCACCATTCACTTTAACGGCACCAATAAGTTCAGCAGGAACAGGAGCGATTACGTATAGTTCAAGTAATACTTCGGTTGCTACTATTTCTGGCAATGTTGTTACAATAACGGGTTCAGGAACGGCAATAATTACAGCCACTCAAGCGGCAGATACTAATTACAATTCACAAACCATCACGGCGCTACTAACCGTTGGTGTAGGAACAACGCAGGTTCCCACTTTAAGTCTACCGGCGAGTAATACAGCAGGAGCAACCACAGTTCAGGTGAGTTATGCCTTGCCAGAGGCGCCAATGCCAGGTTCAGTTAGATTGATTTTTACCCCTGTAGGAGGAGGAACACCAATTGTATGGACGATGTCCAATGCTGTTTCAGTGAGTTTTGCGTATGTAGTAGGAGCCACTCCTAATAATTCCAATATTGTTTCAGGAACAGCCTTAACTTTCACTACTTATAATGTTACAATAAGTTACCAAGATGCTTTTGGTAGTCCAGCTGCGAGTACAACCAATAGCAATATTCAAACTTTGGCACCGCCAAGTATAACTTTACCACAGACCAATTATACCGGAGCAGCAAATATTAATTTTAACCCATTTACGATTCAAAATTCAGGCGGGACGGCTACGTTTAGTATTTCTCCAGCATTACCAAATGGATTACTATTAAATAGCGCCACAGGTGTTATATCAGGACGACCAACAACATCCCTTGCTACGACAACTTTTATTGTCACAGCCGCTAATGCAGCTGGTACTAGAACCATCAGTTTTAGTTTGTTCATAGATCAAGATCCAGATATGGACGGCGACGGGGTGAACAACACTTCAGACAACTGTCCTAACACGCCTAACGCTAACCAAGCCGATAGAGACCATGACGGTAAAGGCGATGCTTGTGATACCATTGAACTCGATACAGCACAAGCGCTTACACCCAACGGAGACGGAATTAATGATACTTGGGTTATTTATAATTTAGGAAACCACCCAGGTTCAACTGTTCGCGTATTCAGTGCTAATGGAATGGAAGTATTCTATTCTGCCAATTACCAAAATAATTGGACAGGGAATTACCAAGGAAGAAGCGAAATGCTACCAGTAGGTTCATACCTATATCAAATTGATTTAGGCA